>Ga0214921_10000045_pt1 | contig 244419 bp, 239 predicted proteins | sample LL1505_MetaG_FD_177992 | JGI IMG/M metagenome (GOLD analysis project Ga0214921, IMG submission 177992) | Freshwater microbial communities from Lake Lanier, Atlanta, Georgia, United States - LL-1505 | ecosystem: Environmental > Aquatic > Freshwater > Lake | place: USA: Georgia | collected... | reverse complement strand
ACCCAACCTCTCACCGAGACTCCGACGACACGGGTACTCCGTCGCTTCTGGGCGAATCCTATAACAATCCCCTCGGTTGTGATCATCCTCTTTTTTACATTCATAGCCGGAGGCACGTTCATCCTCTCTGCAATGGGGTACGACTGGCCCTGTAATCCAAACCAGACGAACCTCGAGCTTAAACTTCTCCCTCCCTCATCACAGCACTGGATGGGAACCGACAATCTTGGAAGGGATGTCCTCTCGCGAATGATGCACGGAGCCTCGATCTCACTCACTGTGGGCTTGGTCGCCGTGGCTGTATCTCTTGGCATCGGCATGGCGGTGGGTGCCATTGCGGGCTACTTCGGCGGCATCATCGACCAGGTCCTGATGCGTGCGGTGGATGCCCTCCTGTGCTTTCCGACTTTCTTCCTGATCCTCACCGTGGTGGCATTGCTCGGTCCAAGCCTACTTAATATCGTCATTGTAATTGGCTTGGTAAGCTGGACCGGCACAGCCCGCCTTGTCCGCAGCGAGTTCCTCACACTGAGAGAGACCGAATACGTGAAGAGTGCCCGAGTCCTTGGGCAGAATGCCTGGCCTATTATCACTCGCCATATCTTGCCTAATGCCGCTGCGCCGATTCTCGTGACGGCTGTGCTCGGGATTCCCGATGCTATCCTTCAGGAAGCCGGACTCAGCTTCCTTGGATTTGGGGTCCAACCGCCACAGGCAACATGGGGAAATATCATCGCCGATGGAAAAACCTATCTCCTTGATGCTTGGTGGCTGAACATCTTTCCGGGACTCGCCATCCTGATCGCCTCGCTGTCATTCTATCTTGCGGGCGACGCACTGAGGGAGGCTGCGGAGAGTCGCAGCTAGGCAATTATGAAGGATGAAGTATGAAGTATGAGGGATGAAATAAAGTCGCCAGTAGATCTGTCGATACGAACCAAAGAGTTCGCACTTAGAGTCATCAGACATTATTGCTCACTTTCAAAGAGCACTCAGGCACAAATACTTGGAAAACAGGTTCTACGATCAGGCACCTCAGTTGGAGCCAACTATCGGGAGGCTAAGCGATCGCGCTCAAAAGCTGAGTTCATTGCAAAAATTGGCGATTGCCTAAAAGAGTTGGACGAAACGGCTTACTGGCTAGAACTAATCGTCGAATCAGGAATCATCACCCCTTTAAAGATGAAGAGCCTTCATCAGGAGTGCGACGAGTTACTTGCCATCCTCACAACCATTTCCAAGAAAACAAAGGCCTCGGCCTTTCATACTTCATAGTTCATCCCTCATAATTTCTTATCCACATGCTCAAAATAGAAAACCTCCAAATTGGATTTACCACTCCCAATGGCATCTCCCCCGCACTCAAGGGTGTCTCACTGGAAATCGGTCGTGGCGAAACACTCGCGATTGTGGGCGAGAGCGGTAGCGGCAAGAGCGTCACCGCTCTAGCCATCACACGCCTTCTGCCGATACCCCCTGCTGTTTATCAGTCAGGAAGCATCACGTTTGATGGCCGAGATCTGCTGACAGCCTCCGATGCCGAACTCCGCAAGGTGCGCGGGGGCAAGATCGCCTACATCTTTCAGGAACCCTCCACCTCGCTGAATCCCGTCTATTCGATCCGCAGCCAGATGGCTGAGATGATCGAGCTTCACCGCCCTGATATAACGGATATCGATACCGAGATCATCCGCTGGCTTGATGCCGTCGGAATCGTTGATCCTGCGACCCGACTCCACGACTACCCTCATCAACTCAGTGGAGGCATGCAGCAACGCGTCATGATCGCCATGGCCCTCTCGGCCAGACCAGATCTGCTTATCGCCGACGAGCCTACCACCGCCCTGGATGTCACGATCCAAAAGCAGATCCTCGACAAACTCCGTGAGCTCCAGCGCGATCTCAACATGGCGGTGATGTTGATCACTCACAACTTTGCCATTATTAGGGGTCTGGCCCGAAACGTCGCTGTGATGTATCGGGGTGAGATCGTCGAGTACGGAGAGACCGAACAAGTACTTAGCAATCCCCAACACCCCTACACGAAGGCCCTGATCGCTTGCATCCCGAGGCTAGGTGACCACAGGCATAGACTTCCAACCATCGAGTCAAATCCCCAGAAATGATACCGCACTACAACGATCTGGCAGCCAACGAGCGGACCTACCTGGCCTGGATGCGCACAGCGCTGGCCCTCATCGCCTTCGGATTCTTGCTGGAACGCTTTGACCTGCTGCTCCGTTATTTCGCTAAGAGCATGAGCGAAGGCAAGATCCCTCTAACTCCTCCCGGCTCCCTTCTCGGCCGCGAAGCAGGTATCATCCTGGCGGCACTGGGACTCCTGATCATGCTGATCTCCACATGGCGCTTTGTCCTCACCACCCGTAGGCTTAAAAGCGAGAAAGAGGAAACTTACAACATCCTCAGCGTCCTGATCACAGGCGGGATTTTCATCATCCTAGCCGTTTTCGTTCTCCTCTACATCGGTAGGTTTTTGAACCTGAGCTGAGAGAAGGGTTCATGCCCGAGTCCTGATTTTTGAGGATTTTCGGACTGAATGACCTCCCATGAATGAAAGAAGAAGCAAATCCGCTGGCGCATTCACCAAAGCATGGTAACTTCACCCTATGAAGAATCATCTCCCCCTAGTAGCGTCACTTCTCTTCACTCTAAATGCTTTTGCCGCTTCCTTCCCAGACATCAGCCTTGCTGATCTCAAGTCGGATATAGCCGCCAAAAAAGTGACTCTGCTTGACGTGAACGGTCCCGTCTCCTATGCCAACGGCCATATTCCGGGCGCCATCGACTACACAGCCCATACTGCCGATCTCGCTAAATTCCTGCCAGCCGACAAGTCCTCCCTGATTGTCGCCTACTGCGGCAATGAGCATTGCGGTGCCTATGCCCGTGCAGCGGAAGCCGCACAGAAATTAGGCTACTCGAACGTCCAGCACTTCAAACCAGGCATCGCAGGCTGGAAGTCGGCTAACGAGCCGACTGAGAAATAAAGAGTTAAGGGAAGGTCTCCTGCGGAGGCGCTGAGATCGTAGAGACTTTTGGCTCCTCGCTGGTTGGAGTCGGTGCAAGAGTTCAGATCGTTGGATCGATCAAATCGATTGAGATCGGCAAGTGATGACATGGAGAGAGAGATTGCACTCGCCACACTCCCGAATCGTTAATCTTTTATGACGAAAAACCGATCGCTCTTATTGTCCTGAACCGAACGGTCTCCTTTAGTCCTTTTTACCCGCAATAGCCGCCAAGGCCTCCACCACCATCGGCCTATCCTCGGGATAGGTGAGACCAAACCAGGGATCCGAGGACCTGAGAAGTCGTACCTTGGCATCGCCGGTACCAATCAAAGAACTCACGGCGGCTGGCAGATAAAACTCAGCCTTGGGATCATTTCCTCTCTCTTCGAGAAACTCGTCAAAAAGCCTTTCAAGATGATCGAAGAGATCGGGCATGAATCCCCAGAAGTTCATCGAGGTTGGCTCCGATCCAACCAGTTGAATCGGGGGATTTCCCTCAGCCATAATTCCTCCGGCAGTTCGAAAAATGGCAGTTCTTTCGGTTATATCAATGAGATACCCATGGTTATCGGTGCGGCAGATGCCCCTTGATACGGATCCGTTATCAGAGAGCGTCTGGTCCAAGCGATACCCTACCATGGCATACTGGCTGGAAGTTGCTGATTGTAAGAATGCGGCCAGCTCTACGAATCCTGATGGCCCATAATAATCGTCCGCATTGATGACAGCGAAGGGCCCCCTAACCACAGATCTAGACGCTAGGACTGCATGACCGGTGCCCCATGGCTTTTCGCGCCCCGGAGGGGAGACGCGCCCACCTGGCAAAGGCTCTAATTCCTGGAAGGCATACTCAACTGCCATGAGTCCCTCATAGCGGGAACCAACGACGTCTTGGAAGAGTTCTAGCATCCCCCGCCTGATCACGAAAACCACCTTGTTGAAGCCCGCCTTAATGGCATCACTTACTGAGTAATCAAGAATGATCTCTCCGGAGGGACCGACAGGCTCAAGTTGTTTTAGTCCTCCGTAACGGCTACCCATTCCTGCCGCAAGAACCACAAGTGTGAGTTCCATAAACTCGTCGCTTGAATTTAAGATCCTTTTTAAGGCAGTTTTTTGAGCGGTCCCACTGAGGAGCCCGCACTATCTTTATAAAAAATGATCCCGTGCTGGCGCAGATTTATCACAAAGGCCTTGAGATCTCCTGTAGCTCCCTGAACAGAATCCATTGCGTTATTACCTTTCTTCAGGAAGACGTTGGCCTTGGCCATCACTCCCTTGAGTTCGCCTGAAGAAGCCGCCATGGCGTCGCTGGTGGTGCGAAAGTTCGCGAGCGTTATCTGTAGATTCTGCACACCCTGCTTGTTGAAGACATCATCATGGAGCGACTTGCTGACGGCATCGATATTGTCCAAGGCCGAGCTGAGTTTGGGAAGGATCTCGTCGTGAAGTTGGCGCTGGAGCTCCGAGATGCTGGATTCACTCTGCCCGTTCTTAACCACGGTACCAGGTGCGATCGGCTGTGGATTGGGATTATGGTCGTCCATTGTCACGGTCACGAAGCGGTCACCGAGAAGTCCGGAGCTGCCGATGGAGAAGACGCTACCCTGCGGTATCTGGACGGTCTCCTCGATCTTCAGAGGTACTGCGACACCTCGCATGTTGGGCAGCACTGTAGGTGGTGTTGCCACTTCTCCGATCTTAGCACCCGCCAGCATGACGTCCGCCCCTTTCACGATACCGCTGGCATTCCGATACTCAACGGTCAGGGTGTAATATTTCTTCACTCCCTCGCCGAATCGTCCGAAGTAGATGACAAGTGATCCGATGCAGAGAAAGCCGAGGATCATGAAGAATCCTGCCCGGAGCTGATTGGAGGTATTGGTAGTGTCCATAGTGGAATAACGGGAATGTCTTAGTCTCTTATTTGATTAGTCAATTAGTCGATTTCGTGGGAACGCCCTTCGATGAAATCCGTAATCACCGGGTCCGTCGAGGAGTGAAGATTCGCAAGTGAGCCGTCGAAATGAATGCGTCCCTCACGGAGAAGTGCTACCCGGTCGGCAATATAATTGGTACTGATCATGTCGTGGGTCACGACGATAGAAGTCACCTTGAGCTGGGATTGCATGCGCCTGATGAGCTTATTGATCGTGTCCGAAACAATGGGATCTAGGCCCGCCGTCGGCTCGTCATAGAGAATGCAGGCGGGCTCGGTGATAATAGCGCGGGCAAGAGCGGCGCGCTTGCGCATGCCTCCACTGAGATTGGAGGGCATCTTCTGATCCTGCCCCTCCAGAGAGACGAGTTCCAAGGATCTGGCAACCTTCTCTCTGACGATTTTTTCGCTCCGTTCCCCGCGTTCACGCAGGGGAAAAGCCACATTCTCAAAAACCGTCATCGAGTCGAAGAGTGCACCATCCTGAAAAAGCATCCCAATCTTCCGACGGATTGGCTCGAGCTGACGCTCATCAAGATGAGCGATTTCCTCGCCGTCAATCTTAATGGATCCCGAGAGTGGGGGGATCAATCCGATAAGGTGTCTGAGGAAAACACTCTTTCCTCCGCCGCTTTGACCCAAAAGCACGATGGTCTCACCACGGGGAATGTCGAGATTCACACCGCGCAGAATCTCCTGTCCGGAGAAGCTCTGGCGCAGATCACGGACCTCAATAAGGTTCTTGGCTGGGGAAGTCATCAGAACTTCCCTCCGGCTGGAAAGATGATGTTCAGCGCCATCGTCAGGAAGAAGTTGATCATCAGGATGGTCAGGGAACTGATGACCACGGCCTCGGTCGTGGAGCGTCCCACGCCGACGGCACCGTTGCTGGTCGTGAGTCCCTGCTGGCATCCAACAAAGACAACGATCAAGGCGAACACGAATCCCTTGGTCAGCGCCATTACCATGTCCTTGGTGTGTGTGTAGAACCACATGTGCTGCATAAAGAAGACACTGTTCACGTTCAGGATCCGAGTGGCGATGTAATAGCTAGCTGTCAGAGCGAAGAAAATACATTCTCCCACGAGCAGGGGCATAGAAATCATCATCGCCACGGCACGGGGCACCACGAGGTAATCGACCGGATTAACCGCCAGGGCACGGAGGGCGTCGATCTGCTCGGTAACCTTCATCGTGCCGATCTCCGCGCAGATGGCGGCTCCAACGCGACCAGCCACCATGAGTCCTGTAAGGACAGGGCCGAGTTCGCGGCAGAGGGCGATGGATACCACAGGCCCGACTGCCGTACTCATGTTCAGGGCATTAAACTGGAAAAAGATCTGTGCGGTGAACACCGCGCCCGTGAAAATCCCCGTGATAATGACTACAGCCTGGGAACCGAATCCAATCTCGACGATCTGGTTCAGAACCAGACGCCAGCGGATCCTTCCAAGGAAAATTGACGAGAAGGTCTCGCCGGTCAGGAAAACGATCTGCCCCAGATAGAGGCTAAAGGCCCGTGTCAGCGGGAAAGAATACGGAAACTTCATCGTGCTGTAATCTCAACTCCGAGTGCTAATCGATTAGTGGCTCTGCCTCGAGATCATAGCCGCGAGTACCGGTGATCCTGACCCGGTGAAACTCCCCTGCCTTCACGGGCCTGGTGAAGTGGACGCGGCAATCAACATCCGGGGCATCCCCCTCGGTGCGCCCGAATCCAGTAGTGTCGGCAAGGACGAGCATCTCCCGACCAACCTGCTCCAGAGCGAGTTTGGCGGCGATCTCCTGCTGGACAAGCATCGCCTCGCGGTGACGGCGCTTTTTGGTACCGCCATGAATCTGACCCGGAAGCTTCGCGGCACGGGATTCCTCTTCGCGGGAATAGTTAAAAACACCCAGACGCTCAAAACGACGGGCATTCATGAATTCCAAAAGACTCTCGAAATGCTCCTCGGCTTCTCCGGGGAACCCGACAATAAAGGTCGTCCTGATCGTCAGTCCGGGAATGCCGGCACGCATCCGGTCGATCAGGCGTTCGATATGTCCTCGGTCCGTTTCGCGGCGCATGGCATCCAGCATCACGTCATGGATGTGCTGGAGCGGCATATCGACATAGCGGGCTACCTTCGGATTGCGGGCGATAGCGGCGATCATGTCATCGCTCCAGTGCGCCGGATGGGTGTAGAGAAGACGGATCCAGAACTCGCCGGGGATCGCTGCCAGGGCATCGAGTAGGGCGGGAAGTCCGGGGCCTCTGGCTTCATCGACCGGCTGACGCGGTCCGGCCTTCTCCTCCCAGAGATCCATTCCATAGTAGGTGGTGTCCTGGCTGATGAGGTTGATCTCCTTCACTCCGGATGCCACCAGTCCCTCGACTTCCTTCACCACGGACTCGATCGTACGACTGCGGTGACGGCCCCGCATCCTAGGGATGACACAGAAGGAACAGGGGTGATTACATCCTTCCGCGATTTTCACATAAGCGGTGTGGGAAGCCGTGAGACGGACACGCGGAGTGTCATAGTCGGGAATGTAGGCGGCGCGGCGTGAGACCTCGACCAAGGCCCCCGTCTCTTCACGCTCGTCGTCAAGAAGACGGTCGAAGAACGAGCCAGCGCTCTTGATCTCATCCAAACCCATGAAGGCATCTACTTCGGGCAACTGAATGGCGAGATCACTCGAATAGCGTTGGGAAAGGCATCCCCCTACCACCAGCTTCTGTCCCGGTTTTGCCCCATGGAGTCGGCGACGATTGGCCTCCAAGATCGCATTGATGCTCTCCTCCTTCGCCGGGTCAATGAATCCGCAGGTATTGACAAGGACGACATCAGCCTCATCTGTCTCGGTCGTGAGTTCGTAGCCGTGGAGTTTGGCATCTCCAAGCAGGATTTCAGCATCGACGAGGTTCTTGGCACAGCCAAGGCTGATCAAACCGATTTTGCGGGGTTCAGGAATCTGGGTAGTGCTCATCGTTTGGAAATTATCTGCTAGAAATTATCGGTTGGAAAAGGAAGAGAGGCTGGCGTTACTGGTGATCCAAGGAATGGATCGGACACGCGACAGCTGGCGCATCACGCCCCAGGTACTCAGGAGTGTGGTCACCAGCAGGAGATAAACGGTTGCTCGTCCCAAGGGAGCCAAAGGAGCCAGCAGTTCCAGACTCCACTCGAAGGGAGGTTTCAGAGGGCGTGCATAATTGGAGAGATACTGGCAGTTCTTGGGTGCCAGCTCCGGCATGGAGGGAAGGGAGTCGCGGATGGAAAGCGGATCCAAACCCAGGGCTCTCGCATAGGTCACGGCATGGATGCGGGCGATATCGGGATTCAGGGATCCTCCCTCCTCCATTAGTTCGATCTCCTGTTCGGAAAGCCTTGTTAACCGTGATGCCTCACCAAGGCTCAACCCAAGATCCTGCCTCGCCTCACGGAAAAGGGAACCAAGCGGCCTAGCGGATGATATCGGTTGAAAAAACATGAATGATTAGTGTCGGAAAGGATAAGTCACTCAGTCGTCCAAACCATCTAGGTCGACTAGAATCTCGCGGTCCTTGGCCCCATCCTTGGGTCCAAGAATGCCACGTTGCTCGAGAATGTCGACAATACGGGCGGCACGGGTGTAACCCAGACGCAGACGACGCTGGAGCATGGAGGTAGAGGCTTTTTTCTCCTGACGAATGATCTCGAGGCACCTGTCGACAAGATCCTCTTCCTCGTCGGTGATCTCATCCTCCGGCATAGTGTTCGAGGCCAGCTTGGCCGAGATGCTCGGCTCGAAGACAGGTTTGGCCTGAGTGGCAAGATTAGCCACGACTCGATGGATCTCCTCATCGGTGACTAGGACACCCTGTGCCCGCGTGAGCTTCGCGCTCCCGGGTGGCAGATAAAGCATATCCCCTTTACCGAGCAGTTTTTCCGCACCGTTCATGTCCAAAATCACCCGACTATCGAGACCCGAGGCCACCTGGAAGGCAATGCGGGAGGGAATATTCGCCTTGATGACTCCGGTGACGACGCTAGAGCGGGGCGTCTGTGTCGCCACGATCATGTGTATTCCAGCGGCACGTGCCTTTTGCGTAATACGGGCGATCGCCCCCTCGACATCTGCAGGCGCTGTCTGCATGAGATCGGCCAACTCGTCAACGATCACGACGATAAAAGGCATCTGATCGGGAATAATCATGTCGTCGCCGGGCTTGAGCGGAAGTTCCGACTCCGCTGGTTCCTCCTGATCCTCCTGATTAGCAACCGTGGTCGAATCGAAGGGATCATGAATGATCTCGCTCACTTCGGCAGTTTCCTCTCCTTCGGAGGAGCCATCCGCCACCACAGGCAAGGGCGCTTTCTCGGTCTTGGGGCGACTGTTGAAGCCGCTGATATTCTTGACTCCCACCTTGGCGAAGATGCCATAACGCTTCTCCATCTCGTCGACCACCCAGCGCAATGCCAGCAGGACCTTCTTAGGATCCGTCACCACCGGAGTCACCAGATGGGGGAGATCATTGTAGACCTGCATCTCCACGACCTTCGGATCGATCATGATGAAGCGTAGAGTCTCGGGCGTGTGCTTGAAGATCAGGCTCGTGATGATGGAGTTGATGCAGACGCTCTTGCCGCTGCCTGTAGCGCCCGCCACAAGGAGGTGGGGCATCGCTGCGAGATCGGCGATGATGGCATGTCCGTAGACATCCTTGCCGAGAGCAAGGGGCAAAGCCGCCTTGGTTGAGTGCCAAGCCTCGCTCTCAAAAAGCTCGCGGATGCTCACCTTCACCTTGCTGGAGTTGGCAATCTCGATGCCGACGGTGTCCTTCCCGGGAATAGGAGCCAGAATATTGATCCGTTCCGCGCATGTGGCACGGGCAAGGTTTTTTTCCAGCGCCGAGATACGCTCCACACGCACTCCAGTGGCGGGATAGACCTCGTAACGTGTGATTGTCGGACCCTTAGTGATGTCTCCGGGAGAAGCCTCAATGTCGAATTGGGCAAGCGTCTCCAGAATAATCTTCTGCACTCCTTGAAGCTCGGCCGGATCAGCGGGCTTGTGCCCCTCATCATCGTAGGTCTCGAGAAGATCAAATCCGGGCAAGGTGTATTCCTCCAAACTCAACTCACCAAGACCTCCGGCAGCAGGAAGGGAATCACTCTGCTTCGAGTTGGATTTGCCCTTCATTACTTCGGCCAGTGTCGGCTTACGAGCTGGTGCTGGAACACTGGCATCGATGATCTTGGGTGAAGGGAGATCTATAGGAAGAGGCGTTCCGAGGGAAACACCCTCATCCGACAATCCCTCGACCTTGGTTTCCGCGGTGGGAGATTTACGACGATTGCCCGTGCGGTAGCGTGGCGACTCAACCTCCTCCAGCACCTCAGACTCCTTTTTCTGGATGGCAAGGCGCTTTTTGATCAACCCGATCAGGAACCCCGCGAATGTTCCCGTGATGGAAATAATTAAGGAAAAAACCCGGCGCATTGCCAGAATCGGATGGAATCCTGTTGCTAAGGTAAGGCTTACCAGGGCAAGGGCCATGAAGATAAGACCAGATCCAAGGGTCCCAAGCACATGTCGTCCGAGCACCAGATCAATCCGGTGTCCGAACCATCCGCCGGGCCCCGGAATATTGAATTTCTCTTTCCAGTCACCCAGGATTAAATGCTGCAAATCAAGCAGGGTCGACCAACTCAGGACAAAAACGAACGACCATCCAAGGCGGATGCCGAGTCGGAAGTCCGGGGTCGTGAACTTGGCGATTCCGAGCCCCACCAAGGCTACTGAGGCAAAGTAAGAGGCGCCGCCGAATAGAAAGTAAAACAGTCCGGCTATATCCGCTCCCACGCGACCGATGAAGTTCACCGGATATTCCGAGGAATGAGCATGCTTCGCATAGGGCAGCCAGGGGGAAACATCCCTTGTCTCGAAAGAGCAGAGCGCGAGAAAGAGTAGTATTCCCCCAAAAAGCAGAAGAACCCCCGTTATTTCATCCAAAGAGCGTTTACGTCGTGTCGAGACCATCCTAGGCATCTTGCAGGATAGTGTGTGGTCTTGGCAATCGCAGGCATCTTAGGGGATACTAGTTGACCGCACATGAATCTATCATCTCCGATCACTTTCGAGCCTCTGGCCATGGAACGCGTCTGGGGGGGGCGCCGGTTCGAGACCCTTCTAGGTAAAAGGCTGCCCCACGCGGTTCCGGTCGGGGAACTCTGGGAAATGGTCGACCGACCAGAGGCCCAGAGCGTGGTGCATGAAGGCCCCCTTAAGGGAAAGACACTTCACGACCTGTGGGTCGGACACCGTGAGGAAGTCTTCGGATCCCTGCACACCTCTAACCCCTCCCCCCGTTTCCCCCTCCTGATCAAGCTCCTTGATGCCCGTGAGCGCCTCTCTGTCCAAGTCCACCCTCCGGTGGAGACCGCCACAGCCATGAATGGGGAACCTAAGACGGAATGCTGGTATTTTCTTCATGCCTCCAAAGGAGCCTCCGTTTATGCCGGACTCAAGAAGGGTGTCTCCCGTAAGGACTTCGAGCAGGCTCTTCAAGACGGCACACTAGAAGAGACGCTTCACATTGAGAGGGCTCACACCGGTGAGAGCATCTTCATTCCGAGTGGCAGACTGCATGCTATTGGCGAGGGGTTGGTGATCGTTGAGGTGCAGCAGAACAGCGATACCACCTACCGCGTCTTCGATTGGAATCGCCGAGGTCTCGACGGGAAACCTCGTGATCTTCACATCAAAGAATCACTCGCCTCCATCGATTTCAACGATTTTGAGCCACCGCTGACTCCCGCCTCTCAAACCGTAGTTGCCGACTGCCCCTATTTTCATGTCGAGAAGATCCCCCTCCCCTGCCCTGGGAATATCGCCACCAAGGGAGACTTCTCCATCGTCACGTGCCTGACGGGTGAGGTGGAGTGCTCTGGAACGATCATCCGACCTGGCGGGTTCATGCTGATTCCCTCCTTACTGGAAGAGGCCACCCTGATCCCCATCACTGGGGACACGACCATTCTAGTCACGCGTCTGCCGAGGCACTCCTGATAAGGCAGCTACGGAAAAGTGACAGGGAGTTCCTTTTTCACTTAATTCCCGCAGGGCTTCGGGTTATAAAAGCAGGCGCATCGACCTACGGCTCCGGGAAAATTCTTCTCCCGATTCATAACAGGGAATTGCTTTCAAGATTTCATCATGCCTAAAGACACCTCTATTAAGAAAATCCTCCTGATTGGAGCCGGCCCCATCGTTATCGGACAGGGATGCGAGTTCGACTATTCAGGAGTGCAGGCCTGCAAGGCCCTCGCCGAAGAGGGATACGAGGTGGTTCTCGTGAACTCCAATCCGGCCACGATCATGACCGATCCGGAGTTTGCCAACCGGACCTACATCGAGCCGATCACTCCGGAGATGATCGAGAAGATCATCGAGCGGGAGAAGCCGGACGCCCTCCTGCCTACCCTCGGCGGCCAGACTGCGCTGAATGCCGCCATGGAGCTCGTGCATAGCGGAGTTCTCGAGAAACATGGAGTCCGTCTCATCGGGGCAAATGCCGAGGCGATCAAGCGGGGCGAAGACCGTACACTATTCAAGCAGATCATGATCGAGATCGGCCTCGATGTGGCCGAGTCAGGCACCGCACACACGATTGATGAGGTCTTCGAAATCGCGAAGCAGATCGGAACCTATCCTCTCATCATCCGTCCCGCCTTTACACTGGGTGGAGCGGGAGGAGGAATCGCCTACAACCGTGAGGAACTCGAGACCATCGCCCGTCGGGGACTCGACATGTCCCCCACCACCGAAGTCCTCATTGAGGTCTCCCTTCTCGGCTGGAAGGAATATGAGGTAGAGGTCATCCGCGACAAGGCCGACAACTGTATTGTTGTCTGCTCGATTGAGAACCTCGACCCAATGGGGGTCCATACCGGTGACTCGATCACCGTCGCCCCGATCCAGACACTCACGGACAAGGAATACCAGAAGATGCGCGATGATTCCTTCGCTGTCATCCGTGCCATCGGCGTCGAGACCGGCGGATCGAACATCCAGTTCGCCGTCGATCCGAAGACCGGACGCCAGATTGTCATCGAGATGAATCCCCGTGTCTCACGCTCCTCGGCCCTCGCTTCCAAGGCTACCGGTTACCCGATCGCGAAGATCGCGGCGAAGCTTGCCGTCGGCTACCGCTTGGACGAACTCAAGAACGACATCACCAAGACCACGACCGCCTGCTTCGAGCCTGCGATCGACTACTGCGTCGTAAAGATCCCCCGCTTCACCTTCGAGAAGTTCCCGAAGGCCGATTCCACCCTTACCAGCCAGATGAAGAGCGTCGGCGAGGCGATGGCCATCGGACGCACCTTCAAGCAAGCCCTGCAGAAGGCCCTTCGTTCTCTCGAGACCGGACGCTTCGGACTCGGCTGCGATGCCAAGGACATTGAACCCCGTAAGGCTGACGGATCCTGGGACACCGAACAGATCGAGAAACTCCTACGCATTCCGAATGCCGAGCGCATTTTCGCCGTCCGTCATGCCTTCCTCGCGGGATTTAGCGCGGAGAAGATCCATTCCATCAGCGCCATCGACCCCTGGTTCCTCGACAACATCCAGGAGATTGTCGAAGAGGAACTATCCTTCCGGAAAGATCCCTCCAATATTAACCTGCGCAAGGCTAAGCAACTTGGCTTCTCCGATCGCCAGCTGGCCCAGATCGCCGGGACAACCGAGGATGCTATCCGTGCCAAACGCAAGGCAGAAGGGGTTGAGCCGACCTACCGACTGGTCGACACTTGTGCCGCAGAATTTGAAGCAGCAACCCCTTATTTCTATTCCACCTACGGGGATGAGGATGAAACCCGTCAAGGAGCCAAGAAGAAGGTGATGATCCTTGGCGGCGGTCCTAACCGCATCGGCCAGGGTATCGAATTCGACTACTGCTGCGTCCACGCCGCCTTCGCTCTCAAGGAGGAGGGCTACGAGACCATCATGGTGAACTCGAACCCCGAGACTGTCTCCACCGACTACGACACCAGCGACAAGCTCTTCTTCGAGCCCCTCACCCTTGAGGATGTGCTCAATATCTACGAGCGGGAGAAGTGCGACGCCGTTGTCGTTCAGTTCGGCGGCCAGACACCGCTGAACCTTGCCGCCCCACTTCAGGCCCGTGGGGTTACAATCATCGGCACTCAGCCCAAGAGCATCGAGATGGCTGAGGATCGGAAGCATTTCTCGGCAATGATCGATAAGCTCGGACTGCGCCAGACTACCGGGGCCACAGCCATTAACGAATCAGAAGCCGTCGTGGTTGCCAACAAGGTCGGCTACCCCGTCCTTGTACGCCCCTCCTTCGTATTAGGAGGACGTGCTATGGAGATCGTCTATACCGAGGAGGATCTCTGTCGCTATATCCAGACCGCTGTCGAAGTCAGCCCTGAGAGGCCGATCCTCGTGGACCGCTTCTTGGAAGATGCCACCGAGGTAGATGTCGACTGCCTGGCGGACGGCACGGATTGCGTTATCGGCGGTATCATGGAGCATATCGAAGAGGCTGGCATCCATAGCGGTGATAGCGCCTGCGTGCTTCCCTCCGTCTCACTCTCTCCGAAGGTTCTCGAGACTATCCGCTCGGCCACCAAGGCCATGGCCTTGGAGCTCGATGTCCGAGGACTCATGAACGTCCAGTACGCTGTCAAGGATGAGGAGGTCTATGTGCTCGAAGTCAATCCCCGAGCCTCCCGCACCTCACCCTTTGTCAGCAAGGCGATCGGCGTACCCCTAGCCAAGCTAGCAGCAAAGATCATGGCAGGCCGTACCCTCCAGGATCTTGGCTTCACGGAAGAAGTCATTCCCAAGCACTACTCCGTTAAGGAGGCCGTCTTCCCCTTCATCAAGTTCCCGGGTATCGACATCACCCTCGGACCTGAAATGCGCTCTACCGGCGAAGTGATGGGTATCGATACCGACTTCCCTCGCGCCTATGCGAAGGCCCAGATGGCTGCCGCTCCCGGGCTCCCCAGCAAGGGGAACCTCTTTGTCAGCGTGAAGGACTCCGACAAACAGGCGATCATTCCTATCGTGAAAGATTTTGCCGATCTGGGCTTCACAATCCATGCGACGGATGGCACTACTGCTCTTCTCAAGGCAGCCGGCATCTCCGTCATCCGTCTCAATAAGCTGGCTCAGGGACGCCCAAACGTTGTCGACATGATCAAAAACGGAGAGATGCACTTCATCATCAACACCCCGGCCGGCAAACAACCCCGTGCAGACGAGGTAGTGATCCGGAGTACAGCTGTCGCCAACCGCATCCCAATCATGACCACCCTGCGGGCCGCAGCAGCAAGCGCTGCTGCGATCAAGTCGATGGCGGAGGCACCGCTGACCGTGAAATCTCTTCAGGAACATCACGCTACGGCTTAAGCCGTAGCATGTGACTATTAGCATTTTATAATTAACCAAGCTCGTGGGAACGGGCGCGGAAGACAACGCCGGAGTCGTTACCCGAAGAGTGGCACCGTCCGCCGAGAAGGGGATGCGATGAATGCTTTTGGGTCATTTTCATTTCTGGGAGTCAACAGGATCCGCTTGATCCAATATCCCCTCCTTGATTTCCCTTCAGGAGGGATGAGTGTTAGTCTCTGAAACGTACCGAACATGATGCCAACTCCTGTTGATCAAGAACGAGATCCGTTTAGACCTCGACGGCTCTCGGTGGAGTTGCAGATCCTCTCGGATTCGGCAGAGCACTCTGATCTGACCATGGGTGACTTGGTTGATCGGCTTGAGGGGCGCGTCTACACGCTGTTACTGGTGATTCTTGCCCTTCCCTTCTGCCAACCAATCATGCTTCCCGGTCTTTCCACGCCCTTCGGCATGGTAATCGCCCTGCTAGGATTGCGATTTGCGTTGCGCCAGCATCCATGGCTTCCGCAGCGCCTGCTCAAGACCCATCTTTCAGGAAAATACCTTCCCAAGATCCTTCACGGGAGCGCCCGGGTCCTCGGAGGGATTGAGAAACTCCTTCACCCCCGCCTCTTGTTCCTTTTTGATTATCGCCTCACCCAGTTCCTTGCAGGCATGGCTGTTTTCTTCAGTGGCCTGATGCTCCTGCTTCCGCTGCCCATCCCCTTCAGCAACATGCTTCCCTCGCTGACAGTTGTGCTTGTGGCATCCTCCTTCTCGGAACGCGACGGCGCGACCTTAGGTGCGGGACTGATCCTCTTCCTGATCTCCCTAGGATTTATCGGTGCGATCTTCTTTGGAGGGAGCGAGGCGATCACCTGGATCTGCAACGGATTCTCTCACAGATAACGGAGTGACTCGGTCTGACTTGCTAGACAACTACGACTGGCGAGTTGAAGTAGAAATGGTAAAGACAGCCTCTTCCGGGATGCATAATCTCAGTTTATTTCGGCGTACCGTCTGGAAAAATGGAAAAAGTAATCCTTTTCACTATGCGAAGGGTGTGGAGTGGCCATCCTTTTCACATGGTAGATTGGGTTCATGGGAAATCTTTCAACCGCCGAAGGGAAAGAGGAAAGACCGGATCGCCGATGCCTTGAAAATATCACTGACTTTTCCGAGTCTGTGTTTGTGAGGGTGTAAGAAAAACTCCGTCCCATGACCCCCACCTTTCCGATCGCACGGCAAGATGCGGGATCATCATGGCATTCCCTGGATTCGGAAGCTGTCAGCAGGGTGCTTCGGGTCGATCCCGAAAGGGGTTTGGAGAACAGCGAGGTGATGGGGAGGCGCGAGGAGTCAGGTTGGAACACACTTCCGGAGGCGCGTACCCGACCGCTTGCGATGCTCTTTTTCGGACAATTCGCCAGCCCCCTGATCTACCTCCTGCTCGCGGCCGCGATCATAGCCTTAGTGATGGGGGATCGGCCTGATGCGATCGTGATCTTGGGTGTCTTGATCATGAATTCGCTGATCGGAACCTTCCAGGAGGGACGGGCCGAACGAACCATGGACGCCCTCAGAAAGCTTACAATTACAAGAGCACGGGTTATCAGGAACGGGATCGAGCAGGAAATCGCAGCCCGTGAATTGCTTCCGGGGGATCTGCTTGTTCTCTCCGCTGGCGACCGGATCGGGGCGGACGCGCGCGTGATCCAGTCGGCCTCCCTGAGCACCGACGAGTCTGCCCTGACCGGGGAGTCTCTTCCCGTTTTCAAACAGGCCGATCTCCTTCCGCCGGAGACCTCCCTGTCGGAGAGGAACAATATGCTCTACTCGGGGACGCATGTCGCCACGGGGCGTGGACGAGCTCTCATCGTCGAGACAGGGATAAAGTCAGAGTTCGGTAAGATTGCGGCCCTTGCCACATCCACGGTCGAACCCAAGACACCGCTGGAAGTGCGGATCACGCGGTTCGGAGGTTCTCTTGCCCTGGCTTCCGCCCTGATCTTTCTAGTGATTCTCGGCTTTGGAATGGCCCGGGGGCTTCCTTTTCAGCAGATCCTGATAGTGGCACTCAGCCAATTGGTCTCCGTGGTTCCGGAAGGACTCCCGGTCGCCATGACCATCGCTTTGGCGGTGGGCATGCAGCGGATGGCCATTCGAGGAGCTGTTGTTCGACGTCTCGGGGCGATCGAGACTCTGGGGTCGACCAGCGTCATCTGCAGTGACAAGACCGGAACCCTGACAAGAAACGAGATGACCGTTTCCCTGCTCTGGCTTCCCGACACCGGAATGATGGAGGTGAGCGGTGAGGGATACGCGCCCGAAGGGGTAATCGCCCAGGGCGGGCTTCCGATCAATGAAGCGATGAGACGATCCCTCCATCCACTCGCCGAGGCGCTGCTTCTCTGCAACGACGCCCGCCTTCTCCCACCCGATGAGCGGCATTCACGATGGCACATTCTGGGGGATCCCACCGAGGCCGCCCTGCTGACACTTGCCGGTAAGCTTGGCTCGGGCATGGAAGAAGTCAGGGAACGATGGCAGCGCATCTCTGAGATGCCTTTTGACCCTTCCTCAAAAATCATGGCGACCCTGGATCGCAACGGCGACTCCCTCTTCAGGATCTCGCTCAAGGGAGCCCCGGAAGTGATTATCCCCCTCTGTAACCGGGCAGTCTCGGCAGGGGGCGACATGCCGCTGGATTTGTCGCTGAAAGCAAAGGCTCTCGGAATTGCCGGAGAGATGTCAGGTCAGGCACTTCGCTGCCTTGCGGTGGCCACGTGGGATCATCCCCGGCTTCTTGAGCAAGGCGGAGTAGAACAGTTTACTGGAAAGCTCACCCTGCTCGGCCTGGTGGGACAGATGGATGCTCCCCGCGAGGAAGTCGCACGGGCGTTGGAGTTGAGTGCATCAGCCGGAATCCGCACGATCATGCTCACCGGTGATCACAAGGCAACAGGTCTCGCCATTGCACGAAAGCTCGGGATCGCGAAGGAGGGGGACATCGCAATGGAGGGATCGGAACTGGAATCCCTTCTGGATGATGCTCTACCGGACGCCCTTCGGCGCATCTCTGTATTCGCGAGGGTTTACCCCGAGCAGAAACTCAGGATTGTCAAAGCCCTTCAGGCAGGCGGCGAGATTGTCGCGATGACGGGAGACGGCGTGAACGATGCACCTGCGCTGGCAAGGGCGGATGTCGGGGTTGCCATGGGCATCAGCGGGACGGAGGTAGCCAAGAGCGCATCCAGGATCGTCCTCACGGATGACAACTTCGCGACGCTCATCGCCGCCATCCGCGAAGGACGCATCGTGTACCGGAATATCAAGAAAGTGATCCTTTTCCTTTTTGCAACCTCTCTTGACGAGGTGATAGTCCTCCTGCTGGCTCTCTTTTCAGGTCATCCCCTCCCCTTGGCAGCAGTTCAGATTCTCTGGATCAACGTGGTCACCGAGAGTGTCGCCACAGTGAACCTTGTGATGGAAGGAGCCGAGGGTGATGAGATGCGGCACCCCCCGGTTCCTCCAGATGATCCCCTCCTGGATCGGGAGATGATGAAGCGACTCCTCGTCATGGTCTCTTCCTCAGTGCTGGTGGTTTTCGGGTTCTACGTGTGGCGTCTCTCCACGGGGGTTCCCTTTGTGCTGGTGCAGAGCGAGACCTTCACGCTGATGGCCGTGTCACAGTGGTTCAATGTGCTCAACTGCAGAAACCGGATCCGATCCGCCGTGGATTCCAGGGTATTTAGTAACGTCTGGCTCACTGGCGGGCTCCTCTGCGGTATTCTCCTCCAGTTGATTGTCATCTACAGCGAACCGCTGAACCGCTACTTCCACACCACCCCGATCCCCCTGCGGAATCTGCTGTTTATCATAGCGCTTGGTAGTCTCGTTCTCGTGCCCGAGGAGATCCGGAAATTCCTCAAACGAAGGACACTCCGGAAGGGGTGCGGAGGAGAAGTGTGAAGATAAAGGTTCTCTATAGTTGCCAGCGGAAGGAAATCCTAAGACAGAAAAACAATCAGGCCCGAGACTTGGAGGCTTGAATGTTTGGATGCAGGGCCAAGTGCCCAAGGGTCAGACGTATTGAAACTGCGGCGCAGGGCAACACTGCTATTCGCTAACTCTCACCAGCCTACAATCCAGCAGCTGCTGCGGTGTCGGTGAGTAAAAGCGCGTTAGCCTGGCTGATACTTCCGGCAGGGATCGAATGATCAGCTGCCTTGAGTTTCACGATCATCGGGATCTTGGCTGCTCCTGTGGCGAGCCACATGATCTGGCGCGAACGGTTGATCATCGGGTAGGTCAGGGTCATGCGCCGTCGGTTCTGATAGAGATTCACTGGATCGGTTAGCGCCACATCGCGGTCAGTGACCTCCAGAACCGGATCGTTCGGAGTCAATGAGGCCGTGTGTCCGTCGGGTCCAAGGCCAAGATGAGCCATATCGAGAATCAGGGGATTCCCACAAATCTTCTGAAGGACTTTCTCGTACTCCTTAGCTCCCTCGACGGGATCCTCAGCATTCACCGGCATGGCATGGATGTTCTCCTTCGGGATCGGAGCATTCCCCAAGAGCGACTCGTGAAGGTGTGTCAGATTGCGGTCAGGATCACCCTCGGGTGCGATGCGTTCGTCGATCTGGAAGATATGGACCTGTGACCAAGGCACCTCTTCAGATGCAAGATCCCTCAGCATGGCCCAAGGAGTCTTGCCACCACTAACGGCAAGAGTGAAAACTCCACGAGCAGCCACGGCCTCACGGGAGGCAGCTGCAATTACTCCTGCGGCGGCCTTCGCCACCGCATCATCATCAGCAAGGACCTCGATCTTAAGAGCCATGACTTGATATTGGTTAGATGCTTACTTCTTCGCCCTGTAGCGGCGGATGAGGGCGTTCGTGGAGCTGTCGTGCTTGAGCTCTGGCTCGGCCGGCGACTCCAGCTCGGGGATGATGTGCTGGGCAAGCTGCTTGCCAAGCTCCACACCCCACTGATCGAATGAGTTGATGCCCCAGACAACACCTTGTGTGAAGACGCTGTGCTCATAGAGAGCGACCAGAACGCCAAGTGTATGCGGGTCGAGCTTGTCGGCCATGATGACATTCGAGGGACGATTCCCCTCGAAGACGCGGTGGGGATTGAGCCAATCGGGCGTCCCCTCGGCCTTCACCTGGTCAGGGGTCTTGCCGAAAGCGAGTGCCTCGGCCTGCGCGAAGATATTCGAGATGAGGTAATTGTGGTGATGACCCAGCTCGTTGATCGCCTTGTTGAAGCCTATGAAGTCGCACGGAATGAGGCGCGTACCCTGATGGATAAGCTGGTAGAAGGAGTGTTGGCCGTTCGTTCCAGGCTCGCCCCAGTAGATCGGACCCGTGTCGAAGGTGACATGGGTTCCATCGAGACGAACCGACTTGCCATTGCTCTCCATGGTGAGCTGCTGGAGGTAGGCGGGGAAGCGCTTGAGGTACTGCTCGTAGGGAAGCACGGCAATGCTCTGGGCTCCGAAGAAGTCGTTGTACCAGACGGCAAGCAGACCGAGAAGAACGGGGAGATTCTTCTCGAGCGGGGCCGTGCGGAAGTGCTCGTCCATGGCGTGGAAACCGGCGAGGAGGTCTGAGAAGTTCTTCGGACCAATGGCGATCATGGTCGAGAGACCGATCGCGGAGTCCATCGAGTAGCGGCCGCCGACCCAATCCCAGAATCCGAACATATTCGCGGTGTCGATGCCAAACTCGGAGACTTTGGCGGCATTGGTGGAGACAGCGACGAAGTGTTTGGCGACTGCCGAGACATCCCCGCCGAAGCCCTTAAGCGACCACTCCCGGGCGCTGTTGGCATTCGTCATGGTCTCGAGTGTGGTGAAGGTCTTCGAAGAGACAATGAAGAGGGTCTCAGTGGGGTCGAGATCACGCACGGCCTCGGAGAAATCGGTGCCGTCGACATTGGAGACAAAGCGGAAGGTCATGTCGCGATCGCTGTAAGCCTTGAGCGCCTCGTAGGCCATGACAGGACCTAGGTCAGAGCCACCGATGCCGATATTGATGACGTTCTTGATGCGCTTGCCTGTGTGACCCTTCCACTCGCCGGAGCGGATGCGGTCGGCAAAGGTGCCCATGGACTCGAGAACCTTGTGAACCTCGGGAACAACATCGACACCGTCGACCTTGATCACAGCATTCTTGGGGGCTCGGAGGGCAACATGGAGAACGGCGCGGTCCTCGGTGATGTTGATTTTTTCTCCGGCGAACATCTTGTCGCGGTGCGCTTCTAGTCCGACTTCCTTCGCGAGTTGGACGAGGTCCTTGAGGGTCTCGTCGTTGACGCGGTTCTTCGAGTAGTCGAGGTAGAGGCCGCAAGCCTCCGCGGCCAGGCGCTCACCACGTGTCGGATCTGCGGCAAAGAGCTCCTTGAGCGTGGTCTTGGCAATCTGGTCGCGATTGGCTTCGAGCGCCTTCCAGGCAGGGAGTTGGGTCGGGTTGGACATACGAAAAGGATGAATTATGAGAGATGAATTATGAAGGATTTTTCCAGTAAGATTGCTAGACTCCGTAACCCAACTAGAATGCTTGAAAAATGGCAACCGACAATCCTGTCACACATCAACTGGGAGAACATACGGCCAGGAGCATTCAAGAAACGGCGGCTATTGCCATAGAACTCCTGCCGCTGATGCTGAAGTCAGGCGTGGTCAGTCTGGAGGGACCGCTCGGTGCAGGGAAAACCCATTTCGTCAAAGCAACGGCTCTCGCCATGGGTATCACCGAGGAGGTCACCAGTCCGACCTTCACCCTGCTTCAGAGCTATGGTTCCGGAGAAAACCGCCTGCATCACTCGGACTGGTACAGGCTGGAATCCGAATCCGAGGTGCTCGCCTTGGGATTGGAAGATTACTATCATGACGGGCTCATGTTTATCGAATGGGGAGACAAGTTTGCCGGCATCCTTCCTCCCGGGACGCTGAGGATCCGGATTGAGCCACAACTCGTGCGCACGGAAGAGATCCGCACGTTCCGCTGGGAAATCCTCTGAAATAACGTGAAGATCCTTTCCCTAGACTCCTCATCACCGGTCGCCTCGGTTGCCTTCGTTTCCTTCATTAAAGGAACACCGGAAATTCTCTTTGAGAAGCAGACTCCCCATGCGCGATCCGACTCCGCTGCGCTCTTCGAGGGGTTGCAGGATGCCGTGGAGAGATGTGGCCTGCCCGATGCACTCTGCGTGGGACTTGGTCCCGGGTCGTATAATGGCCTGCGTGCAGGAATTGCGGCCGCCAGAGGGTTCGCCACGGCGCGAAATCTCCCGCTTCATGCCATTCCGTCACCCTTGGCACTGCATGGGCCTGATGAGGGCTTCTGGGCCCTCGGGGATGCGCGGGGAGGCCATTACTGGATAGCGCGGATTCAACTGGGGGTATTCGTGGAAGAACCTCGGCTATTTTCTCCCGCAGAGACACTGAGTCATCTGCACTCGCATGCCAACCTGCCCGTACTTGGGTCGGCTGTATTGCCTGAAATCGGAAACCTTCTCATAGAAACCCCAAGCGCCGTGCGACTTGCAATCCTTGCGGAAAAGAACGATCCCTCTTTCATTGTCTCAGGAACTCCCGAGCCAATCTACCTGAAGCCTCCCCACATCACCCCGCCAAGAGCCACAGCCACCGTACCATGAGCGCACGGATTCTTTTTCCTATCCTGCTATGCTTTCTTGCTCTCGTCTTGCCGTCAGCGGCGCAGATGAACAATGGGACGAATGCCCCCGTCGATGAGAATCCAAAACCCACATGGGAGACCCAGAAGCAGGCCCGTACCTTCCAGCTTGGAATTCCCGCCCCGAGAGGTCAGATCACCGACAGGAATGGCTACCCGCTAGCCCAGAGTCGCCTCAGTTACAACCTGGCGCTTCAGTTCCCCACACCTCTCGACTGGAGCGAAGCCAAGGTTCTGGCTTTTGCTCGCCAACACATCACGTTCGCCAAGGGGTTCCTTGGACGCCAGATCTTGCTGCGTGATCAGGCTATCCTCAATCATTACCGCAACCGCGGACTCCTGCCGCTGACTCTGCTCGAGGATCTGCAACCCGAGGAACTGGCCGCCGCCAGACGCGGCCTCACTAGTGCACTGGTGCTCCAGCAGGTCTATGCCCGCATCTACCCCAATGGTCAACTTGCCTCACACATTATCGGCTACACTGGTAAGGAAGCTCCGCTTTCCATCCGTCCGATCGAGAACAAGGATCTCATCTTCACCGAAAGCGAGGGGCGCGAGGGGATCGAGCAAACCTTCGACTACCAGCTCAAGGGGCACCCTGGCAGCATCCATGTCACCTACGATGCGGAGGGGAGGAAGACCTCAGAGAGGATCGCCCAGCCTCCCGTTCCCGGCGATAACGTGATCACGACCATTGATCAGAATCTGCAGCGCATCTGCGAAAAAGTCCTGAGCGAGAATTGCAAGCGCGGCGCCATCGTGATGATCGATCCCTGGACCGGTGAAATCCATGCCATGGCCTCCTGGCCCGAATACAATCCTAACCACTTCGTTCCCATCCTGAATCCTGAGATCTACCGACAACTCAGCGAAGATCCCTCCACACCCTTGCTACCGCGCGCCTATCGATCCGCTTACCCCCCCGGCTCCACCTTCAAGACATTTGTCGCACTCTCCGGGTTCCAGTCAGGCAAGCTCACCGCAAGCGATATCTACAGCGGTCCCACTGCAATCGATATCGGCAACTTCACCTTTCACAACTGGAAGAAGACCAGTGCGGGTCGTCTGAATTTTGTCGAAGCACTCACTCAATCCTGTAACACATGGTTCATTCAGGCCGGCATCAAGATCGGGGCACCAAATATCATCACCTGGACCGAACGTCTGGGACTCGGGAAGAAGACAGGCATCCCGCTCAAAGCCGAATCGGGCGGTATCATTCCCACCGATGAATACATGCTTCGCACCCAAAAGAGGAAGATCCTGAAAGGCGATGTCGCTAACATGAGTATAGGTCAGGGAGCCATCGTTGTCACTCCCCTCCAGATGGCCCAGGCTTACGGTGTCATCGCTTCGGGGGGACAATATCACCAGACACGGCTTGTGAAGCAGATTCAGGGCATCGATAACAAAGTTGTCTCAGCCTACCCTGACCGATTCCGGGATGACCTCCAGATCAAGCCCGAAGATATGGAGACTCTGAAAAAAGCTCTCGTAGCCGTAACCGAAGATGGACAGGGGACAGCCCATCACGCGCAGGTGAAGGGATATCATGTCGCAGGAAAGACCGGCACCGCCCAATGGGGAGGCGGGGGGGACAAGGAGAAGCAGCGTACCGCCGCATGGTTTGCGGGGTTCGTTCCCGCCGAGAACCCCCAGTATGCTTTTGCTGCCGTCTATGAGGGAGAACCCGGTGATAACAACATCCATGGGGGCAGCCACGCCGCACCGCTAATCGGTAAAGTCCTCCAGGAGGTCTATGGCTCGAAAGAGGAAAAGGAATCGAAATCCACCGACTCTCCCGACCAGTCCGATAAGGATAAGGAAGAGAAGTCTAAGGATCAGGAACAGCCCGAGACGGATCAGTCGAACTAGCCATGCCACAGAAGTGGCATTCAGTGATTTAGACTATTAGGACAAAAGAAAATATCCTGCATAGAGGAAGTTGTAACGGATGCGAATCAACAGCCAGATAATCAAACACTGATACCGCAGGGCAAATTCAGATCTCGTAACGTTGCTGCAAGTAAGCAAACCGTCCATCAGGACTCCTTAAGTTCAGACGTCCTGTCCACTTGTGGATAAAGGAGAGCTTTTTAGATGTCGTAGAAATTCCTAGTTCATCGATAAGAAGTGTCTCCACAAGAAACGACAGGCTGATATTCTTCATGAGGGCCAGTTCTTTGGCTCGTTCTAGAATTATTGAATCAATTGTCAGGTCGATATTCATTTCTATTCCAATTTAGTATCTCTGCGCCTCTGCGTCTCCGCGCGAAATAAAATTTCTTACCTCCGTGACTTGGAAGTCACTCCAAGGATCTCGTAAAGACGGTTTAGAATGCCTTGTGCCATCGAAGAGGAATGACGGGCCATACTGCTCGTCATCGAACGTTTTGGGGCAATGGAGGCGGATCTCTTGAGTGCAGCCCATTGCCAGAGCTCATCGGTGGATCGGATGGTGGACTTGGTGGCGGTCTTCATGGTGGTGGTTGGTGATGGGTATTGAGTATTTTGGTTAACGTGGAAGATGGGTGCGAATCAGAGCGCGGAAGACTCCTTGGATTAGGAGTTCCCGAGCAGGAATAAGATCGGGATAGAGCGGGTTCTCAGCACGAAGGAAGGGAATACCTCCCTCCACGAGATAGCGCTTCAGCGTCACCTCGCCGTCGATCAGGGCGGCAACGATATCGCGGTTCCGAGGTTCTGCATGCTCCAGGATCACGACATCGCGATTCAGGATCCCAGCACCGATCATTGAGTCTCCCCTCACCTCAAGGGCGAAAGTCTTCGCATTCCGGGGAATCTTGATCGTCTCCGGATCTACGGTAATGCAGCGATCTACCTCCTGCTCCTGGCCCTCGGGGATACCGGCAGGAATCATTCCGTAAAGGGGTACTTCGAGAAGTTCCAGACGGGACTTCCTACCACCACGATCGGGCAGAATGATATTCCTCGAACGCCCTGCCTCGCGACGAATGGCCCCTTTCTTTTCCATGAGATCCAGATGACTCGCCACGGTAGCCGGAGAGCTGAATCCAAAACGGGCCATGATCTCACGCACCGAGGGAATACCTCCCCTCTCCTCCGCGCAGTCGCGGATGAAAGAGAGGATTTCGCTCTGTCGTGAGGTGAGATTCATGCTGAAATTCATATACCGTTCATTTGTTCGGTATATGAAACCAAAAGGGTCTGCAAGGAGTTTTTACAAAAAAACAAACTGGGATTACCTATTCAGGCCTGCCTGCTCGGCCAAGCCCTCAATCGGATTGAAGTCCGATGCATGGTAGGAACTCCGCACCAAGGGACCGCTCGCCACATGAGTGAATCCCTTCTTTCTAGCGATCTCTCCGTAGAGATTGAAGGTCTCGGGGGTAATGTATTCGATAACCGGCAGATGCTGAGGACTGGGGCGGAGATACTGGCCCATGGTGAGCACACTGACATTAGCCTCACGCAGGTCATCCATGGCCTGGAAGATCTCGTTCTCCTCCTCGCCAAGACCAAGCATAATACCGCTCTTGGTCACCATTTTTTGATCACGTGAATCGGCAAGAGCGCGGGCGCGCTTAAGGAAATCCAGCGAGAGGCGGTACTTTGCCCGGGAGCGAACCATCGGAGTGAGACGCTCCACAGTCTCGAGGTTATGATTGAAGATATGGGGAGCCGCATCGACGACAATCTGTAGGGAAGAGTCCTTGCCATTGAAATCAGGAGTCAGGATCTCAATGATGACCGAGGCATCCATGTCCCGGATCGCCTGGATCGTGCGGGCAAAATGCTCCGCGCCGCCGTCGGGAATGTCATCGCGGGCAACGGCAGTGACAACGACGTGCTTAAGTTTCATCCGACGGACTGCCTCGGCGACCCGCTCCGGCTCATCCTCCTCCAGGGCAAAGGGCTTGGCTGTATCGACCGCACAAAATCCGCAAGCGCGCGTGCACCGGTCTCCAGCAATCATCATGGTGGCCGTCCCACCACTCCAGCACTCCCATCGGTTCGGGCACTGGGCGCTCTCACAGACCGTATGAAGGCGGAGATCGGCGATCATCGCCTTGGTCGAGAAAAAGACAGGATTCGACGGAAGGCGTACTTTGATCCAGTCGGGCTTACGCTCCTGATGGAGAGCTGGATCGATCTTCGGAATTGCCATGGAGTGAAAGGATAAAGGAATGAAAAAATGAACGTAGAAAAAATCGCGCAGAGGCGCTGAGATACAGAGAGTATTAAAATGAGGTAAAATGAAATTGGCACCAAAATAATTTAAGCTGCCATTGCGGTTCATCGGGAGCTCGGACCGGGATTCCTGGAAACCGTCTACGAAATCGTGCTGTGCCGAGAGTTGAATGAGGCAGGACTGAAAGTGGAGAGGCAATCTTAAAGAGTGGCATCACGCGTTGTGTGAATGGCCTAGAAGAATAATTCTCTGCGCCTCCGCGCCTCTGCGGGAGAATCAATCGAGGCTTATTTACCTCCCAAGGGGCTCACAGCGATCTTGGCAACATCGGGTGAGATTCCCCGATCCCGGAGCATACGCTCCGCCTCTTCGCGATCAGCCCAGTCTAGATGAGTACGACAGACTACCTCCCACTGACGGAGCATTTCGCGGTTCAGCTTGTCCAAACGCGGCCTGATTTCGGAGGCAAGATTGAGTGGCTTAATCTTGGGAACATCGATACCTGAACGCCACCCGGCGATTAGTTCCTCCTGATAGCGGCGTGAGGCGGCGATCTGGGGAATGAACAACCTGATCACCTCTTCGGAGGTTAGGCCCTCCTGCCTTCCGGCGACCTTTAGATCGGTCAGCATCCGTGCCTCCCGTATGCGATCGGCGACAGGAATCCCAGCCTGGCATTTGCTCCAGGCAACCTCACGTGATAACTGGAGCCTCTGGATCATGAGGGTCACCAGAGGATTGAGACGCTCATCGACGGCAGCTATACCGCTGGTGGGAAATGCCGCAAGCAAAAGGCAGACGCAGAGCAGGAGTAACCTGTGCAAAATCATGAATACTTAAGAAAATCTTAAGAAAACCTTAAGGAAATGACTTATTGCTCCCATTGCTTCCGTAAGCACCGCGATTCGCCAGGGCACGGTGGAGCGTAATCTGATCGGCCTGATCGACACCGCCGCCAGCGGGTAATCCCTGAGCGATCCGCGTCACGTGGACGCCGGTGGGTGCAATCATCTCAGCCAGATAATGGGAGGTGGCCTCACCCTCGACATCGACACCGAGAGCCAAGATCACTTCGGAGGGACGCTCATCTCCGATACGCTCAAGCAACTCACCAATCCGGAGTTGCTCAGGCCCGATGCCATCCAGAGGTGAGAGTTTCCCACCGAGAGCATGGTAACGCCCGCGAAAGACCCCAGTTCGCTCCAACGGTAGGATATCGGTAGCCGTCTCCACGACACAGAGTTCGCGTCCCGCACGAGCCTCGTCCCGGCAGAGAGAGCACTCTTCCGACTCGGCGAAGAATCCGCAAAGACGGCAGGTTTTCAGACTCTCGCTGGCTTTGGAAACTGCCGAGATCAGCTGCTCGGACTTAGCGTCGGGGGAACGCATCATCCAGAGGGCGATCCGCTCGGCGCTCCGGGGACCAATCCCAGGAAGCCTCCGAAACTGGCGGACCAGTTCGCGGAAAGATTCAGGATAATCGAGATGGGACACGGAACGGGAAAAGGATGAAACCTGAAGTCTGAAACCTGAAATTGAGAATAAAGAATAATCGCTATCCGAGTGTGGAGAGTTTTTCCCAAAGCTCTTTCTGGTCAGGTGTCAATGATTCGGGAATTGAAATCTCAATCACCGCGTAGAAGTCCCCACGAGCCTCCTTGCCCGGAAGCCCTCTCCCCGGAATGCGAAACTGACGGCCATTCTTCGTGCCTGCAGGGATCTTAAGCTTAGCTCTCCCATCAGGAGTAGGGATGGTGAGTTCACCACCGAGTACCGCCTGCCAGGGAGGAACATCGGCCTCGTAATAGATGTCAGAGCCCTCAAAGCGGTAATCAGGGTGCTGCTGGAGCTTAACCCGTAGGTAGAGATCACCTGCCTCGCCGCGCGAACCTCCCGATCCACCCTGACCGGCAAGACGGATACGCTGCCCCTCGCGGACACCCTTCGGGATCTTGACGGTGTAAGTCTGGATGTCCGGAGAGTTCCCCTTGCGGAAAGAGATCTGACGTGTGGCCCCGTGCAGCACCTCCTCGAGCGTCACCAGGATATCGGCCTCGACATCGCGACCACGCTGAGGAGTCTCCTCGAAATCGACTCCTCCGCCGCCGCTGAATCCCCTGCCTCGCCGTGTGCCGAAGAACTGCTCGAAGAAATCGCTGTAACCCGTCCCTCCAAAGTGAAACTCCGAGGCATCGCCTCCGCCTCCATAACCACCACCAAATCCACCAGAACCAGTACCTCCACGCCCCCCACCACCACCGGGCGGGAAACCATTGCCGGCATGTTGCCAGTTGGACCCATATTCGTCGTACTTCTTGCGCTTCTCAGGGTCGCCAAGGACCTCATAGGCCTCATTGATCTCCTTGAACTTCTCCTCAGCGGCCTTCTTGTCCTTGGCCAGATCGGGGTGATGCTTACGGGCAAGTTTGCGGAAGGCACTCTTGATCTCGTCGGCGGAGGAGGTCTTTGCGACTCCTAGGGTTTCGTAATAATCGCGGAACTGTGCGGCCATGGTGAGGTATTTACTTCTAATCCCAATTCGGCCGCCTGACAATCTCGCCGAAAAATTGATCGAATCCGCAAGCCGCTAACTCAACAAAGGACGGGACTTTTTGTTGCATGGATCGCAGGGAGTGTTAGGAGATAGATTATGCAGATGAGCGCACAAATACTCGGCACCCACCCTATTCTGGCCTTTGGTATCCCGAGTGGCCCTGACCTGATCATCCTGTTGGTGATCGTCTTGGTTCTCTTCGGCGCAAAGCGCCTGCCGGAACTCGCCCGCGGTTTCGGCCAGAGCGTGAATGAATTCAAGAAGGCAAAGGATGAGTTCGACAAGGAAGTAGCAAAACCATCCATATCTCCAGCGACTCCAGTTGTTCCAGTCGCTCCAGCCACTCCCACGATCGCCGCCTCCACTCCCGTCGTCTCCGCGGAATCCCATCCAGCCTCTCCCTCTTCGACTCCTGCTCCCATCAAGGACGAGCAGAAGCCTGCCTGAAGATCGAATCGTTAGAATCGTCAGCATCGTCAGCATCGATAGAGAGATCTAAGACAGGTTCATGAAGACGATCTCTGCGCTAGGGATCGTCTTGTGTTTTTTCAGTTCTACAGGTCCGCTCCATGCCGAAGGGACGAACGGATTCCGGATCGCCTCCTACAATGTGGAGAACTACATCACCATGCCGCGTCGGGTCGACGGCAAGCTTCGGGCTAAGGCTGGCAAGCCGGAATCCGAGCGGGATGCGGTAGTACGCATGATCGGATTAATCAGGCCCGATGTTCTGGGCCTGGAAGAGATAGGGGAGCCGGGGCAATTCTCAGACCTGCAAAGGCGTCTCCGCAAAGCAGGTCTTGACTTCCCCTACAGCGAGTATCTGCAGGCAGGCGATACCAGTCGTCATGTTGCACTGCTAAGCCGCACCCCGATTGTGGAGCATCATTCTCAGAATAATCTGCCGCTCAGGGTGAACGGGATGACCTTGCTCAGTCCTCGCGGTATTCTGGATGTCACGGTGGAACCCGTTCGAGGAGAGAAGATTCGTATTCTCTGCGTCCATCTGAAGGCCAAGTTGGAAGTTGCGGAATACGATCAGGCAGACCTTCGATTAGCCGAGTCGCAGTATCTCAGGCGTTATGTGAGGGACATCCTGCGCACGGATCCCTCGGCACGTCTTGTCATGATGGGTGACTTTAATGACACGAAGAATGAAAAAGCGATCTGGCAGATCATGGGCAAACCGGAGTGGCCAGATAGCCTGAAGGCCCTGCCCCTTGCAGACGACCGCGGGGAATTCTGGACGGAATTCTGGTCATATGCCGATGTCTACTCGCGCATTGACTACATTCTGGTCTCCAAGAAACTGGAGGGAGAGATTGATTCTGCTCAGTCAGGCATAGCCCGTCCATCATTCTGGAACGAGGCGAGCGATCATTGTCCCATCTATCTCACACTAAGAAATCCGACGACACCGTCTCCCGCCATCACCGCCCCAACCATTCCATGATGATACCCTACAGACGAGTGCTCTTGCTGATGATCGGTACAGTCACTCTACCCATTCTACAAATTGGTACCCTGCATGCCGACTGGTCACGGGTGACCGATCTCGACCAACCGGTGACGCGACTCTCACCCGATCCCCGGAAGGCAAAGTTGGCCATGAAGGCTCACTTCGAGGCGCAGATTGCAGCCAATGAAGCCTTCCTCAAGGAGGTACAGGAGGTACAGGAGTCCAAGGAGGTCTCATCATCATCCAAGGATCCCCATATCTACGAAGCCAAAGTACGAATCGCCGTGGCGCAGGCTAAGCTGGCTTCGCTGTACGGCAACCCTTCCGCAATCACCGAAGCACTCGAGAAACTGAAAATCCTGGAAAAGCAGGCTCCTGATGATTCCCAACATGCCGAGACGATGTTTCGCCGTCTCTCCCTCCAGTGGCAGAATCTCGGCGATACAGCCGACCAGCGTCGCGAGAACGCGACCACCTACGCTCGCCTGTTTGCGACGGAATTTCCCCAGGATCGACGGGCCCCACGCCTCCTGGCAGAGGCAGCCGCGCTCTGCGACAACCATCCGGAAGAGAAAGCCAAGCTCATCGAGCAGGCTCTAACCCTGAGCAGGGAGGAGAGCCTCACACAGCGCCTTCAGGATGACAGGAAACGACTTACCCAGCTGGGTAAGCCATTGGATCTTAGTTTCACCACCACGGAGGGGGAGCAGTTTAACCTCTCCAAGGAAAAGGGACACGTCGTTGCCCTGATCTTCTGGTCTGCAGAATCAGCTCCCTGCCTGGTCTGGATGCAGTATTTCTCACGGTATGCAGCCGAGATTCCGGCACTGAAAGTCGTGACAATAAGCCTCGACCGGGATCGCACCGATCTGCGCTCGGCAATGCAGTCCTTGAATGTCACCTGGCCCACTTTCTTTGACGGCAAGGGATGGGATAACACGATCGCCCGACGCTTCGGCATCAACACCATCCCCACACTCTGGCTGATCGACCGCAAGGGATGCCTTCAGGCGCTCAATGCCCGCAATGATTACCAACTGAAGATCAGCGGCTTACTTCAGCAGAAATAATCCTCAGATTATCTTTTTTTCTTGGCCTGATAGTTGCTTCTCTCAGTCATCCCTTCTTCCCGTGAGGAACAGGGAACTGACTTCCATCCCCATCATGTGGCATTATTCTTTCCTGACCCTCCTATGCTCCTGAACAACTATCAAACGGAAGACTTTTTTGACGAAATGTTCACGGAGGGAGGGCATGGTGTCCGACCCCACTACCAGCGCGTCGCTGATCGACTCCAGTCACTGGATAGCGGAGAGCATCGGCGCAAGCAGACTGCAGTCGATCTAGCCTTCATGCGCAGCGGTGTCACCTTTACGGTCTACAACGACGATCAGGGGACCGAGCGGATCTTTCCCTTCGATCTCGTGCCCCGTGTCATCCCGGACACAGAGTGGCAGCGGATCGAGAAGGGCCTGATCCAGCGGATCACCGCCCTAAATCTCTTCCTGCACGACATCTATCACGACCAGAAGATCCTTAAGGACCGGATAATTCCCCCTCACTACATCCTTGGGGCAAAGCATTTCCGCCGTGAGTTCATGGGATTCAATGTCCCGAAAGATATCTATGTCCATGTCTGTGGCACCGATCTGATCCGCGACCGCGAGGGGAACTATCTCGTTCTGGAGGATAATCTCCGCTGCCCCTCGGGTGCCAGCTACATGCTCGAGAACCGCGCGGCTCTCAAGCGTGCCTTCCCCGATCTCTACCGCAATGCCCGCGTGCAACCGGTAGACAACTACGCAGCCGACCTTCGCAAGGTCCTCCAGTATGTTTCTCCCCCGTCGCTCGGGAGTGTACAGCCGAATGTCGTTCTAATGACACCGGGCGTCTTCAACAGCGCCTACTTCGAGCATGCCTTCTTGGCACGCCAGATGGGAATTCCCATCGTCGAGGGACGCGATTTGGTCGTCCGGGATGCACGCGTCTACATGCGTACGACCTCGGGACTCGTTCCCGTCGATGTCATCTACCGCAGGATCGACGATGACTTCCTTGATCCCACTGTGTTCCGCCCAGACTCTCTCTTGGGGGTTCCCGGCCTCGTCCATGCCTACCGCTCGGGCAATGTCAGCCTCGCGAACAGCATCGGCACCGGCGTGGCCGATGACAAGGTGGTCTACTACTTCGTTCCAAAAATCATCAAATACTACCTCGGCGAGGAGCCGATCCTGCCGAATGTCGATACGTTTCTGGCAAGCGAGCCGCAGGACCGAGGCTTCATCCTGGAGAATCTCGGAAAGCTCGTGGTCAAGTCGGCCAATGAAGCGGGCGGCTATGGCATGCTCATGGGTCCCTGGGCTAGCAAGGAGGAGATCGAGAGTTTCCGCGAACAAATCCTGGCTAATCCCCGCAACTTTATCGCCCAACACCCGATCTCTCTCTCGCGACACCCCACCTGGTGCAACACCGAGACGGGAGGTGGATTCGAAGGGCGCCATGTCGATCTGCGTCCTTATATCCTTTATGGAGAAAAGATCACCGTTACTCCCGGGGGCCTCACCCGCGTGGCGCTCCGCAAGGGATCACTGGTTGTGAATTCCTCCCAAGGCGGTGGCTCCAAGGATACCTGGGTGCTCCATGGTGATTCCTAATTAAACAATCCTCTCGAGCACTCTCTTTTCCGCATGAGCGAACCTCTTATCCCCACGGCTCAGAAGCCGATTTCGAATCGGCGCGACAGCCTTGTCATGCTCTCCCGCGTGGCAAATTCCCTCTATTGGATGAGCCGCTATATCGAGCGCTCGGAGAATGTCGCCCGCCTGCTCGACGTAAATCTCCAGCTGATGCTGGATTTTGCCGACTTCGATGACGATCAGCTCGAGAAACACTGGCTTCCTATTCTTTGCTCGGCCGGCAATGAGAAGACCTTCTTCCAGCTATACGAGAAAGCCGATAGCGAAAGCGTCACCGAGTTTCTGACCTTCCGGGAAGAGAATCCCAACTCCATCATCTCCTGTCTCTTCTCCGCACGTGAGAATGCGCGTCAGGTTCGTGATCAGATCTCCCTGGAGATGTTCGAGACGCTCAACGAGTGCTACCTTTTCCTGAAGTCAAGTAACGCCCGCGAGGTCTGGCAGACGGGAGCCCATGAATTTTACGAGCAGATCAAAAAATACTCCCACCTCTTCCAGGGACTCACCGGATCGACCTTCACCCGCAACGAGGGGTACGAGTTTATCAATCTCGGCAAGTTCCTGGAGCGCGCCGACAAGACCTCGCGCATCCTCGATCTGAAATACCACATCCTACTCCCCAGCGTGGCGGATGTGGGAGGAGCCGTGGATGCGGCACAGTGGCAGGCAATCCTTCGCTCGGCCAGTGCTCTGGAGGCTTACCGCCGTTTTCATGTCGAGGACATCCTTCCGAAGAAGGTGGCGGAGTTTCTCATCTTCTCAACCACCTTCCCCCGATCGATCCGTGCCTGCATGCAGCATCTCGACGAGGATCTGCACCGCCTGAGTGGGAAGGAACGACGCGAATACAAGAGCCCGGAGGAACGGGCATTCGGAAAGCTCCTTTCTGACATGAACTTCATGACCATCGAGGAGATCCTTGATACCGGTCTCCATCAGTTTCTCGAGCTCATCCAGACCACGCTGGACCAACTCGACGACCACATCTACCAGGAATACATGCACCATCCGCCAGTGGATAACCAAGCGGAAATCCTTCTTCATCAACAGCAGATGCAGCAACAGCAATGATTTCCCATCATTCCCCAACGCCGGAAGTTAAAGGAGCGAAGGTTCCATGGACGGAGCCGATCCTTCTCTCGATCTCCCATCTCACTCGTTACACCTACGAGGGAGCGGTGCAGGATAGCTTCAACGAGGCACGCCTGCAGCCGATCACCGACACACTTCAGCAATGCCGGGATTTTCGCTTCACGATCGATCCGACCTCCTCGGTTCGTGACTATCCCGATTTCTACGCCAACTGCGTTCATTACTTCGATGTCCCTCAACCTCATGAATCACTCGAAGTCTTAGCAGAATCCGAGGTTCAGACCATCACCGAGACGCGAGGCCCCGTTCCCGAAGCGGGACTAAAGAGCCTGGAAGACCCCTCGGTAAGAGAGCAGAACTTCGACTTCCTGCATGCCTCGGAATTTGTCTCCCTGGAGGCCGATGTCTGGAGAGAAGCCGTTGACGCGCTGCCCGGTGGAGTCAGCAATGTCTGGCAGGACACCGCGACGATCGGCGAATATATCCATCGCAACTACAAGTACACCCCGCTTTCCACCAACGTGAACACCCGCGCCATCGAGGTGATCAAGAGGAAGCAGGGCGTCTGTCAGGACTTTGCCCACCTGATGCTCGGGATCTGCCGGACTCACGGCATTCCCGCCCGCTACGTCAGTGGCTATTTCCTCAACCAGCACAAGTTACCCGGAGAGATCGAGGCCAGCCATGCATGGCTCGAGGTCTTCATCCCCGGCTACGGTTGGAAGGGCTACGATCCGACCCATCGACGAGAGGCTGATACCCGCTATGTGAAGCTGGCGGTGGGACGTGACTACGGTGACATTCGTCCCGTGGGAGGAACCTTCCGTGGGAAGGGAACGCGCAAGATGGTCGTCGAAGTCTCCGTCCAGCGGATCTCGTAGGAGATCGGTAATTGGGGGATGGAGGGCATCTCGCGCAGAGGCGCAGAGAACCGAAGAAATCAGGAAACTAACCCTCGGCCCTCTTCCTAATCCAGCGGGCTTTTCACCGCGATTACCGGCTAGTTGAGCACATGGGAGAGCAAGCTTTGTGAAAATCTGGCCCACCTCTCATCCCACTGCGCATCGTATTTAGGCGAACTCTGTGGCTCCTTGGAAATCAACGATTTATCAATCTTTTTCAAGTTAGCACATGTGATTGATTATTGCAGTATAATGACATGTCATTCTAAAATACGTTCGGCAAAAATGAAATAAGGCGGAAGAATCACCAATGAAGGCCCTCACGCGACGAGTATTCATCACCACCGCATCCGCGGCAGTATTCATAGCGGCTTTCGGCAATCGGCTCTTCGCAGAGGAGAAATCAGCCAAGCAACCCAATATCCTGTTTCTTGTCGCGGATGACCTGAGATGGAACAGCACCGGATTCGGCGGAGATCCGCTGGTACAAACACCGAACCTGGATCGGCTCGGGGCGGCGGGCGTCATATTCAACCGGGCGGCCGTCACCACCTCGATCTGCATGGCCAGCCGTGCCAGCATGTTAACTGGCCAATGGCTCAGTCGCATGGGCGGTGCGCGGGTCACACCGCAAACCTGGAAGGACACGTGGCCCGCTCAACTTCGGGCTGCCGGTTACTATGGCGGCCACATCGGCAAGATTCACGTGAGCGGACAGAGCGCTTCCGGCTATGACTTCTGGGCGGGGCGAAATGGCCCCTACCATTGGCTGAAAGGCAACGGCGCCGAGGGCGGGGGCATTCACAGCATTCAAAAGGACACGGACGAAGCGCTGCGATTCCTGGACAAGCGGCCGAAGGACAAGCCTTTCTTCCTGCAAGTCGCCTACACTGTGCCACATGCGGAAGACCACGACCCGAAACAATACCTTCCGATGCCACAAGAAGATGCGCTTTACGCCGCTCGCGCCGTGCCCGTGCCGGAAACTGTGGCCCCTTAATACTGGCTACGGCTGCCGCCGTTTTTCCGTGAGGCTAGGAATGAGAGCCGGGCTCGCTGGACGAAGCGCTTTGATACGCCGGAGAAATATCAGGAGATGGTCAAAAACTACTACCGCCTCATCAGCGGCATGGACCGCAGCATCGGGACTATTCTCGAGGCCTTGCGCGCCGGGGGCGTCTCCGACAACACCGTGGTCGTCTTTATCGGTGATAATGGCTACTTCCTCGGGAACATGGGTTAGCGGACAAATGGTATGCCTATGAGGAAAGTTTGCGGGTGCCATTGCTTATCTACGATCCGCGGTTGCCGGCAGAAGGTCGCGGGAAGCGTTGTGACAACTGGGTGCTGAATGTGGATATCGCGCCAACGTTTTGCGCTATGGCTGGTGTGAAGGCACCCGCCGCAATGCAGGGCTGTGACATCACCCCCCTCCTGCACGGACAGACACCTGCCGCCTGGCGAACGGATTTTCTGTATCAGTTTAAATGGTACAGCGAAGTCATCCCGGCATCCGAAGCCGTTTGCAGCAAAGATTGGAAATACATCCGCTGGGTGGGACACCGCACCGAGGAGCTCTTCGATCTTCGCAATAATCCCTTGGAAACCCGGGATCTCTCGAAAGATCCGGCACATGCCGCCGACCTCGCCCGCCTGAGAGCCCGGTGTGACGAGTTGAAGAGGGAAGTGGGCGGCTCGACGCTGCCAGATTTAACCAATATGCCGTATGGCGTGAAGGAAAAAATAAGTGATGCCACCGGAGAATCTCAGGTTGTTTCTAACGGTCGACTTTGGCGCCGTGTGGAATGCTCAACGCGTTTGAAGAGTACAAGTGACGACCTTTTAGTTGATAATTATGAAATCAGAAAACCAAAAACACGAAAGGATGAATAAAGTGAGTATAATCATGAACAACGCCTGCTTCGCCAGCGGCGGCATTGGCGGCATGAAGCGTGCCGTGACCGCCTTGATGATAATCTTGCACTTGGCTGGTGGCAGCCTTTGCGCGGTTTCTACCGGTTCGGCCGCAGGAGAACAGGCGAAGACCCGACCCTATGATGTCGCGGCCTACGTTTGGCCTGCGTATCAGTTCAAGGACGAACGCTGGAACCAGATCTTCAAGCAGGGGATCGGCGAATGGGAGATCATTCGCGAATGCAAGCCGGGATTCCCCGGACACGAGCAGCCGAACGTTCCGCTCTGGGGTTATGAAGACGAGTCGGATCCCAAGGTCATGGAGAAGAAGATCGCCACTGCCGTCAAATACGGCGTGAATGTGTTCATCTACGACTGGTACTGGTATGACAACCAGCCGTTCTTGGAAAAAGGCATCAACGACGGCTTCCTCAAAGCCAAGAATTGCCAAGATATCCAGTTCTACCTGATGTGGGCCAACCACAATGGTGGGTCAGCGTGGGACAAGAAGAAAAGCACTAAGTTCTTTTGGCCCGGGGCGGTCGACCGTGCCACTTTCGATACGGTCGTTGACCGGGTCATCAGCCGGTACATGAGCCAGCCGAACTACTACAAGATCGACGGCAAGCCGGTGTTTTCTGTCTATGAACTGAGCACCTTGATCAAAGGTCTGGGCGGGGTGGAGCAAACCAAGGACGCCCTCGCGAGCTTCCGCAGCAAGGTCAAGGCTGCCGGATTCCCCGATCTGCACCTTCAGACCATCCTGTGGGGGCGGATCCCTGCCAGCATCTCGCAGGTGCCCGGCGACAAGACCCAATCGCGGAACAATACAGTGACGACCCTGGGTATCGATAGCCTGACGAGCTACCAATGGGTCCACTCCGTTAGTCCCAAGGGGCCGTATAGCGGCTGGGCCGACCGTGCGGTCGGTCAGTGGTCGGGGTGGGCCAAAGAGTTCTCTATTCCGTACTTCCCCCACGTTTCCGTCGGGTGGGACACGAACCCCCGCCGCAATGCCTATGTCGCGGGGACCATCGTTGAGCGATCGCCCGAACGGTTCCAGGCGGCGCTCGAATCGGCGCGGCAGCATGTCGATCAGCACGGCCTACACCGACTTATCACGGTCAACGCGTGGAACGAGTGGAGCGAGGGCAGCAGCCTGGAACCGGATGAACGCTACGGCTACAAATTCCTCGAAGCGGTCAAGAGCGTCTTCGGGGCTGACGGGCTCGGGGGCGGCAAGAATTAAGACATGGAAGTTTATACAGCGAATCTTGGCGTATGGGGAAGAGGGTGACATCTACATACTTCCCGCAAAAGCCTAACAAGACGTGGAGGCAACTCCGCTGCGCTCCGTGCCATCACTTTGACGTTCGGAATTAAAGCTTTTTCTCCTCCATCACCTCTCGGATCACGGCCAAGGTTTCGCGGAGATTCCTCTCCAAGGTGAACTCCGAGGCGAGCGCTGAGCAGGCCAAGCGGGCCTGACCAGATCTGGCTGGGTCACTCACGATACCAAACCACTTGCGAAGAGCTGCGTCTAGGGCAGCAATGTCGGAGGGTTCGCTGATCACTTCGCCATGCACTCCCGGAGTCATAATTTCTGAAACTCCATTGGCCGCCGTGGTGATCACGGGTAATCCAGCACTCAGGGCCTCGAGAGTGGCCAGCGGGAAAGGATCAAAGATCGTGGGAAAGATAAAGAGATCGGCGGCATCGTAAACAGTGGTCATCTTTTGAACCCTTCCGAGGAAGCGCACCGAGGGCGAGGCATAGCGCTTTTGTGATCCGGAGCCGGCAACAAGGAGCTTCACTCTCGGATCATTGAGTCCCTCCACGGCCCTGATGGCGAAGCGAAGTCCCTTGCGCTCCCATCCGGTGCCGACAAAGAGGGCGACCCTTTCATCAACAGGAATCCCGAGTTCCATACGGGCAAGAGCACGTTCCTCGGAAGTAGTAGCCGAGCGGTTGGGCACACCATTCCGGATCAGGGTGATCTGCTTCTGCGGATAACCGTAATACTCGCCGATCTCGCGGCTGATCTTATGTGAGAGGGAGATGACGCGACGTGCGGCGTCAGGGGTGAAGAGTTGCTTCTCGAGACGCAGCTTCTCTCGGTGCTTCGGACTGATCCATTGGAACAATCGTGCCCAGAGTGAGATGTAGCGCGAGCGCTGTTCAAGCCATGCCGCATGAAGACCCTCATCAGTCCGGTAGAGATCGCAGCCGGGGACCTTCTCCACGGAGAGGATCAGGTCGAAGCGGATGCCCGAGGTGGCCTTTTGCCTCGTCACCTCGTCGCTGTACTCCGACAGAGTCGCCCCTTTGCATCGGAGGATCTCGCCACCTGGCCACGCACTCTCAGGCCATTCCGAAGTTCCCAGCAGAACGACCCGATGCCCCTCCCCTCTCAAACCCTCTGCCAATCCCTTCAGATAGGCCTCCACTCCACCCGTCGGCGAGTATCCGCGACGCAGGAAGCCGATGGTTAATTGGGAATCGTCCATTGGGTATAGGGCATCGGGGATAGGGAAGACAAAAGCATCATTCTCAAACTAACCGCCCTGATCAACTCCTCCCTATCACCTATTACCAATTTGTACTCGCTTGATTCCCACAAGGTACGCCCTATGGGTCCATCTTCGTGACGATAACTCTCCTTTACCAAAGGCTGTTTTCCGATAACCCATCACCAATTCCCCATAACCTATTTTGGACTCTTCTCGCTATTCCATGACATACTATGACTACCGAGATGAGCCCTCTCAGCGTAAATAAAAAATCTCTTCATGATCGAGAAGAGTCCGACCCCCTCTCCGAGGAATTCCTCGAGTATCTGGGTGACGGGAAGAACTATTCACCACAAACACTTCGATCCTACCGTCAGGCGCTCACGCAGTTCCGAGCCTTCCGCCCTTCTCTGGCATGGACAGAGGCAACGGCCGATGACTTCAGGGCCTATCTCTTTGATCTCATGAAGCGGAATCGTTCCCGCTCGACGATCCGACTCTCTTTTGCGGCTTTACGCAGCTTTTACAATCATCTCTGCGAACGAAACATCATCCCGGCGAACGTCCTGAAGCTAGTCTCGCTTCCGAAACTTGAGAAAAAACTCCCGCAGTTCCTGACCATCCCGCAAGTGACGACACTTATGGAAAAGCCTGCCGAGGGTTTGAAATCAAAACAGGCACCCGAGTGGATGGCAGCTCGTGATGCGGCGATCCTAGAACTTTTCTACTCCTCGGGATTACGTCTAGCCGAATTGGCTGAACTGGACGTGCGGGACCTCGATCCAATCGGAGAAACAGTTAGGGTGATGGGGAAGGGATCTCGGGAGCGCATTGTGCCAGTAGGAGGGCTGGCTCTTAAAGCCCTCTCTCACTACCGCCATCAGGCAAGGGTTGAGAGCGGCCCTCTCTTTCTCAACAAGAGCCGGAAGCGCCTCGGTCACCGCTCCATCTGGCTACTGCTCAAGAAGTATGTGCGCGAGGCAGGACTCCCAGCCACCCTTAGTCCTCACAAGCTGCGCCACTCATTTGCTACTCATCTTCTGGACAACGGAGCCGATCTACGCAGCGTTCAGTCCCTTCTGGGCCACGCTAGCCTGACGACGACCCAGATCTACACCCATGTGACCACCGAGCGACTCAAACGGGCCTATGATGCCGCTCACCCCCGCGCGTAGCGCGGAAACAGGTAATCGGGGATAGGTTATAGGATCTAGGGAATTGGAGATTGGTTATCGGGAGCGGGAATACTTAGCCATGTGAGTCGATTGAATAGACTATAGATTAAGTCGTCTTTATTTCTGAAATATGATAATTTTTCTCGTCTGATAAATGCTTTTGTCTAAAATAGGCATCTTACTCTTAAAAAATCGTGCAACTCCGTTCGATACCACTTCAATACCCCTGCTAAGTGCTAATAGATAACGATCTTATCGGTCGTTTTATTTTCCCATCACCAATTGCCAATTCCCAATCACCTAAAGATCCCATGAGCACCGAGACAACTACTCCGAAACCCCTCGCCGCAAACGAGACTTATAAGATCAACTCCCACCACCTTCGTGGGACCATCGCCGCTGACCTCGCCGACACCACCACGGGGAATGTCAGCGAGGAGAGTAACCAGCTTGGAAAATTCCATGGTCTCTACATGCAGGATGACCGCGACCTTCGCAACACACTCAAGAAAGAAGGTAAGGAGAAGGCTTTCGCCTTCATGCTCCGCGTCCGACTTGCCGGCGGCAAGGCAACGCCAAAGCAATGGATTGTCCTCGATAAGCTGGCCGATGCCGTTGCCTCCCCCTCCCTGCGACTGACAACACGCCAGACCTTCCAGTTCCACGGCGTTCTCAAGGGGAACGTGAAGAAACTCATCAAAGGAATGAACCAGGTCCTGCTCGACTCGATCGCTGCATGCGGCGACGTGAACCGTAATGTCATGGCCCCACCGAATCCCGAGCGTACAGAGATCCTCCAGCAGGTCTATGAGGACGCGGCAAACTGGAGCAACTATGCCCTCCCCAAGACCCGTGCCTATCATGAGATCTACCTTGACGAGGAACTCGTTGCTGGTGGCGAACCCGAGATTGAGCCGATGTATGGTGACACCTATCTCCCACGCAAATTCAAGACCGGCTTCGCAATTCCCCCTTCCAATGACGTCGATGTCTTCTCCCAAGACTTGGGATATATTGCGATCGTCGAGGATGGAAAACTCGTCGGTTACAATGTGACCGTCGGAGGCGGCCTCGGCATGAGTCACGGCAATGCGGAGACCTTCCCTCGCCTCGCTGACCTCCTCGGCTTCATCCCTGCAGACAAGGTGAACGAGGTCGGCTCTGCTGTCCTCACCACCCAGCGTGATTTCGGCGACCGTACCAACCGCAAGCACGCGCGCCTCAAGTACACGATTCAAGATCGCGGTATCGAGTGGTTCCGCGGGGAGGTCCAGAAGCGCATTAGTTTCCAGCTTGAGGCGGCCCGCCCATTCCACTTCACCACGATCGAGGATCCCTTTGGCTGGCACGAGTGCTCCGACGGCACATGGTTCTACGGTCTCCACATCCTGAGTGGCCGCATCAAGGACACCCCAGGTTGGCCGATGAAGACAGCCCTGCGAGAGATCGCCGAGATCCACGAGGGAGACTTCCGCCTCACCCCGTCACAAAACGTCACCATCTCCGGCGTCAGCACAGCCAAGAAGGCCGAAATCAGCGCCATCCTCGAGAAGCATGGTCTCTCCCATGAGAATGACCGCTCCGGCCTTCGCCTGAATGCCCTCTCCTGCGTTGCGCTTCCTACCTGTGGACTGGCCCTTGCAGAAAGTGAGCGTGACCTCCCATCGATCCTGGGCAAGTTCGAGAACGTCCTCGATGAAGCAGGTCTGCACGACGATGCCATCAGCCTTCGTATCACCGGATGTCCCAATGGTTGCTGCCGTCCTTATCTTGCGGAGATCGGGTTCGTCGGTAAGGCTCCCGGAAAATACGCACTCTACTTGGGAGCGAAGTACAACGGCACCCGACTCAATCGCCTCTTCTCGCCGAGCATTACGATCGACGATGCTGTGATCCGGCTCACCCCGATCATCAAACGCTTTGCCAAAGAGCGAAATGAAGGCGAAGGCTTCGGCGATTTCTGCGACCGCGAGATCCTTCCAGCAGATGCCACCTTCCATAGCGTTGGAACGCAGAAGGCCGCTTGATGTCCGTGAAAGTTTCCGAAGAGCAGATTGCCATCTGGAACGCCGAGCTACGGCAGAAGAGTCCCCTGGAGATCACCCATTGGGCGATCGCCCTAGCGAAGGAATCCGGCGGCAATACCATCGTCTCCACGAACTTCCGACCCTACGAGGCGGTCGTCCTTCATCTAGCCACGCAGGCTCAGGCGGACATCCCAGTTCTCTGGGTTGATCATGGATATAACCGTCCAGCCACCTACAAGCATGCGGAAGAGTTGAAAAACCTTCTTGGCCTGAATCTTAAGGCCTACCTCCCAAAGATCACGACCGCGCATCGCGATGCCCTGGATGGTCCTATTCCCACGCCGGAAGAGGAGGAGAAGCTGAAGAAATTCAGCGCCCTGATGAAGCTCGAACCCTTCCAGCGGGGCATGAAAGAACTGGCTCCGACCATCTGGATCACCGCACTCCGCAAAGTCCAGAACCCGAACCGCGCAGAGCTCGATATCGTCTCGGCCGACGCCAACTTCGGTTCGATCAAAATCAGTCCCGTCTTTTATTTCTCCGATAAACAGATGGAAACTTATCTCACCGAACACAAACTCCCCAACGAGTGGGACTACTTTGACCCCGTAAAAGCTGATGAAAAACGTGAATGCGGACTTCATGCGGGGTGGGGAAAATCGGCAATAGGGAATGGGTAATAGGGCAACCACATGAGTGAACCTTTTGAAAATTCGGAAGCCTGGAAGTCTGCCCGCATACTGAGCAATGAGGTTTATGCATTATGCAGACGCTCGCCCCTTTCAAAGGACTTCGGCCTCTGCGATCAGCTGCAACGCGCCGCTGTATCCGTAATGAATAATCTGGCTGAAGGATGGGAAACCCTTCACATCGCGGAAAAGCGTCAAGCCTACAACTATGCCCGACGCTCCTGCGGTGAAGTTCGATCGATGAGCTATCTGCTACTAGATAACAAATTCATTTTGGTATCAGAACAAAACGAACTTCTCCAACTCTGCATCAAGACTGGAAAACTGATCTCCGGACTCATGCGCTCTCATCGTTCACGCGCTTAATCCCCATTACCCATTCCCAATTACTTATTACCCATACGATGAAATCCTATCACCTGGACCATCTGGATTACCTCGAGACCGAGGCGATCCATATCATGCGCGAGGTTGCAGCAGAGTTTGAACGTCCTGCTATCCTCTTCTCCGGCGGTAAAGACTCAATCTGCTTGCTTCGACTTGCGGAGAAAGCCTTTCGCCCCTCGGACATTCCTCTTCCCTTCCTGAACGTTGCAACAGGGCACGAGTTTCCCGAACTCCTCGAATTCCGGGACCGCCGTGCCAAGGAGCTCGGCGCAAAACTCATTGTCCGCACCGTGGATGAGGCCCTTGAAAAAGGACTCGCCGTGCAAGCCCCTGGACAGATCAGCCGTAACCAGCTCCAAATCCCCGTGCTTCTATCTGCCATCGAGGAATTTCGTTTCGATTGCTGCATCGGCGGAGCTCGACGCGATGAGGAGAAGGCACGAGCCAAAGAACGCTTCTTCAGTTTCCGCGACAGCTTCGGCCAGTGGGATCCCAAGAACCAGCGTCCTGAGATCTGGAATCTCTACAACGGACGCTTGAATCCTGGGGAGAACATGCGCGTGTTCCCTCTCTCCAACTGGACCGAGATGGACGTCTGGGAATACATCAAGCGTGAGAAACTGGAGGTTCCCTCCATCTACTTCAGTCACCAGCGCCGCTGCGTCCGACGTGGAGGCCAATGGGTCCCGGACACCGAACTCATGCCAGCCAAGGCGAACGAGGAAGTGAAGGAGATGGTCGTCCGCGTCCGCACCATCGGTGACATCATCAGCACCGGCTGCGTGGAGTCTCCCGCCGCCACCTGCGATGACATCATCGCCGAGATTGCTGCAGCACGTGTCACCGAGCGAGGATCCCGCGCGGATGATCGCGTCTCGGAGGCGGCCATGGAGGACCGCAAGAAGGCGGGGTATTTCTAAGAATTCTGAGATCTCCATGATTACACAGCCGAAAAATCTCGCGCAGAGGCGCAGAGGCGCAGAGTGGAGTAAATAACAATACGGTTTCGTATCCCCATTTTGTTTCTCATCCTTCCTGAGTTCCTGAGTTCCATATTAAAAATTAGAAAGAAATTCCAATGACTGTGACGCACCATCCAGTAGACCTCTTAAGATTCAATACCTGCGGATCTGTTGACGACGGTAAGTCGACCTTGATCGGCCGTCTTCTCTACGACTCCAAGTCCCTCATGGAAGACCAGATAGAGGCCCTCGAGCGCTCCGCTGACATCACTGGCGGAGGACAGATCAACCTCGCTAACCTCACCGATGGCCTGCGAGCCGAGCGCGAGCAGGGAATTACCATCGATGTCGCCTACCGCTACTTTGCAACTCCGCACCGCAAGTTCATCATCGCCGATACCCCGGGCCATGTGCAGTACACGCGCAACATGGTCACCGGGGCCTCAACAGCAAACCTCTCGATCATCCTGGTCGACGCACGTCAGGGCGTCATCGAGCAGAGCCGACGCCATGCGATCATCGCTTCCCTTCTGCGCATCCCCCATCTCGTCGTTGCCATCAACAAGATGGACCTGGTCGACTGGAGCGAGGAACGCTTTCTTGAGATCAAGGATCAGTTCGAGGAATTTCTTCCGCGTCTCGACATCAAGGATGTGAAGTTCATCCCAGTGAGTGCTTTGCAAGGGGACAATATCGTCACCCTTTCTGCTCACACCCCATGGTATCCAGGACCGACGCTCCTCGGTCATCTCGAGACCGTGCACATTGCCAGTGACTGGAACCTCTCCAACTTCCGTTTCCCCGTGCAGTGGGTAAACCGCCCGAATAATCCCACAGATCATACCCTGCATGATTTCCGCGGCCTGAGTGGTCAGATAGCAGGAGGTATCGTTCGTGTCGGCCAGAAGGTGATGATCCTGCCTAGCGGCTTCAGCTCCACCATTAAGCAGATCTGGACCCTGGATGGCCTGCAAGAGGAGGCCTTCAGCCCGCAGTCCGTGACTCTGGTGCTCGAGCATGATCTCGATATCAGTCGCGGCGATGTGATCGTCGATGCTGAGGATCTGCCCGGAGCTTCCTCGGATCTCCATGCCAAGATCTGCTGGATGAATCCACGCCCACTGACACCCGGCAAGCAGTACCTGATCAAGCACACAAACCAGACGGTAAAGGCCTCCGTGACGGCTATTGAGCACCGGATCAATATCTCCACTCTTGAGAAGGAAGATGGCATCACGGAACTCGCCATGAATGACCTCGGCGAGATCCGACTGAAGACCGCCAAACCGCTGATCTACGACGGCTATGCTATCAACCGCCTTACTGGATCCTTCATCCTCATCGAACCCGGAACCAACGCGACAGTGGCCGCAGGAATGCTCTTGCCTCCCACCGAGGTGGCCCGTCCGGAATACCGCGACTTCGCGATCTAATTGACTTCGATCACGCCAGTTCACCTCTTCGTTAAATTTATTGACGACCATAGTGATCGTGTTATAAATCTAATCCTATTCTTTTGAATATTTAAGCAAATCGCCAGCAATGAAGTTAAAAGCAGCAAAAAAAACCTTTGGCCGCCTTGATGCGCAGTCAGCCATTTTTTTGGTGTTTATGACGACTCTTCAGGTCGCTTTTTCTTCTGATCAGGGGACAATCAAAAGCTTCCTGACCGACTGGTACAAACAGAACAACGGAGCTACCGACAAATGGTTTGGCCTTGAGGCACCCATGAAAACTTACGGTTTCAGCGTCAAGGGTGATATGAAGGAGGCATACTTCGGCCAAGTTGCCGGTGGCCTTCCCAACCAACCAAAAAGCAATTGGTGCTTCGACATGAAGCTCAAGGGAACTCTTGAACTGGATAAACTTTTCCCCGCTTTAAACGGCTGGAGCATGATCTCCTACTGGCGTTACCGAGCCGGCGGCAATCCACGATGGGCGGCTGGTACACCAAACTTCATCGCTCCGAGCAATATGCCCAATGGTGCAGACCTGTGGAATCTAGCTCAAATGATTCAGTACGACTCCAAGAACAAGGCCCTGATGTTCAACATCGGATGGGAGAACCCTTACGAGCAGTTCCTGCAACAACCACTCTCCAAAATCTTCGAGAATCAAGCCATCAGCACCAGCAAGGGCATCGGTGCAAATGCAGGCCCTGGCATTGTTGTGACAAATCCCTCACGAACCTCCTCTTATGCCTACAGAACGAGTCCGGTCCCGTGGGGTAATACCTTCGGAGCATGGGGTGCAACCCTGAGGGTGAAGCCACGTCGTGACACCTCCATTCAAATCGGCCTCTATTGGGCGAACTCAAACATGGGCGGGCCAAATCCCACGCAGTTCTCAGCAACAAGCGTCTACCCCTACTCCTCCGTACCCAGCAGCTACTTGGGACAGTTCCGATCTTCCGGCCAAGTTGTCCCTGTGGTCAATGGAAACGGCCAACAAACATCAAGAACTCAAAACTTGGGATGGGTTTCTGGGACCGCTAACAACCATGGCTTCGGAGGCACGGCAGGATCCCCTCAGTTCAACCCGAAGACCCAGAACATCGGGGTGACCGGAGCAGATGTGGGCAACGGCGGCCAGTACTCCCAGAACGGACTCTTCAACGTGAACGAAATTGCCTGGGAGCCAAAGTTGGGAAAAGACCGACTCGAGGGTAAGTATGTGATCGGCAGCTACGTCTGGGGAAATAACAATTCCCAATTCACTCCGGTGGCATTTACTACCGATGCATACGGCGCCAGACGACCAGTCCCTACACAAGTCAGCCCTGTGATTTGGGGCCTCTATCTCCAAGCCGATCAGCAACTCTATGCGGAAAAGGGTAATAATTACCAAGAGGATCAAGTCTCTATGCATGGCAAGATTTCCAAGCAGGGCCTCTACACCTTCAGCGAGTTCACCTACACCCCGCCAAATGGTTGCCAAGTCCCGTACTACTTCCAAGTGGGACTGGTTTACAAAGGCCTTATTCCGACAAGGGACAACGACATGCTCGGCATTTGCTTGGGAAGCGCCATCTACAGCCCCCAATTCAACCAGTACATCAAGTCACAGAACGAAGCCTTGGTGAATAACTACGGCAGCGCGTTAAATGCTACTGTCCCTGACGGGCCCACCATGGCTTCCCCTCAGCAATTAGGAACTGGAAATTCAACCACCCAGTCTTCCTACTACGCCTACCAGCCCTACTTCACCTCCACCCAGATCATCGAGGCCTGCTACGACATCCAACTGACCAAATGGGCGAATCTTAAGCCCTTCGTGGAGTACATCATCAACCCTGCTGGAAATTCTACTGTAGCCAACTCCGTTGTGGTGGGCGTCACCAGCAAGTGGTTCTTTTAGGGGAACACTTAAGGGAATACTTAGAGGAACACTTGTTAGAAAACTGCTAAACACCTCCCATACCTACAAGATTTGGGGGACTACTCACCGATCAAGGCAATCTTGAATCTTAAACTCTGCCATACCAAATCCTTACCGGAGAGCTCAGCACGACTCTCCAAATCCTTTTACAATTCCCAGAATGATGTAGATACCCTTGCCACCTCCCTTCATGCTCTTATAAGAAACAAACATGAGTCAGGTAGCCTCCATCCCTCCGGCGCAAGCCAACACTCTGCTGGAATCCAACCCATCGGTCCGACTCATCGATGTGCGAACACCCGCAGAGTTTGGATCACTCCACGCAAGTGGCGCGAGGAATATCCCGCTCGATATCATTCAGAGTGCTTCCCTCCAGGGCGATCATGCTCTCTCCAAGAATGAGCCCGTTTGCCTCCTCTGTGAAAAGGGTGGGCGCGCGACCCTTGCGGCAGGTCATTTGCTGGCCGCTGGCTTTGACAGAGTCCATGTCATCGAGGGAGGAACCCAGGCATGGGTTGCCGCAGGACTGCCGATCGTGAAAGGAAAGAGAAATTCCATCAGCATCGAGCGGCAGGTCCGCATTGGTGCCGGTAGCCTAGTTCTGACGGGAGTCATCCTCGGAGTTTTTGTGAACACCGTTTTCCTAGCTCTTCCCGCCTTTGTCGGGGCAGGACTCATCTTTGCCGGAGTCACCGACTGGTGCGGTATGGGACTCTTGCTAGCACGCGCACCTTGGAACCGATAAGAGAGAGGCTAAATACCTCTTAAAGAATTGCTGGGATAGTTGGCTTGGCTGCCCTTCTAACCCAATCCCAGAATAAAGCGTTCAACGGCCACGGCAAAGCCCTCCTGCTCGTTGGAGAGAGTGACATCGCGCGCCGCCTTTTGAACGTCAGGCTTCGCGTTGCCCATGGCAATACCCACACCGGAGCGCTCGAACATCAGGACATCGGTCGGCATATCACCGATCGTTGCGATGGCGGCGGAGGGGATATTGTACTTGGCGGAGAGATACTCGACGGTCGAGCCCTTGTTGGCCTCAGGGTGCGTGATATCGAGGTAGTAGGGCTGCGAGGGTTCAGCGGAGACATGCGAGCCGAATTCCTTATGGGCAGCTTCTGTGGCAGCCTGAATCGAGCTTAGGTCGTCACTCACGCCGACGATTTTCGCCACGTTCTCGGTAATGGATTCGATATCATCCACCACCTGTGGATCGAACTTCACCGTCCAAGCCTCACGGTCCACATGGGGCGCCTTACGGTTACCGACATACCACTTGGCTCCCTGATAAACCCAGACATCAAGCGACATCGACTTGAGGAGCTTGAACATCGGTTTCACGAGATCTTGCTGGATAACCTTCTGGTCTATGACATTCATCTCTCTGTCCACAACAATCCCGCCGTTGAAACCCGAGATTGGTGTCGTGAGCTTCAGGGGATCAATGAGCATCGACATCCCGCGAGGGGGTCGACCGCTTGTGACAGCGAAAAGAATGCCGGCATCATGGAGTTTGTGAACTGCTGCAATGGCTCGCTCCGTGAGAACTTTTTCCTGAGTGACCAGAGTGCCGTCCACGTCGGCGATCATCATTCGTATATTCTTGGAAGTTGTCATAAAGTTTTGAAGGGATGAGCTAAAGGGTTGAAAAGATAGGCCTCAATGGCGATTAGGAACGGCCTCTCATAGCCACAGCCGGAAGTGGTGTCAAACGTCCGCCTTGTCTTGCTTGAATACGCAGCCAGGTGCGAAAGGGGGCTTTTGCTGGCACGGGCAACCCAAAACCGATAAAGTAAACGGGATGAACTCTCGGAAGCACCTGCTCCAGCCGATCCTCGATTCCTACCGCGAGAGCGGAGGAATCAACCATGTCGACCGGTCGAATCTTCCTTCGAAAAACGCTGTTGCCACGCTCAGCGAGGATCTTCTGCACCTGCTCTTTCCTGGCTTCTTCTCCGACGAGGCCGTCTCCTCTGAGAAGTTGCCCGGTGCAGCGCAAGAGATCATCGACAAGATCGCAGACCAACTCGATTCGGCGATCACCGTCAGCCTACGCGAGGCCAGTATCTCCGACGAGGAACTCAGGAAAAAAGCGAGCGACATCACAGAGCGCTTCTTCGCCGGCATTCCCGGTGTGCGTGCCCTACTCAAGACAGACGTCGAGGCCGCCTACGCAGGTGACCCGGCGGCACGCAGTCTCGAAGAGATCGTTCTGGCTTATCCCGGTCTGGAAGCAGTCGCCATACAGCGCGTTGCTCATCTGCTCCATCGTGAGAATGTCCCCTTGCTTCCCCGCATGATGACCGAATGGGCCCATAGCCGTACCGGAATCGATATCCATCCGGGAGCATCCATCGGTTCACACTTCTTCATCGACCACGGTACCGGCGTCGTCATTGGTGAAACTTGCGTCATCGGCAATAGGGTCAAACTCTATCATGGGGTCACCTTGGGAGCCCGTAGCTTTCAGAAGGATGAGCAGGGCGAGATCATCAAAGGGATCCAGCGTCACCCTCAAGTAGAGGATGATGTGGTGATCTATCCCAACGGGATTATTCTAGGTGGGGATACGGTGATAGGAGCACGGAGCACGATCGGAGCAAATGTCTTCCTGATGAAGAGTGTACCCCCCGACACACTCCTTATCCGGGGGGAACAGATCCAGAATCGTCTCAACAAAAAAGGGCTCAAGGCGCATGGGGGATCAGGTTCCGTCACCGTCCAGATCGACGCCGATGATATCGATTTCATGATCTGAGAAAATGGGAGTTGGAAGATGGGAGCTAGGAGTTTGGGGGGGGAGTAGTATTTGAATCGGTTGCCCTCCCTCTAATATGAAACCCTTCTATCTTTAGTAACGTCTTGCGTCTTTCCCCGACGCTTACGGTCGCGTATATTACTATCCATGCAGCTCTCAATGCGGACAGACTATGCCCTCAGGGCCCTCTTCACCCTAGTGGAGCATCGGGGGAGCCCGCCGATTCCGATCCTTGAGCTCGCGCGCCGCAATGACGTGCCGAAACGCTTCCTTGAGCACATCATGCTCGATCTGAAGGAAAAAGGATGGGTTGTCAGTACGGCTGGGAAGCGCGGAGGCTACCAGCTGGCAAGAGCTCCCGAAAAGATCACGATGGGAGAGGTCGTACGCCACTTTGACGGCTATCTGGCACCGATCGCTTGTGTTTCAGTCACCGACTACAAACGCTGTACTCAGGAATCAACCTGCCGTTTCCGTCGAGTCATGCTAACCGCGCGCAATCTCGTGGCCAATCTCATGGATCAGACAACCCTGGCGGATGTCATGAAATCCCCTCCGGTCGGACGGGAGGAACTCAAGCGGGTTCAGGGACTCGACGGAGAAGGGATCTAGTTGAGATCTCACTTTCAGCAGTTCCTCATCGGAGCTTGCTCCGCAGTTTTTTAATGACCAGCGCGTTATTAGCACTACGAGAATAAAAACGACTTTTATAGTCGCTATTATCTTGACGGGTGATTGATGACTAATAAGGTCGTATATAGGCAGCCTTGCAAACCCACGACCGATGAAGCAAATAATCCCGACGACGATTCTCATAGGCCTTTCTGCCATGAACGGATGCAGTCTCTCGGCTCCCAAGCACCGCGCCCATAACAAGTCAGCAGCCACCAAAATTCCTCTAACAGCAGTCCCCGAGGCCATTCTCGCCTCAGTTGATGCACACGTCCCAGGAATATACCTCAATGAAGCACATCTCACTCATCAGGGAGAAAAAGAGATCTACGAACTAGAAGGCCTCTCCCAGAGCGCCACGTATGAAATCTCTGCAACCTCCAATGGGCACATTCTTAACGTCGCCCGCGATGCCTCACTCTCCGACTAACGCAATCGTTCACAACATAAACACCTCGATCATGAACAAGAAAAAGAACCTCACTCTCATTGCTGCGCTACTAGGGACTCTGGCTTTTCAAAGTCTCCATGCCACCGTCGAACTCCTGAATGTGAGTTATGACCCGACTCGCGAGCTCTACACAGAGTTCAATAAGGCATTTGCCTCTCATTGGAAAAAACAGACGGGTGAGGATGTGACGATCGCCACCTCGCACGGTGGGTCTGGCTCTCAGTCACGACTCATCCAGGATGGAGGTGATGCAGACGTGGCCACCTTGGCTCTCGCCTATGATATCGACGCCATCCGCGAGAAGGGGAGCACCGGCGCATTTGACAAACCTCTCCTTGCAAAGGACTGGCAGTCCCGACTTCCGCACAATAGCTCCCCCTACACCTCCACGATTGTCTTCCTCGTCCGCAAGGGAAACCCAAAGAATATCAAGGACTGGGATGACCTAATCCGTGATGACGTCTCCATCGTCACCCCTAATCCAAAAACCGGTGGAGGCGCGCGCTGGAACTTCCTCGCCGCATGGTCCTATGCCTTGAAGAAGTTCGGCGGCGACGAGGCAAAGACCCGTGAGTTCGTTAGCAAGATCTACAAGAATGCCCTCAAGAACGGCTTACCTGCAGCAGCACGCGCCGGCACCATCGCCTTCACAGAGCGCAAGCAGGGTGACGTTTCCATCAATTGGGAGAACGAGGCACTTCTCATCCAAAAGAAAAATCCCGACTACGAGATCATCACTCCATCTGTCAGTATCTTAGCAGAGCCCCCTGTCGCCGTGATTGATGCCAATGTGGATGCCAAGAATACACGCAAGCAGGCTACCGCCTATCTTGAGTACCTCTACACCCCTGAGGGCCAGGACATCATCGGCAGAAACTTCTACCGTCCGATCGACCCAGTAGCCAAGGCTAAGTACGCCGGACAGTTCAAGAACCTAACCCTCACTAGCATTGCTGACTTTGGTGGTTGGTCAAAAGCTCAGAAGACCTTCTTCTCGGACAGGGGAACCTTCGACCAGATCATCAAAGGAGCCCGCAAGTAGGGATTCCCTAGGTCCTTTGAACCTTTGAGCATTTGAGCATTTGAGCATTAAGGTCTTAGAGCGGAAGCTTATGGTTCTCACGAGTCCATCAATTCGAGAGCATGTCTCTGACATTCCGCGGCTGGGCGAGCGGACCCGCTCGATCTTGCACTACGGCGATCAACTTACGGGAAGAAGCCCACACCTTGAAGCTCTTCATCTGCAGGAAGCACCGGGCGGACGCACACTCCCCCGATACCGGTGGTCGGATCCTTCCGGCAAGCCGGTCTACCGGATCGGCATCTTTGCCGGCATCCATGGAGATGAGCCCTCAGGCGTGGTGGCTGCACTCCAGATCCTTGATCACCTAAGCCGAGAGGCCGATCTAGGACGCTTTCACGAGATCTACGTCTACCCTGTTTGTAACCCTTGGGGATTCGATGCGAACCGCCGTGAGGGCGAATCCGGCAAGGATTTGAACCGCTGTTTCTGGGGCGAGGCAGAACAGGAGGAAGAAGCGGAAGTGCGGCTGTTAGAGCAGGAGCTCAGAGCTAAAGCCTTCGATGCGATCATTGCTCTCCACACCGACGACACCAGCGAAGGGATCTATGGCTACGTGAACGGGAGCACCCTCACCCGCCATCTTCTGGAGCCAGCGCTCGAGGCTGCCTCCTCCATCCTTCCGAGGGATATCCGCCCCGAAATCGATACCCATCAGGCGGATTACTCGATCATCACAGGGGGATACAAAGGCATTCTCTCTGCGCCTCCTGACCAGCACCCCAAACCGGTCGAAATCATCTTTGAGACCCCCCATCATGCACCTTTCGGACTTCAAGTGGATGCCCACTTGGCAGCCCTGAAGGAAATCCTCCACCTTTTTCCTCAAATCAGCTCGCAGGGAATGGATATTTAAGGAAGAATCTTTCGCTAAAGACGATCTGTTTTCACGTCATTCGATTTTATTTTACCATGTCCAAGAAGAAACATGTCCTGCCCGGCTTCCGGACAAGCGTGGGGTGGACTGTCACCTGGGTCTCACTGCTGGTCCTCCTTCCACTGGCGGCATTAGTTGGCAAGACGGCTTCTGGGGGGTGGGAGCATTTCTGGGAAACGGTCACCGATCCCGAAGTCGTCGCCACGTATCGGGTCAGCTTCGGGATCTCCTTCATCGCGGCCCTCATCAATGGCGTCTTTGGATTCCTGGCAGCTTGGATCTTCGCACGATACGACTTTCCAGGTCGCCGACTGCTGGAAGCGGCAACCGATCTCCCCTTCGCTCTGCCCACAGCTGTGGCAGGCATCGCGCTGACAGCCCTCTATTCGCCAAGCGAGTGGCTCGGGCAATATCTGGAGCCCCTGGGCATCAAGATTGCCTTTGCTCCGGCAGGCGTTCTGATCGCCATGATTTTCATCGGCTTCCCCTTTGTGGTCCGCGCCGTCCAACCCGTCATCGAGGATCTCTCCGCTGATGTCGAAGAGGCTGCAGCCTGCTTGGGTGCCAACCGCTGGCAGACGATCCGCTACGTCATCCTCCCTCCCCTACTCCCGGCGCTCTTTACCGGGATCATCATGTCGTATGGCCGTGCTGTCGGAGAATACGGATCCATCGTCTTTATCTCAGGGAATATCCCCTTCCAGACGGAAATCACCCCACTGATGATCTTTCAGAAACTCGAGCAGTATGACTACACGGGAGCGGCGGCACTTGGCTTCACCATGCTTCTTGCCTCACTCGTCATCGTCCTAATCGGAAACAGACTGCAGACCTGGGGCAACCGCTTCCGCAAACTCGCCTAAGCACAACTCGTCCAACTCCTCGAGCTCCATGGCTAGCTTCATCGATTTCCGCAATCCTCCCGGCAGCGACCGCAGGGCTGACACCGCTATCCGTGCTACGGCTGAACCTCTGTGGGTGCGTCGCGTTGTCATTGGAATTGTGGCGCTCTTTTTCTTTTTCTTTTTGTTTCTTCCGCTGCTCGTCGTCTTTCAGGGAGCCTTAGCAAAAGGGGTTGATGTCTTGAAGGAGGCTTTCACCGATCACGACATCCTCCACTCAATCTGGATGACCCTCATCGTGGCACTCATCACTGTTCCGGCAAATACCGCCTTCGGGATCGCAGCCGCCTGGGCCATCACCCGTTACCGCTTCACAGGGCGTCAAGTCCTGCTTGCCCTCATCGATCTGCCCCTCTGGGTATCACCGGTGATCGGCGGTCTCATCTACGTTCTCCTCTACGGACGGCGCGGGTACTTCGGACCGTGGCTGCAGGCGCATGACATCAAGATCATCTTTGCGCTGCCGGGCATGGTGCTCGCAACCACCTTTGTGACCTTCCCCTTCGTGGCACGCAGCCTCATTCCACTCATGCAGGCTCAGGGTGTCGAAGAGGAAGAGGCGGCCCTCACACTCGGGGCAAGCGGCCTCCAGATCCTGCGTAGGATCACCCTTCCCAAGATACGCTGGGGGCTTTTCTACGGGGTCATCCTCTGTAATGCCCGTGCCATGGGGGAATTCGGCGCCGTGAGCGTTGTCTCCGCCAAGATCAGCGGCAAGACTAACACGATGCCTCTTGAGATCGAACGCCTCTACAACGACTACCTCTTCCCTCAAGCCTTTGCAGTGGCCTCCGCACTCTCGCTTTTAGCCCTTCTCACACTGAGCCTCAAGACACTCGCCGAATGGAAGAACAGGCGGCAGTTCGAGGCTGGTCAGCGCTCATTGCTCGAACCCACGATTGAACCCCTCCATCCATAACCGGACACCGAGGTCTTCTTCCCCATCACCTATCACCTAGTCCCCATTACCTAACTTTCCGATGAGCATCGAAATCACCTCACTTACCAAGAGCTTCGGAGCCTTCCCCGCAGTCAATGATGTCAGCCTGAAGATCGAGACCGGCGAAATGGTCGCCTTCCTAGGTCCCAGCGGCTCGGGGAAAACAACACTGCTCCGACTCATTGCCGGACTCGAGTTTGCCGACAAGGGCGAGATCTTTTTTAATGGGGAGAACGTGACCATAAAGAACGCCAACGAAAGGAAAGCCGGATTTGTCTTTCAGAGTTACGCCCTCTTCAATCACATGACCATTTTCGAGAACATCGCCTTTGGACTGCACGTTGCTCCACGGGCCAAACGCCTTACGAAAGAAAAGATCCGTGAACGCGTTCTGTCTCTGCTGGAGATAATCCAGCTCTCGGGTCTGGAGAACCGCTTTCCCGTGCAACTCTCGGGAGGACAACGGCAGCGTATCGCCTTCGCGCGGGCCCTGGCTGTGGAGCCGAAGGTTCTCTTACTGGATGAACCTTTCGGGGCGCTTGACGCCAAGGTCCGTCGGGAACTCCGTACCTGGCTTGGCGAGTTCCACGAACGAACCCGACTCACCAGCCTCTTTGTGACCCATGATCAGGAAGAGGCCTTTGAAGTGGCTGACCGCGTCGTGATCTTTGACAAAGGTAGCGTCCAAAAAATAGGCACACCTTTGGAAATCCGTTCAGGCACATCCAATGCCTTCGTCCGCGACTTCCTCGCTCTCGATATCTGATCAGGAGGGCTTCTAGGCTCTAGGCTCTAGGCTCTAGGATTGGGAGGGGGATGCAGGGAGATTTCATTCTCCATCACCCACTTCCGATATCCTATACCCTCAATGCCCACCCTGCTTCAACGAGACATCCTCACCGGTGCTACCGCTCAGCCGTGACCAGTTGAAACCGTAGAGAGCGATTACAACGAAGCAAAAGAGAGGCACGATGAAGCCAGGGGACATCAGCTTGTCGGATCCGCCGTCCTGCATGACGCGACCATACCAGCCGGTCACATTACCGTATTCATCGCTGAACCAGCCCATGAGCTTGGGCATGATCGCTCCGCCCATAATAGCCATGACGATAAACGAGGAAGCGATCTTGGCACGACTGCCAAGCCCCCAGATGCCGAGTGCAAAAATCGTGGGAAACATAATCGACATGAAGAAGAAGCTCAGAAAAAGAGCTGCGACAGAGATCCACGAGAGTTTCAGGAAGATCAGAACCATCATGGCAACGTTCGCCAGCGCGAAGATACCAAGCAACTTATGGGCTTTCACCGAGCGCATCAGCATAGCGCCCACGAGACGACCCGACAGGAAGAGAATGAAGGCGGCGCTGAGAAGCTTCGTGGCTCCCTTCTCCGTCAGGAAAGAAAGTCCCGAGGCCTGAGTGACTGAACCGCTCTCTCCTCCAACAAGCCAGCATACTTTCAGAAAATCAGGAAGTGAAGGCGTGTCGGAAACAATGTAGTTGATGAAGAAGCTGAAAATTCCTGCCTGCGCCGCGACATAGAAGAACTGTGCCGCGACCGCTCCTGGAAAATGAAGATGAGACCAGATTGAACGTTGATGTCCGGTGGCAGCTTCCTGCTTGGCATAAGCGTCCTCGGTATTGAGTTCCGGAAGAGGGGCCACCATAAAGACCGCCGCGATAATGAGGACAAAGATCGCAACGGCAAGGTACGGGATATAAATCGTCTGACTGGCTGCCTCAGCTCCCTTACCAGAATAGAAGAACATCCCGCCGACAATCGGGCCGAAAATCCAGCCCACCCCATTGCATGATTGAGCAAGATTGATGCGGGTGGCAGCAAACTGTTTATCTCCCAGGACTGTCGTATACGGGTTGGCGATCGTCTCCAGAAAGGTAAGCCCCATGGCAATGAGGCAAACACCAACAAGGAAGGCCCAGAACTGGGCAATATGAGTGGCCGGTATGAACCAGAAGCCACCTAGAGAAACCAACAGAAGTCCTGCAATGATCCCCTTGCGATAGCCGAACTTCTCGGTTAACCAACCCGCGGGAAGTGCTATGAGAAAGTAGCCGAGATAATGGGCAAACTGAACCCATGCCGACTGGGAGCGGGAGAGATGAAGCAAGTCCTGGAAGTGCTTGTCCATCACATCGATCATCCCATTGCAAAAGGCCCACAAAAAGAAGAGCGTCGAAACAAGGGCAAAAGTAACGGCGTAGCTTTTCCCTTCGGGTGATCGGAACATGTCAAGGAACTTGGTCATGGAGGTAAAAGGAGATTGGATTTAGGTATTGGGGTTATCGGGGATAAGTTGCCATTAAAGATCGTGAGGCGAACTCGAAACAAGCATACTTCTCGCCTTCTTCCCTATCACCTATTTTTACGCAAGCATCGAGATGCTGTCCGCGTGCTGGCGATCCCAGCGGTTGGCAAGCCCGTTCCAAAACTTCGAGGATTCGTCACGCGTCCGGCGCTCATAGCTCTCGCGCGAGGCACGCAGATCTTCGAGCAGTTTTCCGGGATTCTTCTCCGCCACATGCAGAGCTTCCTTGGTCTTGGGGCCGGCGATCCCGTCAGCGGGCAGACCCAGTCCATCTTGCAGGATCTTCACCGCACCGGTCGGTCCCCGGTTGAAGGCGGCATCCCGCAGGGCGAATTGCACTGCCGGCAACTCCGAGAGCATCGCCACGGGATCTGTGTAGCGACGGATATGATCGGCCGCCGCATCCTCCGCATCCTCGTACTTTCCCGCAGCGATCAGCTTCTCGATCGCATCCAGTGCCTCCGGATGATAGCGGTCATTGATCCCGGCGACCTCGCGCTCTCCTCCCCCGTCTCCGGAGGGAAGATGATAGACCTTCAGATGCCCAGCCGCATCCCGACGGGCTTCATAGTCAACGATCCGACGCGCCTGTTCGTGGGGAGTCATAGAGATAGGGAATTGGGAATTGGGAGATTGGGAATTGGGTATAGGGAAGAGAGGCACAGGACACGGGCCGTTGTGTCTGACTCTGTAGTATCTCCCGACATCATCCCGGATAAAAGAAAAACCCATCCTCCTTTTGAGGGATATGGGTTTTCAGATTGTGAGCTTGTCAGTGTGTCAGCTTTTCAAATCAGGCAGCCTTCCGACTCCTGACACGACTAAGGAAAGTTTTACCTTGTAGACTAACAGCAGTTAGAGTCCCTAGAGTTGCGCAATACCTGCACTTTAACTTCCCCCACTCCCATCACATCAGAAAAATGACAAACTCCGTCCCCACTCCTGCGAAACTCAGCCCAATCGTTTACTTCATCGGATTCACCGGCGCCCTTGCGGGACTGCTCTTCGGACTCGACATCGGGGTGATCTCTGGTGCCGAAGGCCTTATCCAGAAGAGCTTCTCCATCACGGACCAGGTAATCGAACTCGTGGTCAGTTCACTGCTTTGGGGGGCCGTCTTCGGGACACTGATCAGCGGGATTCTTTCCAACAGATTCGGCCGTCGCGGTGCCATCTTGATCAGCGCGGTGATCTTTATTCTAGGTTCGCTTGTCTGTGCATTTTCACCTGACGCCCACCTGCTCATCGCAGCCCGTTTTTTTCTAGGCATCGCCATCGGCGTCGCCTCGTTCACCGCCCCTCTCTATCTCTCTGAAATTTCCCCTCAGCGTGTCCGAGGATCGATGATCTCCATGTACCAGCTGATGATCACCATCGGTATCGTCCTGGCCTTCCTGAGCAATACATGGCTGGCCAATTACGCTAACTTCGACTGGTTACTCGGGGACCACTACAAGTCCGTGTTGGGTGCAGGCAACTGGAGGCTGATGCTCGGAATCGTCGCCTTTCCCGCATTACTGATGTTCTTGGGCGTCCTCTTCCTCCCTGAGAGCCCCCGCTGGCTTTTCCTCAAGGGCAAGAAGGCCCTTGCCGTATCGGTCTTCGAGAGAATGCACCTCCCTACGGACGAGATCAGCAAGGAGGTCGTGGAGATCGAGGAGAGCCTTCGGGTCAGACAGAACGGATTCCAGATGTTCCTGGGTAATCCGAACTTCCGGAGGGCCATCGGGCTCGGAATTGGTCTTCAGATCATCCAGCAACTCACGGGGATCAACGTCATCATGTATTATGCTCCACGGATCTTCAAGATTGCCGGCTTCTCCAGCACGGAGCACCAGCTCTGGGGTACGGTCATCGTCGGGATCACCAATGTGCTGGCGACATTCATCGCCATCGCCTTTGTCGATAAGATCGGGCGCAAGCCGATCATGTATGTGGGCTTCGCCGTCATGGGTCTTGCGATGATCGCCGTAGGCACCCTCTTCAACATGGATCTGGAAAAATCCCCGGAGCTTGGCATCTGGGCCATTGGAGCGCTTCTTGTCTTCATTGTCGGATTTGCCATGAGTGCAGGCCCCATCATCTGGGTTATCTGCGCGGAGATTTTCCCACTCTCGGGCCGCGACCTCGGCGTGACGTTCAGCACGGCTACGAACTGGATCGTCAATGCCATCGTGGGAGGCACGTTCCTGACCCTGCTCGACAAATTTGGAAACGGGAACACCTTCCTGCTCTACGGAGGACTCAACGCTCTCTTCGTGATCTTCTTTCTCTGCTTTGTGCCGGAGACAAAGGGGATCTCGCTCGAGAAGATCGAGGCCAACCTCCTCTCGGGCAAGCGACTCAAGGATATCGGGCGTTAATTTAAGCAGAGGCGGTGGGGCGGGACGTTTCCCTCCGACACACCCTTCCGTATATGATGAACGCCGTTTTCATCTTGACGGAAAATTCTTCTCCGATTCTCTAAGGCCCTTATTTCGCCAGCATCGGAACTGTCCTCATTATGTCACTTTCCCTTGGCAGCCCAGTCTGGAGTTTCTGTTATCTGGTCGTCCTGATCGGACTCACCGGGTACGGGCTACACCGCTGCTGCATCATCTATCTCTTCCTGAAACATCGGAAGAACTCCCCGGAGCCCCACTCCCGCTTCGCAGAGCTCCCGCGCATCACCGTACAGCTTCCTCTCTACAACGAGGCCTCAGTAGCTCCACGACTACTCAGGGCCGTTGGCGCACTGGATTATCCTGCCGACAAGCTTGAGATCCAAGTGCTGGACGACTCAACGGACGACACCAGCCGACTCGTGGCAGAAGAGGTTCGGGTCCTTAGAGCTGCCGGTATCACCATTACCCATATCCAGAGGATCAACCGCGAGGGTTACAAGGCGGGAGCCTTGGCGCATGGGATAGAGCTGGGCACGGCAGACCTCATCTTTATTCTGGATGCCGACTTCGTTCCTCCCCCCAACACCCTGCGTAAGACAGTCGATTATTTCACCGATCCGGGCCTGGCCCTAGTCCAGATGCGATGGGGTCATCTGAACCGTAAGCAGTCCCTCCTGACGCGCCTTCAGGCGATGTTCCTAGACGGGCATTTGCTGCTCGAGCAGACCGCCCGCTGTCACTCTGGCCGCTTCTTCAACTTCAACGGCACAGCTGGCATCTGGCGCCGAGAAGCCATTGTCGAGGCGGGAGGATGGCATAATGACACACTCACCGAGGATCTCGATCTGAGCTACCGCGCCCAACTGAAGGGATGGCGCTTTCTCTTCCTGCCCGATCTCGTCATCCCCGCCGAACTTCCCGAGGAGATGAACGGGTTCAAGTCCCAGCAGAAACGCTGGACCAAGGGCTCCATCCAGACCTGCCTGAAGATCCTGCCTAGGGTCTGGGAAGCTTCCATACCCTTGATCGTAAAGCTAGAGGCCACGGCCCATCTCACCTCGAACTTCGCCTATTTGCTGCTCGTGTTGATGTGCGTGCTAACTCTCCCACACGCCCTTGGGCCGAAGCAGTCCGCGACCTACAGCATGCTGGTCGACCTCCCCATCTTCCTAGTCACTACCGTCTCGATCGCCATCTTTTATATCGTGGCCCAACGCCATCTCAATCCGAAGGGATGGATCAAGGATCTGCTTCTCCTGCCCATGCTGTTGGCCCTAGCCACCGGAATGTCGGTGAACAATTCCCTCGGAGTACTCGAAGCCCTCTTCAAGAAAGGGGGGGAGTTCACCCGCACGCCGAAGAGAGGTGACGCTCACCAGACGATCCAGCAGGCATCAGCGTCCACTGTGCATTGTTCACCACCAAACACCGCTCCCTTCCGTCGGTTTCTTCCCCCTCCGACCCTCTCGCTCCGCTCTTTCCTACCCGCTATCGAGATCCTCTTTGCCCTCTATTTCGGATACTGCACCTGGAACGCAGGACTCACCCGCCAATGGATGTCCATCCCCTTCCTGCTGATCTTACTGGGAGGTTTTTTCTATGTCGCCCTGAATTCCCTAGGTCAGCTTCCCTCTTGGTCTGGGTTTACAAGACGGGAGCACAGCGAAGCCGTCAATTAAAGGGCCGAATTATTGGGGTAATCCGAGCTTCTTGAGCTTAGGCGCGATCACGACCTGACAGTACGGATTCCGATCCTTGTTATTCTGGTAGTAGTCCTGGTGATACTGCTCGGCCGGATAAAAAAAAGTCAGGGGCTTGATCTCAGTCACGATGGGATCATGAAACTGAGCCTGCGCCTTTTTCTTGGAAGTCTCGGCTTCCGTTGCCTCCTCGGGGGAGGAGGTCAAGATGATTGACCGGTACTGGGTGCCTGCATCCGCACCCTGACGGTTCAGCGTCGTCGGATCATGGGCCTTCCAGAAGAGGTCGAGCAACTGATTGTAGCTCACCTTCGAGGGATCATAGGTGATTTGGATAACCTCGGCATGATCGGTGCGCCCACTGCAGACCTGATCATAGGTCGGATCTGCTTTAGTACCGCCAGCAAATCCGGATTTGATCTTGATGACTCCGGGTAGATTCTGGAAGACAGCATCCATGCACCAGAAGCACCCCCCGCCAAATGTCGCGGTCTTTACTAAAGAGGAGGGATTCTGAGATGGAGCGGCGTTGGCATTCATGAGGGGAGAAAACACGCTGGAAGCAATTAGAGAAAGTAGGATTACCGGAGGGAAGGGGCGCATAGAAATAATTTCCACCCTTAACCGGGAATTGCCAGTTCAATTGCAAATATGCCTAGCACATAAACCATGAGGACCCTTAGAGCCCCAGGCAAAGCATCATCCGTTCCTTGTGTAAAAGAGGTTGCGATGAAGCAGGCAAACTTCCTCATGCAGGAGCGGCGCTTCTTGTTTCCTATCGTGCTGAGGGTTACGCGCTTGGCCAAAGGATAAACGAGCCTGAAAGGATGTCTTGCTCAGCAGATTGATCAGGTGAGGCAGAAGCACGAGATCCCCCCAATAGGCGACCTCTGCGCCGACGGATCCCTCCCCCTGAAGATCGTAGCCTATGGCGGCGGCTGTGAGAGGAGACCCGGTGAGGATCGCCGATTCCAGGAGTGAACTACGGAAAGCAAGCACCTGCGAGCCGTCCGAACTCGTCCCCTCGGGAAAGAGGATGACGGGACGCCCCTCGCGCAAGGGATGCTCCATCTCGCGGAGCTGGGCCGCTACCTTGGCCGGAGCATCGCGGCTCACAAAGATCGTACCAGCCCGCGAAGCCAGCCAGCCAAAGATGGGCCAAGCCCGGACATCGCTCTTAGCCACGAAGATGGCGGGGCAGACAGAACCGAGTACCAGGATGTCGACATAACCAAGATGATTGCAGGCGATCAGTCCTTCCCTGGGAACCTCTCCCGAGACCGTGACTTGAACATGCAGGACCGCAAGGAAGCGGCGACTCATCCACTGCATCCAGGCGATCCTCGCAGCAGTCTCGCCACGCTTTTCTGTGCGTAAGAACCAAGCCAGAGCCACCATACCCGAGACAATCACCCAACTCAGCCAGAGGATTCGGAAACAACCTCGGACCGGATGCTGTCCCATCAGCGATCTGTCCCAGTGCTGATCGATCTAGCCATCTTGGGACGCTCTAGGAAACGTTCCGTGGCATTGGACTCGGCATTGAAGAAGTCGATCATGGTCAGGAAGTCAATGGTGCCGAAGGCCCTGTCAATGGCCGGCGCAGAGCAGATCTTCGCACCTACCCCGAGATACGCACGCAGAAGTTTCGGCGGCGGCGGGCAGTTCACCATCGGCTCGAGCTCATCCAGCCTGAAACCCGGAAGTGGATTGGTTAGGAACTCGGGCGCGGCGATGTTCTTCTCAGCAATGAATCGGTTATACAAGGCATGGCCGTGGGCTGGATCCTGGGAAGTCAGCGAACTGCACCCGATGAGGTAGCGGGCATTCCTATCGAGGGCGTAGCGGACGATCTCCCTCCAAAGCATGGAGATAACCACAATGCTGCGGTGGTCCTTGTGAACACAGGCGCGTCCAAGCTCGACCAAAGAATCGCGGATCGGCTCGTAAGGAGAGAAGTCAAACTCACCGGCCCCATAGTAGCCGAGATGGCGACCAGCCGATGAACCGGTCTGCATCCTATAAGTGCCTACCACGGAATTGGACTGCTCCTCCACCACGATGAGGTGATCGCAAACTTCGTCGAACTCGTCCTCATCGATTCCCGTAGCATGGGAGCTGGCCAAGCCCTCCTTGAGTTCCAGGTTGAAAACCTGAAACCGAAGACTCAGGGCTGCCAGGATCTCCTCCTTATTCAGAGCAAAGCGGACAGAATACCTAGGACGCTCACTGGGGAGTATTTGAGCAGTTCTTGGTGAGGCGCATGCTTGGCTTGAAACCATCAGGAATTTTTTCCAAGCCACTTCCGGGATGTCTACAGAATTTCCATAACGATTTCGTCACACTTCGCACCCCTATTTAATTCCAAGCTGAATCCCCGCCAATTCCCCGCTTACAGCAGGGAAATCACCTTTTATTTCTGTAGCGAATCGAGAGCGCTCTGGACCTCTTTGGCAGCACCCGAAGTCTGGGCGCTCAACGAGGCCCAGGCCACCTTGCCATCCTTGATGATGAAAGACTGTCTCATCGGGACTCCCACGACAGGAATCATCGGCACATGGAAGGCCTCGGCGACCTTGCCGTCAGTATCAGCAATCAAGGTGAAGGGCAGGTTCTGATGCTCCTGGAACTTCTTCTGCGCTTCGGATGTATCACGGCTAACTCCCAAGATCTGAAGTCCGTTGCCATGGAGAGTCGCGTAGGAATCACGCAGCGAGCAAGCTTCCTTCGTGCAACCCGGAGTCTCTGCCTTGGGATAGAAATAAACGAGGGTGATCCCCTTTGAGTAGACATCGCCGAAGATCACATCCTGCGCATCCTGGTTTTTCGCAGTGATCTGGGGAGCAGGAGAGGCGATGGCTAGGGGTTCGGCGCGCGCAAAGAGTGAGAAAAGATTCATGGTGAGCAGAAGAAGAAACATTTGCTTCATGCCCAAGTGATAGCATCATCGGCACCGAGAGCAAGCGTTTGGACCTTTCTGGCATCATGACAAACAATACTCGGATTCTCATCCTCATACTTTCCATTTGCGTAACGATTTCTCTGATCGCGACGCTTGGATTCTCTATCCTCCAAAAGCGAAATCCGCCCGATCTGCGATCATCTGCCCCGGCGAAACAGATCGCCCTTCTCGAGAAGGCAGTCGCTCAACATCAGAGTGTTTTTCTTTCACCCGAATACTACCCCATCATACCAGCACGGATTCTGAAGACGCTTCCCTCGCGCGTGGAGGCTTCAGCCGCAACTGTCGATATAGCTGATTTTTACAGACTCAATAGAGAACGGCATTTCTCACTTCTTATACTGGGGACACTCCCATCCTCCGCAGCATTGGTACGACACTGCATCGAATCACCGCTCTGGGTCCTGAGCGACGTTTCCCCTTGGGGTTATACTCTCTTGCCCACTATGCCTCATACGTCGGCCACGGCCCCTTGGAGTCCACCAAAAACGGAAACGCTGATCCGCGACTATCCTGATGCCAACAAGCGAGCCGAGTGGCTGATTGCAAGCGCCGAGAACCTGATTTCTATCCGCAGGATGCGTGACGCGGAGGCCCTACTCAAATCTGCTGAGGATATCACCTCGGGCAGGAAAGAGCATGCAGCCATGCTTGCCGCGCAGGCATCTCTTGCCGCTGCCCAGGGACGCTGGAACGACGCGCTAGCCTCGGCCAGAGAGGCTCACCACTCCGATCCTCAGAACACAACCGCCTCGGAGATCCTGATCCGCGCCCTCACCGAGTGCGGCCTCCCAGACGAAGCCCTGGATAGAGCCCGAAAGCTCACGGAACAAACCAAGAACCAGGAAACACTTTTCCTACTAGCTCGAGCCGCGAATGCCTCCAACTCAAAGCAGGAGGAGATCGAGGCGCTTCGCTCGCTGGTCAGTATGGCCAGAAAACAGCACCAGCAACTCGGCGCTAGCCTAACCTATCTCGGTCAGGCCTACGCCCGTAACGGCGAACGGGCTCAGGCAATGCGCACATTTCAGGAAGCCCTCTCCCAGCCAGAACTCAACAAGGAACAACGAGCACTGCTCAACCATCTCATCGAACACCTAAGGCCGGAGGATGGGATTTCGTAAAAAAATGACGCCTAACCACGACCATCATTAGTTAAGACCAATATCGTCATTCTATGCGTTTCACTTTTTCCAGTATCGCCCTTCTCTTGCTATTGATAACGAACGCCATTCCTGCGCTGGCTCAAGAGGGCCAGAAGGCTGAGGAGATACTCCTGGCCGCTCGAATGAGCCCCACGGCTAGGCCAGCCTCCCTACGGGCTCAGATCCGGGGCGAGGAGAAGCCGACACTGTTACGTATCGGCCTCAAAGACCATGTGATCACCTACGAGTTCAAGGAACCCGAACAGATCCTGCTACTCAAACTCGAACCTGGAAACACCAGACTTCTGGAGAAAAAGAACGGGGTATCGCAGACCATCAGCGGCTCCCATCTTAACGATGTCATCAGGGACACCGGTGTCACCTATCAGGACCTCTCCTTGGGATTTCTCTACTGGCCCCGTCCTGTCCTGCAGGGAGAAGATACCATCAAGACCCGACCAGCATGGAAGATCGATCTTCAGGCACCCCCAGGCGAAGAAGCGTACGGCGTCGCCCGTGTCTGGATCGACAAAGATTCCGGCGCCATCCTGCGCATCGAAGGCTATGACAAGAAGGGCCTTCTCCTGCGCCGTTTTGAAATCGTCTCCGCGCAGAAGATCGACGGCCTATGGATGCTCAAGCAGATGAGGATCGAGAGTTTCAACCCAGGAAATCCGGATCCCGTTACGCGACGGTATCTAGAGGTATTGGGAAAAGAGGATAGGTAAGAATAACCTCACACCTTCTCGGCTGCCGAACTCCCAAAGAGTCCGGCGGGCCTGATAAGCAAGATCACGATCAGAATGCCAAAAGCGATCGCATCCCGGTAAGATGAGAGAAAAGAGCCCCCTAGCAAACACTCGCTCAGCCCAAGCAGGAGTCCTCCCACAGCAGCTCCAGGCAGACTTCCAATCCCGCCCAGAACGGCCGCCACAAAGGCCTTGATACCTGGCTGTGTTCCCATGAGTGGTTCGATCGAGTGGATATTCATCGCGTAGAGCACGCCGGCAGCACCGGCCAGAGCTGAACCAACGGCAAAGGTCAGAGAGATCACCGCATTGCTATTCACTCCCATGAGGGCGGCCGCATCGCGGTTCTGAGAGAGGGCTCTAAGCGCGAGGCCGAAGCGGCTCCGCAGCACAATCTCGCGAAGGGTCACAAGAAGCACCAGCGTCACGGCGATCACCAGTAGATGGTTGCCGGAGATCGTGACCCCCTCCCCCAGCGCGATGCGGATCGGAGGCAGAAGATCCGGGAAGGCCTTCTGATTCACGCCGAAGAGAATCTGACCGCCGTAAGAGAGGAGGAGTGATACCCCGATCGAGGTGATCAACACGGCTAACTTGGGCTGATTGCGCAGGGGCCGGTAAGCCAAGCGCTCGATGATGACGCCGAGGATGGCGCAGACGATCATGGCCCAGATGAGCACCGCGGTGGTGGTCATCCAAGGATGAGGGAAAAGATGGCGCGCAACTGGCGTGGCATAAAACCCTGCAAAGGCCCCGATCATCAAGACATCCCCGTGGGCGAAGTTAATGAATTTCAGCAAACCGTAGACCATGCTGTAACCGAGAGCGATCAGAGCGTAGATCGCCCCAAGAGAAAGGCCGTTGATCAACTGCTGGAAAAACTCGTGCACAAAGCCAAGTCTAGGCAGGTTGCCCCGGGGGGGTCACCCCTCAAAAGGAGGAGAGGTCAGAATCTTACCGCGGCCTGGGTTCCAAGGACAAAGACATTGCCCAAGGTGCCGTTCTGCTGGGGATTCATGATGAACTCCACGAACGGCTTTACCGAGATCCACTTGGTGAGCATGCACTGGTAATCGACTTCTAGCACACCTCCCCATGTCGGCTGTGGTTGGGCGGGATACACCGTCTTGCCTCCTGCAATGGCTGCAGCAGTCTGAATCTGGTATGTCTGACTGTAAGCCGATGCGGCATCGGAACTGAACCATGCCGAACCAAGGGCGATACCGAGTCGGTCGTCGGGCCGTCCAGGGATCAATCCCTGGTAAACTAGTCCGGTCTGATAGTAAAAATCGAGTAGGCTGTACCGGCTGGGTGAGAAGCTCCACGCGTTGAACATATAGAGCCCTTTTTTGGAAAGGTTCCTGGCTGGGGATGGATTTTTGTTATCGCTTGGAGCGGTCGAATCCCTAACGCGATAGAGCATCTGATCGGCCTGAAAATACCAGGCCCAAGAGCCCATATTGAAGGAACCGGCATTGACAGCCTTTGCCTTGGATCCACTCCCTGTCTGGACAACCGGCAGGAAGTTCTCATCCTGGATACCCCACCAGATCATCCCAAAAGCATATTTCCCCTCGAGTTTGTCCCTACCCAGCTTGGGCTCCCATCCGAACTCTGTGCAGGAATAGAATCCATTGGGATTTCCGTTATTCCCATTAGGCTGCCCCTCGCCGACAGCATTCCAACCTGCGCCCCCAAAGCTAGAAAGTCCGTTATTATTAACTGTGCCTCGTGAGCTTGGATTTGGTTTTCCCAGTTGGCTCCTTGGCACGGAGGTATAGGGAGCGACTTGGGTGGGGGTGTAGACGCCCTGAACGGCGCCAGCGGCATTAGGAATCGCTATGTAAAGTCCACTGATGGCATAGGTTGATTTAGTCGGCTTGATACGGAGTGTGCCTCCCCATGCATCGTAAGTGCTACTCCAAGGGATCTTGGCGGCGACATTATTGTTGTATGCGGGATCACCCACAAATGTCTCCCGAGCACCTCCGCCACTATTACCACCAATCCCCTTTGCGCTGGCGATCTGATTATTTTGGAAAAGCTTGGAAAGAGGCTGTTGGAGAAAGAAGTCATAGGGATTCATCCATCCAGCATTGATCATGAAGGCGCCGTTCTCGGTCGTGTATTCCAAATATTGAGCCATGAGGCGCAATTCCTTGCCGCTCTGAATGTTTGAGGGGTTGAATCCATTGGCTACCCCGCTAATGTTGTTAATGTCATCCCCATCCCTATAGCGGAAGTTAGAATATGCCTTGAGTCCCTTGAGGTGGAGCTTCTTTCCGAAGTCGTAAATGAAGGCTAGTTTGATTTGCTCGTCAAAGGCACTTCCCGTTCGGTATCCCCCAGCAACACTGCCGTAATAGTTCCCCTGCCAGTCTCCACCGAATACCAAACCCCAATCGGCCAACTTTTTTTCAAAGCCATTAATCATCTCAAACTCCCTGTGGGTAACAACATCGACTGCATGGCCAACATGTGACATCTGACTCCCGACACTCTGACCGACCACAGATCCAGTTCCACTTACATGCTCAGGATAATGAATCACCGAGGTAACATCTGATCCAATCTCTGTGTAAACAGCCGATAATCCCGAGGGCAAGTAGCGTTGGATCTCGTTCCCCAATCGCTCTATAAAATCCTCAACCTGAGGAGCTGAGGAGAGCGCTGGAGAGGGGGTGGGAGAGGGGAAGCGTGAGTGCTTCTTCTTGGCATTTCCGTCCAACTCCTCAGTGGGATCCAAGAACTTGGGTGCGAGCCCTTGGGCAGGAAGGTTTCCCGATAATAAATGAAAACAGGTAAATAGCCCAACAAGGAGTGGAGAAGAGAATCGGGGCATGAGCATAGTTTGGAATCAGGGTCAGGAAAATTGCCTCAGCCAAGCAGCCCTACTCAAGGCCCAAAATGTCACAATTCTGACATGTCTGAGGGAATCTACAGAGGTGGCCTACAAAAAAGCCCCGGGTGATACCCGGGGCTTTTTTGAATTAAGGAATTAAGGAAAACCGTGGAGGACTAAAAGTCCCCTAGGTTCATCGTGAATTAACCTGCGTTCTCAGTAGTGCCTGCAGCCTGGTCGCGCTCTTTCATCGCGGCCTTACGGCTGAGCTTCACTTTGCCCCTGTCATCGACGCCAATGCACTTGACCCAGATGACATCGCCGACCTTGACGACATCCTCGACCTTGTTGACGCGCATGTCGGCGAGTTCGGAGATGTGGACGAGACCGTCCTTACCGGGCAGAACCTCGACAAAGGCGCCGAACTCCTTGATGGAGACGACGGTGCCCTGATACATCTCACCGATTCCGATTTCCTTGATCATACCCAGGATAATTTCCTTGGCCCGCTTCAGGCTCTCACCGTTGCTGGAATAGATGTTCACAGAGCCGTCGTCCTCGATATTAATCTCCGCGCCGGTCTCGGCAACGATGCTCTTGATGGTCTTGCCGCCGGGGCCAATGATCAGTCCGATCTTATCCTGAGGAACCTTCACGGTCTCGATACGAGGAGCGTACTTACTCATCTCGCTACGGTGAGCGGGAAGAGTCTGCTTCATGTGATCGAGGATAAGACCACGGTTCTTGCGGGCATCGTCGATCGCGACGGACATGAGCTCGTGGCTGATGCCCTTGAGCTTGAGATCCAGCTGGAATCCAGTGACACCGACCTCGGTGCCGCAGAGCTTGAAGTCCATGTCGCCGAAGTGATCTTCACTACCAATGATGTCGGTCAGCAGGGCGTGGCGGGTGAGCTTGCCGTGGCCGTCATCCTCGGAGACGAGACCGACGGAGATACCGGCGACAGGGCGCTTGAGGGGCACACCTGCGTCGAGCAACGCGAGAACGCCTGCACAGACCGAGGCCATCGAGGTGGAACCGTTGGACTCCATGACCTCGCTGGTAACGCGGAGGGCATAAGGGAACTCCTGTTGGCTCGGGATGACGGGGAAGATGGAGCGCTCGGCGAGGGCACCGTGGCCAATCTCGCGGCGGTTCTGACCTCCGAAACGGCCAGTCTCACCCACGCTGAAGGGAGGGAAGTTGTAATGGAGAAGGAAACGCTTGGTCGTCTCACCACCACCGTATCCGTCGATCATCTGGGCCTCGTCGGAAGTGGCAAGTGTTGCCAATGCCATGGCCTGGGTCTCACCGCGGGCGAAGAGAGCGGAACCATGCGCGCGAGGGAGAACCGTCGTCTCGCTGGTCAACTGACGAAGCTCCAGCAGGCCGCGACCGTCGCAGCGCTTCTGCTTGTCTAGGATGCTGACGCGGAAAGCCTTCTTCTGGAGATAATCAAACGCCTGAGAGATCTCGAACTTCGTGGCGGCGGGATACTTCTCGAGGATCTTGGTGCTCACCTCCTCGCGAAGTGCGCCGACGGCCTTGCCACGGGCAACCTTGCTCGGGGTATAGAGAGCGGCCTCGATGCGGTCACCGGCGACCTGATAGGCGATCTCGAGCATTCCCTCGTCGACATTGAGAAGGGTGAACTCACGCTTTGGCTTGCCGGCCTTGGAGATCAGCTCTTTCTGGGCGGCGATGAGGGGGCGGGTCTGCTCGCGGGCGAAGTCGAGGGCCTTCTTGAAGTCCTCTTCTGGGAGCTCATTGGCGGCGCCCTCGATCATGATAACGTTCTCGCCGTCGCCGACATAGACGAGGTCAAGATCACTATCCTCACGCTGAGCGTGGGTAGGGTTCACAACGAACTCACCATTCACGCGGCCGACGCGAACTGCCGCGATGGGCTTCTCGAACGGGATGTCGGAGACGCAGAGAGCTGCGGAAGCTCCGTTGATGGAGAGGATGTCGGGATCGATCTGGCCGTCTGCGGAGAGAAGGATGCTGATGATCTGGGTGTCGTAGAAGTAGTTCTTCGGGAAGAGGGGGCGAAGCGGACGATCGGTCATGCGGGCGGTCAGGATCTCCTTTTCGCTGGGACGGCCTTCGCGCTTGAAGTAGCCGCCTGGGAACTTGCCGACTGCAGCGGCCTTCTCCTTGTAATCAACGGTGAGGGGGAAGAAATCCTGACCCTCCTTGACGGAGGTGGCAGAGACGGCGCTCACGAGGACGATGGTCTCGCCGGAGCTGACGACGACGGCTCCGTCGGCAAGCTTGGCGATCTTGCCGGTTTCGAAACTAATAGGATTCTGACCGACATTGGCGGTAACAGTGGTGTGTGACATAGGAATTGGGAATTAAGGGTTGTTTGGTTGGATTGAGAAATTCCGGTTCAGAGGCGCGAGATTTGTTGAGCGCCCGCTGTAGCGGATAACACCCGGATGGGTGTCTGCAGGTGTGGTGTGTGTTTGATGGGACTCTCCAGCCAAAAGAGCAGGAGAAGTATAATGGTCGCCGGATCTCATTTCCTATCCACGGGGAGCCCGACCTCATCGGGCCGGAACTTTCTAGACAGGGAAAACCGTTGACCGATGCGTTACTTACGCAGATTCAGCTTCTCGAGGATCGCCTGATAACGCTCACTGGCGCTATCCTTGAGATAATCGAGAAGACGGCGGCGCGTAGCAACCATCTTGAGAAGGCCGCGACGTGAGGAGTGATCCTTGGCGTTGCCTTTGAGATGCTCGGTGAGGGTGGTGATCCTCTGAGTGAGGTTGGCCACCTGGACATCGGCACTGCCGGTATCCTTCTCATGCAGCCGGAGTGCTGCGATTTCTGGTGTTTCAGTTGTCGTCATATTTTTTTAGAGGGTCGGAATCTAGCCTTCCCTGGGAATCCTTGCAAGGAGTTTCGGGCTAAAGCTCCCAATGGAAACCGTATGGAAACTTGTTTTTATCCTTCGGAGCGTGTTTTCTAGCCGACCTTTCTTAGGTCTACGGGGATCGACCCCATGTTCTCCTTCGACGTTCGACCCCTGTATTTTCCTCCGATCTAACAGTCTAAAAGTCTTCAGCCTAACAGCCTTCTCCTAGCCTTCCCTTACCATGTCCGAACATTTACCCGAACTCTCCAAAGCCTACGCCCCCGCTGATGTCGAAGCCGAGTGGTATGCTCGGTGGTGCGAGTCCGGTTGTTTCACCGCCGATCCCGCCTCGCCAGCCCCCGCCTATTCGATCGTCATTCCTCCACCGAATGTCACCGGCATCCTGACACTGGGCCACGTCCTCAACAACACACTTCAGGACATTCTCGCCCGCCGGGCCCGTCAGACCGGCCACGAGGTCCTCTGGCTTCCGGGCACGGATCATGCCGGAATCGCCACGCAGACCGTCGTCGAACGCCAACTCCGCAAAGAAGAGAAGAAGACCCGTCACGACCTTGGCCGCGAAGCGTTCCTAGCAAAGGTCTGGGAGTGGAAGGAGAAGCACGGCGGCATCATCATCGGGCAGTTAAAGAAACTAGGGGCCTCCTGTGACTGGTCGCGAGAGCGCTTTACCATGGACGAGGCTTATGCCCGCAAGGTGCAGGAGGTCTTTGTCGATCTGCACAAAAAAGGCCTGATCTACCGTGGCAAGCGGATGGTCAATTGGTGCCCCATCTCGCTCACCGCCCTGAGCGACGAGGAGGTCATCCCCAAGAAGCAGAGGGGATACCTCTACCATTTCAAGCTCGAGGTCGTGGAGAGTCCAGGAACCTGGCTGGAGATCGCGACTACTCGTCCCGAAACCATCATGGGAGACACGGCGATCGCGGTGAATCCGAAGGACCATCGCTATTCCCATCTGATCGGCAAGCATGTCCGCCGTCCCCTCCCCCTGAATGTCGAGACTCTGCTTCCGATCATTGGCGACGAAGCGGTCGACTTCGAGTTCGGTACCGGCGTCCTGAAGGTCACTCCAGCCCACGACAAGGCCGACTACGAGATCGGACTCCGACACAATCTACCCGTCATCGACATCATGAACGCGAACGGGACCCTCAATGATTTTGCCGGCGAGGGATTCGCGGGCCTTGACCGCTTCGAAGCACGCGTCGAGGCCGTCGAGCGTTTGAAGGAGCTGGGCCTTCTGACCAAGGAGGAGCCGTACGAAAACAACGTTGGCTTCAGCGAGCGGGCCGATGTCCCCGTGGAACCGCGTCTAAGCGAACAGTGGTTCCTGAAGTATCCGAAGACCGTCGAGGCCCGTGCTGCAGTCAAGGATGGGCTGATTCGTTTCTTCCCCGAACGCTGGGAAAAAGTCTACGACCACTGGCTCGAGAACATCCAAGACTGGTGCATTAGTCGCCAACTCTGGTGGGGCCATCGCATTCCGGTCTGGTATCCGCCACAATCATCGGCAGGAGATTCCCCGGAGGGAATCCGCTCTCAGATTGAGTCACCCGGCGAGGGGTGGACTCAGGATCCCGACGTGCTCGATACCTGGTTCTCTTCCTGGCTCTGGGCTCACGAGACCATGGACGAGGCCGTCCGTTCCAAGTTCTACCCGACAAGCGTGCTCGTCACTGGACCCGACATCATCTTCTTCTGGGTCGCCCGCATGATCATGGCGGGGTTGGAATTCACGGGCGAAATCCCCTTCCGCGATGTCTACTTCACCGGCATCATCCGAGACAAATCAGGGCGTAAGATGTCGAAGAGTCTCGGTAATTCGCCCGACCCGCTCGACCTGATCGCCAAGTATGGGGCCGACGGCCTCCGCTTCGGGATCATCCGCGTTGCCCCCCAGGGACAGGATATCAAGTTCGACGAGAAGCAGATCGAGGAGGGCAGGAACTTCGCCAACAAGCTCTGGAACGCCGTCCGCTTCCGTGAGATGCATGGTGCTGCAAATCCCTCCCCCGACCTCATTGCCCTCACTGGGGTCGAGCTTCCCGACATCGCAATCCATCTTCTGGAGCGCTTCGACACCATGCACACGGCCCTGCGTGGAGCCTATGACGGCTACCGCTTCCACGAGGTGGCGGGATTGCTCTACGACTTCTTCTGGGGCGACTACTGCGATTGGTTCGTCGAGTCCGCCAAGCCGATTCTCTACGGTGAGAATGGTGCAGATGCTGAGAAGTCCTCTGCCAAAGCCGCCATCCTTGCCACCATGGATATCGTGCTCTCAGGAATCCTAAGGCTCCTGCATCCGCTGATGCCCCACCTTACCGAGGAGCTCTGGCGCCACCTCGGCTACACAGCCGATGCCTCGGCCTCCTCCACGGATGTCAGAAAAGGGTTTCTTCTCTACACCCAACCCCCGGGGGAAAATCACCTCGGCGGAATTTCGCAAGAGAGGACAATCGCGGCCGGAGGGAGGACCAGGGCGCTTTATTCAGCAGTACATGCCGTGCGCAACCTCCGTTCGGAATTCAAGATTCCCTCCAAGCAGCAGGTTCGCTTCCTTCTGGTCCCCAAGGCAGATTTCACTCCTCTTCAGTCCGCGATCTTTGCGGCTCTTACCAAGGCCTCCGCCGTGGAACTCATCACAGGTTCAGCCCCTGTAGGCACGCCTAGCATCCTTACAGATCTCGGCACAGTCTCTATGCCGCTAGAAGGACTGATCGATCTGGAAGCCGAGAAGACCCGTGTCATTACCGAGATTGCGAAGGTCGAAGAGGAACTCAACAAGGTGAATGCCAAACTGGCTGATCAGAGCTTTGTCGAGAAAGTCCCGGCAGCCGTGCTTGAAGATCACCGCCAGCGCCACGCCAAGTGGAGTGAAAAGCTTGAGACCCTCAAGACCACGCTCAAGACTCTGGGATAACCATCCATTAGCCACAAAAAAGCACAAGAAGCACAAATGACGGATGATGAAGCAAAGCGATTAGCTGATTGCATCAGGGATTGCTCCTTTCATCTTCATTCCTTCCTAAAATGGGGACACTTGGAAAAGGTCTATGAAAACGGTTTGGCGCATCGTTTTGAAAAAGCAGGCGTTGCAGTCGAGCGCCAGTTCTGGGGTGCCTACGCGCCACTGGGATTCGCCATGGCATATTGGTGAACTTCGGGTCTCCTACAATCCAGATTAAAAAACTCGTCCTTTAGAGCACTTTACCTTTTATCTCCAATTTGTGCTTTTTGTGCATTTTGTGGCGAAATAATTCTTAAGACTCACCAGCCTTTATCATCATGACAACCAATTCAGTCGATCGTCTCCACGTTTTCATCATGGCAGGAGGTAGTGGTGAGCGCTTCTGGCCTGCCAGCCGTACCGCAACCCCCAAGCATCTGCTGAAGCTCCTGGGTGACCAGACCCTTCTTGAGCAGACAGTCAGGAGGTTTGAAGGAATCATACCATTCGATCGGATCTTTATCCTGACCAATGTCGCCCAGATCGAGGCTACGCTGGCCGCCGTCCCATTCCTTCCTACTGACAACATTATTGCCGAACCGGCCAAGCGCGACACGGCCCCCGCCGCCGCACTCGCAACTGGCATCGCCAGAAGCCGCAATTCCGATGCTATCGTTGGCCTCTTTCCGGCCGATGCCATGATCCATGACACCGCTGCCTTCCGCAGACAGCTGACCGAGGCGACGGAATTCGTGGCGGGCAATCCCTCCATCCTGACCTTTTCCATCACCCCGACCCATGCCTCTACCGGCTTCGGCTACCTCCAACTGGGTAAACCGATTGCCGCACCCGGTTCCACCCACATCGTCTGCGTCGAGCGCTTCGTCGAAAAGCCAGATGCCGACCGTGCCCAGGAATTCCTGCTGGGAAAGAAGCATGGGTGGAATGCCGGGATGTTCCTCTGGCAAGCGGAGACCTTCCTAGACGAGTGCCACAAGCAACAACCCGAGCTAGAACAGTTCATCCTCGGATTCCCCAACACTGGTGCACTCACGGATTACCTTGCAGAAGCTTTTCCCAAACTTCCCAAGATCTCAGTCGATTTCGCCATCATGGAGAAGGCCACCAGCGTCGTGGCCGCGATCGCCGAATATGACTGGGATGATGTTGGCTCCTGGACCGCCCTTCCTGATCACCTCGGCAAGGATGCTCAGGAGAATACCCTGCAGGGTCGGGTTGTTACCCTCGACGCCGGACGCAATATCGTCGTCGCCGGAAAGCGGACAATCGCCCTCTGCGGGGTTAGCGATCTCGTGGTCGTCGAGACCGATGATGCAGTCCTTGTCTGCCACCGCAACGCAGTTCAGCAGATCAAGAATTTGCCTCTCCCTCCGGAGCTGAAGTGAAGCCCGAAAGGCTGAAGCGGTTTAGGCTGTAGGCTGTTAGGTCAGAAACTGAAAATATCCTACAGCCGTAACGGATGTGAAGCAACGGCCGGGGCTCAGAAATGCTCGACCAAAGCACACTGCAAGGCTTGGAGGTTTGGATGCGTGGCCAAGCGCCCAAGCACAGCTGTAGAAAAAGCGCATGGGAACGCGGCTTTGCTTGCCTTTCCTTCGTCGATGTCATTCGAGGCGTAGGCCGAGAAGTCGGAGGATCGAAAGATCCGAGGATGCCAGATCGGGGACGACCGGCAGACAACCCTACGCCCACAGAGCAACAACGCCCCGCGCTAAAGAACCCAGCGCATTAAAAGCTGTATTTGAGACCGGTGTTATACCCAAGCTCCTGAACAGTGCCCCAGTATTGATACTGCGCACCGGCATAGATCGCCCACCTTTGATTAACTGTGAGCTCAATGCCTGCCTCCACATTCACGGCATCAGTCCCGCGGTTCTGCCCTAGGATTGTCAGGGAACCAGGCTCGGGGACATTGGCGAACGAAGCCGTAACCTGATGGTTCTGATTGTAGTCTGCAAGAAAGTCATGCTCCCACGAGGCAAAAGCCTTAGGGGTCAGAATGAGCCCCTTCTTGAGCGTTATGGGTGCCTGTAACTGGAAGCCAGGAGCCAGGATCATCGAGCTGGCCTGAGCGGCATTAACCTGCAGATCAAGAGAGTTAGCACCTGTCTCTTTGATTCCCTGCTGGAGCTGGTAGGCGTAGGAGAGGAGGAGGCCAGGAGTAAAGATCACCGGGCCAAGCTTCTGCTCATAGCCTGCGCCAACCGCAGCAACCAGACCATCCGACTGCCAACGCCCTTGTGCCTGTCGATTCACATAGCCCGCCGACGGGGATCCAAAGTTAATCTGTCTGGTCGAGTTATACTGAAAATTGCTGTAGCCCATCAGGCCAGTGAAGCGAAACTTGCCGGGGTTATACTTTTCCATCAAGGCGACGCTAACGTTGTTCGCATAGAGATTTGCGCTGTTGTACTCGAAGCTACCGACCTGATCGAATCCGTATCCCATCACAAGACCCGTCGAGAAATCCTTGGTCACGGCATACTCCACACCCAGGATCGACTGAAAGATGTTGTAATTGAAGGAGCTCAACCCATTGTCTGGATCAGACATGTTGGCCTGCGTGTTGCCGACATCGGTGAAGACACTCCACCTCTCATCCTCGGGAAGCTTGATTGACCTGCCCGCCCCGGCAGCCCGGAAGCAGGCCTGACGGAAGGTATTGAGCGCCTCCAAAGTGACACTCAGCACGGAGGCATAAGGCTCGGCGATGACCTGATGGAAGGAACTCTCCGTCTGTGCCGCCGTGGGAAGCAGGGCCACGATCGAGAGGACATTGTTGAAATCCTGGTTACTCGTGAGCTGATTGTTGGCGATGTGATCGATCAGGGGTGCCGCGTTGTAGACATTGAGATTCAGTTGCTTCGCCGGATTGATGCTGGAGGTATAAACCTGCCCCGTCGAGGGGTTCACCGGAACCGCCGTGGCCGGAGGTGGAGCGGTCACTGGATTGGTAGCAGCGGGAGAAACAGGAGTGCCGTTTGGGTAATAATTCCCGCCAAGAATATTATTCTGCGTGTTCAGCCAGAATCTGACGGAGAGGCTGTACACATCGGTTCCAATACCTAGCGAATAGGTAACGTTAGGAGCTCCGATCACCGTGTAGCTAGTTGGCTCACCTCTACCGCTTTGGAACTGGGCTTGGGGGCTGCCATTCAAAAAGTTGAGCTGCTGTCCGAAGAATGAAGTTGGAATTCCCTGGGGAGTGTTGATGAAACTGAAGACGACACTGAATTGAGAACCTAGAGGTGCGGGATAATTCATCGTGAAGACATCCATTTTTTGGCCTGCTGCACCGCCATCGACCTCAAATGTCATTGGATTCCCATTGCCGTCAAAAATACCCCCACTAACGGAAGCATTCCCGATATTGTTAAAACCTCCCGGAGAAAACGGAGAAACAAGATTTCCACCGGGAGAGATATTCTGCCCAAAGAGTTGGCTACTGAAAATTTCGACGCACAACAGCAGAAATAAAAAGAAGTGGGGACGCTTGATCATGGAATACATTGGCTTTTAAGAAGATAGTATCCACGCCTGAGATGGCTATCCATTAAGCGCACCTTGATGAACGGTTCTTCTGGATACCCCTGGGGCTCACTTTTCCTAATCTCCGTGCCAGCGTTACGGAGGGCAGTTCCCCGAATTGTTTCCGGTAAGCCTGACTGAATCGGCCCAGGTGATGGAACTGATACCGCAGCGCGATCTCTGAGATGCTCCCTTGTTTCTTGGAGCCGAGGAGTTCCTTGCGCACAGCCTCCAGACGCAGATCCAGCAGGTAGCTGGTCAGTGTAGTGTGATAGTGACGGAGAAAGGCCTTCTGCAGGGAACGGGGGGTGATTCCCGTCTTCGCGGCGATCCTGGCAGGGGCGAGATCCGTGGTAAGGCGCTCCCCAATCCAGTCACAGAGTTCCTCGACCTTCATCCTGCCGATCATTGGCGTGAAGAGAGCTCCAATTGGCCGGTCGGCCACGATGGCCTGAGCCAGAATCGAGAGGAGAAGCCCCTCCATGCGCCGCAGATGATGGGGTGACGGATGAGTGAGCGCCCCCATCAGATCCGCACTCAGGAACTCCAGAAAGCAAACCAGAGAGACTGCATCCTCACCGCTCCCCCAATCCAACGGCTCAAGAGCGTCATCATAAGCACCGTGACTCTTTAACTCGCCCAATAGGGCTTTAGCTGGAATCTCGATCAGGAGGCACTCGATGGGAGTGGCGGAGAACTCCATCGCCGTCCGGTGAGGGAGGAGCATCGGGAGTCCCGGTGCTGCCCGAAATGGCTTTCCCTCCACCTTGATGTTCATGGATCCATCCAAGGGGAGAAAGAGAGTGGCGGAGCGGTTATTCGGCTCGGTCGTCACCCGCATGGCAGTCGAGCAGGCGACGTGGTTGAAGTGGACTCTGCCAAGAGGGATCCGGGTGATGACGGAGGAATAGGAATCGGGTCCCATGATCTTACTCGTGTGCTTAGCCCAGACCTTAGAGGTGAACTCCTGGCCCTTACGGAGACTGGTTGTCTCCAGGGACGGGAGCGCCACCTTGCGTGCCGCTCTCGGCTTCTTCATCGTTTCGGAAGGTTGCGATAAAGGACAATTAATCCCGCAACTCCCGCTATCAGGACACCGATCACGATCAGCAGCCTGTAAAAGATGGCATCAACGATGCTACCTCCCCCGCCGAGGGATAAGGAGAGCTGATTAGCCTCATGAAGTGTATCGCGCAGTTGCCCAAGCAGCGCTCCGGTTCTCTCCGGAGTCCAGGGACTCGGCACGGACGAGGTATTGGTGAACAAGGGTGAGTTCACGGTGCGGTCGACCGCCTCGGCAAGCTTCCGAGACTCGATGGCAGTCTCGCGAATCCCCGGGAGGAGTTCCTTCATGGTGGCGGCATTGGTCGAGAGCGCAGCCGTGACTTTATCGGGCAGCTCCGTGATCGCCGTCGATGCTTTCTCGGCGCTTCCGGCAAGCGAGAGAACGGCGGGTGCGGAACCCGCCTGGGCAAGAGCCAGGGAGGTCTGCATGGTGGTGAGCCGGGGAAGACGCTCGAGATAGAACATGGCCCGCTCGCCATATTGCAGGGCCTCGTCGACCTTGCCCACCGCGCGGCTGACATCGGCGACGAGAATGAGTCCTCCCTTGGAGGATTCCTTTCCAGTGCGGGACGCGGAAATGTCGGCAAGACGGATTCCGGCGACATAGAGTGCGCCCTGGTGATGCAATTTCCAATCGGAGATGATGGCGTTAAGTTGCTGACGCTGCACGGGCGTGAGGGTTGTCTCAAGGATCGAGCCGAGATCCTTTTTCATTCCGCGGAGCGCTCCCAGAAGCGGCTCCCCCCCTTTCCCGAAAACCTGCGGATTCCACGAACGTGCCACGGACCACTCCGACAAGTCCGTAAGGACCGCCATATCAAGGAGACTCCCCGCAGGGTCACGGCCGGCAGCGATCTGCATGGTGGCCGCAGAGTAGAGGACCTTCCAGTGCTCGGCAGCGGAGCGTTTCTGGGGATCGGTCTCGCCCCGGAGATATTGGTCGAGGGCCTGCCAGACCGCCATAGTGAAGCGGTCGGAGTAGTCCATCATCTCCTGCTGGAGCAAATGCGACTTCGAGGCATCGCCATGAGATCGCTCGGCAAAAAGGCCGACCCTCTGATCCTTGGTGCCACCCTCTTTTTTGACACCGAATAGGTCAAACGCACGGAGCTCCCCCACACCGGTCAGGAGAAGCACCACACCGAGTGCGGGTGTCAGGAAAAAACGTGGGACAGTCACTTAAAAAGAGTTATTTCACCGGTAGCCGGTGAGCAAGCAACTAGGGTAGCTCCCTAAAAAGAATCAACCCGCTTGATCCACAGAATCCAGCCCGCCTCGCCGGGCTTCAGCTTGTACTGGAACTGACGCCATCCACCTTTGGGAGTGGAGTTGGGATCCCCTTTTTTGTAAACGGGGAAGCGCCGGGCAAAGCTGCTCTCGATCACCGCAAACTCATCGTGCCCCATGTATCCCGAGAGATCCTTGTTCTCCGGTGGCTTGATGAAGATCTCGGTCAGCACTTTCTTTCCATTGGTGGACCAGGCGTAGGCTTTCCCGTAGGAACCGCTGCCGGGACTGGTAGTGTAGAGAAAGAGTTCCGGTGATCCGTCGCCATCGAGATCTGCAATCTCCACCTTACTCACCTCTCCCTCGACGGACTGGGTGATCGGGGCATCACCATTCTTGAGACCATGAGGCTTGATGGTGACCGTGTTGCCCTCGGCCTTATTCGATGAGGAGATCGTAAAGCTGAGCCCGTTCATTTCCAGCTTCTGGGAAAATCCCCCCGCTTGAAGTGGGAGGGTCGCCAAGATGGAAAAAATCAGAAGCATCAGAGGGGACTTCATGGTTGGATACTGGCACACAAAGAGCCGGAGAATCAACCGATTCCGTTTGAACGAAATAGGCAAACCAAGCATCCAATAAATCAATGAAACATCATCCGGCACTCATCCTGATTCCTCTCCTGCTGCTCGGGTTGAGCGCCTGCTCAACGACCACATTCCTCCAGACATCTGGAACGGGGATCCAGCATGGCCATGGCGGCGCCTTCCGCATGGTCGATGGAATCGAACTCTACCAAGAAGGGGCCCCCAACCGTTCCTATCAGGTGGTGGGAGTGATCACCGACAGCCGCCCCGCCGGTCCCTGGACTCTTGGACCACGTGCCAACACGGTCGCTAAACTTGCGATGCAGAACGGAGGCCAGGCTGTCATCCAGCAGTCCGATTTCAGGGAGTTTGTCGGCTACAGCACCTCCAATAACGCGAACTACTCCCAGTATCAGAATGCCAACTGGAACCGGAACGGAGGCGGGTATAATCAGCGCAACCACTATGGCAACCATTCTGGAAACTGGGGGAACGGAAACGCCAACAACTACACCTACGGGAATGCCAGCGGCAACTCGACCACGACCGCACTCTACAACGCGCACTCCCGCTTCCTCGTTATCCGATACCGGTGAGAAGTTTACTTCTCCTGCTCTACACAGCGGGATGTGCCGTTGCCGCACCCCTACCCGATGTCTCTCTGTGTGATCAAAGGCATCTGCCGGGCTGGCAGGGTGCTCCCGTCGGCAACGTCCTGCTCGAAGGGAAGAACCTGACCTCTGGAGCCACCGCGCAACAACCCAAAGGAAATCCATCCGGTTGGATCGGATGGGTTGATTGCTCCGAGCCTCGTCATCCGAAAACTCTCCGCATTGTGAAGGGTGTCCCCGTCGGCTCTAGTCTGATCCTGAGTAATCCTTCGGGCTTCCTGCTCACGATCACTGCTAAAAAACCGATCATTGAGGCATGGGGATTTGATCCTGATGGCCTGCATGTCGTCCTTAAATCAAGAGCACTCCACGGCCCAGCCATGATAGAGCGCTTCTTAATAAAGGATGGATCCCAAGTCGGTTCCAGTCCCGCCTACGGATCACATCTTCCCACTTGGGCATTGCCTTATTCGGATGAGATAGATCGTTCCGGCCGCGGGAACAATCGCTAGAACTTCACCCCTGCGGACCAGAAGATGTTTTTGGAAGTGAGAGCGAAACCCCACGCTTAAAAGAGGCGCCGGTAATTTGATGCCAGAGTTACGCGGCCAAGCAACGCTGTAGTGAACTACAGCAAGTGCAAGCCAACGCCACTATGGCGCAAAGGACCAAGCCCTATTTCTTGACGGGAGTGCCGAGGGAAGCCAGCCACTCGGTCTTCTGCTCGGGCGTCAGCAGATGCAGCAAACTCCGTGCTGTCGTGCGCTGGATACGGTGCAGATCGATCTCCTTGCGAAGAGCGGATTTCTTGCCGGCTAGAAAGGCCTTCTGAACCTCAGAGGCCTTGGCGGAGTCAACGGAGAGGATTTCAGCGGCCTTATGGCGCTGATCGGGCGTCAGTTTGAGAAGATTCTGTTCACTTGGTGAGAGGAGAAACAGTCCACCTTGAAACTGTCGTTCGATCTCACGGAAGCGGATCCTCTGAGCAGGTGTCAGGATCCTGAGCACACGCTGATTGCAGGAGGCGTGATAGGAGGCGAGTTTCTTCTCCGCCTTATTGTCGAGAGTGGTATCGAGTAGACCGGCTGCTGAGACAACGCCAACCTTGGCCCTGTACTCGGCGCGAATCGCATCGATGCGGACCTTCTGGATGGGGGTGAGTTTCAGATCATTGCAGACGGCCGGTTGGTTCAGCAGGTCAGGCATGTAAGAAATGCTATCGGACGTCGAGGCAGCGGGGATCGTAGCTGCCAAAGCGGATGCCAGAGTCAGGGCCAGTAGCGGCAGGAAAAGAAAACGTTTCATGGGATATCTGAAAAGTTGGGGTTGCTAGCTTGGGAACGTGCAGTAAGGGACATCGTTCCAACGATGCCCCGACTGGTGATTAATACCCCTCGAAGAGGGATTTCGTGTCGGCGTTTGGATCGCTAAACTTGGGCAGGCCCATCTTCTGACCACTCAGAACAAGCCACTGCTTTTTTTGACTCGCGGTCAGCACAGAAAGCATCTGATTGGAGGTGCCGCTCTGGATCTGGTGGCGCTTGATGTCGGCCCAGAAAGGGGAAAGCTTTCCAGAGGCCGATTGAGCATTGAGGGCGGTGACCTTTGCCGTCGAGGATTGGGCGATCCCGGCAAGCTGCTGCTGCTGCTGTGGAGTAAGACCGAGCACCTGCTGCTCGGAAGACGAAGTCAGGAGATTGCCCTTGAGCATTTGGCGCTCGATCTGACGGAGGCGATCCTGTTGCGAGGAACTGAGGACGGCAAGCGCTCGCTGGTTGAAGTTCTTCCTTAAGGACTTCAGGTCCCAGTTGGCACGGATTCCGGCATCCTCGTCAGCCATGCCGATCGCGGCGATTTGCTTCGCACGAGACTTGTACTCGGTCCTGAGGGAGTCAAGCAGGGCGCACTGCAAGGAGGAGAGCTTCAGGTCCTGACGGACAGGATCGAGTCCCAGCAGTACGGGTACCGAGCCGGGATGATCATCGCCCGTTCCCCCCACCGTTGCTGTGGTAGGAATCTGTGCCGTGGCACACCCCGTAAGAGCTGCGGCCAGGATAAGTGGAAGGAAGCGTTTGATCATCATGGGAAGTGTAGGACTCGAAAAGGTGATATAAACTACGTGATCAGCAAGCCTGGGCGATCATGCCCTCGAGCTTGACGATGTCGGCACCGAACTTGCGGATGCCCTCAGCCAGCTTATCGGTGGCCATGGCATCTTCGTTCAAGAGCCAACGGAAGCTCTTCTCATCGAAAGGAATCCGCTCGATCTCCATCTCTTTGGCAGCCTCGGGGCTCAGGACGCGGGGCATCGGCTCCGTGGACTGCTCCAGCTTCTCGAGAATGTCGGGGCTGATGGTGAGGAGATCGCAGCCTGCAAGCGCAACGATTTCGCCAGTGTTGCGGAAGCTGGCACCCATGACCTGGGTCTCATAGCCGAACTTCTTGAAGTAGTTGTAGATCTTGTGCACCGACTGGACACCAGGGTCCTCCATGCCAACATATTCCTTGCCGGTGGTCGCCTTGTAGTAGTCGTAGATACGACCGACAAAGGGAGAGATAAGGCGCGCCTTGGCCTCGGCGCAGGCGACGGCTTGAGGCATCGAGAACATGAGGGTCAGGTTGCAATTGATGCCTTCCTTCTGGAGGATTTCGGCGGCACGGATGCCCTCCCATGAGGAGGCGATCTTGATCAGGACACGCTCGCGCTCGATGCCAACGCTCTTGTAGAGGCCGATCAGATAGCGTGCCTTCTCGAGGGTGGCCTCGGTGTCAAAAGAGAGGCGGGCATCCACTTCGGTGCTGACGCGACCAGGGACAATCTTGAGAATCTCACAGCCGAACAGGATAAGCGTGTCGTCGATAATTTTCTTCCAGAGGGCAGAACCGGAGAGGCTGGATCCCTTGTTGTCGGTGATCGCCTTGTCCAGAAGCGTGCGATACTCAGGCTGGAGAACAGCCTTGAGGATGAGCGAGGGGTTCGTCGTGGCATCCTGGGGCTGGAACTGCTTGATCTCGGCGAAATTGCCCGTGTCGGCGACAACAGTGGTGAATTGCTTGAGGGCTTCGAGTTGATTCATGCTCATATCCGACAAGTGATGAGCTTTATCATCACGAAAAGCAATTCCTGAATTGTGAGAAGAATTCACTTGGTATCCCTTGGCATCGCAAATACCGCCCAGCCGATCCGAGAAAAAATTCTCACCCTCTCGATCAGCGGGTCAGCCGATCGAGGCGCGGATAAACTCGTCGAAGAGCGGATGAGGGGCCTCAGGCTTGCTCAGGAATTCCGGGTGGAACTGTACGGCGATGAACCAAGGGTGGTCGGGATACTCGATGATCTCGACAAGTGAACCGTCCGGAGAGGTACCGGAAATGACCAAACCCTTCGCCTCCATGCGCTCACGGTAGGCGTTGTTGAACTCGTAGCGGTGACGGTGACGCTCGGCGATCTCAGACTGCCCGTAGATCTTGTGAGCGAGTGAATCAGACTTCAGCAAGGCGGGCCAGGAACCAAGGCGCATCGACCCACCCTTGCCGGTCACTTCCTTCTGGTCGTCGAGGAGCGCAATGACGGGATGCTGTGTCGCGGGTTCAAACTCCGTACTGTTAGCTCCCTCCAAACCGCAGACATTTCTGGCAAACTCGATCGTCGCGATCTGCATGCCGAGGCAGATGCCGAGGAAAGGAATCTTGTTCTCCCTGGCGTACCGGGCGGCGGCGATCTTCCCCTCGGTCCCACGGTCGCCGAAGCCACCGGGAACAAGGATACCAGAGACACCGCTTAGGAAAATTTCAGCTCCTTCGGCCTCGATCTGCTCGGCATCCACGATCTCCAAGTCGACGCCGCAGTCGTTGGCACCTCCCGCATGGCATAGCGACTCGTAGATACTCTTGTAGGCATCCTGCAACTCCACGTACTTGCCGACCACGGCGATCTTGACCCGTCGTGACGGATTCACGATCGAATGAACGACCATCTTCCAGCGCTCCATGTCGGCCGGTCGCGTATCCAGATGGAGAAGCTGGCAGACCTTCTCATCCAGACCCTCCGTCTGCAGCATCAGCGGGAATTCGTAAATAGAGTTCTCAACATCCCTTGCCTCGATCACCGAGCTGATAGGAACGTTGCAATAGAGGGAGAGCTTTTCGCGGACATCCGCTTCCAGCGGCTTCTCGGTGCGGCAGATCAGCACCTCGGGCTGGAGCCCGATCTCGCGTAGCTTGGCAACACTCTGCTGGGTCGGCTTGGTCTTCAGTTCACCGGCGGCCTTGATGTAAGGAACGAGGGTCACATGAAGCAGGATCGCGTTCTCATGACCTACCTGCAGGATAAACTGACGGATCGCCTCGAGGAAGGGAAGACCCTCGATGTCACCGGTGGTGCCTCCTATTTCCGTGATGAGGATGTCGGCTTTGCCGGTCTGCTCGAAGCTGCGAATACGGCTTTTGATTTCATCGGTGATATGGGGAATCACCTGGACTGTCTTGCCGAGATAGTCGCCGCGGCGTTCCTTCGCGAGGACCGTCTCGTAGACTTGGCCGCTGGTGAGGTTGTTATCACGGGTAAGCTCGCATTTCGTGAAGCGCTCGTAGTGCCCGAGATCGAGATCCGTTTCAGCTCCGTCGGCAAGGACATAGACCTCGCCATGCTGAAGGGGATTCATCGTGCCCGGGTCGACATTCAGGTAGGGATCGAGCTTCTGAAGCGTCACTCGCAGCCCGCGATGCTCCAGCAGAGTACCCAGGGAAGCGGCCGCGAGGCCCTTTCCGAGAGAACTGACCACACCACCTGTGACGAAAATATACTTCATGGAATAGGGATCATAGGGAGGCCTGTCGGAAAATCCAGCTCGGCCATCGGCACGGCGCAAAATTTCCCGTCGAGTCCCACTCGGAGAGATCGTTCACCTAGAAAGTCAAACCGAGTACCCTAGCGAAAACTTCCTTCCGGCGTCCATGTTCCTCATCGCTCAGGACAGAGACCATAGTTCCGAAATCCTGCTCCGGAAGCACCACCCAGGAGCGGCAACCTCCGAATTCCTTGCTCAAAGGAAGCGTCGTGGCAGGTTCCAGTCTGTAGACACGGACAAAGGCCACATTGATGCCGTTCCCGCCGAGCGATCCCGAACCGGTATCGTAGACAAAACGCTCCTCAATCACCGAGGCATCGAGCACGTGAAGCTCGCTCAGGCGATGAGCGGTCTCCTTGTCGGCAATGCGACCACTCCACTCGAGATGAGCTGCATAACTCACAGTCAGCTGATCGGGTGCCTGTTCGGGAAGGGCGACATCAGCTTTGCGGATTTTCTCCACCTGGCCATGGAACCACGTAGGAAAGAGATAAAACTCATCGTGATCGAATCCGAATCCACCCTTCCCCTCGGCGATCCCTCCCTTGCGCAGTAGGACACTCTGTTCACCGCTCCCGAGAGCTTCGCAGACAAGGGCCCACTCTTTGAACGCAATCGCCATGCTTCTGGAATACTCCCGCAAGCGACGCTTCAAAAGCAAATTTGATATTCCCGCAGGGGCGTTCAAGTAGAGAGGTTTAAAAGGAGTAATCGCCACATATTGCAAAAGACGCGCACAGGGGAAAAGTTACCCGTATGCAATTCCCCCTTTTGTGTTTTTTGTGCCTTCTGTGGCTACAAATTTTCTGAGTTCCTTAGAGAGGATCCGTAAGGGAAAATAGAAAAGTTACCCAAACTTGCGTTGGATGCTTGGCATTGGATACGAAGAGTCGCCAAAATACCCCGATGCGCCACGCCTTCGACCTGCATCTCCATACCCACTACTCGGCAGATGCGTGTGGTTCGCCCGAGGCCATGATCGCTGCAGCGAAACAACGAGGCCTGAGCGGCATCGCCGTCACGGATCACAATACTTGCGAGGCCGTGGCTTATCTCACCAAGGCAGGACTGATGCGTGAGGATGGACTGCCGGTCGACGGATTTCTCATTATTCCCGGCGTTGAGGTCTCCACAGCCGATGGTCATCTCCTCTGTCTCGGCATCACACTCCCTAACATGAAGGGAGCTCCAGCCCTTGAGGTAGCAGCGGCCGTCAAACAGCGTGGTGGCATCTGCATTGCCCCTCATGCTTACGACTCATTCCGCGCCGGTATCCGCGAAGAGATTCTCGATCAGCTCGACCTTGCGGCTCTCGAGACCTTCAATGCCGCCGTCACCTTTCGTGGCTTCAATGCCAAGGCCGCCGCCTACGCGGCCCGTCGCGGTCTTGCTGGCACATCTGCCAGCGATGCGCACCATGCTTCGGCGGCTGGTATCTGCTCTACAGCCTATGAGCTTTCCGAACTCTCAGTCTCGGCGGTGCTCGACGCCATCCCTCAGGGCGGTGAGCGAAACGAAAACTACCTCTCCTTCTCGGAGGGCATGAAGAAAAACTTCGGCAACTGGTTTCGCGTTTTTAACTCATCACCAAAGCAGACCTAGGTTCAGGCTTTTCAGGCTTTATTCGGATTTCCCATCCTTTTCATCCCCTTCATCCCTGTGAGCGTTTAGACTCCACACCTTTTTCCCTGTGATCGAAAAACATCTCGTCCAAATAACAACCGAACTCGGCCTCCAGCCCCGTCAGGTCGCCGCCACTGCCGTCCTACTCGAGGAGGGAGCCACCGTTCCCTTCATCGCCCGCTACCGCAAGGAACGCACCGGGGAACTCGACGAGGTGAAGATCACAGCGATCCGCGATCGCCTGGAGCAACTGGAGGTGCTCGATAAGCGGCGCGAATCGATCATTGCCTCTCTCGAGGAACGCAAACTCCTCACCGAGGAACTCCGCTTCAAGGTGGAGACTGCCTCCAGCCTGAACTCACTCGAAGACATCTACCTTCCCTTCAAGCCGCGCAAGCGCACCCGTGCGACCATCGCAAAGGAACTCGGCCTGGAACCTCTTTCCGAGATCCTTTGGGCTCAGGATCCCGCGACCGATCCGGAGACACTCGCCGCGCCCTATGTCGGCAACTCAGTCACCGTGGATGCCAAGACCTCGACTCTCGATACCGTGGCCGCCGTCCTGGCAGGCGCCCGAGACATCCTAGCCGAGCGGATCAATGACGACGCCGCGTTGCGCGCCCAACTCCGTAGCCTCTACCTGAACAAGGGAGTCATCAAATCGACCCTCATTTCCGGTAAAGAAGAGGAGGGAGCCAAGTTCAAAGACTACTTTGACTGGAGCGAACCGGCCGCCACCGCGCCTTCTCACCGCATCCTTGCTATGCGCCGTGGCGAGACCGAAGGATTCCTCTACTTCCGACTCACACCGCCCGAGAGCGAGGCGCTGGGTATTCTCTTCATGCTCTTTGTGAAAGGGAATTCAAAGGCCTCCGAACAGGTGAAGCTAGCCTGCGAGGATTGTCTCAAGCGTTTGGTGGGGTTCGCCATGGAGGTCGAGGCCCGCGGTTTTTACAAAAAGAAGGCCGACGAGGAGTCGATCCGCGTCTTTGCCGACAATCTCCGCGAGCTCCTGCTAGCCTCCCCGCTCGGGCAGAAGATCACTCTCGGCATCGACCCCGGATTCCGCACAGGCTGCAAGATTGTCCTGCTCGATCGCCAGGGAAAGCTTCTGGCCAATGAGGTCATCTACCCGGGTCGAAGCCGGGGAGAGGAACTCGAAGCCGCTGAGGCCATCCTGAATATGGTCCGCCTTCACAAGGTGGAGGCCATCGCCATCGGTAACGGCACCGCCTCGCGCGAGACCGAAACCTTCGTGAAGAAACTCAAACTTCCCTCATCCATCCAGATTGTCGTGGTCAGCGAGAGCGGGGCATCCATCTACTCGGCAAGCGAGATCGCCCGTGAGGAATTCCCCGACTTGGATCTAACCGTCCGGGGGGCAGTCTCCATCGGGCGCCGCCTCATGGATCCTCTGGCTGAGCTCGTAAAGCTCGATCCGAAATCGATCGGTGTCGGCCAGTACCAGCACGATGTCGATCAAGCCGCTCTGAAGCGCTCCCTCGACGATGTCGTCATCTCCTGCGTGAACAAGGTGGGCGTCGAGCTCAACACAGCCTCCCGTCATCTCCTGGCCTATGTCTCGGGCCTGAACTCCCGCACGGCGGCAAGTCTCGTTAGCCACCGCGATACCAATGGCCCATTCAAATCCCGCACCGAGCTCCTCAAGATCAGTGGTCTGGGGCCGAAGGCCTTCGAACAGGCGGCTGGATTCCTGCGTATCCGCGATGGCGCCCATCCCCTGGATGCCAGCTCCGTCCATCCCGAACGGTACGAACTCGTGGATCGCATGGCGGCGGATCTCGGCTGTACAGTGGCCGACCTCCTGCGCGATTCCGCCAAGCGATCAGCAATCAAGCTCGAAAGCTATGCCACCCCCGAGGTGGGGCTCCCGACACTCAAGGACATCGTCGCCGAGCTGGCGAAGCCGGGCCGCGATCCCCGCGAGCAATTCGAGGCCTTCAGCTTCGCAGATGGTGTCGAGAAAATGGAGGATCTCCAACCGGGCATGAAACTCCCCGGCATCGTGACGAATGTCACCGCCTTCGGGGCCTTTGTCGACATCGGGGTCCATCAGGACGGCCTCGTTCATATCAGCCAGATCAGCGACGACTTCGTTCAGAACCCAGCTGAGTTCCTGAAGGTCGGCCAGAAAGTCCAGACAACTGTTATGGAGGTAGACCTGCCCCGCAAACGCATCGCCCTCTCGCTGAAGACCAAGGTCGATCTCACGCCTCGTGATCCTAAGGGCGGGGGAGCTCCGGGTGGTGATCGCCGCGGTCAGGGAGGCCGAGGAGAGGACCTCAGCCGTTTTATGCGCAACAATTCAGGAAAACCCGGAACCGGTGGAGACTGGTTCTCCCAGGCTCAGCAGAAGAAATTCTGACGTGGTTCTGGGATTCCGTAGTTCCGTTTTTTTTAAAGGCTTAAAAACTCAGCCGCTCTTACGCTCTTAGTCTCTTAGGCTCAAAGACTCAGCGGCCCCGTCCACCTTTCGGCCTTGGAGCGCCAGTCGGGGAGCAAGGAGATCTTGAGAAGCTCGCGGTTGATCGCTGACAACTGCGGAAGTCCCTGCCTCGTGGCGAAGGCATAAATCATCGCTGAGTCGGGAAGCGTGTAGAGATCGCACTTCAAATCAGGGTTGCGGTTCATCATGTATTGCAGTGGCACCACATCTCCGGCAAACGCAGTGATCAGACCCATCTCGTCGGCATTTTTGATTTCGTCGTAGGTGTTGAAGCGTTTAGCGGGGATCCCCCGTTCCTGGAGCAGGAAATCCATCCGTGACCCGGCGACACACCCAACCTTGAATCGAGGGAGATCGTTGAAACTGACGATGCCCTCTTTCATCTCGGCGCGGGTGAGAGAGGAAGCGACCGTTCCCGTGAACACGGCTATGATCAGCACCCCCGCGAGCATCCAGAAAAAGGTGACCACGCGTCCAAGCAAAGAGAGCGGCGTTTTGTCGCCATAACCGACAGTTGTCATGGTGACGGCTGAGAACCAGAGCGCCGAACCAAAGCCTTTCACCGAGAGGCCGCTAAAATGCCCCTTCTCATGTTTCCTCTCGACGAACATCAGGAGAAGGCTGAAGAAAATCATCCCGAGCAGCATCGCTAGGAAGATAATGAGCACCCTTTTGTTCATAAGGATCCCGTGGAATGTGCCGAGCGATTGCAATAGGGATTTATGGGGGGTCAAAACCGCACCATGGCTGAAGAGATACGGTTCGGTGAATTCGATATTACCTGCCTCCTCACCGGAAAGCGCTATGACTGGGCTCAGATCGCACTTGCCAGTGCGCAGTTGTTTCATGATCTCAACCAGTGGCATCTCGACATACTCGTAGGTGATCCCAAGCTTTCCTGCGATTTGCTCCCAGAGATCGACGCTCAGACCGTTCCAGGCTCCGACCCCGTCCTTAAAACTGAACGGAGGGCGATCACAGACCGCCACTTTAAGTTTATGGGAATTTAAAGAACGCTTCGGGGCCGTTTCCGTCATTGCTGTGACTACAGCCGATCGAGCTGACGACTCGGCGTGCAAGGGCGTCTGGGGTGCCAGTACCAGTCCACCGAACAGAAGAAGCAGGAGCCATCGTGGAAAATCCATTCCTTTCATTAACAGCTCCTGATATCTGAGAGAACATCTTATCTTGAGGCACCCCTCCTGAACGGAAATCCCATGACTCCTCACTCCCCAACTATCTCGGCCGTCCCCCCGGGAAATTCAGACGGTCGCGGCGAGCGTGAAGACGAAGCTCGGTCGTGTAGGCAGGGATGAGTAGTTCAACGAAAAACAATCATTCAGAGCAAGACGACAACCAACAATATCTGTTGAGGCGTTCTAATGCTTTGTATCCGCATAGACGCTCGGCTGAAGTCCGGTTTGTTTTTTGAACCATCGCGAAAAGTAGTTCTGATCCAAAAAGCCAAGCTGCGCACATACATTTTTGACCTGAGATTTTTCTCGCAGTAGACGGATGGTCTTCTTGAGAAGCAGGGCGTCCCGGTATTCGCGGAGCGTTTGCCCGGTGGCCTGCTTAAAGATCCGGTTCAGGTAATCGGTTTGGTATCCCATGCTTCTGGCGAGGTCTCCAATTTCCGGTAGCGGAGTTTCGCTCTGGTTTAAGAGGCGTTCAAATTTCCGGACGAAGGCCGGAGTTTCCCGCTGCTGGGCGGGAAGGCCGCCCGTGGCCCGGAGCAGAGTGTCCAGAATACGCAAGATGCCTGCGGCGGCCAACAGCCGGCAACTGGCATGGCCGGGATCAGAAACCTTCGCCAGGGCGGCCAGTTCCCTCTTGATGTCTCCTGCCTGGGATTGGCTCAGGCGGTTAAGGAAAAAGCCGCGTTTTACTGCGCCCCTCCAGTCCACGTCCAGAACGAGGCAAAGGGGGCGCCGTCCGGATGTTTCTCGAAAGGAATGCAGACAGTGAGGAGGAAGGAATGTGACAGACCCCGGTCGGGTTTCATAGGTTTGTCCGTTCGCCACGATTATCCCCGCCCCGCTCAGGTAGCACAGGATCTGAGTGAAGGAGTGGCTGTGTTCGGCGAGTTGATCCACCTCTGGCAGGTGACGGTGCATGCGCAGGCGCCGCACCCGGAGGCCAGGAAGCCTAACGTCTATCTCCTGAAGAAGCAGGGGACGGTAATTTTTCATGATAATGATAGAAAAACACCAATACGACGAAAAGAAAGTCGTTTCTGTGCTATAAATGCTCGTGCTTGTCATAACTGCCCTCTCTTTTTTTCGCGTAATTTTTTTAAATGATACCAGCAGTTCTCGTTACCGGTTCCAGCCGTGGTCTAGGTCGCGGAGTGGCAGAATCCCTTGCCGCTGCGGGCTACAGCGTGGCGGTGCATTTTGCCAGCAACAGGCAAGCCGCCGAACAGACTGCGGAGGAATGCCGTCGCCTGGCTAACACGGCGGAACAAAAGTTCTGCGTTGTGGGTGGCGATATAGGCAACGCGGCTGACCGGCAGAGTCTTTTTGATCAGACGCTGGAAGCCTTCGGGCACCTCGATGCCCTAGTGAACAATGCAGGGATCGCTCCGCGTGTGCGGGCGGACATCATGGACGCCACGGAAGAGGTTTTCGACGAGGTCATGGGGGTCAACCTCAAGGGGCCATATTTTCTCTCCCAGTTGGCCGCGAGATACTGGCTTTCCAAGCCCGGGCAGTCCCGGCTCTCCACGGGATACAAGCTCATTTTCGTCACCTCGCTTTCGGCGAACACGGCTTCGGTCAACCGCGGGGAGTATTGCATCTCCAAGGCCGGACTCTCGATGGCCGCACAGCTCTGGGCTGTACGCCTTGCCGCAGAAGGAATTCAGGTCATGGAACTGCGTCCGGGCATCATGGCCACGGATATGACATCGGGAGTGAAGGAGAAATACGACAAGCTTCTGGCCGACGGGATCGTTCCGCAGAAGCGGTGGGGCGAACCCGCCGATGTTGGACGTGCAGTCGAATCGATTCTGGCCGGACATTTTGCATTTTCCACGGGAGACGTCGTTAACATCGACGGTGGATTTCATCTCCGCCGCTTATAACCAACCATGATCCACATACGACACGATCTCGCTCCCCAGCAGCTTTCCTCGAAGCTGGCGACTTTTTGGGAGGCTTCCGCTCCGAAAATCCTTTCTATCGACGCATGCGAAATGCCCGGCGCAGCAACGCCGGTCTTCACGATTGGAGGGCGCTACACTGCACGCGGCTGGACAGAGTGGACGCAAGGTTTTGTTTATGGTTCGTCCATCCTGCAATACGATGCCACCGGCGATGAACGCTTTCTCTCGCTCGGACGTGCCCACACTCGCGACCGCATGGCCCACCATATCACGCACACCGGGGTACATGATCATGGGTTTAACAACGTTTCCACCTATGGAAATTTGTTGCGCCTCATGGTGGAAGGACGGATTCCGTTTGATGAGCGGGAGAAGGATTTCTACGAACTGGCTCTCAAGTGCTCGGGTGCGGTTCAGGCAACCCGCTGGACAAAAACACAGGACGATGGGGGATATATCTATTCCTTCAACGGCCCGCACTCTCTCTTTGCCGATACCATCCGTTCACTGCGAGCCCTGGCGGTTTCTCATGCGCTCGGCCATGTCTTGATGGGTGAGAAGGATGCGAAAATCTCTCTTCTTGGCCGTCTGCTGGATCATGCAAAGACCACGGCCGATTTTGCCGTGTATTATGGCGAAGGCAGGGATGCCTACGATCTTCGGGGTCGCGTGGCCCACGAAAGCATCTTCAATACGAACGACGGTAACTTCCGCTGCCCGAATTCTCAGCAGGGCTATTCCCCGTTCACTACATGGACGCGCGGGCTTGCGTGGATCATCGCAGGATATCCCGAACAACTTGAGTGGATCGCCACACTGGAAGACTCCGACCTCGAACCTTTCGGTGGGCGTGATGCCATCGAGGACATGCTTTTGCGTCCGGCTCTTGCAGCCTGTGATTTTTACATCGAGCAGACACCGACCGACGGAATTCCCTACTGGGATACCGGCGCTCCCGAGTTGCACCGAATCCCGGATTATCTTAACCGCCCGGCGCAGATCGAAAACGACTTCGAACCGGTGGACAGCTCGGCAGCGGCCATCGCCGCACAGGGTCTTCTGCGCCTCGGGCGCTACCTTCAGAGCAAAGGCGAACCGAGCGGCGATCGCTACTGGCAGGCTGGCCTGACCGTTGCGGACACCGTCCTCTCAGAGCCCTATCTTTCTACCGATTCGGAACATCAGGGGCTCATCCTACATTCGATTTATCACCGCCCCAATGGTTGGGACCATATTCCCGAAGGCAGCCGGATACCGAGCGGCGAATCGTCGATGTGGGGCGACTACCATGCCCGTGAGCTGGCCCTCTATCTCCAGCGCATCATCGAAAACAAACCATACTACACCTTTTTCACCGGAGTCCGCTCTGCTGAAACTGGACACTGAAAACATCCCTAATGATTATCTCGGATCTCACGCAAATCGAAGGCCGGCGGTATCCAGCCCGCCGCAGAACCCAAAACCTCGCCGGGGGAGTCGCTCCCATTCAGGCAAAAAACTTCAGCATGGGAAATGTCACGCTGGACCCCAAAGGTGGGCAGGTTCCGTGGCACAACCAAGAGCAAGAGGAAGTATATTTTGTTATCGAAGGCACTGGAGAAATGTGTCTCGGTTCCGAGCGTCAAACAGTTACGGCAGGACAGATGGTTTTTATCCCTTCTGGCGTTTTTCATCAGCTTACCAACACCGGCGAAACACCCCTGCGCATGGTCTACTGTTACGGTCCGGCGGGGGATGTCGCCCACTGGCGCCAGGAACTCGACGGCACCCTTCCCAAGGCCGGCCTTGAGGCACCGTCTCTGCCTGATGGCGCATGGCCCCAGTGCACCGAAAAACCCTCCGCATAATTTTTTCCAAATACCACACAATATGAAAATCCACACAGTCGGCATCATCATGAACGGCGTCACCGGACGCATGGGCACAAACCAGCACCTAATCCGATCGATTGATGCCATCATCAAGCAGGGCGGCGTCAAGATCAGCCCGACCGAAATCATCATGCCCGATCCCGTGCTGGTGGGACGCAATGAAGTCAAACTGAAGGAGCTCTGCGATCGCACCTCGGTCAATAAATGGACTACCGATCTGGACAGCGTGATGAAGGATCCCGCCTACACGATTTACTTCGATGCCCAGAGCACGCTGCGGCGATTCGACGCGGTGAAGCAGGCAGCCGAAGCCGGCAAGCATGTCTATTGCGAGAAGCCAACCGCCATCACCACTGAGAACGCCTATGCGCTTTACAAAATCTGCCGCGATGCCGGCGTGAAGAACGGGGTCGTCCAGGACAAGCTCTGGCTCCCGGGTCTCGTCAAGTTCATGCGTCTGAAAGAAAACGACTTCTTCGGCGACATCCTCTCGGTGCGCGGAGAGTTCGGCTACTGGGTCTTCGAGGGTCACAGCGTTTCTCCCCAGCGTCCGAGCTGGAACTACCGCAAGGAGGACGGCGGCGGGATGGTTGTGGATATGCTCTGCCACTGGCGTTACGTCATTGACAATCTGTTCGGTGAGGTAAAGCGCGTTTCCTGCCTGGCCTCAACCCATATTCCCGAGCGCATTGACGAACAGGGCAAACCCTACAAATGCACCGCCGACGACTCCGCCTACTCGACATTCGAACTCGATAACGGCGTGGTATGCCACTTTAACTCGTCGTGGAATGTACGAGTTCGCCGCGATGATCTGCTCACCATGCAGGTCGATGGAACTAAGGGCAGCGCGATTATTGGGCTGCGTGATGTGTGGATTCAGCACTATGGAAACACGCCGAGGCCGACTTGGAACCCCGATGTGCCTCAACCAATCAACTTCTTTGACGGCTGGAGTAAGGTGCCCGAGCAGGAAACCTATGACAACGCATTCAAGATCCAGTGGGAGCTCTTCCTCCGGCACGTCGTGCTCGACGAGCCGTTCCGATGGACTCTTCTCGAAGGGGCCAAGGGAGTGCAACTTGCGGAATTAGGCCTCAAGAGCAGTGACGAACGCCGCTGGCTGGACCTGCCCGAACTTGCTTCCTAAGAATCCATAACCGCCGCATTTTATTCGGAACTAGCTGCCGACCATAGCAAGATCGGCAGTGTCGCTGAGTTTGAGGCGGATTGTCGCTAGCAATACAACTTCTTCCACGCGCCTTGCCGGTGGGGTGAATGCCATCGGACTCACCCTCCGCACCGGGATCCGACACTCCGCCAACCCAGGGCATCTGAGAAGATTGCTTCCTGAATCAAAGTAATGTGAATGGAACTCAGCCAGAAACAGGGAAAGTCAACCCGGGCAAGTTCACACGCCGCAGAGATCGAGTAGCGTCTTAGCGTCTTCCTGAAGGCTGGCGGGATCATCACCGCGCACGAACTCCAGAAGAAGAGCCAAGTCCTTTCCCTGCCGCCTAAGCTCAGCAATGTAGGCACTCCAACGATCGCGCCCATTCTCAAGCGGCCATCTGCATGACGAGTCCGGCCACCAGTGGAAAACATGGATGTGTTGAAGGCGTGGGGTCAATGCGCGGAGGCTTGCAAGGCACTCCTGGGGTGACAACCCATGCGGAGGCTGCCAGAGGGTTTTGATGAAGGGATGATCTGTTGCGCCCAGGAGTTCTAAGGCCGAATCTGTCGAGTCGGTTAACGTCCCATTGTGGAATTCATACGCGATAGAAATGTTCCTGGCCGCCGCGAGATCGGCGCAGCGGAGAGCATCATCGGCAACCATTTTTTTAAAACCGGGACTGGCATCGGACGAACCGCAGTTTCCGGCCCAAACCCGGATGACGGGAGCACCGAGGGCAACGGCCGTGGCAAGGACTGATGCAAAATCCGGTCCATCCGGGCAAGCGAGGCGGTAGTATGATCCATAGGCCGCGACCGAGAGCCCTGCGTCATATGTCAAATTGCCAATCACTTCGGCGGTTTTCTCATCGCCATGAGGCACGTGGACATCGCCCCCCCATTCGATTGACGAAAGTCCGTTCTGTCGACAGAGAGCAACAATCGCGGCAGGGACGAGATTGCGGAAAGTGATGGAAACAAGGCCTGGGTTCATCGTCAGGCCATCTGGCTAAGTTGATTCTGGGTGATGACATAGCGCAGCGGTTCACCTGACAGAAACCTCCGGAGCTCGTCCAGCATCCACATTCCCATGCGCGCACATTCCTGCTGCATGCTGCCGGCGATGTGCGGGGTGGGAACGACATTCGGAAGTGACCTGAGCGGAGAATCCTTCGCCGGGGGTTCTGGATAAGTCACATCCAGAACGGCGGGAAGGTCAGCATGCCGGGAGAAAACTTCGATCATCTCAACCTCGGCCACGACAGCACGGTGGGTAGTCGGTGGAGGGCAGGTCGCCTTTCGAAAGCTCGTCGCCATCATACGTGCTTATCCCGAAATGGATGAACCTGCCGAATTTGAGCCTCCCATTTTTGGAGTAGTTCGAGGGTGAGGCGCTGAGCGCTAGATTCGTTGTTTCTCATAGTTTTCTAGATGTCGAATTGTTATTGGTTCACGGCATCTCAATCAATGTCTTTAATCCCCGCTTGTTTTGCACATCCGCCCTGACCTTGGCGAAGCGGTCGAGCGGATACCGCCCGGTGATCCAGTCGGTGGCAGTCAAGCTTCCATCGAGTAGCATCCGGCAGACCTCCTCGTGGGCGGAGAGTTGGTCGGGGTCGATGTCAATGACCCACGAACTACGTCTCGGAGATCCGCCTTCAAAAAGCCCGCGCCCTGCTGATTAACTCTCCGGCTACAATCTTGGAGATCGCAGATCGCGTCGGCTTCACCTCAACCGCCTATTTCTGCCGGATCTTCAAAAAGCGCCACGGCAAGAACCCGGGAGCGTAGCGCCGCGCACACCGCGCGGAGGATTGATGCGCGGAGTAGTTCCCGCTGGTCACGCCATCGTGCCAAGCATTTCCTGGGTGACGCGGTGTTGCAACGGACTTCCCTCCAGATAGCGGGCGAACTCATCGACCATCCAGCGCCCCATGCGCTCGACCTCCCCATCTATGCTTCCTGCGATGTGGGGAGTGAGGAAGACATTGGGCAATCGGAAAAGGGGAGAATCAGGGAGTGGCGGCTCGGGGTGCGTGACATCGAGGATCGCCGTAAGATCAGGGCGGGATTTCAGAATCCGGCAAAGGGCCGGTTCGTCGATGACCACGCCCCGCGACGTATTGAGCAGAGTCGCTCCCTCCTTCATCGAGGAGATGAGATCGGCCCCGATCATCCCTTCGGTCTCCGGGAGATGCGGGGTGTGGATACTGACGACCTCGCATTCGGCAAATAGTTCCGTGAGGTCGACAAGGCGGACCCCAAGGTCCGTAGCGGTTTCGCTTGTGGCAAACGGATCATAGGCCAGAACCTCGACTTCGAGGGATCGAAGCTTCCGGGCAGTCAACTGCGCGATAACTCCCAAGGACACCAGGCCAACGCGCGTCTTGTAGCTGCCGGGCACCGGCATCCTGCAAAACGTGCGATGATCGCGGGCCGCGCGCATATGCGGGAAGACTCGCTTTAACGCGAGCAGGATCGTAGCAGCGGAGAACTCCGCGACAGGGATCGCGTTGGCACTCGCTGCACTCGAAAAGACGATGCCCCGCTGGAACGCTTCCGGGGTGGCAAAGCCTTTGACGCTCCCCGCTGCGTAAAACACGGCACGAAGCGAGGGAAGGCGGTTCAACAGCTCAGCATCGAGTGTCGGCATTCCCCATGTGGAGAAGATGATTTCCGTGCGATCCAGCCGGGCGAATTGCGCTAACTCATCCGAACTCGTCTCGCCGAGGATCGTTGCGATTCCGGAAACCTCGGCACGCAGGTCGGGAGGGAAGACACAGCCAAGATACTCGCGCATCCCAAGAAATAGCACTTGAGGGCCTGCTTGCGGGTATTCGTCGCGAGTGCTAATGGCGGAGTGGGTTGGTCGGGGAGTGCGCAGAGTTTGAGGCCCAGACCGCTGGTCGCTCTCTCTGGAATTAGGAACCAGAATGTCGGCATTGCGCTGGGTATTGATGACAACCGATGTCGCGTCGAGGACGGCCTGCGCGCTCGGGAGAGCGTCAAGCCGGTCGATGGGCGAGTAGGAACCGACAGTGGTAGTGAGGATTTCGGGTTGATTCGTTTTCATTCTATTTATTGAAAGGAAGGTTGGTGTCCTTCGACACCACAGAGGGATTCTCCCCGATCAGCGCCGCCGAATGCTAGTAAATACCCCCGGGGCAAAGTCAAAACTTGCTTTCTTAGCGGGGCTATTCACTTGAAAAAAACCCGGAGGAGAGCCAGCGGCGGAAAGCTTTTTGAAACGTATTGGCCAAGGTGTCACCGGGTTTACCGGGACCCCGCAGAGTGATTGATTTCCGCACATCTCGTGGTCCTCGTCGAGCACCCGGATTGCAAATTCGATTTGTGACTCCGCAGAAGGACCATCAAATCCGGTGGAGATGGCACGCGCTCGAGCCGCGGCGGCGAAGATCACAGTTCATTAATGAGTTGTTGCTGATCTGAATCTTCCACGTGATGTCCGTAAGGCTGGGGCTTCCCGATTTTTCACGCAATCAATAGGCCGCTTCCCGACCGCTCGTAATAAAATGATCGCGGGAGCATCGTTGGAACCTTACCTTTTTTGACCATCACCCCAATCAACACATGAACGGCCGTCTACTGCTCACCCTGCCACCTCAACCAGGAAGCGCTCTATACGTAAATATTTGGCCGGTGATGAGGGCAGTTCGCGCTTTTAAGGCATGATATGATGAAACCAGTATCCGATAATAACCATTCGCACTCCGCTAATTCGGCGACAAGAATCCTGCTCGCCAGCCTTGCCGGGACGGCTATCGAGTTCTTCGACTTCTACATCTACGCCACGGCTGCGGTTCTCGTTTTCCCGAAACTCTTTTTTCCCCAGGGTGATCCCACGGCAGCCACACTCCAATCACTAGCGACTTTCTCTCTGGCCTTCTTCGCAAGACCCTTCGGATCGATCTTTTTCGGCCATTTTGGCGACCGGATCGGAAGAAAAACAACCTTGGTTGCGGCCCTCCTGACGATGGGACTCTCCACGGTCTTGATCGGCCTTCTACCCACCTACGCTTCGATTGGTTTGGCTGCGCCTATCCTTCTCGCCCTCTGCCGTTTCGGACAGGGCTTTGGTCTTGGCGGGGAATGGGGCGGAGCGGTCCTGCTCGCCACCGAGAATGCTCCTCCCGGAAAACGCGACTGGTACGGAATGTTTCCCCAGCTTGGCGCGCCCATCGGCTTCATCTTCTCCGGCGCGATCTTCCTCCTGCTCAGCAAAAATCTTGATGCCACAAGCTTCCTGACATGGGGCTGGCGGGTCCCTTTTCTCGCCAGCAGTGTGCTGGTGCTCGTCGGACTCTATGTCCGACTCAACATCACCGAGACACCCGCCTTTCTGGAAGCATCCGCGCGCAGGAGCCCTGTCGCCCTGCCGATGATCGATCTCCTGAGGAACCATCTTCGCGTCGTGATCCTGGGAACCTTCGCCGCGGTCGCGACCTTTGTGATCTTTTACATCCTGATTGTCTTCTCGCTCTCCTGGGGCACAACGCAGCTTGGCTATTCCAGAGAAACCTTCCTGATCATACAGCTTGCCGGCGTAGTCTTCTTCGCTCTTTCAATTCCCTGCACCGCATGGATCTCCTCGCGAATCGGGCGCCGGAATATGCTCCTTCTAGCCACCGTGGCGATCCTGATTTTCGGACTACTCTTCGGACGCATCTTCTCGGCGGGAACTCCGGGTGTGGTGGCAACGCTCGTGATTGGCTTTCTGCTCATGGGGGTCACTTATGCACCGCTCGGGACCTTCCTCTCCGAACTCTTCCCAGTGGAGGTGCGGTACACAGGAGCCTCGATCTCCTTCAATATCGCTGGGATTCTTGGAGCCTCCCTGACTCCCTATCTGGCTACCTCGCTGGCCATGAGTCATGGACTGGGATCCGTTGGATTCTATCTCGCCGCAATGGCCCTGATCAGTCTGGTCGCCCTGCTGTTGTCGCCAGCAAATCAGATTACGGAAGGCGTCGGTAATAGCGCAGGGCCTCGATAGGAACCCCAAGTTCCTTCAGGAGATAGATCTTCCCCTCTCCATGCGAGGAGGGATCACGCATCAGATAGTCGAATCCCCTCTTCCCAACGATCACGACAAAGTGGGTGATGCCGCTGGGCAACCTGAGACGAACGATCACGGGATTTCCTCTCAAGAGATTCCAATCGATCAGGGCATAAGAGGGGAGATCTTCGTAAGCCTTCTCGATCAGGCCGGGAGTGAACTCAGCCGCTGATTCCCAGCGAAGCCATCCGGCACCCTCGTAGCCGTGGCGTTCCTTGAGAAAAATGTTTAGCCGTCCCGGATCGACATCCATTCCGTAATGGGAGAGCACCATCGAAGCCGAAGCAACCGCACAGCCCTCGGCTCCCAGAGTGCCGGGAGTATTACCGAGCAATTGATCATTCCACCTTGAGTCACCCTGAAAGAACTGTGGAACGGAAATTACAATCTCCCCAGGAACCGGCAGACCACCCACTCCGTCTAACGGCCGCCGCCAACACCAGAAAATAACCAAAAACAGCAGGAGGGTTCCCGCCGCGATGATCCACCTTGCGAAGGCAGGTCTTTTGACCTTGGTTGTAGGGAATGGTATCACGCTTGCTCTATTTTCTGTTTACCGGATTCCTTCTTTCAATGACTTCCGTGCACGCGGAAGACAACAACTCTCTTCCCCCTGTCAACCGTCTCATCCTGAATGAGATCTCCTCGATGCCGTCCGGCGGCCGATATTCCACCTCTGCTGCGGCCAATCACGCACTCCAGGGCGCGGTCACCACCTCCAGTGAGATACTCCGGGTGGATGGCTTCCATGCCGTACCCAGCTATTGTTCCGGCGCCACCTACCTTGTGTTTCTGAAGACCCTTTCGGCCCTTCAATCAAATCATCAACTCTCCCTCACGCCAGAGACTGTCACCGCCCTGAAGCCAACAGGACAACCAGACGGTAGAGGCATCTGGGGACGCTGGAATGCCAACGGCCCTGGCACAGCGCGCCTCTTTTACGAACTCGGACTTGGACCGAATTTCACCGATCTCCAGCGAGCCCTTCCGGGAGATTTCCTGAAGATCTTCTGGAATGATGGAATCGGGGCGACCGAGCATGGACACTCTGTCATCTTCCTCGGAACTGAGGAGAAGAACGGAATAAAATACCTCAAGTTCTGGTCGAGCAACATACCGGGAGGATACGGCGAGAAAGTCGTCCCCCAGAGCCGAGCCCATCGGATGCTCTTCTCCCGCTTGGAACATCCCGAGAACATCAACCGTCCCCTTCCCCGCACCGACAGCTATCTCTCCTCCATGGAGCACCGCTCCTCCACTCCTGCGGAGATGGCGGAGAAGTGCGGCATCCTGCGGTAGATCCTGAGACTCGCGAAAATGAGCACAGCGGCTAGCACATAAGCAACTCCGCTCCAGGCGATCGATCCGCTCATCCGCTCCATCGGGGTTCCCGAGCCGTAGGTGGAAAAGAGTCCAACCATTAGCGGACCCAGCGCACCGCCACCCCATCCGATGAAATTCATCAGGCCCGCGACGGAGGCGCGTTGGCCCGGTTCCACAAACTCGAAGACCGAAGCAAAGATCCCTCCGTCATAGGCTCCCTTGCAGAGCCCGAAGCAGATCATAGCGGCGACCAGCAATTCCATCGTTGGCGCCCATGCGACGGCCACCACGCAGAACGATCCGGCTATCAACCCTACGGCCTGAACGATCATCCGGGCTCCACGAACATTAATCGAAAGCCTATCGGCGATCACTCCAGAGAGGGGAGCACTTACCGCGCTCGCTAGCTGGATCGAAGCCACTGCCGAGACTCCCGCCGCCACCAAACCGAGATGGAACTTCTCGAACAGGAACGTGGGAGCCCAGATCAGGAAGATTGATCCGACAGCATTCGCACAGGCGAAGGCCAACATCAGCAGGAGCACGCCAGGCTGAGAAAACAGTATCCGCAGCGTTGGTATGAAACCGGGCAATTCTGTCTTCTCCTGGAATGAGAGATCTTCCGAAGCACCTCTCCCCGGCTCCCGCAGCCTCAGGAGAAGGAGCAGAGAGATAACTATTCCAGCGCCCCCGAATCCGTAGAATGCCCAGCGCCATCCGTAGCGCTCCGCAAGCAGTGCACCGATCCCTCCCCCCGCGATCGTGCCGATGTAGACTGCGGACTGGTGGAGCGAAAGTGCCGTCGAGCGCGTCCTCGGACCATGGTACTCGGAGAGCATCGAGGTGGCCGACGGGAAATAGACGGATTCACCGAGGCCTATCAGCGCGCGTGCTGTGACGAACTGCCAGAGCTTGCCACACCATCCCGTCAGCCCTGTCATGACGCTCCAGAACAGACACCCTCCCAGGATCAATCCCTTGCGTGAGAGGCGATCACCTGCAAATCCGGCGAACGGCGCCGAGGCCGCATAGACCCACATAAAGGCGCTCCCGATCAGCCCCAGCTGAGCCTTCGTGAATCCAAACTCTTTTTCTAATAGGGGAAAGAGGCTACTGATCGCCTGACGGTCAGCGTAGTTCAGCATGCAGACTAGCCAGAGCAGACCGAGCACGATCCATTTTTCACGGTTGAAGGGCACCTTTGTGCTCATGCCGTCATGAATTGATCATCCATCTTTGCCAAAATGCTTTATCCCGCTGAGGCGCTGACGAAACCGGAAGGGCCAGAAAGGCCGAATTTGGAAGCAATCCACACATCTGCACAGCAATCTCTGCGCCTCTGCGCCTCTGCGCGAGGCTATTTTTCCATTTAGAATCGAATCAAAACAGATCCTCAAAACCTTATTTACCGATTCCAAATCGAGACTGATTCCGTTGTGATGGCACTTCTTTCATGGATCATTCGGATACTCCCGTCACTCCTAACTCTCTTTTAACCCGTGATGCCGCCGCGGTCTGGCATCCCTTCACCCAGCACGGCCTAGGGAGGGAACTGATTCCGATTGCCAGTGGATCGAGAGCTGTTCTTCGGGATGCCGGAGGCCGCGAATACCTCGACATGATCTCCTCCTGGTGGGTGAACCTCCACGGACATGGTCGCCCCGAACTGGCACAGGCCGTTTCCGAGCAGATTCTCAAGCTGGACCATGTCCAGTTCGCCGGAGCAACCCATGAACCCGCGGTACGACTTGCCGAACGCCTTCTGGAGAAAGCGGGGCTCACAGGTAGCGCCAAGGTCTTCTACTCCGACAACGGCTCCACCGCTGTCGAGGCCGCGCTCAAGATTGCACACCAACACTGGACAAACCTCGGGACCCCCAGACGCCTCTTCGCCACGCTACGCGGGAGCTATCATGGCGACACCGTCGGTGCGATGAGCGTGGGTCGGAGCTCCGGTTTCTTCGATGCCTTCCACGGAATGCTCTTTGAGACTCTTGCCTTGCCCGTTCCCCTGGTCTGGGATGGATTTCCCAATGAAGAGGGAGAGCGGGAGGCCCTAAAAGAAATTGCACGGTTGCTTGCAAGCGACGGGGATCAAATCGCCGCCCTCATCATGGAACCACTAGTGCAGGGTGCCGGAGGGATGCGCTTTCACTCGCCCGGATTCCTGTTGGAGCTCTGCCGTCTCTTCCGAGAACGGGGCATCCCAGTGATTTTCGACGAAGTGATGACCGGCTTCGGTCGGACAGGCAGCTTCTTTGCGTTTCAGCAGACGGGGTTCATTCCCGACCTGATCTGCCTCTCCAAGGGGATTACCGGAGGGATTTTGCCCCTGGCTGTCACGATCGCCTCGAATGATCTCTTTGATTCCTTCCTAGGCAACGACTTCTCCACGGCCCTCGCGCACGGGCACAGCTACACAGCGAATCCTGTGGCCTGCGCCGCAGCCCTAGCCAGCCTTGACCTCCATGCATCCACAGATTCCTTGGGTCAGGTTGCTCGCATTCATGAGCAGTTGCGGCGACGTCTTGTTCAGCTATCGAGCCATCCCCTGATCGAACACACACGTTTACTGGGAGGGATCGCTGCCTTCGACCTTGCTGGCACTGAAGCGGGATACACTGCGGAGTCGGGAAAGCAGCTAGCTGGTTACGCTCAGGAACATGGCGTTCTCCTCAGGCCACTCGGAAATGTCATCTATCTGATACCACCGTACTGCATCACGAATGAAGAGATCGACCGCGCCTTTGATGTGATCGAGGCCTTTTTCAGCAATACTACCCGGGGAAGTCAGGGCGTTGCATGACCAGAACCTTTCTGGCAAAATCATCCTTCATGATCTTTGCTCTCGGACGAGAAACTATTCGGATTGTTTCGGGATTCGGCGACTTCGCCCTATTCACCGGCAAATCGTTCAGTGCGGCGTTCACCACAAAGCGCCTCTTCCGCAGGGTCATCCGTGCCATCTATGAGCAGGGGACGGTCTGCCTTCCCGTGATACTAATTGTCGGCCTCTTCACGGGACTTGTACTTGGCCTGCAGGGCTACCATATCCTGAACCGCTTCGGATCGGTGGGCCTCTTGGGGGCGATGGTCTCCCTGAGCCTGATTAGGGAAATGGCTCCGGTACTTGCCGGCCTGATGCTCATCGGCCAGTCGGGATCTGCTCTGGCTGCGGAACTCGGCATCCAGCGCAATAGCGAGCAGATCGTCGCGTTAGAGACCATGGGTGTAGAGAGTCACGGCTATCTTGTAACCCCGCGTCTCCTCGCAGCATTGCTAGTCTACCCCTTCCAGACCGCCCTCTTCGTGGTTATTGGCTTCTGGGGAGGGAGTCTCTCCGGGTCAGCGCTTCTTGGAGTCGATTCTGGTGTCTATTGGTCCTCCATCCAGAGAGCGGTGGAATCGCGCGACCTTCGGGAATGCTTCATCAAGGCCGCTGTCTTTGGCCTCCTCTCGGTCACCATCTGCGCCTACCAGGGCTTCCATGCTGACAGGAACCACTCCGCTACCGGAGCACGTGCCGTCAGCGCAGCCACCACGCGGGCCGTGGTGATCTCCAGTATCATGGTCCTCGTAGCCGACTATGTAGTGAGTTCCTTTTTCATCTGATGAATTCTCCTTCAACAGAGACCCCGCTGCTTCAGGTCGAGCAACTCGCGAAGAGCTTCGACGAACGCCATGTCCTCACCGGGGTGGATCTCAACATTCCACGCGGAAGCATTTTCACCGTGCTTGGCCCGAGTGGTACGGGCAAATCGGTTTTCCTCAAGTGTTTGGCCGGCGTCATGCAGCCCGACTCGGGACGGATCTGCTTTGATGGGCGCCCGCTGGTTGCCTCGGATCACGGGATCTACGCGGAATTCCGCCGTCGCTGCAGCTTCCTCTTTCAGAGCAACGCCCTCTTCGACTCTCTATCCGCCTTGGAGAATGTTGCTCTGCCGCTCGAACAGACCACCGATCTTGATTCGCGCGAGATCCAGAATCGCAGCATGGATGCTCTAGCCCAGCTGGAGCTCGAAAGCTACCGCGACCGTTTCCCCAGTCAACTGTCCGGAGGAATGCAAAAACGACTCGCTCTAGCCCGCGCCATCGTGACCCGTCCAGAACTTGTGCTCTTCGACGAGCCAACAGCGGGGCTTGACCCGCTGCGTCGTAATGCCGTTTTCTCAATGATCGTGAAATACCAGCGGCGCTTCAACTTCACCGCCCTCATCGTCACCCACGATGTGCCGGAGGCTTTGGTGGCAAGTAACCGCGTGGCACTCCTGAACGGAGGCCGAATTTGCTTCGAGGGAACGCCCGGTGATTTCTCCTCATCATCCGATCCCGTCGTGACCGGATTCCGGGACAGCACCGAGGCACTGCGCGAATCCCTCTCCTCGATCCGGAACGAATTCCAGAACTGCTGAACATTCTATGAAAAACACCAAACTCCAATTCCTGGTCGGACTCTTTGTGCTGCTGGGAATCGGTGCCATCACCTACCTCACACTCAAGGTCGGGACTGGCTCCCTGATCCAGGGAGACACCTACCAGATCGAGTCCCGATTCGCGAATGCCGGCGGCCTTCACTCCGGAAGCAGCGTCCTCATGTCGGGCGTTACCGTGGGAAGGGTTGAGGCCGTCAGGATGGAGCCCTCCGACTTCAGTGCGATCATCACCATGAAGATCACTTCACCACTTCATCTGCCGACAGACTCCATGGCCTCCATTAAGACCTCCGGACTCATCGGGGACAAGTATGTCGCCCTCTCCCCAGGAGCCGATGAAACCATCATTAAACCGGGAGAACGGATCACCCTGACCGAGTCTGCAGTGGACCTCGAGTCCCTGATCGGTAAAATGGCATTCGGCTCCGTTGACAAAAAGAAGGATAACCTAGAGAAAGAGAGTAAGACAAACCAATGAAATCACCTCGTTTTCTTTTAGCCTGCCTGTTTTCACTCATGGCGGGATCCGTCATGGCCTCGAACGAGGCTGCCGAGAGTCGTCTGAAGTCCTCCGTTGATCAGGTTGTCGCGATCGCCAAAGCGTCAAAAGACCGTCCAAGCCTTATTGCGAAAGTACAGCCTGTCTTGGAGAAAATCCTGGATTTTCAGATCATGACCCGCCGCGCCGTCGGTCCGGGATGGCGGCAGTTCACACCTCAACAGCAGAAAGAGGCTACCAGTCTCTTCACCACCCTGATCCTTCGCACCTACACCGCCAAGTTCACACCGGGCGAGTATCCCGACGTCATCTACAAGTCCTCCTCATCCCAGGCACCGGGGCGCGTGGAAATTCCCACCACAGCGCAATACAAGGGTAGCCGTTATGACGTGGTATACCGTATGGAGGACAAGGAAGGTTGGTTGATCACCGATGTCATGATCGAAGGCGTCAGTCTCGTGGCGAACTACCGTTCCCAGTTTGATTCCGAGTTTAAGCAAGGGGGCGTTAACGCTGTGCTCCAAGCACTCCAACGATCTGTGGCCGAATCAAAATAGGAAATCACTAGAGCTAAAAACAACAGCCTTAACTAAGCGCCCCCCGGAATGAGCTCCCTCCATTTGGCTCCTCGAAATCGTTTATCCCTCAGGTCTGCCATGCTGGCATTGGCTGCGCTTTTCTTTTTTTTAGCACAGGTGGTCTTAGCCACTGATACCAATATCGCCCCTTACTGTGTGATCGTTGGTGGGCAGATCATCCCCGTTCAGAGCAACTCATCTCTTCCTAAAAAATATGGAGGAGAGACTCTTTACCTCCAAAGCGGCGTGTCACCCAATCATCGCCCCCCCACTCCTAAGCCCACTCCTAAGCCCACTCCTAAGCCCACTCCTAAGCCCACTCCTAAGCCCAAAATAGCAATTACCCCTGTTCCAGCCCCTGCCATTCCCGCACCGATCACGGTTAAAAAGCCTGCCAAGGAGCACTCCTCTCACAAAACTGTTCAATCCCCATCATCAACGTCCGATAACAAATCCAATAAGGATCTCGGTGATGACTACGGCAATGCCAAGTCCATCTCCGATCCCTTGGAGCCCATGAACCGCGGCACCTTCTGGTTCAACCACCAACTTTACCACTACGTCTTCATTCCGTTGAGCAAGACCTATAAGTTTATCTTCCCTCAACTGGTGCGCACCGGAATCTCCAACTTTTTTCTGAACGCTGAGTATCCGACCCGATTCGTCAACGACCTCCTGCAGGGGAAGCCCGGACGGGCAGGGCTTGAGACCGAAAAGTTCCTCTACAACTCCACGGTAGGGGTGGCAGGCATCATGAAGCCCTCCGCAAAAGTTCCTTGGCTCGCAGATCTCCCATCGACCGATACCGACGCCACCTTGGCTAATTGGAGAATCCCTTCCGGTTGCTACATCGTCTGGCCGATCCTTGGACCCAAGAGTCTCCGTGACACCGTGGGATTTGTCGGGGACATCGCCCTCGATCCAGTCACTTGGCTTACCTACGGAACCCTGGGTGGCGTCGCGGGAGCCACCACGCTGGCTGTATCAGCACCCAAGACAACCACCAAGACCTCCGAAAAACTCGACACCTACGAGGCCCTCACCCGCACTTCTATCGACCGTTATTCCGCCGTCCGAAGCGCCTACACTCAAAATAGAAAAAAAGTCTCGGAGCAGTAAAACATTCCCATTCTTGCCTCTTCCAAGGAGAGTAAGGCAGTTACATTACGGATATTCACGGCTCATTCGTGATTCAGTCCCTAAGCAACTTAACCACTCAGCAAACGAGACCCAGTGAGCATCCGCAAACTCCATCTCTTCCCCATGCTTTTTCTGGGGGCGCTGGCTCTTTCGAGTGCTGCCAATTGCTCCGCATCGATTCCGAAATCAAGAATTTCTGACGGGAAGTCCGTAGTTTCCTCGGACTCAGATAACGACCTAGACGAATACAAGAACACTGGAGCGATTCCCGATCCCATTCAGCCTGTCAATCGCGGCACCTTCTGGGTGAACCATCAATTGTACAGGTACATCCTCAAGCCGATCTCGAGGACCTATGACACCCTCGTTCCCAAGCCAGTCAGGACGGGTATTTACAACGTCTGCGACAACCTAGAGTTTCCTCTCCGCTTCGTGAACGACACCTTACAGCTGGACTTGAAACGCGCTGGCGGAGAGGCCGAGAAATTCGGAATCAATAGCACTGTCGGACTCCTCGGCATCTTCCGTATCTCCGACCGATTTCCATCACTGGCTAACATCCCTGCCGCCGATACCAGCCAGACCTTCGCGAAGTGGGGAATCCCACACGGTTGCTACGTAGTACTTCCCTTCTACGGTCCGAAAAGCATCCGTGACACCGTCGGTCTTGCGGGAGACTATGCCTTGAGTCCCGTTTTCTGGGTTTCAATCTGGCTGACCCACATCCCCTGGGTTCCAGCAATAACCGCGCCAACCTCCGTGCGCACCCTGCATGATAAACTCGCCACCTACGAGTCGCTCACTAACAACTCCATGGATCGCTACCTTGCAGTACGCAATGCTTGGGTGCAGTACCGCAAGAAGGTAGCCGATCAGTAGGCGGCCACAGAAACTCTTCGCGTGTTTCAAATCCCTAAAAACCATCACTTCCTAAAGAATGAAGTGGAGCGGGCGAAGGGATTGTATTCACCTCATTCCCGTGAGGTGAACCCTACGGGTCCTCCTTCGGAGGCTACTACTCGGCCTTCCCAGGCCTCGTTTCGAACCAACAACTCGGGTTCTCATCACTCCTCTATTACAAGAGGCTATTTTTGATGGGGAGTAAGGCGCGTGAGCGATGCCGTAGTAGGCCTACGGCGAGCGAACAACAACGCAGCTCCACGCAAAAAGAGTGGAGCGGGCGAAGGGATTCGAACCCTCGACATCAACCTTGGCAAGGTTGCACTCTACCAACTGAGTTACGCCCGCATCGACTAGCGATTTCTAACGCTACGAAAGAGAAAGAGCATGGTCAAGGGGAGATTTGTACTCTTTCCGTGGATCCCTTTAGAGAACAAAAAAACCGGCGTGGAGGATCTTCCCCACGCCGGTTGAATGATTGTATCCTGTGATTAGTTCGACTTCGGCGATGGGCCCGCCCCACTCTTGTGCATCTTGTCGAGGACGGGTTGGATTGTGGGGTCTGCCTTCAGCAGTAAGTCGTGTCTGATCTGATCAAGTGATCCACGAGCGGCACGCTTGGCCTCCTTGGTCTGTGCATCTTTGACCGCTTCGCGGGCCGCGACCAACTGGGGATCATTCTTGATCTTCTGCATACCAGTCTTGAGTTGCTGACGCTCAGCATCCGTCAGGTTGGCCCAGGCACCGGATTGAGGATGGCGTCCTTTCTTCCATCCACCACCCACTCCGCTGGAGTTGGTTCCGACAACAGAATTGGTGGATGGCGTAGATGTATTCTGATCCTGAGCCTTCACTGTCGATAGTGCGCCCAAGGTTATGAGGCCCAGCGATAGCAGAGGGATAAGGATCTTGTTTGTGGTGTTGGTTGATGTGTTCATCAATGGTTAGAACACCTCTCATCAAAAAAAGTTGCATTTTTTTTGATGCTTCAAGATTCCAAATAGTCAGGGGTCTCAAAGAAATCTCAAAAAATGACTGGACGCCCGGTTTGGTGATTTAGGTGTAGAATTCTCTCGGGTAATCCATTAGGTTTCTTCTAGTAAGACTTCGGAAGAGTTCCTTAACTCAATCAACTCGGCGGAGGATTGCTTTATGGTTCGTTAGCCAAGCGGTTAGGCACGGGTCTGCAAAACCTGTTAGACTGGTTCGACTCCAGTACGAACCTCCACTTTTTTGATGCAGCGCCGCTGCTAGGACTGACGAATGGGAACTGTTTGGGCGCTCACTTTATCGATAGTGATCCCAAGCAATTTCGAGGCTGCCAGTCGGTACTGCTCCATCTGCCCCTCGTATTGTTGGGCGATTGCTTCAGGAGTAGAACGGTTGGTCTTGTAATCATAAATCCGGGCTTCCACGGCCTTGCCTCCCTCCCGCCGAATATGGACCCGGTCGAAGATGCCGCTGATCCATTTTCCACCAGCCATCAAGTCGAAGGGCTTCTCGTTCCAGAGAATCCAATCTTCACCGGGTTTTGAGAAAACTTCCTCAGCCTCAGCTGACTTGAGGAAAGTTTTCAAAAGTTCATGTGCCGATTTGGAACAGCTGGTGAGATCGATTTTTGCAGTCTCCCACTCGATTCGAGAAAGTAACTCGTGGATCTCGGTTCCTAGATCGGCAGCCTCCAGAGAGTTGGTGCTATCCCCTTCTGGCTCGGCAACTCTGGCAACTTTCTTTCCAGTCAGAGAAGAAGGCGAAACCGGATGAGGCGTTCCCGCGATGCACTTAGGAAGAGCCGCAGTTGCGGCATCCCCGGAACGACTCACCTCAGTATCCGTATCAGTATGGAGAGGATGGCTGTCGTACCAGTCCGCATGTCCCGACACGAACGCCTGATCATCGGAAAGGGTCAGACGGAGTAATCTGGCAAAGCTCTTGGTCGTCGTGGGTGTTGGGAGCTTCGGGGTCAGCACGTAGAGGGCGAACTTGGAGCGCGTCATTGCCACATAGGCCGTGCAGAGATTGCCGTATTCACTCTCTGCTCTCAGCGACTCGGTTGCCTCTCTCATCATGGGATCTGCCGCCGAATGATCCTTGGAGGGAAGTAGGCAGCCCCAGCTTGGGGGCTCTCCTTCAAGATGGAGGGAATCCGTATTTCCGGCGCCCTTACCCTCTAAACCGGAGACGATCGTCATGTCGAAGGTCAGCCCCTTGGACTGGTGGACCGTCATCACGCGGACGACTCCTGTCGATTCAGGCTCCTGAACTACATGACTCTCCAGGAAGGCAATAAACTCGGCGATGTCCCCGCGACGGCCCTTGTCGTACTCAGCAGCCGCCGAAAGGAAGCTCTCATAACGCGATTCCAGGAAGCTACCCAACGTGATGCCCTCCACCCATGAACGCACGGTCGCTTCGTATCCCTCAGCGGCGATCTTTTCCAGAGCCTTGCTGCGGAATATTTCCTCATCGTTGCCCAGCAGTACCGCCAGCGGAGAAGAACGCAGGAGCATACGCGAGAGCCTGTCGTCTGGTGATGCTGTGAACCGGAACGCCGCCAGCAGCACCGCGCCGAGAGGATTGTCGGTGCAGGGATTTGCCTTGCCCTCCAGAGAGACCGGAATCCCCCGAGCCTGAAGCAGAGATGCCACATGAGCCGCGTGCTCGTTCTTCGTGTGGAGTACAGCGCAACTCAGGCCCCGTTCCCAAGGGCGTACATCCTCAAGGATATCAGCGATCTTGCGGTGGACCATGGGTGAGCCCTCCTCATCGTTACCAGCCTGCGATTCGACCGACTCCCAGCGAACATAGCCGCGCAGGTCTTCGTTCTTGTCGGCCATGATATGTTTTTTCCAACCCTGTTCCCAAGCGGTGAGCGTCTTCTCAGGAATCTCAAGCTTAGGAGCCACTCCAGCCAGTGAACCGAAGACCATGTTCACGAGATCCACGATCGGTTTGGCCGAGCGGTAGGAATGATCGAGTGCAGACTCCTGGATCCTCTTCTCCCCCGGAGTACTACAGCCACGGTTGTACTTCTCAAAGATCTCGAAGAAGAGCTTCGGATCACCCCCGCGCCATGAGTAGATCGCCTGCTTGGTGTCCCCCACATAGAAGAGCGAGCGTCCCTCACTGTCGTCCTGGATGACCTCGTCGATGAAAGGCTCCAGAACGCTCCACTGGATCCGGCTCGTGTCTTGAAACTCGTCGAGCAGCCAGTGATCGAGCTTCGCGTTCAGGCGGTAACCTGCGCTGGCCATCCATTCCCCGCTCTTCACCTGGGAGGCGAGGAGATCGGTCACGTCCGAGAAGGTCATCCTGCCGCGACTGCGTGTCGTCTCGTGGTAGGTCGTCTCGAAGTTCTCCATGAATTGGTGGAGAGCCTTGCTACGCTCCAGGAGGCTCTCGTAGATCGGTCGCAGCAGTGCATGCAGCAGTGCCACACGGGCCGCAGGAACGGCCCCCCTCAGGTAGACGCGAGCAGCGGCCGCACCCCCTGTCGGGATGTAATCGCAGTCCTTATTGGCTGTCTGCTTGCAGAGCTTTTCCGAAACGAATTTATCGAGCTCCTCGCTCCAGGCCGCGCCGGGGTGTTGAGCCATTGCAAGGTCGAGATTGGTTCTCCAGAGGCCCTTGGATCCCTCGGTAAGATCCGGGTGCTCCTGCAGGATGGCGCCCCAGAGAGCCTCGGCGGCTGACTTCACGGCACCGGAGGAGAGGATCGCGCTCGCCGCTCCCCCCTTCCAGATCGAGGGCGAGTCGCCCCACACCAATTCAGGCATTCTGAGGAACTTCGCGTGGTACCCCTCCACCGCCTGCAGCAGCGTGCGGAAGACCTCCCTCTCTCCCTGCCTCCGCGAGATCTTGCGGACCAGATCGAGAAACTCCGATCCTCCGGCCGACTTCACGGATGCTCTGAAGATAGCCGCCAGGGAATCCATGCGTGCCTGCTCGAGTTCCGAGTCCCCGATCATGGAGAATTCCCCCGGCAGTCCCGACTCCAGCGGGAAGGCGCGCGCTATCCTGGCAAAGAGGCTGTCGATCGTCCCCATGGTGAGGACTCCAGCCTGCAGGGAAAATTCCCGGAGAAGCTCCCGACAGCGCGCCTCATCCAGGTCAGGGATTTCTGTCCCCTTGCGCAGGTTCTCGATGTCGGTGTCCTTCCGGAGTGTCTTGAGTTTCTCGGGATTAAGCACCGCATGAGCGAGCCTCAGAAAAACCGCATCGAGGAACTCTCCCGCAGCCTTCTTGGTGAAGGTCAGTGCAGCGATCTTGCGCGGCTCCACACCCAGCGCCATCAGCGTCACCATACGGCTTGTGAGCTGGTAGGTCTTCCCACTGCCCGCATTGGCCACGAGCATCATGTTGGAAATAAGCCTGCTCACGAGACGGCCTCCTTCTTTCCTTCAAGATACCGGATGGTTTCCTCGTCGATGCAGTGCTCCGGCTTTCCATTAAGGAAGAGCGATTCGAATTTGTCCTCCCAGTTCGAAGGCAGCGTCCGGGGGGGCCAGAAAACTCCGTCGACCATCCGGGATGCCACCGCTTCAGCGCACTTCATGGCCGATTCCATCTGGTCGGCATCCAGCTCGAGCGCCTTCACACCGCTCTGCTCGGGATCGGCCGCCAGCACCAGGTAGGCGGTCTCAACAGGACGTCCCGGGTAGAGAGTTTCTGCAATCCTGCGATAGAGCGGAAGCTGAAGATCCGTCCAGGCCTTGGGTTTTTCTTTGACAGTGACCTCTCCCTCCTTGAAGAACGCTGCTGCCGGCGACCCGAAATGCTTCTTCTCCGGCTTGGTGAGGCTGCCCTGGGACTTGTAGTCGATGATGCGGATGAGATCCCCGTTTTCCTCGATCCGGTCGATCTTGGCCGTAAGCTTGAGCCCGGCAAGCGAAAGCACCTGCGGGTGGTCGGCACCGATCTTGTATTCGCTCTCCAGAATGCGCCATCCCTTGGCGTATTCCTCGGCCTGAACCCTCGCGAAGGAAATCAGCCTCACACGGGCCGCCTCGAGCTGCACTCTCACCGCCGGCGAGGGATCCTGACCGAAGCGCTCCCTCGACTCGGTCTCCAGGTGCGAGAGGATCAGCGCCTCGATCACCTTACGATCCCCCTCACATCGCGACTCTTTCCCGAACCGCTCCAGTACATTGTGGATCAGGTCGCCGAACTGCATCGCGTCCATCTCACGGGCCTCCGGATCGTAGGAGGCCGCACGCAATCGTCGCTCCAGGTAGAAACGGAACGGGCAGGCCAGGTAAGAGCTGAAATCCGTCGGACTAATCCTCGTGATCAGTTCGTCATCAGGCTTGGGAAGGTGCCAAGGCCAGGAGTGCTCACGACGCAGAGGGGTGCCGGAGCCCTCGGCCTTGTCAAAGAGCACAAGAACACGAGCCGCCAGCTCCTCCGGCGCGCAACGCATGAGGAGTCCCGAGGGAACGCAGGGACTTCCGTCGGGACCGAACTTGGAAAAACTGGCACGGAAGTCTTCTGCAGGCCGCGCATTGCTCAGGCACGTGAGGAAATAGGCGTCCCTCGCTCGGCGGGAGGCATTGTCGGGGATCCCAAACTCACGGCGCTTCTGATCGGGAAGGAAAGGATGCCCATCTGTCGAGGCCGGAAGTCGTCCCTCCACACAACCGCAGAGCGCCAATCGCTTACCCTCAGCCCAGGGGGCCTCGAGCCAGCCCGAGAGGTCTGTATCACCCTCTTGGGAGGCTCCGAATTTTTTACTGCGGGCAAGCGAACGCACCAGCGCCACATCACGCCCCTTCTGTGGTTCGGGCCAAGAACTAAAAACCGGTGAGCTTTCTTCGCAGGCTTCCAGCACAGCCTCCGCACCCGCAGGGTCATCGGACCAGGCCTCCGTAAGCACACACGCAGAATCCTTAGCAAAGGACGCATCGAGTGCTTTCAACAGGCGCGCGATCTGGGGCCGGGATTTTGACGACTCCAGGCAGCCAGCCGCCTGGGGAAGAGTTTCCGCAAGGAGCTCCACCATCATCTCGCCGCAGGCCTCCAGCAGCTCCTTCTGGGAGAGACCGCACTGAGCCCCAATCCATGCCGCGAATCGGGGTGCCTCCAGTAGCCTTCTCAGGGTTCTGAGATTGCGGTCCCGTCTGAGAGAGATCCATTCGGAAGCCACGATTGCCGGTTCTGTGAGCGAGAGAGGTTCACCCTCCGGAAGGAACGGGCGGCCTCCGCGTTGGAGCAGTTCCGCCTTGAAGGCAGGACCCAGCTCCGGATCTCCCAGCACCAGCGAATAGCTTCCCTGGGGCTCGGCTCCCGACAAGAAATCCACAGCCTTTGCGGCCTCCTCGGCCGGATCCTTGGCCATCACGATCTGGTCTTGGAATAGCGAGATTTCCGACTCGCGCCACTCACTTGTGATCGGTCTCCCCCAGCCCTCAAAACCGCCACCCATTGTTCCGGGCTTCCAGACCAGAACTGTCACAGGGATCCCCTGCTCCATGAGTGACTCGGCGCGCTTTTCGGCGATCTTAGGGAGATCCGGGATACAGGCGATGAAGAGCCTCTTCAATTCGTTCGCCGGGCCCTTGATCCAATCAAGTCGTGCGACGTTTGGATCGCTCAGCCCGTGGCGTTGGAGTTCTGCCATGTAGCCCTTAGTGAGCGGGGCCAGCTCAGCCCAGCGCTCGGCATCCTCATCGCAGACTTCCTGGATACGGGGGTGCAGAGGCGTGATCCCTCCCTCAGCCAGCATGTCGCAGAGATCGCAGAGCATGCCGGCAGTACCCAGAAGCGCCTGCTCACCCTCGAGAACCTCATTCCTGGGAAAGAGATGCTCGATGGAGTCGCGTGGGGCTTTTTGAAGAACAAGACCCCACGCAGCCTCGCGGTCCGTGCGACTCGCAAGAGCAACAGCCGATGGCAGCAGAGCCTTCATCGGAGAAGAGAACCTCGGCGAGAGCACACCGCTTCCACGCGTCTCGGAAATCTTTGCAAGCGAGTGCCTGATCCTGCGCGCGGCTCCCGAGGTTGGAATCCATACCTCCGTTTGGGAAAGATCGAAAGGTCCCGAAGGAATGCCTTCCAGCAATGCCTCCGCCACCTGGTCCGCGAGGGACTGCGGCCGTTTTAGGAAGAGGATCTTGGGGTTGGCCATGGCGGAATGATTGAGATTAGACCAGCCAACCCAATCACCACAACTAGGTCGTAGAGCGTCCTAGGCCCTAAAATTCCGGAGAGAGTCTGGAGGCGTGCCAAAAGTGAAGAATATGCACCACGGCATTCTCCCGGTCAGAGCTGTAGTAGAGAAGAAAAGGTGCGGCCGTCATTTTGCGAATTCCTCGGACCGCGTCATCATAAGGGCATCTGTCGGGCATCGTTCCGAGACTTAGCGCACGATCAATCAACAGTTCGCCCGCACGCACGGCCGCAGAGGCGTCATCTTCCGCGATGAAGGCGACAATACCCTTGAGATCCTCAAGGGCCGCGTCCGTGATCAGGACTTTGTAATCCACGAGGCAACGGAGCCCTTCAGGTCTTCAAGCGAACGGACCCTTCCCTCACGCACATGGGTCAGCCCCTTTTCAAGGGCGGCTTCCAACTCGGAGGCAACCGGTTCCTCCTGGGCAAAAAGCTCCGCGGTCAGAATTGCCCGATCTCTGGGTGGCAAATGGGAAATAGCCTCCTTGATTTCCACAAGCGTCGTCATTGTTTCATTCCTACGGCTTGATTGAGAGAAGATCAACAAAACAGGTAATCGCTACTCTCGTTCTCAACACGGACGACGACTCCGACAGCTACACCTTCCTCTTTGCTTTTGCTTTACCTTTACCCGTTGTCTTTCCATTCACCTTGGCCTTCGCCTTCACCTCGGCCTTCCCCTTCTTGGGGGCCTTCACTGGCTCCTTCTTCTGTGGGAAGACATTCTCATCGAACCAGGATTGGCCTTTCAGGGGGTCGAGGGTGAGCCTTAGCTTGAGAGGCATCTTGGAAAGCAGCTCCTTGTAGCGAAGCCCGGCAAACTTATAGGGCGCAGGGGCAAGAGTGATGTAGACGTCCTGGGACTCTCCCATGAGATCGTCGATGCTGGAATCGTTGATGTCGCGTTCCTCGATATCGAAATCGGTCTCGATATTTTCCCGGATGCCGCAAAATTGAAGGATCACCAGACGGATCACCTCGTGGATCATTTCCCTATCGATGACCGGATGAGGATTCTGGATCAGGCGACGGCCCTGAAGGGTATTTCTGACCAGCCATTCCTTCACGAGACCCATGTCTGTTTCGTGTTTCGCCTCGGTGTGCAGGCGTTGGAGCTCCTTGAATCCGGGTGTCCAGCCTTGCATGGATGAGGATGCGGTGAAGAAGCAGCGAAGGACCTCGTGTGGGGTCTTGTAGTAGGGGTGCCCCTCGGTGATCTCTTTCACGTATTGGGTGAAGACTGAGCATGCACCGCGAATGCCTTCGTTCCTGAGTATTTCCGCGACCCTCGCATCCGAGTGACTCCGCCCGACCGCGAGCAGTAGGCCTGCGCTCACAAGCGAGACAGCCCCATCGAGAGCACCCTCGACCATGACTTCCGAGGTGATGCCGAAGTGCTTCCGGGATAGTTCGACCACGAGCGCGGAAAGGTCCCCGACAATCTCTTCGGGACAGGCCCCTCCATCGCGGAGGATATGGAGAGCCTTCGCGAAAGGTGAGCGCGTGTCGGCAACCTGAAGCGAATAAGAACCTTCCGACATGGAACCCTAGAAGGTCAAAAACTCAGCTTCCTTTTTCTCTTCCGGGGGGCGCGTCTCTGCCGAAATATCCTGGAGAATGGATTGAGTCACACGGATGAACTTCTCTCCCTCGGGGGCCTCCGCGCGGTAGTAGTCGACGAATTCGCCGAATTCTTTCGGACGCAGCTGACGCAGACTTGTGAGAAGGCCTTGCCAGGTGCCATGACCCGGTTGGCGATCAGTCGGGGACTCGATCATTTCGTGGAAATCTTTGCGCCCGACGCAGGAGACAAGCACGAGTCTGATTCCGTGGGGGTGATCAAAGAGAGTGCTGAGCATTTCGTCCTCACGATTGGAGTCATCGCCGGAATAGACGATCGGACAGAGGAAGCACTCCACATTCTCCTGGAGCTCGTAGAGAGTGGCTTCGAGATCCTCTTGGGAGAGAGAGCCGTAGAGCCCTCCCCATTCCTCCGCCTTGCGATCCAGAGCGCTGGAGAATTGCTCCGCCGTGATGAAGGCACTGATGAGAGAGGGTTTGGTCATGTCGTATTCATCTGACATGACAATGATCTCAGGGATCGTGAGATCCCCCACGATAAGGGCGAGTTGGTCGTCACCGTAGTCGTTGCCGATCGTGGTGAGTTGCTTCTCCGCGGCGCCCGCTCCCTGCTGGAGGGCTTCGCGGACGGCAAGGGTGTGAGGGTTATTCTGCGTTGTCATCGTCTTTGTCTTCTTTATCGTCTTTGTCGTCTTGTTCTTCTATTTCGTCTTTGGATACCACGGTTGAGGCCCAGGATTGCTCGGGACTATGGAGAAGGGTGAGTTGAATCGTGATCCAGAGCAGCTCGGGGTAGGAGTCCTTGAGCCAGAGGGCTTCTTTCTGGGCCTCGGCAGAGATTTGCAGGATGCCGGCGGCACGGATTCTTTCGATCGCGTTATCGGCGGAGGTGGAGGGCACAGCGAGACGCTTGATAAATCTCAGGTCGGTCGTCTTGATCGCCGCATAGAACGCGGCTCCCAGATAGGCGTGCAAGAGTGGATCCTCCGGGTTCACGACAATCTGGCGGACGATGTCCTGAATGGAGACCCTCAACTGCGATGAAAACTCCGCGAGTTTCGCCAGAGCCTCCTTGTCGGTCGTGGCGCGGGTGAAGTGTCCGGAGATGATCTCCTTATATTCTCGGATGGTCTTGGCGTTCATGCGTTGCAGAATTGGTGTGCTAGCTGGGAAGAGAGTTTTTTCAGATCCTGGACTGGGCGACGCTTCAGCGATGCGTCGTACTCCATGCGCTTGGAGGCATCCGAGAGTGCCGAGTAGGCTTTCTGGATGGCGTCGAAAAGGTGCGGATCCCCACCCTTGTCGGGGTGATGCTGCATGGCCAGCTTGCGGAACGCAGACTTGATCTCATCGGCAGAGGAATCGAGCGAGACATTGAGAGCCTGGTAATGAGTCATGAGAAAAAGAAGCGGAACGGAGAGAGTGACGAAGAAGATGGGGTTGGAGATTACGCATCAGGTGATCAACCCATGCGAGTGATGGATTCTAAAGCAGCAGAACGCCAGTAACAACAACTCTCCTCCTGCCTGAGAAAAGGTTTTTAAAAGATTCTTGCTGTGTGCCCCCCCTCGCCGAGCTTGCAGCGGCACGAGTAGGCATCCTCACCGAAGCTCGGTTATGCAATGAAGCTGTTTTGATGCTAGGGTACTCCTACTGGAGTCAGGCTTCGGCCTGGAAACTTTTACGAACCGATAGGAATCCAAATGAACCGACTGGTAAGTTGCATTCTCAGCAAGTCCCCCATCTGATGCCATGAAAGTTGTTCTTGTTCATGGGTTTCAGGATAACGGGACCGTGATGGGGAAACTGGCAAGTCATCTTGCCAAGCAGGGATACGAGTGTCTCGTTCCCACGCTGGATCCCCATGATGCGAGGGAAGGTCTCCCCATGATGGCCTTGCAGTTGCATGCCCTGCTGGAGGAGCAGTTGGCCAGCGGAGAACGCTTCGCACTTGTGGGATTCAGCATGGGCGCCTTGATCGCACGCTATTATCTCCAGGAACTCGGGGGACATCAGAGGGCGGATGCATTTTTCTCGATCAGCGGACCGCATGAGGGAACCTGGGCCGCCTACCTTCACTCGAGTGAGGGAGTGAATCAAATGCGCCCAGGTAGCACTTTTTTAAATGATCTGAAAACTTCCTCCCATCGATTGGAGTCGTTGCCTATTACCAGCTATTGGACGCCCTTCGACCTTATTGTCATTCCAGCTGAGAGTAGCCGCTGGTCCATGGGTGAGGAGGTGCGCATCCCCACCATGCTCCACCACTGGATGATCTCGGATAGTCGCCTGATGAAGGATATCTCAAGTCGACTCAATAGGATGAGGATCGGCTCGAAATGAATTCCCCGAAGCCTTGAGAAGGCCCTGCAAGTTTGGAAAGAGATCAGCCGAATCCGGGCAGTTTCTTTGCCGAGGCAATCTCCTGCGCGTAGGTCTCCGAGGCATTGTCGCCCAGGAAGTCCACGGCCTCGCGGGTCCGGGAGTAGAGTCCGAACCTGGGAGCGTAAGACCCCCACTCGTAGTTGTCCATGAGTGACCAGTAGAAGTAGCCGATGAGAGGCCAGCCCTTGGACTTCAATTCCTTCACCACCGCGATGTGACTACGCAGAAAATCACTTCTTAGAAGATTATCCCTCCTGCCGTAGTGACGGCGAGAGTCCGAGCGGTAGGCGATACCATTCTCCGCGATCATGATCGGCAGATTGAAGCGCTCCAGGATAGTTACGAAGAATGTCAACCCCTCGGGCAACAGTCGCCAGTCCCACCATTTATTGGTGATGCTCTCGAGCAGTCGCTCATGGAATGGAGGAGGGATCGGCACATGCTGATGACGGTGCTTGTGAAACAGATCGTTCCACCTGGGCCAGCGGAGCGCGTGGGCGATGAACGGATCATAGTAGTCGAAGGCGATGTAATCGAGCGGCGCCTGATCGGCCTCTGCAGGGTCATAGAGGACGTCCAGAAGTTGCTTCCAGGCAGGCTCGGAGGTGTAGGAAAAGGCAACCAAGTGATGCAGTTTCTTCAACACCTCGCCCAACCAAAACCGGATTATCGGCCGGATGGGAAGCCGCGCCTTGAGAAATGCCGCGTCAAGAATCCAGGTCTGCTTCCAGAGATGGGACATGAGATGTTCCCTGGAAATGCCACGCGAGCGCGCAAAGAGCAGGTCCATCCATGCCTGATCGTTCCAATACAGGTCACTGCAATAGTTGTTGAAGCTCACCTTGGGCGCCAGGTCGCCGATCCTCCCATGCTCCCGGTAGAGACGGTGAATTAGTCTGTAGGCCAGGACATGAGCCTCCATCAGGTGAGAGACGCAGGTGATCGATTGTGCTGGATTCTTCTTTGTTTCCTTACCGGTCGGGAAGGAACCGTTGAAGTAGCTGCTCGCGGCAAGCAGGTTCGGCTCATTGATCGTGATGAACCACCGCGGGGGCAAGACGCCATACTTCTCGGGGAGTACCTCTAGCAGGTAACCGACCGTCTTCTCGACGAATTGGAGATATTTTCCGATCGTTCCGCGGTCGAGCCACGCATCGATCCCGAGCCAGGCGGGATGGGTGAAGTGGTGGAGTGTCACCACCGGCTCGAGTCCCTCCTTGCGGCAGGCGGCAAGGATCTCCGCATAGCGCGCGAGCGCCTCCTCGTCGAATGGTGGCGGCGGCCCCTGACTGGGAAGTTCGTCGGCGGTCAGTTCCCTCGTTGGCTGGATCCGTTCCCAGGAAAGACTTAATCGGAACGCATTGATGCCAAGCTCACGGCAACGCTCGAAATCCTCCTCCGCCCTACTCCAGAAATCAGCGGCGCTTCCTGCGGGATCAACCCGCTCCTCCCTCTCCGCCCAGGCCCAATTGTTCTGAGGCTCACCCTCACCATTGACACCCCCTTCGTGCTGGTAAGCCGAGGTCGATACACCCCAGAGGAATTTCTCTCCGTCACTCAAGCGGATGTTTTCTGGCCTCGGTTTTTGTCCAGGCCACTTGTCGTGAGAGGCAGAGATCATGGATTCACATTCGTTGACTTGTGAAGGGGGGTCACGCCAACTTCGTTGTGTCGAGTTGGACCGCCGTCTGCGGGCGATTGGTCTCGTCCAGTAAGGTTCGGACGATGGTGAGGGCCGCGTCGGGATGAGCCCAGCTCAGGGCGTGGGTTCTCATCTCCGCAAGACGCTCGGGAGCCTCCAGGAGCTTTTCTATCTTGTAGGAGAGCGTGGTGAAGTCATTGCACTTGATAGCTATCCCCTTTTCGAGAAGTTGGTCGCTGTTGCGCTCCTCCTGTCCGGGTATCGGGGAGATGATCACCATCGGTAGCCCGGAGGCCATCGCCTCGGAAATCGTCAGTCCCCCTGGCTTTCCAATCAAGAGCGTCGCCGCTCCCATCCAACTGCTCATCTCCGTTGAGTAGCCGATCACCGTCACACGGATCATCGGCGAGGGCGATGCGGCCGCCATGACCTCCAGCCTCTTCTTTAATTCCTCGTTTTGTCCGGCAAGAAGAACGATCTGGACCGGCCGCTTCAGCTCGAAAAGTTCTTCGAGAATGATCTCGGCCGGGCTCACACCCAGTGCACCGGCCGACACGAGAAGAACTGGCAGTGAGGGATCGAGCCCGAGTCCGATCCGGACCGCTCGTTGTTCCTCTGGACTGTGCTCATGGAACGAGGAGTCGATGGGAATTCCGCTTACCGTGATCCGATCTCCCGGGAGTCCTAGTTTCTGCAGATGGACCTTCGTTTCCTCAAGCGCCACAAAATAGCGATGAAATGTCCGCGAGAGCCACATCGCGTGGAAATCAAGATCCGTCACCACGATGGAGAGACGAGCCTGGAGTCTCTGTTCGGCTATGAGATAGGAAATCAGCGTGGCTGGAAGAAAGTGCGTGCAGACAGTGATGTCAGGATTGAACGCCGTGATCTGCCTGATCAGGGGAGCCGTGTTCAGGCGGTCAAGCATCAGGCGCATTTTATCCGTCTTCCAGGGCTCGCCACTTGTCTTATACCACCATCCCAGAAACGTGGGGGCCTTCGCCACAAGCTGCGTGTAGAGCTTGGAATAGAAATCACGGAAGAGGTGATTCGTATATTTCAGCGCATCGATTGAGCGGACCTCCTCGACATCAGGCATCCCTCGAAAAGCCTTTTCCAAGGCCGCCGCCGCCCTGAGATGTCCTGTCCCGGCGCTGGCCGAAACAATCAGAATCCTTTTGCCAAGAGTCTTTCCCAGAGGCTTTCCGATGGCGGAGCTTCCACCGGGAAGCTCGCTATTGGCTGTGGTGGCAGAGTGGGGTGAGTGAGGTGAGTGGGTCATGTGTCGTCCCTTATTATTTAAAAATGTTGAATCCGAGAGCGGTCAAGCACCCGGACAACAGGACCCAGGGGATAATGCCCAGCGAGATAGCCAACTGGATTCTTCGGGGAGGCTCCCCCATCGCCAGGGCAAGGATTGCCGTAGCCTGAGGGCCAACCGATACGGGAGCGATCAAAGCCAGCCCCCAGAGACCGAAGCGCTGCCAGATCCTCCAGAAGAACTTCGAGGGATCTGGCTTCGGATTGATTTTGAGCTTTCTTGTGATCCAGGCACGGATCGGCGCTCCCGCGACCAGAATCACCAGGCCACCGGCGCTGTAGCCAAGCCACGCCGCCAGAGCGGCGATCCAGAGCGGTGCATGGGCGGCCACCCCAGCGGGAATGGCCCCCACGAAGTAGAAAAACCCGAAACCGAAAGCTGTGAGAGCGCCTGCCACAATAGCAAACTACTCTGGAAATGGTGAAATGAGCTAGATTTCGTAAATAAGCCTAGCGCTTAGCCTCCTTATGACACACGGGGGATTTGCATTACTTCATGGGGAGTGATATTGTCCCATCAACATCAGGAACGCCTCTGGATAACACCAAAGGCTGCCAACCGGGGACGGAGAAATCCTACGGTGGCTGAATGACGAAAGTCATTCGATGTGCGGAGGGAGAAATCCTCCGAACAAAAATCTCTCCAGGCTTCTTAAGCGCCTTCCCTGATCATCCGATCAAGGAGGCGCTTTTTTGTTGCCCGGGTTCCTGGTGTGTCATCCACACATCACACCCATGAGCACAGCAACAACCACCACCGACAGACCAATCCTCTCCATCAGGACCACAGACAACCCATTCCACCATTTGTGGAATAACAACGGTACCTGGTGGTGCCACTACACCGAGCACCTTCCGGACTTCACCAAGAGACGTGTCCGCAGGAGCCTTCACACGAGCGACTCCGGCATCGCACGGGTCCTGAGGGATTCCCTTCTCTGCGAGGCGGCTCACTACGAAGAGTAGGTTACCCAGTCAGCACTTCCAATACCACCACAACAAAGACCCCAACCAGGATCACTTGGACGCCACTCAATCCGAGCACGGCGGCAGGGTAACCGGCTGGTATCTTTGATGGGATGTTGAGATGTGATAAGACCTCAAAGACCTCAAAGGCCTCAAAGGCCCAGAGCCGAAGCCCACGAGTGCCACCGGTCTGTCAACCCGTGAAGGGCTAGGATTTCCCGGAAACGAGCTTTATCGAAACCTTCCAGGGAAGTCAGATAAACCACCCGGGCGCGATCCTTCGGTCGTCCTACCGTTAATGCGATAGCCGCCAGATGCTCCGGCCTCATCACCCGCATCCGATGCCCCTCCCACTCCACGATCATCGCATCCCTGACCGCCTCATCCTCCAGAGCCCCCGAAGCGGTGAGAAACTGAACCGGCAGGCCATGGATCATCACCGCCTCCTCCTCGAAGGAATCAAAGCCCTTCCCCTTGAGATTTTTGAAAAGGGGTTCCAGCGAGACCAACACCGAATCACTCCCCCCGGGGAGGAAAACAAAGACATCCACATCCCTAGTAGCAAGCGGCTCCCCGTGGAACCCCGCCGCCGTGGCTCCCCCTATGGCGTAATTGCCAAGAATTCCTTCTTGAGTCAGTTCCTCAAGAACATCACAGACGCGTTGCATGGCGCTTAATGGTCTCCAACTGCCGCGTCTCTTGGATCAGCCTTGCGATTTTTTCCAGCTTTGGACCTGGAGGCAACGCGGCCTGAGTCTTCCTCCATTGAGGCATACCCGTGCGCTTACCGGCCTCGATCGTAATTCTGTCGATTTCCGGGAACTGCATAATGAGATCCTAGCCCAGATGCGGGACATCGGCAAGGCGGGTAACTCCCCTACCCCCTACCCCTTAGCCTCGGGGAGCTCGTTCCAGTCGGTCGTGTAGTGGGGTGAGTGGCGCTCGGATTTCATCTTCCAGGCTTTCCTCTCACTCCCTCCGCTGGCTGATCGCTCGGTTCCTTGGGAGGCGCGTGTGATCACGGGATTCTTGGGATCGCCCAGTCGGCGGTTGAGCTCATCCACGATCTTGTCCACATCGATGCGGTTCTTCTTCGGCATATCGAAGAGACTGGGCTGATACGCATCCTCATCCACCAGATTGACCAGCTGGATCCCGGTTTTCTTGTAGAGGTAGCCTGGCCTATAGATCCGTTTGAGCAGAGCGCGCGCCGCAAGCATAAGCTCCGAGGTCGAGTGCGTGGGGCGGTCGAGTGTGATTCCAATGCCAGGTGAATACTGGGGCTCGTCTTTCTTGAACCGGTTGGTCTGGAGGAAGACCTCCATCCGAGTTGCGAGTAGACCGAAGCGGCGCACCTTCTCACTCGCACGGGCCACATGATTGGCGAGGGCCTCTTCCAGCTCCTCCAGAGACTCCACAGCGCTTCCGAATGATCTACTAGCCATCACCCCCTTCCTATCGGGCGGCATCTCCTCCAGCGCCAGGCAGGGAATACCGTTGAGCTCACGGAAGAGACGCTCTCCCACAACACCCATGCTCTTCCTAATAGCCGCAGGATCCGCATGCTGGAAATCCAGGGCCGTCTTGATCCCCATCCCCTTGAGACGAAGCGCCAAGTTCTTACCGACACCCCAGAGACCATCCGTAGGAGTTTCCGACATGATCCCGTCCGGATCCCAGTAGTGCGTCAGGTCGAAGACTCCTCCTGTGAGCGCCTTGTTCTTCTTCGCGTGGCGGTTGGCTAGCTTGGCCAGGAGCTTGGTCGAACCGATTCCGATGCAGACGGGAATCCCTGTCCACTGGAGGATCTTCGCTCTCAGGGCTCGTGCGTTCTCTTCGCTAAAGTTATTTGGCAGTTGAAGGAATGCCTCATCGATCGAGTAGACCTCCATGGCCGGCACTTCATCTCTTAGGATCGACATCACCCGCGCCGACATATCGCCGTAGAGCGTGTAGTTGGAGCTGAAGACCTGGACACCGTGCTTGCGGATCACCTCCTGCTGCTCATGCAGAGGAGCCCCCATGGGAATGCCTATCGCCTTAGCCTCCTCACTCCGGGAGATGATGCAGCCGTCATTGTTCGAAAGCACCACGACCGGCTTACCCTGGAGCGCGGGATTGAAGACCCGCTCGCACGAGCAGAAGAAATTATTGCAGTCGACGAGGGCTATCATCCCCTACCTCGCCTGGTGAATGATGTAAGAAACCACCCCGAAGATCGTGAGCTCCTGCCCCTCCGTCACCTCGATAGGCTCGAAGGAAGAGTTCGCCGCCTCTAGGAAGATCCGCCCATTGGTTTTTCTGAACCGCTTCACCGTGAAGTTCCCGTCGATCATCGCCACCACGATCTTACGGTCGGTCGGAGTGAGCGACTTATCCACGATCAGGACATCCCCCGCATGGATCCCGGCATCGCGCATCGACTCACCCTTCACCCGGACCAGAAAGGTCGCCGCAGGATTGCGGATCAGCTCCTCATTCAGGTCGATCCCACGCTCCATATGGTCGTCTGCCGGCGATGGAAACCCTGCCTCCACCGAGGCCGAGACAAGAGGAAGTCGCAGACTTGTGCGCTTCTTGAAAGGTATCGGTGCCTCTATCTCCATACCCCAGAATAAGGGTTGGGATTTTGCCGTCTAGGAAACTTCAAAGCCTTTTACTCGCGCGGTGGCGCAGAGGACGCAGAGAAGATTAAGGAAGGGGGTTGAAGAGGCAGAACTGTTAAGCTCCCAGCTTGATATTGAAGGATTACTGACCGAGGAATCCTATTAAGGTTATCGTGTCACTTGGACCTTAAAGATTCCCATGTCGCTCATTGCACTCAGGCGTTGCTCCAAGTCCGCCGGACCCGACCACAACTGCGGCGGACAATGAGGACTTGCGATAAAATCGAATCGTTATTTTTTCAGCCTCAACAAAGAAGAAGAATAGCAGGCCGCCGCCCAGCAGCCAGGGCCACACATAAAGTGGCACCGCCTCAGTTTCGAAGATGCGTTGTAACGGCGGCAGGTACGTGAACATCAGTTGCAGTACAATGACCGCACCGATGCCAATCGGCAGGTACTTGTTTTCAAGGTGAGCCCGTATGGAGACTGAGCTGTCGATCAGGTATCGGCTGTTGAGGAGATAGAAGCACTGGCCGATGGTGATCGCGTTGACGGCCACCGTGCGTGCCATCGCGTCGGACACATGCTGACCCTTCATCCAGAAGAACGCCCACAGCGTATAGGTTAGCAGCGCCAAGCCGACGAAGAGCACGCGCCAGAGACCAAAGCCGGTTAGCAGAGGACGGTCCACGGCGCGTGGGGGGAGCTTCATCACATTTAGTTCGTGCGGTTCGAATGCGCAAACCAGACCAAGCGCCACGGAGGTGATCATATTGACCCACAGAATCTGAGGCGTCGTGATCGGCATCGTGAAGTTCATGATGATCGCGACCATGATCACCAGACCCTGCGCTACATTGGTCGGAAGCAGGAACAGGATCGCCTTTTCGATATTATTGTATACCGTGCGCCCTTCTTTGACTGCCGCACTGATGGACGCGAAGTTATCGTCGGCAAGCACCATTTCTGCTGCCTCCTTGGTGACCTCAGTGCCCTTGATGCCCATGGCTACGCCAATGTCTGCTTTCTTCAACGCGGGGGCGTCGTTGACGCCATCACCGGTCATGGCGACGATCTGCCCGTTTGCCTGAATCGCCTCCACCAACCGCAGTTTGTGCTCGGGACTGGATCGGGCGAATACGTCGACCCTCTTGACACTCTCGCGCAGTTCGGCCAGATCGAGTTTCTCAACCTCCACACCCTCCATCGCTGTCTTGCCGTCGCCGATACCAAGCATCTTGGCAATGGCCGCTGCGGTGATCTTGTGGTCACCGGTGATCATCGTCACTCGGATGCCGCCAGCGTGACATTCCTTAACCGCCTCAATCGCCTCCTTGCGTGGCGGATCAAGTAGACCGATCAGGCTGAGCAGCACCAGATTGCGCGGCAAATCAGCTGGAGCAAGCGCGCCGACGTTGAGACCTGTGGGATTCGCAAGCCAGGCAATACCCAGCACCCGTTCGCCCTGTCCGGCTAACTTGTCCGACGCCTGAACGAAATAAGCGCGACTGATTGGCGCGATCTCGCCGTTCTGCAACTGCTGGTGGCTACAGTGCTCGAGAATTACTTCAGGAGCCCCCTTGACGAGCAACATCTGCCCTCCATCGGCACCCTCATTGAGGGTAGCCATGAAACGATGCTCGGACTCGAACGGGATCAAATCGACGCGCTTGTAGGTGGCTTGCTCTACGCTGCGCTCCATACCAAGCTTATTTGCGAAGGGGTAGAGAGCGCCTTCTGTTGGGTCACCCTCAACCTTCCAGACGCCTTCTTCTTTTCGAATTTCGGCATCATTGCATAGCATCGAGACGCGGCCGACGAGTTGCAGAACCGAGTCCTCACGGAGGGGTTCTCCGTCCCGGGTGACGTTGCCCTCAGGCGCATAACCGTCGCCACTGATCTGGTAACTTGCCTCGGCCGTGACGGCTGAGACCACCATCATCTCCATCAGCGTCAGGGTGCCGGTCTTGTCCGAGCAGATGCGTGACACCGAGCCAAGCGTCTCCACCGCAGGAAGACGGCGAATGATCGCGTTGCGCTGGGCCATGCGCTGCACTCCAATGGCCAGCGTGATCGTAATGATGGCAGGAAGTCCTTCTGGAATAATCGAAACGGCGATACCGATGACGGCCTGGAAAACATCGACGAACTCCATACCCCGGACCATGCGGGCAAAGACGAAAACCAGTGCCCCCACGACAGCGATGGCGCCCGTGATCTTGTACCCGAACTTCTTGATCTGGCGCAGCAGAGGCGTCTCAAGCGTATTAACATTGGCCAGTAACGCATTGATGCGTCCGAGTTCGGTGTGGCTGCCAGTGGCTACCACCACTCCCGTGGCGCGACCGGAAACAACCATGGTCCCTGAGAAAACCATGCTCTCGCGGTCGCCGACAGTGGCATCGGACTCCACAGCTTGCGTAGACTTGTCGGCGGGCACTGATTCGCCTGTCAGGGCGGCTTCTTCGGTGCGCAGATTCTTGACATCGACCAGGCGTAGGTCAGCCGGCACCTTATCACCCGACTCGAGAAGGACGACATCGCCCGGGACAAGCGTATCGGCCGCGATCATGCGTGTTTCGCCGTCGCGCACAGCGCGCGCATCAACCGAAAGCATTTTTCCAATGGACTCCAGTGCCTCGGCTGCCTTGCCCTCCTGAATGAAGCCGAGGAGCGCATTGAGAAACACCACAGCAAGAATGATCGACGCATCAAGCCAGAGACCAAGTGCTAACTTGAGCAGTCCAGCGCCAATGAGCACATAGACGAGCACATTATTGAATTGCAGCAAGAAACGCATAAACGAACTCTGCTTTTTGCTCAGGGGCAAAAGATTCGGCCCATGTTTCTGGAGCCGAATCGAGGCTTCCGCTGAATCAAGTCCCTTGTCGATTCGCGTGGCCAGTTTCTTGACCACATCGTCGGTTGCCAACGCATGCCATGCCACGGTCTCGTTGACCTGTTGAGTCCTTGAAGATGTCTCCATAGAGTTGCTCCTTAAGCTAAATAGTAATTGCGTGGATCAGTATTCGTTGTTCAGAACATCAATCACGAGATGGCCGGCACCACATTGCGCTCCGCCTTATCTGGAACGTAACGTTTGGGTCGTTTATTGCGCTTCCCAAGCACGGTTTTTTTGAACGGGATCTTCTCGTACGGAATGAGGCTCAGTAAGTGCGATATACAGTTGATGCGCGCGTGCTTTTTGTCGTCTGACGGCACTATCCACCATGGCGACTGCGGAGTGTCAGTCATTCGGAGCATCTCGTCATAGGCGACTGAGTAATCCCACCAGCGACGATAGGACTCAATGTCCATAGGGCTGAGCTTCCATTGCCTTAGGGGGTCGTGCATGCGGCGGCGGAAACGCTTCTCCTGTTCCTCCTCACTGACGGTCAGGAAGTACTTAACGAGCATGACTCCGGAATCGATCATGTAAGCCTCAAAATGCGGTGTCAGTTCCAGATAGCGCTTGGCATCGCGCTCGCTGCAAAAGCCCATCACCCTTTCAACGCCCGGGCGGTTGTACCAACTGCGATCGAAAATCACGACCTCGCCGGCCGCTGGCATCTGCTCCATGTAACGCTGCATGTAGAGCTGCGTCTTCTGGCGGTCGGTCGGTGTGGGCAACGCCACGATGCGGAATACCCGAGGACTAAGACGCTCGGTGATCCGCTTGATCATCCCGCCCTTGCCAGCAGCATCTCGTCCTTCGAACACCACAACAATGCGCGCACCACTCTTTACAACCCAAGCTTGCAAGTGTGCCAACTCAACCTGAAGTCCCCTCAACTCGTCTTCATAGTTCCAAGAGCGTGCTTTGTGGGACTTGATACTCATAAGTTACAAATTCATCTTCCGCTCAGCTGTCGGGACTTCAACTCCGGACACCTAATCAAACTACTTAATCTTTCATACTCCTCACCCGCCTCGATCATATCGGTATGATCCCACCCGCATTACGTGATCTCCCGGGACCATTGCCGCGTTCTGCAGGAGGATCAAAAGTTCTTCGGGCTCATGAAGTCCGTAAGCTGAGTCATCAAGCTCACCCAGGCCGATGACTTCGGGAACGGAGCGGTCGGCCATTCCTTGAACGACATGACCTTCCCCTTAACCCGCTTACTTAGGTAGTCAATATGGGCTTTATGACCGACCGGATAAGTGGGCCTCCATCCCCCCTTTTTTCATCCCTCATAATTCATCCTTCATCCTTATTCTCCGAACTCTCCCAACTCCGTCCTTCTCCCTAGTTTCCTGCTAACAGCCTAATAATCTAACAGCCTTAAGCCTAATTGATGGCCCCCCTCCCCACTTGTGCTTCCTGTGCATCTTGTGCCCAACCGAGTGTCTCGCGCAGAGGTGCAGAGATCGCAGAGTTAGATCATCCCATGAGAGCCTCATGGATCGGAACAGTCCAAGATGGGAGATTATCCGATTCCACATACTCCTTGGCCACCACACCATCCACCGTACGAAAGACCGTAAAGGGAGCAGTCATTTCCATCGAATTCTCCGCGTCCCTAGAGTTATCAACAAAATAAGCTCGGTCAGCTACTCGAGCCGCATCTACGGCAAGATTCAATGATCTGGCATATCGCTTCACGATCTTATCCTCCGGAACATCATGGCCCCCTCGGGCGGTACGCCATGCAACTCTCATCACATTAATCTCAGGGCTGTCAGTCGCCACATAGACAAGACGCACAAAGAATCCAGCCTGCTTGGCTCTCCTCATAAATTCAACCTTACCGGGAGTCGAAAGAACCGTCTCAAAGAGCAATCCCTGCTTCGTAAGGAGACATTCCTCACGGATTTTTTCCGCTTTTTCTGCAGCTTTAAGTATTGCTTCGGGATTATTCCAATCACCGAATTCCTCTTGGGCAATCCTGTCTGGATTCACCTCAACAAGACCCTCAGTCCAATCATGACGTCCTCTCAGAATATCAGTGAGAACTGTTTTCCCGGAACCATTTGGTCCCGCAATCACAACAAGAACTGGTTTCCTCTCAGCCACGCACGGCTTCAGGTTTGGCCGCCTGCTTCTTGCTCTGATGGATCGCCTTGAACTGACCATAGGTCATCTTTCCCCCCAAGACATTCACGACAGCCGAACGGAGGGATTCCCCAACAGACTTAAGGGCTTCCTGCAACTCCAGCGCCTCAGTATCGGCGTCCTTAATAACCTGTGAAGATTCAGCCATGGCTCAAATATAGCTTGGGATAACAAATCGGCAAGGCGCCCTTCATCCCATCTTTCAAGCCCTCAAATCCATAAACCTCAATCTCGGTAATGCTGGCAGCCGCATTGCCAGCCGTGCATACAAAATCCCGAAGCGATTCCGCATTTTTATTTGCGGCATAGATCAGGACATTGCTATCCAGCAAAGCGGGCTTCAGTCGCGTCCAGGCAACGGGCGATCCTTGCGGATCTCGCGCTGCCATGCGACAGGATCAGCGATCTCTCGGAAAGGATTGAGTTTACGCAACTGCTCCAAGGCCTCCAACCTCTTCTTGATCTCAGAATCGGTCGCTACAACTGGAGCCCCCACGCTCTCAAGCGTTGCCGTCACCTTCACCTTCGAAGAGCGCATCTCAGCCGGAAGAGGCAGATGGAGGGTTCCATCCACATCGGGTTCTAGAATCGCAGTAATCGTGCTCATGATGAAATCTTAGACTAATTACAGGACATCGGCAAAAGTATCACTGCCCGCCGGCATAAGCGATATCCTCGCTCACCTCGGCCAATCCGTAGTGCCGGGGAATCCCTCGCTCGGAGAGTGCGAGACCGAACCGATCCTGACTCATTGCGGCGAGTTCGGCAGCCTTGCCAAACGCAAGCAATCCCCGCTGATAGAGCGTCGAGGCAAGCTCCAGAAGAACCCTACTGCGGAGCTCAGGCTCTGGCAGCTTCAGTGCCCTCTGGATCTCATCAGGCATTTCGATCGTTACGGACATAGTGAGCACATACTACCGGCGACCCATTTTCGCAAGTCGGGTGATCATAGCGAGTGTCTCGCGCGGCCGTAACGGCTGCGTAGCAACGGCCGGGTCAGCAAACGCAGAGATCGCAGAGTTAAAAGACGTGGCCAAGCACCAGTTCAGCGCAGGACGCTGCCATCAACGAAGATCTTCACGCGCCGCGCTGAAGGCGGCGCATGTCTTCCTCATCCTCGGAGATCCATCCCTGAATCTGATCCTTAGAGAAGAGTCTGGGCTCGGGGAGAGCCGGTCCCTTGGCTCGAAGACGCTCCATCAAAAAGAGCAGAAGCTCGCGTTGCTGAGTCTCGGGAAGAGTCTCGGCCGCGGTCTCGATCTCGATGAGAGTTGTCATGCTTATAATCCTTACAGCGGCCATAAGGGGCAAATCAAGCCGGGCATCGAACGCCCTTTTGTCCTGTCCCTGGTCCCCCCCTAACAGCCTAGCAGTCTAACAGTCTAACAGCCTTCAACCTTCAGTCTAACCACCTATCTTCATACCTAGGACACTTGGTGTCTAGGATGATGTGCTACATTGGAGTATGAACCTGAAGCTTCTCCTCACCACAGTTCTCATTCTCCCCTGCGTAGGCCTCGGTGTGGCGCTGGCCGGCGACCATATCAGCTCCGATGGACAGGGTGGTTACTGGACAAGTTGCGGACATGTCAGCTCGGACGGTCAGGGCGGCTACTGGACACGTGAAGGTCATGTATCCTCGGATGGGCAAGGTGGTTACTGGACGCGTAACGGCCATGTCTCCTCGGATGGTCAGGGCGGTTACTGGACTCGAAAAGGTCATGTTTCTTCAGATGGGCAAGGTGGTTACTGGACCCCGAGCGGACATGTCAGCTCGGACGGCCAGGGCGGTTTTTGGACCCCGGGGGGCAAAGGCTGCAATCCGTGGGGTCACTGATCCTTCGGAAAACGAACACATAGGGTAGAGGGGTGTGTGTTTTTCGCAAAACCACGCCCGTCACAGAAACAGTATCAACCAACCATCCAAAAGCCCTATGACCCTGAAAGAACTCCAAAAAAAACACCCTGACCTTAGATACGACTATGGCGACCCGGTTTTCCGTCGCTCCGTTTGGGCTCCCTTCTTTGAGAATCTCCACGAGAGGAAGGTCATCTACAGAGAAAGATTCATCTGCTTGGCACGTATCGATGACCTGGAGATGGACGAGCGCGGGGTTCGTGGAACGGTTGTCCCCCTGCAGTTCTTCAGGACATACCCACACCTGATCGTTCCCTCCCGCCCATGGCGCTTCGGGGGTTCCTGGGAGCATATGTGGCAGGGTGACCGTACTTTGGGACAGCCCTACGCTTCATGGACCATCTGGCCAGAGGCAAAGCTAGTCCGTGCAATCGAGAAGCTACTGGCCAAGGAGGATGTATCAGGAGCCCTGAAACGGCTGAAGCCAGACCTCGAGTAATCAACGGACTCTACCCCCGATACCCCATTACCAAAACCCGATAACCCAATCCACCATGCCCAAAACCACAAGAACCACAAAAACCACCTCGAAATCCTCAAACAACTTCTTCGCTATCTTCAGTGATATTCATGCGAATATCGATGCCCTGGAGGCAGTCATGGCGGATAGTGCAGACTTTCCCGTGCGGGGGATGTTTTGCCTGGGGGATATTGTGGGTTACGGGCCTGAGCCGGGTGAGTGCGTGAAGCGAGTTATGGATGCATGCTCAGTGAGCGTCTTGGGGAACCACGAGGCCATGCTCTTGCTTGCTGACAAGATCCTGGATGAGGATTGGGACGTATCCGTTCGCCATCCCCTGAAAATCGCCCAAGAGCAGGTGAGTCAGAGCGAGCTTGGTTGGATCAGGGATATGCCGATCACTGCAGATCTCGACCCAATAACCCTTTCCCATGCATCTCTGAACGAGCCGACTCATTTCCACTACATTCAGGAGACCACGGAGGCCGAGGCTCACTTTTCCGCTCAGAGCACCTTCATTAGCTTCAACGGCCACACCCATGTGCCAGCCATCTGGGAAGAGAATCCCAAGACGCTTGGTTGCCGTTGCCTAACCCCAAGTGACAAACCGGTGCGCTTAGATCCCTCGAAACGCTACACCATCAATGTCGGCTCCGTAGGACAGCCTCGTGATGAGGACCCTCGCGCCTCGTATGCTCTCTACGATTACGAACAGCACCTCCTGCTGATGCGTCGGGTGGACTACGACATTAAGAAGGCACAGGCTCGATTCAAGAAATCCGGCCTGCCAGAGGAGAACGCCATCCGACTCTTCAAGGGGGCGTAAAAGCTCCCTCTTTACCCGACCTCAGAAAGCTAGGAGCTCCTTAAGACATGCAATGGCAGCATCCACCGCAGGACGTGTGGCCGCTGTCCTGCGCTTCCAAGCCAGAACGATCTGTCGCTTCGGGATGATCGACTCCTGGATCATGATGGAGCTGACAGTGGCACCCAGATCAGAAGCCGCCAGCGTCGGAAGCACTGAGGCGTAGTGACCGGCCTTCACCGAGGCGAGGGAGTTCAGATAGCCGGTGGTCCCAAGGGTCCTTCCTTTGAGCTCCCCTGCATACTTGATCACGGCTTGCCTGACCCGTCCGCCAATCGGGAGGGCCAAAGGTACCTGTCGAAGCGTCTCCCGAAGGTTTGAACCACCTCCCAGCTTCTTAGGAATATAGAGAGCATATTCGATGGCCCCCAGGGGAGCCGTTGCAAACTGCCTCCCAAGTGGCTCCTTAGCGATGATCGCCAGGTCGAGGCTGCCATCCTGAAGATGCTCGATCATCTCCGATTGCCTCTCGTGATGGAGATCGAACTCCACCCCGTGGAGTGTTGCTGGCCTCAAGCGTGGAGCCACCAACCACTCGAGGACCGTGTTTCCTCCCGCAAGAGAGAGACGGACGGATCTGCCGGCCGTAGAGGTACCGAAGTCCTCCAGGCCCTGAAACTGTTCCCTCACAAGTCCCGTCAGGCGCCTGCCCGCTTCGGTAAGGATCAAACCCTTGCCTCGTTTGGCGACCAGCTCCACTTCGAAGAACTCCTCCAGTTCGCGCAACTGACGACTGATTAGGGAGCTCCGGACGGGGTCTCCTCCGGCTGCCCGGACGATGCTCCCTGCCTCTGCAAAGGCAAGGAGCGAGCGGAGCCGTTCAAACGAAAGACCGCTTTTAGCCAGGAGATTCATAGATGACTGAATAGTAATGCATCTTACGGATTACTACAATGAAGGGATTGCCGGCTTGGTGCATGCTCCTCTCATGAAAGAGAAACCTCACAGCACATCCAACACGCCCGACACACTCGAGCAGACTGCCGAGCGGATCGCCATCAGCGCCCACCTCGGGCAGTTCCGCAATGACGGCACCACACCCTACATCGCCCACTGCGCCGCAGTGGCGACACGCTTGAGGGAAGAGGGAACTGGTGAGGAAACACTTGCAGTGGCATGGCTCCACGATGTGTTGGAGGACTGCCCCGACTGGACCGAGGAACGCCTGCTCGAGGAAGGGATCCCTTCCCGACTGATCGCCGCCGTGAAGGCCATGACCAAAACGATGGGTGAAGACTATGAAGACTACATCGGGAGGGTGAAGTCTAATGCACTGGCCTCCAAAGTGAAGGTGGCCGACATGCTCTGTAATCTCTCCGACTCGCCCAGTCAGAAGCAGACCCTCAAGTACGCCTGGGGGCTTCGGGAACTCAACCGATAACTACAATGAACCAAGGATACAGAGTCATCGTGGACGACAATTTCCACTACATGGACGAGGATGAGCGCTGGGTGCTCGGCGAGTACGCCACCTACGCGGAGGCACTGGCAGCAGCGCGGAAGATGGTCGAGGACTTCTTCGCGGATCCCGAACAGGACATGACACCGACACAAGCCTACGAAGCCTACACCATGATGGGGGACGACCCCTGGATCGAGGCCTTCGGCGGAACCCCCGCTCCCAAGACCCGCTTCTCGGCCTGGGGACATGCCAAGAAGCATTCGGAACGACTCTTCGGTCATCAGGGAGGTACTCAATGAGCGCCGCCTTCAAAGGAGGCCGTGAGACCCTGCTGCTCCTTCCGAGAGAAGTTGTGATCCACTTCAGACTCTCTGATCCCTTCACCTGGCAGTATCGGGTCAACGACTTCTGGGTCATGGAACAGGAGGCACTGCTTACCATCACCTCACGTCGGCACGAACTCCCACCCGGGATCGTCCTGCATCAGGAATGCGGTGATGCCTATGCGCTCTGGAAGCAGAGCATGTACGCCCCCGAAGAAGTCTGTCCTCCGAACTTCTGGAAGGTCAGGGCCGGCGATTACCTAGTGAGAGCTGTGCCGGGGGAGGATGCCTTGACCCTGCTCTCTTTCGAGGAGTGTGCCGTCGTATACTGGCTCAAGCCGGACCGATCTTATCCCGATCTGCTCGAGGCGATGGCTGGGCCGGACTCACCCGATCCGCGCCACGTGGAGATCCTTCGCCGTGCCAATCGGGAGGTCGCTGGTCGCCCCATGCTCAGGAGCTTCGCGACTGAGTGGAGCATCGATCCGTAATAGCCGATCTATCTTAATCACAGAAGGATTGCATCGCGCTTAATGGTCTCCAACTGCCGCGTCTCCTGGATTAGTTTGGCTATCTTCTCCAACTTTGGACCTTAGGATAATGCAGTACTTCTCTTCGATGGGACGTTATTAGATCTCAAAGGGATTAATCACCTCAAGCCCATCGACACTCTTGAAATCCTCAACGTTCCTGGTGATCAGCGGTAACGAATGAACTAATGCCGTCGCCGCGATGATCGCATCGGCAAGTCCCATCCTTCGACTTTGGCGGAGATGAATCGCCTTGGAGATCACATGCTCCTCCAATGCGTATACCTCCAGAAAAGCAAAGAGAATGTCCAAAGCCCCCTTCTCCTCATCTTTCAAGCCCGCAAATCCATAAACCTCAATCTCGGTGATGCTGGCAGCCGCATTGCCAGCCGTGCATACAAAATCCCGAAGCGATTCCGCATTTTTATTTGCGGCATAGATCAGGACATTGCTATCCAGCAAAGCGGGCTTCATTCCCTTCCCGGAAGAGGACGATCCTTGCGGATTTCGCGCTGCCATGCCACAGGATCCTTAATCTCCTGAAATGTGCCCAGACGAGAGAGCCTCTCAAGGGCCTTTAGGGCATCCATCCGCGTCGGACGATTACCCACGCTCTCAAGCGTTGCCGTCACCTTCACCTTCGAAGAGCGCATCTCAACCGGAAGAGGCAGATGGAGGGTTCCATCCACATCGGGTTCTAGAATCGCAGTAATCGTGCTCATAACGAAATCTTAGACCAATAAAAGTACATCGGCAAGGCGCCCTTCAACCTCCGCCTCCCCCCCTTCGTCATCCCTCATAATTCATCCTTCATCCTTATTCTCCGAACTCTCCCATCTGCGTCCATCTCCCTGGTTTCCTGCTAACAGCCTAACAGTCTAATAGCCTAACCGCCTATCTTTTGACCTAGGACACTCTGTGTCTGGGATCCTGTGGTACATTTAGCCATGAACCTAAAACACATTATCCCTGTGGTGCTGCTATCCTGTAGCCCTGCAACCCTGCAACTCAACGCCCAGGTCGTCGGGCTACCCGTCAATCCTTCCCAGATTCAATCGGGGACGGTTAACAACGGAGTCTACGACATCACCTTGACGGACGGCACAAGGCAGACTGGTAATATCCATTCTCGTCTCGATGCCCGGGGGAACGGCTCGATCGTCTCATGGCCCGATGGTGGCCCCGTGACTGTTACTCGTGTCCACAACGGGAACGCCGTGATCTTCGGACCAAGTAACTGAACCCGGTTTATTTCTGGTGATGACACTGTTCCCTCCATAGACGCCTTGGAAGCCGTGTCGTAAAATAGATTCGCACTAATCACCAATTCCTCCTTTCTCTCGGGTTTTTGGCATGAAAATAGTTTAAGTCTAGGACACCTAGTGTCCCGCTTTTGTGGTATAATAGATGCCATGCCCGACCCTATCCCATCATCCGAAAGCCTTATTACTCCCGAGCAAATCTTCATCGCCTATGCAGAAATGTGGAGTACTCGTGAGTCATTTCCGAAGACCAAAGAGTACTACGAAAAGCGCTGGAGGCTGATCAGCGATCTTTTTGAAATTGGCACCCGCATAGAAAGGATGGCTATGTCTCACGAGTGCGACTTCCTCGATGGTTTGGCTTCCCGTTGGTTGAGATCTTCCAACTACAATCCGCTCGGCACCATTTATCTCGGACGGCACCCAGAGCCTGATTTCTCGATTACCTCCGCCCACAAGGACTCCCTTACGAGGAAAGCCGCAGCCCTCCGATCTGAATACCGACAGATGGGTGGAGAGCTGATGATAGCACTCTTTCCTGAGATTAAGGAGAGGCATGTATCTACAGGCCGTCTCCATGAGCTGGGTCTCCCTCTCAAAGCTCCCAACGAAAATGAGGAATGCCTGGAATACTTCGAGCAGAGCTTTCTCAACGATGAAGAGGATGTTCCCGACGAATCTCCTGAAGACAATGTTTCCAGGGAACAGATGGATAAAATAAAGCTCGCGGAGGAGAAGCTTGCTCGGGCTAACGCCGCTTTGGCCATTGATGTTGCCGCCGTCCGAAAGCTCGCCCTTGAACAGCAATTGGCGACTGAGGAGACAATCGACCAGGTGCTTTATGACATGGCCATTTCCGATTTCCTCAAACTTGCGAACGGCTATCCAAAAGTTTCCCGCACTCATTTTAACCCTGCCCTCAAAACAACTGCATCTCACTAAAATACCTCTATGAACGTCATGAACATCATCCACGCCTACCGCCTCCCCTCCGACCCCAGCCTCTGGTGCTTCGACGACGCCCGCTACGGGCTCAGTCAGGAACTCTTCATGCATGAAGCCTCCGCCTTCATCACGGGGGTCGTTGGGGAGAAGTGCAAGAAAGCGGAGCTTATCTTCTCCACCGTCCATTTCCCCAAGGCCAACTGCATTCTCAGTCGTGTTTGGGATGGGAAGAACGTTGCCACAGGCGGCTGCGAGTACACCGCCCGCTCACCTATCGCCTCTCAGCCTGCTGCTGGTGAGAAGATCGTCGAACAAGATAACGTCTGGCTCTGCCCGGCCATGACCCATTACTTAGGTAAGGAAGAGGCGTGGGAACGAGGCTTAATCATACCGTAGGTAGTCCGATTCACGAGCTAGTGGATGAGGATGTCTGTTCGGGGACGACCGACAGATAATAGGCTTTTAGGAGGAGATGACTGGCAAGAGAACAAGAGTGGTGTGCTGGGCATGCCCGAGTTCAAACTCAGATATACGCCATCGTTAAAACCTTGGCCGAAGCCCATCCTCGGCAGCTGGCCAATCATGGTGCAGAGATTTCGTTGGACACCGCGATCACGCCGAATAGATTTACCAAAGAATCATCATGGGTACGTTGAACACCACCTTTTTGACTGCGGACTCAAGCTTTCTGACTGGTATGGGAAGCTCGGTGAATCTCGCTGGGAATTTCTACGGATTCAATGTTTCAGCCTCTCCTTCAGAAGCCGATGCTCGTGCGATGCAGTCCGACTGGTCGATGGTAGGTCGTGATATTTCAGAAGCGATGATCCAAGTAGTCAGCGAAGAGCCATGCCTGAAGAGGGCCTGACTCCTGCTCCGCAGCAAGTCCCGCCCCAAGCGGAATCGGGTGTAACTGCTGTCGGTTCAGCGCAGATGGTGACGTCGATGCAGATGACCTTCCAGGGGCCGCTGCCCCCAGCGATTGAGCTTCATGCCTATGAACAGATCGTTGCAGGTGCTGCAGAACGTATCATCGCAATGGCCGAAAAGCAGTCGGCTCATAGGATGGAGCTAGAGAAGCTCGCTGTGCGTGAGCAGCTCAGGCAGAGCGCTCGTGGGCAGATCTTTGCTCTGATTATCGGAATCACTGGAATTCTCTCTGCCGCAGGTGTGGCTTTGTTGGGATTCTCGTCTGTGGCGATCGCCATCGTTGCTGCCTCACTCGGCACCTTGGCCGTGAGCTTCATCACCGGCAAGCGACAGGAGCAGCAGAGCCGTCAGCAGAAGGCTGGATAATTATTGAGCCATCCCCACGGGTTAGTATCTGCTAAATGATCCCCGGGTAGGCAGCGAGTTCCCCCTCGTTGACCATACCATCAGGGGAGCGTGAGATGAACCAGCGGGCCATGGGGGGATGGAATCTAGTAGACCTTCTTTCCCTCGCAGAGGTTGACAAGTTCGGCCTGGGCATAGATGTGGGACCTGCGACCGGCTCCCTCGACGACGGTGTGAAGGAGCCCTCCCTCCTTGATCTGCTTGAGTAGGGTGGAGACCATGGGGTTCGTAGGCATATTCTCCAGCTTGGAGAGGTCGCTTGCCCGGAAGATCGGATGAACGAAGATATAATCGAGAAGCGGCACCGCGTACTGGGAGTGGGTTAGGTCGAGAAAGCGTGTCTTGAGATGCTCGTAGAGATCCTGAATGTCGCGGGCTTTCTTGGTATTGGTTGAAGCCTGTTGGGCAACGCCCTCGAGAAAGAATGCGCACCATGCTGTCCAGTCCCCACTGCGGCTGATATTGCGGAGGTGATCCAGATATTCATCGCGGTGGGACTCGAAATAAGCGGAGAGGTAGAAACAGGGGTGACTCAGGATCTTCTTCTCGTAGAGGAAGAGAGGGATGACCATGCGTCCAAGCCGTCCATTCCCGTCGATGAAGGGATGGATGATCTCGAATTGGGCGTGGATGATTGCGAGCTGGATCAGGGGATCGGGCGCGTCTCCATGCCAATAAGCCTCCCAACGCGAAAGGTGATCCAAGAGACTCTCAGGGGCTGGAGGGACGAAGGAGGCCTGCTCCATGGTGCAACCGACGGAACCGATCCAGTTCTGGATGGAACGGAAGCGTCCGCGCGCCTTGTTGTGGCCGCGGACGCTGTCCATGAGGATCTCGTGGAGTTTCAGCAGTGAGTTGAGGCAGAAGGGTTTTTCCTTAAGAAGTTCCCGTGAGTGCTCCATCGCTGCGCGGTAATTTTGGATTTCCTGAACATCAGCCTGGAGGGATGCTTCGGAGGGTAAAGCACCGGCATCAAATTTGAGAAGATCCTCAAGGCCGGCCTGAGTACCCTCGATCTTGGACGAGAGCACGGCTTCCTCGGTGGTTATGGGGGCGAGGAGGACGTCGGGGTTGGGGATGCCGTAAAAGAGTCCGTCCAATGTGGCGATTGCCCGGTTGGCCTTGCCCGCCAGTGGGAAGAGGGTGACAAGATCGAGTCCTATAGGTGGAAGTTGCTCAGGAACAAATGGTTGCATATAAATAAGGGTGCAGTATGCCTTTTAAGTAGTTCAGCGAGTCTTATGATTTGTGTAAAGCAAAAACAGGAATGCTTTATGTAAATTGGATTTTTCCATGGCAGGCTTTATACAACTCATTCCACGGAGGAAGTTGGGCCAGAGAAGGGTTAAGTCCTATAGCAAATGCTTTGGGGAAACCCGTACAAGCTTGAATATGGAGACTCTCACGGCTGCATACCGCTCTTGTTGTTTTGTTAGTCCGTTGACCGACTAGGGTTGAATATGGAGGCTCGCACGGGTGTATACCGCTTATCCGATTTCGGATAATTTTCGGACTCTCCTTGGGAATTCTGTAGAGGATTAAGTGTGGCACCCCAAGATGCCCCTGATCCGTTGTCCGGGTTCCGGACAAGCTGTGGGGAGTTTTGTCTTAAGCGGGCTGTAGAAAGTGGAGGCTTGTGTAAACCAAGAGGCGTTTTGCTTAACGCAAAGAAAGTTTGTATTCAGTCGGGTTAAGACAAAATTCCCGAATAGGGGTGTATTCGTCTTACTAACCCAAGGTTCGTAAGACGTGTATGCTCATTTAACAGTGTCGGGAGGCATCACAGGAGCCTTGTTCCGAAAAAAAGAAAGGGACGACACTTGGTGTCGCTGGCTCCAAAGACACTCTCCCTATGAACGAGATCCGACTTCTTGAACTCGCCGCAGTAGCCGACTTTCCTTTGATGACGGCACCTCCATCTCCTCTTGAGGTCTCCTGCGAAATAGACTGGCCTGAGTCCTGGGGCGATACCCCTCCCATCCGTCTCCAGCCATCCGGGCCGTATGCTGGAAGTTCGGTCGAGACGGATCGGATCATCCACCGCTGGCGTCCCCGGATCTTTAACTTGGTAGAGCAGGCGAACTCAATGGCCAGGGATCTCTGTGAAATCTCTTGGAATGGAAACAATGAAACTTATCCCTGCTGTCATTTCCTGAAGTTGATCGAGCCTCTAGGTAGGGACATGCGTCCTTTCTGTGATGCCGCCTGCGAGCTTCTTCTCCAAGTCCGTTCAAGGGACGAGATCATGGAGGAGGCCTTCTGGCCTGATCACCGAAAACTTGATGCCCGCGACGTGATGGAATGGATGCAACGCTGGGGAGCATGGCTGCCAGATGCGCACGGCCAATTTCAGTTTTGGAGCATCTTCTTGCCCTGCGAGGCACTGGAAGCCCTCTATCGGTATGTCCATGCCTTGGTGCATGAGTTCTATCTGGAGGTTCTGGAACTCCACTTGGAATGGGAGGAAGCAGTATCGCTCAAGAGAGCCAACGGTGAAGCCCTGCCGGATATTTACGATGGTCCACCCGAGGCAATCATCTATTACCATCCCCGACTCTTCCTAGATGAGAGGGAATTCACCCTGACGACCGAGAATGCGGAGGAGCTTCGCGACTGGGCTTACGATGCATTCGTCAACTGGAAGCGCCGTATTAATAATGAGCAGAAACAATCCCTCTTCATGCTCGGCTATGAGGCTGATCAGCTCTGCGCAGTGAGGCGATGGGACGACTGACCCCGGGCTACAAAGTTATCTTACGGATGATTTCCGTAAGATAGATTGCCCTCACTGTTGAAGGGTTACTTCCTGGATGCCTTGCAAAAGAGACTCAGCAGGGACATTTCCTTCAGGGAGTTGGCTGAGGTTTGGGGGATCCGAGGATCTGCGACCACGATGGCCAGGCATTTGGCACGTGAGATGGCAACATTGATGCGGTTCCGATCCAGAATGAAACCGAGGCCTCGGGATCCGTATTCCCCGTAACTCGAGCCTAGGGAGTAGATGCAGACGGGAGCCTCCTGTCCTTGGAAGCGGTCAACGCTGCCGATACGTGTTCCGTCCGGGAGAGAACGCTTCAAGGCGCTGACTTGGGCGTTGTAGGGGCTCATGACAAGGATGTCATCCAGCCGCAGAGGGCGGGTGGTTCCATTTTTGTCTGTGTAGTTCCTTCCAAGGAGTTCTGTAACGATTTGGGAGACCCGGATCACCTCCTCTTCGCTGCGCTGGGTATTGCCCTCGTGTTCCACAGGCGAAAAGAGGATGCCGTGCTCCTTGGTCACTAGGGATGCGCTCGGGGGAACGCTGATCCTCTGCCGGTCACAATCGGGGTGAGCCGTTAGGCGTCCCTCGTAGATGCTTTCGGAGATAAAGGTGCAGACCGAGGAATGCATCCGGTAAGTTTCTCCAAGAAAGATACCGGCATTGGGAGGGACCACGGGATGAAACACCGGGGCATCGGGTAGGCTGCGCACAGAATCAACGAGAACATATTGAAGGACGGAAAGGCCCGCATCACCCGGATGGGTTCCCTGGATGGGTTGTTCCAACTGCATCTGGTCACCCATCAGTACCAGATTCTGGGTGCAGCGAGTTATAGCAACTGCATTGGCAAGGCTCACCTGCCCTGCCTCATCGATGAAGAGATAGTCGAGCTTACCTTCCCATTCCGGGCGGGCAAACAACCAGGATGTACCTGCAATCACCCCTCCATGATACTCGCTGATAGATTTCTGGTTGGTTGTCTTAGAAATTTCTGGAATCTCCTCATCATCACCTGATGTACGGACTCCCTGAACGCCGCCAGGGCACTCTTTGACGACTCCCTTGAGAAGGTTCAAGACGGCCTTATGGCTATTGGAGGTGATGCCCACGCGTTTGCCTTGGGAGAGAAGTTGAGCAATCACCTTGGAAGCAGTGAAGGTCTTCCCAGTACCCGGAGGTCCCTGGATAATAAGGCATCCTCCGTTCATGTCCTGAGAAACCCGCAGGGCAGCTTGCAAGGGGGTCTCTGCTGGGAGAAGCATCTGGCGATTGGGCGCGGTCCGAAGGAGCAGGGATTTGAGCGAATCGGGAATCTCTCCGGAGTTCAGGTAAGTACGCGCGATATCTTTAATGGCATCCTGGATCGGTTTGGCGGGGACTATTTCACTTAAGATGATGCTCCCTCGCGAAGGGAACGCGCCCCCAAAATGGTCGTTGATCTTTTTTTCACTAATCTTCAGCTCAAGAGTTCCGGTGCGATGATCAAGTGACAAGAGGGTGAACTTGGCATGGAGGTGACCTTGGAACATAACGAATGCGGCCTCCCTGATCTTGCATTCCTGTGTGGCATCAAAGGTGTATTTCTGAACCAGGGACTGCTTCTCAACACGAGGTGCTCCTTCCATGACAATTCCAGCAATGCACTCAGGAGCATCCCTGAGCACATCGTGGGTCTGGTCATTCAGGTCAAAGAGACGCCACCAGACAGGGAGTTCCTCCCGGCGGTGAAATCCCATGAGATCAGCAAGAATCCATGCGATGGGATCGTTCGCCTTAGCCCTAAGGGCCGCCACGATCTCCTGATGTTCTTTGATCAACTCGGCAGCTTTGGCCTTTCTTTCAGTCTCCTTGTCCATCTTGTTGTCGTCATCCTCATCACTCTCCTCGATAGCGGAGTCGGCGGGTGATGAAGCGATGTCATTCTGATGGGCAAGATTCCGAAGCCATTCGGCAAGTTCCCATGTGGATTTGCAGTCATCCTCATTGTAATCGCGGATTTCCTTGAGAATCGGGCTGGAGGTCCAATCCTTAGCCTCTCCGCTATCCATCCATCGCGCGTAGTAGACCACCGAGCCAATCGATGTGGCCACATTGGTTGAGCGTTCTTGGCCGGCTCGATACAGCTTTTCAACTGTCTTGATGGAGTAGTTTTTATCCCCGATGCGTAGAGCTTTTTTGACGATCTGGTAAAGGTCCACAAAGACCCCGTTACGCAGGAGCTCACTTACTTCATCCTGACACGTGTCATACCGGGACATAAGCCGCCGGACTGCACCAACCTCGTAGGGGGCATAGTGATAGATATGCATCCCAGGGTTTTCCTTCCACCGTGCATGAGCCCAGAGAATGAATCCACGGAAAGCCTCTTTTTCCTCCTCTTGGTCGTGGGCCCACCAGTCCTTGAAATGAAAGGCGCCGTTTTCCAGATACCCAGCTCCCCACAAATATTCGAGTCCTCCGATCGCAAGGGGATAACCTTCCATGTCGAAGAAGACATCAGCGGGATCTTCCGTTGGTAGCAGTGCAAGCCCGTGGGGCTTGTCCGGAGCGGGAGATATAATCTCAAAGACAGCCAAAGCATCTGGGTTGTTCTTGCGAGCTTCCAGCGTGGCTTTCTGAAGGCGCGCCTGGGCAACCAATTTCTCAAGCATTGCTGGCAGCAGTTTCTCAACACGCGCACCAGATGCATTCGCCAGTCTTTCAACCGTATCGATGCCGGCGTTCTGAAGCTTCTTGATCTGATTCGCGGAGATGCCTGCGACTTTGACAAGGTGATCCTTGATGTTGAAATACTCCTCAGCGTGAGAGTTCCAGATGCCATGATCAGCCCTGGGTTCCGGTTCTGGACGATTGGCAATGTCGCCGTCGTATTCCTCCTGGAGTTTCAGGAAGCCCTCCTTGATGGAGAGGTAGTAATCGAAGTAATCGGAGATCCGTAACTGAGGGCGCTCAAGCGTACCCAGAATAATGCCGAAGAACTCAGGCATCGAGGTGCCGGGTGTGTGGGCAAGCATCTCTGCGTAACAGCAAAGCTGGACTGCGAAGTAGGGTTTGATGGAGCGGGCTACCTTGGTATCCCACAGGAGGTAGGTGCCGGTGGCGTGATCCAGTTCAAGGAAATCGGTGAATCCGGTGAAGGATCCATGACGTAGCGTTCCTTGGTAGATGACGGGGGCCCTCTGAGCGATGGCCTCGAGTGTATGTTCGTGGGCTACATCAGGATCCCTGTCGTGGATTTCAACCAAGGCTGGTTCCTTGGCTTTCCAATCCTTCAGGATGACGCCTTCATGGATGATGCCGGAATCGGCAATGAGTTGCATATCCTCGGACTTAGGATCGGGAGTGAGTAGACCCGGGTTTTCGAGGTGGTGTCTGGCCATCCACGAGGCGAACGGGGATTCAAGATAACCAACGAGGTCGCTGGGAGAAAAAATCAGGTCTCCACTAAGGGGATGTTTGCGCATGGGAGGAAGCTATTCTACTGAACTGACAGGAGGTGTCTCCGCTAATTCAAAAAAGCCCTTTATCTGACGCGGTCGAGTCCAACTGATTTCTGCCAACGGAGTCCTTCGGTGAGGACTTTTCGCTCCCGACAGATGGTCTCTTGCAAGGTCTTGAGGAGCTTCCGGTACTCCCGAAGTAAGCGCAGGGCGTCCTCGCCCATCGCCTTCCCCTCGAAAAGTTCCGGGGGACGCACCTGAAAATCCAATCCGGCCTGGAGATCTAGAGCCATGAGGGGCACTCCCAGATCGGCATTCGACAGGAGCAGCCTGTGATCGGGATCGGCCTCAACAGAGCAACCCTCGATCAGTGACAACTCCCCTCCTCCAAGGTCCAGGTGAAGAATCGCGATAATCTTCCTCTCCAGATCCCAGAGGGCACCCAGCTTCTCCTCGGAGACACCTAGATTTCGTAGATCACGGATCTTTCGGAGGAAGGTCGTGTAGCATTCAGGATACTGCTCAAGCACGGGAAGTCCGAATCGCTTCCGCATGCGGCTGATCCAGAGCGCCGGACGACCGAGCTTTATTGAGAGTTCTGAATTATCCACAGTGATGGAGGGGATGAAGGAGATGTTTATGGGGAAGGAGGGGGGTGCATTTACCCCTTTTCCCCAAATTCTTTCCTGTACTGGTGAATCTGAATTCTGTTTTCCCAGATCAATTCGGCAATCAGATCACGGAGATCACTTTTCAACTGATCAGGGTTGTCCGTTTTGGCTGTCTGCCATACGCCACTCAGACCAGGTGTTTCCCCACCCCATGCCTCTCCCTCGATGATGAGGTGATCCGATCGCTTAGCCAGATCCTGAAACCGCTCAAACTCATACAGGTAGTACTGGTCCGAGATCTTATCCAGGCCGGCCCAATCCAGTAGTTCCTGGGAAACATCGTCGTCAGCCGAGGCGATCTCTTCCCATCCATCGTCTTCTTCTTCCGAGATGTCTTTGGGTTCACTCATGAGCTTGTCTCTACTTTTACGTGTTGCTGGGGAATAACCGTGTGGGATCAATGATCCGCACTACCCTCTTTGAGGGCTGAGATTTGAGAAGCAATGTCGGAGAAGATCGGAGCGGCTACTAATCCACCAAAGTTTTTCTCATGAGGAAGGTCGGCTTCATCCACAACCACGACCACTACGTACCGGGGGTGATCCACAGGAAAGAAGCCCGCAAACATGGTCCAGTACTGATCTGGGAGGTATCCGCCTTTGTGAGAGATCGCTTGGACTGTTCCCGTCTTTCCAGCCACTGTCACCCCTGCAACGCGGGCCAAGGGGGCAGTACCATCTGGGGAGACGGTTTTTTGTAGAGCTTTTTTCAATCTGTTGGCTGTGCTCTCGGAGCAGACTCTGCGCACTAGCTTAGGCTTCTCAGCGCCAATCAGCGGACGCATGAGATGTCCTCCATTGGCAAGGGCACAATAGGCCATGGTGAGCTGGATGGGTGTGACGGCAACACTCTGACCAAAACCCATGCGCGCCTTGGTCAGCGCACTCCACTTGGAGGGAGGGATCACGACGCCTCTGCACTCGAATAAAAGCGAGATCCCTGTTTTCTCCCCGAATCCAAATTTGCGGACGAACTGGTAGTAATCTTTGTCCTTCAGCATCAGGGCCATCTTGGACGCTCCGATGTTGCTGCTCTTGGCTAGGACCTCTTCAAGGGTGGCATCCCCCAGTGGGGAGTAATCCTTGATAATCTTTCCTCCGTAATGGAATCGTCCGTTCTCGCAGTAGATCTTGGTCTTTGGGGTGATGACGCGCTTCTCAAGAGCGGCGACAGCCACGACCGGCGTGAAGGTGCTTCCGGGCTCAAAGATTTGTGAGGAGGTCCAGAGATTGGGATCTGGTTTTCCTGTCCGTGGATTCTTTATCGCCGTGGGGGGCCAATAAGGCCAATCACTTATCGCAAGGATCTTCCCTGTCTTCGGCTCTGCAACGACTATTGAGATACCTTTGGGGTGAAGGGTTTTTCTGGCATCGGCCAACGCCTTATCCGTGATCCTCTGGATAGGCTGGTTGTCCGGAAATGCCCTAGAAGCAGTCTGGGAGGTATGATTTGCACAACCAGTCAGAGCGATCGTGAGGAGAAGGGTGTAAGAGAGAAGTGGTGTGAAGCTGGTTTTCATGATCGTAGTCTACCACTAGAACCGGACACTGAGTGTCCTAGGCTAGAAAAGGCTGAAGTCGAGCGTCGAGATGTCGACGGTCGAGGGCTGTCGAGGGCCTGGCCGAGGTTGACGGGTGGGGACTTCATTCACCCGGAAACCCTGGCAAGTCACTTGGGTTACCAATTGCTCTAGGCTGAAGAATTCAGGAGCTCAGTCGGCCTTGCCAATATCCCGGTTCCCGGTGCATGTGCATGACAGCCACGATCCAGATGCGATCAGGTTCGTCCAGGTAGATGACTGCGTAGGGAAACACGTCGGAGAAGTGACGTCGCGCATCTCCATCAAAGATTCGAAAACGATCCGGGTGGCGACGCACATCCTCGATTAACCCCTCTATCTCGTCATAAAAACGCCCGCTTAACTCAGGATCAATGGTAGAATAATATTCCGCCGCATCAGCATACTCGGCAACCGCCGAGGGATGAAAAATATGTGGCTTCAACGGCCGACGATTTTTGCAATCTGCTCCGAAACTTCAGCCCCTGAAATACCCTCGACGTTGCCAGAGCGGATCTCGGCGACACGCGCCGCAACCGTCTCTTTCCAAGCGGTCTCAACACTCGGCTCAATGGCCTGATGAAGGGACATTGTTAGCTTGTCAACCAGTTCAGCAATCTGCTGGCGAGGCAACCGGCAGGTCTCCTCCACAATTTGATCTAAGGTCATCTGCATGAGCCAATCAGTAATACCGAAACAGAAGAGAGTCAATCTGCGCACGAAAGGGCAGTTAAAAGTGAGTCATTAGGTGGTTAGGCTGAGGACTGTTAGGCTGTTAAGTGGGAGACTGAAGTCGAGCGACGAGATGTCGAACCAAGCTTCACGGATGGAGCGCGGAAGACTACGACGCAGTCGTAGCCCCAACGGGGCGGCACCGCTTTGCGGGCGCAAAGTACCGTCAACGTCGAGGGCTGTCGGAGACCTGGCCGAGGTTGGCAGTTACCAGTCTCCAAACTCGTCATCCTCATCCTCTTTCATCTCTTGAAAGATCAGAATTAATTCAACCAGACAGATGCCAATGCCAACAAGAATCAGCAGGAGAAGCTTTATCAGGATGCTGTGGTGTGGATGCATGAGGGAACCGTAGCACGTCCCCTGGGTCACTAAGTGTCCTAGGCCAGCAAAGGCTGAAGTCGAGCGTCGAGATGTCTAAGGTCGAGGGCCAGCGGGGAGACGCAGTGTGAAATCCTTACTTCTTACTCTCACCGCCAAGCTTGCGAAGGATGCTTCGGGCTAGGAATTCATTAATCTCCGTATGCCTGGGAATCGGCTGACTGATCCCTGTTGCCGGATTATGATACCAGTCGTGCTTACCCCCATGCCGAATGAAGACGGCACCAGCTAGTTGTCTGCCGATCGTCCCCGATCAGGCATCCGAGCAATGCTCGGACTACCTTCGGTATGACTAAGCTGCGTTCCCACGCTCCTTTTCAACCGCCCGGACGAGATCCCTGCGCTTCACGCGAGCTCCAACTCTGTGTGATGACGAACGTGCGGGATCTCTCCTGAAGTAAGATCCTTGTAGAGATCGGCGAGATGTTCCTTGAGATCCTCCAGACTCTCTCCTTGGGTGATGTAGTCGGGGTATTGGTCAAGGTATCCAACCCAATGCCCGTCCGACTCCCAATAAGTGAATCCAGTCGCTTTCATGAGCTCTTCAATAAGCCATTAAAGACCTTGTTTCAACCGGCAAGTTCGTCTGGGCCTCATCCTGCATAAACGACCTGTCTTGAGCGGTTGATCGCGGTGATGAAGAACGGGTTTTTCAAGGAACGTCCAGTCACTAGGTCCACCTTGCGACGGAAGATTCGCTCCAAGCCCTCGGCGAGGCCCATGAACCGATCGGCGATCCCCGGACGATCCGGATCCTGAAAATCCACAAGAAAATCAAGATCGCTCTTCTCCGGATCAAAGTCTTCTCTGGTAGCCGAGCCGAAGATTTCTAGTCCGCTGACCTTCTGGGCATGGCATAGCTCCGTGACAGCATCACGGTTCCTAGAAAGGAGATCGCTGACCACAGGATTCATGACTCACACTTACTACCGCTTCAGAAGAGAGTCAATCTGGTCACGAAGGGGCAGTTAAAAGTGAGTTATTAGGTGGTTAGGCTGAGGACTGTTAGGCTGTTAGGTGGGAGGCTGAAGTCGAGCGACGAGATGTCGAACCAAGCTTCACGGATGGAGCGCGGAAGACTACGACGCAGTCGTAGCCCCAACGGGGCGGCACCGCTTTGCGGGCGCAAAGTGCCGTCAACGTCGAGGGCTCTGCTTTTAAAGGCCGTACGAAGTTGACGATTTCCCAATGCAGGAGTACTGGTGAGTCATGAGCATTCAGGAAATCGAGAACGCTGTGGCGAAACTCTCGTCTCAGGAGCTTTCTGTCTTTTCGCAGTGGTTTGAGGAGTTTGTCGCTGATCAGTGGGATCGGCAAATAGAGCGCGATGCCAAAGCCGGACGCCTGAATGAGGCGTTGGAGCGAGCCGGAGAACATCGCGAAGCGGGTCGCTGTACCCCGCTTTGAACCCGCTGTTGTTGAAACATTTTGCAGACCCGGATTTCTGGGCGGCCATTGACAGCTTTTTAGGATTTTAGGCTAAAGACTATTAGGAATGTAGAGATTAAGAGGCTCTAGCAATGGATCATCCGGACGGGTTACAATGGTTCTGGATCGGACATCACTCAGACTACGATCGCCTGATTTCAGGGAAATAGAGAGGATCAGTTTCACAGGAGTGAAGAGGATGGGGACATGGGGAGGCGCTAGAGGCGGATGCTATCAATTAGGCTTTTAGGGGGCAGTTGCTCTAAAAATCGGGGTTGTATACCAAGGGCCTTGGTATATGCTCTTGTTCATGAAGAAGAATGCCGAGAGCTTTGGTCGGCGCGGTGGAAGTGCACGTAGTCCCGCCAAGGCTCTCTCCGCCCGTCAGAATATCCTGATCCGCTGGCATGGGAGGCAGGGAGACGGTGTGCTCCCGGAACAGGCCCTCATCGACGGGGCCTGGTATCAGGGACGGGGACGCTCGGCGCCGATCGCTCTCTGGGATGCAGCGCACGGAATATTTCGGACGGTGAGTTGGTCAAGCATTCCGGATCCGGCCTCTTTTCCCGAAGGGGGGCGTAGGGTTTTCCGTCTCAAGCAGGAGAGGCACTCACACAGGGAAGGCGGAACATTCAGCCCCCTGAAACTCATCCCTATATACCATGAAGCGGAAAGAGGAGATTGAGCATGCGCTGTCAGTACTCGGACGCAGGATGGCCCTAGACGGGGCTTCCGATATGGAAGTGCTGTGCTGCGGCGCCTCGGCTCTCTGCGTGCTGGGATTGCTCTCCCGTTCAACTATGGATGTGGATGTTCTCGGAGTAGTCGTGCGGGATCGGGATCTGGATCCGTGCGAGGTTTTTCCCTTGGAAATGGAGCGGGCCATCGCCAATGCCGGGCGGGAACTCGGATTGGCGGACGATTGGTTCAACGGTAGCGCCTCGCGCCTGCTGGAGCGGGGAGTGCCGGATGGCACGCTGGAGAGATCTCTCGTGCATCGGAGATCGTTCGGGCCATGTCTGACGGTCCGATTTATCGATCGAAGGGATCAAGTCGCGCTGAAGCTATTCGCCGCGATTGACCCGATCGACGGGGTCCGCCATCTCAAGGATCTGGAGGAGATTTCCCCGGATGCGGAGGAAATTTCCCATGCGCTCATGTGGATGGGCGGATGGAAATCGAGCGCTGCCTTCCGTGCAAAACTAAAAGCGATCGTCACGGGACTAGGCTTTGAGGATCTCTCTTCATCGAAGATCACGTCGTAATGCAGGGAGGGGAATCAAGTCTAAGTGTCCTAGCTTTTAAGAAAGGTGGAGCTGAAGTCGAGCGACGAGATGTCGACGGTCGAAGGCTTAGGAAGACTGAAGGGTATTAAGCGCCGACGGCGCGGATATGGGATATGGGTAATGGGGCGGCGTAAGAGGCGTAGTTAAAATGTGAAGAGTGGAGCTGAAGTGTCGCTTACGATATCCCTGCAAAAGCAAACGCCGACTTCCTCATCAAAAGGAAGCCGGCGCGGTCAGGTGGTCGGCAGAGGGTTACTCTTTGTCGTCGGCCTCCTCGACCAATTGTGAAAGTGGGGTAGGCTTTCTCATACGGTGTTTCGTCTCGAAGAAGTTCTGCTCCACACCCCTCATGGATTTACGAACGCTGCTATTAGTCGAATAGAAGTTGGTCGATTTACTTTCACATATGTTCATCCGACCAGCCGTTGCAATGGCGTCTTGGTTGGCTCCAAGGAAGAGGAACTCCCACTTGTAGACATCCTGCTGATGCTTGATCTTATCGCTGATTTGTTCCCAGTTGAAGATGCGTGAGGAATTCTCCTCAACATCGGTCATGATGGCGACGATGACTTTGCCCGGGCGATCGGCCTCGGTCATGGAGGCGAGGTGAGCACCCAGATCGTCGATAGTACGGCCAATAGCATCCAGGAGAGCGGTTCCGCCATCCGGTGCGTAGGTTGCCATATCCAAGCGTGGAAGCTCTGGGGCGTTCACGGATGAAAATGGGACTTCATACTCGGTATTGAAGAGCACAAGAGACATCTTCACCGGCGTCTGCTCATGCTCCTCCTGCTGGCGAGCAAGAAGTTCATTGAAGCTATTCACGGCTGCCTCTGCAATCGATTGCATGGAGCCGGATCGGTCGAGTATGAAGGCGATTTCTGTGAGATTATTCATTGGATTCTTTTTTTGGGTTTTCAGTTCAGAGCCAAGAGATGCTTCCTTAGGGAGATGGGCCTACCTGTTCTTGTTCAAAGGCAACTCCACCTGTGTCTGGGAAAGCTGGTAAGCTCCGGGGGTCAGAAGGCCGATCCATGGGACAAGCCAGATGAAGCCTCCAACTGCATCAAGCATGAAGGTACCGCTTGTCTGTCGGGGGATTTGCAAAACACTGTCCTGATATCCGGGTTTCGCTGCTATCAGATTGAGATCCTGATCCCGCTTGGCCGCAAAGGTGAGCGGCGACTGCCCCTTGGTGACCCCATTAGCTTTGATCGTGGCTCCAGGCGTTGTAGTGGAGACGGTGACATTTTGTATCGAGGGCTGAAATGCAGAGCAACCCGCAGTGATGGCGACTGAACATGTCAGCGCAGCGGATGTTGCGATACGGAGGATGGAAGAAAGGTGGAAGAATGGATTGTTGTTTTTCATGAACCTCCATCCTCCTACACGAGATAGGTCACTGAGCGTCCTAGGCCAAAAAAAGGTGGTTAGGCTGAAGGCTGTTAGACTTTTAGGAGGGAGGCTGAAGTCGAGGGTCGAGATGTCGATCGTCGATGGCCCGCAGGAAGACACAGCGTAAATCCTTACTTCTTAGACGACCCAAAGCGGAGGAAGAGCCGCGTGATCAAAATCCATATTAACTCCGCGGCACTGAAAGATCTGGATGGGGGGGATATTTTATTGGTTCCTCGCTGTTTGGAGTGGGGAAAGCATCGACATCCGCAGGGAATAGCGAAGAGCCATTTTATTTCTGGTACTGCATGACCGCTTGCTGGAGTGCGGCGGAGATCCGGCCCTTGAGTGCCGGGGGAGAGAGCACCTTGGCCCGTGGGCCCCATGCCATGATCCAGGCCTCAAGGTCGGGAGCCAGACCAACCTTGAGCGAAAGCTCTGCAGACCCGTCCTTCCGGAAGGTCATCTTCTGGGAGGGATGCCATTTGCGCTCTCCGGTCAGGGAGGCGGCCAGAGGGTCGAGGAGAATGCGGACCTGCTGGGAATTCTGGGTCTCGAAGGCGGAAAAGCTGTCGCTTAGTATGTTGTCCAGGGAGAACCCCTTGGGACGGGTGAAGCGGCGGTTGAGATTCTTGGGATCGGAGATGCGGGCGAGCGCGAAGGTGCGGATGGCATTGCGAGCCAGGTCAAACCCGATGAGGTACCAGATGCCGCCTATGCAGCCAAGATGGTAGGGCTGAACCCTACGTTCGCTGCCGGAGCCGTCGCCGGGCTTGCAGTACTGGAAGGAGATTTCCTGCAAGTCCATCAAGGCATTGGAAAGGGTCTGGAAGCTTCCGAGATCTGTGGAGGGCGGACCGGGTGGGCGGAAGGAGACGGCCTCGCTTAGGTCTCTCAACGAAATCTCAACCTTGGAAGGCAGTCCCTCGATGAGACGGGTGAAGGCAGTGTTTAGGAGCTTCTCGAAGGGAGTCCCCCGATACTGCTCGGCTGCCCGTTGAGCCACAAGGAGAGCAAATACCTCACCCTCCTGAAGGGTGACGGAGGGGAGGTTCGTGACCTCCCGTGTGTAGAGAAACCCCCTGCGGGTAGAATCGTACTCGATCGGCATCTGGAGCCGGTCCCGCATGTAGTCGATGTCGCGCTGGACGGTCTTGTAGGAGACCTCGAAGTCAGAGGACATGCCCTTGCAGTTGGGGAACTTTCCTTCCTTAAGGAGTTCGTGGATCTGCAGCATCCGGTACATCGGGAACCGGGCCGAACGACCGTGATTCTGAACTGGCTTCAGTGATCTAGTCGATTTGGAAGACTTGGAAGACTTAGCCGGCTTGAGAGAGGCCTTGGTGGCAATGCGTGACATGGGACTCTTTATGTCCAAGTCACACATTGAACTCAATGAGATTTAACCTCTGTCATCTTTCAGTTTCATAGGGAGGGTTGTGCTCGCTCTCGAGAAATGCTTCGATAGCGGCAATGATTACCTCTTCGGGTTCGTAACCATTGGCAAAGGCGTTGGCTTCCAGGAGGGCGAGGATATTGGCGGGGATGCGGATGTCGGTGGTTTCCATCCGCACATCCTCCCACAGCAACCCAGTCACCGAGTGTCCTAGGTCGCGGAGATTTTTTTCCAGAGCTTAAATCTCCATTTGATTTTTGGGTTGCAAGTACCACATTGAGTTTGTCGGCAGTCTTCCCCTCGCCCAGCTGACAACTCCCCACACATTCCCCACTCAGCCCATGAAACAGACCTCAAACAAGCGCCCCGGACGGTAAGGCATCATCGGTGAAGAGATCGGGGGTCTTCCGGTTGAGGAAGCATTCTGATCGAAAGATTGAGAAGGTGATTGTTCACGCCCCTAAGTCAGGCGTCACAAGAACATGTGAGCCTCTGTTTTGACATTGGCAAATCAATCTCCTATCTAGGGAGTCATTGATCTAATCCCATGCCCGAGCCATCACACGACACCACGGGCTCCGACATGGGACTGAAGCGCCAACTCGGCCTCTGGAGCATGACGTTCGCTGTCGTGACCGGGACGATAGGATCAGGTTGGCTCTTCGCACCGTTCCTCTGCGCCAAGTTGGCCGGGCCGGCCAGTCTCTTGGCCTGGCTTTTCGGGGGCCTGATGTCGTTCGGGATCGGGATTGTCTTTGCGGAGTTGGGGGCGCTGGTGACAAGTTCCGGCGCCCTTGCGGAGATCCCCCTACTCACCCACGGGAGGACATCCGGATTTATCGGGGGCTGGAGCGTCTGGATCTCCTATGTCTCGATCCCCGCGATCGAGGTGCTGGCGATGATGCAGTATCTGGCGAGCAAGTTCCCGTGGCTCACGATCACTGTGGGCAACGAACAGATCCTGAGCACCGCGGGTATAGGATGTGCGGCGGTGATGTTGTGCCTCTTTGCCTGGATCAATCTGAGCGGGATCGGGATCCTGGCCAAGTGGGTCGATGGTCTGACCTTCTGGAAGCTGACGATCCCACTGCTGGTTTCCGTGACCCTCATGGTGAAGCAGTCGCACTGGGGCAACCTGGTAGAGAAGATCCCTTGGGACGGAACGATCCGTGACGAGATCCTGACGGCGGTGAGCACAGGCGGGGTGCTCTTTAGTCTCTTCGGATTTCAGACAGCGATGAACCTGGCTGGAGAATCCAAGCGCCCCCAGCGCGATGTCCCTCTCTCCATGGGTATGGGGCTGGCAATCTCTCTGGCGATCTACATGGTCCTCCAGCTCGCTTTTCTGGTCTCAGTCGACCCGAGCCAACTCACTCACGGGTGGAGCCAACTCGTGCTGTCGGCCCACGGAGGTCCCCTGGTGGCGATAGCCCTGGGGGCTGGCCTGATCTGGGTGGCCAATCTGCTCCTTGTCGATGCGGTGCTCTCGCCCGGAGCCACTGCAATGGCCTACATGGGGGTCTCGGCACGCGTGAGCTGGATGATGGGGAAATGCGAGCTGCTCCCAAAATGCTTCCAGCGCCTGAATGACCAGTCCGTCCCCTGGGTCGGTCTGATCAGTAGTCTGGTGATCGGGATCATCATGCTCTTCGGGGGACCGAGCTGGCAGAGGACCATTGGTTTCCTGACTGCCACCATAGTGATCGCGCTGGCGGTCGGACCCGTGAGCCTCATGGCGCTACGCAAACAACTCCCCGGGGTGAAGAGGCCATTCCGCCTGATCGCGGCTGGGCTCTGGTGCAGGCTGGCCTTTGTCATGGCGACTTGGTCGATTCTCTGGAGCGGAAAGACCTCTGTGCTCTGGGCCACCGGCGCGATCCTACTGCCCACGATCCTCTTGCTGGTGCCCCAGTGGCTCCGGGGACGACACCTTGAAATGCGGAACGGGCTCTGGTGGATCGCCTATTTGGGTGGCCTGATTGCCCTCCTCTGCATCACGGCTCCTGATGGTTGGCACCCCCTAGCCCTACGGCCGCAGATGGTCCTTGCGGCGCTGTTTGCTCTGGCGATCTTCCCCATCGCAGTCTCCTCAAGGCTGGAGAGAATCTCTCCGGACTCACAGCTCAAGTTTACGGACAAGATTACGGACAAGCACCCCGGAGATTAACTTTAGGAGCGCTAAAAGTTGTTATACCGATAACGGTTCAGCTTCGATTTTCTAAAAAATCGTGCGAATAAGCGTTTGCGTTACGGATTATATTTTGCGCTCCGAGGTGTGACCTCCTAAGTTTTCCACATGCCTAAAAAACGCGACGGGATCATGACAGTCCGCATTCCCACGGACGAAAAAAATATACTTCAGGCCATCGCCGACAAAGCCGATGTCACTTTGAGTGACGTGGTGGTAAAATCGGTGAGGGACTTCATCGAGGCCAACCCGCTACCTGCCAAGCCGAAAAAGAAGGTTTAGTCGGTATTGGGGTAGTTGCCCCGGGCACGACAGAAACGGGTTGTGAACGGATGATGGCAGGAGTAAGGGTGAGGTATGCAATCCTTGGATAGAATTACCGTGGATCCGGCCGTGATGAACGGGCAACCCTGCCTGCGCGGAATGCGTCTGACCGTGCGTCGGGTGCTGGAGATTGCAGCCCTCTATCCCGACGCGGCCGAGCGTAAGAAGGATTACCCTGATCTGGAAGATGCGGATGTGGCTCAAGCGATCCGCTACGCGGCGCTCTATCTGCCGGACCAGACGGTATTACTGAATAGCGGCCATGCGGTGGCTGCTTGATCAGGGGTTGCCCCTGAGGGCCGCTGATCTGTTACGATCGGCCGGCGAGGATGCCGTCCATGTCTCGGAAATCGGCATGGCCAAAACTGCTGATGAATTGATCCTGAAGCATGCCTCGGAGGAGGATCGTATCGTAGTGACGCTCGATGCGGATTTTCATGCTATCCTGGCTCTTTCCGGAGGCAAAGGTCCGAGCGTTATAAGATTCCGAATGGAGGGGATGACAGCCACTCCAGCCGCTGATCTGATCCTGAAGATCGCTGAAAAATTCGGTTCGCATCTTTTGGCTGGTTGCATGCTTTCCTGCGATGAGGAACGAGCTCGCCTGCGAAAACTGCCATTGGGTTGATAAGTTAGATTCACAGGCAGAAAAGGCAGACAGCCGAAGAATAAGCGTTCCACTTAGGGGTTAGTTTTTGCGCGAGTGCGTGGGCGGGCGGATCCTTAGATCAAGGAACCAACCATGAAAACAAATCCACTCACGCAGGGAAGCATTTCAAGTAAACTCTCCGGCCTCGGCACGGTGAACTGGGAGATGGTGAAGAACCGCGCCTCCGAGATAGCGCTGATCAATAACCGTCCCGACAACCAGATACAGGAAGAGGACTGGGAGGAGGCAGTGAGCGAGCTGACAGGAGGAACAGAACTCGGTACCCCCGAGGTAGAACGCCTGAGCGAGGCTGATGCCTCCAAGGAGGAGACCGGCTACGAGTCACCCAGCGAGGATACCGACATAGAGGGTCACAGCGTAAGTGCCAGACTTGTGGAACAGGGAATTCTAGAGGCTGAGCACGACACGATGCTGCAGGCCGCCATGAGCAAGATCCCCCGGCCCTAAACCTAGTCCCACCCCCCCCCCCCCCCCCCCCCCCCCCTTTTAAACCCCAACCCCAACGCTGAGGAATGAGTCATGAGGGTCGCTATCTTCAACTCCAAGCCCTACGACGAGGAATTTCTCAACTGGGCCAACAGAGGCCACTCACATGAGCTTGTTTACTTCAAGCCCCACCTCTCCCTAGAAACTTGTGGTCTGGGCTTTGGCTTCGAGGGCATCTGCGCCTTCGTCAACGACAAGCTGAGCCGCGGAGTCCTGACTAAACTGGCTGAGCACGGGACCCGTCTGATCGCCCTTCGCTGCGCAGGCTTCAACAATGTCGACCTCACCGCAGCAAAGGAGCTCGGGATCACGGTGACCAGGATCCCGGCTTACTCACCGCACGGGGTGGCTGAGCATACGGTGGCTCTGATCCTGGCACTGAACAGGAAGATCCCTAGGGCGTTCAATCGTGTGAGGGACGGTAATTTCTCACTCGAGGGACTCATGGGATTCGAGCTCTACGGGAAGACGATCGGCATCCTAGGAACGGGTAAGATCGGCCTGAATATGGTGAGGATCATGCGGGGTTTCGGCATGGAGGTCCTGGCCTGCGATCCATTCCAGAGCCTCGAGTGCGCCCAGATGGGCGGGCGCTATGTCTACCTCAGCGAGCTCTGGGAAAAGAGCGACATCATCTCGGTGCATGTCCCCCTGAATCCTGAGACACATCACATGATCGACGCTCGGGCCATCACCCAGATGAAGAGGGGTGTCATGATCATCAACACAAGCAGGGGCGGGATCATCGACACGGCGGCCGTGATCGGAGGTCTGAAGAGCGGTCAGATCGGTTTCCTAGGACTAGATGTCTACGAGGAGGAAGGGGACCTCTTCTTCGAGGATCTCTCGTGCCAGATCATCCAGGACGACTTCTTCATGAGGCTACTGACCTTCCCCAACGTTATCGTAACCGGCCACCAAGGATTCTTCACGGATGGCGCGCTCCACAAAATCGCCGAGACGACGATCCAAAACATCTCCGACTACGAGCATCACGCGGTGGTACCCGAGAATCAGGTGACGACCGCCAATAGACGCAACTGACCATGAAAAAAACTCCTCCCCACAGCCCTAGCCCCAAGAATTCCTCTGCGCACTCCAACCCCCAGCATTGGATACGCTGGTTTTCGGACACCAACCGCTCCCATGTCCATATCGTGGGAGGAAAAAACGCCTCTCTGGGCGAGATGATCAGCAACTTAGGCGACGCGGGCATCAGGGTCCCGAACGGATTTGCGACGACGGCTGAGGCTTATCGGGAGTTCCTGCGAGCCAACGATCTGAACGGGCCGATCTCCCTCTGTCTAGCTGGCCTGAAAAAAGATAACAGCAACCTGCCTGCTGTCGGGACCGCTGTCCGGAAGATGATCCTGAAGGCCGAGTTCCCTAGCGCGATGACCGAGAAACTGACAGGCGCCTACCGAGAAATGAAGCAGCGCTGCGGCCATGCTGTGGAAAGTGTGGCGGTACGCAGCAGCGCGACGGCGGAGGATCTGCCGGAGGCCAGCTTCGCGGGTCAGCAGGAGTCCTTCCTGAATATCCGCGGCGAGAAGGCGCTACTCGATGCCTGCAGGAAGTGCTATGCCTCACTCTTCACCGACAGGGCGATCATCTACCGCATGAACCACGGGTACGACCAGATGAAGGTGGCCCTCTCGGTTGGAGTTCAGGAGATGATCCGCTCGGACAGGGCAGGATCGGGTGTTATGTTCTCGATCGATACGGAGACGGGGTTCCCGGGCTGTGTGCTGATCGATTGCACCTGGGGTCTGGGAGAAACCGTAGTCCAGGGGATGGTGGAGCCCGACGAGTGCAGGGTCTTCAAGCCGCTGCTGGGGAAAACATCACTCAGGCCGATCATCGAAAAGACACTTGGACCCAAGAAAAAGAAGATGGTCTACGCGATGGCAGGACAGTCCCACTCTCACTCCCATTCCTCCTCTACACGGCTGGTGAACACCACGGAGAAGGAGCGCTCCAGCTTTGTCCTCAATGACGAGGAAGTCCTCCAGCTCGCACGGTGGGCCTGCATCATCGAGAAGCACTACGGGCGGCCGATGGACATGGAATGGGCCAAAAATGGACCCAACGGCTCTCTCTATCTCATCCAAGCTCGTCCGGAAACCGTCCAATCGCGCCTGAAGTCGGCAGCACTCAAGACCTACTGGCTGAAAGAGAAGGGGCGCCTGCTCGCCAGCGGATTGGCCGTGGGTGACTCCATCGCTACAGGCAAGGTCTGCTGTCTGGAGAGCGCTGCTCAAATCGGGCAGTTCGTGGAGGGATCTGTCCTTGTGACAAGGATCACCGATCCGGACTGGGTGCCGATCATGAAAAAGGCCTCAGCCATCGTGACCGATCACGGCGGCAGGACCAGCCACGCGGCAATCATCAGCCGAGAACTCGGACTCACCGCGATCGTCGGTGCCGGTGATGCCACACGCATGCTCAAAAACGGAAGCCAGGTCACAGTCTCATGCGCCGAGGGGGAAAAAGGATCTGTCTACGCAGGGATCCTGGATTTTGAGGTCCGCGAGATCGACACCACGAAGATCACAAAGACCCGGACAAAGCTGATGGTGAATGCGGGCGATCCTGGCACCGCGTTCCGCTGGTGGAGGCTTCCGAGCGACGGTGTCGGTCTGGCTCGTATGGAGTTCATCATCGGGAACCTGATCAAGATCCACCCGATGGCTCTCGTGCACTTCAAGCAGCTGAAGGATCCAGTGGTAAGGAGTGAGATCGAGAAACTGACCAAGGGTTACAAGGACAAGACCCGCTACTTCATCGAGACACTGGCCCGAGGGATCTCCAGGATCGCGGCCGCTCATTATCCCAAGCCAGTGATCGTGCGGATGAGTGATTTCAAGACCAATGAATACGCCCGCCTGATCGGCGGCGCGTCCTTCGAACCGAAGGAGGAGAACCCGATGCTCGGTTGGAGAGGCTCCAGCCGCTACTACAGCGAGGGGTATCGTGAGGGCTTCGCTCTCGAGTGCCGTGCCGTCCGTATGGCGAGAGAGGAGCTGGGACTCGACAATATCGTGGTCATGATTCCCTTCTGCAGGACGATACACGAAGCGGACAAGGTGCTGGGAGAAATGACCAAAAATGGACTAGTCCGTCACCGTGACGGGCTTCAGGTCTACGTGATGGCAGAGATCCCCTCCAACGTGATCCTGGCGGAGCGATTCGCACAACGATTTGATGGCTTCTCGATTGGATCCAATGACCTAACCCAGCTGGTGCTGGGTGTCGATCGCGACAGCGGCATCCTGAGCCATCTCTTCGAAGAGCGCGACGAGGCCGTGATGACGGTGATCGCGGATTTGCTTTCCAGGGCCAGAAAAAGCGGTACCCACACGGGCATCTGCGGCCAGGCACCCAGCGACCATCCGGATTTTGCGCGTTTCCTCGTGAAGAACGGAATCGACTCCATCTCAGTGAGTCCCGATAGCTTCTTGGCCGTGAAACGGGTCATCGCCAAGGCAGAGCACGACATCGAAATCCTCAAAAAGAATTAACATCAGGCGGTGATTAGCTCACTGACTGAGTTCGAAAATCGACAACCTGGAAACTTAAGCTGAACGCTTAGGCTCTTCCCGTTGAAAGGGCCTCCTGTCGGGTCGAGGTTGCTCCAATGAAAACCACGATCCCCATAACAGTCTCCACGATCCTTCTGCTTGTCACGAGCGGCTGCACCACGGTCACGGACCGATACGGAAACACCCGTTCTGTAATGACTCCTATGGGGGCGGCGGTCGTTCAGACCGCTACGGCTACAGGCATCGGCGCGGGTACTGGAGCCATGATGAGAGGCTCTAATCCTGTCGCGATCGGCGCCGTGAGCGCCGGCGCTGGAAGCATAGGCTCCCAGGCCATCAACGCCTTCATTCCGAAATCGAACTAGGTTTCAATTAATACTACAACTCAGCTTGGGAGCTTCCCCCCGAGCTTCTCCGCTCGGTTCGGGTCTACTCGGCAGACGGAGTGGCTTTATCAGCCGGAGGAGTTTCCACAGTTCCCTCGGTGTCCTCTGGAGCCTCCACGACAGCGTCTGGATTCTCGACGATATCGTAGTCGCTTGAGGGCTTCCCTTCAGCCTTTGCTTTTTTCTTTTCTTCCTTTTTGCGCTTTTTCTCCATCTCTTTCCTGCGCTTCTCGAATCCGTAATTGATTTTAACCATGGGTTGTTCTGTTGGTGTTGTGGGTTGTTGGCACAGGTGCGGTAGCGACTAAAGGTCGCCAACGTCACCATTCAGCCATTTGTTGAATTTCTCGTCGAGTCTCCCGAGCATCGCTGTGGTATCCCGGTCCATGTTGGTGAACTGGGCCCATTTCAAGATGTCCTTGGACTTTCCGGAACCCTCGATTTCCCCGATGAAGTCCTCCACCAAGACTCCCTGCGAGGCGTAGGTGCCGCGAAGGTGCTCTTTGCAGAGTTCGGCTGTCTGGTTCTGCCTGTTCTTAGTCCCGATGCCCATTCAGAAGGAAAGTGAGGATCCTATTCGAGGGCTCAGTAAGCTCAATAGGCTCAGAGGAGAGCCCGCAAGAGCGGAAAGGAAATGGTGCGAGTAACTCAATAGGTATTCAATCTACTCCGTTTCTGCCCGCACACTAATAAAATTATCAAAAAGTCTCCTCGCACATTCTCTAAGCCATCAATCGCACTTCTTTATTTTATCTTGCAAAACATGGAAAGCCGTTTAGTTTGAAGGAGTTCGATATTTAGTGATTCGTTGCATGGTGGATTGCCCGTTGATTTTTTCGATGGTGATTTGAAACCCGGTTCTCGGGAACAGCTCTGATTAGCAGATTTCAACACCAACAAAAAAACACATCATATGAAACTATACGTAGGCAATCTGACCTTTGACACCACCGACCAAGATCTCCGCGAGCTCTTCACACAGTACGGCAAGCCGACAGACGTCGCCCTTGTTACCGATCGTGAGACCGGCCGTTCCCGCGGATTCGGCTTTGTCACCATGGGCAACGCTGAGGAAGGCAATGCAGCCATCAATGCTCTCGAGGGCAAGGATTTCCAGGGTCGCAACCTGACCGTCAATGAGGCACGTCCCCGCGAGGATCGTCCCCAGGGCGGCGGTGGTGGCCGTTCCTTCGGAGGTGACCGCGATCGCGGTCCTCGCCGCTACTAATCCGGCAAATTGGGTCGCCGGAAGGCCCCAAGAAACCAATCAATGAAGGCGGAGTTCCCGAAAGGGGACTCCGCTTTTTTGTGTTCCTCCAGGAACTTCCCATCGGCCGATTCATCCTGCGGCTGGCTAAGAACGGAGCTCCCGTGAGGATTCTCCTGGAGATAGCATGAGATGTAGTCAGCGATCGCCTTGGCGATCACAGGGAAGGTTACCAAGCGTTGGTCCAAAAGCTTGCCCTGCACATCCTTCCGATCAATGAACTCGATCTCCAGAAAACATTTGGGAACCTTGTCGAGCTGGGGATATCTCTGCATCTGATAGAAGAGGTAAGCGCCCGTGCCGTCATGGATGTGGTGGTCATTGATGGAGTCCATCGCGGACGAGCGCGGGAGAAAGTTCCGCACGGCCGCTGAGGTAACCGCTGTAAGCCCGTCTGCAAAACGGAGGTCGGCCTTGTGGTTGGGGTTGAAAAACCTGCTATGAATCATGGCCACTGTACCGAGAGCTGTCCCGTGGCGGAACGTATTGAAGTGAATGCTGACGAGAGCCCCTGGATTCAGTGAGTCGGCTGCCACCTTGGCCCGTTCGGCGAAGTCGGGATTCCAGTCATTGGTCCTGGTAAGGATACAACGGATCTTCGGAGCGTGATTGGAAGCTCGTTCCGATTCAAAGGCCCTCTGGATCTCTCGGGAGAGCTCGAGTGTGAGATCCTTCTCCCTCAGACCCGACGGAGAGGTGGCGTTGTTCGGCGAGGAGTTCGACTTCAGGAGATGCGTTCCGGTAACATTCGTTCCACCGTGACCCGGGTCGATGATGACCGTCAACTCTGCGGCGGCAAACGCGCCGCTCGCGAAGACCATGAGAAACGCAAAGAGACCGATGAGGAAAATCGTGGGCGAAGGGTGTCGGTATTGCTTCACGAAAGCCATCACATCCCAGGATACCTCCCGGCGAGAAGGGATGCGAGTTCCATGGGGTCGGAGATCCTGAAGTCGGCACTGGCGTGATTGGTCCCCCAATCCCGACGGGAAGGAGCCTTCTGGGCGGCAACATCGACGCTAAGCGTACGGGCACCAAGGCTCAGGAGGCGGTCATCGAGACTCACTCCCAGATCGCCGTGACCTGTATGGGCTGAGCCGACAATAAGGACGACTTTGCCTCCCCACACATTCCTCAGCACGTTCTTTGCCATGATCTGGTTCCGGTATGAAATCATTGGATTAGTCATGCTCACATTGGCCATAGGCGTGTCGACTAGAACGACTGTGGCCTTGTATCTGGATGCCAGTTCAGCAACATCCAGGACGCTCATGATGCTTTCCGTGCCAAGCAACCTCCGGGCACACTCAACCTTCTGACGATTGTCCAGATAAGCCGACAGAGGGCAATGGGCGATCATCGAGTTGGCGAATTCCTGCTTGTCACCAGCTCCCTTGGGGGAAGAGAAGTACTTATTGAAGGAGTCCTGAAGGTCGCTTGAAAATTCAAAGGCAATGCTTCTGAGATTCGTGGTCTTGAGCAGGTTCTCAAGAGCCAGCATAGTCAAAAGACGGCTTCTCTCATTCCCGTGGTCGAATCCGATGATAAAAACTACAGGGAGCCCCGTGGAGGTCAAAGCAGGACTTGTAACTATAGCGGTTGGATCAAGGGAAGGTTTTCTCTTGGCAAAGAAAAGCTCGGAACAAGACGGGAGGGTTGAAACACCGATGTTGTCGTCGGGAATTTCAAGCGACGGGGGTAACGCCACGCGTAAGGCAGATGCAAGTGGGGAGAAATAGGAAGAGTTCGAGAGAAGGGAGGAATCGGAACAGACATCTCTGATGTCAATTATGGGAGCGAGTGAGCGCGTCATCGGGACCCCCTTTGACTCAAGCAAATGAAGCATCACAAAGACACTCAGGAGCAGAAAGATCAGGATGAGGGCTGAGTGAACATAAGGGTGCCTCGGTATATCCGAAATCAGCGGCAGCACTTTCCTGGGCCACTCCCTTCCGTGACCGGTTGTCTGTCGTTTGCTACTTGGGCCAAAGAAGTCTTTCACACCCAAAGCATCGGGTGATGCAGTCGACCTCCAAAACTGGAATCCCTAAGGCATCAGCTTATTCACCAACGAGGAAAACTACTCCCTCTCTTCCAGGGCTTCGGAATCGAATTCCTCGATCTTGAGCAGATCATCAATATCAAGGGCTGGAGCCGTTGGTTGACCCGGAAGGCTCTCGACATTGCGAAGGCTCCGCTCGATGGCCCGGGAACGCGTGCCGACGGTCTCGATCTTGTTGGATGCTTCCAGAAGCTTCTTTTTCACGGCGTCCAAGGAGTCGCCGAACTTGGCGAATTCGGCCTTCACGTCGCTGAGGGTCTTCCAGACTTCGCTCGACTGCTTCTGGATCGTGAGTGTCTTGAAGCCCATCTGAAGGCTGTTCAAAAGGGCGGCAAAGGTCGTGGGTCCCGCGAGAACAACGCGGTGCTTGCCCTGCAAATCCTCGATAACTCCAGGAATGCGGATGATCTCAGCAAAGAGTCCCTCGGTCGGGACGAACATGACACCGAAGTCGGTAGTGTGAGGGGGATTGAGGTATTTGGAGGAGATGTCCTTGGCGCACTTGAGGACGGCGTCACGCAGTGCCTTGGTCGATTCCTCGATCGCAACAAGATCGGCGCGCTCCTGGGCCTCGTGAAGGCGCTTGAAGTCCTCGATGAAGAACTTGGCATCCACGGGCAGCCAGACGACGGAGTCATCCTCTCCCTTACCCGGAAGCTTGATCGCGTACTCGACGATCTCCCCGGAAGAGGGGTTCGTTTTCACGTTCTTCTCGTACTGCGCCGGCGTGAGCATCTGCTCGAGCAACGCTCCGAGCTGAACCTCGCCCCAACCGCCGCGTGTCTTCACGTTGGTGAGGACTTTCTTGAGATCCCCGACACCAATGGCGAGGTTCTGCATCTCGCCGAGTCCGCGGTGGACCTGCTCAAGGCGATCGGAAACCTGCTTGAAGGATTCCCCAAGGCGCTTCTCCAGGGTCCCTTGGAGCTTCTCGTCAACGGTGCGGCGCATCTCCTCGAGACGGAGGGCGTTGTCATCACGGAGCTCTTTGAGCTTAGTCTCCATGGTGGCGCGGATGCTCTCGAACTTCGTGTCGTTAGCACTAGTGAGTGCCGTGATGGTCTCGGAGAAGGACTGCAGGCGATCATTCTGGGTCTGTCCGAGGAGGGTCAGTCCGTTCAGGAGTGAGGCGTTGCCTTGGTTGAGCATGGTCACGGTCTCCGTACGGCCATCGCGAGCGTGGGTGGCGGCTTCCTGACGGGTGAGGTCGAGTTCCTTGCTCAGGACGGCCGCATGCTGATCGTGCATGGAGCGCACCTGCTCAAGCTTGGCGACGATCTCCTCAGGGCTTGCGCCTTGGGAAGAAGTCGTGGAAACACCAGGCTTTCTAAGCTGAATCACCAGCACCGCGATCAACAAAACAACGATGAGTGAGAGCAGAAGCAGTTCCATGACAGGGACGACGTTACCCGGAAGTCGCGTAATTTTCCTCTCAATTCCTCTTTTTTCCCAAGGAATTCTGCTATTTTGTCGGATCAATGGTAACCATCACTTCCACTTATGACGGCGGTCTCCGCTGTACCTCCACCCATGGCCCCTCTGGCGTCAAGCTGATCACCGATGCCCCGCTCGATAACCACGGCAAGGGTGAGAGTTTCTCGCCCACCGATCTAGTCGCCACGGCTGTCGCCAACTGCATGATGACCGTCATGGGGATCGCCGCAGAGAGGCACGGAATCGACATCAAGGGAACCATCGTCACTATTGGCAAGGAGATGAGTTCCGACCTGCCCCGCCGCATCGTCGGCCTCAAGTCCGTGATGACAATCCCCCTGCCCTCCGATCACCCGCAGCGCGCTTTGCTCGAGCATGCCGCGAAGGCCTGCCCAGTAAAGCAAAGCCTGTCTGCGGAAGTCGACGCCACGGTCGAGTTCCGCTGGGCGGGGTAGTGTTTGGGAGATCGGCACCGTCAACGGCAACGGCATCGGCTATGGGTCCTAGGGAAGCCGCCCTAGGAAAGCCGGGAGAGAGGAACTAGAGCTCCCGGAGATGTCCAGAAGATTGGTTCGCCAGAAAGTCCGCGTAGGCGTGCCTTAGCCCCGTCTCGAGATCGTATTGAGGACGCCATCCGGTCGCGAGCAACTTGGAGCTGTCCATCAGCTTGCGAAGGGTGCCGTCCGGCTTACTGGAATCCCAGGCTAGCTCTCCCGTAAAGCCCGTGACCTTAGCGATAAGCTCCGCGGCCTCACGGATCGTGACATCGCTGCCATAGCCGACATTGATCCAGTCCGGGGGATTCTCCATCCCGAGAACGGCCAGAAGCCCCATTGCCAAATCATCGGCATGAAGGAACTCACGTCGGGCGATACCGGTACCCCAGAGTGTCACGGTCTGAGCCTGGCTCTGCACGGCCTCGTGAAAACGTCGGATGAGGGCGGGGAGTACATGCGAGTTCTCCGGATGGTAGTTGTCACCGGGTCCGTAGAGATTGGTCGGCATGGCCGAGTGGAAGAGTACCCCGTACTGCTTGCGGTAGTATTGGCAGAGCTTCAACCCAGTGATCTTGGCGATCGCGTAAGCCTCGTTGGTCGGCTCGAGCGGGGAAGCCAGCAGGCATTCCTCAGTCATCGGTTGTGGTGCCTCACGTGGGTAGATGCAGGAACTTCCGAGGAAAAGGAGGCGCTTCACACCCTGCTGCCATGAAGCGTGGATTGTATTGTGGGCTATCGCCAGGTTCTCGTGAAGGAACTCGGCGGGATAGGTGTTGTTCGCATGGATGCCGCCAACACGGGCCGCGGCCACGATGACGACCTCGGGTTTCTCCTTCGCGTAGAAGTCACGGACTGCCACAGCGTCGCAGAGATCCAGTTCCCTGCGGGTGCACAACAGCAGGTTGTCATGGCCGCTGGCACGGAGGGCTCGGACGATGGCCGAACCAACCATGCCGCCGTGTCCGGCGATGTGGATCTTGGCGGAGGAATTCATCCTGATTTTAAGGAGGGGTGACGCCCAAGCCGTTACCGATTCCGGTGTTCTGGTAGGCCAACTCGCGGCGCGCCACTTCGAGATCTGCCTCTGTCATGATGCGGACGAGTTCCTTAAACTTTACCTTCGGTTCCCAGCCGATCTGCTTCTTGAGCTTGGCAGGGTCGCCGATAAGCAACTCCACCTCGCTCGGGCGCTCGTAGCGTGCATCGTGCTTCACATACTGCTTCCAGTCCAGATCGAGAAGACCGAAGCACTCCTCGCAGAATTCACGGATCGTGTGAGTCTCGTTGGTGGCGCAGACATAGTCGTCCGCCTTCTCCTGCTGGAGCATGAGCCACATCACTTCGACGTATTCCTTGGCATATCCCCAGTCGCGCTGCGCGTCGAGATTGCCAAGGAAGAGTTCGTTCTGCAGGCCCATCTTGATGCGGGTTGCGGCGCGGGTGATCTTGCGGGTAACGAAGGTCTCGCCGCGTCGTGGGCTCTCGTGGTTGAAGAGGATGCCGTTGGAGGCGTGCAGATTGTAGGCCTCGCGATAATTCACCGTGAGCCAGTAGGAAAAGACCTTCGCGCAACCGTAGGGGGAACGGGGGTGGAACGGTGTCGTCTCGATCTGGGGAACCTCGTGCACCTTTCCGAACATCTCGGAGGAGGAGGCTTGGTAAAACCTCACGTCCTGGGTCAATCCAGCCTCGCGGATCGCCTCGAGCAGGCGCACGGTGCTGAGTCCCGTGACATCGCCGGTATATTCCGGCACATCGAAGGAAACGCGGACATGGCTCTGAGCGCCGAGGTTGTAGATCTCGTCGGGGCGAAGTGCATAGAGGAGCTTGGTCAGTTGTGACGAGTCGGCCAGATCGCCGTAGTGGAGAAAAAGGCGCGTCCCAAGTACATGGGGATCATTGTAGAGGTGGTCGATCCGGCTAGTATTGAAGGTGGAGGCGCGGCGGATGATGCCGTGCACCTCATACCCCTTGGAGAGAAGAAGCTCGGCTAGGTAAGAACCATCCTGACCGGTAATACCCGTGATGAGTGCTTTTTTCATAAATCAACTCTAGCACCAGTAAGATTGATTGTCTTTGCGTATAAGCGCAATTATTTGTATTGAATATGCGCAAGAAAGAGCTGCACTCAACACCTCGAGCGGACAACGGAGTGCTTGCCGGGAAAAAATTGATCGCCGTGGCGCTTCCACTTCTCTCGGAAGGAGAGATTTCCCTAGTCACTGCGATCCGTGAGGAACTCGGCCGCCGCGGAGACTTCGAAGTCATGGTGCTGAGCGGCGGATATGAGGGGCTTCTACGCAAGGTGGCTGAGCGCGGGGAGTTGGCTGGAGCGATCGGGGATTTCATGAGCGAAGTCTGGCTCGAATCCCTTCTCTCCCGGGGAGTCAAGGTGGTCCGGATCGATGATGACGCCAGAGGCAGTGAAACAGGGATCACCTCGATCGGTGTCAACAATGTGATGATGGGAGACGAAGCGGCCCGCACTCTCATGCGAAGCGGCGTCCAAAGTCTCGGCTATCTGGGACCGATGGGGGCGCCTGGCTCAGTACGTCTAGGTGAATGCTTCAACGCGGCATGCGCTGCTCAAGGACACGAGGTGAGCCGCTGCAGCTCCACTGCGGGGGTACCACTGAAAAACTTCATCCTGTCACTAGCGCGTCCCGCCGGCCTTCTCTGCTCATCCGACCACCTGGCACGCATGGCGATCCTTACGGCACAGCAGGAAGGGTTGCGGGTACCAGAGGACCTGAACGTGATCGGCGTCGGTAATGTACGGACAGAATCGCTTCATGCCGGAGTGGAGATTTCAAGTTTTGAGCTCCCCCTCACTGAGATCGGTCGACTGGCGGGAGCCCTGATGGTGGATCTCTTGGAGGGCAGACATGTCCGGCCGGCAACGGTTGATCCACTGCTTCACGAACGGGAGAGCAGTCTGCATTCCGATTCAGGTGTGGAGCGGGCGCTGGCATGGCTGAAAAGTCATCCGGACACGGCCATCACGGCCGGGGAACTTGCCCGAATGGCAGGAATGTCGCGACGTTCCTTTGAAACGGCCATTCGGGCCTCCCGAGGCATATCACCCGGAAAACTCCTTCAGGAGATGAGACGGGCGCGCGCCGAAAAACTGCTCAGAGATAGCAACCTTGATATTTCCTCGGTTGGTCGCGAATGCGGGTATCCGGAGGCGGCGGCTTTTTCCACTGCCTTCAAGAGATGGACGGGAAGAAGCCCCAGGGAGTTCAGGCAATCATTCCTCACTGAATCCATAGGAAGCTGACGCCAGGATTGGAGCGCTCCAGATCCCGATCGGCCCGGAGTTCCGGGGCCAGTGTGATCATTTCAAGGGACACCGGATGGAAGATCGAGAACTCTTCTCCTGATGCATATCCCAGGATGTCACCGTCGCGCTGGTACTCAGCGAAGACTTTTCTTAAGCCCGTCCTCAGCACCCCTCCACGGCCTCCCGAACCGTAGCCGTGGATGATCTTGAGAACGGAGACGCCGTCTCCGTGGCAACGCCTTACTTCCAGTAGGAGTCGACGCTTGGCTTCCTCGAGTGTCGGAAGTCCCTCCTTGATCGTAACTTCACGGAGGGACATGAAATCAGGATTTACTTCGCCTTAAAGACGAGTTCACCGCCGGCAACATCCCCCTTGATGGTCTGACCCTCGTGGATCTTGCCATCGAGGATCTCCATGCTGAGGGGATCGAGGATCTTCTGCTGGATGACGCGCTTGAGGGGGCGGGCACCGTAAGCTGGATCGTAGCCCTCCTTGGACAGATAAGCGCGCGCCTTGTCGCTGAGTTCCAGATGGAGCTTCTGCTTGCCGAGGCGAGTGGAGAGACGCTCAAGCTGGATATCGACAATCTTGCCGATCTCCTTGTCGGTGAGTCGATCGAAGATGACGATCTCATCAACGCGGTTCAGAAACTCGGGGCGGAAGTGACCGCGAAGCGCCTCCATGACGCGCTTATTCCGTTCCTCGACAGCCAGATCCTCCATGATGTATTGGCTGCCGATATTACTCGTCATGATGATGACGGTGCTCTTGAAATCAACCGTACGGCCCTGACCATCGGTAATCCGTCCATCATCGAGGACCTGGAGGAGGACATTGAAGACATCGCTATGGGCCTTCTCCACCTCGTCGAAGAGGATCACTGAGTAGGGCTTCCGGCGAACGGCCTCGCTGAGCTGGCCACCCTCCTCGTAACCCACGTACCCGGGAGGAGCTCCGATGAGACGAGCCACGGTGTGCTTCTCCATGTACTCGGACATGTCGAGTCGGACGATGGCGTTCTCGTCGTCAAAAAGGAACTCGGCCAGGGCCTTGGAAAGCTCGGTCTTACCAACACCGGTGGGGCCGAGGAACATGAAGGAACCGATCGGGCGGTTCTCTTCTTGGAGGCCGGCGCGAGCACGGCGGACGGCATTGGAAACGGCTTTGATCGCCTGAGACTGTCCCACCACACGCTCGATAAGACGCTCCTCCATCTTGACAAGTTTTTGCCTCTCACCCTCTTGCAGGTTGGAGACGGGGATGCCGGTCCAGACGGAGACCACCTTGGCGATATCCTCTTCGGTAACTTCTTCCTGGAGCAGAGCGGATTGGCCGCTCTTGGCGAGCTTGGCATTGTGCTCCTCGAGCTTGGTTTGCAATTCAGGAATGCGCCCGTACTGGATCTCGCTCGCCTTGGCAAAATCACCCTGACGTTGGGCGATCGCCAGATCGTTCTTCATTGCTTCGATCTGCTCGTTGATCTTCTGGGACTTACCGATCTCTTCCTTCTCCTTCTGCCAGCGGGCTTTCAGTCCCGATCCGGTTTCCTTTGTCTCGGCGAGTTCCTTCTCAAGCTTCTCCAGGCGCTCTTTGCTGGCGGCATCCTTCTCCTTACGGAGGGCCTGACGCTCCATCTCGAGCATCATGATCTGGCGCTCCATCTGGTCGATCTCAGTCGGCATCGACTCGATCTCGATCTTGAGACGGGAAGCGGCCTCGTCGATCAGATCGACAGCCTTGTCGGGAAGGAAGCGGTCGGAGATATAACGGTGGGAAAGGACCGCAGCGGCAACCAGAGCGGCATCCTGGATACGGACGCCGTGGTGGACCTCGTAGCGCTCCTTGAGGCCGCGCAGGATGGCAATCGTATCCTCGACACTCGGTTCGTTGACCTTCACGGGCTGGAAGCGGCGCTCGAGGGCCGCATCCTTCTCGATGTACTTACGGTACTCGTCCAGCGTCGTCGCGCCGATCGTGCGGAGTTCTCCGCGGGCAAGCTGGGGCTTGAGGAGATTGGAGGCATCCATCGATCCTTCGGCGGCACCGGCGCCGACGATGGTATGTAGTTCGTCAATGAAGAGGATGATCTCCCCCTCCGAAGCTGTGACTTCCTTCAGGAAAGCCTTCAGACGGTCCTCGAACTCGCCTCGGAACTTGGCTCCAGCCACCATCGCGCCGATATCCATGGCGACCAGGCGCTTGTTCTTGAGCGAATCGGGAACATCCCCGCTGACGATACGGCGCGCCAGTCCCTCAACGATGGCCGTCTTGCCAACGCCTGGTTCGCCGATAAGCACGGGGTTGTTCTTGGTACGCCGGGAGAGGACCTGCATGGTGCGACGGATCTCCTCATCGCGACCGATGACAGGGTCGATCTTCCCCTTGCGGGCCATCTCGGTGATGTCGCGACCGTATTTCTCCAGCGTCTGGTATTTTCCCTCAGGGTTCTGGTCGGTAACGCGCTGGCTGCCACGGATCTCGACCAAGGCCTTCATCAGAGCCTGATGAGTGATGCCAATCTCTTGGAGTAACTTGGCGACGGCGTTCTTCTCCTGACTCAGGGCCAGAAGGTAGTGCTCTGCGGAAAGAAACTCATCCTTGAGCTTCGCCATCTCCCCCTCTGCGGAGTCGATGGTCTTGCGGAGTTCGTTGCCGACAAAAGGCTGAGCACCTCCATGCACTTTTGGCAAAGCTGCGGAGGCCGACTCGAGCTTGGCAATGAAAGGCTGAACGGCCACGCCCATCTTCTCCAGAACGGGACGGGTGAGGCCTTCGCTCTGGGCGAGTAGCGAGAGCAGGAAATGTTCGTTCCCGATCTCCTGCTGGCCGAGACCTGAGGCGATGTCGATCGCACCATTGAAGGCCTCCTGCATTTTGGCTGTAAATTTATCCGGTTTCATAGGGGGAGAACTTATTCGCTATTTTCTAGTGGGTGGGTTGAGCTTGATTCCCTTGCGAAGAAAGGTGGGTATGTCGAGATCTTCACCCTCGACGATGGTTGGCTCGCTCTTGTCAAAGCGGCCCCGCTGATAGGTGTCCAGGGCAAGCGTTCCCTGCATCTGCTTGGAAGTGGCGGCAGCCTTCTTTCCCGACTTGGAGGTAGGCTTTGTCTGAACTGGGAAGAGCTCGTCAGCGCCTTTTTCCCCTTCACTATGTCCAGAGGAGATCTCCTCTCCACGAGACGGTTGAGGCAACTTTGTCCCGATCTGGCTGACTGGACTGATAGGGCTGATAGGGCTAATCGCACTATTCGGTTCGCCGGTTTCGTTGCTTTCACTTGGTTTGGCAGGCTTTCTGACAGTCCCTCCGGAAGAGGCCAAGAGGTAAAGCTCCAAGGCTGATCCGAGAGGCCCATCCGCATGGACTCCCACTTTTATTTGACAGTTATCACCGGCAATTTGTTCAATTTTACCGACAACGGCCTGAACCTCCGCAAAGGAGATGTCCTTGGCACCCCGGAGTAGCAGAAGAATCATCGACGACTCCTTGAGGGCCATCCCCTTGCCGGGCAAAGTCAGGAGGGGACTCTTCAAGGCTCTCTCCAGAGCCTCGTGAAGCCGGTTGGATCCCTCAGCCTTCCCAAATCCGAAATGGGTGATTGCCCCAGGTTTCCCGAGCACATGGTGAATGTCAGCACGGGTGATCTTCACGGGTCCCGAAGTCGAGATCATCCCGGTGAGTGCCAGAAGGGCGGCTAGCAGAGTCCGGTCGGAAAGAACGAAGGCCTCACCCACGGCGGCTATCGATGGAGATCCGCCGGAGAGTTGATCATTCCCGATCACGACAACGGCATCACAGATCTCTTGCAGTTTTTCCAAGGCCCGCTCGGCAAGGTCCCTCTTGTGCTTTCCCTCAAAGGAGAAGGGCATGCCGACACAGGCCATCGTGGTCAATCCAGCCGACTTAGCACGAATGGCCAGAGCCGGAAGAAGGAAGGAACCCGTCTCCCCACCGAGACCACCACAAAGAATGACCGCCGAAGACCCCTCAACGGTCCGCCCGAACTCGTCATCGATCACGCGGAAACCCTCCCCTGGATCTCCCTCGGGCACCTCGATTTTGTCACGGACAATGGAGGCATTCAGCGAATCGGGATCATTGTTGACGGCTAGAAGTCCTGTCATGCCCGGGTACTCGACGGAAAGCAGGTCGAGCACGGTGACACCAGCATTGCCTATACCGACCAGGATGCGACGGGATGGTGAGGTGCTCATCGGGAACGTTTCTTGAAGAGACTTCCAAGCCCCTGGGTGAACCGGTCGAGCATGCTCTCGGGTGCGATATTCTTAGTCACGAGCCTCGCGTATTTGGTCAGTCCGATTGCGGTGGAGTACTGAGGGTCCTCGAAAATCTGAGTGGCGCCGCTGACATTACGAGCGCGTGTGAGCTCCACCGGAATGTCAAAGACCTCCTCGGCGACCTGGGCGATTCCCTTCAGCTTGGAACAGCCACCGGTGATCATGACTCCCCGGATGAGATCCATCATCCCCTCACCGGATGACTCGATGTCGCGGCGAATCAGTTCGAAGATTTCCTTCACTCGGAGGTGAATGATCGTTTCAAGGGAGACGCGATCGACATCACAGCCAAGGAATCTAGGGTCGTTCTTCAGCGAGATAAACCCTCCCTCTGAACTCACCGGGTCGGATGCTGAACCCTCCTCGATCTTGAGAAGTTCAGCCCTGGCAATCGGCAGCCGCAGCCCCACGGAAATGTCATTGGTGATGTGGTCACCTCCCAGGGCCAGCACGCCGCTATGGCGAATGGCTCCATCGATATAGACCAGGTAATCGGTCGTTCCACCCCCGATATCGATCATAAGAGCCCCGTAGTTCTTCTGATCCTGGGAAAGAACAACCTGTGCGCTGGCAAGCGAACTGAGCACGACATCCTCGATGCCGATCTTCAGCGACTCGATGCAGCGGAGCGTGTTGTGGATACGCGTTTTAATCCCGTGAACAATGTGAAAATCGGCCTCCAACAGCGCTCCCTCCGACTTGAGGGGATCGATGACGTTCTGATTCCCATCGACGTGATAGGCCTGAAGGATGGTGTGCAGAAAGGTATTCGGTGTGGGAATGGCGACCTCCTTCGCGTTCACCTCCACGGCCTCCAGATCCTCGGGTTCGATCTGCCTCTCGGCGCGAAGAGCCAGGGAGCCGCGGTTATTGAAGCTTGCCAGATGCGATCCCGTGATCGCGACCCAGACATTGCCGATTTCAACATTCGTCTTGTCCTCGGCATCGAGGATCGCCTCGCGGACGCACTCGGTAACAGTCTCCATATCGACGATCTCCCCCTTGCGCACGCCTCGGGACGGGGTCTCCCCTACTCCGAGAATGCTAATCTGATCATCGTCCCTCGCTTCGGCGACGATGACGCTGATCTTCGTCGTTCCGATTTCGAGTCCTACAAAGATTTGCTCGTTGGCCATGGCGAAAAAGTGGGTTGCCGGGGGCTAGTTGTGCTTTAGGATTTTTTTGGAAGGGGCGACGGGTGCTATTTTGTCAGACCCTTGCTCGGGCGTAAGCACAAAAGTGACGGGAGTATTGCGGCTGACCATGAGGTTGGCGGTCTGAATCTTGCGGCCGGTTTCCTGACAATGGTCGAGCAGCTTGTGAAGACGATCGAGCTGCGCCGGCATGTCGGCACCTCCAAGGGTTCCAAATGTGAATTTAGCACCGGAGGCGTCGGTCACGACGGCGGCATAGGGCTTGGAAACATCAACCGAGCTGATCCGGAATGTCTCTTCAGGAAGTTCAGAAAGCGTCTGCCTCAACAGAAGGGCCGTGGTGAGTGACAAACTCTCCAGTTTCTTGCCAGGGACAGCCTTTTCCAGAGAAACGCCGCGAAGCACGGGAAGGCCCAGGAATTTGTCATCGAGTCTGGCTGGACGCATCATTACTCCCTCCTTATCGCAGAGGAAGCTCTTGCCGGGGATGAACGATTCACCGGCGGCCGCTTCGATCTCTCCCGGGGCAACAAACAGAAAAACGGGAGCCCGCGGCTCCAACCCGACTTCGATGGTGTCGGGTAACATCCGTTCGATGCTCACGGAGCGAACCTCGGGGAGGGCGGCCAGTTTCTGGTTCGCCTGTTCGAGGTCGAGGCCAAAGATGTTCTTCCCCTCGTTGAAGCCAGTCAGGTTGACCAATTCTTCCTGGGTAAGAACACCGTTGAGATGGGTGACGAGGTGCTTAAGATTATATTCGGGGTTCTTGAAAAAGAATTTTCCGCAGGCGAACCGCGCTCCGGCCGCCAGTAGGCCGACCACGATCACGATGAAGAATGCCTTCCAGAGGAAGCCGCTCGCCTTGCCGCGATGCTGACGCTTCATGCTGGCCGTTCGCACATTCACCTCGAGGAGGTGCTGACGGCGCCCTGGGCCGACTCCTTTACGTCTGTTGGCTCCGGTATTGCGTCGAGTTTTCATGCGCTGGCAGTTCGGGCTGTGAGTGATCGCTCCGCTATTCTGCAGCAAAGATCTGTAAAATCGAGCCCCATGGCGGCAGCTGCTTTGGGAAGCAGACTGGTTTCCGTCATTCCGGGGATGGTGTTGATTTCCAAAATAGTGGGGCCGGCGGGGGAGAGTAGGACGTCGACCCGGCTGTAGACGCTCAGCCCGAGAGCGCGCACTGCGGCGAGCGCCGCTCCTTGCACGGCTTCCGTCTCTGAGGGAGAGAGAGGTGCCGGCACCAGATACTCCGTGGCTCCCTTGGTATACTTGTTGGTGTAGTCGTAAAATCCCTCATTTGGCTTGATCTCGACCACAGGTAGCACTTGTTCGCCGATCACGCCCACGGTCAGTTCCCTCCCCGTCACCAGCTCCTCGACAAGGATCTCCTCACCGTGAAGGAGGCAGTCGGCAAGGGCCTGGTCGATTCCGCTAGGTTCATGGACGAGATGAACGCCGACACTCGATCCCTGGCGTGGGGCTTTGATGACGATGGGTAGCGGCAGCGTCGGATGCTCCCCAGTATGCAGGATCTCGAAACGAGGCGTCGGCACGCCAGCTTTGACCAAAGCCTGCTTAGTCAGGATCTTGTCAAAGGCCACACGACTCTGCTCGGCCCCCTCACCCGTGTAAGCCACACAGCGTTCGTCGAGCACACCCTGAAGTCCGCCATCCTCGCCGAAGGTTCCATGGATCAGGTTGAAGACAAGTTCGGTCCCTTCGGGAATGACAACCTCGGTGCCAGCAATCTCGATCTCCTCGACGTGGGCACCTGCGTTCCTGAGCGCTGTGGCCACGGAGGAACCGGAGCGCAGGGAGACCTCACGCTCAGAACCGGGGCCTCCTTTGAGAACAACAAGGAAACGATTACGTGGGTCGAAGGAGAGTTCAGTGCTCATGGGTAATTTCGTGGTCTTTCGGTTCTTCACCGATAATAGAAACCTCTGTCTCCAGCTCGATCCCGCGTTCCAGAAGAGCTCGATCTTGAATGCGCCTGATCAGGGAAAGGATCTCGCCCGCCGTAGCGCCGCCGTCATTGACAATGAAGTTCGCATGGACTTCGGAGACGCGGGCCCCACCGACAGCACTGTTCTTGAGTCCCAGTTCATCGATAAGTTTACCGGCGGAGATCCCACCGGGATTCTTGAAGATGCAGCCCGCGCTGGCCGCTACAGGCTGGGTTTCCTTACGATGGCGAAGCGATTCGCCGAGGAGGTCGTCGATCTTTCCGGTGTTGGCCGATTCCCCGGAGAGCGTGGCCGAGAGCGCGTAATGGTCATGTAGAACCGGGACATCGCGGTAGCGAACTTCGATCTCTTCCGGAGTCCGGGAAACGATGTTTCCATCACGATCGGCAAACCGGATCTTGACGACCTGGTCGAATGTCTGGACACCCATCGCGCCCGCATTCATGCGCAACGCCCCACCCAGGTTTCCTGGAATGCCGTCCATCCATTCAAACCCCGTAAGTCCTGCATTGCGAGCGACGGCGGCCAGTTGCTTGAGACGAATCCCGACCCCGGCGATAACCTCATTCCCATCCACCGAGGCCTCGGCAAAACAACCTTTGGACAAATGGGCCACGACTCCGGGAAAACCGCCATCCCGAACAATGAGATTGGACCCGCGACCCATGACCATAAAGGGTATCCTCTCGTCATGGCAGAGGCGGACAAGTTCCGCGAACCCTTCCTCACTCTCGGGCTCCACCCAAAAACGCGCTGGCCCGCCGACCCTCATCGATGTGTGACGGGAGAGCGGTTCGGACATTTTGATGACACCCGGGCCCATGGCCTTGCGGAGCTTTTCCCGAAGAACCAATTCCCGGGCGATCAGTGCACCTGCCTCATGGATGTTTCCCGCGCCGAGGGTGATGACCATATCTCCTTCTCTGAGAGAGGCTGCTGCAGCACATCCCGCCTCCAGTACAGAAGCGGCGCGCGTGATTCCCTGATGGCCTTCGGCTCGGGCCGCCTCCACCACACTCCCCTCATCGATTCCAGGGATGGGGGCTTCGCCGGCGGGATAGATCGGGGTAACAAAGACAAGGTCGGCATCTCCAAAGGACCTTCCGAACTCGGCTTTGAGGGAAGCTGTGCGGGAATAACGGTGAGGCTGGAAGAGAACCACGAGACGGCCCTCTCTTCCAATTTTTCCTTCTTGCCCGGCGTCACGGAGGGCGACCTTTGCGGTTGCAAGCGTTGCCGCAATTTCGGTGGGATGATGGCCATAATCGTCGAAGACTCGGAACTCATCGTCCTCATACTTGAGTTCAAAGCGGCGCTTCGCTCCTCGGAAGGCTTCCAACGAGGAGGCGATGACGGAAAAGGAAATTCCCAAGTCGTTAGCTAGCGCAATCACCAGAAGGGCGTTCTGGGCATTATGCAAACCGGGAATCCCAAGATGGACGCGACCGAGAAGTTTCCCTTCATGGAAAACCGCAAAACGGATCGTGAGTCCCGATTGTTCCACCTCCACGAGTTGATAATGGCAGTGGGATCCTGTCCCCACAGGAACAGCCCCCGGGTGCGTGGAACAGATGCGCGTGGCTCCGGGGTCATCGGCCCAGTAGTAGACTTTTCCAGAAGTCTGACTAAGGAGCTTGGAAAAAACCGCGTCGATCGCGGTGAGATCCTGGTAGTGATCGAGATGCTCGGGCTCGATGTTGAGCACCAGCGCGTGACGCGGGTGGTAATGAACCAGCGTACCGTCGCTTTCGTCTCCCTCGGCCACCAGGTGCGTTCCCTCGGAGTCCCAACGAGCATTCGTTCCGAGAATGGGGATTTCGGCCCCGACATAGTGGGAGGGCTTGAGCCCGCCCGCGCGCAAGACATGGGCGGCCATGGCGGAGGTCGTGGTTTTTCCGTGCATCCCGCAGACCACCACTCCCTGCTTGCCGGTCATCACGGCGGCCAGGACTTCGGCCCGGCGTGCCATCGTTTTTTTAAGAGTCAGCGCCGCATCAAAGGCAGGATTGCCGGCATGGATCGCGGAAGAAAAAATCACCAGTTCCGCATCGTCGACCAGGCGTGTGCTGTTGGGAGACTCAAAGTCGAGTCCTTTGCGTCGCAGACGTTCAACTTCCTGGGTGTCGACCTTGTCCGAACCGCTGACACGATGACCGAGCGCCAGAAGAAGAGCCGCAATGCCACTCATCCCGGAACCGGCTACTCCGATGAGGTGGATGCGACGTGATGTGGGGCCGAGAAGGAATGATGCCAGTTCCGCACCCCCAAGGCGGGCGTCGTTGACCCTCCTCTCAGAAATCATCGTCCAGCCTCCCGGGTCACAATCCCCTGCTCCATGACATCGGCTACTAGTCCCGCCGCACCGCGTGGTAGAACGGAGCCGGCGGCAGCAGCCATGCGCTCGCGTCGGCGTCCGTCGTTAAGGAGATTCCGGACCAAGAGAGCGAAGGATTCCGGGTCAGCTGTCTTTTCCTCGATGAGCTCCGCGGCACCGGCATCGCGGAAGGCCTCGGCATTGCGATGCTGGTGCAGGTCCGCTGCAAAGGGGAAGGGAATCAGGAGAGACGGAAGCGAGAACTGCGAAATCTCGCTGAGGCTTGCCGCTCCGGCACGCGACACCACAAGGTCGGCAGCGGAATAAGCTTGTTCCATCTTGTGATGGAAGGAGGCGACATGAGAGGCAATACCCTCCCGTTGGTAATTGATGGCTGCAAGGTTGTCGTCGCGCTCACCGGTGAGATGAATGACTTGCAGGGGCCTGTTCTCTTCATCGCGGAAATCCTTGAGATAAGCGGCCGATCGGAAGAGAAGCTGGTTGATTCCGGCTGCACCCTGGCTCCCACCCATCACCAGGAGGGTTGGCAGTTCCGGATCAAGGCCGAATGCGGCACGAGCCTCCCCCTTGGGCAGCGGGGTTCCGAGATTACGGCGCACCGGAGTTCCTGTCACGATGCAGGTGCTCTTCGGAAAGGAGGATTCGCAGAACTTCAATCCCAGGAGAACGCGATCGGTCCAACGTGAGGCTAGACGGTTAGCCCGGCCCGCTATCGCATTGGATTCATGCAGGTAGCAAGGAATGCCTGAGAGACGTGCTGCCAGCAGGGGAGCCGCTGAGGTAAATCCCCCCATCCCAAGCACGCCGGCAGGCTGATAGCGTGAGTAGAGCTGCCTGCAGGTGCTGAAGCTCTCCCAACCCCGCTTCAGAAACCGTAGAAACGCTGGGGAGAGGAGCGCGGGCATTCCGATGGAGGGAAGCTTCTCACACCGGAACTCGGCATGATCCCTCAGCGCCACAGCATCGATCTCCTTCTCCGAGACAAGCAGCAGGACCTCGTGGCCTCGGTCATGCAGGACCTCGGCGACCGCAAGACCGGGAAAGAGATGTCCTCCGGTACCACCGCAGGCGATGACGAATTGTTTGGGGACCGCCATGCGTGATTCCTAGATTCTGGGAACGGATCGTCCCGCGAGAACGACCTGCCTCTCCGTGGCGGTAGCGATCGGGGTGCCGGTGCGGTGGATATTGACAAGGATTCCAATCATGAAAAGACAAACGGCCATATTGCTTCCCCCGTAGCTGATGAAGGGAAGAGGCATCCCTTTGTTGGGAAGCATCGAGGTCGTCATTCCGATATTGACCGCTGCCTGCATCGAGATCAACAGGAGGATTCCCATGGCGAGAAGTTTTCCAAAGCGATCCTTGGCATTAGCAGCTATGAGGCCGCCGCAGAGGATGATGAGAATGAATCCCAGGAGGACGAGCCATGTGAATCGAAGTCCCAACTCCTCCCCGATCATCGGGAAGATGAAGTCGGTGTGGGCGTAGGGCAGGTAGAGCATCTTCTGACGTCCCTCCCCGAGCCCAAGCCCCTCGAATCCGCCGGAGCCGAATGCGATCAAGGCCTGCCATTGCTGGAGTCCTTTGCCCAACTTGTCGGCATCGGGATGCATGAAGGTCATCATACGTGCGGCGCGTTCCGGAATCAGCATAGCGATTCCAAGCAGCCCCGTAAGCCCCACTCCACAAAGTCCGGCGATGACCACCCAATTGGCACCCCCCACCAGACAGATGGCTAGTGTCGTCGCTCCAATGAGGGCAGCCGTACCGAGATCCACCTCCTTGGCAATAAGGCCAATGATGACAGCCACGACGCCGATCGGAATCACAAACCCATCCAGCATCTTCCGGGGATCCGTCTGTTCGCGGGAAAACCACCAGGCGACAAAGAAAACTGCCGCAATTTTCCCGAACTCGCTGGGCTGAAAGACAAGAATGCGCAGGTTGAGCCAGCGATGCGACCCGTTGATCTTCATTCCCACATGGGGAACGAAACAGAGAACGAGCAGAAGGACTGAGACCCCGAACCAGATTTTCCAAGTGCGCTGCCAGAGATGATAATCGGTCATCGCGCCCACAACACAGACCCCCATGCCGATGATCAGCCAGAAGATATCCTTTTTGACAAAATAGTAGATGTCACCGTGACTCTCCTGGGCATAAGCGCTCGTGCTGAAAAGCATCACCACTCCAAGGGCAAGAAGCCCGACCACGGAGATCAGGAGGAGGTAGATGCTGCTGCGCTGCACGGCTCCTGGATTCTGAAGGGCTCTGGAAGGGTTACGAGATGCTTTTAGAGACGCTTACTGGGCCGCCTTCTTCGATAATGTAGCGGAAGAGGGAATCTTCAGCATCTGACCGATCTGGATCTTCTTCGGATCGGTGATGCCATTCGCTTTCATGAGCTGATCGGGCGTGATCTTGAATTTTTTGGCAATCTTGTAAGGGCTGTCTCCCTTGACGACGGTATATTCGCTGGTCGGCCCCTGATCCTCAGTAGGTGCCGCTACTGCAGCGGCACCCGCTGCGGAAGCTACTCCCGTAAGGGTTGTAGTCGCTGAGGTGACTGCACCGGCAACTGCAGCAGGCGCCTGCTGCACGCTTTCCACAACCTTACCGGCTTGGGCCGAGACATCAGTAACTGCCTGACTCATCACTTTGGTAGGCACCTTGAGAATCTGGCCAACCTGAAGCACAGACTTTTCTGTCATTCCGTTCACCTTTTCGAGTTCGGGAATCGCTACTCCTAGTGAGGAGGCAATGCGCGTGAGCGTATCTCCCGCCTTAACCATATAGGTGTTCACTGTTTCGGGAATTCCGGATGACACTGCCACACGGGATGGCTGAGAGGCTTGGGATGCAGGGGAAGTTGCAGTCGCAGGTTCCTGGGCAGATGATGTTGCTACAGCAGCGGCACCAATGCCCGAGGCGCCAACGGTTTTCCCAATTATACTCTTGGCGCTCGCCAAGAATCCCCTCGGAGCCGTGTTTACAGCCGTGCTTGCAGTCGAAGTCGGCTTCGTCTGTCTGGCAGCGCTTTCCGTGACGGCCTTCACTGCCTTGGGAGCCTCGCTCACTTTGGCAATAAGGGGAGCCTTGGAAGATGCTGGAGGCTCTCCGCTTGGACCTGAACCTGAACCAGAACCACTGGCATTACCAGAACCTTGGTCGATTGATGACTGCTTTTGAGATGACACAGACTCCGTGGAGCGAGCCGTCTTGGCGGAAGAGGCCTTGTCGGCCTTCATCGTATTAAAGGCGTAAAGTCCGCCCACAGCTACCCCATGAAGAAGAAGAACCGCCACAAAGGCGTGAGAGAGCTTCATATTCGGTTCGGGACCATAGTCCTCGAACTCCTCTTCTGGAGCGTGCATGGTTGCAGCGCGAGCGCGGAGCCGACGGGTACGTTTCGGATTCATCGGTTTCATGGGTTGGAGTTTCCTATTCGATTTACTAGGTATTGTGTTTGTTGAAGAGCTAAAAAATTATTAATTCTAGGGGTTGTGTGTGGCTCCTTGAGCGAGGGAAATCCCTGTGCCCATGGATTCCTTCACAAGCCTTCTGAATATCTCCCCGCGCTCCACATAATCGCGGAACATATCGAAAGAGGAGGTGCCGGGTGAGAAAAGTATTGTCGTCCCGGGTTTAGCCTCTTTTCGGGCGGCCAAAACCGCCTCCTGAAGACTCTCTACCTCGAGGCAATGAAGAGGCGCCCAATCCCTTGCAATCCGATGACGCATCTCACCAAGGAGAATCGCTAGACTCACGCGCTCACGGACCAAGTCGGCGATGGGTAAGAATTCAAAGCCCTTATCCTTTCCACCGGCGATCAGGATGAGGGGTCCCGTCACGGATCGGATCGCCTGCTCCATGGCATCTAGGGTCGTAGCCTTGGAATCATTGATCCAGCTCAGGCCATCATACTCCGCGATAAATTCACAGCGGTGAGCCGGCGGTGTGTACTCCCGGATCGCATCGGCCATCATGCTCGTATCGGCACCGAGCGCGATGCCGACAGCAAAGGCGGCCATGACATTGGCCGCATTGTGGGGGCCGCGGAGCCTCGTCGTGGACAGCTCCAGCAGCACTTTCCCACCATACTGGATCCTGAGATTGTCATTGAGAGAGAGATCTGCCGATGGATCCGTGGTGCTGAAAGTGATCCTCCTTGCCTTTATCTTGGAGAGATCAAGATCCTTTGTATCCGCAGGAATCACCGCCCAGTCCTCTGCGGTCTGATTCTTAAAGATCCTGAGCTTCGCTTCTCGATATTCATGTATCGAGGGGTAGCGGTCGAGGTGGTTGGGACTGAGGTTGAGCCATGCGGAGACCCTCGGACGGAATGTCTTGATAGTCTCAAGCTGGAACGAACTGACTTCCACAACGAGCACATCCCAGCCCCATGCTCCGTCTAGCAGCTCCGACATGGGGGTTCCAATATTCCCACAGGAGGCTGCCCTGAGTCCTGCTCCACGGAGCATCAGGGTGGTGAGTTCCGTCGTTGTTGTTTTTCCATTGGTGCCTGTGATCGCCACCACCGGAAAAGGACAAAGCGTGAAAGCCAGTTCGAGCTCGCCGATCAGGGGGATGCCCTTCCTCAGGACATTCACGACGATAGCTGCCGTCTCCTCGATTCCTGGACTCAAGACCGCAATGTCATGAACGACATTATCCCCCGCGGCATCAGCTCCCGTGAGAACGCTGATCCCTTCCTTACGCAAGAGTTCGGCTCGTTCGCTAAGAACAGACGATTCTCCACTGTCACAGACTGTTACCTCGGCCTCGGAGCACTTGAGCAGGCGTGCTGCGGCGAGACCGCTTCTCCCCAAGCCAAGGACGACGGCCTTCTTGCCGATGTAGAGATTGGATGAGGCGTTCATGGGCACTGGTCAGCGCAACTTCAGGGTTGCGATGCCAAGAAGTCCGAACACAATGGCTATGATCCAGAACCGCACCGTGACCGTGTTTTCCTTCCATCCGGAAAGTTCAAAATGGTGGTGTAGCGGCGACATCTTGAAGATGCGTTTCCCAGTCAGCTTGAAGCTGGCTACCTGAAGGATGACCGAGAGCGCCTCGGCAACAAAAACCCCTCCAACAATCGCAAGCATCAGTTCCTGCTTGCAGCAGATCGCAAGCACGCCAAGCAGACCTCCAATCGCCAGGGATCCCGTGTCCCCCATAAAGACTTTTGCCGGATGGCAGTTCCACCAGAGAAAACCGAGTGCTGCGCCCGCCAAGGCAAGACTCACAACAGCCAGCTCGCCGGAAAACCCGTAATACGGAATCTGAAGGTAGAAGGCCGCCTTGCTGTTTCCTGCAAGGTAGGTGAAGACACCGAAGCAGATCCCGGCCATGACAGTGCATCCGGAGGCTAGTCCGTCGAGTCCGTCGGTGAGATTCACCGCGTTCGAGGATCCGACGATGATCAGCAAATAGAAAATATAGGTCCAGAAGATGCCGAGGCTTAAAACAGGACCCTTGATGAACGGGATATAGAGTTGTTGCGCCTGCTTGGCCAGAGAGGGCGAGAGAAGAAAGAATGCCGTGATTCCGGCCGCGAGAACGCACTGAAGAACAAACTTGAGACGGCTACTGATGCCTGCGGAACTTTTCTTCGTTACCTTCAGCCAATCGTCATAAAATCCGAGCGCTCCGAGAAAGAGGACCGTGATGAGACAGATCCAGACAAAAGGATTGTCAGGACGCGCCCAGATCAGAGTGGAAAGAACCACGGCCGCAATGAGCAGGATCCCCCCCATGGTTGGGGTTCCCTTCTTTCCGCCATGAAGTTCGTTGAGTCGGTGAACTTCCTCGGCGCTTCGGATCGGTTGGCCCAACTTCAGCTCTACCAAGCGGCGAATGACTGTGTTGCCGAACATTAGGCAGATCAGGAATGAAGTGAGCCCGGCGCAGAGTGCGCGGAAGGAGATGTATTGAAAAACATTCAGGGCTTTTCCAAGCTGCACCCCGTGCAGGAGAGATCCGAATTGTGACAGGTAATAAAGCATCGTGTGATGGGTTGAATGTTCAGTTGAAGTGTTGAAGGACTTCCTCCATGCGCGCGCTCCTGCTGGCTTTCAGCAGGACTAGGTCGCCCTGAGTGGCAAATGAGGAGAGAAGCTTGGCTGCCGCAGCATTGTCCGAAACGACGTGCACATCCGAAAACCCTGCCTTCGAAGCCGCATCAGCTATTGCCGAAGCTTCTTCACCTACGGTGATCAGCGCGGAGAGTACAACAGCGGCTTTCTTGCCTACGCTTTCATACCCCGTAGACGCATGAATTCCTAATTCCCCCATCCTGCCAAGAACAGCAATCTTGCGACCCGGTATGGAGATTCCCTCAAGCGTCTCAAGGGCGGCTATCATCGATTCAGGATTCGCATTGTAGGTGTCGTCCAGAAACGTCACGCCACCCCGGATCAACTTGGCCAGTCGTCCTGAAGTCAGGGTGACACCAGCAAGTCCCGAAACGCACTTCTCCATTGTGATCCCGCACTGCAATCCCGCCGCAATTGCCAAAAGGGCATTGCCGATCATATGCCGCCCCGGCACCGGGAGAACGGCTTCGGCTCTCCCGAACTCTCCCTCGATCATAAAACGTGTCTCATCCAGGCCGTGTCGAATCCCCGTGGCCCTGAGGTCTCCCCGATCGAACCCAACCTGCAAGACCCGGGCGGATGTTCTGGAAGCCAGCTCCTTGGAAAAATCATCCTCAGCCGGAATGATCGCATACCCACCGGACGGCAGCTTCTCTAGAAGATCTCCCTTCTCGGCCGCGATTTCTTCACGACTCCCAAGATGCTCGATGTGAGCGGTTCCGATATTTGTGATAATGCCGATCTCCGGCCTAGCCAATCCGGCAAGCGGCGCGATCTCACGACGGTGATTCATTCCGATCTCCCAGACGGCAGCTTCATCCTCAAGATCGGCCGTCAGGATGGAGAGAGGAAGACCGATCTCATTGTTCAGATTACCCAGAGTGGCTGTTGTGCGTAGGGATGAGCGAAGCACGGCCGCTGTAAAATCCTTCACGGAGGTCTTCCCGCTGCTGCCGGTGATGGCAATAGCACGCAGCGTTAGTCTGGAGCGCCACGCTGAGGCAAGGAGTGCGAGTCCTGTCATTGTATCCGGCGTACTCAGAATACCAAACCCGTGAGGCAAACCCGCCGGAGGTTCACCATCGCAGAGAGCCGCAACAGCTCCTTTTGCGGCGGCTTCAGCGATGAAGTGATTCCCGTCGAAACGTTCCCCCCTGAGCGCAATGTAGAGATCACCGGCCTCGATCGAACGCGTATCCTTGCCGATGCGGCGCACCATGCTTTCAGGATTTCCAGCAATAAGAGCTGCGCCACACATTCCGGCTATTTCAGCAAGTGAAAGCGGATTCATCGTCTCGCCTCCTCCCTCTCATCAAATTCCTTCGCAGCCATCGCACGGGCAGTGACCCTGACGTCGTCAAAAGGGTGACGGCCAGACCCCGTCTCCTGGTAATCCTCGTGTCCCTTACCTGCTACGAGCACGATATCCCCCGGCGCCGCGATCTCCACCGCACGCCTGATAGCGCTCTCACGGTCGACATAGCTTTCATGGCCTCTGACACGGAAACCTCTCGATGCCTCATTCATGATCTCCAGTGGATCCTCGCCGCGGGGGTTGTCGGAAGTCAGAATCACGCGATCCGAATTCTGCTCGACGGCAGCTGCCATGAGGGGACGCTTGGCCCGGTCACGGTCACCACCGCAACCGAAAACCGTGATGATGCTGGCGGGATTCAGCTGCCGGAGAGTGCTGAGCACATTCACCAGCGCATCGGGCGTATGGGCGTAGTCGACAAAGGCCTGGAAATTCCGCTTTACGGGAACGCGCTCCAGGCGTCCCGGAACTTGAGGAATCGTCGCTGCAGCGGCGATGGCGCGCCGCAGTTCAAGTCCCATAGCTGAGGTAGCGGCCAATGCAGCGACGGTATTGTATACATTGAAGAGACCGATCAGCGGAGTCCTGACAAGATAGCTTCTTCCCTTGGCATCCAATCGGAAGATGGTGCCAGTCGCTGTGTAAGTAATGTCACTGGCTCGGAAATGACAGCCACTTCCCTGACCGTAGGTGATGACCGGGACACCTTGAACGCGGTCGAGAAGACGATGCCCGTAACGGTCATCCGAGTTGATGATCGCTCGGGCCTTTTTCTTGGTCTGCTTTGCAAGTCCCGTGAAGAGCAGGCGTTTCGCCTCGAAGTACTCCTCCATGGATCCGTGGTAGTCGAGATGGTCCTGGGTGAGATTGGTAAAGATGGCGGCATCGAACTCAACCCCTCCAACGCGGTGCTGTATCAGCGCATGGCTGGAGACCTCAAGGGCTGCTGCACGAAATCCTCCATCCCTCATGATGGCCAGCATCCGCTGTAGGTCGATCGACTCGGGCGTGGTCCTCGAAGCAGGCTCAACGATACCCGGAAGGACGTACTCAATCGTCCCAACAAGCCCGCAAGGACGGCCGACTGCATCGCAGAGATGCCTGATGATCCAGGCCGTGGTTGTCTTGCCATTCGTTCCGGTGACACCGGCCACGGCAAGCGATGTCGAGGGATGTCCGTAGAAGGAGGCCGACAGTGCGGCCATCGCCACACGAGCATCGGGAACCCTCACAATAGGAACCCCTGCTATCGAGGGAATCTCTTTTCGGGAAATGTCTTTATCTGTCACGACCGCAACGGCCCCCTTTTCGATCGCCTCTCTGACAAAGTGGATTCCGTTTTCAATGGATCCTGGAATCGCAATAAAGAGATCGCCGCCGCGGACAGATCGCGAATCGCAACTCAGGCCCATGACCGTTACATCAGGACTCCCTATGACGGAGATCACCGGGGTGGATTGAATGAGTGTTTCTAGATTCATGTCAGGAATATTCATCTGACACTCACGGCAGCTGTGCTGGAACCCTCCTTGGATAGGGATTCCCCAGGTTCGGGGTCCATATCAAGGTACCGGGCGGTTTTCCCTCCGATTTTTGAAAAGACGGGGCCGGCCACCGAACCTCCGTAGTTCGCTGTCTCGCCCAACTTGGCATCATCCACGATGACGATGCCCATGACTCTCGGTTTATTGACTGGAAAAAAGCCGGCAAACGAGACGATGTAGCGCCCCTCTAGGTATCCCCCATGGGGACTGATTTTCTGTGCGGTGCCCGTCTTGCCGGCGACGCGATATCCCTCGACTCGCGCTAGCGGTGCAGTGCCCTGGTTACTGACTGCCTTCTCCAGCGCATTGGCGATGTAGTTGGCACTTTCCGGCTTCACCACTTGGGCGACGGGAGGCTCTTGAAGTTCAGCGCTTCCCTCACCCTTGCTCAAGACGAGTTTCGGCTTCATGAGTTTGCCGCCGTTGGCAATCGCGGACATCGCCATCACCATCTGGATCGGTGTCACAGCGACGGATTGCCCGTAAGCCATGCGCGTCTTTGTCAGCATATCCCAACGGTGGGGCGGGTTTACCATCCCCGAAATTTCGCCAGGAAGAGGGATTCCCGTGCGGGTACCAAATCCGTATTTCCTGACGTAGTCATAGAACAGCTGATCCTTCATTTTCAGAGAGATCTTGGCGGCACCCACGTTAGAGGACTTCATGAGGATCTCGGAAACACTGAGATCGCCGCAACCATGGTGGTCCTTGATGGTCTTCCCCCCGTAGGAAAAGTGACCGTTCTCACAAAAGATCCGGGTCTTGTCGTCGATGATCCCCTCATTATAAGCGGCTGATGTGACGATGATCTTGAAGACCGATCCTGGTTCGTACATGTCCGAGATGGCACGGTTGCGCAATTGCTCCTGCTTCGCCTCATTGAATTTGTTCGGGTCGTAGTTCGGTCTGCTGGCAAGCGCCAGGATCTCGCCGGTATTGGGATCTGCAAGAATAGCCGTCGCCGAGGCGGGGTGATTAGTCTTATAGGCCTCATCAACCTCGCGCTCCGCGATCGCCTGCAGACCCATATCGATGGAGAGACGGATGTCCGAGCCGTTCTCGGGAAGCTGCTCCTGCCCGCGATAGACCACGATCTCCCTTCCCTTACGGTCGTGTTCAATCATTCGAAAGCCCTCCTGCCCTCTCAGCTCTCTATCGCAGGTTTTTTCGATCCCATCGGCCCCGTGCCCCGTGTGATCTACGTATCCCAGCACATCGCAAAGCATCTCCCCATTGGGATAACTCCTCACCGATCCCTCCTGAAGATAGAGGCCGTGGAGATTCGCTTTCTCCAGTGCCCTTATCATGTCCTGCGCTTTCTCCTCGGAGACTCGTTTCCGAATGATGACATACTTACTCTTAGTCGTGAGCTTCTCCGTGAGTTCCTTGACGGGCAGTTCCAGAAATGGAGCCGCCAGCACGGCAAGTGCTGCCGGATCATGAATGCGAGAGCCGTCGGCATAGACCATCTGCACGGGAATATTCACTGCTAGTTCCTCGCCGTTTCTGTCGAGGATACGCCCTCGGCGAGCTAAAATCACTTGTCTGCTCTCGTGCTTATCCGCAGCTATTTCTTGATAGTAATTATGCTTGAGGACCTGCAGATGGATCAACCGCCATGCAAAAACGGTGAAGACGAGTACCAGTAGGGCGCAGACAAACCCGATGCGCCTGCTCATGCCCTTCACCTGTTAACAGCGCGCTGGGGAGCCCCGAGACCGAACCGGCTTTCCGGATCGTGCGAGGCCGTGCGCAGAACCCCGTCAACTTCAGCAAGGGTAGGTGGCGTGACGCGGGCGATCGCCGTGTCGCGGATCGCTTGAAGCGTTATGTATCCATCGTCCAGGCGGCGCTGCAGAGCCCCGCGTGATGTCATGGAGGTGATCTTCGCCTTCAGCGCGTCGTCCCTGGCCTCCTCCTCGCGGAGGGATGCCTCGATCATGCGAGACTGATTGCCAACCGCATGCTGCTGGTTCTTCAGATAGACGAAGAAAAGCCCTGCAAGGGCGAACAGAAATATGATGGTGAGCCCCCCAGCGAGATAATTCACCTCAATTGCGTTCGTGGTGCGGCGGCGATTCTCGCTCATGCTCGGCCTCCCTGTTTCAGCGTTGAGATTGATCCGATTCGCTCGACAACCCTCAACCGGGCGCTACGCGAACGCGGATTGGAGGAAAGCTCGTCCGGCGAGGCTGTCACTGATCGCGGGGTGAGCGCCTCAAAGAGGTGCTCGGGGTTGGGACGGGGAGCGGGCCATGTGGGATCGTCGATCTCGCTCATGGCGTGGCGGCGGAAGAAATGCTTCACGATCCTATCCTCCAGCGAGTGGAAGGTAATGACGGCCAAGCGTCCTCCAGGTGCCAGAAGGGATGTGAACGCGGGCAATGCACGTTCCAGCGAGCCGATTTCATCATTCACGGCGATGCGGAGAGCCTGGAAAACACGGGTCGCAGGGTGACGGGGGCCGGTGCGTCCCGCAGCTATCAACTCGGCAAGCTCTGCAGTGCTCACGATCTGTTTTTTCTCACGCGCCCGGGCTATGCGTGCCGCAAACTGAATGGCACGGGGCTCATCGCCATACTCACGGAAGATGCGAGCAAGCTCTGGGGCAGGTGCCGTGTTCACCAAGTCGGCAGCAGTCATCCCTGTGTTTCCCATGCGCATGTCGAGAGGTCCTTCACGCTGGAAGGAAAAACCTCGCTCCGGAGTGTCGAGTTGGTGAGATGAAACCCCGAGATCAAGTAATACCCCGTCGACTTGACTGATTCCCAGGGCTGTCAAGGCTTCTACAGCACCGGTGAAATTTCCCTCCACTGCGGTGAAGCTTTCGCCATGGGAGACAAGAAACTCACGTGTGTGTGCCAGAGCCTCCGGATCGCGATCAAAACCGATTACCCGCGCCCCGCCCTTCAGCAATAAACTGCTGTGGCCTCCCCCCCCCAGGGTCCCATCGATGATGGTACGGCCGGGAGCGGGGCGCAGGAATTCGACGACCTCCTTTGCCAGAACTGGTTCGTGGCGGAAAGAGGTGCTCATGAAATGGGTGGACGGCGTGGAAGGAGAGAAGGTTGTCGTCGCGAGGTCGTGATGGGCCCTGAGAAATCTATTGCGTCTAAGTTTGTGTTGGATGCGGGTCATGGGTTCATGCGGCTTAGAGACCGATCAACTCGGCCACCTGACGGTAAGATGTGGATTCCTCCGCACTCACAACGGCCCAGCGTTTGGCATTCCAGATTTCAAAACGGCTACGGCCGCCGACCAGCATGACATCTCCCTTGAGCTTCACGGCATCGCACTGCTCATCGGGAAGAAGGACCCTGCCGTTGCTGTCCGCAGAAACAGAGCGTGCCTGTCCATAAAATGCGCGGATCGCCTTGCGTCGTTCGGGTGCGGGTGCACCGCTCTGCTCGATGCGCGACTCGATCGAATCGAACTCCTCCGGCGGCATCACGATGAGGCAATCACCCGACGGTCCGGGGATCGCATGGAACTCATCCGGACCCCCGCTCAACCAAGCCGCCGGGATCGTGACACGATTTTTCACATCCATGGACCTCTCGAAAGTCCCGGCGTAGCTAATCGTATTGGAGGTCGTTTTGGACATTGGGAATGCAATGGGAAGAAATGCCACTTTTCACCACTACGCCCCACTTTTTCCCACCAAAAGAGAAAGCGGTCAACGTAAAAAAGATAAAATAGGAAAATTAAGTGGGGTTTATGGCCCCATCCCATTTTAAAAGCCCCTAGGGAAGCGCTGATTAAATCGCATAGAGGCCGTTGCGGGAAGCCGTAGCGGATGCGAAGCAACGACCGGGCAATCAAGCACGGAGGTTGACATTTGAGTACAAACGGCTCACATTGGACTCAATGGAGTTGGAATTTGACCCCGAAAAAGAGAAGTCCAACGTGATTAAACACGGCATCGACTTCTCGACGCTCGAGGAGGTCTTTGCCGATCCGTTCCGACTCATCATCCCAAACTCAGCACACAGCACTCCAAAAGAGAAAAGATTCTACGCCATCGGACATGACGGAAGAGGAGTCCTCACAATCAGATTCACCATACGCGGTTCCTCAATCCGTATCATCGGCGCTGGATACTGGCGCAAACAGGCATCTCTCTATGAAAAAAACAAAATCCAGAATCAGCTATAAAAACGAGCCCAAGGAAGCGGGCTGGGAGTTCAATCCAGCAGCACCAGCTCTCGATGAGAAAGCCACCTCCAATCTGGGGATCCCCTCCCCATCGGATGCTCGCACCCATCTCAAACGGAAGCAGGCCAAGGAGACGCGGATCAATGTACGCCTCTCAGCCAAGACGCTGGCAGGCCTGAAACAACAAGCCGAGGAAGCAGGTATGCCCTATCAGACTCTAGCGGCCTCCGCCCTGCACATGTTGGCCACGGGCAAACTCCGCCTCGCCGTTGTCACGGGAGGTTAGAGGGACCCATCCTGGATCAGATCCGAATTGTCCGCCCGGTAAAGGCTGACAGGCTCATCAAGGCGAGGGATTAGCCAACAGGGGGGCCGATGCCTACTCTAGCCAATAAAAACCCTGCGAAGGGCTGCAATCACCAGAGCGAGGGCTCCCAGGCCAAAGAGGGCATAGGTCGAGGGCTGGGAGAAATCATCAGGAGACGCGTCGGGGGCCATAATTACCTAAACGCATCCATTTGACATCCATTATGGATTCTTTAAGATTCCAATATGTCAACAATCACTATGAAGGATGTACCCCAGGAACTGCGTGTAGCGCTGAAACAGCGCGCAGTCCGCAACCGCCGCTCCCTGAATCAGGAATTGCTCTACTGCCTGGAGCAGTTTGTTGGGATCATCCCCTCACCCACTCAGGAGAACCGTGCGTGGATCGAATCCTCAAAGCAGGAACTAATGAAGGTGTGGGATAACTCTGAAGACGACGTCTACAATGAACTGCTCTCGCAATGATGTGGTGCTACTGCCGATTCCGTTCTCGGATCTGAGCAGCACCAAGGTACGCCCAGCAATCGTTATCGGCCATGGCTCCACGAGCGGTGACCTTTTCCTAGTCCCGATCACGTCGCGCCTGAAGTATGGGGACTTTCCCCTCAGCGGGTGGCAGTCCTGCGGCCTGAATGTTCCCAGCGCAGTGAAGGGTCAACTAGCGACTGTGGAATCCCAACTCGTACGTAAAATCGTGGGAAGACTGAGTGCCGAGGATATGGCAACTCTCGAAGGCAAACTGAAGGAATGGCTCGATTTGTAATCGGCTCGTAGAGGCGACACAGACTGGCAGGAACTTTAGGGAATTCCCTAGAGGCTTGATTCCATAATGAATCTCAATATTTTCATTAACTCATGAAGCTTACCACCACCTCCCTGATTGCCGCTTCGGCACTCGCTCTCTCCCTCTCCGCAGCCAAGGCCGATACGGCGACCAATAATGGAGGCACCTTCCAGTGCATCGCGACGAAGGTCACCATTGCTGACAAGCAGGTTGATTCCGTGGTTCAGTGGAACACGAAGACCGGCGAGGCTCGCCTTCTGAATGCCGCTTCCTTCGCCGATAAGGCCACCGGCCAGCAGGGTAACCTGATAGGATGGGTGCCCCTCACCGATCTCCAGCAAGCCGTCCAGAACCTAGCCCAGCAGATTCAGGCCCAGCAGGCTGCTCGAGGAACCAATGCGGCTCCTGCTTCGACCCCCATCAAGCCTAAGGGGAACTAATCACTTTTCATTCATCACTCTCGACAACGGCCGGAATAATCCGGCTGTTTTTTTGTGTTCGATTCGCGGGAATTTCGCGTGCCGTTGAAGGCCTTCTCCTTGCTCAGTCTTTCCAAGCCTTAAAAATCAACCGGGGATGTTCTTGAGTAACTCTGCATTTGTCGGATAGCGACGAATAAAGAAAAGGAGACGCTCGATCGCCTCGATCGGCTTGTGACCGGCGAGTCCGCGGCGGATGATGTTGATCTTGTGCATCTCGTCGGGTGTGAGGAGGAGTTCCTCGCGCCGGGTTCCGGAGAGGAAGATGTCGACGGCGGGATAGATGCGCTGGTCGCTGATCTTGCGATCGAGGACGAGCTCCATGTTGCCGGTGCCCTTGAATTCCTGAAAGATCAGGTCATCCATGCGGCTGTTGGTGTCGATCAGGGCAGTCGCCATGATGGTGAGTGATCCGGCCTCCTCGGTGTTGCGGGCTGCGGCGAAGAGCTTGCGTGGGATCTCCATCGCACGGGCGTCCATACCACCACTCATGGTGCGGCCTCCTCCACCCTGTGCGTTATTGAACGCACGGCCGATGCGGGTGAGTGAATCCATGAGGACAAACACATCCTTGCCCTGCTCGACAAGACGCTTCGCGCGGTCGATGGCGATCTGGGCGATGCGGGTGTGGCTGCGGATATCGCTGTCGTTGGAGCTCGCGTAGAGTTCGGCCTGCGGAATGGTGCGGCGGATTTCGGTGACCTCTTCGGGACGCTCGTCGACCAGGAGGATGAGGAGCTTCATCTCGGGGTGGTTCTTGACCACGGCATCAGCGATATGCTGCAGAAGGGTTGTCTTGCCGGTGCGAGGAGGAGCCACAATGAGTCCGCGCTGGCCCTTACCCACGGGGGTCATCAGGTCGATCACGCGCGTGGTGAAGCGCTCCGGGGTGGTCTCGAGCCTGATACGCTTATTTGGGCTGATCGTGGTGAGTTCCTCGAAGAGCGGTATGTTGATGAACTTGGCTGGATCCGCACCCTCGATCTCGGTGGCGCGGAAGAGCTGGATCCCGCGGGGACCACGTCGGGTCTCTCCCTTGATGAGGACTCCGTCACGCAGGTTGTATTCACGGATCACCTCAGGGGTGATGAAGATGTCGTTCTGCGTGGCCGAGTAGGCACGCTTCGCCTCGCGAAGGAAGCCAAACCCCTTGCCGGAGACTTCGACAATCCCTTCGGCGTAGGTAGGCTCCGGCGGGGGGCCGTCATGAGGGATAGCTCCGGCGGATCCGGGCAGGGGCTCGGCAAATTCATCGGGGCCCGGGCCATGTTCTCCTTGAAAACCCTGTCCACCATTTCCGCCCTGATCATTTGGAGCGCGGTCTCCACGGTTATCCTGGCGATTGTTGCGGAAGGGTCGGCGTCCACGCTGATTGCGTCCTCCTCCTCCACCACCGCCACCGCCCCGGCGGTTGTTATCGAACCTGCGGCCTCCTCCTCCTTGCTGGCTTGCCTGCTGACCTCCCTCGGAGCTACCGGCTTGGCCGGCAGACGAATCGGAGGCGGGTTGCTGAGAGGGAGCCTGTTCCTGGGAACGTGAAGAGGGCTCGGGCTGGGATTCGAGCTTGGGCTGGGGCTGTTGATCGTCGCTCATGAAAATAGGGGATAGGAGATTGGTGATGGGTGATGGGGGGGAAGACTGAAGGCTTTTAGACTGTTAGGTCAGAGGTGATTTTTTGAAGGGGGGGAAGACTTGGGACTGTCAGACGGTTGGGAGGGAAAGGGGAGGCTCGGGCGGATTAGGGCTCTCGATGATTGGGGATGGGTGATGAGGGGGTAAAACTTGAAATCACTCCGGTATGGGAGCAGGTGACCCGGTGACGATCTGGATCGCTGATTTATCAACAGCGGCTTTCCGTCGAACCGATGACCACTTCCTTGTTGGAATGAATGATCTGATGAACTGCAATTGGTTTGGTAAGGATCTCCAAAACCAGACAACCGGGGTTACTTCAACTCACCGGCAACCGTGTGGGGAGAGATCCGAAAAGACCGAAACTTGATTGAAAGCAAACCACACCCTCTCGCCATGTCAACGCCTTTCTCGGCAATCTTCTGAAACCTGCCTAGAAATCTCTCTGTGAACCGATTTCCATGAGATAAAGATTCTTTCCCTCCTTTTCAAAAGCCTTCTTGGCTGACTCATGATCGATGGCAATCAGGGGAAATGTGTCATAATGCACCCCGATGATTTCCGTGCACCCGAGCCACTCCGCAGCAATGACGGCGTCCTTCACGCCCATGGTGAAGTTATCTCCAATGCAGAGCGCCGCAAACTTCAAAGGTCCAGACTGGCCGATCAGCTCCATATACCGGTTGAGCGCGGTATCGCCGCTGTAGTAAAAGGCTCCCTCCGAGGTCTCCACCCGGAAGCCTCCGGGTTGTCCACCGTAGGTTCCGTCCGGCATGATACTGGAGTGAATTGCCGGGGTGAAGGTGACGCGACCGAAGTCGAAGGCCCAGGAACCACCGGAGTTCATGGGATGGATCTTTTCGATTCCTTTGCCGCCGAACCATTGAATAACCTCATAGTTGCCGATAAGCGTCGCACCGCTCAGACGCGCGATCGCCTCCACATCGGCGACATGGTCGAAATGTCCGTGCGTGATCAGAATGTAATCGGGGTGCAGATTGGCATAGTCGATGGAAGAAGCTAGGGGGTTCGGCGTGATGAAGGGATCGAAGAGGAGCATCTTTCCCGAGACTTCGACGGAAAAGCAGGAGTGGCCGTAGTAGGTGACCTTCATGGATATCATCCTCCTCAGTTCTTCATTGAGCGCCAAGCGAGAATGCTTGAAAAGACTTCTGAAGACCTCTGAAAACTTGCAAGCCCACCCTGCCACCTTCAGGCTAAGGGAGCGTTGAATCCCTATGACTCTTGATCCTGAGAAAAAAATTGTAGGACTTCTGGTTCCCCTCTTTGCCTTGCGTGGTAGGCACGATCTGGGTATGGGTGATACGGAGGCTCTCAGCGAAGTGATCGAATGGGCCGCGGGGAACGGCTTCCGAGCCGTGCAGATCCTGCCGGTCAATGAAACAGGTGGAGATCACAGCCCCTACAATGTCCTGAGCGCCTTCGCTCTTGACCCCTCCACGATCACCACTCATCCCTCGAGACTACCGGAGTTGACGCCCGGCGACTATCGTCAGATCACGGAACGCCATGACCTGGCGACGCTTCGCTCCGGGCCGGTGGATTACACCCGGGTCAAAGCTCTCAAGCGGGAACTTCTCGAAGCCGCCTGGAAGCGCTTCTGCAAAGGGGACGGACGCAGCGGACGCTCTAAGATCCTCGCACGTTTCCTGGACCAGCAATCCGCATGGCTGCCGGATTACACGCTCTTCCGCGTGCTTCTAGAGATCAATCACCACGTGGAGGATACCTCCAGCTGGCCCTTGACCCAGCGGAATGCGAAGGCGGCCCGTGTCTGGCTTGCCTCGCTTCCGCAGCAGGAGCGTGCTGACGTGGAAGAACAACGGCTCTTTTTTGCCTTTGTGCAGTGGATTGCCTTCTCCCAGTGGTCTGCGGTGGCCGATCTCGCAGAGGTTATGGGGGTTGCCCTGATCGGCGATGTGCCAGTCGGTGTGGCCGCGGGCGGTGCTGATGTCTTTGCGTCACCGGAGGAGTTCGACCCGACGCGCTCTTGCGGCGCGCCCCCGGAGCATGTCTTCAAGAGCGACTCCTTCACTGAGCAGTGGGGACAGAACTGGGGCTTCCCTCTCTACCGCTGGGATGTGATGGCCCGGAATAATTTCCTCTGGTGGCGCAGGCGTCTCCGGCTGCTTCGGTCGGTTTTTCATCTCCTGCGCGTCGATCATGCACTCGGATTCTTCCGCATCTACAGCTTCCCATGGCCCCCGCAGCGCAATGCAGAATTCACAGGTCTCTCCGAGCAGGCGGCTAGGGAAAAGACAGGCGGGCCTCTGCCCGGGTTCATCGACTTCGATGACAACACCCAGGAACAACGCAATCACAACGAACGCCACGGCGAGGTCCTGCTGGGAATCCTGAACGAGGAACTCGGCGATCATCGCCTCATTGCCGAGGATCTAGGGGAAGTCGCCCCTTATGTCCGCCCAGTGATGGCCAAGATGGGTCTTCCGGGCTTCAAGATCCCCATGTGGGAGAGGAACTCCGACGGCACTATGAAGGGTGGGGAGACCTACGACCGCATCTCGGTAGCAACCTACGCCACGCACGACCATGCGCCCATGATCACTCAGTGGGAAGAATGGCAAGCCGGCTTGGCCCATGGCGGTGAAGATGAGGCGGGTTGTCGAAAAATTCTCACCGAACTCCTTCTCTTCTCAGCCCATCCGGAAATCGATCCGATGACCCCTTTTATTGAAACTGTGCACCGAGCCCTCCTGGAAGGGCTCCTGGCCTGCAATTCCTGGATCGCGATCCCGATGATCACGGACCTCTTCGGGACAAGCCAACGCTTCAACGTGCCTGGGGCCGTAGGATCCGCCAACTGGACGGCCCGCATTGCAGAGCCTATCACCGAGTGGAATACCTCTCATGCCGAGTTACTGGCTTGGTGGCGTTCGGCAGTTCTCACGCATGGCAGATGTTGAGTTCTACTGAATCATCAGGTAGGGTTTTTCTTTTAGTTTTGGTTCTTGCCACTAGAGAGTTCTCTCTGTAGGACATTTCTTTCTTCTCTGGCCCCCGATAGAGAGACAACCAACATAACTTTTTCTCTCATCATGGCCAACCTCACCAAACGCGACCTCGTCATTGCCATTAGTAACGAAACGGGTCTGATCCAGAGCGATGTCTTCAATGTCATCCAGAAGACGCTCGACCATATCACAGAGGCCCTAGCCAAAGGTAACGGAGTCGAGTTGAGGAATTTCGGCGTGTTCGAGGTGCGCCTCACCCGTTCCCGCGTGGGAAGGAATCCGAACCAACCCGATGTCGATGTGCCCATCCCCTCGCGTGCGACCGTGAAGTTCAAGTCAGGAAAAATCATGCGCCAGCGCGTGTTGCTTCGCACAGAAGAGCTCAAGAGCCAGCCGGCTCACAACGGGAACGCTGCGGGCTAAAGCCTAAGCGAGCCAGAACGCTTTTTCTCCCCCCAACCAAAAAAACTTAGCAGGTGCCTGAGTCTCCAAGGATCCGCCTTCAGGGCGTCACGCAGAACAATCTCAAGGGCATCGACCTCGATCTTCCCACAGGGTCGCTCATTGTCGTCACGGGCCCCAGCGGATCAGGCAAATCAAGCCTCGCCTTCGATACCATCTACGCGGAGGGACAGAGACGCTACGTCGAGACGTTCAGCCCCTACACGCGGCAGTTCCTTGACCGCATGGACAAGCCCCGCGCGACCTCCATCGAGGGAATTCCGCCGGCGATTGCCATCGAGCAGAGCAACAGCGTCAAGACCACCCGCTCGACGGTCGGTACGATCACAGAGATCAACGACTATTTGAAACTGCTGATGGCGCGCGCCGCCACGGCCTCCTGCCCCGGATGTGGACGTCCTGTCACTCCGGAGTCGCCCGAGTCAGTTACCTCATCGCTCATGGACTCCCTCTCGGGAAGGCGGATGCTCGTCACCTTTCCTGTCGCCACGCGATCGGAAGTATCGGAGGAAGAGACAGAGGCGCCACCCCTTCCCCGCTCACCGGCCGACTTCTTCACCTTCCTCCAGGAGCAGGGATATCTCCGGATCTGGATCGAGGGAAGCATCCATCGAACGGATGAGCCCACACAGCTGACACACCTGCCCGCCGTCGTGCAGGTCATCCAGGATCGTCTGGCTATCACGCAGGAGGACCGCGGGCGCCTCACCGAGGCGATCGAAACCGCCCTGCGACTCGGCAAGGATCGGGTCACTCTGATTGATCCTGACAGCGGCGAGCAGTTCCCTCACTCGTCGGGCTGGCATTGCGCCCATTGCGATCTTGATATCCGGCCTCCGGTGCCGGGTCTCTTCAGCTTCAACAATCCCCTTGGCGCCTGTCCCGACTGCCGCGGTTTCGGCCGGGTGATCGGCCTCGACTATGACCGGGTCATGCCGGATCGTTCCCTGAGCATCGCCGGCGGTGTGGTGAAACCCTTCCAGAGTGGTCAGTCGCGCGAGTGTCAGCGGGATCTTCTGAAGGCCTGTGCCATGGCGGACATCGATGTGCATCTTCCCTTTGAGGAGCTGCCCGAGTCTGATCAGCGTTTCGTGATCGCAGGAGAAAAGGGTGCGGATCTCAGCAGCGAGGAACTCTGGCAGAACAGCCAGTGGTACGGGATCGATGGATTCTTCAAGTGGATGGAGAAGCGAACCTACAAGATGCACATTCGCGTCTTCCTGAGCCGCTACCGCGCCTACACTCCCTGCACGACGTGCAAGGGGGGACGCTTCCAACCTGAGACCCTGAACTTCCGTCTCCCCTTGCCCGGGAAGCCGATGACCCTGCCCGAAATCGCCGGGACACCGGTCTCACGCCTCTCTCCGCTGCTCAGCGAGCTCCCCATTGCTCCAGGCGATGCCGGGGCGACGATGCTTCTGGATCAAATCGTTTCCCGACTCGGCTACCTCGAGTCGGTCGGCTTGGGGTACCTCACGCTCGACCGCGCCACCAAGACACTCTCCGGCGGAGAGATCGAGCGGGTAAATCTGACCACTTGCCTTGGGGCATCCTTGGTCAACACGCTCTTTGTGATGGATGAGCCGAGTGTCGGCCTGCATCAGCGTGATGTCGGCAAACTCCTCGAGATCATGCGCGCTCTGCGCGACAAGGGGAATACCCTCATCGTTGTCGAGCACGAGGAGGCGGTCATCCGATCGGCGGACCATATCGTCGACCTAGGCCCAGGTCGCGGTCAGGAAGGAGGTCACCTGATGTTCTCGGGTCCGCTCTCCGAACTTGCCTCCTCCAAGAAATCGCTCACTGCCGCCTACTTACGCGGAGACAAAGTGATCGGGGTGCCAAAGAAGCGGAAGAAACCGAAGCAGTGGATCGAGATCAAGGGGATCCGCCACCACAACATCGAAAAGCTCGATGTGAAGTTCCCGCTCGGAGTCTTCTGCTGCGTAACAGGTGTCTCCGGCTCCGGCAAAAGCTCACTGGTCCGCGATGTCCTCTACAGAAACCTCACCTCGGCAGCGGCCGAAGAGGGCGAGGCAGCCGGTCGCTGTCGCTCGATCAAGGGTGGAGATGAGCTTTCCGATGTGGTGATGGTCGACCAGTCTCCCCTCGCCCGCACTCCCCGATCCACCCCGGCTGTCTATCTCGGGGTCTTCGATGCGATCCGCGAACTCTTCGGCCTGGAGGACGAAGCGATCGAGGCCGGCATGAGCCCCTCGGCCTTCTCCTTCAACTCGGGACAAGGTCGCTGCGACCGTTGCTCGGGACTTGGCTTTGAGAAGGTCGAAATGCAGTTCCTGAGCGATCTCTTCCTCCGTTGCCCGGAGTGCGAGGGGAAGCGCTATCAGGAGCGTGTGCTGGCTATCCGTCACCGAGGCAAGTCGATCCACGATGTCCTGGAGATGACCTCCCGGGAGGCGATTGCCTTCTTCAAGGGAGGCTCCAAATCCGAAGCGATCTGCGCCCCTCTGCAACTTCTCTCCGATGTTGGCCTCGATTACCTCAAGCTAGGCCAACCCCTCAATGTCCTGAGCGGTGGTGAGTCGCAGAGGCTGAAGCTAGCCGCACGGCTTGCGGGTCACGAACCGGGGGGAGCCCTTCTCATCTTCGACGAGCCGACGACCGGTCTACACATCGACGACATCGCCATCCTGCTGAAGGCCTTCGAGCGTCTGGTCTCCGAGGGGAACAGCATCATTGTCATCGAGCATAACCTTGACGTGATCAAGACCGCCGACTGGGTTATCGATATCGGTCCGGAAGCCGGTGACGAGGGAGGCAAACTCGTGGTCAGCGGAACGCCTGAGGAGGTTGCGGCCGCCGAGGGCTCCCACACGGGACGCTATTTACGCGAAGTCCTGGCAGGAAGACCCCCTCTCCTTCTTGAAAAGGGCATAGTCCGGAAGCAGGCACCGGTTTCAAAATCGATCCAGATTCACGGAGCGCGCGAACATAATCTCAAGAACGTTTCCATCGATATCCCGCGCGACGAGATGATCGTCGTAACTGGACTGAGCGGTAGTGGCAAGTCGACGCTAGCGTTCGACATCCTCTTCGCAGAGGGACAGCGCCGGTTCCTTGACAGCATGTCTCCGTATGCCCGTCAGTTCGTCGAGCAACTCGAGAAACCTGATGTCGACCGGATCGAAGGTCTACCACCAAGTGTGGCGATCGAGCAGCGGATCACCCGGGGTGGAGGCAAGTCGACCGTCGCCACCGTGACTGAGATCCACCAGTTCCTAAGACTCCTTTACTCAAAGCTTGGAACCCAGCATTGCCCCGATTGCAACGTTGCCGTCCAGAAGAGCTCACTCACCGCCGTGGCCACGGAGCTCGAGGCCATGGCGAAAGATTCCTCGGTTCAACTCTTTGCCAACCTGATCAGGGGCCGCAAGGGATACCACACCGAGGTCGCCCGCTGGGCGGGTGACCATGGATATTCGACTCTGTTAGTCGATGGGGAACTGGTCGAGGTGGAGGATTTTGAGCCACTGGAACGCTTTAAGGAACACAGCATCGACGTCCTGATCGGCACGATCGAGATGGGAGCAAAGAAAGGAATCCTCGATCTGGCTAAGCAAGCTCTTGAGATTGGCAAGGGAACCGCGAAAGCACGCCCAGTTCCAGTTCCAGTTCCTCTGGCTGAAAAATCATCCAAAGCGAAAGCAAAAACCATCAAGACGGCCAAGGCAGCCAAGCCGAAGGTGAGCAAGAAAATCGCTAAAGCCTCCTCCGAGGAATTCCGAATCCTCAGTTCGGAGATGAACTGCCCGGATTGCGGACGATCCTTTGAGGAACTCGATCCCAGGCTCTTCTCCTTCAACTCACCCCATGGATGGTGCGAGCATTGCCGGGGCTTCGGCGAGGTCTGGAGCGAGATCCCCAAGGCCAAGGACTTCGACTCCCAACTGGAGGCCGACTTGGCGGCGGAAAAATCCTTTGAAAACCGCGAGGAGGGCGAGACACGCCCCTGCCCCGTCTGCCAAGGTGATCGTCTCAATCCCGTAGCCTGTGCCGTGCGGATCAACGGGGAAAGCATCGCCGGTTTCTCCGCACGATCCTCCAACGATGCACTCACTCTCACGGGAAATTGGAACTTCAAGGGGCGCGATGAGATTGTCGCACGGGATATCCTTCCGGAGATTCGCCAGCGACTAGAGTTCCTGGGCCGCGTAGGCCTCGACTACCTGCAACTCCACCGCTCCGCCAAGACCCTCAGCGGCGGAGAATCGCAGCGCATCCGTCTCGCGGCCCAGCTTGGTTCGAATCTGCGCGGCGTCCTCTATGTCCTCGACGAACCCACGATCGGACTGCACCCCCGCGATAACGAGCGACTCCTGGACGCGCTCGGGGAACTCACCGCACAGGGCAATTCGTTGATCATCGTCGAACACGATGAGGAAACGATGCGCCGAGCCGATCGGATCATCGATCTCGGCCCCAAGGCAGGAAGCCACGGAGGGGAAATCATCGCCTTCGGCACCATGGATGAGGTGATGGCTAACAAGCGCTCCCTGACCGGAAAGTTCTTGCGCGAACCGCCCGTTCACCCGCTGCGCGGATCGCGCCGTTCGATGAAGGTTGTGCCCGCATGGCTCGAACTCAAGGGCGCCAAGCGTCACAACCTCGACAACGTCGACGTCAGCTTCCCACTTCAACGCCTCACCGCTATCAGCGGTATCAGCGGATCGGGTAAAAGCACCTTACTCAGAGGAGTGCTCCTTCCTGCCGTGGAGGAATCTCTGGTTCGTACCGGTCGACGGAAGAAGAATGGCCCGCAGTATTGGAAATCGATCAATGGGGTCCAGCACCTCTCGCAGGTGATCGAGGTCGACCAGTCTCCGATCGGCAAGACCTCCCGCTCGACCCCCGCCACCTACCTAAAGATCTTCGATGCCATCAGGACTCTCTACGCGGGGTTGCCGGACGCCCGGATGCGCGGATACTCGGGAAGCCGCTTCTCATTCAATAATCAGGGCGGGCGCTGCGACACCTGTGAGGGTCAGGGTGTCATCAAGCTGGAGATGAACTTCCTGCCCGCTTCCTACATGCCCTGTGAGGATTGCGGCGGAACCCGCTTCAACCGCCAGACCTTGGAAGTAAAGTACGACAGCAAGTCCATCGGAGATGTGCTCTCGATGACGGTCGAACAGGCCGCAGAGTTTTTTGCCGCCCATCCTAAGATCCGTAAGCCGTTGCAACTCCTGGTCGAGACCGGTCTCGGCTATCTCAAGCTAGGACAGCCGAGCCCCACGCTCAGCGGCGGTGAGGCCCAGCGCATCAAGCTCGTTACTCAGCTAGCTCGCGGCGGAGGAGGCACGGAACGCCCCCGCATGGCAAAGCGTGGAGGCACACTCTATATTCTGGAAGAGCCGACGATCGGACTGCATGCCGCTGATGTGGAACTTCTCCAGACGGTACTCCATCGTCTTGTCGACGAGGGACACACCGTGATCGTCGTGGAGCATCATCTGGATCTCGTGGCCGAGGCCGACTACATCATCGATGTCGGTCCGGAGGCCGGCAACCGCGGTGGTCAGATCGTGGCGACCGGAACCCCCGAGGAGGTAGCCAAGAGCAAGACCAGCAGAACAGCTCCATTCCTTAAAGAGGTCCTTGGTCGCAAGGCGACCAAAGGGGTTTAGGCTGAAGACTGTTAGGCTGGCAGGCTAATACAGGAGCATTTTTAGCCACAAAACGCACAAGAAGCACAGGGGAAGGAACTCAACAAACACCCGGTGCGCCAAGGAAGTCCTTTTTGCGCCTTTTGTGCATCTTGTGGCCGTTCTCTTGCTTTCTTAAATGGCGTGCGCTATTGCTGAATCGTGGCGGTGGACGACCGCTGGGATCAATCCTGGAGGAAAGTCCGGACACCACAAGGCAGCATACCGTGTAGAACACGCGGGAGGCAGGGGCGAAAGCCTCGGTCGACGGAGAGTGTCACAGAGAAGATACCGCCCTGGTCGCAAGATTGGGGTAAGGGTGAAAAGGCGGGGTAAGAGCCCACCGCCCCGAGGGCAACCGAGGGGGCATGAAAAACCCTATGCGGTGCAAGACAGAACAGGGGAAGAGGCCGCCGGCTTCGAGGCTTCACCATCGGTGAAGCGGGACCCCGGGTAACGTCGCACCCGTCGCAAGACGGGCGGGGATCCCCGGTTCGCCGGAGATCCTTGAGAGAAATGGCCGTCCAAGCCGGGGTAACCCGGCCTGACAGAATCCGGCTTATAGCCGTCACAACTGGCGGGGGTGGGTCCGAAAAGGACTCACCCCCGTTTCTTTAAGGCACAGCGAGATTTAGCGTATAGATGCGTTGCTATTGCCTCTCTCACTCCCAGCATCACTGAGATTGTCCTGAAGGGCGCGCACTAGTTACAACACAGGCTGAAGGGCTTTAAACTGAAGGCAAAAGTTTTGCCACAAGATGCACAGAATGCACAGGTTCTAGGATTGTTCTTGAGCGACTCCCATAAGAGAAATAGGAGACGCCTTCACTCAATCTCACTTTGTGATTTTTGTGCCTTTTGTGGCTCTATCTTTTCTTCAGATGCTCTAACGTCGACCGAAGCCGAAAATCCGTCCGATCACGCCTTTCTTCTCACCTGTGGATTTCTGGCCGGACTGAGTGCCGCCAGAACCACCGCCGGTATCTGCACGACGCTGGCGTGGCTGGCCTCCGCTACGATACGAAGAGGAAGAGGAAGATGAGGAGCGAGGAGCTCTCACCTCACCCGGCTTGCGCGGCGGACGACGATCCCCGCCAGCACCCCTCTCCCGGGGAGGAGCAGGCGCCTTGTCATCGAATCCCTCGGCCTTCACGCGCGGGATCCCTCGGCGGGTAAAGCGCTCCAAGGCACGCAGGGCATCGTCGTCCTCCTTGGAGACGAAGCTGATTGCCTCGCCCACGGCCTTTGCGCGGCCGGTCCGGCCGATGCGGTGGACATAATCCTCGTGGTGCGGAGGGAAGTCGTAGTTCACCACATGGGTGATCCCATCGACGTCGATGCCGCGAGCAGCGATGTCGGTCGCTACTAGAACGCGGATCTTGCCCTCTTTGAATTCGTTGAGGGCACGCAGGCGCTGGTTCTGGGAGCGGTTGGAATGAATCGTTCCGGTCGTGATACCTGATTGCTCGAGGCGACGTGCGATACGGTCGGCCCCATGCTTGGTCCGGGTGAAGACGAGCACCACATTGAGAGCCTTGTTCTGAAGCAGATGAAGAAGTAGTCCCGGTTTGAGATGCTGAGGGATCTCGTAAACCGACTGGGTGACTGTATCGGCGGGATTGGAGCGTCTTCCAATCTCCACTGTCTCGGGCTCCTGAAGAAACTCTCCTGTCAGCTTCTCGATCTCACGGGAGAGCGTGGCGGAGAAGAAGAGCGTCTGACGCTTGCGGGGCAGAAGCCTTACGATCTGGCGGATCGCCGGTACAAAACCCATGTCAAGCATTCGGTCGGCCTCGTCGAGCACCAGGAACTCGATGTGGGAGAAGGCCTTTTCCCTGCCGCGGATCAGGTCCAGGAGTCGTCCTGGAGTGGCGACTACGAGATCGGCCCCCTGCTCGAGTGCCTTGATCTGAGGGCGCTCGCTGACGCCACCGAAGATCGTGGCCACCGTAAGCGGCATATGCTTGGCGTAGGCCCGGATATTCTCCTCAATCTGAACAACCAGTTCGCGGGTCGGGGCGATGATCAGTGCGCGGATGCCCTTGGAAGGAGAGGCGGCCAACAGCGATAGGATCGGTAATGTGAAGGCTGCCGTCTTGCCGGTGCCGGTCTGGGCGATACCGATCAGATCCTTGCGCTGAAGCACGAAGGGAATCGCGGCGGCTTGGATCGGGGTAGGTTCCGTATAACCGGTCTCTTGGACGGCTTTGAGAATGGCGGCATCAAGGCCGAGCGAGCAAAAAGACATCCACGGAGCAAAGGGATAAAAACCCAAGCGGAAAAGCTTAAACGAGACGACTTCTTGAAAGCCCCGTGAAGACTACTGATTCTTAAACATCCCCATGGCCGATCGCTTGGCTTCATGGGCTATATCGTGCAACTGCTTGTATTCCAGAATTCCAAAAATCACAATCGCCACTACGATGGCGAATCCGAGGAGCACACAGTTGCGGCGATCTCGGCGATCCTGAGGGGTCTTGATCCCCAGAATGCGGGGACGGAGCACGGAAGTCTCCTCGAACTCCCGAAATCCAGGATCGATCATCCCTACTTTGCGGATAATTGGACCATCTTCCCGAGAGACATCGGGGGAAGATGCATTATCTGGAATCTGGTCACGAGAATCAGACATTACCCATAAAGCTCTTAAGCCTCCCCTTTCGGCTTGGCTAGCTCTTTTTTGTGAAACTCACGATTAGGAGAAGTGCCTAGAGATGTGGTGAGAGAGGTGTGACTAGAGTAGTACAGGAATCCCTCTGACGCCAACGACCCGCTTTCTGAAGCGAGCGTGTCTTATTGCTTGTACTTCCCTTTGGGTTCCAGTTTGCAAGCAGTCAGAACGATATCTCCGACTTTAACTTCCTTGAAATTCCCCTTAATGGCGACTTTTTGATCGACGGACAGATAGGGGTCCTGTGAGAGAATGCTCCCACTGCGGTCGCGATGCACAATGGTTGCCATGGAACCATCGGCCGACACTTGGATTTCTGAGTTTACAGGGATTGATCCGAAGAGAAACTCGGCCCGCACTGCGGGCAAATTCGCAGCGGGATCCTGCATAGTGACCACGAGCACCGTGTTCTCGCTACTTCCCTGACTGAGGGCGGAAATTCTACCTATCACCGTGATGCGCTGGCCGTTGTATTTTCCGATGGCCGCATCCGGATAATTTGCAAAATCCCCTGCGATGACACTCAGCGTCACCACACCATTGTCCGGAAGGGGCTGAAGGTAGGAAGCCGCATTCATCTTCGCAATTTTCGTGGTCGGGAAGTCCTGTGCGAGGAGAGGGACGCCCGCAAAGAGCAAGGAAGTCAGGACAAGGAGGATTCTGGGAGTAAAGAACATGAGCCGATCGATATCAGAGGAGTACAAAAACCGGAAAGCCTAAATCTTCACTCTTTGATCAATCCAAGGCGCTCCCAGCCGCTAAAGTTTCCATCTTTTAACCGGTTTCCATTTCCTGTTCAGTGAAGCCATGTCGTTCATCACCCTATTGCTCAGGCATCCTTATCTGCTCGTCGGCGTGGGTGGAGCCTTGGGATCGGTCGCCCGCGCGGGAATGACGGATCTCGTCACCCGCTGGATGGGCAACCAGTTTCCCTTCGGCACAGTGGTGGTGAATGTGATGGGAGCTATCCTGATGGGCCTGCTGGCCGGCTATGGCGAAACAGAACCGGGAAGATTGATCTTCTCGTCGGGGGCCCGCACCTTTCTCATGATCGGCGTCCTGGGTGGCTACACAACCTTCTCCTCCTTCAGCCTCCAGACGTTCCTACTCATGGAGCAGGGCAACTGGATCGGGGCATTCCTGAATGTCTTTCTCTCCGTGTTGCTCTGTGTGGGCGGCATCTGGCTGGGCTTCTCGGTCATCAGAGCCTGCCAATAAAAAACCACCTCAGCTGTCGGTGGTCATCGAGGGTTAGTTTGGAGTGGCTCGTCGCAAGACAATCAGACACGCTTCATCGTCGTGTCTGACCCTATTCCAAACAACTCGACTCGATCGGGAGTCACACTGACTGAGTTGCTTGTTGTCATGGCGGTGATCGCAGCCCTCCTGTCGCTTGCAGTTCCGACATGGGGAGCGATCACCCGCTCCCAGGCAAACAGTGCCGCAGTGAGTCTTGTTATGGGGACCCTGGAGCAAGCGCGTCTGGCGGCAGTCTCGGGCAAAAAAGAGGTCTGGGTGCTGTTCAAGAACGATGATGCGCGGAAACAAGCATCCCTTCGCATCGTCACTCGCGAGGGAAAAGGAGGCACGGGCTCCGTCCCATTCACATCTATGAGCAGCTGGACCATGCTTCCCCGGGGGATCACATTCCAGGCTGGGGATAATACCATGATGGATCAGAAGCCACTGGTTGAGGTGATCGCCGCGGCAACGGGCACCGCAATAGCAGCCCCGGTTCCTCCTAATATCTCGGTAGGGGGGATGATGTTCCAACGCTCGGGAAGAATCGGCATTCCTCAACAGGGAGGCCCATCACTCTTACTGCGACTACAATCCCCCAAAGGTCCCTTGCCTACCCCCATCGAGCTCTCCCGTGGCAGCGGGCGCGCCAGCTACAACTCCACGAGTCCCAAGCCATGAGAAGGAAGATCAGCTACTCGCCAGCTCATGCCTTCACGCTGGTAGAGATCCTGGTTGCCCTTGCTGTTTTTTCCATCACGGCATTCGCTCTTATTGGGTTATTCTCCGTAACTCACAAGACCGAACGCGACGCCAAGGAAGAGACGCAGGCAACCCTGATCGCCTCCGATATCATGGAGGGCCTTTCATTCGGAAATAATCCCTCTCTTCTTCATCTAGCCACAGAGATGAGCAATGGAGTTCCAGTCTGGGAAAGCATCGATGCCAAATCACCGACCAGTTGCTGCATCGCCTACGACTCCTCGTGCGAACCGATTCGTAAAATCCCCGCCTCCGAGGCCACCAACCCCGTCCTCGAGCAGGGCGCCACCGCCCTCGCGTGGCTATTCCTGAGCTCGAAACGCTCCACTCCGGACATCGTGATTGCCGAGGTCCTGGTGGCCTCACCTCCCTCGGCTCCGGCATCGGGGCGAACCCTCCATCGTTTCACAAAACTTCTCGCGATACCGTGACTATGCGATCCGATGATCACATCAAAATAAGCGATTTGGGAAAACCCCTCAACCATGAGGGGTTCACCCTCATGGAGGTTCTTGTCTCCTCGGCGATCCTCGTAGTTCTGATTCTGCTTCTGCTAGGCATGGGAGATGGAGCATCCAAGGTATGGCGGGATGGGGAAGGAAGACGTGAGGCTCTCCGGGAACTTAGGGCCTCTCTTCAGATCATCACCGAGGATCTCCACTCCGCGGTCATCACCACCAATTCCGACTCACTCGACATCAGGAAGTCCGAGCAAGAGCGATCTCCGGGTCTCTTTTTTCTCGTGTCGCATCCAGCGGATCGAAGGCACTCCGAGATCAAGGGGGATCTCTGTGCCGTGGGTTACTTTCTTGCCGCGGATCCCAAGGAACAAGGATGTACGAATCTCTACCGATTCCATGCCTCCGGGGAACCCGTATCCAAGGCAGTTGAGGAGGATTCCCTTCAAGACCTCTATGAGAAAGCCTCCCCGGATAACGCCGCAACCACGGAACTGCTGGCGAGAAATATCGTTTTCTTTCAGATCCGTTCGCTACCTGAACAAAGCACTCCTCCGGAGCTTCTGAAGGTGACGCTCTCCGCCATCAATACAAGGACCGCTCGTCTCATCGCCTCGGAACCCAAGGCAGGCGAGAGAAACAGCCGCCTTCTGAAGGAAGGGTTGCAACGATCAACGGCCATCATTCACCTTCCGCCCTATCGCGAGGGCGTGTCCCTGCCATGACGAAGTCGCGATCCAGGTTAGAGTCCCGACACGAAGAGAACGGGTCAGCTATCATCGCTGTCCTCAGCCTGATCGGCCTGCTTACACTCCTGCTTGTCTGCCTTCTCCAAAGCGTTAGGATCGAGCGAACAAGTAGCGCGGCCTGCTCGGCGGAGGAACAGGCGCAACTGAGTGCCGAGTCCGGCATTGCCTCGGCAAGTGAGCTCTTGCTGATCGCGACCTCGAATCGTCCGGCCTATCTGGTCGGCCTACCCCTACCGAGCGAGGAGGGAGAAGATCCTCAAGAAGGTATCGCCCCACCTCTTCTTCTGGGCGCGTCCAATCTCACGAACAGCACCGAGATTCTACCCCTTTTTTCCTTCGACCTCACCAAAGCGGTGCTCTTCCCAAAACTCACCAAGAACACCTTGAAATCCCTGCTTGATGAGCGGCTTTCCACCAACCCTTCCGTGGCAGTCGACCTGAATGATCCCTCATTAGTCGTAAGCTCCCTCGACACGAACAATGAGAACAGCTCAAAAGGGACGAATGAGCCCGCACCGAGGGGGTCGGGGATGATCGCTTCCGATGGCGTGTATCCGGCCCTCTGGCAATCCCTTCATGACAGCGAAGGAAAAACCGTGGGACGCTATGCCTTCATCATGACCGACGAGTCGGCCCGTTTGAATCCGGCCCTTCATCTCGGCAATCCACGCACGGATCCCAAGGACTGGGATCATGGTCCAGGTGATCTCCCACTGGCGGACGGGAGCACTCTCTTGCCAACCATCGAGGAAGCCGCCCATCTTCACGGAATCGCGAGCAATCTCCCGACAGCGGGAAGCTTCGAGGCCGCATTTCAGGACTCTCGGGAGTACGGGGAAAAACGCTCACTGCTAACCCGCGATCCTTGCAAAACGCCGGATCTCATCCCCGCAACACTTCCGGAGGGCGGATTGCCAAAATACAACCTCAACGATCTGGCCACAAACCCGGCCTGGGGCGCCACACCCTACGATCGCGCGACCAATATCGCCCGTATCATCGACAAGAACCTTCCGAAGTTCAAACAACGCGATCCCTCATTGGCCAAGAAAGGAAGCGACCCTTTCCTCTACCTGACACGATTGGCCTGTAGCATCGTCGATTACATTTCCACGGCACCAGGATCCACGGGGCCTCTTGGAGGTGAGCCATCGGGCAGGGATCTCGTCCCCTATGTGACGCAGATTGCCGAGAAATGCACGCGCACCGCCTACCTGACAAACAGCACTGCCAACATGACCTCAATCGAGAGCCAGTTCTTTGTCGAGATCTGGAACCCCACAACAAGCCTCGTGAGAGGAGGCATTCCTCGTCTAGTGATCGGGAACAGGGCTTATGTGGCCTTTGGAACCGGTGTGGAAACACCTTTCAAGAAATATGATGAAACGGCTTCCTCAACCAGAGATCTGCGTCCGAATGAATTCACCGTGGTGGCATTCCAGCCTGAATCCCAGACTTGGAACTCTCCCACCCCTCCAAGCACCAACGAACCCAGCTGGAAAGAGGGTCCGACCGGCAACGAAAACAATGCCCCTGAATACTTCGAGTTTTACTGGAACCAGAAGCTTGTCGATATGACCCGCCGTTCTACGAATGAATCCAAGAAGGAACAGGGCGGACTGAAGCACAATGCACAGCAACTGCTCAACTCCCAGCCTCGGTGGCAATGCCTCACGGTTCCCACCTACTCAGGCAAAGAAACCGAACCGGACGAATCCTCCGAGGCGCTGGATCCAGGAAAATACCGTTTTGTCGGAGATCCCCGCGCCACCTTTCTGACCTCCTACACGTGGGTTCCGATCGCGACCTATCAGGAAAACACGCTCTGGAACGGCATTGTCCCGGGTGGCGTACTCAACAAAGGGATGATTCTGGATCCCAAGAATACTTGGAAAAGCCGCGACTGGATCCCGGAGAATCCCGTGATCGGGAATCGTCCCGCCACTGCCGAGCAGATGCCACATCAGATCCCCTCCTCCTACCGTGAGGGAATCGATGACAAGACAGCCCCCGATGTCATGCGAAAGGGAGCCATGGTTTCCCTTGCGGAATTGGGGAATATCTTTGAACCAGCCCAGGTAGATGATCAGGGCTCGGCCGTGAACGCCAGTCAGGCCGGTATCTTAACCTGTAGTGGTGGTGGGAGGACTCTCCGAATCGGGCAACCGGAGTTCCAGTTTGCGGGAACCAACAACTGGGATGTTCCCGGCAAACGAGCCATCGAACTCCTCGACCTCTTCACCCTAGCGGACAAGGGACGCCGCCCCCCTTCCAGAGATACTTCGGCAGATACCAACCAACTGGGCACGAATACCGGAATTCCCGCTCGTATCAATGTCAACACCGCCTCTCACGCTGTGCTCACCTCCCTTTTCTACGGAGTCGGAGTCACCTCGGATCAACGCTCTACGAATTCACGCATTAGCGCCAACAAGGCGGATGATCTGGCCTCCGTTGTGGAAACAAACCGCCCCTACCAGAAACTCTCCGATCTTTACCCTCTCACAACCAATCTCGTCAACGCGGATACCTACACACCTTTTCTGCAAAGGAATATCCCCGGCAGTTCGCCTCCTGCAGCAGCCGTTTTTGACCGTGCCAGGGAAGAGGCCTTCGGCAAGATCATCGGTCACTGCATCCTGCAAACCCGCGTCTTCCATCTGTACGTCATCGGCGAAGCTCTCGATCAGCATGGCAAAACCAGGGGACGCGCACTGATGGAGGGACTTCTCCGGCTGGAACCTGATGCCACAGGCCGACTCATCCCTTCCGTGCATGACGTGCAGTGGCGCTGAGTCCGTGCATTCCAAGGCTATACATTCCGAGTCCATACCTTCCGAGTCCACGCATCCCTTTTCTCAGTTATGACGACACTCACTGCATTTCTCTTGCTGGCTCAGACAATACTCGTTCCGGCTCTCACTCCCTCGCCCGCCTCGCCACCGACTGCTACTCAGGGACTTCAGGGACTACGGGAACCTCAGACACCTCATCAGCACCATCACGCCGCAGTCACCCCGACTCCGACTCCCGAGATCCGGGTCACCATTGTGAACGCCACCAGCATTCCCTCGATCTCCCTTGGGATTGGCACCGAGAGAACCAGCGGAACCAATAAGCCGATCGCCTACCCCGACTTTCCCCAGGGGGAATGGACGGCCAACAAGGCCATCGCAACTCCAGAGATTCATTATGTCGTGCGGAGCACCCATGGCGGCCTGGCAACAGGCCAAACCATCCGATTCAAACCAGTCTCGAGCCAATACCTCCTGCTGACGGGTGACTTGAGCACGCGCGGACCGGCGGAAAAACTACCTCAGGTCCTGGGAGATACAGCACCCCGGGGAGGTTACCTTCCCAACGTTCAGTTTCAGGTTATCCCCTACGCGCTAGTCACCTCGGATCCGTGCCACTACAGGATCATCAATGCCATGCCCGGGAAAACACTCCTACTCCGAAGCCCAGCCTCCGAGAACAAGCCGGCCCAGCAGATTGCCTACTTAGCTCCCGGAAACAGCGTCCTACTCGTGCACCAGCCGCCGTGTGTGAGCTATGAGGCCGTCATCGACGGGCATGGCATCCCTCTGGAGATCGAGCAGGAAGGAGCCCAGGGGAACTGCTTAATCCCCTTCTTCCTGCGGGATGGAAAACCAGACTTCGTGCGTGTCTTTGAAGACCCTTGATCCGGCTTGCTTCTTACAGGATCAGTCCGGAAAAGGGCGGCTTAATTAGTCTGCTGAAGAGTTTTGGGCAGCATGCCATTGAATTCCAGCGGATTGTCGAATTTTTTGGGATCAGTCGGTTTGATTTCAAGAAGCAGGGCAGGCTTTTGTATCTTGTCGGGCATCGGAATGGGAGGCTCCTCGATCAGTTTTTGCGCGCGGATTTTCTCCAACTTCTCGTTCATGCTGGCCATCTGATCCTTGAGCGGGATTTCCATATCACTATTGCCTCCCGGAAGCGAGGGCTCCTCAACTCCAGAGCTCTCTTTTTCCACCCCTTTCTCTTGCTGAACTTTTTTTATGAAGGCGTTGTTGCCTTGGTAGAAATCAATTGTCGGCACACTCGATTTCTTTGAAAAGCCATCCTTGTAGGAGTATTTTTTATTGTTCAGGCGGAGCCCATAAATGGTTACCGCGATGACGATGAGTGCGAGCACTCCCATCATCCACCCCAGCTGATCAGCCCTCTGATCAGGCCTCAGCTTACGTTTGGAAAGCTTGGAAAGGTTGGACTTCACGGGGCTTGCTACCTCAGCCGCCTTCTCCCCTTGATGCCAGAACTCAACCTGGACTTTATGAGCAGGCGTCAGACTGCGATTGGTAACCTCAGGGGCTAACTCGGTTTCTCCCTGTGCTGAGGAGGGGACAGGGGAGCGTGCCATCCGCGGAGAAAGCGGAAAGTGTTCAATATTAGGTATCTCCTCCGGATTCCCCATATTCATAAAGTACGCTTTCGATCCAATTGTGCCATCTAAAAGATTGTTTCGATTTCGTAACATCCATGAAACCTCCTTCACTCTTTTGCTGGGGGTGCGCTTGGGTCATGATAGAGTACTTCCATGCACTCCGAACTCCATGACCGACTGCGTAGAATCTGGGAATACTGCGCCGTGCCGGGGTTAATCCGCTATGTGGTGCTCTTCAACGCCTTGGTTTTCATCCTCCATCTTCTGGCTCCGGGATATCTCTCGGTTCTAGAACTCAATCCCGCCCTTGTTCTTCGAGGAGAGATCTGGAGGCTTGTTACCTGGATCTTCATTCCGGAGACCCTGAGTCCATTCTGGATTTTTTTCTCACTCCTTTTCCTGCTTTACCTAGGCGACGGACTTGAGGCAGCCATGGGAGCGGCGAGACTTACCTCCTTTTATTTGTGCGGCATCCTGCTCTGCACAGTGGTCTCCTTCGCGTTTGGATTATCAGCTGGTGGGACCTCCATTGGCCGGGCAAATACCTTTCTCAATCTCTCCCTGTTACTTGCCTATGCAACGGTCTATCCGGACTTCAAGGTCCTGGTTTTCTTCATTCTTCCGGTCAGGATCGCCTGGTTGGCTCTCTTCAGTGCCTTCATCATGATCCTCTCCGCATTGGGCCAGCCACTGATAGTAGCCGCAACTCTGGGAGCGGCTTTTCTTAACTACCTTCTGTTTTTCAGCACGGAGTTAAGATCCCATCTGGGCATTCTGAAAAGGGGTGTTGCCGGATTCTCCGGTGCTCCTACCCGACTCAAACCCCAAGGCCAAACTCAGGGCAAAACACAGGGTAAAACAAACCACCCAGTCGAAACGCTCCACCGGTGCGAAGCATGTGGCAATACCGAGTCCAGCCATCCGGACATTGATTTCCGAGTCACTGCGGATGGGAGAGAATTCTGCAGGGAACACCTTCCGGCTAAGACTTGATAGGCCCTACGTGGCAAGTTATCCGGCAGAGGCGTAGAGGCGTAGAGGCACTAGGGCGCTGAGAACATAAAGAAGAGTGAACAATGCGAACCAGATGACATGAACAACGTCTGTTTCGGTAAAACTTTACCACTTCTTAAATCGGCCCAAAAACTCAGCTCCTCTTTACCTGCGCGCCTCCGCGTCTCAACGCCTCTACGGGAGCCACTCCGTTTGATTCACCACCACATTCTCCTTTTGTGCCTTCTGTGCCTTCTGTGGCTACACCTTTTCTTAAGATGCGCTACCTGGGTGAAATAACAATCCGGCTTCCCTCCTGGCTTCTGCGAACTGGCACTCCCAGAACCTCTCCGATCATTGTTTCCTCAAGGCTTAGCGCCACAGGATATGCCCGCATGAGAGCGGCGTGGGGGTTGTGATACTCGTGAATCTCCCAGCCAGACTCATTGCCCGAGAACGCTGACATTCTCTCTTCCCGATCACGCAGTCGCACAAAGGCCCTTATTCTTTCCGTGACTTCCGGAGAAGAGATCATCGCGCTATAGCGATCGGCCTCGGCACGGTAATGGAGAGCCAGCAGCTTTTGCGGGGCGGAAGAGCCAAAGAGCTTTTCCGCATCGCGCAGCAATCCCATCGCCAGTTCAAGACCCGGTTCTGCAAAGAGACGCTCTCCGGAGTCCGTCAGCCTGTAGAACATCAGAGGGCGCCCCTTGGGAGCAGGCTGCCTCCAAGTGGTCAGATATTTCTCAGAGGCGAGAGCCACGCAATGCGCCTTCACTCCCATGTAGCTCATGCCCAATTCGGCCGCAATCTGCTTCACCCCAAGACCGTTAGCGGAGCGCTTGATGAGATCCAGCACCGCCAGCCGGGCCCCCTGTCCCGCGCCGAAGACAAGACTCTTCCTCATCAGAACAATTCCGCCTGGGCTGGAGGGGACGAGAATAGGTGATCGGGGATAGGTGATGGGGAATCGGGAATGAGAGAAGAGAGATTGGAGATAGAAGATGGAAGATGCGGATCACTCAGACTGTCACTTCCAGCCATTTGCGTTTCTGGCTGTTGCTTCGCATTCGTTACGGCACTTTGCCCTTCCCTAACTCCCATATCCGATTTCCTAGCTCCCAACGCCTCCGCCTCACGCTCCACTTCGGCAACCAGCGAACGGAATTCGCAATTCCGCAGTGCCTTGATCAGCTCAGGATACCGGGGGCATAGCTTCATCCCTTCAATCGGCAGCGGCAACGGCAGATCCAGATCAAGGGCCACCATCTGGCGGTTTTGGATAATCAGCTCACGAGAGGCTTCCACCTTCTCACGTACCTTGGGGTCCAGATCCTTGCCCCCTAGGATGTGGTCGAGCGATCCGTACTGATTGATCCATTTGGTGGCCGTCTTGCCCCCCACCCCGGGAACTCCCGCGATGTTATCCGCTGAGTCTCCCGTCAGGGCCAGGACATCAGCTATCAGCTCCGGATCGACCCCCCACTTGGCCCGCACCTCGGAGACACCCAGAAGCTTGAACCCCCCATTCCCCTCTCCCACATCGGCCTTGGCGGTCGAGTAGATAGAGACCCCTTCGCGAACCATCTGGAGGATGTCCTTGTCATTGGTGGCCACCACACATTCCATTCCGCAACGGCTGGCCTCCACTACATAGGAAGCGATGAGATCATCGGCCTCGTGATTCTCTAGAAAAACGCTGGCAACCCCGAGTAGGGGAACGATTTTCTGAATCGGCTCCTGCTGGACCTCCAGGTCATCCGGCATCTCGTCCCGATGCTGCTTGTACTCGGGCTGGAGCTGCGTGCGACGCTCCGGCAGGCCGGCATCCCAGACCACAGCCGCGTAGTCGGGCTTCAGATCCGAGATCATTCGCCGCAACGCCTTCACGAATCCATAGATTGCATTGGTTGGTTCACCACGTGAGTTCGTCAGACCCCGGATCGCAAAGAACGAGCGGTAGAGATAGTAATGCCCATCGACAAGAAGAAGTCGGGCCGAATCATCCATGCCCTTCATACCGCCGGAGTGTCCTCAATCACGGTCACCAGGATGGGAGGTGAGAAGGACTGCATCAGCCTTGTCTTAGCCAGCAAAGGTTTTCCATGGATCTCGACTGGTATCGGGTCATCAAGCCCGACCCTGCCCTGAGAAAACCGGGCCAGATAAGCGGAAATCGTCTCACCTTGGCGACCCACAGGGGAAAAAAGATCAAAGAAAGTCGAGTCGTCACTAGTTTTGATGGTTCCTAAAAGCTGGTCCATGGATCGGTTCATGAACTTCACCACGCCATTACGGTCGGACGTGATGACAGGAACCGGCAGGCTTTCCAGAAGCTCGACAAGTTCGTTGTTCAGCCGGTTCCTTGTTTTCAGAGTCCTTGAAAAATTGATCCCAAGGAGAGCGGTAATGAGGAAGGAAATTCCACGGATATACTGCGTCATCACACTGACCGGCGGGGAGGACCAACCGATAAAGAAACCCCATAGCGGCAGAAAAAACACGCCGAGGACGGCAATCGTGTAGATCAACGTCCACAGGCATACCCAATGAAAGGTCAAGGTGAAGGCCATCAGGAGAATGGCAATTCCAGCAAAGAGGGGGGTAAGGGTGACTCCGGGAGTCTTGTGATCCATCCACAGGATCACGACAAGCGCCACCAAAGGAAGGACCATGTTCACGACGAATCCCTGTGGTTTGATCCTTTGATTAGTCATGCTCAGAGGGTTTTTGGATAAGACCTTCATACACCCGCAGGATGCTGTCTTGCCAGTTAGTTCGGGAATAAAGGTACCGAAGTTTTAAGGATCCCTCCTTACCGAGTCTTGAACAGAAATCATCTTCGTGCAGGAGGCGCAGAACCGCGCTTGCCAATCCGGGGATATCGTCGGATTCGACCAACAGCCCGTTGAACCCGTCGTCAATGATCTCCGCAAGTCCGCCGATACGATGGGCAACAACGGGACAGCTTCTGGCCCATGACTCCAACACCACCATGCCGAAAGGTTCTTTCCAGATTGAAGGAACAATCGAACAGGCGGCCTTTTTCCAAAGATCGCCCATGGCGCTACGGTCGACAAAACCGGTAAAGGTAACGTTTTTAAGATTCAGGGATACAGCGAGGGACTCCAGCTCACCCCGTTCCGGACCGTCACCGACAATCCAGAGACGGCGTCCTGATTCTTGGATGATTTTCCACGCGCGCAGGAGTCGATCCACACCTTTCTCTTTGGAAAGCCTCCCAACAAATATGACGTCCTCGCCTAGCGGATGTGGAAGCTCCGCCCCAGTTAACTCGAGAAAATGTGGAATTACGCTGATGCGTTCGCGCGGAACACCCATGGCTACGTGCTCCTCAGCTTGGGCACGGCTAACGGCTATCCAATGGGCAATTTTCGAAAAAATCCCCAGACCTCTCGCTTTGCTTGTGACAGCCCCCATGAGACCACTCTTCAACCGACTGTCGTGCCAGCAAGCCGTCAGAAGCGCAGGAAGGAAATCGCCACACGCGCATCGCTGGCAGGGCAGGCCATGATTTAGGAAAAACCCGTTCACGCATCCGAGACGATAGTTGTGAAGATAATGAACGACGGGCACGCCCAATTCAAAAGCCAGTTGATAGACGGCTGGCGACATTGCAGGAAATACATTGTGGATCTGCCAGAAATCATATCTGCCGATGCTCTGGTAGCGTCTGAGCTCACCGACGGCATGCGGATTCCAAAAAGCGGCGGCGGGAGCAAAGGCCTTCGATAGAATGTTACCCGAGATGAAATCCTCCGTGGAATACCCGAAAAACCCCACGTCGAAATCACGGTGCAGGGCATCGCCAATTTGGTAAACACTGCTTTCCTCACCGCCGTATTCACGGTATCTGGTGAAGATCTGGAGAACTCTCGGACGAGACGAGTTCCCCAATGAGGCGGATTTAAGAATGGCCATCGTAATCGATGGATGCAAGGCGACTGCGGGGCCTCAGTAGGAATCTTCGCCACGACCCAAGGCGGAAGTTCCGTTGGAAAAATCGCGCTTGGTCGGCGCTGGAGATAAGTTGCGCCCTGATCGCGACAGCAGAGATCCGATACCCATCATACCCAGAAGCGCCACCATAAAAACCAGATACCCCGCCGTGAGGTGGAACCACGAGGGATGCTCCAATGGACTCGCCCCGAGAGCGAATTCACTGCCGAAGGCCACGGTTCCCAACGTCAGCATCAGGATGCGGGCAAGGTTTCCAAGAACGGCAAGCGGGGGAGTGCAAAGAAAAAGCACCCACTTTCTCCATGCCCCCTTGAGGGTAAAATGGGCAAAAAGAGCCCCCACCATCATCAGCGCGAAAAGGGACCTGATGCCACTGCAGGGATTGGCCACATCGACGGCGAACTTCTGGCCGGCGGACAGTCCGTGCAATGCGTCGGGAGCGGACAAGATCCCGGTGCCGCTAAGAACCACGGGGACGCCGACGAGATTCAGGACGATCACGCTGATCTTAGACATCAGGAACCGCAAGGGCAGGGCTATCATCATGTCCAATCCAGGAAACGGGATCGCGAAAAGCAAGAAGGCGAGCGGGAACGAAAGAGCTTTCAAAAAATCCCATCCCAACAACCACCAGACAGATCCGCAAAGCACGATCATGACGCTCAGAAGCCCGACAAAGGTCACATCCGCCTGATGGCCCGCCCAGTAAAGAAACAATCCAAAGATCAACAGCCCCAATCCGGGCCAACCCGTGCGAAGAGCAAGGGCAAGTAAGCGCCCACGGTCATTCCAGATCAGGAAAACAAAGGCCGGCACGACGATCATACCATGCCCCATGTCCTCGCTCTCGTTCCATGTTCTCCAGATATACTGGGCAAGTGAGTAGGTGGTGGTGCCGATGCCATAGCTGTACTGAAGGGCCAACAGCAGGGTTACCAGAAGAAGAGAGACCACGCCGCAAAGCAGTATCTCCGAAGAGGGAAGTTTTTTCAAAGCAGAGGGTGAAACGCTCATTTTTTCATGATCGAAGGCGCCAGTTGCCCGATGAAGTCGTTAACGAGTTTCCGTGTTCCCTCCAGATCACGGCCTCCAGGCTGGAAACCCTGAAGCACGGGGGCACTGACGGCTGCGTAGGCCCAACGGTGGTTCTTTCCGTGGACGACACGATCCCAACTGGTGAGGAAAACCCTCATGACATGGGAGGATGTCGTGGTTCCATCCCCGATGAACCAATAACAAAACAAGCTTGTGAGGGGTTTACTGACTCCTGGGGACACCTCGACCTCCCTGGTGATGGTATCCTCCATGACCGAGATGCTTCTCCCATCCGCCAGTTGAACAGGCCTTGTCGCCTGCGAAGTAATCGACCATCCCTGGGCAGGCAGACAGAGTTCCGGCCGATGGATGCTCCTTTTTTCGGCCCCCGAGAGAACGATCTGGGCATTGACGATATCACCCGAGGGATCGTTGTAGTTTTTCTTGATGATTTCGGTGTCCTTGGGAAGCACCACGCGCTCCCCCTCGGACAAGGGGACATCCCTTCCCTGGAACGGGCCGAACGACGAGGGAAGCTGCATCACCACACCGGTGGCGGATCCTACGGCAATGGGCTTGCCGACATGGAAGGACAGAACAACCAGAAGGGCCAGGAAAACGACAACTCCCGTGCGAATAATAGGGGATGACGTGGAGATCATCATTTCGGTAACGAGCTTACGCAGTCATGCCCGGCGGGCAACCAAAAATCCAACGTGACCTTGAATCAACAGGTACCATCTCAATCTACCAGATCCACCAGATCCATTAGATTCACAAGATCCATCAGATTCATCAGACGCCTCCACCCGTGCGATGCGGCTCAGTTCGGGGGGGCATCTTATCGTTTTACAGGCGATCGCTTCTCTTAGTCTTTGATAGGATGAACGGTCCAGCAACCACGGCGAACCGCTGTTTCTAGGTTGATCTTGGATGACGGGAGGTTCGAAATCATATGCTTGGATTCTACCCAGCATCTTACGCGGTATCCGAGATGATGAGCCAAGGTCGGCAGGTAGAGCTCCAGATAACAAGGGATTTCCTCTGCCTTAGAGGCGACGGCAAGAAAGGCTTGTCTGGTCCACATGGAACCGCTTCCGAACATATTCAGTACCACCCCCTTCTCCTCACGCAGAGAGAGACGTTCCCAGAATGGGGCGAAACGATCATCGGACTCGTGGTAGAGATGGAAGTAGTGGCCCGAATTATCCATGCGAACCAGCAAATGGCCCATAACGTCTGCCTGCTCTCTGGTCATTTCCTCCACCTGTCTAGCGTTGAGATCAGGGACAAGCACGACATGGTCGAACTCGCAGAGATGAATGAAATCAGGAGAGAAAGATCTTACGGCTTCCGTCATGGCCCGGAAAACACCGGTGTAGGACTGTTTATCACGCTGGTTGTCCGACTTGCGGAGACCCGGATCATCGATGAAAACCTTTCTGGGATAATCTAGCAGGTCAAACTCGGACCGGGAGCCTCCGAAGGCGACCCAAACCGACTCAGGGGAACTCACGTGAGACCAACGATCCATCAAGCGTTTGAAATGCGCCCCGCCGAGATGTGTCAGCACGATGTTCATGACTTTGTGCGAGGGATGGATGCAAGCGGAGGAATCTTTGGCGAGCGAAGGAAAATCCGGCGGAGGATGGGAAGTGAAGCCCATGACCTGACGCCAAATTGTCAGCCTTCTCTGGGGGAGAAATCGGGGAATTAGGGGACGACCGCTGTAACCGATCAGCCAGACGGCACCGCCCCATCCGAGCAAAAAACCCCGACCTAGTGTTTCGCCGGTTACACAATCCCGGATATCCTTGGAAAGAAGCCCCACGAACCACAAAAGGATCTTGCGAATCGATTGCTTGAGAGGATGCACAGAAGAGGTGGCTATCGCCTGTCCGACTGGTAGGAGAGGTTCATTTTTCGGGCGTTGCCGTGAATGTTCTTCGGTGCAAACCCGTCCGTTTCATAGCATCCCATGCGGAGTATGCAAGGAAGAGACTATTCCACTTGAGGTATCGACCTAAAAGCCTCCTAGGCTCCGAAACCATCCTATGGATCCAGGTGAGGCCGTATTTCTGCATCCAGGCCGGGGCATCGGGTTTCATGCCAGCGTTCACATCAAAGGCAAATCCCACCGCCAGCAGGGTTCCATGATCCAGCCGGTGCTTTGTCCGTGCGATCCAGCCATACTGCTTGGGGGTGCCCAGCCCCACCCAAATGAAATCTGGTCTCTTGGCCTTGATCTCAGCAAGAACCTCCTCATCGTCTTCCAGAACCCCATCGGGCGAGCATGCCCCGTGATATCCTCCCACGAACTCCAACGACGGGTTCAATGACTCCATACGCTCGCGGAAGCGTCGACCGCACTCCTCCGATCCGCCCACCAAATAATGGGTCTTCCCGGACGGACAGAATGCAAGGAACCTGCGGGTGAATGTCGGGCCATACACACGATCCCTCAGTGCCGCACCCCTGCTATTCATGACCCACACCAACGGCATTCCGTCGGGCAGAACTATGTCGATGCATTCGGAGAGCCTTGCAAAGACGGGATCATGCCTCCTCATCGTCACGATCTGCGTATTAGCGAAATCAACCGCAACGGCACGGTCGGCCTTCTGGTTCAGCTCGATGAGCATGGCTGATAACCCGTCGTAATCCGTGGCGGAAACCTGAGTTCCAAGGACGGGAACCTCGACCGGAACGTGAGGCGAAACAGGAAGAGCACCCTGACCCGGCCAACCCCAACCGAGTCGCCTCCGGATCTTTCGGACCCTTACCGGGGATCCGTGTGTATGAATCAGGTATTCCACCGTGCGCCTGCGATAAGCTCCAGCCATCATTTTCCTGAGGCGATGCGTGAGGATCACCGGTTTGGCAAGCCAGGCGGGCGGGGCGTCCTTGCTATGTTTCCACTCCTCGGACTCGCTTTTGGCAAGCGGTGATTCGCTCGTGTTTTGTCCCGTGAAAGCAAAAGTGGAGAATAGCTTTCCACAAGCCCTGATACGAACCCCCGCCTTCATTATCCGAGCCATCCAGACGGCGTCGCCAATCGATCTCCAGCGCGGGTCAAAACCGCTGAACCTGTCCACCTCGGATTTCCTGAAAAAAGTGGCACAACTCGCAGCGGCAAGGTGATCAAGCCGAGTGTGCAACCAGAAAGGTCGGACGATCCTGCGGTAGGAGAGCGCCTCCCCGTCGCGATCCGTCAGAAGAGCGTCACCGCAGAGAATTCCATGCCCGGAATGCTCCCGGAACCATCGGGCCACGAACTCAAGTGTTCCGGGAAGGTACTGCTCATCACTGTTGAGCCATGCCCAGAGATCGCCCGAGATCTTCTCCATGCCCTTGTTGAGCGCGTCGTACATGCCGGCGTCCGGTTCCTTGAACACGCGAAGCGTGTAACCGGACGCAGTGCGAAAGTGCAAAAGTTCAAAGGTCTGAAGGTCTGAAACAAAATCGCCGCCGTATCGCGACTTGAGTTCTGCACCCAACTCTCTGGCGAACTCCTTGATTCCCAGCGTACCCCCGTCCTGGATGATATGCTCAATCGCCAAAGGCGATGGAGCAGGAGATTGGAGATTGGAGATTGGAGATAGGGTTTCTAAAGCAGTTCTCGACCCTCGCCCCTCGACTCTCGACTCAGCTCCTTGCGCAATCTGATCAGCAACACTCGCAACACTCAATCTCAGCCAATCCAGCTGGCCGTAACTTGGAGTAATAATGGAGATCTTTTGAGTAGTCATGCGTGGGAATGCTGTCAAAGAGGAACAATCCCTGAATTCATTCACCGACTCGCAATCATCAAAAACATCCTACCCAGCGAAGTCCTGATCTCGGAATACCCGTCTCCCACTTCGTCCAATTCACCACCAGGATAATGCTGCTCCCAAAACTGTTCGGTCAGGTTCTGGCAAGCAGGGGCAAACTCTCCGATCCTCTCATCGAATTGGCAAGCTTCCGCAAGCAACCTGTTAAGATCATGAGTTTTTACCAAGACCCATCCCTTGGAAACAAGATACCCCTTCAGGTATCTCTCTGCGGCCTCGTGGAGGAGTTCCACACCCGACCAAGATGGCCCGAACCGTTCAAAAAGGGCATCGGCCTTCTCCAATCTGTCGCCGGCCATGAGGAACCAATCCTGAGGACTTGCGGGATCAGTTCTCACAAAACCCTCACTCCTTTGGCAAGAATCCGTCCTAGATAGGTGTCCCCTTCTTCGCCGATAGAGTTGCACTCCTTGGGTTCGGCCAGCATCAGGTCGAACGAAATCGGATCGCCCTGCTGAAGAATAGGCCACCATGCCGACCGAATCTCCAACTTGTCCTTGAGACGGCTTTTGTTGATTCGCTTCACGACCAGTAGATCGACATCACTATCGCGATCCGGAGTGCCGTGGGCATAAGAACCGAAAACAACCACCCTCTCAGGGCGGAACTTGTCACGCAGTACTCTCAGATAGGGAAGAAGTCTTACTCCGATCTGATGCAAGGGATACCTTGTATCCTTGAGAACATCCTCTCGGATCCCATCTGGGACATGGATTTCGAGGGATTTCATTCCTTTTAAACACTACCTGTGCGGCTCCCCCAAAGACAATCGAATTCCCCCCTGCCTGGTTTCGGGACCAGAAGACATATCAAGGAAGACTTCCGATTATTCCAGCTTCAAACAGAATACGGACAAAAGGCTTTGCCAAAGACTTTTCTAGCGTAAAAGTCGAGGAGGCGCGTGAACATCGACTTACTTATATCGTCTTTTTATAAGGCGTCAATGACGCAACCCATTACACGATCGCCAAAGGCGAGCGAGCAGGAGATTGCAGTTTGGAGATAGGGTTACATCTTTCCCCGCATCTGTCGACCCTCGACCCTCGATTGACGGCACTTGCCGCCCGGCAAGCCGTGCCGCCCTTACGGGGCTACTTACAGTAGTCTTCCGCGGCTCTTCCCAGAGCCTTGGTTCTCGACTCAGGTTTCAGCTTTCAGCTTTTCAGGTTTTTCCCACATTGACGGCACTTTGCGCCCGCAAAGCGGTGCCGCCCTTTCAGGGCTACCTACGGTAGTCTTCCGCGCCGCTTCCCAGCGGCTTGGTTTCCATATCCCAACTCCTATCTTCTAACTACTATCTCCTGCGCCACGGCGCATCAGTCCCCTCGGACAAGATCAGTTTGCCACCTCCACCCATGGCATCGGCGGGTGCCGAGAATGCATTGCAAGTCTGGAGTTGAATCACGGCTTTTGCGTAATCGGAAAAATCAATTCCGGCTACGAAGCACTGCGCGTAGTCCATGACCGACACCAACCCATCCGCCCGCCGATTGTGAGTCAGGGCCTTGAGGGACTGCAGATACTCCGTTCGGAAGACATTCGGGATAATGATCCGCTCCTGCCCCTTGGCATGCAGTTCGGCATTCATCATCACCCGGGCAATCCTCCCGTTGCCGTCGGCAAAGGGATGCACCTCAGAGACCAGAAACATCATGTAGATGGCACGGGCCATCGGATCCATCAGCGTAAGGAGCAACTCAAATCCCCCCAGGAGTGTTCCCTGAACGAGATCGGGCTCCACAAACCGGGACTCCCCGGCTCTGTTGACCTTGGATTTAAAGACCCCGGGATTCATGTCCCGACGCCCTGAGAGGATCACCGAATGGCGATAACGCAGGATATCGAGAAACTCCGATGCATCCTTTGCGACACGCCCCATCTCCGCAGAGTTAGAGACGATCTGGTAGGTGCCCAGAATGTCATGGGCATCATTCGGTCTCTCCTCGGGAATGATACCGTCATAGACGATCTCATAGGCCTCCCCGACTTCGAATTCGGTCCCCTCAATGAAATTCGAGAAATAGCTCTCGAAAAAGGGAAGATAGGAATTCCCTGTCCGTGCGCTCCGTGCCGTGAAATGATGGGATGCCAGATGTGCCCTCAGATGCTCGAAAAGTTCCAGACGATCGGGATCGTAGCCGAGACCCTTGGATCGAGAAATCCCCACCCGGGAAGCAAGCGGTTCATCCACTGCCCCCATCATCCCTCCGATGATCGCGGAGAGCTTTTCCGCCTGATCTGTCATTCCGAGCGAGGGAGCGATCTCCCGCGCCTGGTCCCGGATACGATTCACGGCCGCCGCACCGCTATTGCGAAGCATCCTGTCGAGATACTCCTCCAGTTCCTCGCGGGTGAACGTGCTGCGGACATGACTCCTCTGGCGAGAGGGCCGGAGATTATCCATCAAGGCTCTCGCTTGTGATGACATCCACAGGCCCCCCAGAAAAGGAGTGTCTGATCCCTCGATGGGACCGTGACCACTCCTCGGACGGAATGCGATCCCCGGCAACTCCAGATCCGAGCACCTCTTCTGCGTGATCAAAAAAATCGAGCTATCCTCAGCGGGACGATTTTCAATAGCCGTGCGATCCGAGATCAACGCTTGAGGGAAAAGGGCTCCCGCGATGGCCCAGCAATTCGCCCGGATGATTTTTTCCGGGGCATCCGTGAGATTGCTCGTATAAATTCGGAAAGCCAATTTCCGGAGCTTTCCGGCCCGGACAGCCCGATGGATTGCCACACGATTCTGCTCGGTGGAGATCACAACCTCCCCCGAGAGAATAGGTAACGGATTCTTGGTTAAGGATGCCCGCATAGGGCTATTCTGTAACAGGATTGGTTTTAAGAAGCCAGAAAAGTAACGGAATCTGGTTTAAGAGCTAGTTTCCACCTCGATGGCCTCGGCTTTCCAAGTTCAGCCTCCCTTGACCCGCTGAATCAACAATTTCGGTTCTTCGCTATTTTCAGTGGGTTCTTCTGCGAGTCGGACAGGCCATCCTTTCAACCCAAGGCCCTGTTTAACCGTCCCGATGTCTGAGTAGCACCTCGGTTTTGCAGCCATCCAACAGCTCGACAATTTCCAGCCAAGTCGCCCAATCCGTCTGTCTCCCCGGTGGTGAATCCCCATCTTCCTCTCTCTTTCATGATGCAACGGATGCGAACATCGAGTGCCGGGAGGCACGATGTAGCCTGCGCAGCAGTCCGAAGGACGAGGCCGTCAGGAGGCGGCGAGGCAATCAACGGCCAGGCAAGCAATTCATGAGTTCCAGATTTTCCCCTGCATCTCGGCCTTACGTCCTCACCTACTCCAAACAGCGAGGAACCCAGGTGCAGGAATCCAACCCCTAATGCAATTTTAATTATAAACACCTATCAGAAAGAATAAAACGCAAGAACAATAAGATTATTATTGCAGATTCAATAAGAAGATACATAGTGGATTCAATAAGAAATGAAGACGCACACCAAATTGGCTAAAGCCTTAGATACCGCCCTCAAGGTAGCGCGGGAGCAGGTCGTGCGTGGCCGGGATCTGCCGACGGGGGTTCGGACTTTTCTGATCCAGCAGGGATGCCTGTTGGAGATCATGAAGGGATGGTACTTTCTGGTGCCTCCCCATGCGCCCCGTGGCGAGACGGCCCTGTGGCATGGGAATTTCTGGGCTTTCCTGAGTCTCTATCTCGAGGATCGGGTGGAAAATGATTATTGCCTAAGTCCGGAAATCTCCTTGGATCTCCAGAGCGGGGAGACGGCGACTCCGGTTCAGGCGGCGGCGATTCTGGCGCGTGGCGGGAACAATACGGTGTCGCTCCGGTTCGCGGAAACAAACATCTCCTGCTCCTTGCTGACCTACACTGGGAAGCTTCCAGCACAGCGCTCCATCTATCGGGGATTGAACCTGATGCCTATCGGATATGCGTTGGCCAGAGTCTCCCCAACCTATTTCCGGTCCAACCGACCACAGGCCGAAGTCCTGTTGCGCACGACTTCGGCGGCAGAGCTCGCTTCCGGAATCATCGAGGCGGATAACGAGGCGGGATCCATGAGGATTCTGGGAGGACTGGAGACTCTCGGCTTCAAGGAAAAGGCAGACCAAGTCAGGGGACTCATTGCCCTTACGGGCTGGAAGAAGGCGACCAATCCTTTCCCAGATGGCCAGCCGATGCTTTCGAGCGAGCTGATTCCCAAGAGCCCCTATGCGGACCGGATCCGGCTTCTCTGGGAGCAGTTGCGTCCTATGGTCCTGGAGCACTTTCCTTCATCGGCTGGAAAGGGAGATGCTCAGACTTACCTGGATAAAGCGCATCATCTCTACCAATACGATGCTTATCACTCGCTCTCCATCGAAGGGTTTCAAGTCACTCCGAAACTCGTGGCACGGATTGCAGCGGGAAACGATGAGGATGATCCCTCACTGAAAGAAGAAAGCAACCGGCTCGCAGCCAAAGGGTACAGCATGGCCCATGAGGCCGTGCTTCAAAGCATCGGTAAAATCTTTCAAGGGGAAGTGCCGGGAAAGATCGTGGAGACGGATCTTCCGTATTGGTATTCAGCACTTCACAAGCCCTTTGTCCAGGTTGGCCGACTGTCACCGGCGGATGTGGCAGGATACCGGGAAAAGCCCGTCTATATCAGAGGCTCGAGCCATGTGCCTCCGGCGCCGGGACGGGGTGTCATCGATGGCATGGAGGCCTTCTATGAGGCTTTATTATCGGAGCCGGATGCCTCGGTAAGAGCGATCCTTGGCCATTTCGTTTTCGTCTACATCCATCCCTTTTCCGATGGAAATGGACGTATCGGGAGATTCCTCATGAATGCCATGCTGGCTTCAGGCGGCTATCCATGGACGATCCTGCGCGTCACGCGCAGGCAAACCTACATGGACGCCTTGGAGGAAGCCTCCGTCCGACGAAGCATCATCCCCTTCACCAAGTTTGTGGCTGAGGAAATGGCTGTCGATTGGTCTCCGGAGTTGGCTGAAGCAGAGCGGTTGAAGAGATAGCGACTCCCCGCTGTTTCAATTGGTCACGCCGTCACGCTCGACCTTCGTCCTTAGACTCAGCCCCATACGCCTAGGCGCATCAGGCTCTCTGGCTGATTCCAAACCCTCAGACGTGCTGAAGGGATGAATGCGCTCCCTCGAGATAACGATGAGCGAGCTTATCGGTCACCTCTTGACCCTCCACAGAACCATTCTCACACTTTTTTAACTTTTTTAACTTTTTTAACTTTTCTACTTTTTACTGCCCTTCGTCCCCTCGACCCTCGACCCTCGACCCTCGACCCTCGACCCTCGACCTTCGTCCCCTCGACCCTCGACCTTCGTCCCCTCGACCCTCGACCTTCGTCCCTCGGCCCTCGACTTTGTGCCCCATCCTCCCACTTTTTACTCAGTCCTCCTTCAGGGCGCCTCCCCCGCCCCCGCCTGTAAGCGTCGGCCAGCATCCCCTGAGCGAGGGATGGTGAATCTTTAGGGAAGGGTTCGAGCGGATCCATCCGGGATTCCCTTGCTCATCCACGAAGGCCACCCCGATAGGAATCTCCGGACGCTCATCCGCTAAAAGCGTTATTTCCTCCCGGGCCTTGTCGGAAACCATGATCCACTCCTCCTTCAGGGCGACTGGATCTAGGTTCCGCGCTTTTATTTTATCCAGTTCCAATGGATCAATTCGGGCAAACCTCATCATCATCCTGAACAGAGACAGGGGATTGAATCCCGGATCCTTGCCGCAAGCCGCCCAGATGATGGCCTCAAGGGGAAAACGACGGGAAAGTTCGACCATATCCACATAATCACGCGTCTCCATACGGGCGGACAACGCAAGCGCCTTGTTCGTTGCCATATCAAAGAGATGCAGCCTCCAACCCAATAACTCGTCGGGAACGATCGGGAAAAACCGGAACGCTGAATCATGCGCCCAGTCCAACTCAACCCTCTCACCATTCGCGATGACATAGGCCTTCCTAAAGGAAACCAGCTTCGACCACTCGCCGTCACCCTCGACCTTCTGAACCAGAAAACCAGCTTGTTCAAGCGAGAGGACATCCTGCTTGCTTGCGATGACCAAATCCTCCACCGCCTCGTGAAAGAAATCGATATCACGCGAGTACCTTGACGAATTCTCCGGCGCGTTCAGCACCAATCCTCCGGCCACATGACTCTGCTCGGAACGATTGGAGAACAGAACCTTCAGAACCTCTTTTTGGAAAGGCGTTAGCGGCATTCCTTTGGTTGTTATAGACAGCGCTGCAACTCTGCTGCGGCATCCCAGGCCCTCTTGTCACCGTAGTCACGGAGATGCCCAATCACTAACCTCACGTCGTCAGTAAAACGAATCGAGGCATCCGGATTCCAAAACCAAAAACACTCAGAAAAACGGCGCACAAGATCCGCCGCACGCTCTGCCACCTCGGAGGAAACAGGCACGCGCTCGGGAGCTTTTTCAACTTGGACAACACTTTCCATCACCTCAAATTTATGACATCGCCGGTCAATTGACAATATCAGCGACTGCTGATTGCTGACTACTGATCGGTAGGATCCCCCTTAAGCTTTGAACTCGCTCGGTCTTCCTCAGACCTCGTTTCAGCTTTTCAGGTTTTTTCCACATTGACGCCACTTTGCGCCCGCAAAAGCCGTGCCGACCTTTCAGGGCTACCTACGGTAGTCGTCCGCGCCGCTTCCCAGCGGCTTGGTTTCCATATCCCAACTCCTATCTTCTAACTACTATTTCCTATCTACCCACCTTCCCACCTTCCCACCTTCCCACCTTTAACTTTTCTACTTTTTACTGCCCTTCGACCCTCGATTGACGGCACTTGCCGCCCGGCAAGCCGTGCCGCCCTTACGGGGCTACTTACAGTAGTCTTCCGCGGCTCTTCCCAGAGCCTTGGTTCTCGACCCCTCGCGGGCTACTCCGGTTTACCCACTCCAAACAGTGAGGAGCCGTGATTTTCATCCCCAACTCACTCTTTTCACACCATCAACGACATCAAAATGGCTATCCTTGGATAAAATCCTGACATCGTACTGCCTGGCCTGCGCGGCAATCCAGATATCGTGCCATGGAATTGGAGTCCCGGCTGACTTCAACTCATTCCTCACCGCCGCATATTCGACCGCGGTTCTGGCATCCGAAATCAGGACATGAAGACATTTCTCCAGAAGCCTCAGCTCCTTCTCGTACTCCTGTCGGTGCCTTGATGCATGGATCCCAAAGCGGTATTCACCCAGAACAATCGGGGAAAGCAAAACCTGCGAGACCTTGCCTAGAATGGCACGAAGATCCTCATCTCCGTCGAGCAACGCCGAGAGAGCGTTCGTATCGAGGATTACTTCCACTGGTTGGAATCCACGCCGTCAAATTCCTCCCGGATCTTGGCCTCAATCACCTGCCGCTCTCCACCAAGATGACGCAGTACCCCAAAGTGCATCAGCCAAGGCTTGGATGCAGCAGCTTCCTGAGCCGCCAGCTTATCCTGAATGGCATCGATCATAAAGGCTTTCATCGTCTTCCCTGAGGATGCAACGCTTGATTTTACCTTCCGTAACAGATTATCCGGCAACTCCAGAGTGGTCTTCATTCCCCCATATTGCCATATTTATGGTTCCAGTCAATAAACGCCGCCAACAACACCATTACCAAACACTCACGGCATGTGTTACCCATGTCTTGAACCAGGGTGTTACCTATGTCCTGACCCACGCCCCATATCCCAACTCCTATCTTCTAACTACTATTTCCTATCTACCCACCTTCCCACCTTTAACTTTTCTACTTTTTACTGCCCCTCGACCCCTCGACCCCTCGACCCCTCGACCCCTCGACCCTCGACATCGGCTTTAGCCTTCCCCCCAAACTTCCATCTTCTATCTGCCATCTACGACGAGAAAGATCCGTCTCTCTGTCCATCTTCCGCGCCACAGGCGCTCCCTTCCCACATTGACGCCACTTCCTCCCGGAAGCCGTGGCGCCCCGTTGGGGCTACGATTTCATCGTAGTCTACCGCGCTCCTAGTAAGGAGCTTGGTTCCCGCCTTTTACTACCCCTCGCCTCAACCAATCCAGCTGGCCGTAGCTCGGAGTGATGATCGAGATGGTCATGAGATAACGGCAATAAAACGAGGGATCAGAGATTGCCTCTTACCCTCAGAATTTCGATCACTCGGTCCGCCATCTCCTCGATGCTTCCGGAACCCGACTCAAGTGTGATCTCCGGATTTTCTGGCGCCTCGTAAGGAGAATCGATGCCGGTGAAATTTTTCAGTTGGCCGCTACGGGCTTTCTTGTAAAGCCCCTTGGGATCTCTTACTTCCGCAACGGCTAGGGGGGTGTCCATGAACACCTCCAGAAACTCGCCATTGCCGAACAGTGACCTAGCCATCAGGCGCTCGGACCTGAATGGAGAAATGAAGGCGGTCATCACGATCAGGCCAGCATCCACCATGAGACGCGCGACCTCACCGACACGGCGGATGTTCTCAACCCTGTCTTCATCGGTAAATCCCAGGTCCTTGTTAAGGCCGTGACGGACATTGTCACCGTCGAGGAGGTAAGTGTGCCTTCCCAAGGCTAGGAGTTTTTTTTCCACCATGTTGGCAACGCTGGACTTGCCCGATCCTGAAATTCCGGTGAACCACAGGGCACACGGTTTCTGGTGCTTGATGAGCGACCTGGCCCTGCGGTCCACATCAAGGTGCTGGATATGAATGTTCTGTGAGCGTCTGAGCGCGAAACGAATCATCCCTGCGCCGACGGTCGCGTGGGTCATCCGATCGATCAGGATAAATCCCCCGGCATTGCGGTCAGTGGCATATGGATCGAAGGCCACCGCGCGATCCGTCATGACATTGCAACAGGCGATGGAGTTGAGTTCGAGTTTCTTGGCCGCGAGATGTTCCAGAGTGTTCACATTCAACTGGTATTTGATCTCGGTGACAGAGGCGGTGACGGTTGCGGCTCCGATTTTAAGGAGATAAGGACGCCCCGGGAGCATGGGTTCGGAGCTCATCCAGACCAGCATGGTCTCGAACTGGTCGGCCACCTCCGCGGGATCCACCGCCGAGGAAATGACATCCCCACGCGAAACATCAACCTCGTCCGCTAAGGTCAGGGTTACTGACTCCCCCGCAACCGCTTTCTGGGGCGATGCGCCAAAGACGACTATCGAGTCCACGCGGGATTCCCGGCCGGAAGGCTGTATCCTGACACGGTCCCCGAGGGCGATCGCGCCTGCTGAAACCGTTCCGGAAAATCCGCGAAAATCGAGATGGGGACGGTTGACCCACTGCACCGGCATCCTGAAGGCGGACGATTCCATCATGACATCGTCGACCGGGGCTGACTCAAGGAACTCCATGAGAGATGGCCCCTCGTACCAAGGCATGGAAGCGGACGCAGAGATGATATTATCCCCCTTCAGGGCGGACATCGGAATGAATGTCACCCCGTCGAGACCGAGCTTTCCTGCAAACTCTCGGTACTGGAGGCTGATCCTCGTGAACACCTCACTGTCATAACCCACCAGATCCATTTTGTTCACGGCGACGACCACATTCCTGATCCCGAGCAGGGAGACCAGGAAGCTGTGGCGACGGGTCTGGGTCAGGATGCCTTTCCTCGCGTCGACCATCAGCACGGCGGCATCGGCCGTCGATGCGCCGGTCACCATGTTGCGCGTGTACTGCTCGTGTCCAGGCGTGTCGGCCACGATGAACTTGCGCTTCTCGGTGGCGAAGAACCGGTATGCCACGTCGATCGTGATGCCTTGCTCCCTCTCGGCCGCCAAGCCATCCACAAGCAGGGCGAAATCGATTTCCTCGCCCTGAGTGCCGAATTTGCGTGAGTCGGATCTGAGCGCATCGAACTGATCCTCAAAAATCATCTTCGATTCGTAGAGCAGACGGCCTATCAGCGTGCTCTTGCCGTCATCCACGCTCCCGCAAGTAATGAATCGGAGAAGCTGCTTCTGCTCGTGGAGACGTAGATATTCTCCGATATCGCGCGCGATGAGTTCGGAAGAGTGGTTCATGGGAAATTGGGAGCGTCGTTGCCAGTTCTTGCTTCTTGGTTTGATGAGAGACTCTGATTGTCCTTAAACGAAAAATACCCCACTAAGAACGGTTTCCAGCTTTCATTTTCTAGAAATACCCCTCCTGCTTCTTCTTTTCCATCGAGGAGGCGCCATCGTGATCGATCACCCGTCCCTGGCGCTCCGAGCTCTTGCACAGTAGCATTTCCTGGATAATTGCTTCCAGGGTGTCGGCCGTGGATTCAATGGCTCCAGTCAGTGGATAGCAGCCGAGTGTCCGGAATCTCACTTTCCTGATCATCGGGGGCTCCTCCTTGGCGAGCGGCATCCTGCCGTCATCGACCATGATCAGCATGCCCCCCCGATCGACGACCGGTCGATCTGCAGCGAAGTATAGCGGCACGATCGGAATCCCCTCCAGAAGGATGTATTGCCAGACGTCAAGTTCGGTCCAGTTGGAGAGGGGGAAGACCCTGATCGATTCACCCTTGTGCTTGCAGGCGTTGTAAAGCCTCCAGAGTTCCGGCCTCTGGTTTTTGGGATCCCATTGATGACGGGAGGATCTGAACGAGAAGATTCTCTCCTTGGCGCGGGATTTTTCCTCATCCCTCCGCGCCCCCCCGAACGCCGCGTCAAAACCGTGCTTGTCCAGGGCCTGCTTGAGACCCTCGGTTTTCATCACATCGGTATGGATCGCCGAACCGTGGCTGAAGGGATTGATCCCCGCCGCCAATCCCTCCGGATTGATATGGACGATCAATTCCATCCCCGACTCGGCCTTCACCCGTTCGCGGAACTCGTACATCGCCCGGAACTTCCACCCCGTGTCCACATGAAGGAGAGGAAACGGAGGGAGGGACGGATGAAATGCCTTACGGGCTAGATGGAGCATCACCGCACTGTCTTTTCCGATGGAGTAGAGCATCACCGGATTGGAAGCCTCGGCCACCACTTCCCTCATGATGTGGATGCTCTCCGCTTCGAGTTTTCTCAGGTGAGTCAGGGGCATCGGAACACCTTTGCCACTTGATATGCCATTTGTCGACCTGATGTTGTATTTTCGTGCCTTGAAGGCTGGTTCACCATAGCTTCGGGCCCATGACACTGGGCGCCTCCAAACTCGGGATGCTTGTATTCGCCCATATCCCGCCACCCCACCACGGTCAGTCCGTGATGGTCGAATCCATGATCAGGGGGCTGAAAGGCAGTTCCGTCGTCCTTGTCCGGCATGTCAACGCGAGAGTCTCCACTGATCTGGCAGATCTCGGAGGCTTTCGCCTCCGCAAAATCACGGCCTTGCTGGGGCACTGCCTTGCGGCCATTACACTCAGGATCCGACACGGAAAGATGGATCTCTATTACGTCCCGGCCCCTGCCAAAAAGTCGGCCATTCTCCGGGACCTTTTTGCCCTGTCATTGCTCCGGCCTTTCTTCCCGGATTTAATCCTTCACTGGCACGCGGTGGGACTAGGAACATGGGCCCGGGGGGAATCACCTAGGATTTTCAAGCCGGCGGTTGATGCCTTCATGAGGCGATGGATCAAAAATCTTCTGGCAGGAGCCCGCCTCTCCATCGTGCTTACCGAAAGCAACAGCGATGACTGCGCAGTCTTTGAACCCCATCGCATCGCCTGCATTCCCAACGGACTGGAGGATCCCTGCCCCGGATTCGATGAGTCCACACCCAACCACAGGAGGGATGAGAACCTGTTCAGATGCCTCTACCTGGCTCATTGCACTCCTCAAAAGGGTCTCTTCCTCACGCTGGATGCCATCCTGAAGGCTAACGAAATCCTCAAGGAGCAGGGCTCCCCCACCAGAATCAGCCTGAGCGTCTGCGGGGCATTTGCCGACGAGAAGACCCGGCAGGAATTCCAAGCAAGAACCATCGGCATCCCGGAATCTGCAGTTCGCTATCTCGGATTCATCTCGGGAACGGAGAAATCTGCCGTGATGCGGGAGCACGAATGCTTGGTTTCCTTCAGCGAGCGTGAAACTTTCGGTTTGAATGTCGCCGAGGGACTTGCCTTTGGCATGATCCCATGCCTTACCCCTCTGCCGGCTTACAGGGAGTGCTTTGGAGAAACTGCAGTGATTGCGGAAGATCATTGCGTGACCTCCTTGGCCAAGGCCCTCATCACTGCATCGCGGCACGCTTCTACTCCTCGCGACCACAGGGAATATTTTCTTTCCAGATTCGGCGAGAGCAGATTTGTCAGCGCCTTGGAGCACGAACTGGCGTTTCCTGCCGATAAGACTACTGATGAGAAAAAACGCCCGAGCCTAGCTCTCTAATGGCTCTGGCGGCTAAGTCTCGTTATTTCAGCAGCCACCTTTTTAGCACTTGGCACATCTAGGTGCAGTCCGTCGGTGAAATGGAGCGTATCCATTGTTTTTGAGATAACGACTCCAGGCTCAAGTAACGGCACCCCCGTTTCCTCGGAGATTTTGCGAAGCTTTCCTCCACGGGGATGCCCCCAACCCTCGGCCCGGGGAATTTCCACCAGTCGGACATCCACACCTCGGTTTAGCAATCCAGAAAGGGCGGTCTTGATTGCATGATCATTGGAATCCTCCGTGATTGACTCCCCCTCTTTGAGCAACGGATCGCCCTCAGGCTTCCCCTCCTTCCATGCCACATGCACGCGGGCCCCTCCTTTTCTATCGCTCAACTTCTTAATCCACCAGTAGAGAAGCGAGAGGGGCCTGTTTTCCGGACGAAACGGAGCGAATCCCCCTCCCAACTGAAAAGTCGGACTAGCAACAGCCTCCCTCAGGATGACCTCATTGCCATTCGCTTCCATAAAGAGAGCGGAGGTGTCAACCAGCACCAACTTGGGAAGATCCTTGCGCATCTGCACGATTTCCAGGCCATAGAGGGTGCGGCACCCATCCAATCCCAAGTTACTGACCTCCATTCCCTGATTTCTGAAATACTCAGGTAGGAGGCGGCCTGCAACGGAAGAACCCACGAGCACTGTCTCGACCTTGGGTGCATGAAGATAACGGCTGATCCGGGCCAGATTGGACTGTAGATTGCTCTCGAGTAGAACCGCTTCCATGCCCGAGACCCTCTGAAATAGGGCATAACCGACCAAAAATACAACGGCCAGGAGAAGAATCTCCAAAGCGTTCCGATTCTTGGATGAGTTGCTGGTCATAGACAGATTACAAAATAGCCGCAAAAAAGAATGGTCACTGACGGGATTGTTTTAGCCGCAAAAAAGCGCAAAAGACACAAATAAAGACAGATAGCAATAGGGATTGAGCCGCAAAAAGGTTTCTGGGAAGAAAGCTTAGTCATACAAAAGGTAGTCCGAGCTGTGCTCGGATGCCTGGTTGGGGACGACCGGCAGACAAAATCGCAAATGACACAAATAAAGAGAGATAGCAATAGGGG
>Ga0214921_10000044_pt1 | contig 244660 bp, 260 predicted proteins | sample LL1505_MetaG_FD_177992 | JGI IMG/M metagenome (GOLD analysis project Ga0214921, IMG submission 177992) | Freshwater microbial communities from Lake Lanier, Atlanta, Georgia, United States - LL-1505 | ecosystem: Environmental > Aquatic > Freshwater > Lake | place: USA: Georgia | collected... | reverse complement strand
TCAACTTCAACCAGTCGATCCTGGATTCCCAGGGCCGTGTGCTGAACACCTGGGCTGACATCTTGAACCGCGCTGGTTTGGGTATGGAAGTAATGCACGAGCGCAATGCTCACAACTTCCCCCTCGATTTGGCGGTTATTGATAGTGCACCTGTGGCACTTATTGCACCGCGGCTTGCTTGATTCGTATCCATCAGCTGGCCCTATCCCTCAACCATTCAGCCGATGATTTATTGGCGGCGGTAGCTCGCCGCCTTAAATTATCAGTGGGGGAATTAGGGCCTCTGATTATTAAAAAACGCAGCATTGATGCCCGTGATAAGCAGGCGATTGAATTGGTTTATAGCGTTGATGTTGAAGTTTCAAGCGAAGCGGCTGTGCTTGGTCGCCTGCGTGGTAATTCCCAATTGGGTGTTGCGCCAGAACCACTAATTAGGCCTTCATTACCAGCTCCTGCAGGGTTTCAAGCAAGGCCAGTGGTTATCGGAGCTGGGCCCTGCGGATATTTTGCAGCCTTGTTTCTTGCCCAACAGGGTTTTAAACCCCTGTTGCTAGAGCGGGGACGATCGGTTAATAACCGCACCGCTGACACCTTTGGTTTTTGGAAGGGAAACAGCCCATTTAATCCCCGCTCAAATGCTCAATTTGGTGAAGGTGGAGCAGGAACATTTTCCGATGGCAAGCTTTATTCAGGTGTAAAAGAAAGTAAAAAGCATGGCCGTTGGGTGCTTGAAGAATTTGTGGAAAGTGGTGCTAATCCCGAGATCTTAGTTCTGCAAAAACCCCACATTGGTACCTTTAAGTTGGTGGGTGTGGTACGCCAGTTGCGGGCTCGAATTGAGGCCCTTGGCGGCGAGGTGAGATTTGAGCAGCAGGTGATGGGATTTGATTTGGATCCTGGCACTCGCCAGCTGCGTGGCCTGCAACTGAGTAACTCTGAAATAATTCCAACCACTGCAGCTGTACTTGCAATTGGTCATAGTGCCCGCGACACCTTTGCTCAACTCCACTTGCAGGGAGTGGAAATGGAGGCCAAACCCTTTTCCGTTGGTTTTCGCATAGAACATCCCCAAGAATTAATTGATCGGGCCCGCTGGGGAGATTTTGCTGGCCATCCACTTTTGGGGGCCGCTGATTACAAATTGGTGCACCATGCCAGCAATGGCCGCAGTGTTTATAGCTTTTGCATGTGCCCTGGTGGTTTGGTGGTGGGAGCCACATCGGAGGAGGGCCATGTTGTTACGAACGGCATGAGTCAATACAGCCGCAACGAACGCAATGCAAATAGTGGAATTGTTGTTGGCATTAGCCCCGAGCTTGATTATCCAAACGGTGTATTGGCTGGCGTTGCCTTCCAACGCCAGTTGGAGGCTCGCGCCTATTTATTGGGCGGAAAAAACTACAACGCCCCAGCCCAAAGGTTGGAAGATTTTTTATTAGGGCAGCCCAGCCTTGATTTAGGGCCTTTGCAGCCTTCTTACGCCCCTGGTGTAACACCTACCGATTTATCTACAGCCTTACCAACTCAATTAATAGAGGCGATCAGAGAAGCCCTGCCTGCATTTGCTAAGCAGATTCCAGGCTTTGATTATGGCGATGCGCTGTTAACTGGCGTTGAAACCCGCACCAGTTCACCCGTGAGGATTAGCAGGGGCGTTAACTTTCAAAGCGTTAACACCCCAGGCCTGTTCCCCGCAGGGGAGGGTGCCGGCTATGCGGGGGGAATCCTCTCCGCTGGCATCGATGGTTTGCGGGTGGGGGAAGCGGTTGCAAAACAGCTTCTGGCCCCAGTTAATGCCTTAATTAATTAACAAGTTTTGGCTCGATTGTATCCAGGTAGCGCTGCTCGCATTCCTTGATAATACGCACTGCTTCGTTGCAGTTGAGGAATTCATTTACTTTGCATGTGCCAGGCTTTTTAAGATCTTTATAGTGCTCCCAGTAATAGGTGGTTTCCTTGAGCCAATGGGCACCTAGTTGTTCATAGCTTGTGATGTGATCCATGCGTTTGTCATCAGCTAAAACGCAGATAACTTTGTCGTCTACCTCACCGCCATCATCAAAGGTCATGATGCCAATAATCCGCGCTTCCACCAAGGAGTTAGGCACTAGCGGCTCCGTAACTCCAACGATTTCAACATCTAACGGATCGCCATCTTCATCCCAGGTGCGGGGTATGCAACCGTAGGCAAAAGGATAGGAAAGGGATGAATAACCAACGCGATCCAACTTGAGCTGTCCGGTTTCTGTTATTAATTCGTATTTATTAATCGTCATGGAGTTTAATTCCACAATTACATTCAAGCGCAACTGATCAATATCAGCAAAGGCAGGCAACACATGCAAAAGATTTAGCATCGTGCGGCTGGGAGGGTGGTTGATGTTTGCCATCCATTGGGGCTGCGGTTGCGGGGATCTTACCGATTGGCAGGAACCAGCACTGGTATTCCTATCCTTATTGATCGAATTGAGCCGCCATGGCTAACGACAATTGGCCCTGGTGGCCCCTGCTGCCCCTATACCCCTATGGCCAGCGCAGAACCCTATGTAGGGAGTTGATCCCAGGGCAGATATGGGCCTTGGAGCAGTTGCAGGGTGTTTTTTATGTGGCGGTTCCGATCCGAATGTTTGTTGTAAAGATTGAGGGGGGGCTGCTGCTCTATGGCGCGGTGGCCACCACCAGTGCCTGTGTGGAATTAATCAGGCAGCTTGAACTTCAGCATGGTGCCGTATGCACGATCGTGCATCCCACCAGTTCTGGGTTGGAGCACAAGGTTGGTGTGCCGGCCCTGGCAAGGTCATTCCCAGGGGCCCAAGTGTGGGTTACCCCAGGTCAATGGAGTTTTCCAATCGCTTTACCCCTGCCTTGGTTGGGATTTCCAAGCCAACGCGTAAAGCAACTTTTTGTTGATGGAACGCCTCACCCTGAACAACTCGATTGGTTTGGCTTGGGGCCCGTACCCCTCGGGCCGGGGCCCTTTTTTGAAGCCTGTTGCCTGCACCAAGCCAGCGGCTCTTTGTTGATTACAGATGGCTTAATTGCCGTTTCCGACCTGAGGCCTGCACTGTTGGATCACAATCCCAAGCCTTTACTTTTCCACGCTCGCGAAAATGGTGAAGAGCCACTGCTAGACACGCCGGAGAAACGCCTTAAGGGTTGGCGTCGTTTAGTTTTATTTGCTTGTTACCTTCGCCCCGCCGCCGTTAGCCAAGTATTTCGCCTGTTCCCATTTCGATGGCAGGAATCTTGGCAGCAAGACTTTGAGCAACTCAGCAACGGTGGTGCTTTGCAGGTGGCCCCAATCCTTGAGGAACTGGTTTTCCCAAGGCACAGGTCGTTAATGGCTGATTGGTTACTTCGATGTAGTGAATTGCCAATAAAATGGGTGCTGCCGGCCCATTTCGATGCTCCGGTTGCCGTAAACAGCACTACGTTTACAAACTTGTATACGAGTTGGTGCACGGATTCAACAGATTCAAGTGTATTGAATACTTTAAACAGGGATTTCTTGCGTAGTTTTAATCGCAAAATTGAAAAGTTAAAACTCGTACCGCTAGCTTAAAAATTTGGAACTAAAAATTTGTATCTAAAACTTTGGAGCAAAAACTTTTAAATTAAAATTCAATCTCGCCATCGTCACTTTCACCGCCAACACCAAATACGGAACGCTCTAATTCCATGCGCTGTTCCATTTGCCTTAGGAAATAACCGGTCATCATTGCCGATGCCAACAAGCCGGCGAGATTATCGCGGTTTGTTTGGATTTTCACCTCAAATTGTTCCCCTGGCAGCATGCCAAGCAAACCCTGAACATTGTGTCGGATGATTTCTTGAATATCAGGACTAGCTGATCTGGCAACCCGTTGCAGCACATCTGGGCTTTGGTCTTGCAGATAACGAATCAAACCATTTCCACTGCTGGGGTCGGATTCGGAAGTTAAAAACTCAGGATTGAACACTCCACCACCGGTTGTAGCCCTGCTTACAACTTACAACAACTACGACCCCTCAGCTTGTTTTGGCCGTGATCGGACCAAACCGAGCTGGGGGCCAATAACGCCAAAGGGCAGTGCCAATCAAGTTCTCCTCTGGTAACGCGCCCCATAGGTGGGAATCAAGGCTTGCATTGCGGTTATCACCTAAAACCCAGAGCTGGCCCTGGGGCACCTCGATCGCTTCCATGCTGTATTCCATGGTTTGATCTAGCCATGGTTCGCTCGCCACAAGGCCATTGCGCCTCAACTGGCCATTGCTTACCTCCAACTGATCGCCGGGAAGCCCCACAACTCTTTTAATCAAGGCTGTTTTGGGGTTGTAACCCGAACGCACTAAAGCCTCTGGCGCCCTGAAAACAACAACATCTCCCCTTTTTGGAGTTAAACGCAGGCGGCTACTGATTTTTTCCACCAAAATCCGGTCTTGCAATTCCAGGCTTGGCAGCATTGATCCGGAGGGAATCCAGCGAGGTTCCAATACAGCCCAACGCAATAGCAGGGCTAAGCAAGCAACGATTAGCAAGCTGGGCAATTGCTGCCAAAGCCTGTTTTTATCTGGGGCGATTGGAGTTTTTTCAGCCATAGGGGGGTAGCAGGCAGCACAATCGTTGCTTCTTAATGCATCACTGCTGTGGGCCCTGATGCCATCGACAACCTCCATGCCGCTGATGCCCTATTGGGGGCCTTCATGGAGCTTGGTTTGCGCCGGCTCGTTTTATGCCCCGGTAGCAGGTCTGCACCCCTTGCTCTAGCAGCCCTGCGCCGAGAAAGCCAAGGATTAAGGCTGTTCACCGCCATTGATGAACGTTCTGCCGCGTTTTTTGGCCTTGGTTTGGCCCGTGCCAATGGTGAACCCGTAGCGGTGGTAACCACCTCAGGCACTGCTGTTGCCCACCTACTTGCCGCGGCAGTGGAAGCAGATCGCAGCACCCTGCCCCTGCTTTTAATCAGCGCCGACCGTCCCGAACGTCTTAAAAATTGCGGTGCCAACCAAACCGTTAATCAAGAGGCCTTTCTTCAGCCGGTTTGTAGGGCCTTGCTCCAAGGACCCATGGCTGGTTTGCACAAAGCCAGTGCTGATCGGCTTAGGAACCTCGCTGATTTGGCCTGGCGTTTATGTGTTGGCGTGCCCGCAGGACCGGTGCATCTCAACCTTGCCTTTGAAGAGCCCCTCCACGCCAGCGCCATTACCCCCAGCCCAGAAGCTCCAATTCCCCGCATTACTGCCGTGGAATTTGAGCCACCTGCGCCCATTGATCCAGCCGTTTTAGATCCCGATAGGCCTGGGTTGATCGTTGTTGGCCCCTGGCGCCGGGGGGCTGGCGCCACCTTTGTGGGCGCCCTGCAACGGTTGGTGCAGCGAACCGCTTGGCCCGTTTTGGTTGATGTGGCCTCTGGTTTAAGGGGACTGCCACTGCCTTTAGTTAGTGGCTACGACCTGCTTTTGGCTGATCCATCGCTTGTGCCGCCGGTAGATCAAGTTTTGAGGTTGGGGCCAATGCCCGCCAGTAGGCGTTTGCAGCAATGGCTGCAAACCCTTGGGCAAATTCGCCAATTTGTAATTACCGAGCAGGAACCCCGACGCTTGGATCCCCTTGCCAGTGGGGCGCCCCAGGATTGGGGTGGCTTAGCAAGGTGGGTTAATTCCCTGCCCCAGGGAGAAGCAAGCTTTGCAGCTAGGCAAATGCAAGCCCAATGGCTAGAGGCAGAGGAAAAGCTGCAGCGGCATTTGGATCAAAAACTTCCCCTCAAGGGACCCTGCACTGAACCTGCCCTCGCCCGCTGGTGTAACCGCCTACTTCCCCCCGACTGGCCTGTGCTACTCGCCAATAGCAGCCCAGTGCGGGACTGGGAAAGCTACGGAGCAAGGCTTGAAGCCCAGCGCACGGTGGTTAGTTTCCGGGGTGCTTCCGGCATTGATGGCTGCCTTTCCCTTGCCGCCGGCCTGGCGGCTGAATGGGGGCGTTTGGTGCTCGTTTGTGGTGATTTAGCCCTGCTGCACGACAGCAATGGCTGGCTTTGGCGTCAGCAGCTCAAAGGTCGTTTGTTGGTGTTGCTAATCGATAACCAGGGCGGTGGCATTTTTGAACAATTGTCAATGCCAAGGGAAAACCTTGATTTTGAACGTCTATTCGCCATGCCCCAATCGGTTGATCCGTTGGCTTTAGCTGCGGCCCATGGGGTGCCTGGCAAAAATTGCAACAGCCTTGAGCAATTACCCGCCGCTCTGGCCTGGATGGTTAGTGACGAACATGTCAAGGAGCCAATGCTGCTGTTGCGCTTAAAAACCGATCGGGCTGCCGATGCCCAGCTGAGGCGGCAACTGCGCAGTTCAGGATGGGAGGTGGGCTTAGGAGATTCTTGATGGCCGCTGCAGTTGAACCAACAGAGCCAAAACGGCTTGTGCTGCCGGGTAATTGCCCTTTGGTTTGGCAGTCCCAAGGCAATTATCAAGATGTTTGGCTTGATATCAGCGATGAGGGCATTGCCCGGATTGCAATAAACCGCCCGGAGAAGCGCAATGCCTTTCGACCTCGCACGGTGGTGGAGCTCTACGACGCCTTCTCAAGGGTGAGGGAAAACCCAGCAATTGGCGTGGTGCTTTTCACTGGAGTAGGCCCAGCAGCCGATGGCGGCTATGCGTTTTGCGCTGGCGGCGATCAATCGGTGCGCGGCGATGGCGGTTATCTGGATGAGGAGGGGGTGCCGCGCCTAAATGTGTTGGATTTACAGCGTTTAATCCGCAGCATCCCCAAGGTTGTGATCGCCCTAGTTGCCGGTTATGCCATTGGCGGTGGCCAGGTGTTGCATTTGCTCTGTGATTTGAGCCTGGCGGCAGAAAATGCCCAATTTGGCCAAACAGGGCCAAGGGTTGGCAGTTTTGATGCTGGTTTTGGTTGCAGCCACCTGGCGCGGGTGGTGGGCCAGCGCAAGGCGAGGGAAATCTGGTTTCTTTGCCGTCGGTACAACGCCCATCAGGCCTTAGCAATGGGATTGGTAAATGAAGTTGTGCCCCTGTTTCAACTCCAAAATGAAGGGGTGCTGTGGGCAAGGGAAATCCTTCAGCACAGTCCAACGGCGATTAGGTGTCTTAAAGCAGCCTTCAATGCTGAAACAGATGGGATGGCTGGTTTGCAGGAATTAGCCGGCCAGGCCACCCATCTTTTTTACAAAACGGAGGAGGGAAAAGAAGGCCAGCAGGCCTTTATCGAGAAACGCAACCCTGATTTCAGCCAAGTGCCCTGGCTTTAAATCACAACAATTAGATTAAGACTTGCAAGACGCGTGAGTCTTCGTTGCTAGGGATACCGGTATGCGACAGAATCCAATGCTCCAATCAGAAGTAGCTCTAGCTGGATTGGTGAGAAATTTAGTTCTGCCAGTTGGCCTGGCAATTGCCCTACCAATGGTGATTGCCAATTCGGCCATGGCTGAACGCAGGCCAGGGGATGGACAGCTTGCTAGCCGCAGCGAACCGGTAACTGTTTTGGAATTAAGCCGTTCAGCAAAGCGCGTGCGAGTTATCAGAGACAACCAAGAGGTTGCTGCGTTTCCAGTTGCAGTGGGTAAGTCATCAACACCAACTCCCCTTGGTGAGCACACTGTTTTCAGGATGCAAAAGGATCCCGTATGGGTAAGCCCATGGACTGATCGCAAGGTTTCGCCGAGCCCCCTTGGACCCATCGGCACCCGTTGGATTGGTTTTTGGTATGCCTGCGGTAACCGCACCTCCCTCGACCTCAATCCACCCGCCTATAAGCCTGAGGTTTGCAAGGAAATCGGCTTCCATGGCACCGGCAGATTGGCCAGTATTGGCACTGCCGCCAGCAACGGTTGCGTACGCATGGTTGATCGTGATGCGGTTGCCCTCTACGAACTGGTAAAAGAAGGAACTCGCGTGAGGGTTGTTGATTAAAGGCCTTTTAGCTCTGTTCGTTGGGCTTGCAGGCTGCTTCTTACCCCTCAAAGCAGGCCCGCTCGAAGATCCCGACCATCCCCTCAGACCTCTGGATTTGCAGCTCCATGAGTTGCCAGCTGCCTTGGTTAAAAAAATTGGCAGGCATTTGGTGCTGCATCGCAGCCGCCGCCAGCTTTTGCTGCTTGAGCAAGGCAAATTGCTGCAGCGTTATCCGGTGGCTGTGGGTATGAGCGGTTGGGAAACACCAACTGGCACCTATCAAGTGTTGGAAAAAAAACTGAATCCAATCTGGTTGCATCCGCAAACAGGTGAGTTGGTGCCGGCTGGCGCGCCAGAAAATCCCTTGGGCAGTAGATGGATTGGTTTTTACCGCGATTGTTTAGGACGCAGTGGATTTGATGGCGACCGCTTCCTAGATATTGAAGGTTGCACCAGTGCTGGTTTCCATGGCACCCCCCATCGCTGGACCATTGGCCATGCGGTTTCCCATGGCTGTGTTCGCCTATTTGATGAACAGATCCAAGACCTTTACAACAGGGTTCAGCGGGGCACACCCATAACTGTGTTGCCCTGAACCGGCCCTCCGTAGAGTTGTGCTGCATTAAAAGCCCCATCGCAATGCGCGTTCTCTTCGCCGCAGCCGAATGTGCCCCCATGGTGAAGGTGGGGGGCATGGGAGATGTGGTTGGTTCACTGCCACCAGCTCTTGCAGCCCTGGGCCACGATGTGCGGATCATGATGCCGGGCTACGGAAAGCTGTGGTCCCGCTTGCAGGTGAGCAGTGAGCCGATCTGGCGCGCCCAAACCATGGGCACTGAATTTGCCGTATTTGAAACCAAGCATCCCAGCAATGGCCTAACGATTTATTTAATTGGCCATCCCGTGTTCGACGGTGAACGCATTTATGGCGGTGAGGATGAAGATTGGCGCTTTACTTTTTTTGCTAGCGCCACTGCTGAATTTGCCTGGAATTGCTGGAAACCACAGGTGCTGCACTGCCATGATTGGCACACCGGCATGATTCCGGTTTGGATGCATCAAGATCCGGAGATTGCAACGATTTTCACGATCCATAACCTCAAATATCAAGGGCCCTGGCGTTGGAAATTAGAACGGATGACCTGGTGCCCTTGGTATATGCAGGGCGATCACACCATGGCAGCCGCCTTGCTGTATGCAGATCGAGTTAATGCTGTTTCTCCCACCTACGCAGAGGAGATACGCACGCCTCAATATGGTGAAAAATTAGATGGTTTACTTAATTTCATAAGTGGTAAGTTGCGCGGCATCCTTAATGGTATAGATATAAAAGATTGGAACCCCTCAACAGACAAGCGAATTCCTGCAACCTACAGCGTTAATGATTTATCTGGCAAAGCAATTAATAAACAAGCCCTTCAACAAAGGATGGGTTTAGGTGTTAACCCAAATACATTTGTGATTGGCATGGTTAGCAGGTTGGTAGATCAAAAGGGGGTTGATCTACTTCTGCAGGTGGCTGAGCGCCTACTGGCCTATACCGACACTCAAGTGGTGGTATTAGGCACGGGCGATCGCCACTACGAATCTGGCCTTTGGCAAATGGCAAGTTGTCACCCTGGCCGGTTTGCCGCTTTCCTCACCTACGACGACGACCTATCCCGTTTGGTTTATGCCGGTAGTGATGCATTTTTGATGCCATCTCGCTTTGAGCCCTGTGGCATTAGCCAGCTACTGGCCATGCGCTACGGCACGATTCCGGTGGTGCGACGAGTTGGGGGCTTGGTGGATACTGTTCCCCCCTACGATCCCGCCGAGCAAACTGGAAATGGCTTCTGTTTTGATCGCTATGAAGCGATTGATTTGTATACAGCCCTAGTGCGGGCCTGGGAGGCCTATCGCCATCGCGATAGCTGGCAGCAATTGATGCGCAGGGTTATGTCGTTGGATTTCAGTTGGGAGCGATCAGCCCTCGCCTACGACGCTATGTATAAAGACGTTTGTGGATTGAAAGAACCAACCCCAGAAGCCAGTGCGGTTGCCCAATTTTCAATCCAACAACCGCCTGAGCAACAGGCCGCACAAGCTGCTGCAGAGGCCTTGGATCCAAGCCCATCTCGCCAACCGGAACCGCAGCGACGCTTTAATCCGCTTGGATTACTGCGCAGAAATGGTGGGTGATGGCTAATTCGGAGCCCGATAACCAGCCACCCTCTAAAACATCTCTCTTACCAACCCCATGGCGAAGCCCATGGGGGCAGCTAAAAGAGGATTTGAGCAGAGATCTGCCGGCTGTGGTTGCACAAGGGAATTTATATCTGCAAGAACGTTGGCGGGTTGAAGGCATTAAGGCTTTTCTTATCCCTTTAATTGGGCTACTGGTTGTTTTAGCAATAGTGGTGGCCTTAATTTTTAAGCATCAAGGCACTGGGGCCTACGAAAAAAATGATGATATTGCTGCAATTGAAGAGTTATTCAATCCAACCCAAGAAATCAATGTTGATATCCCTGAACCTAAACAGGTTTTTGAACAGGAATCTAAACAGCAACCAGAGCTTTCTTTCGTTAAGCAACCTTCCCTTGATCCCCTGCTTGAACTACTGCAAGCCAAAACTGAAAATCCACTAATCACCGCCTTGCATCCAATGCCGGAGCAGGGCGTATTACGCTTAATCCCTAGCCAAGCCTTCGAGGATTTAACTGCAGCTAAAAGGGCTGAACAGGCCGATGCCTGGTTAGAAAAAACGAGGGCAATGGGATTTACTGATTTAGAGTTGCAATCTGCTACGGGTGTTATTGAGGGTAGATCTGCAAGGGTTGGACAGGGCATGATTCTATTTAGCCCATCGATACCATGAGTAAATTTCTTTGCCTTCAAGATCTGGCAGATTTCTTTCGTGAGCCAATTCAACGGCGTGGAATGCCACCCGATCCAGGCACCATGAATTGGAATTTTGAAAAGGTTTGTACCGATAGCCGCGCCCTTCAGGCCGGCGATTTATTTGTACCAATCAAAGGCGAACGTTTTGATGGACATAATTTCCTTGATGCAGCTGTGGCCGTAGGTGCCGTAGGTGCTTTGGTGGCAAACAATTGGCACACTGATATTCCAGAGCAGCTTTCTTATCTAAAGGTTGAGAACACTACCGATGCATACCAAAAAATCGCCTTGCTATGGCGCCAGCGCCTGCCGCTGCCGGTTATTGCCGTAACTGGATCAGCAGGCAAAACAACAACCCGAGAGTTGATTAAGGCCTGTATTCAAAGCCTGGGTCTGATTGAGGCTAGTTGCGGTAACGAAAATAATGATATTGGCGTACCGAAAACTCTTTTGAGGGCAAGAATGCCCCTCGGAGCAGTGGTGTTGGAGATGGGTATGCGTGGTTTAGGTGAAATCGAAAGGCTCAGCCGCTGTGCGGAACCCAGCATTGCTGTAATAACCAATATTGGTACCGCCCACATCGGCAGGCTTGGCAGCCGTGAGGCCATAGCAAAGGCTAAATGTGAAATTACTGCGGCTTTAAATCCCAATGGATTAGTGGTAATCCCCGCTGGCGATCCATTGCTCGAAAATGCCTTGATGCAGGTTTGGCAAGGGCGAGTGCAAAGGGTAGCCCTGCTTGATGATCCGCTACACCCTTCAACACCTTTGCCAAATCTAATCGGTGAAATTAAAGAAAATGCTGAACAAATGATAGTTTGCGATAATGTATTAATTAATTTACCCATACCAGGCACCCATAATGCACGCAATCTTCTATTGGCTATTGCCGTAGCCCAAGAACTAGAAATTAAAATTGAAAATCTAGCTAGGCTTGAAGTTGAATTGCCAAACGGTAGAGCCCGAACAATTAATTTGCAGGCTGATTTAGCGGGTGTAACTATCCTTGATGAAACCTACAATGCATCGCCAGAAGCAGTTCTTGCTAGTTTAGATATGCTTGCTCAGCAACCAGGTAGAAGGTTTGCTGTTATTGGCACCATGTTGGAACTAGGTGAGCAAAGTGTTAATTTGCATCGAATGGTTGCTGAACGTGCGGCAGCTCTAGCTATCGATGGTTTATTTATTTTTGCAGATGATGCCGAGGCTGAGGCTATTATCGCAGCCGGAGCTTCGATAAATTTAATTGAGCGCGTTTATTCGCTCAAAGAAGCCGCAGATAAATTGAAAAATTTGCTTAAGTCGGGCGACTACTTACTCTTAAAAGCAAGCAGGGGTGTTTCTCTTGAAAAGATTATTCCAATGCTCCAAACATGAAATTAAGAATGTTCACTGCTGCGCATTTTTTCTATAAATAAATTCTCTTCTTCTGCAGATGCAAGTTTACCTTCATCAACAATAATAATTCTATCTGCTACATCAAGAATTTTATTGTCGTGGGTAACCATTATTATTGTGGTTTGTTGTTCCTTGGCAAGTTCCTGCATCAAATTAACAACAGCCCTGCCGGATTCCTTGTCGAGAGCAGCTGTTGGCTCATCGCCAAGCAGTATTTTTGGCTTACTCACCAATGCCCTTGCTATAGCTACCCTTTGCCGCTGACCACCAGATAACTTTGCAGGGTAATAATCAAGTCTTTCGCCGAGGCCAACCTTAGCGAGCATTTCATCTGAAAGTGCATCCATATCTTCAGCGTAATATTTATCATGTAACTCCAAAGAAAGGCGAACATTTTTCCTCGCATTTAAAAACATCATTAAGTTATGGGCTTGAAAAATAAATCCCACATTTAAGCGCAAACGAGCCAACTGAATTTTTGAGGCGCCATTTAATTCCTCGCCTAGGATTTTTAAACTTCCATCCTGGCAAGACCTTAAACCACCAAGCATTGTTAGTAGTGTGGTTTTACCTGAGCCGGAAGGGCCTGTGCAGATAACGATTTGGCCTGGGTATATATCTAGGGATAAATCTTTTAATGCATGCTTGCTATTTTCACCGCTTCCAAACCAATGATTTACATTTCTTAGCGAGATGATTGGGGCGCTCTGATCAATTCGCGTTGTGTTTTCCATTTAAAAAACGTCTGCGGGATCGAGTTCAACTAGCTTTCTTGTTGCAAGAGCTCCAGAGCCCACGCACATTATAAATGTTAGCGCTAAAACTTGAATTGCCCTAGTACTAGTCATGAAGATTGTAAGTTTAGTTACTCCTGCCAACAATGCATATAAACCTGTGGAAAGGATAATTCCAGGTACAAATCCTATAAATGCAAGAATTGCTGATTGTTGGATTACCACACTGATTACGTATGTATTTGTATAGCCCATCGCTTTTAATGTGGCATATTGTGGCAAAGAATTCATAACATCTCCAAACAATATCTGATACACAATTATAGAGCCAACAAGAAATCCAACCAACACGCCTAGGGAGAAAATAAATCCAACACTAGAATTCTTTTTCCAATAGGCAAGTTCTAGATCAGCCAGTTCATCTCTAGTGAGAACTTTAATGTTTTTTGGCATCAATGGCTGTAGGGCCTTTTGAATTGACAGGGAGGAGGCTCCAGGCTTCAGATGAATGAGCCCTAATTGAATTTTACGGGGATCTTGTTTTGGAAATAAATATTGAAATGTTGCATCACTAGTTACCAAGTTTGCATCGGCTGAAAATGTAGCTCCCAGGGAAAAGGTGTTTACTATTTTTATTGTTTTATCATTAACTTCAACTGGCATAAAGCGATTAGCTTTAAGGGTTCCTAGTACATCGCCATACTGTTTCTTGGCATTACGATCGAATAAAGCATTTCCAAGTGGCTTTATCTGATCCATATCTGCCATTAGTTCAGGGAATGCTAAAGACTGTTTATCCAAGCCAATACCATAGATAAATATGTCAAACTTTTGACGAGTTGTAGGTGTAATCCAGCTACCTCGATTAATCCGTAAGGCTGAAACCCCAGCAACACCTTCAACGCCTAATGCTTGATAAAGTCGGCTGCGGTCAAATTCCTGAAGTGAACCAAGGTTGCTATAGCCTGAACTAACCATTGTTAGTTCGGCGGCTAGCTTTTCAATGGGCTTACGTTGACTGTTATAAATACTATCCATCAGGCCTAGTTGAAAAAATATAAGCAAATTGGAAAAGCCAATTCCGGCCACAGCAATGCTCATTTTTACAGGATTATTGCTTACCTGAAGCCAAGCAACTGGTGTTTTTTTGAGCAGTTTGCTAATGAATTTTTTCATAGGTTTGTTGGCTTGGATTTGTCAAAAATTACATTTACTTGTAAATTTGATGCCAAGCGGATTTTTTCAACTTGCTCCGGTGTAATCAATAGCTTTAATTTAACTTCAAATACTCGCTGATCCATGTTTTCGCCGGGTTCTCCCGCGAAAACAGACTGGCGTTTCACCTGGGGAATCAACTGAAATACCTGCGCTTTTAGGGTGCCGTTAAAGCCATCTACACTAATTTTTGCTAACTGCCCTTTGCTGATTTTTGGTAAATCGGTTTGATAAACTTCAGCAACAACAATCATATTGCTTGTGTCAGCCATTTCAAGTAAACCCTCATCGCCAACCTTATCGCCAGCTCTTGCATTTATTTTCAGGATCTGACCATTCTCAGGGGCCCTGATTGTGGTGTCTTTATATTCCTGGAGTGCCCTGTTCAATGATGCTAAAGCCTTGTCTAATTGATTTTGGGCTTTGTTTATGTCTTGGGGCCTAATCTCTTTGATCTGGGCAAGGGTATTGCGTGAGCTTTCAATGTCCGACCTTAATGTACTGAGCGTGCGTTCACGGTTGCCGATCGCTTTAGCAAGGTCTGAATTGGCAACATCGGCGCGGGTTCGGTAGCGATCCCGTTGCAATTCAGATACACCGCCAGCTTTAAATAATGATTCATATCGCTCAGCTTCAAGCTTTGCTTCCTTCTGCTTTGAACGGGCTGAATTTACTTCTGCATTCAGGGCTTCCGTTTCTCCTGCAAGCTGCCTCTCTAGGCTTTGAACTTTGAACTCCTGGGCGCCAATTTCACCTTTTTTTGCTCCTGATCTAACAAGGGCAAGCTCGCTCTGGGCCACCTTCACCTCCTGTTGCGCTTCCTCCAAACTTGCCTTACGGGCTAAGGCACTGTTGAGGATGGCTAAAGGGGTGCCAGCTTTAACTATTTGATTTTCCTCAACTAATAGTTTTTCAATGCGATCACCACTCAGGGAGCTGGGCAGTGAAATTTTGCGAATTTTACCCTCTGGCTCTAGGCGGCCTAGGGCCGAAACTTTCCTGGGCGCTGGGGCAACCACTTGCTCAGGTTTATTTAAGCCGCAGCTAGCAAGAAGTAATGGAGTTGATGTTGCCAAAAGGCAACAAGCTATTGCGCTAAAAAATTTTGGATTACTTGGCTTTTTGCAAGACATGATTGAATGAGGCATATTCGAAAAAGGCATATTTAAAAAAGATATAAGTTTAAAATTAATTTAAGCTTTGATAATTTTCTTTATTGTACTGCCTGGCTCTGCCAATGGCAAGGCTATTGTTTTGCACATCTTTTGTGATGGTTGAACCAGCGCCGATCACAACATTTGAGCCAATGGTTACCGGTGCCACTAAAACACTATTAGCACCGGTTTTACTATTGTCGCCAATGGTGCTGAGGTGTTTGTTCTTGCCATCATAATTTGCCGTTATTGTTCCAGCACCCACATTAACATTTAGGCCAAGTTTTGCATCGCCAATATAGCTCAAATGGTTTACCTTTGATCCTGAGCCAATAGTACTTTTCTTAACTTCTACAAAGTTGCCAATACGAACGTTTTCACCAAGATCAGCTTGAGGCCTCAGGTGTGCGAAGGGGCCAATGTTGCAGCCATCGCCTATTTTTGCAGAATTAATCACCGACATTAATACGGTTGCATCATTACCTATTTCCGCATCGATGATCAGCGAGCCAGGGCCAATGCGGCAGAAGTTACCAATTTTGCAATTGCCGCGGAAGTGGCATTGGGGTTCAACAACAACATCACGGCCAAATTGTGTTTCTTCGGAGATAGTGCAGCTTTTAGGATCGATAAAACTCACACCTTCCTTAAGCCAATGTTGCCGGATTCGATCCTGCAGCATGGCCTCGCAATCAGCCAGCTGTTGGCGATCGTTGATGCCTGTTATTTCAGATATGTCGCTCACTATTAAATGTTTAGCATTGTTGAGCATTGCAATCGTATCGGTTAAATATAATTCTCCTTGATCATTTTCACTGCTTAAAGTTGGCAATACCTTTTTGAGGGCGCTCCATTTGAAACAATAGATTCCTGCATTTATCAGCTTGTTTTGGCGTTGCTCGCAATCGCAATCGCGATCTTCAACTATTGCAGTAACCTCCCCATCATTATTGCTAAATACCCTTCCATAACCATTGGGGTTTTCTAGCATTGCCGTTAATAGTGTTGCCTCGGCGCCACTTTGGCAATGCATATCCAGCAGTTGCGCCAGGGTTTCTTGCTTCAGCAAAGGCACGTCGCCATTTAGAACCAGTAGGTTGCCATCAAATTCAGCAAGGGGGGCAATGAGCTGTTGAATCGCATGGCCTGTGCCGTTTTGCGGCTGTTGCAAAATAAATTCAGGCTTGCCCGGATGATTCTGAAGTTGCTGTTGCACCCGTTCAGCCTGGTGGCCAACAATCAACAGCAGCCGGTCCGGGTTGAGACAACTGCTGTTTTTAATTACCCGCTCTAGCAGGGTTGCACCGGCAAGGGGTTGCAATACCTTTGGCAGGCTGCTTTTCATGCGGGTGCCTTTACCTGCAGCTAGCACTGCTACAGCGAGCATTGGCCCTAAGCAACTGGTCGGGAATCTACCGGCTTCTAGGCCTGAATTCTTGCGAGGTCTTGCCAAAAGCTGGGATAGGAAACAGCCGCGGCATCAGCCCTTGCCAATTTGCTTGAACCCTTGGCGCCAAGGGCGGCAATGGCCAGGCTCATCGCCACCCTGTGATCAGTTTCACTATCAAGCTGGGCTCCATTCAATTTTTGCTTGCCGGGAATTACGAGGCCATCGGCTGTTTCCTCTAGTTCAGCCCCCATCGCCCTTAATTGGCGTGCCATTACCGCTAAGCGATCGGTTTCTTTAACCCTTAATTCAGCTGCATCTTTGATCACGCTGGTGCCTTCGGCGGCTAGGGCAGCCACAGCAAGGATTGGGATTTCATCCACAAGTGTTGGGATCAGCGCGCCGCCGATATTGAACGCCTTAAGCGAGGCTGGTTTAACCCTTAGGTCGCCCACCGGTTCGCCGGCAACCAACCTGTGCGCCAATAATTCCACCGCTGCACCCATTTGCTCTAGAACCGTGAGAATGCCTGTGCGGCTTGGATTTAGTCCCACATTTTCCAAGATTATTTCCGAGCCAGGAATCAGTAACCCGGCCACAAGCCAAAAGGCCGCAGAACTGATGTCCCCTGGCACCACAACTTTTTGGCCATGGAGATTGCTCCCCGGGGTTAACTGCACCTCAGGGCCCAAAGCGGCGGTTTGCTTACTTTCCAATTGGGCCCCAAATGCCTTCAGCATCCGCTCGCTGTGGTCGCGAGAGAGCGATGGCTCAATAACTGTGGTGACACCTGTAGCAGTTAGTGCAGCTAGCAAAATTGCACTTTTAACTTGAGCGCTGGCCACAGGAGTGTGAATGGTTGCCCCAAGTAATGCTTTTCCATTAACTGCCAGGGGAGCCAAGTTTCCCCCCTGGCGACCAGTAATTGATGCCTCCATTTTTGATAGTGGCTGCACCACCCTCCCCATGGGCCGCTTGCGTAGTGATTGATCACCATCAAGAACAAAATGCCGCCCTTCCCGGCCAGCAAGTAGCCCCAGCATTAGGCGCATGGTGGTTCCTGAATTTCCGCAATCGAGAATTCCAGGCGGTTCTTGGAGGCCATCAAGGCCAACCCCCTGCACTCTTACGATTTCACCGGCTGCAATCTCAGACACCTCAACCCCCATGGCCCTTAGGCAGGTGGCGGTGCTTAGGGGGTCTTCAGCTGGCAGCAAGCCTTCAATTTCCGTAGTTCCTTCTGCAATCGCACCAAATAAAAGGGCTCGATGGGAAATTGATTTATCACCTGGTACACGGATGGTTCCACGCAAATTTGCAGCGCCGCCATCAATTTGGATGCATTCAGCGGCCATAGGTGTTGAGCTGTTAGGCCAAATCCTATGGATTAACCAAGCATCAAGCCCCCATCCGGGTCCAGGGTTGCCTCCCAACTGCGTTGGTCGTAAAGCAATTCCGCCAGGCTGAGGCCCGCCATTTCCCGTTCCATTGCCCGTAGGAGCCTCTGCTGCAACTGCATTTCCAGCTGCTCCCCCGCAGAGGCCGCAGCTTTGGCATCAACTGGAGCAAATTGAGTGAGCCTTGGTTGCCTCCAGCCACCAACGGCGTTTAACACCGCCTGAAGCGCCAATTCATGGGGGGGGACTTTGAGGCGATAGCCGCCATTTCTCCCCCTTGTTGCCTCCACCAGGCCAGCGCGGCGCAGGTGAAGCAGCAACTTCTCAAGCATCGGTGCCGGCAAGTTTTGTCGGTTTGCTAGTTCAGGGCCTGAAATACTGCTATTTGGGTGGCGGGCTAACTCCACTAAAGCCCTCAGGGCAATGGTTCCTGCTCTTGTAAGCATCAAGGCTTTGCTTTTTCAGCCAAGCGTTCAAGTACGTGTTCCAATTGCAGGCCAAATAGGCTTGGGTCTGGGTTGTAGTTGCCATTATTCATATCTTTGTTTGAAGCCAAATCAGCTAATCCAAGTTCCTGCCAGCGGTTTGTAATCCGTTGCTCTAATTCTTTCGATCTGCTCAATGGCTCGCCCCATTCATGGCGTTTTTCGGGACCAACCTTCGTGGTGGCATCAATGGCTAGGCGACCACCTAGGCCAAGCCTTTCGCTGGCGAAATCGAGGGAATCAAAAGGTGTGTCTTGGAGCACAAATAAATCCCGTTGGGGATCAACTTGGGCTGCAATTGCCCAAACAACTTGGCGTGGATCGCGCACATTGATTGCTTGATCAACAACCACAACAAATTTTGTGTAAGTGAATTGGGGCAAGGCGCTCCAAAAGGCCATGGCAGCTCGCTTTGCCTGGCCTGGATAGGCTTTTTTGATTGATATAACCGCCAATTTGTAGCTAAGCGCTTCCATCGGAAGGAAGAAATCAACGATTTCTGGCACCTGTTGACGCAGGATTGGCGTGTAGATGCGATTGAGGGCTATAGCCAGCATCGCTTCCTCCTTGGGGGGCCTGCCGCTGAAGGTGGTGAGCATTAATGGATTTTTTTGCTGTGTTACGCAGTGGAACCTCACCAATGGTGATGGCTCCTCGAGGCCGTAGAAGCCCATGTGGTCTCCAAAGGGTCCATCAGGGTTGGTTTCCCCTGGGGTGATAGTGCCCTCCAGCACAATTTCGCTGTGGGCTGGCACTTCCAGGTCAACGGTTTTACAGCGAGCTAAATGAACGCCCTCGCCGGCATAAAGCCCAGCGAATAACCACTCGGAAAGTTGCACTGGAATTGGTGTGGCGGCAGCCATCACCAAAAGGGGGTGCACACCAAGGGCAACGGCAATTTCTAGTTTTTCGCCCCGGGCAGCGGCCTTACGCAAATGACCCGCACCACCACGCACACTGAGCCAATGCACCGTCATGGAACGGGCATCCTGTTGCTGCAAGCGATAAACACCAACATTTGGAACCCGTGTTTCGGGATCTCGAGTGATCACTAAACCAAGGGTGATAACTCGGCCGGCATCTCCGGGCCAGGGTCTTATCAAGGGCAGCTGATCAAGGTTGAGCTGATCTCCCTTTTGAACGATTTGCTGGCAGGGGGGAAAAAGATCGAAGTCGGGGCGAGCCTTCACTAAATCCCAGAGCACCCTGCCAAAGGCTGCTGTTTCCTGCAGACCCTTCGGCGGTCGCGGTTGCTGCAATAAAGCGAGGCGGCTACCCAATTCCTCCAGTTGCTCCACCCGCTCTAGCCCCATGCTCCACACCACCCGTTCCACCGTGCCCAGCAGATTGAGCACAAGGGGCATGGGGCTGCCGATCACGTTTTCAAACAACAGCGCCGGTCCCCCCATGGCAAGAACCCTGTCGGCAATTGCTGCCACTTCAAGATCGGGATTAACTGGAGCGGTGATGCGACGCAATTGACCGCGCTGTTCCACCAGCTTCAGAAAATCGCGCAGGGTGCGCTGCGCCATTGGTGCCCAGAAAGTTCACACCTACTGTGGCGCACCTGGCCCTGCTTCCACCGATGCGCGTTTCCTATTTCCACACCCCCGAGCGGGTTCCCCATGGCTCCATGGCTGATGCAGCGGTGGTAATTGATGTTCTTCGGGCCACAAGCACGATGGCCTGGGCCCTCCACAACGGCGCGGAAGCCGTTCAAGCTTTTGCCGATTTAGATGCGCTCAGCGCCGCCGCTGCCGCTTGGCCCCAGGAGCTTTGTATTCGTGCAGGCGAAAGGGGTGGTGCCAAGCTCGATGGCTTTGATTTGGGTAATTCGCCGTTAGCGGTAACAGCTGAATTTGTTGCCGGAAAACGTATTTTCATGAGTACCACCAATGGCACCCGTTCCCTGGATCGCGTTTCAACAGCGGCAATGCTTTTTACCGCTGCCCTTGTTAATCGCTCCGCCGTAGCAAAACGTCTTTGCCAACAAAATCCAGAAACGGTTTGGATTGTTGGCAGCGGTTGGGAGGGTGATTACTCCCTAGAAGACAGCCTGGCGGCGGGGGCCCTTGCCGATGCTCTGCTGCAAATTGGCGCCACAAACCTCAAAAAATTGGCCGCCAACGATGAGCTGAGCGCCTCCCATGCCCTTTGGAGCCAATGGAAAACCAACCCAGAGCAAGCCTTGCGCCTCGCTAGCCACGGCCAAAGGCTTGAGCGTTTGGGCGATCACGATGCTGATTTCGCCTGTTGCGCTGCCGTTGACAGCCTGGTGGTGGTGCCCCAACAAACCGAAATGGGAGTTTTAAGGGCCACCTGAGGCTCGGTACAGTTCAAGAAGCGGATTACAGCGGTTTTGAGCAGCTTCCTTGCAGCAGCCCTGCAAATGAACAGCACCCCAGATCCGGATGCAAATTTTGCCCAGGCTGAAGAGTTAATCGAATTAGCAGCCAGGCGGGGTGCTGATTTGGTGGGCTTACCTGAAAACTTTGCCTTTATGGGTGAAGAGGCACGCAAATTAGAGCTGGCCCCCAGCCTTGCCGAGCGTTGCAGCCGTTTTCTCGTAACGATGGCCCGCCGTTATCAAGTAACCCTTTTGGGCGGCGGCTTCCCGGTGCCTGCAGGGGAAAGCCTCACCTACAACCGCGCCGAATTGGTGGGCACCGATGGCCTTTTGCTTGCCCGCTACGACAAGATTCATCTTTTTGATGTGGATTTGCCAGACGGCAATACCTTCACTGAATCCGCCACGGTTTGCTCTGGCGCCGAACTACCGCCGGTGGTGGCAGTGCCCGGTTTATGTCGGATCGGTTTATCTATTTGCTACGACGTTCGCTTTCCAGAGCTCTACCGCCACCTGGTGGGGGCTGGGGCCGAATTAATCATGGTGCCTGCTGCTTTTACCGCTTACACAGGTAAGGATCACTGGCAAATCCTTTTGCAGGCCAGGGCGATTGAAAATACCGCCTATCTACTGGCGCCAGCCCAAACGGGGTTGCATTATGGGCGCCGCCAGAGCCACGGACATGCCCTTGTTATCGATCCATGGGGCACGGTGTTGGCCGATGCGGGCGTTAGCCAAGGTGTGGCCGTTGCCCCTGTTGATCCCAGCCACCTCCAACGGGTTCGAGGTCAAATGCCCAGCCTGCGGCATAGGCGGCCTGCCTTATTCTGAACCCACTGATGCTTAATTACTGTTGGCGCTTGGGGTTACTGGCATCGGCAGCAGTTGTTGTGGTTGCCACCACTCCTCCCGCCCGTGCCTTCAGTGCCCTCGGCGCTTGGCGGATCAATGCTGACGGGGTGTTGGAATTGCGCACTACCCCCTTTGCAAATCTCACAGCTTCTTTTGATGCGGGTGGTGCTAACCGGGGTCCAAGGCTTTGGATTGATTTGCCCGGCAGCCCGGCGCGCCCCCGCAACATTGCAGGGGCTGGGGCGATTCGCCAAGTGCGAATCGGCGGCCCTGAACCAGGAATCACCAGGCTGGTGATCGAATTTATGCCTGGGGTGCAAATAGATCCAAGCCAATTGAAATTAATTGGCACCGATAAAGACAGCTGGAGGCTGCAACTTCCTAACCAACAAGCTGGATATGTTGCTTTAGGGGAAGGAAATGTAGAACGCATCGATCCGGTGCAGGCACCCGCTGAAACCCAGGTGGCACCGCGGCAACCAATTCGCCCCCTCAGGCCAACTGACCTAGCGCAGGTAACTAGGGGACGCTTTCGCATTGTTATCGATCCGGGCCACGGCGGCCCCGACCCTGGCGCAGTGGGTATCGGTGGAACCCAAGAAAAGGATGTGGTGTTGGAAATATCCCAACAGGTGGCTGAATTACTGCGCAGTAGGGGGGTTGATGTTTTGCTTACCCGCAATGGCGACATCGATGTGGATCTCCCACCGAGAGCTCAATTGGCAAATAACAGTGGAGCCGATGCCTTTGTGAGCATCCATGCCAACGCCCTCAGCATGGCGAGACCAGATGTGAATGGTTTGGAAACCTTTTATCACCAGAGCCTTCAGGGTAAAAATTTGGCTAGCTCTATCCATTCGGCTTTGATGCAAACGATTCGACGTACGGATCGAGGCGTAAAAGAAGGGCGTTTTTACGTAATAAGGGCCACTCGAATGCCCTCCACCCTGGTGGAGGTTGGTTTCCTCACGGGCGCCGATGATGCTGCCGACCTAATGGATCCAGCCCATCGCCGCCAGATCTCCCTGGCCATTGCCGCTGGCATTCTTGATTACCTGAGGCTTGTTGGTTGACCCTCGGCTCCAAAACTGGTTTTTCAGCCCTACCCAACGATGCCCTTGTGGGCATGTTTGACAGTGGCTTGGGGGGCCTAACCGTGTTGGGCCGATTGCTGCATTTGCGCCCTGGGCAGCCCTGCATATATGTGGCAGACACCGCGCGGGTGCCCTACGGAGGCCGCAGTGAAGCTGAAATTCGCAGCATTGCCGCAGAGGTTGCCAGCTACCTAAAAATGCAAAGCTGCCAAGCCTTATTGATGGCTTGCAACACAACCAATGCCCTGGCCCTGGATGTGGCCCAGGAACATGCAGGGGCGCCTGTGGTGGGCTTGATCGATTCAGTGGCTAAGCGCTTGCGGGGCCGGCGGATTGGTGTGCTAGCAACGCCTGCCACTGCGAAAAGCGGTGCCTACGGAAAAGCATTGAGGGCAGCCAACGGAAACATCAAGGTTTTAGAGGTGGGCTGTCCATTTTTTGTGCCTGCCGTTGAGCTCAATGACCTTGGCAGCCCTCAACTGCGGGCTGCTGCCAAAAGCTACCTACAACCTTTATTGGCCGCTGATGTGGAAGCAATTGTGCTTGGCTGCACCCATTACCCCCTACTAGAGGCCTTGTTAAAGGAATTAATCCCAAGCCACATCGAACTAATTGATCCAGCCCTGGCAGCGGTAGATGTGCTGAGCGAACTGCTGGCGGCGCCAACACTGAATTCCAAGCAAGCATCTGCTTTCAGTGGTTGCCGCCTATTGGTTACCGGTGATCCCGAAGCATTTGCCGTGGGTGTGGAGCGCTGGCTTGGTTTTAGCCCCAAAGTGGAGCATGTGAGTCTTCAGCAACCCGGTTGAGCCCTCTAAGATCTGGCCAAGCGGGCGAATCCATGACCACGGTTGCAGAACTGCTCCAGCCCGTTGAGTCTGATCTTGAGGATCTGCTTAGCGATTTAAGGGAGTTGATCGGTGCGGGGCATCCGATCCTGCAAGCGGCCGCTGAGCACCTTTTTAGTGCCGGGGGCAAGAGGCTCAGGCCTGGGATCGTGCTGCTACTTGCCAGGGCCATCGATGGTGGTTTGGGACCAAAGCAGCGGCGTTTGGCTGAAATAACCGAGATGATCCACACCGCATCTTTGGTTCACGATGATGTGGTTGATGAGGCCGATACCCGTAGGGGAGTTGCCACAGTTCACAGCAGATTCAGCCACCGAGTTGCGGTGTTGGCAGGAGATTTTTTATTTGCTCAATCCAGTTGGCACTTAGCCAATTTAGAGAATCTAGAAGTTGTTAAATTGCTTTCTAGGGTGATTATGGACCTTGCAGAAGGTGAGATAAGGCAGGGGCTCTACCGCTACGATACCGGCCAAAGCCTCGAAACCTACCTGGAGAAAAGTTATAGAAAAACGGCTTCACTAATGGCAAATAGTGCAAAAGCGGCCGGCGTTCTATCTGATCTAAGTGATGACAAGTTAGCTCTTTTATATGAATTTGGAAGGCTTCTGGGACTCGCCTTCCAAGTTGTAGACGACATTCTTGATTTCACCTCAGACGATGTTCAACTAGGTAAACCATCTGCATCTGATCTGGCCTCTGGAACCCTAACTGCTCCGGTTATTTATGCGATGGAGGAATTTCCAGCCCTGGCTGGATTCATTGAGCGGGAATTTAATCAACCAGATGATTTAAAACAGGCTTTAACCCTCGTTGATCAGAGCCAAGGCATCGCCCGTTCCCGCCTGCTGGCCGAACGCTTCGCCCGGGAGGCTTCCAGCTGCCTTGATTTTCTTGCGCCCTCCCAATCAAAAGCAGCACTGCTGGCCCTGCCTGATTTTGTTTTGAGCCGGCTTTACTGATTTGTGAGGTTTTTGGATAGCTCAGCCCAGCTTCAAAAGGCTGTATCGAAGCGGTTTGGTGTGGAAATGGAAATCAAAGTAAGGGTTTTTCGTTTTTGGCCATAGTGCGCTTAGGACGGATTAGTTGGTTGCGATCTGTCCCATGCCTGTTGCTGTTGCTCAACACATCACCCTTACAGATCGCCATGGGCATCCATTGATGGTTTGTGAGTTGCCAAAAGGAATTCGCCGCGATGAGGTGGCGAAGTTACACCATCAAATCCTTGTGCATTTTCATTCTGAGTTGCGCGGGCAAGCCCCAGCCAAGCCCATCCATTTGAGCTGGCCTGAGGTTGTGAATCGCCTAGAGCAAAAAATTGGTTGTTTTGCCTAGTTAGGGGGCTGGCATTGATAATTCAAGGTTCGCCAATGGCCTGAGGGTGTGCTTACTTCTACCCCGATGGCCATTGCTTCCTTGGGATTTTTAGCTGTGCTAAGCCACCAAACTTGGGCATCTTGCCAGGCTGTTTCAAAGGAATCGTAAAGATCGTCCAATTCAGGGTGAGCGCCTCCACTGAGGTCTGTTAACCGATAAAGGCGCTGGGCTTGTGACAACGGTGCCAAGTTTTAGGGAATTACACAGTTGATTATCAAGCTTCAAAGCCATGTCTTCTGTCGTCTTCATAACTTCTTCAGCTACAAACCACGAAACTTCTTATTTGATCACGCAGCTTTGCTGAGTATAAATGCTCTGCCAAAGTTGTTTTTTGATATATATAGTTAATTTTCAATCAGTTTGATCTTTGTGGTTTCAAATAATCGCAGCAATTCTCTATCGGTAGTTGCATACACACTTCAACGTTTGGCCGATCTTGGAATTGACAGGGTTTTTGGTGTACCGGGAGATTATTCTTTCCCAATCAATGATGCTGTTGAAGAGAATTCGCAGCTCACCTGGGTGGCATCTGCCAATGAATTAAACGCCGCCTACGCAGCCGATGGCTATGCCAGGCGCCGGGGTGCTGCAATTTTGGCTACCACCTATGGGGTTGGTGAACTCAGTGCAATTAATGGGGTGATGGGATCGCTGGCTGAAAAGCTGCCCGTGTTCCATTTGGTGGGCGCCCCAAGCCTCAGAATTGTTAAGCAAGGATTAGTTGCACACCACAGCCTTGGTGACGGGGTGTTTGGAAATTTTGAACCAATTTCTGCGGCCGCTTGTTGTGTAAGCGCCCGTTTAAGTCCTGAAAATGTTGTTATCGAATTAGAGCGACTAATTGATAAAGCCTTGGAGGAAAGTAAACCTGCCTATTTGCTACTGCCCATGGATTTGGCAGAGATGCCAATTCAGGGCACCCCCTTTAGGGGTAGTCCGATTGGTTCTATCCGTCAACGCCAAAGTGATCCAACTGAATTGTGCGGTGCACTTGCTCTCGTAACACAAAGAATTAATCGCGCTCAAAATCCAGTGGTTATTGCAACGCGCACATTAGTGCGTTTTGGATTGAGGGATTTATTTGAAAAATTCCTAGAGCAAACTGGGCTCACATATGCAACAGCGCCCATGGATCGCGGCGTATTAACTGAATCCCATCCTGCTTTTCTAGGTGTATATAGCGGTGAGATGTCCCAGCCCAGTGAACTACAACAGCTCATTAAACATGCTGATTTAGTGTTAGATATTGGCGGGTTGATTACAGAAGATCTTAACACTGGAATCTGGACGGATGATGTTGACCCCTCTAAAATTATTAACTTGCGAATTGATTGGGTTCAATCATTAACAGCGGTTTTTACAAGTGTTGCCCTTCAAGACATGCTCGAGGGCTTGATTGAATGGCACAAGGGTAAAGATACTGCCTATCCATGGCATGGTAAGCGGTTGATTCAACCCTTGGCTCCCATGAAAATTAATGCAGAGGGCATTGAGGCGATGGGCTCTGCACACTTTTATCCGCTGTTGCAACGCTTTTTGCGGGCTGGTGATGTTCTTGTGTTGGAAGCTGGCACCTGCATGCTGAAAATTGGCCCAATGAAGTTGCCAGATGGTGTGGATATGGAAAATCAAACCCTATGGAGCTCAATCGGATGGGCTACGCCTGCCGCATTGGGTGTTGCCCTTGCTGAAATTGATCGCAGGGTTGTTTTATTAAGTGGTGATGGAGCCCATCAATTAACCGCCCAGGAAATTGGGGTTATGGGAAGACATGATATCAATCCAGTGATAATTATCTTAAACAATGGGGTTTATGGTGTTGAAAATATGTTGAGCAACCGTAGCCATGATTATAATATTCTTGCCGATTGGAATTATTCAGAATTACCTACTGTTATGGGTTGTAAGAATTGGTGGTGTGGTAAAGCTAGCACTGTGGCTGAATTGGAAAATGCCTTTACTTGTATTAGTAACCACAGTGGTGCTGCTTACTTAGAGGTAATTATTCCTGCGGAGGAGAGTCAACCTCTCCCCCAAGAGTTGATTAACCGTCTCCAAAAGCAGCACACACCAGCCAACCCATAATTAAGAAAGTTTTAGCTTAATTTTTATCGTATAAATAGCATTTCTTGGTAAGTGGGAAGAGGCCAGCGGTCATCATCTATCAATACCTCCAAAGCATCGGCGGCTTGGCGCAGTTTGAGCATTATGGGCAACAGCACCTCTGCGCAGTGCTTCATGTGGGCAGCACTGCCATGGGGAGGGCTATTTAAGGCCTGTTCTAGCAAAGCTGATTGCTCTAGCATCTCCCTATTGAGTGCTGAAATCCTTTCCACTAAACTTGTATCAACTGGTAAGCCCAAACTTTTCTGATCCATTAAGGAGCCACTCATATCGCCAAGGCTGCCTTGCACTGCTGGTTGAATTTGAGTGCGGGCCATCCTCAATGCCAGCTTTGCCTCTACTTCAATGGCAAGAATGTATTGCTCTGCATAAACCTCATAACGGCTTTGTAGTTCAACCCGAGTTAGCACACCTTGGCCTTCAAAAAGGTTTGCTATTTCAGGCCTTTCAAGCACTAGCAATGCATCAGCGCAGGTGGGCAGATTCTCTAGTCCCCGTTCAGCAACAGCTTTGTGATGCCATTCCTCTGAATAACCATCACCACCAAATACCACAGACCCATGCTGTTGCATTACCTGTTTAAGTACTTGGAAAGCGGCATCTTGTAAGGATGCCCCACCTTGGATGCAGCGCTCTAATTCATCGCAAAGCCATTGCAATGAATCGGCAAGGATTGTGTTCATCGCCACTAGGGGGCCAGCAACCGATTGGCCAGAACCAACGGCGCGGAATTCAAAGCGATTGCCAGTAAAAGCAAAAGGCGAGGTGCGATTGCGATCGCCTGGATCCTTGGGGAATTCGGGAAGGGTATCAACACCCAACTGCATAACTCCAGCTGAAGATGATGATTTTGGCTCCCCCTGAAGGATTTGATTAAATACATCTTCTAATTGGCTGCCTAAATATATCGAAATGATTGCTGGCGGAGCCTCATTTGCGCCGAGGCGATGGTCATTGCCCGCTGTTGCAACTACGGAGCGCATTAGGGGGCCAAAGCGATGGACACCCCTGATTACGGCGCCGCAGAACAGCAAAAATTGCATATTCTCGTGGGGGGTATTGCCGGGATCCAGCAGGTTGCCCTGGGTTGAATTACCCACAGACCAATTCACATGTTTCCCTGAGCCATTGATGCCAGCAAATGGTTTTTCATGGAGCAGGCAGGCTAAACCGTGTTTTTTGGCGGTGCTGCGCAGCAGGGTCATGATCAGCTGTTGGTGATCCGTTGCCACGTTTGCCGCCTCATAAACAGGGGCAATTTCAAATTGTCCTGGGGCAACTTCATTGTGTCGCGTTTTACAGGGCACCCCTAAGCGGTAGAGCTGCTGTTCAACGTCTTGCATGAACACCTGAACCCGTTCAGGAATTGCTCCGAAGTAATGATCATCAAATTGCTGACCCTTTGCTGAGGCGGCACCAAATAGGGAACGGCCCACCAGTAGTAGGTCGGGACGCAGATTTAGAAAGGCTTGATCGATTAAAAAATATTCCTGTTCAGCGCCACAGCTGGAATTAACAGGAGCCACATCTGTGTTTCCTAGGAGCGTTAGAAGCCGCTTGGCCTGGCGGTTCATTGCCGCATTGGATCGCAATAGCGGTGTTTTTTTATCGAGCGCTTCACCTGTCCAGGAAACAAATACCGTTGGAACACAAAGGGTTACCCCGTTGGGGGTTTCCATCAAATAGGCAGGGCTTGTGATGTCCCATGCTGTGTAGCCGCGAGCTTCAAAGGTGGAGCGCAAGCCGCCATTGGGGAAAGATGAACCATCGGGTTCACCCTGAACAAGTAATTTCCCAGTGAATTCTGAAATTACGGTGCCGTCACTCTGGGGAGCAATAAAGCCGTCGTGTTTTTCAGCTGTGGAATTGGTGAGCGGATAGAACACATGGGCGTAGTAGAGGGCCCCATGGCTGGTGGCCCATTCCTTCATTGCCTGGGCTACGGCATTGGCAACAGATGGATCGAGCTTGCCCCCTTCCCGAATGGTGCGCTGCACCATTTTGAACTCCTCTTTAGGGAGTGCCTTCTTCATCTTCTCCAATGTGAAAACGTTCTTAGCCCAAAGTTCATCTAGGGGCTTGGCTGTTTCAGCTGGATAGGAACCGCGCAGCTGGATTTGCTCAATAGCACTTAGACGCTGGGGCGAGGGCATGGGATCCGGTGAATCGCTTTTTCCAATTAAAGCCCTAAGCGTCCCCTCAACTGCTATGGCAGGCACTTATTTCCAACTTATCAGCAGCTTGTGTAGCAACTGATACCAAAAAATCTGAGCAAAAATTAGTGAACGCACAAAAAAGCCACCCCGTTTGGGGTGGCTTTCAGGGCATATTTGCCTAAACAGGAATCAGTTATTCCTATCAATTAATAGCGATTGCCCCCGCCGCCACCGCCACCGCCGTAGCCGCCACCGCCGCCACCAGAGCGACCGCCGCCGCCACCGCCGTAGCCGCCGCCGCCACCACCTGGGCGACCGCCGCCGCCGCCGTAGCCGCCGCCGCCGCCTGGGCGACCGCCTCCGCCGCCGCCGCCGCCAGTGCGAGGTTCAGCTTTGTTTACACGGATCATGCGACCCATCCATTCAACGTCTTGGAGGTCGTCGATGGCTTTTTGCTCATCGGCCTCGTTAACAAGTTCCACAAAAGCAAAACCGCGTTTGCGGCCAGTTTCGCGGTCGAGCGGGAGGCTGCAAGACTTCACTTCGCCATATTCGGTAAAAAGATGGCGCAGATCCTCCTGCTCCGCATCAAAGGAGAGGTTGCCAACGTAGAGAGTCATTCAGATCGAAAGCTTGAGGCAGGTCATTCAGGGGATAGGGGTTGTTGAACCGCCTTCCCCGGGATTCCATAACACCCTACAGGTTGGCTTGACGTCCACCCTAAAAAGGTAGGGATTGGTTTTGCCAGTGGTTCGCTTTCTGCACACAGCTGATTGGCAGTTGGGGAAGCCCTACGGCAGAGTTAAGGACCAAGAAAAACAAGCTCGCCTCAAACAGTTGCGCTTTGACGTTATCGAGCGGCTAGCTGAGGTGGTGCAACGGGAAAAGCTTGAATTTGTAGTGGTGGCAGGGGATTTATTTGATTCAATTGAACCCACCCGTGCCGATGTGGCCCAGGCCTGCAGTGCAATCGGCGCGATTGGTGTGCCTGTGCTTGCAATCCCTGGTAACCACGACCATGGCGGTGCTGGCAGCTTTTGGCACGAGGCTTGGTTTAAAAACTACAAAGACGACTTAGCACCAAATCTTCAACCTTTACTGGAACGCAAACCTCTGCATCTCCCTGGCGCCTTGATCTTGCCCTGCCCCCTGAATCGCCAGGCCGATACGGAAGATCCGCTTAGCTGGCTACAAAATTACAAATTTGACCAATTTGATCAGCGGCCCCGTGTGGTGGTGGCCCATGGTTCGGTTCATGGTTTTGGCGCCGATGAATTAATTGATAGCGATGATGAAAATCCACTAGCGGCAACCAACCGCCTAAATCTGGCCGCCTTGCCGATTGAATCAATTGATTACATCGCCCTTGGTGATTGGCATGGCTTGAAAAAAGTGGCTGCAAAAGCCTGGTATTCGGGTTGCCCTGAACCCGATCGCTTCCCTAAGGGTGATAACTACAAAAGTTCCCAGGCCCTTGTGGTGCAAGCTGAGCGGTGTGAGCTACCCCAGGTAAAACTGGAAACAACGGGTTTAGGGGCATGGCATCAATACAAACATCGTTTTGGCAGCGATGCAGATCTAGACCTACTGGATAAGAATCTGCAGCAATTGATTGGAAGCCGAAGTGGCATAGATTTACTTTTATTGGAATTAGATGGCAATTTAAGCCTGGATGCAGGTGTGAAATTACAAAATCGCCTGCAGCAATTAGAGGCAAGGTTGCTGCGATTAAAGTTAAAAGATCACACTAAGCTCACCCCTAATAGCTCTGAATTGCAGCAACTCACAGCTAGAAGCAGTGATCCATTAATTGCAAGGGTTGCCCAACGCCTGCAGGTTCTCAGTGGTAGCGATGATCAGCACAAAGCAAAACTTGCCCTGCTTGCCCTAAGGGAATTGCATTGGGCCTGCATGGAGCAGAAGTATGCAACTAATTGATTTTGAACTCGGCAACTACCGCCTGCACAAACAGATCTTAATTGAATTTTGCCCAGGCCTCAACGTGGTGATCGGGGCCAATGAATCGGGAAAAAGCACCCTGGTGGAGGGATTGCATCGAGCCCTTTTTTTGCCGGCACGCTGTTCAGGTTCATTGCTCGAGGAGATGCGAGCCAAACCAACCGCTGGCGACCCAGAGATAACGCTGAGATTCAAGGCAGGTTTGTTGCAATACACATTGCGCAAACGCTTTGCTGGCCCAAGGGGAAGCACCAGTTTGATCAGTTCTGCCGGCAACACCTGGCAAGGGGACAAAGCGGAGGATGAACTTGCTGAATTGGTGGGAGCTGCTGCTGTGCAACGGGCCCGGGTGGGCGAACAATTGCGAGAAAGGTGGGGACATCTATGGGTATGGCAGGGAACGGCTGGCTTAAATCCATTGGACTTAGGTGTTGGGGCCCTAGACCAAAAAAAACTGTTGGAGCAGCTACAGGATTCTGGTCAATTAGGAATCCAATCTCAATTGGATCAACGGGTTGTTGAACTTGTGCAGCAGCGCTGGAGCAACTCCTTTACCGATAAAGGTCGCATCGGCAAAGCAGGTTCACACCTAGCCATGGCCCAGCGGGAAGAGCAGCAGGCCAAAGAACATTTAAGTGCAATAAATAAACTTCTGCAGGAACAGCAGGAGGCACGGGATAATCAGTTTGCTGCAAGCGCAAGCTTGGCAGAGCTTGATCAATTAATACCACTACTACTGCAATTAGAGCCTTTGGAATTGCAAAAGGCTCAGCTAATAAACCAATTAAAACCACTAAATGATCTAAAAGAGCAACTAAGTTCTTTGCAATTAGAATCCAATAGCTTGAAGAATAAATTAGAGCCATTGATTCTTTCAAGGGATCGGTTGTGCAAGCAAATACCAATCGTTGAACAGGAGCGCAATGGGGCAAATAACATACTTGATTCAACCGTTAGGGAAGCTGAGCAACTGCAGCAGGCAATTCGGAAGGCAACAATTGAAGAAAAACTGCTGAGTTTGGAAGCAAATATACAGCGTGACAAAGAATTACGGCAGTTATTGCTTGATTTGCCTGATATCAATTTAGGCATTGTAGAGCAATTAAGGGATAAGCAACAACAGCTTAAGTTGGCGGAAATAACGATGCAAAGCCTTGCCACTAAAGTTGAATTGTTAATGGCTGAATCAGCTGTATACGTAAATGGTGAGCCCCTAAATATCGGTTCATCAACCTGCTTAAATTCCACAAGTATATTGCAAACGGCTGGCCTGGAATTGCGAATAATTCCAGGGGACGGAGGCAAGGTGGCTCAGGCTATGGCCAAGCATGAATTTCTTGAAAGCTCTCTAAAAGTTGATCTACAGCGTTTGAGGGTGGAAAATATCGAGCAAGCAGTTCATCTAGAAAGACACCGTAGCGAGCTTTTGGCAGAACAACAACGTTTGCAAGCCGAAAAAGCTTCTGAATCTGTTGAGGATTTGCGTGGGGCGCTAGACAAATATACAAATGATCAATTACCCATTGCATCCATAGATGATTTACGCAAGCAATTAGATGATTTGGTGCCAATTGGCAGGGAGAGAAGACAGGCTTTTAATCAATTAGATAATAAGTTAACCAATCAGCGTGAGCAGCTTGCGAATTGCAATCAATTGATAAATATTCAGCAGGAAGAACTTGTAAAAACCAATACCTTGCTAAAAGAACTACTTAAGCGTTTTGGTAGCGTTGATGAAGTAGACAGCCAACTTGGCAAACTAAATTTAAACATATCTGAGTTGGAAAAGAGGCAAGAAGTATTAAAAAAACAACTGAGTACTGATTTTCCTGGATACAAAGGTTTAAACAGCAGCCATGCCATTCAGCAAAGGGAGGTGGCATTGCAGAAAGTAGCAGCGGCAGGCGCCTTGCTGAGAGCAGATGGTATCAATGATCGCTATGCCCAGCGGGAGCAGTTAGAAGCTGCCTTCGAGGCCCGCACTTCCGAGCGGGAACGGTTGGAGCAGGATGCGCTGATGTTGGATTTGTTGAGGCAGTTATTACAAGAGGAACAAACTGCCATGGCTCTTCAATACACCGAACCAGTTACCAAAAAATTGGATAGCTATCTCAGCTGCTGTTTCCCAGGGCCTATGCAAAGCAGCCTCGAATACCAAAGCAATAAGGGCTTTATTAATTTGCAGTGGCAACGGGGTGATTCTGCAGTTGCCTGGGAATTTTCAGCGCTCAGTGGGGGAACCAAGGAAATACTCGCTGCAAGCCTGCGCCTAGCAATGGCAGAGGTGCTTGCGAACGCATACAGCGGTTGTTTACCACTAGTGTTTGATGATGCTTTCAGTAATGTAGACCCAAGTCGTTGGCCCTGGGTTTCTGCACTGTTGCAAAAAGGCGCTAATCAAGGATTGCAATTAATCTTATTTAGCTGCGATCCAACATTTTGCGAGGCGCTGCCAGCAAACCAACGGCTTCAATTGCCCTGATTCCTAGGAGGCATGCCATCTCCTTGGCGCAATTGAACAAGCCAGCCATTTGTTAGTTGCTTAATTGAAAGTGTTATAAGCATGGCAAATATTAAAAACAACCTAGGATAAAAACCAGTGCTGTAAATAGTAGCAATCAACAGCAATAAGATTAGCCATGGGACTATTTTCTGAACCAACTCAAAACGCCTTAAGGCGGCGCTGCAACTAGCGCATGAGCGTGTGTGTGAATTCAAGCGATCAAGCAATTCATGCCTTTTAATTAAGGGAGGAAGGGATTTACCCGGAAATGGATAACCACCATATTTGCTAATCCAGTTGTGAAAAGCGATAATGTATTTATCAGCGCTTGTGGGTAAGAAACAAGATTTCAATAATAAACCGGATCCGCCTGATGCCTCGAGATTTCGCTCTTGATGGTGCAGGAATATTTGATCATCTTCTAAAACTAAATTATTGCCTATATGTTGCAGCCATATTGGCCGTAATGCTAACAGTTTTGCCGTGATTGGTTTTTCAAACTGGAAAGGAAATCTGGCAAACAGACGGCATTTGCCCGGCAGGGTAGGAGTGGCATAAACCACGGTGAGAATGCGGGCAAAACCCTTGGCGGTAAGGTCATGCCACATAAGTGCAGGAGCCATAAATGTGGTGTGTTGAGTGCCAAGCCGCCCCTGGCGAGGCCCCTCATTCCAGATGCCACTAAACCCTTCTGGGCCCTCCGTGAGAATTTCTAATTCCACGGGCCCAGCGTTACTACGTTTGCCTACGGTGGCGTGGTGGGTAAAGGGCACATGGCTAACATCCAAAACGTTTTCAAGCAGGGTTTGGCTGTCGTAAGGAAGATCCCTAAAAGTATCTTGTAAAAACCAACCCGCTTGATCAAGTATGTTTACCACTGGTAATTGCTTAGTTGAAGCTATGGATGAATCACCACTAAAAACAAACAACATGCCTTGGGCTTCTGCAGTGGCATAGGCCTTGCAATTAGCTCTGCTGCTGATTGTAAGTTCTCCAGATATTTGGGGAACTTTTGTGCAAATTCCCATCCCATTAAAAGACCAGCCATGGTAGGGACACTCCAACTCACCATTAGCATTTAATCTCCCCTCTGATAGGGAAGCTAAACGGTGGGGACATTTGTCAATAAAAGCTCGCCAAACCTTGTAATGTTTATCGAACCAAATAACCAAAGCTTCACCAAGTAATACAAATCGACAGGGCTTAGTTTTGTGAAGATCTCTTAGATAGGCAACTGGATACCATTGATCTTGCCATTGGTTTTCATCAATGTTCATAGGGATAATGAGGATGTAAGTTCAGAGGTGTTGAGATCATGCCTTTTAATTAAAGCAAAAAGGGTTCCATTACTGCCCCGGCTGAGCCTTAGTTCATTAGTTAAGACTGTAACATCTAGCCAAGCTGGAAATTCCTGCTTGATGTTTGTGAGTAGTTTAGGCTTAAACAGTCCAAACTTTTGCCCAATCCAGCCGCCCCTTATGAATGTTACACCAACCCGTTTTGGTGGTTGTATCTGAAGTTCAGCTACAACAGCAATTCCCCCTAAGGGCGCTGGTAACTTCAGCAGATTAACAGCGCGTTTATCCGCAGGCAACAATATTTGCAGGTTGTCAAGCCACGGTTGCACTTGCAGGTATGGGGCATTACTACTGCTCCAACGCAATTCCCATACCCCTGTTAGATCATTGATTTGGTTTTCAACATTACAGGGATAATCATGCTCTAATTGCGCAAATAGAGGGATGATGTCAACAGCTCTTGGCTTGGGTAGCCGCAACAAATTTAATATGTCTGAAAATTGTTCTTGGCCCATTTTATTTAATCCTCATCAAGGAAGTTTGCCTCACTTTCAAGGGCATTAAGTTGAGCGTCGAGCAGGCGCCCCTGTTGAACGCTGTTTGCTTTTGCTGCCTCTAGCATTTGCTCAGCAATTTCAAGCCTGCCTGCAGCATCTTTGATGCCTTGCCTCGAGGCTTGGTAGTCAACCCTCTGCCTTGCGGTTGAAGCACTCAGATTAAGCAGGGTTGCCAACCGACCACAGGTGGCCATGAAGGCTTGATCTCTAATGCCGGCCATAGAATCAAAACGGTTATGCCATCATCGCTGAGAGCGAGGCTGCGAGCCCACTTTAAGGAAAATTCCGATGGAAGAGTTTGAGAAGCGACAGCTTGAACCGGAATTAATGAATGGGGCAGCTCAGGTTGATGCCTATGCAGCTGCAAATTTCAGTGGATCAGATAATGAATTAATTGAATTTATTTCAGCACAATTTCCCAATGGTTTGGGCGAGCACATAATTGATCTGGGTTGCGGACCAGGCAACATTACTGAACTTGCAGCAAAGCGCTGGAGCCATGCCCATGTTCTTGGCATCGATGGCGCCCCAAGAATGCTTGAAGTTGCAGAATACAGAAGGGATCTTATTAACAACAAAGAACTTTCACTTAGAATAAAATATGAATGCTTAAATCTTAGCAGCATCAACGGCCTTAGTCTGCTAAAAGGTTTAGTTTCAAGGCGGCAAATTTCAATTATAAGTAATAGTTTATTGCATCATCTTCATGAACCATCTGTTCTTTGGAACGCCGTTAAGAAATTGGCATTCAATGGTGCTTGTGTGGTGGTAAACGATTTGCGAAGGCCAAAGAATAAAAATGAGTTTGATCTCCTGATGGGTACGGAAGCCTTAAATCTTGCTGCGGTTTTAAAGGCCGATTATGCAGCCTCCTTAAGGGCTGCATTCACTGTTGCTGAAGTAAAAAAGCAGTTAAGGGCTGCCTCCCTAACTCAACTCAATGTGTTGGAGCGAGGAAATCGCTACCTAACGGTTTGGGGATGGCTTGATCCAGTGGGAGAATTTGGTGAACCAAAAGCAAATTATGTTCCCGTTACTCTCCCTAAGAGCTCCGGCTGCTCCGGAGCAGGAGGAAGAAGCTAAGCCCAGTAGCAAAAAAGGCTTTGGTGGTGGGGCCAAAACCGCTAAGCAAAAAGGCCATAAGCGCAAGGGAACTGGGTTATCGGCAGCTGATCGGTCCCCCCTCGGCAAGGCGCCAGATGTGGACGCCATAAAAGCAAGGGGAATACTGCAGCTACCCCTTGCTGGCCGCTTGAGGGAGGCACAGGTAAAAAGTGCATATAAGAGGGCCGCTGCAGAGCACCATCCTGATCAAGGTGGTGAAATAGTAGTAATGCAAAGGATTAATGCAGCAAGGGATTTATTGTTGTCAAATGAAGAGTCTTGATATTCAGGAAGAAGCCATTAATTCATCATCAATTTCCTGGCCTTCCTCTGGAACCTCCAACCATTTACGCAACCACGCCACCAGGAGATAAAACGGCAATGTATCTAATAGGGCTGCTATTAACTTGAAAAGATAACCACTGGCCACAAAGCTTGCCAATTGGGGAAAAATGGCTTTTTCAGCTTGGATAGGCAAAACATGGGCTGCATAATGACTGATTAAAACCACTGCTGTTGTATCCACCAACTGACTTACAAGCGTTGAGCCATTATTACGAAGCCAAAGGGCTTTGCCATTGCTGAATCTTTTCCAAAAATGAAATAAACGCACATCTGTGAACTGCGCAGCCATATAGGCAACCATCGATGCACCAACTGCACCAAAGGCAAGACGTTGCATTTCAAAATATAAAGGTGAATCATTTCCAGGAAGGATTCCCCCCAACCAGATTATCAACATAATCCAGCCATTAAGTAATAAACCAACCCAAACTAGTTGGCCCGCCTTATCCTCTCCCCACAATTCACTAATCAGATCAGTGCAAAGGAATGTGAGTGGATAGGGCAAGGCACCAACGGCAACAACGATTGGCCAATTACCAATTGTTCCAAGCGTTAGAAAGCGGCTAAGTCCAAGAATATTCAACATCCCCATTGTGCCAAGAAACAAACCAGCAAGGATGAGGAAAACCAGGTCTCTCCTTTTTTTTATAGACATTTTCATTAGTTTGAAAGCTCTAGAAGAAAACTATCTCTACGGTGAAAATCTGGATCTACTCCATTGTGTGTTAAGGCCCAATAGCTTAAATTACCATTTTTTTGCTCAAGTACAGCCGTTAAACTTAATTCTAGGTTTGTATCTGCAGCTATGCAAGCCGGCAGCTCGATTGTTAAGCCAATTGAAAGACTATTTTTAGATTGGCGGTGAATTGGTTTAAAATTTGGAATATACTGTTCCTCCACTTGATTGGAGCGGTAATTACTAAATTTATAGATATTCCAATCGGAATTAACAGAATAATTAAGCTCCGAATATGTTGTTGAATTTGCTTCTGCCCAAAAAGCTTCAAAGCATGTGTTTTGCCATAGATTGTGCTTCCTGATTCCAAGTGGTTTGTATTCAGGGATCAGAAGTTCTTCAAGCGGCCCCTCAAGCCGATAGCGCAGATATAAAAACTGATTTTTTCTAACTGCTGCTGCTGCAAGGCGTAGGCCAATCAATTCCTCTGGCCTGTGGTTCGGAAGCAGGAGGGCGGAATGGTTATTCATCTCATTTCCTCAATACAATTACGTATTGCTAACTCTTGCTGTTCAATGCTCTCTGTAAGCTTGAATTGAACCATTGCCCTCGAAAGATTTTGGTTTTTACTAGATACCTTGAAATATTGATTACCATTAAGATGGTCGCTAAAAAAACGAATGCCAAGTTCAAGCGGCATTAGGCGAATTGAATCGTATAAGTATTTAATATCATTACTACTGAGAAAATGTCGGCCAATTTCCAGATATCCCCGTAGAAATGTACCAAAAGTGTTTATATCAAAATATACTTTACTTAAATCCTCCTCCTCTTCTCCGGCTGGATTGCAGCATGAGCGCAGGCAATCTGAAATATCATAATGCAGAAGACCAGCCATTATTGTATCAAGATCGATTAAGGATACTGCTTTATTTGATCGCTCATCAAATAAAAGATTATTAATTTTAGGATCTCCATGAATCGCTCGTACAGAAAGTTCTCCGGAATCGATGGCATTCTGAAGAATGGAAATTATGGAAGATCGAGCCTCAATAAAGTTAATGCACCATTCTGCGCTATTGCATAATTCATTGTTGCTAATAGAACGTATGTGGATATAATTATTGTAATAAACTGGGGTAACATGAAATGAGTCGATTGTTGGCATTAAAGAGTCTATGGGTAGATCGTAAACAAGTTTATGGAAAATGGCTAACCCCGAACCGGCTTCCAATGCCTGGCTTTGATTTTCAATTTTGTCAATCGAATATGAAGACGTTATAAAAGATGAGGCTCTCCATATGTCTTCATTATTTTCGTGCCAGAAAGAGTTGCCTTCTAGTGTTTGTAGTAATAGGGGTATTTGCCATGCTCGCCCATGTACAAAGCTGTTGCCACTAGGTAGCTGATTACTTAGATGCTCAATAAGGGAAAGTGTGTTTTTAATAATATCCTTAGGCTGCTTGAAAACATCGCCATTTATTCTTTGCAGTACAAACGGACTGAGATTTCTGTCAATAGAGGTTACTTTGAAGGTGTCATTAACATTGCCGTTACCTAATTGCTCAATATTATCTATTTTATCAAAAGCTATAAATTTAGCTGCAATCTTACCAAGCTCATTTTTGTTTGTTTCGCAATTATATCTCAAGCCTAGGAACCCCAACTCCTCACAATTTTGCTCTGGCAAGCCTAGCCATGCCAGCTTGGGCAGCCAGAGGAATTAATCGACCCTAGTACGCTTGACCTATGAATATAAACGTACTATAATTAGCGGATACCGGTTTCAGCGGCTTGAACCTATGGCTTGTTTCGAAACAGACCCTGCCGTTGAACCACTGCGGCTGGCAAATCCGAATCGCTACAAAGAGGTGAAGGCTGGCCATTTGGCTGTGGTGGCTGGGGTAGGAAGGCCATGGTTTATTGGCCGTGTTGGCGAAGTTATTCCCTTACCCCATCGCCGCACTCCAGCATTTGTGCACTTAATCAACGTAGACAGTGGAGACGTTGAACGAGTTCCCGCTCGCTGGATTGTTGAACTAATGGCTTGCAAGGCCTGATGTAGTTATTTTTCTTGTTGTGCTAATTGTAGAAATTACCTCAAGTGGTTTTGGTTCCATATCGTTTACTTTGAACGAGCTCCATGTGGAAAAGGCTTCTGGCTTGCAGCTTACGATTCCCCAGTCGATTCTGAGGTTTTTATAGGTAATGCCAACGCATGTCATCTCCTCCTCATCTGCCATTAACGACCAAAGTACATGCAATTTTTCTCTTGAATACTGATCTACTCTTTCTAAAAGCTCAGGCTCCGCAAGCTTTCCAGGCCTAGTTGTTAACTTTAACCTCGAATGCCAAGAGAGGTATGTGCCATTTTCAGTGGGGTAGAACCAACATGGCTCATTATCTGCATCCCTTAACAGAAATTTATCTACTATTTCCCATTTATTTGCTGTGGGTTTATAAATTCCTAGCCAATGTTTGCTCGGTTCATAGTAGGGAATAATCGCATCACAGCAAAGTAAACTTCCCTTCTCACCTGCTAAAGGGTTATGTCCCTCAGCAACTGCCTCCCCTTGTTCTACTAATGTTTCGATATCACTCTTCCAATCGTTAGGACATCTATGAATCCTTAAGCAGAAGCCTGTTGATAGAACCCGGCTGTGAAGTTCTTCCAGGCAATCTTCTGCTGCGATGCTTGGCAAGTCGCCAGAGTTTGCCGCTAGTACAAATAGATATGGGCAAGCCATCGGTAACCGGCTGAGAAGGATAAAGGAATTCTAAAGAGTTTTAGCCCTTTTGGGCGTTGTGGCCCAAGTTTGGATTTGGTTAGGGGGTTAATCTACTAGGAGAGCTGTTTCGATACCCATGACAACCAGTTTTAAAACGCTGTATCTAATCCTTGGCCTGTTATTCGTTAATTCAGTTCAGGCTGCCCCTTTTAGTGCCGATCCCGTTTCTTTTGCTGGATTTGCTAATAATGTTAAATGGAGTTCTGGTAGCGCTCCTTTTTTTAAAAATTTGAGCAAATGCGCACAGCAGTCTAATGGTGGATATATCTGTAATCAAGGTGATGTTTATTTGCAAAAGCCCGGCACTACAGGTAGGAGCTTCTGTAAAATTAAGCAGGTTTGGTATGAACCTCACACAAAATCAGTTCAATTTAAAACACAATCTTGTGTGTATAAAGATGATCAAGAACGGCTTAAAGAACAGGGTTCAAAATTTATTCAAAAGGGCCTTAATATTTTAGAAAATTATTCTAAGTAAATAATATTTTATTATGGCGTTCTCGTTGATTGGTTATGCTGTTAGCATTGTTTTAAGCTCGTGCTTAGATTAATGAAAACTTCTGATTGCTCGCACCAACCCAAATTAATTGCAACTGGCATTGCCCCCTTGGGAATTATTGCCATTGGTGTTGTGCCCATGGGCGTGATTGCCATTGGTGTGGTACCAATGGGTGTTGTATCACTTGGGGCTGTTGGGATGGGTTTGATTAGTGTTGCGGCAGTAAACATGGGTGTTGTTACAGCTGGCATAACCACCATGGGAGTTGCTTGGGCTGGATTGGTTGGCATGGGCCCAATCCGCATCGATCCAAGCCGGTGGAGCATTGCCCAAGCCCTCAAGGAATCAACCATGTTCCCCAGCAAGGATCTAGCTGAGAAAAAAGCTAAGCAGCTTGGTTGCAGCGGTGCCCATGCAATGGGGGCTGAATGGATGCCCTGTTCATCTATGGATGAATATGTTCGGGCCTATGCTAAATCTAAGGCACTAAATTAACTAATTTACCCGGCACAACAATTACCCGGCTAGGGTTTTTTCCATCCAGCCATTTTTTTGCTTCTTCACTAGCTAAAGCAAGTTCCTCTAATTTTGATGAATCAATATCTGCAGCTACTTCCAGATTTCCTCTCACTTTACCTTTGATTTGCAACACAATAGTTATGGTGTCTCTTTGCAGGGCACTGGAATCGGCAATTGGCCAGGATTGCTGATGAACACTTATTTCGCCACCCAATTGAAGCCAGAGTTCATCGGCTAAATGTGGAGCAAAAGGTGCAAGAAGTTTTAGCAGAATTGCTAACCCTTCCTGGATAATTGATGGATCAGCTTGATCAAAATTAGTAGATAATGCGTTATTTAATTTCATTAATTCTGACACTGCTGTGTTGAATTGAAGTTCCTCGCCGCTCAGATCCTCTGATATCGCTTGAATTGCGCCATGGATTGATCTGCGTAAATCTTTATCGGCAATTGAAGTATTTTTTACTTCATTTTTTGTTGTATTTGATAAGGAAATGCCTTTCTCCAAGGCATTCTGGCATAAACGCCAGATTCTTTGTAGAAATCTAAACTGTCCTTCAACATCTGCATCATCCCATTCGAGATCTTTTTCAGCTGGGGCCTTGAATAATATAAACATTCGGGCCGTATCAGCGCCATATTTATTTATAACTACGCTTGGGTCGATGCCATTGTATTTTGATTTAGACATCTTTTCATATAGTATTTCAAGTTTTTCTCCAGTATCAGGATCTATGGGGTCTAGCGGATCGCCAATATTTGCTGGTGAAATATATTTTTGACTATTTGGATTTCGATAGGTAGTTGACTGCACCATCCCCTGGGTAAGCAGTTGTTTGAAGGGTTCATCGCAGTCAACTAAGCCGCGATTAGATAATACTTTGGTAAAAAATCTTGAATAGAGTAGATGGAGGATCGCATGCTCTACACCGCCAACATATTGATCTACGGGCATCCATGCGGATGCATTATATTTGGTAAAAGGTAAATGCTTGTTCGTTGCATCTGTATAACGAAGAAAATACCAACTAGAACACATGAATGTATCCATTGTATCGGTTTCTCTGCTTGCTAATCTAGCGCATTTAGGACATTCAACCTCCTCTATAATATCACCAGGTTTGCAAAGTTTCACGGGAAGCTGATCAATGGGTACCGGCACTGCACCACATTCCTCGCAATGAATTATTGGAATCGGGCAACCCCAATAGCGTTGGCGTGAGATCAGCCAATCCCTTAATCGAAATGTAACTTTTGCCTTGCCAAAACCGGCTTGCTCTGCTTTAGCAATAATTGCATTTTTTGCCTCCTCACCAACCATGCCATTAAATTCAGCCGAATTAACAAGCAAACCAAGTTCTGTATAGGCAGAGCTTGGTTCTGAATTAATATTGTTTACCGGATTGTCATCTGCAGCTATTGTGTTAGCAGGTACAACAACAGTTTTAATCGATAAATTGTATTTTTTCGCAAAACTAAAGTCTCTCTCGTCGTGGGCGGGTACACCCATCACTGCACCGGTTCCGTAATCGGGTAAAACATAATCTGCTATCCAAACAGGAAGTGCCTCCTTTGTTATTGGATGTTGCACCATGCCACCAAGGGCCACTCCACTTTTAGGGCGATCGTCTGCAAGTCTGTCTTGTTCGCTTGTGGCGGCAACCATGCTTTGAAATTCGTTTACCTGTTTTTTTTGCTCTATTGAGGTGAGCTGATCAACAAGTGGATGCTCTGGTGCTAGAACCAGATAACTTACGCCATATAAAGTGTCGGGTCTTGTTGTGAAAACTTTAATTTTAGATAGCAGGGAATCTGTATTTAGGTTAGAACCAATAAGTTCAAAATCTATTTCGGCACCAACGCTTTTACCTATCCAATTGGCTTGCATCGTACGCACCCTTTCCGGCCAGCCCTCGAGGCTTGTTAAGTCACTCAATAGGTTTTCTGCATAATCGGTGATCTTCAAAAACCACTGTTTCAACTTCCGCTTTTCAACAATTGCTCCAGATCGCCAGGAGCGCCCTTCATTGTTTACCTGTTCATTTGCTAAAACTGTTTTATCAATAGGATCCCAATTTACATTTGCTTCTTTTTGATAGGCAAGTTTTGCATCAAAGAATTGGAGAAATAACCACTGGGTCCATCGGTAATATGTTGGCTCACAAGTACTGAATTCACGATCCCAATCTATCGATAAACCTAAACGCTTTAGTTGTTCTCGCATCTGGCCAATATTTTGTTCGGTCCATTGCGCAGGATCAACACCCCTCTCAATTGCAGCATTCTCCGCAGGCAGGCCGAATGCATCCCAGCCCATTGGATGTAATACCCTTTTGCCTTTCAACCTTTGAACTCTGGCAATCACGTCTGTAATTACGTAGTTGCGCACATGCCCCATATGCAGATTTCCCGATGGGTAAGGAAACATCGATAGGGCGTAAAAATTTTCGCTGCGATTTTGGCTTGGTTCAGGGGTTCGATGCAGCCCCAGCTGCTCCCAGCGTTTTTGCCACTTGAATTCCAAGTCAACGGGGCTGTAGCGGTTGGTTGAGCTCTGCATGCGATCGCTTATGTCGGCGGCAGGCAAGGCCGCGAACTAGGAATTGTGGACTGTGTTGGTTCCTTAGCCAAGCTCAAGCTTGAAATTTGGCTTACCTGGCTGCGCTTAATTAGTTTTGGCCACTCACTTCCCACTGATTGCAAGGCTAGAAATTCCGGATCCTGCCACTGCAAAATGCCCTCATGCAGCGAGCCATTTGCCATTTCCAGCTGCAGTACAAGGCCAACGCGGATCCATTCCTGCAACAGGCGTACCCCTGGCAGATTTGTATCTAGTTCCGGCTGCGAAGCAGAGGCCATACGATCAAGGACGGTTTTTGTGCCGCAATGCAGTTTCGCAAGTACCAGGGCCTGGGAAACGATTTCATCCTGATGGATTTTCGTTCAATCCCCCTGCTTTTTCCCCTAAACGAAACTGCAAAGTTTCTTTGCCAACGGCGTTTTGGCATTGGTGCCGATGGCCTGATCCTTGCTCTGCCGCCTCGAAATGGTGGTGATGTGCGCATGCAAATCATCAATGCCGATGGCACAGAAGCTGAGATGTGCGGCAATGGTGTTCGTTGTTTTGCCAGATTCCTAGCTGATTTAGATAATCTTCCTGATTTTTCGAGCTGGCGGGTTGAAACTGCCGCTGGCTTAATCGTTCCTCAACTAATAGCTGGCCAGCAGGTTGCCGTAGACATGGGAGAGCCCCTGCTCAAGCCCGAGGCAATACCCACAACCATTAGCGAAGGGCTGCCCCTTGCTGAGGCGTGCCTAGAGGTGGCAGGTGAGCAATTTGTTGTGGCAGCTGTTGGCATGGGTAATCCCCATGCAGTGGTGCAGGTGCCCAAAATTGAAGCGATTGATTTGGCGCGGTTCGGGCCTGCCCTAGAGGCCCATCCCGCCTTCCCTGCTCGTACAAATGTTCATTTCGTTGAGGTTGTAGCTGATCACTATTTGCGGTTGCTCGTGTGGGAGCGCGGTGCTGGCGCCACCCTCGCCTGTGGAACTGGTGCCTGCGCAGCCCTGGTTGCAACCCATCTGCGCGGTTCATGTGCCAGGGAGGCAGATGTGGAATTGCCGGGGGGTGTTTTACATATCAATTGGGATGCCCGCAACCGTCTGCAGATGACTGGTCCTGCAGAATTTGTGTTTAGCGGTTCGCTGCCCCCGTCATTTGATTCATATTCAAGTTCAGCAGAAAGCATCGATTGCTCTAAACTATGTAGCCAGGGATGTATTAATCCTGATGCTTGCCCGAGCGCTAATGCTAGAGCTAAAGCGATGGCTGTATTAAGTGATTTTTCCCTAGATCAGTTGGTTAACCTAGCCAACGAATCGGTTGAGCAACGTACTTTGCGTCGCATAAGTGGCAGTTAATTTTCAGCTTTATTTAGATGCCTGCGCTGCCACGCCACCCCATGGGGAGGTTCTGGCCGCCATGGCTAGCCATGGGCTTGAAGCATGGGGTAATCCTTCAAGCCTCCATGCTGAAGGCTTGAAGGCTGCCGATCTGTTGGAGCGCAGCAGGCTTGAATTGGCATCACTACTTGGGATGGCCAGGGGTGAGGTGATTTTCACTTCAGGTGGCACCGAGGCAAATAATCTCGCACTTTTTGGCATCTGTCGCCGTTTGCCCCCTGGCCGTTTGCTGCTATCCCCCCTTGAGCATGCGTCCATTAGTGCCGCTGCCTATCAATTACAAACAGAGGGCTGGCAGATTGATTTGGTTCCAGTAAATAGCCATGGCATTGTAGATCTTGAAGCCCTTGCTGATTTACTAAAACCCCCCACTCGGTTGCTTAGCCTGGTGTGGGGTAGTAGTGATGTGGGAAGCCTGCAACCCATGGCTGAGGTGAGTTCCCTATGCAGCAACCATGGTGTTTTGTTGCATAGTGATGCAGTGCAAGCGGTTGGTGAAGTTTCCATTGATTTGGGTGAAAATAGCCCAAACTTAATTTCACTTTCGGCCCATAAATTCCAGGGACCCCGCGGCATTGGAGCCCTGTTGATAAGCGAAGCTGTGCAATTACAACCACAAATTTTCGGTGGTGGCCAGGAGGGTGGCAAACGCTCGGGCACCGAGTCAGTGGTTTTGGCTGCCGGACTTGTTAAGGCCCTTGAGTTGCGCCAACAGCAACAACCCAACCTTGCAAACAAATTGGCTGATTTGCGCGATTTTGTTAAAGGCAAGTTGTTGAAACTTCCCGGTGTTCGCATCAGTGGCGCCATTGAGCCCAGTTTGCGCTTGCCCCATCACCTCAGCCTTTTGTTGAGTGACTCCAAAGGAAAACCATTCTCAGGCAGATCCGTGGTGCGATCACTTGCCCGCAAGGGTGTTGCCTGTAGCAGTGGCTCCGCCTGCAGTAGTGGCAGGGAAACAGCAAATAAAAGCCTCATGGCCCTTGGCTACAATGAGCTTGAAGCCGCCAGTGGCCTGCGTTTCAGTTTTGGCCCTTGGCTTGAGCAAAAAGATTTAGAACCATTGCCAGCATTACTTGAATCCACAATGGCTGAGCTAGAGGCAGCCCGAAGCGCATGAAACTTCCAAGTGATCTATATGCCGCTGAGGCTCAATTACTAACAGCGGTTTTAGCTGCCTTTAATAAAAAGCCCAAGGGTCGCTGGAGCGCTGAAATACGTTTTGAGGGCCTAAGGATCTTGCCTGTGGCCCTGCGCCTTTGGGAGCAATTAGCAAATTCTTCGATAGGAGCAAATTTATTATTTCCGGATGCCGGTGCCTGCGCCTTGGCAAAACGGGACGCTCCTGATGCCGCAGCCTTTTGTTCAACTTTGTTGGATTGGCAAAGGGGTCAACTAAATGGGAACTCAACAAACAAAACTGAACAACAAGAGAGCCCTTTGATCCTGGTGGCACCCGGCCCGCCCGATTACGCATCAGTGGAAGAAATTTGTACTAACCATTCCGGTGCAGTGCTCTTACTAAACGGCCGCCTTGAAGATGCAGCTATTGGCATTGGCAGTGTGGCCCGCCTGCGCCGCAAGGGTTTCTTAGCTACTTGGCAAAATGCTTACTGCGTGCAGCCATTGCTTGAGGCCGCGCTTTTGCATGCCTTCCCCCATGAATGGCAGCTTTTTAAACAATCTGAAGCGGGTTTTTTAGCGTTGGCTTCCTTTGAGCAAAAACCAGCCGCTGAGGAGCTTGATGCAGCCCTAGGTCAGGGATTTTTGGCCATAGACCGCTTTTTAAAGGACCTTAGTTGAGCTGGGTAGCCCAGCCAAAAAGGCTTAAGCTCCCAGCAGCAGAAATTCAAAGATGCTCAATCGGCAATTGCAGCGTTTGAACCCTGTGGATATAGGTGCAGCTGCTGCTGTTCTGCTTGCAGCCATTGGCGTGATTTGGAGTCCAAAGCTGGCTGGAACTGTGGCAAAGGCCACTGGTGGCATCAAATCTGTGCTGGTAACGGTTGATGTAAAAGCTATTCCTGCCGCAGATCCTCAAGGCTTACTAAACAAAATCAGGGCAGAAGGGAAAACAAGCCTGGTGATACGCAACCAACCCCATGGCAGTGTGAACCTAAAGCAGGCAACAGCAATTTCCAGAAGGGTTGTGGTGGTTTTACCAAGCGGGAAAGTAACTACAGCGCCAGACCCAAACGCCAGTGGTTTCTCAACCCTTGACGCAAGATTCATACTTCAAGGTGAAGGTCAAGTTACCTCCGGTGGAGTGGTATTAGGAAATCAAGCCTTGAAAATTGGTTCACCAATAGAATTGGAAGGGGCCAGCTATCGAATAAATGGTGTTGTTAGCAATGTGGAAATTGCTAACAACTAATATGAATATATTTCGCTCCAAAGTTTTTCGTTTCACGGCACTTGCCTTAATTAGTCAACTCTCTTTAGTTGTTAGCTCCACAAGCGCCCAACCCCTAGACCCCCCGCCCCCACCAACGGTTGGTTTGCCCCTATTGCAAACCCAGGTTGTTTGCCCTGCCCTTCAACAGAAACTGCTGCAGGCAGTTGGCCCAGAAGCTTCCGTTTGGAGCATCAGTGTTGCTGATCCCAGTGGTCGTTTGTTAGCTGATTTGAATGGTGAGCGGCCTCGAATTCCAGCCTCCAACCAAAAACTACTCAGCACTGCCATAGCGCTGGATCGCCTAGGGCCCGACCATCGCCTCAGCACCGAATTATGGCAATTGCCGGATGGCACCCTGCGTTTACAGGGCAGTGGTGACCCCAGCCTTGGATTTTCCCAACTAAAACGAATTGCAAAATTGGCAGCTGGATCTGGCGGCAGCAGCAGCACTGGCAACTCTTTGCTGAAATTACAGCTCGAGGAGGAGCCCGCCAGCCGCTGGTGGCCCCAGGGTTGGTCTATGGCAGATCGCGACTATGACTACGGCGCTCCAATTACCCGCTTGGCGCTAACTGCCAATGCCGTGGATATGTCTGTGCAAAATCCACCCGCAAGGCTGGAGCGCTTGCTTAAACAGGAAATTAGTCGCAATGGCCGCACAGCAATTATTAGTGCAATCCCTGCTGGAAGTGTTGAACCCACCGACAGCATTTTGCTACTAAGTGAACCTTCAAAGTCGATGCATCACCTGCTTAGTTTGGCTAACGGTGAAAGCCATAACTTCACAGCAGAGGTGTTGTTAAGGGAGGGCACTGGCAGTTGGCAGCTGCCGATCACCCAGAGGCGCGCGATGGAATGGTTACAACAACAGGGTTTACCAGTTCAAGGGGTGGTAATTCAAGATGGATCAGGCCTAGATCGTGGCAATCGCGTTACCAGCAAATTATTTGCTGCTTTGTTGTTGCGCATGGCGCAACATCCCTATGCCAAAAACTATTACGCAAGTATGGCTGTTGCCGGTCAACGGGGAACCTTGAGTTCCTATTTCCGCGGAACGGAATTGGAGGGACGTTTTAGCGGAAAAACCGGAACCATAAGCGGCGTAAAGGCTGTTTCTGGAATGTTAACAACGGCAGATGGGCCGCTTTACGTGAGCATGATCTCTAATGGATCGGCGGATCCAGTTGCAGCAATGGGCAAGGTGTTGCGTTCAGCTTTTGCCATTGGGCACTGCCGCTAGGTCGAACGGCGACCAAATTTTCGGCCATTGCTGCGTTGGTTGCTCGGCATCGAATTGGCTTGCTCTTGCGGTGCTTCTAGATCAGTGCTTTGCAAACGCACTAATTCTCTTCTGCCGGCAATAACCACCTTGGCCATTTCCTGAAGGCGGTTATCTAGTTCCCCAAGCACCTGTTCCGCATAGCGGTTGGCACCTTGCTGTACGGCTGCTGCCTCCTGGCGACTGCGTAGAAGTAAAGACTCGGCTTGCTGTTGGGTGGTTTGACGGAAATTCAGGGCTTCCTGTTGAACCCTTTCAGCTTCTGCTTGGCTTTCCTGTTGCAGGCGGTTTGCCTCTAAACGAATTTGCTCTAGTTCCTGAAGGGATTGTTGACGGCTGCGTTCGTGGGTTTCAGCCAGGCTGCGCTTCATTTGTTGATGCTCCTGTTCCAACTGTTGGAAACGGGCACCAGCCTCCTGCTCCAACTGTTGGCGTCTGGCTGCAAATTGCTGATCCATCTGGGCCACCCTCGCCTGGTGCTCCTGTTCTGTGGCAGCTACTTGGCGGCGCGCCTGAATTAAGAGTTGTTCACCCTGTTGGCGGGCCTGTTCGCGCACTTCCGCCCCCTGGCGTTCTGCTTCCTGGCGGACACTGGCTGCATTTGTTAGAGCCTCCCGCTCCCTGCGGGCTTGGTTGATGATTTCCTCAGCCTGCTGACGGGCCTGGCCTAAATAAGCATCCTTTTGACGCATTAACTCAACCGCTTGATCCACCTCGCGGGGTAGGGATTGGCGAACGGCATCAAGGATTTCAACAGCATCCTGCTCATTCACTAGGCGGCCGCCGGAAAAGGGCACCCGGGTGCCCTCCAACACAATTTCCTCCAGCTGATCAAGCTGATCGAGTACTTCCAATCGAGCCTGGGCCATCTGCTGCACGGGTTATCACACAGGCTGATTAAACAGCTCGATCAGATCTCCTGCCACTATTTCCGGCACCATGTGTGACACATCACCTCCGAAGCGAGCCACCTCCTTCACCACGCTGCTGCTAAGGAAGCTGTGGCCCACTGCTGTGGCCATAAAAAGGGTGTCTACGGCGGGGGAAAGGCTGGCATTTGTGTGGGCCAGCTGCAACTCAAATTCAAAATCGCTTAGGGCCCTAAGCCCCCTCAGGATCACCCTGGCCTGTTCCTGTAAGGCGAAATTCACCGTAAGCCCAGCAAAACTTGTAACGCGAACCTGCGGTAGATGGGATGTGGCGATGCTCAATTGCTGAAGACGCTGCTCAAGGCTGAAACTGGGCTGTTTGTTTGGATTGCGCAACACCGCCACGATCACTTCTTCAAAAAGACCACTAGCCCTTTGGATTAGATCCAGGTGGCCAAGGGTGACAGGGTCGAAGCTGCCGGGATAGATCGCCCTCATGCTGCTGCTGTTGCTCTCCCTACACTGGCTTAACGCGTTCCAGGGGTTCTTATTACAGGGCTGAAGGCGGGTCAACAGCCCTTAATGCAGGATCCACCCCGTTTGGAGGCCCTGCTCAAGGCCCTACCCGCAGAAGCAGGTTGCTACTTAATGCGCGACGCTGAAGATCGCATTCTCTACATAGGTAAATCAAAAAGTTTGCGAAGCAGGGTTCGCAGCTATTTCAGAGACGGGGTTCCAGATCGGCCAAGAATTGAATTGATGGTGAGGCAGGTTGTAGATATTGAGTTCATCGTTACCGACAGCGAAGCAGAGGCATTAGTTCTTGAATCTAATCTAATTAAGAACCATCAACCCCACTTTAATATTCTACTTAAAGATGATAAAAAATATCCATATTTGTGCATCACTTGGAGTGAAGATTATCCGAGAATTTTTATTACGCGGCAAAGGCGATTTCGCAAGGCGCACGATCGATTTTATGGCCCCTATGTTGATGTTGGCTTGTTGAGGCGCACCTTAGCAATCGTGAAAAGAGTATTTCCATTAAGGCAGCGGCCCCAGCCATTGCATAGGGATAGAACCTGTTTAAACTTTGATATCGGCAGGTGCCCTGGCGTATGTCAACAGAAAATATCAGCTGAAGAATATAAGAAAACAATTCAAAAAGTAGCGATGGTTTTCCAAGGGAGAAACGATGAATTACTGCAATTATTACAACAGCAGATGGTTAAATATGCTGAAAGACTTGATTTCGAAGCGGCTGCCTTAGCCCGGGATCAATTAAAGGGTTTAGAATTGCTCACTGCTGAACAAAAAGTTGCATTACCTGATGCTGATATCAGCAGAGATGTAATCGCATTAGCAACTGATGATCGCGTTGCAGCTGTTCAATTATTCCAGGTTAGAGCAGGTAAATTAGTTGGCAGGCTTGGCTACACAGCCGATGCGGAGGCGGCTGCTCCTGGAGCGATATTGCAACGGGTATTGGAGGAGCATTACAGCCAAGTTGATCCAGTGGAAATTCCACCGGAAGTACTTTTGCAACATGCATTGCCAGAGCAGGAATTACTTGAGGCCTGGCTCCGCCAACGCAGGGGGCGAAAGGTAACTCTGCTCAACCCGCAGCGTCAGCAAAAAGCTGAATTAATCGAGTTGGTTGTACGCAATGCAAGTTATGAATTAGCAAGGGCCCAGCGATCCGCTGAACAACAGCATTTGGCCTTAGAAGATTTGGCTCAGTTGCTGGAATTAGAGCATCCGCCACGCCGCATAGAAGGTTTTGATATAAGCCATATTCAAGGAAGCGATGCAGTGGCATCACAGGTTGTATTTGTAGATGGTTTAGCCGCAAAACAACACTATCGTAAATATAAGATAAAAAGTAGCAGTATTACTTCTGGCCATAGTGATGATTTTATGGCCATGGCTGAAATTATGCGCAGACGCTTTAAACGCTGGAGCCAGGCAAAACTAGCCGGGGCTAATCTTAGTGAACTACGCCGAAGAACCAAAACCACTTTGCAGGGCGATGGCTTAACTGATTGGCCTGATGTGGTAATGATAGATGGTGGTAAAGGTCAATTGTCTGCAGTGATGGAGGCCCTGCGGGAATTAAATTTAGCTGATGAATTGGTTGTTTGTTCCCTAGCAAAACAACGGGAAGAAATTTTCTTGCCAGGGGCCTCTAAGCCATTGGAAACCGAGCCCGATCAATTGGGCGTAGTGCTTTTACGTCGCCTGCGGGATGAGGCCCATCGCTTTGCCGTTGGTTTCCATCGTCAGCAAAGGGGAGAACGTATGAAACGCTCGCGCCTCAGTGATATTCCTGGTTTGGGTGCAAAACGAATTAAAGATCTACTCGCTCATTTTCGTTCAATAGATGCAATTCAATTGGCAACTCCGGATCAATTAGGAAGCTGCCCAGGGGTGGGGGCAGCATTGGCTAATCAAATACATTCCTTCTTTCATCCCAGCAACGATGATGCTGATATTAATAGTTAAAAATCAAGCAAGACAAAAATAATTAATGGAAAATTAAGTCATGGTAACAAATTCTTCTGATATGCTTGGATGCAGCGCCATTGTGTTGTCAAAGTCTTTTTTAGTTGCTCCCATCCCAATCGATATTGCAGCCATTTGAATTATTTCAGCCGCATGGCTACCCACCATATGGCAACCGATGATTCGGTCTGTTTTGATATCAACTATTAATTTTAAGATGCACCGGGGACCCCTTGCTGGTAATGCTTGCTGGAGGCTGCGGAATTTTGCCCTATATACCTTAACAGCATCACTGCCAAAACTTTTTATAGCTGCCTCTTCACTTAAGCCAATGCTGGCAAATTCAGGTTGAGTAAAAACCGCAGTAGCAATAAGTTCATGGTTAACAATCCTGTTTTTCGAGGCAAAGAGCCGATCGGCAACAGCTCTACCCTCATCTACGGCAACAGGCGTTAAGTTCACCCGATTTGTAACGTCACCAACGGCATAAATGTGATTAATATTTGTTTGTTGGCTTTGGTTTACAAGGATGCGATTGAACTCATGTAACACTCCAGCTGCAGCTAGTTGTAAATCAGCAAGATTGGCTAATCTTCCCGTTGCTTGAAGTAAAGCATCAGCTTCAAATATTGTAGATGTATTTGCTTCAGATCCCATAGAGGCACAGCTAATAATGTAGCCCTGCCCATGGTGCTCAATCAACTCAGGGGTGCAGCCAAAGTTTATATTTATTCCCGCCTCAATCATTTCAGACTGAACGGCTAAAACCAATTCATTGTCGAACCCCTTGAGAATACTATTACCGCGTACAATTTGAGTTACACTCACGCCGAGACCTGCAAGAATACAGGCAAATTCACATGCAATATAACCTGCACCAATTATCACGATCGATTTTGGCAAGCTCTGCTGCTCAAATAAATCATCGCTCACCCAGCCCAGGCTTCCACCTGGAATTTGCAAACGGGTTGGCTTGCCACCAACGGCTATAAGGATATTTTTTGCACTATAGTTCTTATCACCAACTTGTATGGTATGGGGGTCGCTAAAACTTGCCATTCCGCTAATTAGCTCAACATTTGCTTGCGCTAGTAAATTAATATGAAGTTGATTTAGCCTGTTGACTTCATTACGAACATTTTGCAAAAGTATATTGCTGTGAAGTTTTGGCTCGCTTGCTTCCCAGCCAAAACTTTTAGCATCTCTGAAAAGTTCTTTATATTCTGAGCCATAAACTAATAATTTTTTTGGCACACAACCACGAATTACGCAGGTTCCACCAACGCGATCTGCCTCAACAATCGCCACTTTGGCTCCGTGCCGTGCTGAACGCTTAGCTGCGGCGAGCCCGCCTGAGCCTGCACCGATCACAATCAGATCGAAATCCATAGGCTGTAGAAACTCTCACCTCATCTTGGGGCTAGCTGTGGCAATTGGCATCTGGGTATTGAATGACCAACTGCACCTGCAACAGGCAGCGCTTGCTTCTTCCCAGCCCCATGGGGCCAGGGTTTTGCTGGTGGAGAGCCTTTCGGTGCTAACTACCAAACCACACATCCAAAAACAAATCCTGTTTTGGGCTGCCCAACGCGCCTTTGCGGCTGAATTGCGCTCGGCTGGCTGGGTGGTGGATCTAGTGGAAGCTCGCAGCTATGAAGATGCCCTTAACAGCTGGATTGCAAACCATGGCATAGGTGAATTGCGCTTGATGACCCCAAGCGATAGGCCAATCAAGCTGGCGATTGAAAAACTTGCCGCCAACAGCAATTGTGCTTGGCAATTGCGCTGGTTTGATAACAATCAATTTATGTGGAGCCAAGCTGAATTTGCAAATTGGGCTCAAGGCAAACGATCGCTAAGGCTTGAATACTTTTATCGCGAAGGCCGTAGGCGCTTTGGAGTGCTTATGGATGGTGATCAACCCTTGGGTGGGCAATGGAATTTTGATAAAGAAAATCGCAAACCACCTAAAACCGGCCTCAAGGGTCCTGAAGCTCTTTGGTTTACACAAAGTGAAACCACCAATGCTGTAATTAAAAAACTGGAAGAGCTTCAACCAATATATGAACTTAGTGGAATATCAAAGCCGTTCAAATGGGCGGTGAGCAGGCAGCAGGCGCTCCTGGTTTTAGAGCATTTTATCTCAACTCGCCTCGCTGAATTTGGCCCCTATCAAGATGCCATGGTTCAGGGTGAATCAACCCTTTGGCATGCCCTACTGAGTCCTTATTTGAATTTAGGTTTGCTCCATCCCCTCGAGGTTGTTAATCGCCTAGAGGCGGAGGGATTAAGGAAAAAAGTACCCCTTGCCAGTTTGGAGGGTGTGCTGCGTCAAATAATTGGTTGGCGGGAATATACCCATTGTATATACCATCACTTTGGCGATAGCTACCCCCTTTCCAATGCATTAGCAGCGGTGCAGCCCCTGCCCGAATTTATTAGAAACTATTCTAAGAGTGGCATGGCCTGCGTTGATAATGTGTTAGCTGAATTATCTAATAGTGGCTATTTACACCATATTCAACGTTTAATGATTCTTGCTAATTTAGGCTTGCTAGCTGGCTGGAATCCGCAGGAATATGTAGCTTGGTTTAACAGTCAGTTTGTTGATGCCCATGATTGGGTGATGCAAACAAATGTAATTGGCATGGGTTTGTGGGCCGATGCAGGCATGCTCGCCAGCAAACCCTATGCCGCAAGTGGTAAATACATCCAGCGCATGGGTACCTATTGCAAGGGCTGTAGCTACGATCCTGCGGAACGCAGCGGACCAGTGGCATGTCCTTTTACTGTGCTCTATTGGGATTTTCTAGGTCGTCACCAGGAACGTTTTCGCAATCATCCGCGCATGGCTTTGATGATTAAACAGTTGGATAAATTCAGCAAAAGCGAACGCCAAGCCATAGGCGCTACCGCCGCAGGGTTTGAATGGGCTCAACGGAGTGGGATTCAATGACCATAAACATCTCTGCGGAAGCCTACCTGTGGTTTAAAACCCTCCACATAGTTGGTGTTGTGGTTTGGTTTGCCGGTCTTTTTTACCTGGTAAGGCTTTTTATCTACCATGTGGAGGCCAGGGACCAACCCGAACCCCTGCGCCAGGCCTTTGAAAAACAGTACGCCCTGATGGAAAGGCGCCTGGCAAACATCATCACCACCCCTGGCCTGGTGGTAACAGTTATTGGTGCCGCTGGCTTATTGCTTGGCAATCCGAGTTGGTTATCCCAAACCTGGCTCCATGCAAAGTTGGCATTTGTTGTTGGCCTGGTGGCTTACCACTGCTATTGCTATCGCCTGATGGGATTGTTGAGCCTTGGCAAATGTGAATGGTCTGCAAAACAGTTGCGCGCATTTAACGAATTGCCCACTCTGCTACTGGTGTTGGTGGTGATGTTGGTGGTGTTTAAAAATCAATTTCCCACTGGCGGCGCCACCTGGTTGCTGGTGGCTCTAGTACTTTTCATGGCGGCGTCAATTCAGTTTTACGCCCGTTGGCGGCGTTTAAAGGCTGAACGGGAGGCAATCAATGCCGTTTAAGCATCCCCTCAGGGCTGTGCTCGAGCAGGTAACAGCTACAACTTGCCCCAAAAGATTCAATTTCCACTGCCACACCCTTTGCAGTGATGGCAGCCTCACCCCCGAGGCCCTTGCTGATGAAGCAGTGAAAATAGGCCTTGAGGACTTTGCCGTTACCGACCACCACAGCCTTGAGGCTTACCCGTTGGTGCAAAAGCGGCTTGATTACCACCGCTCAGCTGGATCCAATGTTCCCAAACTTTGGACTGGCACTGAGGTGAGTTGTGTACTGGAGAATTGCCTAGTGCACGTGTTGGCCCTTGGCTATGAGCCAAACCATGGGGCGATGGAACCATATCTTCAAGGGGATGCGGTTGTGGGAGAACAGCTGGGTGCAGCTGCCGTTGTTGAAGCGATCCAGGCTGCAAACGGTTTAGCCCTGTTGGCTCACCCCGCCCGCTATCGCATTAATTTCAAGCTGCTAATGCGAGCGGCATCAGAGTTGGGTTTTGATGGGGCGGAAACCTGGTACGACTATGAAATGCAACCACGTTGGCGCCCCAGTGAGCATGTGTGTGAACGGGTGGCTGATCTAGCTATGGATCTCAACTTTTTACAGAGTTGTGGCACCGACAGCCACGGTTTGAGCCTCTTGGGCCGCTAAATTTTATAAAGCTCATACAAGTGCCATGGGTTTGTTTGATCGCTTCCGCCGCAAGCCCAACGAGGCAGAGGAACAGGACAAAAGCTTTTTTCTTGAACCCGATAAGGCAAGCAGCCTTGGCGATGTGAATTTCATGCGACGCCCCTACAGCATTCGACGCACCTTTCCAGGCACAGCCGAAAACCCTGGACTAAAGGAGCGCATTGAGGAAGTTGACTCGATGGAATCAAGGCTTGAAAAGGTTTCTGACGGTTTACCAGAGTCTGTTGCAGCTAATCCAAACAAAACATCCATGAATGCCGGTGTTCCAAAGCCGGTTAAGAAAACCTTCGCCCAGCAGATCACTCAGGTGGAACTGGAAAATCGGATGAAAGGTTCAGCCGTATCAGGAACAAACGTGCCCGGCAGTGCCTCCAAGGCGCCGGCTGCACCTGAAAAAATCTCTCCAGCTCCGCCGCGCTCTGCCAAACCTGGATCTATCGATCCCTTCAAAGATATGCTTAAGGACCTTGGTTAATTTCAATATTTTCATCACTACTTAAAACCAACTGTTTTAGAAACTCCAACTGATTTGGTTTTGGGTTTTGCCATAAACCCCTATTATTGGCCTCCAGTAGTCTTTCTGCCATATCCCTTAGTGCCCAAGGATTGCTATTTCTAATTGATTCTTGAACATTAGAATCTTCAAGCCAACGCTCACAAACTGAACTGTAGGCCCAGTCTGGAACAAGATCTGTGCAGGCATCGTAGGCAAAAAGGTAATCGAGGCTCGCGGCAAATTCAAAGGCGCCTTTATATCCATGCCGCTGCATACCTTCAATCCAGCGTGGATTTAGCAAGCGACTACGAATTACTTTATCAAGTTCTAATGCGAGTGGCTTTGGCTTGGGATTTAAGGGTTGGGAATGATCTCCAAACCACAATTTAGGGTCGCTGCCCTTAATGCGCCTTACAGCTGCAGCCATGCCACCATGAAATTGATAGTAATCATCTGAATCGAGCAAATCATGTTCACGATTGTCTTGATTGTGGAGTACCACTTGCACCTTTTGAAGTCGCTTTTCAAGGCCAAGCCTGTCGGCTTGGGGTTCGGCATTGGCGCGATAGTGCCATTTGCTCCAATTTAAAAATGCTTCGGCTAAATCATCCCTATCCTCCCAATTACCACTCTCGATCAAACCCTGTAAACCAGCTCCATAGGCCCCTGGGGCAGATCCATACACCTCACACCCAACCCCCCCTTCGGTGTGTTGGCGCACGATCTGATTTGCCTGGTCTAGCCAATGGAGTAGCTGGGGAAAGGCGTCACGGAAGAACCCAGATATGCGAACAGTTACATCAACCCTTGGCCTGGCAAGGCTGCTGGTGGGGATTAATTCAAGTCCCACCATGCGCCTGCTACTGCCATCCCATTGGGGGCGAATACCCATAAAGGCAAACACCTGGGCCACATCGTCGCCACCACTGCGCATGGTGCTGGTGCCCCAAATTGAAATAGCCAATTGGGTGAGATGCTCTCCCTCGATTTGGAGATGCTGCTCAAGTAATGCCTCGGCACTGCGCCTGCCCAGATCCCAGGCGGCTTCAGTGGGTACCGAACGCAGGTCTACGGAATAAAAATTTCTGCCGGTGGGCAACACCTCTGGCCTACCCCGGGTGGGGGCACCCGATGGGCCTGCCTCAATGCGTTCACCACGGAGTGCAGCTAACAGATTGCTGCGCTCAGCATGGGCACAACCCTTTAAACGCGGTGTTAATTCAGCAATTATTTGGCTTAGTTCTTTAGTTGTGCAGTTACCCGGTGCGGCAATTTTGCCTTCCAGGCAAGCGGCAGCAAAGTCTTGAATAACTGTTATGCCGTCACCTTGGCTGCGCAAGGGCACATCTGGACGTATTTGCTGAAGCAAACGCAAATCAGTTGGGCTGAGTGGATCAGCTTCCCTAGCCGTTAGGGGATCGAGATGAATACCTAGATCTATTGCAATTGCCCGGCCGAGGCCGAGGCGGCCGGGGCCAGGGAATCGCGCAATGGCTAGTAATAATTCAGCCTCTGCCGCTGCTGATGGTGAAAGGCCAAAAGTGTGCAAGCCAGTGCGTATTTGCGCTTCCTTAAGTTCACATAAATAGCCATCAATTTTATTTATTCTTTCATTAAAATCGGCATTAATAGGCCCATCCTTTGTGATAGAACCAGCATTTATTTCATCAAAATTGTCAAAATTATACTCTGATAATTTTGCTGATAACTTTGTTTTTAGAATATCAACGCGATTGCTTGCCATTGAGCTGGCCTCCCAGTATTCATCAACCAAGCCCTCCAATTCCACCAGTTCATTATGTAAACCTGCCCTGCCAAGGGGTGGCGTTAGATGGTCGAGAATCACAGCCTGGCTTCGCCTTTTTGCTTGCGAGCCCTCGCCTGGATCATTAACTATAAAAGGATAGATGTTTGGCAGGGCCCCAAAGGCTAGTTCGGGAAAACAATTGGCGGATAGGCCAATGCCTTTACCCGGCAACCATTCCAGGTTGCCATGTTTACCTAAGTGAATAACAGCATCAACATTAAATTTTTCCCTTAGCCAAAGATAATGGGCTAAATAATTGTGATTTGGGGGGAGGTCTGGGCAGTGATAATTAAGTGATGGATCGCGGTCGTAGCCCCTGCTTGGTTGCAATAGAATCACAACATTGCCATAGATCAAACCACAGATTGAGATGTTCTCCTTTGATAGGTAATTGTCGTTTGCAGGTATGCCCCAACGCTCCGCAATCAGTTCCCGGGCCCTTTGATCAAGTTTGTTATACCAATTTTCATAATCAGAAAAAGCAAGTTCAGCGCAGGGGGCAAGGTGAAAACTTTCGGGGTCGGGGCTACGGCCAGCGGTTAAAGCTTTGATCAAAGCATTTGAATCCTCGGGCAGGTTGCCCTCGCCGAGGTAATAGCCCTCCCCCTTGAGCCACTGCAAAATGGCAACGGCGCTGGCGGGGGTATCAAGGCCAACGCCATTGGCTAAACGGCCATTTCTGCAGGGATAGTTAGCGAGCACAATCGCAATTTTTTTATGTTTTTCTGGCGTGCGTCTTAAATGCACCCAAGCCCTAGCTAGGGCCGCCATCCATGCCATGCGCTCCCCATCTGGGCAATAGCGCTGTACAGCGCATTCCAGGGCGGCATCAGCGCGATAGAGCTCTTTGAAGCAAACAATCCGTCCGGTGATGCGGCCATCAAGCTCAGGCAGAGCAACCTGCATGCTGAGATCTAGGGGGCCAAGCCCAACGCTGCTGTTTTGCCAGCGCTGTTTAGGCAAAGTGCTGCATAGCAGTTGTAAAACAGGCACGCCAAGGGCCTGCCAGAGGGGTGCTCCCGCCTCGGCTTCATCGGCTTTAACGGAAGCAAAACCAGTTGCGCAAAGTATCAATTCCACGCCCTCCGCCTGGAGCAATTGGCGAACACCTTGTTGAACCAATTCATCACGCAAACTACTAACCAGCACTAGGCGCGGGCACAAGCCAACATCCCGCATGGCGCTTGCACAGCTTTCGAGTACATCAAGATCGGCGCTACTCCATAGGGAGCGATAGAAGATCAGCCCCACCTTTGGCCCAGGGTTTGGTTGCCATTTGAAGCAATAGGGATCTGGCTGGGGAATTGCCTCTGGTGGTTGTAATGGTTCCCCAGCCAACCAGTTAGAGCAACAGCCCATAACTTGGGCCATGTTTTCAGCTCCCCCTTCCCTTAAACATCGGCCAATGGCAATCGCTATGAAATCTGGAAAATTGCCAAGGCTTGCTAATTCCTGCTCCCCCTCCACTGTTCCACTAACTATCAATAGGCCTCGGCTTGCATCGCCCCTAGCCCATTCCCGCAGCTGCTCGATTCCGTAACTCCAGTGCCCCCTGCCACCAAGCAACCGCACTAATACCAGGCGCGCCTTGCTTACGGTGCTGCGCAGGTAGTGGTCTACGGCTGCTGGATGCTCCAGGGCCTGAATATTTAGGGCCCGTATCGGCACGGAGGGTTTTTGCTTGGCAAGAAGGCTTAGATCGCTGTCGGCACTGCTTAAAAATAAAAATGGGGCTGCTGTTTGCTCCACCAAGGCTGGAAGCTGATCACTCAGGTCCCCTGGGATAACTGCCAATCTGTGCATTCAGCCATCATCCCTGGCTAAGGGATGAGAAGATCGGGCCAAGGTTTCAACCGTTAGATGCATCAATTTCTTCCCTATGCCTGGTTCGGCGGCCGCTGCGTGCCATTTGCCGAGGCCACCCTATCCGTAGCAACCCACGCGCTGCACTACGGCACTGGCGCCTTTGGCGGCATGCGGGCAATACCAAATCCAAATGATGCCTCTGAGATTTTGTTGTTTAGAGCTGATCGCCATGCAAAGCGATTGAGTGAAAGCGCAAAACTTTTACTAACAGAGCTAAGCCCTGAAACGATCATGGCAGCAGTGGTTGAATTTCTAAAGGCCAACAAACCAACAAAACCAAGTTATCTAAGGCCATTTGTTTACACCTCCGACCTGGGCATAGCACCAAGATTACATGATATCGAAACAGATTTCTTGATATATGGCATAGAACTTGGCGACTATCTTTCACCCAATGGCGTTAGTTGCAGAATCAGTTCATGGACAAGGCAGGAGGATCGCTCCCTACCTTTAAGGGGCAAAATCAGTGGAGCATATATTACAAGTTCACTGGCTAAAACTGAAGCTGTTAAAAGTGGTTTTGATGAGGCTTTACTTTTAAATAGTAGGGGTAAAGTTAGTGAGGCAAGTGGTATGAATTTATTTATTGTTCGCGATTCCATTTTGTATACACCAGGTGTTGATCAAGACATACTCGAAGGCATTACCAGAGCAAGTGTTATCGAATTGGCCCGCAGCATGGGCTTCACGGTTGTTGAGAGGCCCATCGATAAAACAGAATTGTTTATTGCCGATGAAGTATTCCTAACCGGAACTGCAGCAAAAGTAACTCCGGTTAGGCGCATTGAAAGCACAGATCTAGCAATGCATCGGCCCGTAATGGAGGCCCTGCGCGGCCGACTAACCGCCATTACGGAGGCTCGAGACCCTATTTTTGACCATTGGATTACGAGGGTTGGCATCTGAGCATGGTTGGTTTCCTAGAACGACTCCACAGCCCCGAGCGTCCGGTGTTGGTGTTCGATGGCGCCACGGGCACATCACTCCAACAAATGGAGCTAACCGCCGTTGATTTTGGCGGTTCAGCCCTTGAGGGTTGCAACGAAATACTTGTGCGCACGAGGCCGGATGTTGTTAGGGCCGTTCACAAACAATTTCTAGATGCTGGTTGCGATGTAATTGAAACAAATACCTTTGGTTCAACCTCTCTGGTGCTTGCTGAATACGATTTAGAAAATGAAGCATTTGAATTAAACCGCCAGGCCGCTTTACTAGCCCGTGAAATGGCAGATCAATACACTACAGACCAACATCCAAGATATGTGGCTGGCTCCATGGGGCCCACCACTAAACTGCCAAGCCTTGGCCACGTAAGTTTTGATGTAATGAAGGCTTGTTTTACTGAACAAGCATTGGGATTGTTAGCCGGAAATGTTGATTTATTTATAATTGAAACATGCCAAGATGTTCTACAGATAAAAGCGGCACTCACGGGCGTTGAAGAAGCATTTTCTCAAACGGGTGAACGTAGGCCATTAATGGTTAGTGTAACGATGGAAACAACTGGCACGATGTTAGTTGGTTCAGATATAGCAGCTGTTGTTGCAATTTTAGAGCCTTTCCCAATCGATATTCTTGGTTTAAATTGTGCCACTGGGCCAGAGCAGATGAAGGAGCACATGCGTTATTTAAGTAGTTGCTCTCCGTTTGTTGTTAGCTGCATTCCCAATGCTGGTTTGCCTGAAAATATTGGCGGCGTTGCCCACTACCGCCTAACTCCAATCGAAATGAAAATGGCATTGCACCATTTCATTGAGGATCTTGGCATTCAGGTGATTGGTGGTTGTTGCGGTACCACCCCAGCGCACATTTCGGCCCTTGTGGAAGTGGCGCGGGAACTTAAGCCAGCCCATCGTGAGGTTAGGCAGCCCCATCAATATCTCGAGAGACCATTACTCAAAGCGGAATCAGCAGCGGCTTCCCTTTACGGCACCACTAGCTATGAACAGGAAAATTCATTTCTAATTATTGGTGAACGTTTAAATGCCAGTGGTTCTAAAAAAGTACGTGATTTATTAAATGAAGAAAATTGGGATGGTTTGATCGGTGTGGCCCGCAGCCAAGTAAAAGAAAATGCCCACGTACTTGATGTGAACGTTGATTATGTGGGCCGCAATGGCGAAGCGGATATGCATGAATTGGTTAGCCGGTTAGTTACTAATGTGAATCTTCCATTGATGCTTGATTCAACCGAATGGCAAAAAATGGAAGCCGGCTTAAAAGTAGCAGGGGGTAAATGCTTGCTTAATTCAACCAATTATGAAGACGGCAATGAAAGATTTTTCAAAGTTTTAGAACTAGCCCGCACCTATGGAGCAGGCGTTGTAATCGGCACCATTGACGAAGAAGGCATGGCTCGCAGCGCTGAGCGTAAATTTGCCATTGCCCAGAGGGCCTACCGGGATGCATTGGAATTTGGCATACCGGCCCGTGAAATTTTTTATGATCCCCTTGCATTACCCATATCCACTGGCATAGAAGAGGATCGCCGCAACGGCTGTGAAACCATTGCTGCAATCAAAAGAATCCGCGATGACCTAGCTGGAACCCATGTGGTTTTAGGTGTTAGCAATATAAGTTTTGGCCTTTCAGCAGCTTCGCGGATTGTTCTTAATTCAATTTTCCTCCATGATTGCTGTTCAGCAGGTATGGATGCTGCGATTGTTAGCCCTGCAAAAATCCTGCCCCTTTCAAAAATTAGTGAGGAGCATCAGCAGGTATGCCGAGACTTAATCAATGATAAACGCCGATTCGAGAATGGTTTATGTGTATATGATCCCCTCACTACATTAACAAGTTTATTTGAAGGAGTAAGCGCTAAGGAAGCGAGGGCTTCCGGTCCATCACTGGCCGACTTGCCTGTGGAAGAAAGGCTTAAGCAGCATATTATTGATGGTGAAAGAATTGGCTTAGAGCAGGCCTTGGCCGATGGTTTGCAAAATTACAAGCCACTGGAAATAGTTAATACATTTTTATTGGACGGCATGAAGGTTGTTGGAGAGTTGTTTGGTTCTGGTCAAATGCAATTGCCATTTGTGTTGCAGAGCGCTGAAACAATGAAGAGTGCTGTTGCATTTCTGGAACCCCATATGGAAAAGGTTATTGGTGCTGATGGCAAGCTAGAAAGCTCAGCAAAAGCCAAGCTTTTGATTGCCACAGTTAAAGGTGATGTTCATGATATTGGCAAAAATCTGGTAGACATAATCCTGACAAATAACGGCTATGAGGTTATAAATCTTGGCATCAAGCAGTCGGTTGAAGCAATAATTGAGGCCCAGAAAATGCATGGAGCTGATTGCATCGCAATGAGTGGGTTGCTGGTAAAATCAACAGCCTTCATGAAGGATAATCTAGATGCCTTTAATCAGGCTGATATTGATGTTCCGGTCATATTAGGTGGGGCAGCTCTAACGCCTAGATTTGTTAATAAGGATTGCAGAAATGTTTACCACGGTCAGGTTATTTATGGTCGTGATGCTTTTACTGATCTGCGATTTATGGATGCATTGGTTGAGGCAAAAAAATCTAATAATTGGGATAATAAACAGGGCTTTTTAGTTGAATCACCGGAAGGATTTGATCTTGGCAAGGTTGATTCAGATCCTGGCGATCTCGATGAACCAGCAAAGCCTTCAAATCAATTGGACTTAGTGATTAGCAGCGATCGCTCTGCTGCAGTACCAGAGGAGCAAGCGCTTAAGCCACCATTTTGGGGTACGAAAATTTTGCTTGAGGATGAAATCCCCTTTGAGCAAATATTTGCCTACTTGGATCGTCAGGCATTGTTTGCCGGCCAGTGGCAACTGCGTAAGAATCAAAACCAATCAAGGGAGGAATACGATCAGATAATTCAATCAAAAGCCGAGCCTGTTCTTAAGGAGTGGATTGAGCGAATCAAGGCTGAAGACCTGCTTAGCCCCCGTGTTGCCTACGGTTATTTCCCCTGTGGCAGGGATGGAAATAGTGTTGTTATATATGATCCAGCAAACCCCTCAAAATGCTTGGGGAGATTTGAATTACCGCGGCAGCGCTCAGGTAATCGCTATTGCATAGCAGATTTCTATAGAGACCTTAATAAACAATCAGCCACAGATGTGATCCCAATGCAAGCAGTGACAATGGGTGAAACCGCCACTGCCTTTGCTAAGGAACTATTTAAGGCTGATCGATACAGCGATTATCTTTACTTTCATGGTTTAGGCGTTCAACTTGCTGAAGCCCTGGCGGAATGGACCCATGCCCGCATTCGTGGGGAGATGGGCTTCAGCACTGAGGAACCCTCAAACCTTAAGGATGTGCTGGCCCAGCGCTATCGAGGTAGTCGCTATTCGTTTGGCTATCCAGCCTGCCCAAATGTTGCTGATTCCCGCCCCCAATTAACCTGGCTCGGGGCCGATCGCATCGGCTTAAGCATGGATGAGAGTGATCAGCTGGATCCAGAGCAAAGCACCACAGCTTTAGTTGCTTTGCACAGTAAAGCTCGCTATTTCAGCGCCTGATCCTGGGCCTGTGGCAGCCTGGGGTTTGCATTCCCCTATGCCATGGCAATTTCGGGTCCAAGCGGTGTTGATGCTGCAATTGCAGCCGGCGTAGATCTGGATGGCTCTGTGATACCTACAGAGATGCTCACCCTCTACAACGAGGTTATGGCTTTGGAAAGCGCCAGAGCCCGCAGCGGCGTAAAAAAGTCAATGCGTAATCGCATCGTGCGCAGCGGGGCGAAGCACATGGGCCAAAGCGAACTTAATGAACGCCTGCAGGCGGCAGGTTGGGATGGTTTGAAGCCTAAGGAAATAGCCTTTTATTACGGCTAGGGCGCGCTGTTTTATTCAGGTCGGCGACCTTCCAAGGCATCGATCACATCCTGTTGAAAATTCTCCAGGGTGCTCGAATCTGATAGGTCAAAACCCTCACCAGCCGCATTCTGAGTTAGTTCCTGAAAATGGAAGGCCCCCTCTCCATTGGCTAGGAACTCCATGGCTGAGGTTTCGCCACTCTCGGCAAAGGCATCGCCAAGGGCATGGAATGCCGCATCTTCGGTGAAATCCCAGCTCATCGGGTGCTAACAGGTGTAGTAACGGGTTGAATTGCGACGAGCAAAAATCGATCGCCCAATGACCCATAGCGCCTCCCCCCCCGATTCCGTCAAGTGTTTGGCTGATTTTATGGGGAGTACAACCACCAACACCAGAGCTCTAAAACTGCCATGAACGCTCCAATAGCAACGGGTTTCAACGTCCTTGGCACCCCTTTAGAAACTTGTGGTTGTAATCCAATCACCGGTTGGTTTCGGGATGGAACCTGTAGAACCAACCCCAGTGATCTTGGTCGTCACACGGTGTGTGCCGTGATGAGTGATTCTTTCCTGAGCTACAGCAAAGCCCAAGGGAACGACTTGAGCAGCCCAAATGAGGCAAATGCCTTTCCTGGGCTTAAACCTGGTGATCGTTGGTGCATCTGTGCAGCCCGTTGGCTTGAAGCCTATTGGGATGGGATGGCACCTCCAGTGATCCTGGAGGCCTGTGAAAGATCCTGCATTGAAATTATTCCGCTTGAACTACTGCAAGAAAAAGCATCACCAAGGGATTGATTTGCCGTCCCAGGCAAGGAAGCAACCTGAATTGGCAGGGGTTTGTTGTGCCAAAACCGCAAGCAGCTGCTCTGCAGCCTTGGCTGGCTCAAAAAGTTTATCGGCAGCAACACCTGCACTAAATGGTTCTGATAGCTGGGTGGCAGTGGTGCCTGGGTGCAGCAAAACAACTGTTGCTGCAGGTCTTTTGCGCTGCCACTCGATCGCCAAACAACGCAGTAGTTGGTTCTGAGCCGCCTTTGCTGCTCGATAGGAATACCAGCCACCGAGCTGGTTGTCGCCGATGCTGCCAACCCGTGCCGACAGGCTTGCAAACCAGCAGGGCGAACCATGGCCAAGCGCTGCTTCTACCGCCTTCGCAAGCAGGATTGGTGCAAAAGCATTAACAGCAAAAGATTGCTCAAGCCCAGCTCTGCTAACTGCTTGAAGCCTTTTTTCAGGCCCTCTACCGTTTTGGTGAAGCCAACCACTGCAATTAAAAACCAATCTCAGTGGCTTACGCCCCTGCAGATCATCCTTCAGGCGTTCCAATGATTCGTTTGAACAGATATCAAGGGGATAGGGGCCCGATCTACCGGCTGCCAATAGATCAAGTTGGGGAGCTTTTTGCCTGAGTGCTGAAATAATTGCCCTGCCAATGCCGCCTTGGCCCACAACGAGCGCCGAACCCTCCAGTTGTTCCCAGGCGAAGGGATTCCCCATTGCAAGCCCCGCGTAGGGGCCCATGATGGCAATTTCCGGGGGACAGGTGATTGGCTTTGGCTATTGGCCTAATTGGAGGCGGCACCTGGGGGACAACCCTCATGGGCCTTTTTCAGCAAACGGGCCACCGTGTTGAATTGTGGCGACGCAGCTCTGGCATCGCGGCCCTCGAACCACTCCAAAACTGCGACCTTCTTGTTTCAGCAGTGGCATTTGCTGGCGTAGAAGGCCTCGCTAAACAACTTTCAAACTGGAACCGTTATCCACCATTACTTAGTTGTTCAAAAGGCCTTGATCCGGGCACTGGAAAAACCGCCAGCCAAATTTGGCAACTGCATTGCCCAAAAATGCCGATGTTTGTGCTCAGCGGGCCAAATCTGGCAACGGAATTAGCAATGGGTTTACCAGCTGCCAGCGTGTTAGCTGGCACGAACGATCAGCTGCTGAACAAACTCCAAAAGGAATTAAGTAGTTCACACTTAAGGCTTTATCGCAACAACGACCCAGTGGGTACAGAGGTGGCTGGTGGGCTGAAAAATGTAATTGCGATAGCAGCTGGTGTATGTGATGGACTAAGCCTTGGAGCCAACGCAAGGGCCTCGTTACTTACCCGAGGACTAGCCGAAATGGGGTTGGTGATTCAAGCCCTTGGGGGAAGGCCAGAAACCCTTTATGGTTTGGCCGGGTTAGGTGATTTGTTAGCCACTGCCACCAGTGCCTTAAGTAGGAATTACCGCTTTGGTAATGCCTTGGCTGAAGGGCTTTCAACGGCGGCCGCCCTTGAAAAGATCGCCGCCACTGTTGAGGGTGTGCCCACCTGTGCTGCGGTGCTTTGCTTGGCGGGGGATAGGGCTTGGAACCTGCCCATCGCCACTCAGGTGCAAGAACTTATAGAAGGCCGCATTGATCCGCCCATGGCAATCCAAAAACTGATGGAAAGGCAACTGCGCAGCGAATGATCAGCTCACACCACAAAGGCATTCCGATTTGTGCCATTGATGCTTTCAGTGCCACCCCGATGGGGGGCAATGGCGCCACAGTGGTTTTACTGGATCATCCTGCTAGTTCTATCTGGATGCAGGCACTAGCTGCTGAATTGGCCCAGTCGGAAACTGCGTTTCTATGGCACAACGGCGGTCAATGGTGTTTGCGCTGGTTTACGCCCACCTGTGAGGTATCCCTATGCGGCCATGCCACCCTTGCCGCAGGGTTGGCTTTACACAAATGGGGTGAATTGGCAATAGCAAAACCAATCGATTTCCAAACTCGCAGCGGCAAAATCAGAGTTGAAGTAATAACTCCGGAACTTGCGAGCATCGATCTGCCAAGCGAAGAAATGAAGGAGCGGCAAACAGAAAACTGGATGGCAAATTTATTGGGAGCTGATCCCTTGGCTATTTGGAGCTCTCAATTGGGCTACGGCGTATTACTTTTAAATACAGAATTCCCAATAGCTAGCCTAGATTGCAATGATTTAGCATGGCAAAATGGGCCGGAAAAGGCTTGGCTAGTGATGCAAACAGCTAATCAACCATACCAATATCAACTGCGTTTCTTTGCACCCAACATGGGCATCAAAGAGGATCCAGTAACCGGATCAGCCCATGCCCTTGTGGCCCCTTGGTGGTGCAAAAAGTTGGGTATTAATCAAGTTCAGGGATGGCAACCATCCCAGCGACCAGGGGGAATGTTTTGTGAACCAATAGCAGCGGCTAAGGTGCGTATTAAAGGTAATGGTGTGATCCTTTGGCAGGGATATTTGCCATGGCAATCATCCGCGATTGAACCCGATTCATGGATATTTACAAGCAGCTGATGGGCTGGATTAAACGTAATCGTTCAGGCTTAATTTACTGTTCATTGCCATTGCTTTTTGCCATGGCAGTAATAGCGTTGATTGCTCCAGCATTGCGGCCAGCCAAAGAACTAGACACCGTGATGTTAGATGCCTTGCTGCAGGAGCCAAAAGTTTATAAAAATGATTTTAAAAATCTAAAGCCAAAGAATGATTTAGTAATTCCCCAAGCAAATCAACCGCAACCATTAATGGTGATAAGAGTTTTGCTTGAATCAAATACCAAAAAGGCAACTATCGGCGCTGAAGGAGCCTGGCAATTGCAATCAAAAGCTGGGCTTTTATGGAGAGAGGGAAATGGTATTGCTGCAATTAGCTGCGTTAACCAGAAGCTTCAGCTACTTAATAGCAACGCACCTGATGAACTCTGGCTAAGGCCAACCAGCACTGGAATAGCAAATTTAAATAGTTCAAATTATCGTGGTGAACTTAGAATATTTTGCAACCAAAATGGATTGGTGGTTATTAATTACATACCTTTGGAACAATACATTGCTTCAGTGGTTGGAGCCGAGATGCCAAGCTACTGGCCCGATGAGGCCCTTCGGGCCCAAGCGGTAGCAGCCCGTTCCTATGCCCTGGCCCACATGGCGCGACCGGCAGATCCCGATTGGAATCTTGGAGCCACAACGCGCTGGCAGGTATACAAGGGCCTGGCAAGCGAAACTGGGCCAGCCCGGGCAGCAGCTGATTTCACAAGGGGACTTGTGCTCAGCTACCAGGGGGGAATTGTTGAGAGTCTTTATGCCGCTGACAAAGCGATTAGCCTTGAAGCCCATGGGCATTTGGGAGCCAGTATGAGCCAGCATGGAGCCCGTAGTTTTGCTCAAAAGGGTTATCGCTTCACCCAAATTTTGGCCTATTACTACAGGGGCGCCACCCTGGCAAGATTAAAGAAATCAGCATGATCTCCCTAGCTGAACTATCACTAAATTGTCAAAAAAATGCCATGCAGAATGGTGCATTGGTTCCATTAGAAACAGAGATAATTTATTCAGATGCCTGGAGTCCATTCATTTTACGTAAGTTGCTTGGGCCTACTCCTAAACATCTAAACGAATGGGGCCCCAGGGCTAATCCATTTTTTCCTTGGGATCGGAATCTTGAGGTTTTAGAATTGGATGATCATGTTCTTTTGCTTAATAAATATCCAGTAGAACCAGGACATTTACTACTTATCAGCAAGGGATGGCAGCCCCAGGGCGGCTGGTTAACACGCACTGATTGGCAAGCACTTGTTGATATTTGGCGGCTGCAGAATGGACTTTGGTTTTTTAATAGCAGTCCTAGCGCAGGCGCCAGTCAACCCCATCGGCACCTGCAGCTATTACCCCGCAGCGAGGAAATCCAGCTTTGTCCCGAAGACCCAAAATTTATGGATGCAGCAAGAGAAGGTGCGAGGCCATGGCCTTGGCCTTGGCGAGTTGGCATCAGGGCAATGCCCGCAGGCAAGCCACCAACAGTAGATTTCTTAGTTGAAACCTATGGGAATCTTGCCGCCGAAAATGGTATGGGATTGCCAAGCAAGGTAAATAAACCACTTGGTGCTTACAACTTACTGATAAGTAGAAACTGGTTTGTTTTAATCCCGAGAACAAGCGATGGCCACGAGGGGTTCAGCTTGAATGCCCTTGGTTATGCCGGATACCTGCTAGCTACCAAAGAATCAAATATGGCTTGGTTAGAGATAAATGGCCCAAATGCGCTGTTGGCGCATGCGGCGGTTATCAATCCCTAGTTTCATCCCTCTGCATTTGAGCTTCAAGACTGGTGATAGCTGCATTAACTGCAGCCAGTTGCCTTTCAGCGGCATCACGCCAGCCCTGGAGCAGAAACAATTTACGCCTCTGCTGACGCCCCCTGGCACCTTTTAGATCAGTGTCACTCCAACAGCAGCCTGGCAGTGGAAACATGGGAAAATATGCTGAACAGATAGGTTCTAGCTAACCCGCTGTCCCAGTTGTCGTTCCCTTGCTCCCTTTCCGTGACTACACAGAACAGCAAGGCCCCCACTGCATTTGGCTCAGCTAGAACCATAATTTTTTCTGCTAGAAAGTTCCGCTTGCCGCATTTAAGACCCAATCTGAGAAAAGCTGGCCCCATTGGTCCCATGCACCCCTCGGGTCTAGTTTTGGCTGCATTGCTATTTTCCCCCATTCCCGCCGCTTGGGCTGATGTGTCTTTAATGGCAGGCCAAACGGCTCGTCCACTACGGGGTAGTTTTAATAATGTTCCTGTATTACATTCCAATCAACCAGAAGAAGTTGCGGGTCCGGGAATATTAATTAGCACCACCCCGGGTGATGCCCAAGCTGAAAATGGTCAGCGGCTAAGCAATGCCAGCTATATATTTAATGGTGAGTTTGGTATCCATGCCCATCATAAATACAATCCAGTTGATGGCCAATATGGAATAAGGAGATCACAACTTACCCTTGCTGCCATAGCAATTAATCCAGGTGATCGTGATGTTCTACTCAGATTTGAGCGGGGTTCTGTTAAAAATAGCTTTGAAGCACCATATCAAGCAAATAACCTGCTTGGAGTAATTCCCCAAGGCCATCGGCCATGGAATACGGGTCCAGGGGCTGCCACAGCCTCCCAACTATTAAGGGGCACCCTAGATCGGAAATTCCCAGAGGCCCTACGAATCCCAGCCCGCAGCCGCACTGTAATTTTTAGCACTGATCTGCCGGCTAATGGTATTGCAAATGCCCTACTTAAAGGTCGTAGCGACGGCCCATTTCAACTGGCTGTTGTGGCTGCTAAGAATCCGAGGAATGATTTTGATATCCTAAAGATTTTAGATGAAGATCGCTTAGCTCCAGGCCGAACATACCTTAATAAAATTGAGAAAATTGAAAATAGATCTGTATTTTCTCGCGTGGGTGGTGTTGCGGTGGGTGATACCTATCAAGCTAGCGTGAGCCACGATCTATTTGATTCTCCGTTGCATGTTCCACTAACTACCACCAGCCGCCATAATTTTGGCACTGGTGAGAGCCAAGTGAATCCCTTGGCAACAAGAATGCTTGATTCATCATTGGATAATGTTGGCACCTATGGTGTTCGTTACGACGTAGAGCTAAATCTGCGCGGCAATGGACCATACAAACTTGTGTTGAGTCACCCAACACTTCCTGGCAAACAATTTGTTTCTTTTCGTGGCAGTATTGCACTAAAAATAGATCAGGTTAATGAGGAAATACACGTGGGGATGAAATCTGGGCAAAGCCTAGTACTTAAATCCCTAGATCTAGTTCCAACTCAAACAAAAACGATTCGTTTAAGCCTCGTATACCCAGCTGATGCAACACCAGGTCATCTTCTTAGCGTTGTTCCAGATCAGCAAATTACCCAGCTTCGAGAACAGGAAGATCGTTTAGAGAAAGCTAGAACCAAAGTAACTGCCACACCAATGATAGTGATCCAACCACCGGATGCAATCCAAACCATTGGCACCTATCCCAAAATTTCCTCCTCAAAATCAAACCCACCAAAAAACCAACCATCCACCACTAAACGCCAAATAAATCATCCAGCCCCTCTTCCCCCTCCCCCCCTGTTGCCTATTGGTGGCTGGCCTCCAGCCACCCCTGCCATGGTTGATACAAGTAAACCCAGCCAATTAATCCGCAACTGGCTTTATCGCTAGTACATCCCATCAATAAACTAACCCTTGGCTGATAAACCAAACGAACGCAAAATAACGCTGGTTCTCCAGTCATCTGCCGTTGTGCAGTTAGATACCTTGCGCAAACAATGGGGAATGCGCAGTAGGGGGCCAGCGATTGAACGACTACTTGAATACGTACTAAATGAAATTGACGCTGATATTGATAACAATTCAACTGATAAATCCGAGGAATTAGATAGTCATCAAATTCAGGGTGCCCTGGTTTTAGTAACAGCAACTGGCGAATCATCCCATGATGAAAATTGGCTAGATGAGAATGAAGCGCAGCCACCATCAGCGATTGATTTACCTGGTTTTGTTTCTAAGCGATCACAGAAGTTGAATCGAAGCCTTAGGGCACCACGCATAGAGCGAAATACAAATGAATGCTTAATTACAATTGATGCCAACTATCTACTTGATTCGATCTCAAGTGTTCAAAATCATTGGATGAATTTGTATGGAAGTGAACCTAACCAAGCAGTTTTAGAAGCATCAATGTACTGGTTAAGCAACGATATTTGGCCCCTTGCCGATGCCAGTGAAGGCAATCCTTTTACTTGGAATGCCCTGCAGCAGGTGATGCTGAACTACGCACCCAGCTGGGAAATTCGTGAACCTTCCGTAGACAGGGTAATAATTGCAGCTGGAATTTTAGAGGACCCGTTTGGGACCTCAGCATTACAGGTAAGAATTCCATCGCTTGTGGGAAGAATGACCCAACGCCTAAGACGCAAGAGGAGGGGAACTCCATTTCTCGATTTACAAGCAACTATGACTACCCAGGGGGCCCTGCAATTACTAAAACTGCCCACCACAGTTGGCTGCAGCCTCACACTTCAAGATATTCGTGAAGCCTATCGTCAGCAGGCAATCGCAGCCCACCCAGATGCTGGTGGCAACCCTGAAGACATGAGAAGACTGAACGAGGCCTATCAGCTTCTTAAACAACGTTACCTAAAACCGTTTTAAGTAAATCTATCAACATGTTAATGTTGTCTTACGTAAGTTGTTCGAGAATTGAAAGTAGACTCATTATGCGTCTCACCTGATACTGCATAGATAAAATTTCAGTTGAGGTTTGCTGCTTCGTAAAACAGTTTTATTGAATTTTTTATTTGTCTTGCCCATGCAAATGGCCAAGCCCTTCTTTGCCTTTTACATTTTTGGGATTTTGTCCTTTGTGTTGTCCATCCCAAAACTAATGGCAGCTTCTCCAGCTGAAAAGCCCTGCCGTTAAAGGATCTAGCCAGCAAACAAAATTTGGCGTACCTGTCATATACACAGGTACGCATACTAGTCTTGTAATTCTAGGATAAGTATTGGTTTAAGTCTTAAAAAGATACTTATATGAGATTTATGGTTTGATAATTGTGGCTTGATTATTGTGGCTTGATTTTTTTGCCTTCCCGTTCGCAGATTGTTGATCAAAAATTGGATAGCTAGGCGGCTGGTTTGCTTAATCCCATAAGACACAAAAAAGTCTCAAAGTAGACCTGACAAGGGACTGCTTGGAGACTTGTGATAACTGGATATGGATGCTTGGGGTTAAGCCGGCAGTCCCTGGTTAGGCGCTGGTTTGCATTCCTTGTACCAAATAATCAAAATATGGTTCTAAGAGTATGGCGTCGTTTGAAGAAACAAGTGCGATTGAGGCTGTTTTTAAGCATCGCATCGCCTCCACCATGCCCTGCATTGGAACTCCGAGGCTGTTGTACATCTCCCTAGCACCAACCAAGCCAGTGTTTTCAATAAAACTGGTGCTACCAGCTAAAACTCCGTAGGTAACGAGACGTAGATACCAGCTGAAATCCCTAAGGCATTGGGCCCTCTGCTTTTGGCCATAGGCATTCCCACCTGTAGCCACATACTCAGGCTTAAGGCTAAACAGTTGCTTTGCAGCCTCAGCAACTATTTTTTGTTCATTCTCACTGAGAATCCTCGCCACCTTTAAGCGAGCGGAACCTCCGCTGAGAAAATCCACCATCGATCGCAGCTCACCACCACTGGGGTAGCGCAGCTCATCGTCTGCTTGAAGGATCAGATCGCGTACAACGCTCATCGCAGTCCCGGGGCCTGCTGCACTCTATCGACCATTCGACACGCAAGGGCTGGTTTTGCCTTGGTCTGTAACGCCGAGCTTTAAGGTCGTAACGTGAAAACAAATCCAAGCCAGCCAAACCTGCTCAACCTTGAGATCCGGGATCTCAGTCAGGAAGGTAGTGGCATAGGCCATGAAGGCTCGAGAGTTGCTTTTGTTACTGGTGCTCTCCCTGGGGAATTGGTGGAGGCAAGGCTCACGGGCGCATCTAGGGGGATGGTGCGCGGTGAGATTAGAAAACTGCTGCGTCAGTCTCCAGACAGGCGTCTTCCAGCCTGCATCCTTGCTGGTGAATGCGGTGGTTGCAGTTTGCAGCATTGGAATGATGCGGCCCAAGCCGAATGGAAGCAGAACAATCTTCAGCAGGCCCTTCAGAGGATCGGTGGCCTAAGCATCCAGGTTGAACCGATTATTGCGGCCACAGCGGTGATGGGTTATCGCAATCGGGCGATCATTCCAATCCAACCATCGAGTAGTGGGATTAAGGCCGGTTTTTATCGGCGCCAAAGCCATGATGTGGTGAACATGAACCATTGCCCGGTTCTTGATCCACGCCTGGATGAACTGATCGGGCCAATTAAGCAGGATCTTGTTGAGTGTGGCTGGCCTGCCTACTGCGAAGCTAGCCATAGCGGAGAACTACGTCATTTAGTTCTAAGAATTGGTGCTAACAGTGGTGAAATTTTATTGGGATTGGTTACCAAAAGCCCCCAGCTAGATGGTTTTGATATTCTTGCCGAGGAGTGGCTTGAGCGTTGGCCAGCGGTTGTTGGGGTTGTTCATAATTGCCAACCAAAACCAACAAACACCCTGTTAGGTGAGCAACAACAATTGATTGCTGGAAGGCCCTGGTTGCTGGAGCGTTTTGCCAATTGTAGTTTTGCCATTGGACTCGATACATTTTTCCAAGTTCATACTGCCCAAGCCGAAAGGCTCGTTCCGTTATTGAAGGACGGTTTAGGCCTGGGTGTAGGCGAGGTACTTGTTGATGCTTTTTGTGGTGTTGGAACTTTGGGACTCCCTTTAGTTGGCTCTGAAGCAAAGCTAATCGGGATCGAACAGCATCAAGCTAGTATTGAAAGAGCTCAAGATAATGCCCGTTTAAATAATATAGATAATGCTGAATTTTTAGTTGGCTCAGTTGAACAAAAACTTGCCGAAGTATTGCCAGTTACTGATGCATTACTTCTCGATCCACCCCGCAAGGGCTTGAGTGATCCATTGATCAATATTATCCAGGGTTGTCCCCCTGATCGGATAGCTTACGTTAGTTGTAATCCATCAACCTTGGCTAGGGATCTATCACGTTTGTGTGCAGATGGAATGTTGGAATTGTTATCAGTGCAACCATTAGATTTCTTCCCCCAAACCACCCACTGTGAGGCACTAGCACTACTTAAACGCGTAGCTGTGCGTTAAATTTTTCTAATAGCATCTCTCTTACAGTTTTCATTAGGGGTTCCACCTGTTCGTCCCTTAATGTTTTATCTTCCGATCGAAACCTCAAGCGCACATTAAGGCTGCAATAACCTATTTCCACTGGAGCCCCTTTGTAGCGATCTAGCAATTGGACATTTTCCATTAGGGGCCCAGCTGCTTTTCCGATTGCATTTAATACACTATTCACCTGAGTTGTTTCTTTTACAACGAAGGCTAGATCCCTTTCGCTAGCTGGTACGGTGGGATAATTTTTAAAAATTGGTGTTAATTTGTTAGCTCTGCTTGCAGCCATTAATATGGGTTCTAATTCCATATCAAATATGGTGCTACCAGCTCCTAAATCGTGGTTTTCGGCAAGGGAAGGATGTATTTCTCCAAATACCCCTATCGCTTTGCCTTCAAGGAATAGCTGAACCGACCTGCCAGGATGTAATTGGGGATCTTGAGAAAATGGAATGTCTTGCAGCGATACACCTATTTCACTAAGAGCCTTGGCAAGTATTCCCCTAGCCTCATAATAATCTACTAATTTTTGTTTGCCGCTAGTGGTCCATAGTTCAGATTTATTACAACCACATACAATCCCTGTTAACCTTTCCTGCTCAAAATAATCTGATTTGTGTAAACTAAATATCTTACCAATTTCAAAGCCCCAAAAACCTGGCTGTGGAGCCTGCAGATTTCTACTCGCAGCATTAATTAATCCATCCCTCAAATTGGTGCGCAAATAACCGTAATCCGCAAGCAGTGGATTGCTGAGTGCTATTTGATCTTTGTTATTGATTCCAGCATTTAAATCCTTTGAAACTAAGGAGAGATGCATAAGCTCCTGCAGGCCCGCACACCTAAGGGCGAAGCAAAGCCTTCGCAATAGCTGTTCCTTTGCGCTCAGTCCACCTGGCTCCACAGGATCAGGTAGATGGCTGCAAAAACGATCGTAGCCCACTAGTCTTGCCACCTCTTCGATGAGATCTACCTCCCGTTTAAGGTCACCACTACGGGATGGCGGCACATTCACATGCCATATCTCATCTTCGCTTTGCTGCTCACCCTCACTATTAACGCTGCAACCAAGGCGCTCCAAGATATTCACAACTTCCTGGCTTTCAATTTCTCCGTAACCAGCCTCTCCATTATCGAGGGGTCCAAGTAATCTTTCAAGCGCTAGCCGGCGTAATTGTATTAACTCATTGGCTGTTTGATCGGTTTCTATTAGCCAGCGGTTACCAATACTTGCCCCAGTTAATTGAAGAAGCAGATCAACTGCACGGTTGGCTGCAGCCACACAGTTTTCTTTTGCCACACCGCGCTCAAAACGAGCCGAGGCTTCACTGCGAATACCTGCTGCCCGGCTGCTTTTACGGATCGAGGTGGCAGGAAATATTGCAGCTTCCAGATAGATATCTTTTGTTTGGGATTGCACGGCACTGGCCTGGCAACCAATCACCCCGGCAAGGGCTACAGGATTTTCTTGATTGGTAACAAGTAGATTGTTTTCGTTTAATTCACGCTCTACACCATCTAAACAAAGGACAGATTCACCTTTTTTAGCAAAGCGAAGCCCAAAAGCATGGGGATCATCACATTTAAGGCTTTCACGGTCGTAGGCATGAAGCGGCTGACCTGTTTCCAGCATTACTAGATTTGTGATATCAACCACGTTGTTCACTGGGCGCTGCCCAGCAGCCTCGAGCCTTCGCTGCAGCCATAGGGGCGAATCGGTTACCTGCACATTCACTATTTCCGTAAGGCAAAACAGTTCTGAATGTTTGAGCAGGTCTTTCCCTTTGAGTTTTAGTGCTGTTGGCCCACAGCTAATCAACGGTAGCTTCACTTCTAGTTGCTCTAGGGCTGCCACTTCCCGTGCAATACCAAGCATCGACAAACCATCGGCACGATTTGCGGTAACCGCCAGCTCAAAAATGCGATCGTTTAGGCCGAGGAGTGGTCCCACAGGCAAGCCAAGGCCCGGTAATTCCTGCTTTAGCTCTTTGGCCACCTGATCTAAATCAACAAGCCCATCAACTTTGTTTTCAAGGCCTAGTTCTGCAAGTGAGCAAAGCATTCCGGAGCTCTCAACACCCCTTAGGGAGGCTGGCTTGATCGTTAGTTGCACAGCCGGTAGAAAACTGCCAACAGTTGCCACTGCAACGGCCATTCCCTCCTGAACATTGCTGGCACCGCAAACGATCTGCAGAGGGCTTGAACCACCGATATCCACTGCACACACGTTCAGTTTTGTGGCATCGGGATGGGCGATTTTGCTGCTCACGCGGCCAACCACAACCCCCCTAGCCCTTGCGCTTAGGTCTTCGTCGGAATCCACCTCAAAACCAGCCATGGAAAGCTTTTCAGCCAGGGCTGAGGGTTCGCTCTGGAAAGGCACCAGCTCCTTGAGCCATTGCAGCGATACGCGCATGGAGATGCAACAACAGCGGCCGGATCCTACCGATTAGCCACACCCAATCAGCTATGATGGTGAATTGTCACACCGCTAGTAAGAAGCGGCGCAACGTCCTTATGGCCAAAAACAAGGGCGTCCGGATCGTGATCACCCTCGAGTGCACGGAATGCCGGTCCAATCCCTCGAAGCGCAGTCCAGGTGTGTCTCGATACACCACCGAAAAGAACCGTAGGAACACCACCGAACGGTTGGAGATCAAAAAGTTCTGCCCCCACTGCAACAAGTCAACGGTTCATAAGGAAATCAAGTGAGGCTGGCCCTGGGGCCCCTCTAGGATTCCAATCTTTTTCATGCCAGCAGTTGGCAAACTTTTAAACACACACCCCAAACGATGTCTAGCTCCTTTTTCAAAAAGCGCCTTTCGCCGATCAAACCAGGCGACCCAATCGATTACAAAGATACCGACCTACTTAAAAAGTTCATAACTGAGCGTGGCAAGTTGTTACCCCGTCGTATGACAGGTCTCACGGCTAGGCAGCAAAGGGATCTTACCAACTCCGTTAAAAGGGCTCGTATTATGGCGCTTTTGCCCTTTGTTAACCCTGAGGGCTAGGCAATAGGCGGTGAATTTCATCGTTATTTATTTTGCAACCAACTGATTTAGTTGGGTATGTGTTCAACACACGTACCCCAAGACTTGCCATTATTGCAGATGTTAGGCCAGGAAAAGTATTATTAGCTAATTCTATTTCTGCAAAATCTTCAAAATGGTACCCACTCAGAGATATTTTCTTAATCGGCAGTTCTAAAGAATATTCCTCAGATTTATTATCCGATGCCTTATCGGCCATTCCACTGATTGCTTCAATATTTTCAATTGCATGGATTGAATCTCAGCGATTAATAGATCCTAATTTGCTTGATGGTGGCATTGATTTACTCGCATTCGCAAAGCTTCTATTTGCCAAGCCCACCCCCACAGATCTGGCTGCCTGTTGGCTTTCGCTTGCTAATAAACAAGATCTCTTTCGTATTCGCCAAGATAAAATATTTATGCGCTCCCAGCCTGAATTGCAGCAGTTCCGTCAGGCGAGGCGACGTAAACAACTAGCTATTCAGATTAAATCTGAATCAGAAGTTTTTGAAGCTGAACAATTTCCTGCAGAGTGCTTAGCAGAGGCAGATCGGCTTGTGTTATCAGCTTCTGAAAGCCAGCCTGGGGATTCGGCGCGTATAGATCTCAGCCATTTGCGCAGCTTCAGTATTGATGATCCATGTACCGTTGAAATTGATGATGCAATCTCCATCGAGCATTCAGCCGATGGAATTCATAAGATCTGGATTCATGTGGCAGATCCCCATCGATTAATTCAACCGGGAGGGTGCTTAGATCTTGAGGCACAGCGAAGGGCATCAAGTATCTACCTCAGCCACAGGTTAGTTCCAATGTTTCCCATTGGCCTTGGCAGTGGTCCCTTAAGCCTCTCTCCCGGTTCAAAAAAGGCTGCCATAAGCGTGGCTATTTGCCTTGATCAAAACAGCTGCATTGTGGGGATTGATATTGTTCGATCCTGGGTACAAATCACCTATGCGCTTAGCTATAGCGATGCAGATGAGCTAATCGAACTGGCTCCGCCCCAGGATGCTGATCTTGCCGAAATCAATGCCCTGCTTCTGAACAGACGGCTTTGGAGGCAAGCCCAAGGTGCGCTATTGATGGATCAACCGGAGGGCAGGTTTATACGCATGGATGGAAGGCCTCAATTGGAAATTACAGAACCAGGTTGTTCACGGGCAATGGTGGCAGAGGCAATGCTTTTAGCTGGTGCTGCCGTAGCCAATTGGGCTAAAGAACATCAATTGGCCATGCCCTTTCGCTGCCAGGCCGGCAATCAAAGTTTGGCTCCTGATCAATTGATCGAATTACCAGCAGGCGCTGTGCGCTGGGCCCATCAAAGGCTTGGTTTGGGGCGCAGCCGTTTGCAAAGCGAAGCTGCAGCCCATCAGGCCCTTGGCCTTTCTGCATATCTGCAATGGACTTCACCAATTCGCAGATACAACGACCTGCTGGCACACCGGCAGTGGTTAACACACCAAAATTTAATCGAAGCAGAACCGCTAGCAAAGGAATTGATTAACCCATTATTAGAGAAATTAGAGCAGCAGAGTAGGGAAGTAGGCCAGATAAGTAAGGAGGATCAACGATGCTGCCTACTGGAATGGCTAGAAAGTTTAAAGCCAAAGTTAATTGCTCAAGATGGAGTTATGTTGCGTTGGCTTAGGGAGGATCAAAACCTTGCGCTTGTGAGAATAGAGCCATGGGCATTGGAGTTGCCAGCACGGCTGAGGGACCCGGCTGGGCCGGGGGATCTATTAAAGATTCATGTTCAGGAAGTTGATCCAGCCAGGGATTTATTGCATCTCAAGGCAACAATCGGTTAATTCGCCACCATGGTCCCCATGGATTCCAGCGGCCAACAACCGTAACTTTTTTACGATCTAGTTTAGTTATTTGTTGTCTAACCATAGGCTCAAGGGTAATAAGAGGCCATCGCTTCGATCCCCAGCAACCAAACCATTGATCCTCACTATTGATATTTAATTCCATTTCCTGTGAATATTCTCCTGGTTCAGGTGGCGCATCAGTGGGAGCTAGAGTTGTATTTCTAGCATCAAGTGCACATAGCTGAGTTTGGCGCCAAGCAGGCGAATGCCAGGCCAAATTTTCATTAATAAAAGTTGCTGAGGGAGCAGTTCTCTCATTAATAAGAGCTTTTTGTAATATTTTTATATTTAATTGTTCTGGTAATATTTTTGCTTGGCTGCAAAGCGCTGCTGCCATGCCTGCTGCCTGACCAATATTTAGCACCAATGGCCCTAATCGTGTTGCACCATTGGCCATATGACTAACACTTATTCCTTTATCGGCCATCAACAAATTTGCAGCATCGCTTCCAAATAGTGCATCAAAAGGAATGCAAAAGGGAGTGCCGCTCCATCTACCGCCCCAGGCTTTACTCTTAGGGGCTAAAGGCCAGTCTGGACCGGGATAGTGATGGTCATTTGGATAATTACCAATGGCAATACTTGATTGGTTAATATCACTATTAAGTGTTGCAGGCAGCAGGTCTTGCTCTGTAACGGTGTACTTACCAACTATACGCCTACTTTCACGCCAATAGGGCTGAACTGCAAGTCCATCATCTTTGGATGTGAATAGTAATCCCCCAGTTATTGATTGCAATTCCTTAAAAAAGTTTTGGCTATGGACACGCATGCTATCTAGATGCCTGGCGATGCGGTTTGTTGAACCACTAAATGGCGCCAATGGATCTTCATGCCAATCGTTGCCATTGATCGGCCAATTAAGCATCAGTAAATCTTCTGGTAATCTGCCGTAGCTAAGGCACCTCAATAGGCCATGGGGTTTTAGGCAATCTTGAAACGGAGCAGCCGGTTGTTTATTCTGCCTAAATACTTGGCTATTTTCATTCCAATCCCCTTGCCAGCGCGCCAGGAAAACCCACGTGGGTGATTGCACCACTTGAGTTTTGAAAAATGGATCCTGCTCAAGTTTAATTTTTTCTGGAGCACTTGGTTCATCCCACTCTTCTTTTGCTTCCCAACCTAACCGGTAGGGCACACCAGCATAAACCACACTTTCAGCCAATTCTGTGCCATCTATTATTAGATCAAAATTTACTTCCAATTGATTAATACCATCACTAAAAATAGCCCCTGTTATTAAACTATATTTTTTTGTTAGTTCTTGTAAATTCCAACCACCGATCCACTTGAGGTTTGGCTCAGCCCGTATCCAATCTTGAAATATTTTTTCAGCTTGAGCCGGTTGAAAGCCAAAGCAACTTACCCAATTGTTGTCTAGTCCTTCGGGTACGTCCATTCTGAGCTTACGTAGGAGGGCGCCCCAAAGACCCGTTTGCCAAGGGGATAGTTCATTGCCATCTGGGGCTGAAACCCCACTTGCACTAAGCATCCCCCCAACCCACGGGCCAGGCGTAACAAGCAGGCATCTTGTACCACTGCGGGCACACTGCAGTGCAGCCCCAAGGGCTCCAGTGCCACCACCAAGTACCAGCACCGGTACTTTCAATGAGTCCTGGTTCAAAGCTGATTCCTCAAGATGCAATCCCCGTAGGGAGATGGTGAACTAAAAGTGCTTTGCTGCCAATGGTTAGGATCGAGCGAATGACAACCACCCTCACCACGCCGCTCTACTACGTTAACGATCGGCCCCACATTGGAAGTGTTTACACCACATTGGCTGTGGACAGCCTTGCCCGTTACCGAAGGCAGAGGGGTGAGGAGGTAATTTTTATAACCGGTTGTGATGAGCACGGCCAAAAAATTCTTCGCACAGCCCAGCAGGCTGGCATTGCTCCTCAGCTGCATTGCGATAATATCAGCGCTATTTTTAACCACAATTGGCAAGAGTGGGGCATAAGTAATAATCGATTTATTCGTACAACTGATCCACGCCATAGGGCGATTGTTAATCAGTTTTTTGAGCGTGTTGCCTCAAATGGAGACATAATTGAAGGTAGGCAGCAGGGGTGGTATTGTGTTGCATGTGAAGAATACAAGGATGAATTTAAAGATCAAAATTCATCCATTAATCCTGCTCCTATTTGTTCTATTCATCAACGTTCTTTAGAATGGCGTGATGAAACAAATTTATTTTTTCGTCTTTCCCGCTACCAACAACAAATTGATCAATTAATTAGTAAGGATGGTTTTATTAGGCCTAGTTCTAGGCGTCGCGAGGTGGAGAACTTCGCCTCCGGTGGCTTAAAGGATTTTTCGATCTCTCGCTTAAACCTGCCCTGGGGAATTCCAGTACCTGGCCATCCAGAGCATACTTTTTATGTTTGGTTTGATGCTCTTTTAGGTTACATAACAGCTTTACTAGAACCGGGCGATGCTCCTGATTTAGATCTTGCTATCTCAAGAGGTTGGCCTGCAAATCTACATGTAATTGGTAAAGATATTCTTAGATTTCATGCTATTTATTGGCCGGCCATGTGTATGTCAGCTGGAATAGAACCTCCAGAGGCAGTTTTTGGCCATGGCTTTCTTACTAGGGAAGGTCAAAAAATGGGCAAATCCCTTGGAAATAGCCTAGAACCTGGCATGCTTTTAAATAGCTTTGGCGTTGATGCTGTTAGATGGTATTTACTAAGGGATATTCAATTTGGTGATGACGGGGATATTCAACAGCAGCGCTTAGTAGATCTTGTTAACAATGATTTGGCGAATACTATTGGCAACCTGGTAAATAGAACAATTAGCATGGCTCGCAAATGGTTTAACGGGGTCCCTATTCCAAAGAATCCACCTGGCTTAGACCATCGCTTGGCTGTATTGTGTGAGCAGATCCTTCAATCATTAGATACTAATTATGATCAACTAGACTTTCGCTCAGCATCTGAGAATATCCTAATGCTGGCAACTGCTGCCAACGGTTACCTTAGCGAAACAGCGCCATGGACTGCCATTAAGGATGAAAACAACCGTGATGCAGTTGCTTCAGACATATACGCAGTACTTGAAGTATCTAGATGGGTTGGCGTTTTACTTTTTCCGCTTCTCCCAAATCTTAGTGTTAATTTACTTCAACAATTAGATCAACCTGCAGTTGACTGGAAATCCCAATTGATATGGGGTAAGCTTGAACCTGGCAAACATCTTGATGAGCCAATTCCTCTTATTCAAAGGCTTGAGCTTGAAGCATAAATATGAAATTAGCTACTGCATCGATATTAACTGTCTTGCTTCTCTGCAGTTGCAGCAATTCCTATTCGCCACCCAAGGAAACCGCGCCTCCATTTAAATTTAAATCACTTAAGTTGCACCAAAATAATTCAGCCGGTTTAAGGCTTTGGGATTTATATAGTCCCCGCGCCAGTTACCGTATTGATCAAAGGAATGCAATTATTACTAACCCGTCGGGAACCCTTTATCGCAAGGGTGAAGCAACCTACCAGATTTCTGCTAAAAAAGGTGTTGTTACTAATGATGGCGAACTAATTGAATTATTGGATAGTGTAAAGCTTTCCACCCTTGATCAGCGTAGGATAAATATCTCTGCCGCTAGGGCCCTTTGGAGGCCCGCTGCCAATACGATTGAATTGTTTGGCAAACCTCAGGCTAGCGATCCAACAAAAATCCTTACCGCGGGCAAAGCACGTTTTAATTTGCTCCAGGAGCTACTTGAATTACGCGATAAGCCACGCCTACAACAATGGATCAAAAAACAAAACCCCTTACAATTAGCCCAACTTGACCTTCGTGTTAAGGATGCTAATTGGCATCTGCTAAGTGGCAAGTTAACTGCTGCAGGTCCAATTCAAACTATTCAAAGGCCATCAAGCAAGCAGCAAAGAACACTTTTTGCTTCTTCGCTACAGGGCAATACCAGGGAAAATTGGCTTGATTTCTACCCTCCTGTTATGATTATCGAACCTCCTCGTAAAATGCAAATTAATGCTGGGCTTAGCCGTTGGTGGATTACCGAGGAGCGCATTACATCCTCTGCTCAGGCGCGGGCTACTTTAGATAAACTATCTGTAGCTGGTTCTAATCTTGAGCTGCTGGAGAAAAATAATCTGATTAAAGTTGGTGCTAATTGCGAACTTAGCCAGCCCGGTGAATTCCTATCAGCAAATAATTGCATCTGGAATTGGCGCACTGGCGAAATCTCAGCATTTGGTGCAGTTGAACTTAAACGCAAACAGCTCAATCAAATTACTTTGGCCCAAGAATTACATGGCAAAACTGGTAATAATGGCTTAATTGTTTTCACTGCACCGGGCCGGAAGGTTCATACTCAGCTGCGTTTCCCCCAGGCCCAGGCTGGAGAAAAGCGCCGGGCTGCTGAAGTGCAATTTTAAGCTTATCTGCCCAGCCTTGGGCCCAGCGTTCATCGCTTCGGCTAAAGCAACGCACCGACCAGCCACCAATCAATAGCCAACCCCTCTCCCCAATTGGTGTTACGAGGATTGACGGAAGTAACTCGGGAAAGTAGTTGAATTCAGCAGCTCCTGGATAAAGTTCAAGGTTCACTAAAGATATTTGCTGTTGCCTCTCCCTTGATCTTTTTAAGATATTTCCTTCTAAGAATGCTTTTTCGCCAAGGATTCCCCGCCGCATTAGCACTTCACCGTCCCACACCAACATCAAACAGGCCGCTGGCGTGGCGAGTAAAAACATTGCGCTTCCCCAGGCAATTTCCCCTTGGCATGTAGTTGAAAGTAGCTTCGCCAACTCAAAGCCCTCCTTACCTGCAAGCTCCACGCGATTCCTGGCCGTTGGATTGGCCCGCGTCCAGATAACCCCAACCAACATCAGGCCAACTGCCATCACACCAGCCAACACAGAGCTTCGGCCTAGGGCAGGTGTAACAAGTTCAGTAAATGTGAAGCTATTTGCGAAATTCAAGGCTAAACCCAGGCCACCACAACAAATAACGAGTTTTGCTGCCGTGGGAGGGCTGCCATTTTGGCTTTCCATAGCTCAAATGGTATGAACCTTGGTGTTTTCAATGAATAGCGCAGAGTCCTTTGCTGCCGTTTGCCTTGCGGCGGTTGCTAGCGATGGAGTTTTGGGCCGTGATGAGGCACGAAGCCTAAGAATTGAATTGGAGTTTCGCACTCCTTTCTCTTCGATGGACGATCGCGAGATGACCGATCTTTTTGATCGCTTGCTAGCCCTTTGGCGTGATCAGGGTTCAGAGGGTCTTGTTCAATCTGCTTTGCCTCAGCTAACTCCACCCCAACGGGAAACTGCCTTGGCGGTAGCTTCTCAATTGGTTAGAGCAGATCGCGTGGTGGAGGCTGAGGAGCTCGAGTTCCTACAATCCTTGGCTAGGAACCTCGATCTCAGCCCTGGTAAGGCTGAATTGATTATTGAAGTTATGGATATTTTGCATCGAGATGCCTTGGCCACGGCAAACTAAGAAAACCTTCTAGGGGAGCAAACATGGTTCCGTCGTCAATCCTGCGCTTAATGAGCCTTTGGTTCTTGGTGTGCGCGTTGGCATGGCCTGGGCAGGCTCTATGGGCGATTGGGATTGATGATTTCCCCGCTCATGCTCCCAACGAACAGGTGGATGATGGAGCCGACGTGCTCAGCCGTGCAGCAATTACCGAATTACAAAAAAAACTTGAGCTGTTCAGTCAAGCTCGAATCGACGCAAGGATTATCACCTTCAGGCGCCTCGACTACGGCATTGGTCTTGATCAACTGGCAGAAGAATTGCTACAGCGCTGGCAAAGCCCAAGCCAGGGAGAGCTTCTTATCCTTTTGGAAACCGGCTCGAACAGCGCTTCTGTGAAAGCCTCGCCAGTTGTTTTAAAGCTGCTGCCTGAGGAACTACTTGAAAGCACAGCAGAAACAACCATGGCTGTTCCGCTCCGTGATGGAGGCAGGTATCGCCAAGCCCTATTAAGTGGTCTTGATCGCCTTGGCACAGTGCTTGGTGGAGCTGAGGATCCTGGGCCGCCACTGGTTGAAGAAGTGGTGGCTCCAGTTACCAATATCCCCACAGCGGAAGAAACCGCTAACAGCAATGCTTTTTCATGGGTAATTGTTCTGTTGGTGGTTGGAACGCTTGTGCCGATGGCCACATGGTGGGTGTTCTCCCGATGATTGCAAGGCATCATGGAAGCGGTAGATCAGGCCCAACATGGGGATGAACAACTGGTTGGGAGCCTTTGGCAAGGCTGAAGAACTTCAATTCAGCAGCAACCTAGAGCTTGCCTATGAATCTGCCCTGATGATTCAGGGCCTTGAACTGGAATATTTCAATGATCGACCTGTTCGTACAGATGTGGATTTGGGATTACCTAAAACAACACAGGCTCAAATAATTAGGAGATTCCGATCAGCCTTAGCAAACTGCCGACAATATGTTAGTGCCATAGAAATGCATAGGTCGGAGCTAGATAGCCAAGAACTACGTCAGTTGCAGTTAATTGAATCGGTTGTAAGGCGATATGGCGGTGCCGATAGCCAGGGAATATTACGCCGGCCAGAGGCACTGCCCCGTAGTTTGCTCGGCGTTTTTGATCGGGTACGTAATGAATTGAATCCAGAGGCTGAGGCCAGCTTGGTTGCGGGCTTTCGCCGCAGGCGTGATTCAACTCTTGTGTCGTTAAGAATTTTATTACTACTTATATTAGTGCCTCTTCTTTTGCAACAGGTTTCACGCACCTATATCGTTGCACCAATAATTGATCGATTAGCGCCTGAAGTTCCTTTTTTGAGTTACACAAAACCGCAGCTGCAGGATGCTGCGGTTAGTAAGTTGCGCCTCTACAAAGAAGAATTGGAGTTTGACGCTCTTTTGGCGGGGAGGGAGGCCCCTTCCATTGATGAGATAAGAACAAAACTGTCTGAAAGGGCCGACCAGCTGAAGGATGAGGCCGATTCCAAGAGCACCGGAGCCATAAAGAATGTTATTTCCGATTTGATCGCACTTATTGGTTTTACTTTTGTTTGTTTTTTAGGCAGGGAAGACTTAAGGGTTTTACGTGGCTTCTTTGATGAATCCGTTTATGGATTAAGTGACAGCGCCAAAGCATTTGTTATTATTCTGTTTACAGACATATTTGTTGGATTCCACAGCCCTGAGGGTTGGACTGTGTTACTTCAAAGCATTTCGAGTCATTTAGGGCTTCCAACTCAAGAAAATTTTATAATGCTTTTCATTGCAACATTCCCTGTTATTTTAGCAACAATATTTAAATATTGGATTTTCCGTTACCTCAATCGCGTATCTCCATCTTCTGTGGCCACTTTGCGGAATATGAATGGTGGTGGTTAACCCCAAAGGTGACAGAACACATCATCGTTACAGGTCCTAGCCGCAGTGGGAAGAGTGAATGGGCTGAACAATTACTCGTTTCAAAAGCAGCTAACAATCCAATTTGCTATGTGGCTCCGGGCAATTTATACCCCGATGATGCAGCCTGGCAGAAACGGCTTGATCTTCATCGCCAAAGGCGCCCCAGTTACTGGCAGCTTATGGAGCTTGAACACACGCATCTGCTATTAAAAATCCTAGATAACAGCAGTGATTTAGCTAATAATTTTCTATTGATCGACTCCCTCGGCAGCTGGGTATCCCTTGGCCTTGAGCTTACGGATAACGAATGGCTAGCAATGCAGGCTGGATTTCTTGAAGTGTTGTCAGTTCGAAGGCTTCCAGTGGTTCTTGTGAGTGAGGAGGTGGGCTGGGGAGTTGTACCAGCAACTGTTGCTGGTGGCTGCTTTCGCGACCGTCTTGGCAGCTTGGCTAGGGCCTGTGCAAGTTGCTGTATCGAGCGCTGGTTGGTTTGCATGGGTGAGGCCCTTCCTTTACATAGGCTTGGCACAACTGTTGTTGGTATTAACTAGGGATGCCCAGGATCATTCTGTTTGAACCAGAAATACCCCCAAATACAGGCAATATTGCCCGCACCTGCGCCGCCACCAAAACTCCGCTGCATCTAGTTGAACCACTTGGGTTTGAGATTAGTGACCGCACCTTGAAGCGAGCCGGTCTTGATTACTGGCCATTTGTAGATCTACATCGCCATGGCAATTGGTCTGATTGCCTGGGTCATTGCCACGGCATGGGCGGCAGATTAATTGCGCTTAGCCGCCACGCCCCAGATTCTTATCTCGATTATCGCTTTCTAGACTCAGATTGGCTGGTGTTTGGGCGCGAAACCAGTGGGCTGCCCGATTATGTGCGCAGTGACTGTGACGCATTTCTTACCGTACCACTCCCTTGTGCCAGCGTTAGGAGCTTGAATCTTTCGGTTGCAGCAGCAATTGTGCTTTTTGAGGCTCTAAGGCAAATTAAAAAGCCTTTGCTGAACAGTGATCTCGCTAATTAGTGGGCTTTCTGTAACTTAGGGCACTTGATTTTCCTTTGAGCATGGTGTATTCTATCGAAGTTGTTGGATGTTGGCTTCTCCAACGGCTTGTTCTTTGATACTTTTGCATGAAGCCTTCCGCTTTACTTGTAACTGTTTCCATTTGCTTTCCTGCTGCATTCCTATTGTCCGCGGGTATGCCTGGTCGTTCAAATCTTGATCGTTCACTATTCTTAAGTTCATCCACTCCAATCAATAACCCATTTCAAAGTAGTTCTGCCCATTATGATAAATCTGAACTCATAGCTAGCTCTGAGATCCCCTCACTTTGGGCTAGGGTTCGTTATGACATTACGGTTGAACAATTAGCAGATCAACTTGATTTGTCTGCGGAAAGGCTTGCAGTTCTAAATGATTGTGATACAAGTCGAAAATTTGTAGCCGGTGAATGGTTTGCCTTGCCAAGCCGTTCTGCTGATCTGCTAAAATCAGTTGTAGCCATTGATGATTCTCAACTGCGACGCTCAGCACCTCAAAAGTCGATATTTGCAAGATTTGGAGATAATCTCGCAAAAATCGCCGATCGCTATGAAATTCCAGTTCATGAATTAACTCGTTTAAATCCTGGCTTGAACCCGATTGCTCGCTTGGCGGTTGATACTCCAGTTAAGCTTCTGCAACCTGTTCGCGCCCGTTTACCTTTTAGCATCACTCCCGGCGGCAGTGGCGGCTTGAGTTGGCCAGGTTTACCAGATTTTGGTAATCAACAAAATCAAAGATCTTTTACTGGATATATTTGGCCAGCGGCTGGCACCCTCACCTCAGGTTATGGCTGGCGTTGGGGAAGAATGCACCGTGGTATCGATGTAGCAAATAATGTTGGCACTCCCATAGTTGCTGTTGCTGATGGAGTTGTGGCAAGCTCTGGCTGGAATGAAGGTGGCTATGGCTATCTGGTTGAAATTAGCCATCCAGATGGAACACTCACCCGTTACGCCCACAACAGCAGATTGCTAGTTAGCAAGGGTATGAATGTAAGCCAAGGCACCCCTCTGGCCCTAATGGGAAGCACTGGCCGTAGCACAGGTCCCCACCTTCATTTTGAGATCATTCCACCCAGCAGTGGCGCGGCAAATCCACTTGCCTTTTTACCCCGAAGATAGTTAAAGGGTCTCTCAATCATCTATGCTCTAAAGCTGCCATGGCTCGGTAGCTCAGCTGGTTAGAGCACGGGATTCATAACCCCGGGGTCGGGAGTTCAAGTCTCCCTCGAGCCATCAACGCATTTCAATTGCATTTAATCTGTCTCTGAAACTTGTTGAAGCAGTTTGCTCTTTGTTGTAGTCGCTATTTACGGTGCTTTCGTTTAAAATAGCGCTGCGCCTTGTGCGGTTTGCTTGATAGGTTTGGGGACGGATTTCCTTTGTTCTGGGGGATCCACCCAAGGAAGATTCTTTTGCTCCACCAGGTTCTCCCTTGGCGCTCCGTTGAATTGGGTGGTTTTTAAGTTCGCTTCGCAATTGATTGAGCAAGCGAAAGTGACCAGTGTTGTTGTATTTGCGCATTAGCGCCGGATCCCAGGCCATAAAAGCAATTGATTTATTAGCGTCAGCTTAAACCCACGGGGGGACCGAAAAAGTGGTATGTTATTCCTATCCTTACACGGATTTAATCCGTATAAGCTGATTTCCCATTAACCGCTTGTACTAATCATGACCAACGGAACACTTAGAGTTGGCCAACAGGCCCCTGATTTCACCGCAACGGCAGTGGTTGATCAGGAATTTAAAGAAATTAGTTTGTCGCAATATCGCGGCAAGTATGTTGTTTTGTTTTTCTATCCATTAGATTTCACATTTGTATGCCCCACTGAAATTACAGCATTTTCCGATCGCTATTCTGAATTCAGCAGTAAGAACACTGAAGTTCTAGGTGTTTCCGTAGACAGTCAATTCAGCCATCTGGCCTGGATACAAACCGATCGTAAACAGGGAGGGTTGGGTGATTTGGCCTATCCTTTGGTGGCAGACCTCAAAAAGGATATTGCTCGCGCCTACAACGTTCTAGACGAAGAAGCTGGTATTGCGGTGCGTGGACTATTTATAATTGATGATGCTGGAATTGTTCAGCATGCCACAATCAATAACCTCGGTGTCGGCCGCAATGTAGAGGAAACCCTTAGGATCCTCCAAGCTTTTCAACACATTCAAGCCAATCCAGACCAGGTTTGCCCTGCAAACTGGACACCCGGTGATCGCACTATGAATCCTGATCCAGTGGGCAGCAAAGACTTTTTTGCTGCGATTTGAACTTTAATTTTTAACTTAAAACCGGGCAACCTTAGTTGTCCGGTTTTTTTTAGCCCACAAGTGCCCGCAGCAGTTGCTGGCCATCGGTGCCACCTAGTTGAGGATCGCAGGCTCTCTCTGGATGGGGCATCATGCCAACAACATTTCCAGCTTTATTACTAATGCCAGCTATGTTGCCAACAGAACCATTTGGATTAGCTTGGTAGCGCAACAAAACTTGGTTGTTCTGCTCTAGCAATTCATGGGTATCAGAGTTGCAGAAATACCTACCTTCCCCATGGGCGATTGGTAAATTTATTATTTTGTTTGGCTGATAATCAGCAATGAACTGAGATTTGCTTTGCCCAATTACTAAATTACATGGCTCACAAATAAAGTGCAGATCTCGGTTTCTGGTTAAAGCGCCAGGCAGTAAACCCATCTCGGTAAGGATTTGGAAGCCATTACAAATACCCAACACTGGTCCGCCCGCTTCGGCAAATTTTCTTACCTCTTCCAATAACGGCGCAAAGCGGGCTAATGCTCCACAGCGCAGGTAATCGCCATAGCTAAATCCCCCGGGAAGCACAATTGCTTTTGCTCCCTCCAAATCCTTATTGGCATGCCAAAGGAACTTACAGGGGATCTCCAAAATGCCCTCAAGGGCCCAAGCCAGGTCTCGATCGCAGTTTGAACCTGGGAAAACAACTACGCCTACGGTCATTCGCACTGCTCCAAAGCAAGCGTCCAATTTTCGGTTACGGGATTAGCCAAGAGGCGATCACTAAGCAGTTCAACCTCAGAACGGGCTGCTTCGATAGTGGCTGCTTCCAACTCCATTTCCACCATCTTTCCGATGCGCAGTTGCCTCAGACCGGCCACTCCGAGCCTTTGGGCGGCAGCCCTGGTGGCCTCCCCAGCTGGATCTAATACCGATGGTCTGAGCTGCACCTGCACTCGAGCTACAAAACGGGGCACTTAGCCAAAGCAAGTATTTCGATCTTGACAGCATTGGCTGCCAAAAGCTCGAAAAATTGCCATGGTGAAATTGATCTCAGTGTTGAGACAATGGGACCGGTGCGGGCCCTGCTACTAATGCTTCTTCTCACTTCAGCCAATATGGTTGAGGCAGAATCGCTTGTGATTGCCACTGAGTGCCGAGTTGGAACCAAAATATGGAGTTCTTGTTCCGTAGCTGTGATTGAACCTGGCAGTAGATGGCAGCTAGATATTGGCAGTGAAAGATGGAGCATCAAACACAACGGAACAGGATCGGTCCAATTGCGTCTAGGCAAGGGCTCCTGGAAAAGTGCTCAACCTCGTTGGGAAGAGGCTGGTGCGCTTTGTTGGGGGCCTGTTTGCACTAAAGGTCCCCTACCCCTCGACTAGCACTTAAATTCATCAAGGTGAAATTCTAATCTCTTCGCATCTGGATTGGAGCCAATCAGTACTATTTCGAGTTGATCACTATCTAATCCATCGGCTTCAAACCATAAATTCAGCCGGCTACCAACAGCTTGCACCTGCAAAGGAAGTTCTTTTCCCTTTATTGGTATGCGTCCTTTGAGACGATAGAGATCCATGGGCTTTATAACATTTGCGAGGATCATTTCAGCTAAACCATCCTTGTGCCATTCTCCCTGCAGGCTTAGGGCGGCGGCATTTAGTTCAGGATGGCTGTGGGTGTGCTCCTCTTCTGCTTCGTTTAACCTATTGGTGTGCTGGATACCAAGCAATAAATCCGCTGAAAGCTCCCCGTTAGAAATGGCTAGGCATTGCGGCCTATTCTGAATTTGCAACATCCTTAATTGCTCCTCCAGGAAATTCCTGGCAACTTGTAGTTGATCAGGTTTAAGCAGGTCGGCCCTTGAGATCAACACAAGATCAGCCTGTTCTAACTGTTCTCTAAACAGCTCCTCAATTGCGTCAAGGTGATTGATGCTCAGATCTTCAAACCTCTGCTTTTCAAGCTCTTCTGGTTTACAAACTACCGAGCTCGTAGCTAGCGCTTCACCATCTACAACGGTGACAACAGCATGAACGATAGTGCGATGTTTGATTTGAGGCCATTGAAAGGCTTGCAATAACGGTTCTGGAAGGGCTAGCCCGCTTGTTTCAATAATAATTCCATCTAAGGCTTGAGGTTGGGCCAGCAATTTCTCAATTGTGGGCAAAAAATCATCTTGAACCGTGCAACACAAGCAGCCATTGGCGAGTTCAACAATTAAGCCAGTATCGTCTGGGCAATCAATACAGTTTTTTATTAATGCAGCATCAATGCCAACCTCACCAAATTCATTTACAATAACAGCTAATCTTTGCGTTGTTTGCTTTAATAAATATCTTAGTAATGTGGTTTTACCAGCGCCAAGAAAACCGGTAACTACTGTTACGGGTATACGATTATTTCCCATTACCATTATTAAGGCACCAAGCTAGACCAAGCCAAGCTAGTGCCAATACCAGCAAGTATTCCACTAACAATTCTTAGTTTGCCAGCTGATCCCCAGTGAGCCCATGAATTTCTCACAACTTTTAAAGCAACCCAAAGCAATAGTCCCTGGGAAATTAACAAGCCGATTAGATAGAAGAAAACTGGTGTTGGCTCCCAACCCAGCACCGAAGCGCTAAGCACATAGCCATGGAAGGCAAAGGCAGGAATCAGCAGCAGTTTTGGTAAGCGATTAAGCAAAACAAGGGCTTCCAAAAGCAGTGATAGACCTATCCATGCTTCAGCCCAAGGCAAGCTGTTTGGTAATGCCAAACCAGTAAGCGATCCAGCTAAACCAACAGCTAGAAGGGCCAGCACCCAGCGAAAACGTAGCTCTTGGCCCAAACTAACGATGCCAAGGGCGAGCAGGAAGAGTAGATGGTCTGGTCCAAGGGCCGGGTGCAGCAGTCCGCTCAGCAAACCTGAAGCTGGGCTTGGCTCCATTGGAAAAAATCCCATGAGGTGGTGGGCCAACACCGGAGTTCCCAAACCAAAAATCAAAACTAAAACGCTGAAAAAGATGGCCAGTGAAGCCTTAGGAAACAAAGATTTGAACATCCGAGAAGCCGGTCCGCGCCGGGGATGGGGGGTGAATTCGGCGGGCGTTCTGACTCAAGGCAAGCCACTGGCTGCACCTCTTACAGCTGCGGGACAGCGCCGGATTCTCACCGGACTTTCCCCGTTACCTCCCAGGCCTGATCACCTGGGAACCGATGCACAACCCTATCACCGCTATTTCAGCCGCAGCCAAGGCTTTCTGCGGTGCTAATTCCAGATAGTTGATTTACGCCTTCAGCCCTTGCACAAAGTGCCTTAATTTCCGGCTGGTCGAGCACTGCCTCAGAGAAATCAGCTCCATCGATGCGGGCGTCGCGGAAATGACTTTGCAGCAACATGCTGCGATCAAGGCGAGCCTGACTCAAATCAGCCCCTTGAAATCCACTGGCAAAACCAACAACATCGCGCATGTCGGCCCCTTGAAGATTGCTGCCCTGCAGCTGGCTGCCATTAAAAACTGCTCCGCGTAGGTCTGCGGCCGAAAAATCAAAACCTTTTAAATCCGCTTTTAGGAATTCCTTTTGTTGAAGATCTTTGCCGTGCATATCTGGGCTTAGATCCTGGAGTGATTTGGCTCCACGTAATTCAGGCGCCGTCATGGCAAAAGTGCTCTGCGGTTGGCCAAAAAGCAGCAGGGCCGCCAATAAAAAAACAGCTGCAGCTAGAGCCTTAAAACGATCAATCACTGATCTTTTTTTTTGGACCGGCGCCATGGCAACTCCTAAGCTGATCCATACAAATTATGCCAGTAGCATGTCTTTGCGGGTGATCGTTCCTCCCCATCCGCTGGTAGCCCATTGGCTCACCGTATTGCGCGACAAAAACACACCTCCGCCTTTATTTGCCTCCGCCATGAAGGAATTGGGTCGCTGGCTCAGTTACGAGGCGATTCGTGATTGGCTTCCCCAACAGGCCGTTCAGGTTGAAACCCCACATTCAATTTGTGATGGTTTTGTGATTGATCCCACCGCCGCACTTTTGGTTGTTCCATTGCTTACCACCGGTTTGGGGCTTTGGGCGGGAGGCCAAGAGGTTTTACCCAATGCCAGGGTTGCCCATTTGGGTTTTAGTGATCAAGGCACCACCTATCTCAATTGCCTGCCGAACCAAATAGGTGAAAGGGTTGGCGTAATTGTTTTTGATGCAGTTCTCGCCAGCGGATCAAATTTGATCAAAGTGCTCAGCGCCCTGGATGAAAAATCGGTACGAGGCGAACAAGTGAGGGCTATTTGCGCTGTAGCAGCAGCTCCAGGACTTAGGCGGGTGGCAGAACAGTTTCCAAACCTGAGCATCTATACCGCCTGCATCGACGCAGAATTAAACGACAACAATTGCGTAGTGCCTGGGCTGGGCAATGCCAGCCATAGGCTTTATGGCACCGCTACGGATGATTTCCTAGGGTAAGTTCAGTTTTTGGCCCTTTTATGGCCGACCAGCCAAGCAGTTCAGGCTCACTTTTTCTTAGCGCTGTTACGGGTGCAGCCTTAGGGGCGGCTGGCCTCACCTGGTGGTTGCTCTCCAGGGCTGATCGCAGGCAGGCCCTTGGCGATCAAATGAGGCGTTTGAGCAAATTAAACAGCCTTGCGCCTGGCGCTGCATCGGTTTCAGCAGTGCCTGAGAGCCTTGAGGAGAGGGTTCAAAGATTGAACATCGCCATCGATGAGGTGCGCCGCCAACTTGAGGATCTCAGCCCCGAACCTGGGAACTGAGAGGATCTGTTTAGAGCTCCCACCGCTGCCATGGAAAAACTCCGCTCCGCTGCAATCACCCAAGGGATACAACGAAGCCCAAATCGGGCAATGCTTAGGGCGGTTGGATTTGGTGATGCAGATTTCAATAAGCCAATTGTTGGTATTGCAAATGGCTACAGCACGATTACTCCGTGCAATATCGGCTTGAATGATCTAGCTAAACGTGCGGAGCAGTCTGCCTTCTTGGCTGGGGCTATGCCGCAGATGTTTGGCACCATCACAGTGAGCGATGGTATTTCGATGGGAACCGAGGGAATGAAATATTCCCTGGTTTCAAGGGAGGTGATAGCTGATGCAATTGAAACAGCATGCAATGGTCAATCTATGGATGGTGTTATTGCCGTAGGTGGTTGCGATAAAAACATGCCTGGCGCCATGATTGCCATGGCAAGAATGAATATACCTGCAATATTTATCTATGGCGGAACTATTAAACCAGGCAAACTTGGAGGCTGCGATCTAACAGTAGTAAGTGCTTTTGAGGCTGTTGGTCAATTCACAGCAGCTAAAATTGATGAGGCTCAGCTGCTTGCTGTAGAAAAAAATGCCTGTCCTGGAGCAGGTAGTTGCGGCGGAATGTTCACTGCGAACACGATGAGTTCTGCCATAGAAGCGATGGGATTGAGCTTGCCTGGAAGTTCCACCATGGCGGCTGAGGACCAGGAAAAGGCAGATAGTGCCGCCCGTTCAGCCGAAGTATTAGTTGCAGCTATTGAGCACAATATACGTCCTAGAGATCTACTAACCCGCGAGGCATTTGAAAATGCCATCAGCGTGATTATGGCCATTGGTGGATCAACAAATGCGGTTTTACATTTATTGGCTATTGCGCGCACTGCCGGAGTTCCCCTTTGCATTGATGACTTTGAAAGCATCCGTCAAAGGGTCCCTGTTATTTGTGATCTAAAGCCGAGCGGTCGTTTTGTTACCACCGACCTTCATGCGGCTGGAGGCATACCCCAAGTGATGAAGTTGTTATTGGATGCGGGGTTATTACACGGTGAATGCCGCACCATTGAAGGTAAAACATTGAATAATGTTTTGGCTGATATCCCAGCGCTGCCAGCAACAAATCAAGATGTAATTAGACCTTTATCAAATCCACTATATGCAAAGGGCCACTTAGCAGTTTTAAAAGGAAACCTAGCTAGTGAAGGCAGTGTTGCAAAAATTTCAGGCGTAAAGAATCCCTGCCTCACCGGACCTGCCCGTGTTTTTGAATGTGAGGAGGATTGCCTGGCGGCAATTCTTTCTGGCTCAATACTTCCCGGTGATGTTCTGATCATTCGTTATGAGGGACCCGTAGGCGGACCTGGCATGCGTGAGATGCTTTCGCCTACCTCCGCAATTATTGGCCAGGGCTTGGGTGATCAGGTTGCGCTGATTACCGATGGCCGTTTCTCAGGTGGAACCTATGGAATGGTGGTTGGCCATGTGGCACCGGAAGCAGCCGTGGGTGGCACGATTGCTTTGGTACAAGAAGGCGACAGCATCACAGTTGATGCCCACAAATTATTGGTTCAGTTGAACGTAAACGATGCAGAATTAGATCAACGCAGGGCAGCTTGGCGCGCCCCAAAGCCCCCCTATAGCACTGGTGTTTTAGGAAAGTACGCCCGGCAGGTAGGTTGCAGCAGCAAGGGTGCTGTTACTGATCAACCCTGAATTAAAAGGCTGCGCAAGCGTCTAGCCATGGTTTCCAAATCCATGCCTGCCGACGGTCTCTCCTGGCGAAGGCCCGTATTTGGATCCATCCATACTGGATGGCGACCGAGCCATAGGAGGGGTTGATTTTGTTGCTGCAGCCAGCCAATTTGCAGTGATGGGTCTTGGGCTGAACCGTATATTTCAAGTTCGAGATCATCTTGTTCTCGCCTTAAACCAGCGCAGTCCCGCGCTTCAAGGCGCACAACCCAACTATCAAAAGCAGCTTCAAGCAAAATTGCTGCATGCCTTAATTCAGGTTTTGAGTGGTCGGCACACTTACATATGCTCTGCAGCAGTTCCGCCTGCTCCAGCAATTGCCCCTCAGCCGGTAGCCAAGTTGTTGCCATTAAGGAACAGCTTCTATCTTCTGAACTAAAAGCCTCAATGGCCCTGGTCGAAAGCCAATATTTTCTGAACCATCTTCTGCAAAACGCGAGTGCAGTATTTGCATTTGAACAACGCGGCTGGGATCAAACCGAAGCGGTATTGAAACGGGATTTGCCCGCAGCGTTGGTAGCAAATCGGCAAAAGGTATTCGAACAGTTGTAGTTCCAGTTGGTTGGGTATCAAAGTCGCGAACCCAGCGCAATCCTCCAGGTACAAGATCTGCCAATTTTCCGGCCAGATCAGAACTGGCAACGGCAAATTTATATCGGCGCCCATCCCCCTGAAGCACAAGCTCAATTGCCCCTGCTGCCGATAAATCGAGCGGCGGGTTCCAGCGGGGGGAGCGGCAGCTAACAAAGCCACCGCCTTCAGCCACCACCTCGGCTTGCATAAGCAAACCATCACTGCCAACGCTGCAAGCACCACTGCTACGGCCGCCCATAACTGTGTCGTTGAGGCTTGCCCAACCACTAAATCCATCGCCTGCGGCTATCAGCAATATCACCAGTTCAACCAAGCCCTGCACATGCTTCGGTATCCGCAAATACGAGCATATCTGCATTGGTTTGCACCAACTTGGCTGGGGTTCGGCCTGGGTTTTCAGCTGGATCAAGTAAGCGTTTGAGCGCTTCTTGTTTGCTGGTACCTGCCACGAGGAACAACACTGAACGGGCGGCGCAAAGCACCGGCACCGTGAAGGTAATCCTTGGAATTCCTTTGCCTTCTCCAACGGTTACCCAGCGATCACGAACCTGAGTGGCGGCCGTGCCAGGGAATAGAGATGCCGTATGGCCATCATCGCCAAGGCCCAAAAGCACCAGATCAAGAACCGGTGGACTGCTTTGGCAGATCTGCTCAAGGCTGCGTTCATAGGCCTCAACTCCTTTTTCAAGGTTTGGGGAATCCGTTGGTACTGGATGGAAACAAGCAAAGGCGCTTTTGGCATTGCCCAGCAAGCTCGCACGCACCATGCGGGCATTGCTGAGGGGGTCGTTGGCCGGAACCCAGCGTTCATCGCCAAGGAAGAAGTCGATTCTCTGCCAAGGAAGGTTGTATTCGGCCAAATTCCGATAGGCCGCTTCTGGAGTGGTGCCACCAGACAAGGCAATCTGTGCCCGATCGCGAAGCGCAAGAGCACCCTCAATCGTTTGGGCAATTTGCTCCGCGGCCCGCGCTGCTAATTCGGCGCGATCTGCAACCTCAATTAGTTGATAACCTGCCACTAAAGCCACTCAGTGTGGAAGGCCCCTTCTTTGTCAACCCTTTGATAGGTATGGGAGCCAAAGCAATCACGCATTGCTTGCACCAGGTTCTGGGGCAGGCGGGGGCTGCGATAACTATTGATGTAGTCGAGGGTGCTACTAAAGCAAGGCACTGGGATTCCCGCCTCTGCCGCCCCTGCAACCACCTGGGCAAGGCCAGGTAAACGGCGGTTTACCTGCTCTGCAAACCAAGGATCAACAAGCAAATTGCAAAGTTGCGGATCTTTGTTGAAGGCGTCTTGGATGCGCTTAAGCAAGCGGGCTCTGATGATGCACCCCCCCTTCCAAATCTGTGCAATTGAAGGCATATGCAAGTTGTAGTTGTGCTCCTCTGAAGCGATACGCATAAGTTCCATGCCCTGGGCATAGCTGGCCATGGAAGCCAACACAACAGCATCCATAAGAGGTGCCATGCCATCTTCAGGGGTACCCATGGGGAAAGCTTTGATCGCTGGCCCCTTGAGGCTGGCTTCAGCTGCAACCCGCTGGGGTTTAAGTGAACTCATTACACGCGCATTTAAGGATGCGTAAATCGTTGGAACGGGAGCCCCCATCTGAAGGGCACTAACAACGGTCCATAGACCAGTGCCCTTTTGGCCGGCTTGGTCCATGATTTTTTCCACAAGGTCGCTGCCGTCCTCAGGATCCTTTGTGCGTAAACAAACCTCGGTGATTTCAACCAAATAGGAGGAAAGTTCTTCACTGCTATTCCATTTGCCGAGCACATCCGCCATTTCTGTGCCACCCATGCCAGCAACACGCTTCATTAAGTCGTAGGCCTCGGCAAGTATTTGCTCAATGCCGTATTCGATGCCGTTATGCACTGTTTTAACGAAGTGGCCCGAACCGCCAGGGCCGATGTAAGTAACGCAGGGGCCGTCTTCTACTTGGGCAGCCATCTTGGTTACGAGGCTTTCGATGGCGTCGTAGGAGGCCTTTGTGCCACCGGGCATCATGCTCGGACCTTCCAATGCACCCTTGGCACCTCCGGAAACACCCATGCCGATGTAGCCAAAACTTTTGCTTTCCAGCTCTGCTACTCGCCTTTCAGTGTCGGTGTAAAGGGAGTTACCACCATCGATAAGCAGGTCGCCCTCCTCGAGGTAGGGCGAAATGCTGGCGATGGTGTCGTCGATAGGTTGACCCGCCTTGATCATCATCAAGATGCGGCGGGGGCGTTCCAGCTTGTCTACAAACTCCTGAAGGGAGTAGGCACCACTTATTTGCTTACCAGCGCCTCGGCCGGCAAGGAACTCATCGGTTTTTTGAGCCGTTCGGTTGTAAACAACACTTGAGAAGCCGTTGCGTTCAGCGTTTAGAACGAGGTTCTCGCCCATAACGCCAAGGCCGATAAGTCCAAAATGCCCTTTGCTCATGGTTAAACCAGAAAACCAGTCGGTTGCAGTGTGGCAACAACTGGCTTAAGGGCCTGCTAAGAACCTGGATCTGTTCGGATCCCAAAGCTTTAGCTCCCTTAATCAGATCGTCATACCGTCGGCTATGGAGGCATTTTTCACCACAACAACAATGCCGTTGCGAATGTAGAAGCCGTGTTCAGGGCGATCGGCTTCCTCCACGTGATCTTTGTTGACGATGGTTACGTTGGCGCCGATGCGCACATTTTTATCGAGGATTGCCCGTCGCACCGTGGTGCCCCTGCCAACACCCATGGGGATGCCGCCACGTTCAAGCAGCAGTTCCCTCTCTTCTCCCGATTCAAAATAATCAGAACCCATAACCAGGGTGTCTTGCAGCACCACTTCATTTTCAATTCGGGATCTAACACCAAGAACACAGCGGTGAATGCTGCAGGCTTTAAGTAATGAACCCTCACCGATGATTGATTCAGTTACCTGGGCATCCTGCAATTTTGATGGTGGTAGGTAGCGGTGCCTTGTATAAATGGGAAATTGCTTGTCATAAAATGAGAAGGGTGGATGGGGTTGAGCTGTTAGGGCAAGGTTTGCTTCATAAAATGCCCGGATAGTTCCGATATCCTCCCAATAATCATCAAAGAAGTAGGAGCGTAATTTCTTGCCGTCTTGTAGTGCTTTGGGGATAATCTCCTTACCAAAATCGGTGGCCTCAGGATTTTCAGCTAAGAGCTTAAAAAGCACATCTCGCTTGAAAACATAGATACCCATTGATGCCAGGTATGGCCTTTTGGAGGCATCCTCTGCGCCGAGGCCCATGCCACCTGTGTCCACCCTCATCTCAATGAGGGCTTCGCCCTTCGGCTTTTCTCTAAATTTAGTAATCCAGCCATCGGCATCAGCATGCATTAGTCCAAAACCCTCTGCCTGCTCGCTATCAACTGGTAGGGCAGCAACAGTGAGATCGGCGCCACTGCGACGGTGCTCTTCAACAAATAACTGATAATCCATTCTATAAAGTTGATCACCTGAAAGGATCACAACTTCATCAACATCCCATTCCTGAAATAACCATTCGTATTTGCGCACTGCATCCGCCGTGCCTTCAAACCAACTTGGGCTATCTGGTGTTTGTTGGGCTGCTAGAACCTCAACAAAACCTTGGCCAAAGCCAGTGGATAAATTGTATGTTTGAGATATGTGCCTGTTCAATGAAGCGCTATTGAACTGGGTTAACACATAAATCTGTGTAATCCCACTATTAATGCAATTACTAACTGGGATATCGATTAATCGATATTTGCCAGCCAGGGGTACTGCGGGTTTGGCCCGCATTTTGGTGAGGGGGAAAAGCCTGGTGCCGGCTCCGCCTCCAAGAATGATCGCGAGAACTCTTTTCATCTAACCCCTGCAGCGGCGCCACTCTGGTGGAAGCACCCCCATTCCGGCAAGGAATTCGCGAGAAGCAAGTTTAATTTGTGATCTGTTTTCGATCCGTAAATGCTCGATTCAAAAAATCGGCTAGCTGCCGCTTGATTCCCCGTCACCAGGGGCCGCAAAGGGGCCGAATAGCTTCTCTAGGGCTTCCATGGCCTGCAGCCTTGCTGCCCGGGGCTGCGGGGCTCGTAGGGCCGTTGTGGGGCCGTGCAGCACCTTGTTGATGATTCCTTTGGTTAGGGCCTCGATCACCTTGCGCTCCCGATCGGATAGATCGGATCCCATCCGACTTAAGGCCTTGAGAAGTTCCTGCTGGCGCAGGTCCTCCAGGTGCCTACGCAAGCGATTGATAGTGGGAACAGCCTCCAGGCCATCCCACCACTCAAGAAAAGTCCGCTGATCTTCCTCAAGCAGCACCTCTGCCTGAAGGGCGAGCTCACGGCGTGCTGCTTGATTGCGATCTACCACCTCTTGGAGATCGTCTACGTCGAAACACTGCACATTGCGGCTCAGGCTTGCATCTGAGCTGATATTTCGGGGAACGCCTATGTCGATCAACATCAAACGCTGAGTGCGCATCAGCCCGTTTAGCAGCTGACAGTTGATCAGCGGCTCATCGGCGCCCGTGCTCGTAAACAGCAGGGAGCTAGTAACCAATTTGTTGTTGAGTTGATCTAGCCCCACGCAGTTGATCGGCAGCTCGGGGAAATCAGCCGCAAGCAGCTCTGCCTTTGCAACGGTTCGATTTACCAAAACCAGCTCCCTAGCCCCCTTGGCTTGGAGATGCTGAATCAACAGGCGGGCCATGCGACCTGCACCCACCACAGCGATCTGTTCGCTGTTCAGCGATACCAATTCATCTAAACCCTGCTCTTGCCCCACCTTCAATTGAGCCAACTCAACCGCTGCTGAACTGATCGAAACAGCACCTGAACCGAGGTTGGTTTCAGTGCGAACCCTTTTCCCAGTACTTACGGCCTGGTTTAAAAGGCGATTTAAAATCGGACCTATCGATTGGTGATCCTGACCCAATCGATACATTTTTTTTACTTGGCTGAGTATTTGTCCCTCTCCTAAAACCAAGCTATCGAGGCCAGAACTAACCCTTAGCAGATGCTGGATTGCCTCCTCGTGGTGAAGGGCAAATAGGTGCGGTTTGAGCTCTAAACCAGGTAAGCCACTGTGGCTGGCAAGAAAATCTTGGATTGCCTCAACCCCCTGTTGGGGTTGCTTCAAAAGGCTGTAAATCTCTAAACGGTTGCAGGTACTGAGGATTGAAGCTTCAAGTACCTGATCACTGGAACGAAGTTCCTTAAGGGAAACCTCCAAAGAATGCTCTGGAATGCTCAGCCTTTCGCGGATCTCAACAGGAGCCGTGCGGTGGCTAAGCCCTACGACGGCTAGATGCATGGCCAAACGGGGGGAACTCAAGAATGGAGAGGCGTAAGCCAGCTCCATTCTTGAAGGTTTTTTAAGTGGTTATTTAATGCAGAGCGATGCTGGTAGCTCCATCCTTGATATGCACAGTGTTAGTGAAACGGGCTGTGTTGTCTAAGGTACTGATAATCAAACTGCTGGTGCGGGTGCAATCCTTCTCGAATTTAACCCCATGGAAGAGCAAACCATCGGTGATGCCGCTACCTGCAAATACAACATTCTCCCCTGAAGCTAATTCATCCGCTTCATAAACCTTATCCACATCGGTTATTCCCATTTCATTTAAACGAGCAATATTGCCTTCCCTTGTGTAGTCGGCCCACTCACTAGTTTGAGCCACGGCGGGGTCGTAAACCAGCTGGCCTTGGAAGTGAGCTCCAAGGGCCCTCAGGGCAGCAGCTGAAATCACACCTTCGGGGGCTGCACCAATGCCCATAAGGCAATGGGTGCCTGTGCCAGCAAATCCACAGGCAATTGCCGCTTGCACATCGCCATCGGAGATTGGTTGCACCCTTGCTCCTGTAGTTCTGATTTCAGCGATTAGATCCTTGTGGCGGGCACGATCCATCACAACAATTACCAGTTCGCTGGCAGCAAGACCCAGGCACTGGCTAAGAATTGCAATGTTTTCTGTGGCCGACTTGCGGATATCAACTTTTCCTTTTGCAGCGGGGGGAGCCGCCAGTTTCTTCATATAAAAATCTGGGGCATTAAATAAACCGCCACGGTCTGAGGCGGCAAGAACCGCCATGGATCCCCTCTGGCTGTTTGCGCAAAGGTTTGTGCCCTCGCATGGGTCTACGGCGAAGTCGACGCCTGGACCCGTGCCAGTGCCCACCTCCTCACCGATGTAGAGCATGGGGGCCTCGTCCCGCTCACCTTCACCAATAACGATTCGGCCTTGCATGTTGATTAAACCCATGCGCTTGCGCATGGCCTCAACAGCAGCGGCATCCGCCTCATTTTTCAGGCCCATACCTGTGAGTTCGGCGGAGGCGATGGCGGCCTGCTCGACTACCTCGAGAATTTCCTGGATAAGGGTGCGGTCCAAGGGGGCTGGGGCAAAGAACGGTTTGCTGGCTCCTTTGAGGGAAGCAAAGCGCCGTTGACTGTATCAGCGTTGGTCGCCGCGGTGCTCCGTACAATTTGGTAACCACCGGCCCTCCCATGACCGAAAAATCCCTTGTGATTGCCCCATCGATCCTTTCCGCAGACTTTTCAAGGCTTGGCGATGATGTGAGGGCAGTGGATCAAGCCGGTGCTGATTGGATCCACGTTGATGTGATGGACGGCCGTTTTGTGCCAAACATCACCATCGGTCCCCTGGTGGTTGAGGCCCTGCGCCCCGTAACCAGCAAGCCACTGGATGTGCATTTGATGATTGTTGAACCAGAAAAATTCGTAGCCGATTTTGCAAAGGCAGGCGCTAACCACATTTATGTACAAGTTGAAGCCTGTCCCCATCTCCACCGCAACCTTGGCCAAATTCGCGATTTGGGTTGTAAAGCAGGCGCAGTACTTAATCCCAGCACTCCTTTAAGCAGCCTTGAATATTGCCTGGAACTCTGTGATTTAGTGCTTTTAATGAGTGTTAACCCTGGGTTTGGCGGCCAAAGTTTTATCCCATCTGCCGTGGATAAAGTGCGAAACCTGAGGCGTATGTGCGATGAGAGGGGCCTCGATCCTTGGATTGAAGTAGATGGTGGCATCAAGGCAAACAATGCCTGGCAAGTAATCGAAGCAGGTGCCAATGCCCTGGTGGCAGGCTCAGCCGTTTTCAATACAGATAATTACGCAGAGGCAATCAGCAACATTAGGAATAGTCGTCGCCCAGGCACTTAAACCGCGCTACGCGCTATAATATATTGTTCTTAAAAGGCAGCTTAGCAAAGAATGTTTTTCAAAAAATTCATAGATTTATCAACCTCTTTAATCTCTAGTTTATCTGGCGAAAAATTCCCGCCAGATAAATTTAAATACTCAGAGGAAAAGCGCAAACTTGATTTAATTGGTAATAACAGCGACATATTTAATTATTATTATAACAATAATTTCTGGGGAGACAGTGAAAGCGTATCGGGACCGGGTTCAACCTTGGCTTACACGGAAAACCTGAGGGCCGAGCTTCCAAAATTAGTAGAGGAGCTTGAAGTTACTAGCATCCTAGATTCCCCCTGCGGCGATTACAACTGGTTTAGGATGATTGAATGGAATGGTGAAATAACCTATGTTGGTGGTGACATAGTTGAATCACTAGTTAGCCGCAATCAGCAGCTTTATGGCTCAGAAAAAAGAAACTTCGTTTGTTTGGATATAATTAATGACAAATTACCCGATGTTGACATTTGGCTCTGCAGGGATTGCTTATTTCATCTTTCCAATACAGATATTGCGATCGTTCTAAAGAACTTTTTACGGAGTAATATTAAATATTTACTAACTTCAACCTACCCGAGATCCAAGAAGAGCATTGATATTCCAAGCGGCTCATTCCGTTTGCTTAATCTTGAGATCAGTCCCTTTAATTTGGGCAAACCTCTTAAGGTGATTGATGATTTTATTGAAGGCTTCCCCGAACGCCAGCTTGGACTATGGGAACGTCACAAAATCATCGAAGCACTGGCCAAAAACAAAGACTATCAAGACCTGCTTACTAGAGCCAACTAACTATCAAAAAACCAACCATAACTATGTAAACCGATGCCAAGTAAATTAACACCTATATAACAAACTGTTATTACAACAAGACCTCCCATAGCTAACCAGGCGGGTTTTCGCCCCTGCCAACCGCGGGTTAAACGAGTATGCAGATAAGCCGCGTATACAAGCCAACAAATTAAAGCCCAGGTTTCCTTTGGATCCCAACTCCACCAACTTCCCCATGCTTCATTCGCCCATACAGCACCACTGATGATTCCCACTGTTAAAAGCAGAAAACCAACTGTAATTGTTCGATAACTAAGGTTATCAAGTCTTTCACCAAGGCCAAAGTAGCTGCCTTGTAATAAAATGGATTCACCTTGATTAAGGTGTGCTTTTTGATAGCCCCCACTGCCAATTGAGCTACTTCGTAGTTCTAGCACTTTACTGGGTTCAGTTATCAGCACGGCAACAGATAAAAGCGAGCCAACTAATAATGCTGCATAACTCATCATTATTACGCTCACATGCATAACCAACCAACTGGAACGTAGCGCCGGCACCAGTGGAGCAGCATTTTTAAGGGTTTCTGGCAAGGCAAAACTTGCAAAAGCAACACAAACCAATGCCATTGGCGTGGTGGCAGCGGGTACGAGCCCTGAAGGCCAACTGCGTTCCACCAATAACTGCGTAAGGGTGCAGCCCCAAGCGAGGAAACAAAGGGATTCATACAGGTTGCTGATGGGGAAATGGCCTGAGTCGAGCCATCGCCACAAAAGCTGGGTGGTTAAAAGAAGATTTGCAGCCACCACCAAGCCCCGTACCAGTTTTGCCGTAGGGGCCTGAGGGCTACCGTTGAGGCCCCAGAAGGCAAGGGGCAGAGCTAGTAACAGGGAACCAAAGGCCAGAAGCCCCAGCAAAAGCACAGGATCAAGCAAGGGATTATTCAAGAACACACCTCAGGTTTAATACAGCACGGATGGAAAGGGTGGGTGGATTCCTAGCGACTTGCCTGCCTGAGCAGGCATCCACCACCAATAAGCCCGATAAACACAGGCGACCAAGCAGACAGAACTGGTGAAAGGGTACCTTTTACTCCCAAGGAACTAAAAACAAAAGCAAGTAGATAGTAAAGGAATATCAATAGAACACTTATGCCAAAACCCTGGCTGCGGCTTGTGCGGCCATTGGGCCTGGCACCCAAACTGGCACCTATCAAGCCAAAGACTAAACAAATGGCAGGGAAAGAAAATTTTTCTTGAATGCGAACCTTTAACTTGCGAACCTCCTTACGGTCTCCGGCCTGCTCCAAGATCCGCAATCCCTCTCGAGCTTGAGCAACGGTCATATTATTTGCATCCCTTGGCAGTTCAGCTAGATCTAATGGGCCCTCACCAAGGGGGTAAAAATAACTATCAAATTCAGCTGTGGTATTCATTCCACCATCCTCTGAAATATTTATAACGCTGCCCTGAAGAAATTCCCAATTGCCCGATTTTTCGTCATATCTAGCCTGCTTTGCCCTGAGCATCTGCCTACTATTTGGCCTGGAAAAATCTAGTAAAGTAACGTCAACCATAGCGCCATTGAAATAACTCCTAGCGTAAAACAAGTGCACTAAACGTTCTTTCTGCTCAGCTGGTCCGCCAATAACTTTTCCATAGCGAGGGTAAATAATATTTTCACCCTTTTCTGAATCAATACTTCTGCCAAGGGCCTTATGGAGGGTTACATAACCTGCCCTGTTGGCTGGGGGGACAATAAAATCATTAAACATAAAGGTAAGGCCACTCATTAAAGCAGCCAATAATATTGCTGGAACAACAAATCTCACCGTTGAAACACCGATGCTGCGCAGAGCTGTGAGCTCACTGCCACCAGACAAACGGCTGTAGGCAAGCAGTGTGGCCATTAAGGTGGCCATGGGAAAGGAGAGAACTAGAAAACCAGGCAGTTTTAAAAATAGAACTTGAGTTGCTATTGCAACTGACAACCCCGATTCAGCAACCTTACGAACAAGTTCAAAAACCACGCCAACCGATAGGGTAACGGCTGTAAATGCTGCAATACCAAACAGTAGGGGACCCAGCAATTCAGATAACAACCAACGATCCATCAACGGAACCTGGCGCCAGTAGCGATTAACAAATGTAAAAAAGCTATTCATAATCTAAAGTCCTCACCAAGATAATGCTTCTGAACCAAGGGGTTATTTGCCACCTCATGGGCAGTACCTGATGCAAGAATTGTGCCATCGGCAAGGATATAAGCACGATCTGTAATTGATAATGTTTCGCGTACATTATGATCAGTGATCAACATGGCAACCCCCCGTTTACGTAGGGAGAGAATCAGTTGCTGAAGATCATGAACTGCCAATGGATCTACGCCAGCAAACGGTTCATCAAGCAATAAAAACCTTGGTCCGTTAGTTCCAACGGCTAAAGCCCTAGCCACCTCAGTGCGCCTGCGTTCACCTCCCGATAATTGAAATCCCTTTCGTGTGCAAAACCGCTCCAGTTGAAAATCAGAGATCAAGGTTTGAAGTCTTTGGCGATGGGCCTCAACTGGAACACCACTTTGCTGCATGGCAAGCAAGAGGTTATCTCGAACGCTTAAATTACGAAATACACTTGCTTCCTGGGCTAGGTATCCAATACCTTTGCGGGCTCTTTGCGGCATAGATAGATGTTTTATTGATACCTGATCCAGCAATACATCACCTTGATCGGGTTGCAGCATGCCGGTAACAAGATTAAAAGTTGTTGTTTTACCGGCACCATTTGGGCCAAGCAAACCAACAACCTCCCCTGGGGCTAGATCAACAGAAACTCCCTTTACAACAGGTCGTCCAGAGAAGCTAAGCGCAACATTTTGGAGTGATAAACTCATGGTGTCGGAGCATTTGCTTGTTTGCGATCGATTCGTATCCAACTCTTCACTTGTTCCCCAGCAGCTGGATCAGCAATGAGGCGGTCAGATGTTACTAAATAAACAACACGTTGAGCCCTGAGGCGATTGCCACCTTCTTGAACAACGTCAACATCGCCGCTTAAAACAATTCTCCCCTCTTTTGTGTAGTATTGAGCTTGGCGAGATGTGGCTATAAGTTTTTTTTCTGGATAGGTAACTTTAACATTACCAGTTGCCGTAACCACACCTGTTGTGTTGTCGGCTTGCTGCAAATCCGATTCAACTGTTATCAGAGGAGAGCATTTAACGTTATTTCCAGTTCCAATAAAACCTAAAATTGCAATGGCAAAGAAAATAACTGCTTTATAATATTGTGATTTTTTATCAGTTTTAATGTGGTTTGGGAGCATAGATCTACACCTCAATTGAAATTAGCGGGAAAGATATCTCTTGTGGTTTATCAGGTTTCATGCCATGGGAATGGTTTGAATCCTTCAGTTTTGTTTGGAGCAATTTAAGAATTTCCTGGCAGGGCTCTAAAAACTCGACTTCCTTAAAACCAATGGGAGATATTTCGGCCCTGCGCATGCGACTGATTCCCTCCGCCAAAAGCAGAAGGGATCCGTTTAAATTGCCCGTTGAGTGGTGATGCATCGCTACAGATATTTGAACCATGCCATGAATCCAACGTCGCTTTGGCTCATCGCACTCGTGCCACAGGTCCTCAAATAAATCATGGGCTTCGTAAAAGTTCCCAGAATTAAAGCTTTGAATGCCACTGTAAAAACGTGGATCTAAAAATGGATCCACAGGGCCTAGCGCTTTGCTCCTTTTTTAGACGGTAATTTGCGCAAGCGGATTGATTCCGGTGTTACCTCTAGCATTTCGTCTGGTCCGATGTACTCCAAAGCCCGCTCAAGGGTCATCTGGATAGGTGCTTGTAGGGCGTCAAGCTCCTCTGCACCAGCTGATCTGATGTTTGTTAATTGTTTAGCCTTACAAATATTTAGTTCCAGATCCTGGGGGCGACTGTTTTCACCAACAATCATTCCCTTGTAAACCTTAGTGCCGGGAGTGATAAAGAATTGCCCCCTGTCTTCGGCACTTTTCAATGCATAAAACGTAGCAGTACCCTCTTCAAATGAAATCAATACTCCGTTACGGCGAGTATCTAGATCTCCCTGCATTCTGCGGTATTCAAGGAAGGAATGACTCATGATTCCTTCACCCCTTGTAGCACGAATAAAATCACCGCGGAAACCGATTAAACCCCTTGAAGGAACAACAAATTCCAGTTGAGTGCGGTTGTCTATGCCAGTTTCCATATTTTGCATCTCACCCTTGCGTACACCAAGTTTTTCAATACAGTTACCAACCGACTCCTCAGGAATATCCAAAACCAATGTTTCAAAAGGTTCGCATGGGCTGCCATCAATCGTTCTAAATATCACCTGTGGCTGGGATACCTGGAATTCGTAGCCTTCCCTTCGCATCGTTTCAATCAAGATGCCTAGGTGTAATTCGCCTCTACCACAAACAGAAAAGCGATCGGGAGAGTCTGTGTCTTCAACCCTTAGGGCCACATTTGTAAGAAGCTCTTTCTGGAGACGATCTCGCAACTGGCGACTGGTAACAAACTTGCCTTCTTTACCAGCAAATGGTGAATCATTTACGCAAAATGTCATTTGCAGGGTGGGTTCATCCACCTTGATCAATGGCAGAGCTTCTGGATTGTCTGGACAGGCAACTGTTTCACCGATATTTACTTCGTCAAAGCCGGAAATTGCAACCAAATCGCCAGCAAAAGCTTCTTGTATTTCTACTCTTTGCAAGCCTTGGAAACCTAGTAATTTGCTAATGCGAGCCTTTTTAGTTGTGCCGTCATCTTTTAATAAAGCTGCTATTTGGCCATTTTTGATGCTGCCATTATGAATTTTACCAATGATTATTCTGCCAAGGAAATCAGAATAATCAAGGGTTGTTACCTGCAACTGAAGCGGTTTTTCTGGATCGCCAACGGGAGGGGGAACATGGCGGAGAATTGCTTCAAATAATGGCACCATATTTTCGCTTTCAGTTTTCATATCAGGCTTGGCAAATCCGCCTAGTCCGCTACCAAATAAATAGGTGAAATCACACTGATCATCATCGGCACCCAGCTCGATAAAAAGATCAAGAACTTTGCTAACAGCGATTTCTGGATCAGCCCTTGGTCTATCAATCTTATTAACAAATACGATGGGCCTCAGACCTTTTTCAAGTGCTTTTTTAAGCACAAAACGTGTTTGCGGCATCGGGCCTTCGTTTGCATCTACGATCAGCAAACAACCATCAACCATTCCAAGAACCCGCTCAACTTCACCACCGAAGTCGGCGTGGCCAGGGGTATCAACAATATTGATTCTGGTGTTGTCGTAATCAACAGCTGTGTTCTTAGAAAGGATTGTAATTCCTCTCTCCCGCTCAAGGTCGTTTGAATCCAGCACGCAGGTTGGTACAAGTTCACCCTCGCGGAAGGTTCCGGACTGCTTCAGGAGCGCGTCCACAAGTGTGGTTTTGCCGTGGTCAACGTGGGCGATGATCGCAATATTGCGAATCGCGGCGCGCTTGGTGCTGGCGCTCATCTGGTAAAGGGTTCTAACGGATCACCAGCCGCAGCTTGCGACAGGGCTTGGCGGTTGCGACTATACCCCCCGCCGTTCATATTGCTTAGCCGCCTCAAAACGCCTCAAGGCTTCCGCAGAGCCTTCAAAGCGCCAATGCCATGGTTCATAGCTAACCCCTTGGCGATTTCCCCTTGGAAAGGAGAGTTGAAAGTGAAATCGATGGGCATTGCTTTGAAGCCAATAAAAAGCAGGGGTAGCTTCGAAATCTTCTTGCAAGTTTGCCTGGGGGGTTGCTGCATCTCCCAGATCTAGGGCAAATCCTGTGCTGTGCTCTGAATATCCAGGTGGAGCACTCACCTTCGCCCTGGCCTCAGCGGTTTGATTTCGCTCCGATTTAACATCAAAAAACAGCTGTTTTTGGGTGTTAACTGATCTGTAACCACTGATCAAGCGCAGTTCAACGCCATCGGCCGCCGCAGCAGCACGCATTTGTTCATAGGCATTAGCAGCTTCAACATGAAGGGCTAGCCCTGGGGAAACCTCCACGAGCTCGCTGCTGAAGGCTTGGGGATAGGGGAAATGGCCCAGCAGGCGACCGAATTGATCAGGCCTTACATCGATGCCGGCCACGGGGGGAGGGCCCCAAAACCGTTGCATCAGTTGATCCTGCACAAGAAATAAAACCGCCAAACCCGTTCCAAGGGCAAGTGCAGTACTAAGTACAACGGGTCCAATGGGCAGTTCCCGGCTTTTAGGGCGGCGACCAACTCTGCGCGCTAATGGAACGTCCTCTCGGATGCGTGGCATTCCGCCTTGCTTAGGAAATCCCAAAGATCGTAGTGCTGAACTCAGATTTAGCCAGCGGTGCCAGTTGCTGCAGTGTTAGCTTTTTAAGAACATCAATCCCGCTTGTCGGGTTTAAGGAATGGTGCGAGTTGCAGTTGTAGGTGGCGGCCCCAGTGGCTCCTGTGCAGCAGAGGTGTTAGCGAAGGCAGGGATAAAAACCTGGATTTTTGAGCGCAAGCTGAATAATGCCAAACCATGCGGCGGTGCGATCCCCCTATGCATGGTGGAGGAGTTTGACCTGCCCGAATCGATTATCGACCGGAAGGTGCGCAATATGAAAATGATTTCACCATCTAACCGCGAAGTTGATATTAATCTAGATAATAAAGATGAGTATATTGGCATGTGCCGCAGAGAGGTTATGGATGCCTATCTGCGCGAAAGGGCGGCTGGTTGTGGCGCTCAACTAATCAATGGACTGGTAACTAAAATTGATACAGGTGATAAGCGTCAGGGTCCGTACACACTCCACTATTCCGACTACAGCGAAGGAGATGCCACTGGAACCGCTTGCACAATTGAGGTGGATGTAATCATTGGTGCAGATGGGGCTAACAGCCGTGTTGCCAAAGCAATGGATGCTGGCGATTACAATGTTGCGATTGCTTTCCAAGAGCGCATTAAATTACCCGCGGAGGAAATGAAATATTATGAGAATTTGGCTGAAATGTATGTGGGAACAGATGTTTCACCAGACTTTTATGCTTGGGTATTTCCAAAATATGACCATGTTGCAGTTGGTACAGGAACTATGCAGCAGAATCAAAGCTTGATTAAAAGTTTGCAACGGGGTATCCGTGAAAGAGCAAAGAAGAGACTTTTAAATGGTGAAGTTATCAAAGTTGAAGCCCATCCAATTCCCGAACATCCAAGGCCCCGTAGGGTTGTGGGTCGCATGGCACTAGTGGGTGATGCGGCTGGTTACGTTACCAAAAGTTCTGGAGAGGGAATCTATTTTGCAGCTAAAAGCGGCAGGATGTGCGCTGAGGAAATTGTTCAAGCATCCCTTGCTGGTAGCCGCATACCCTCTGAAAAAGATTTAAAACAGTACTTAAAAAAATGGGATCGTAAATACGGAGCAACCTACAAAGTTTTAGAATTACTTCAAAATATATTTTATAGAAATGATGCAGCTAGAGAGGCATTTGTTGAAATGTGTGATGACAAAGATGTACAGCGCCTAACTTTTGATAGCTATCTATATAAAAGGGTGGTTATGATGAATCCCTGGCAACAATTAAAATTGACATTTTTAACCATCGGCGCTGTATTACGGGGTAACGCCCTAGCCCCAAACATTTATCTACCTGTGGACAGCGCCGTACGGACAGATCTTGAAGCCACGGAGATGCTCCGCACTGGAGCAATTAAAGGTGGCATAAAAAGCTAACCATTTAAGCTGCTGAAGTCTGCCAATATATTCGACTGGTTTTTAAGAACGGCCAACATATTTAATCTGTTTTTGCGCAATTCAAGGTTGTCAACCATTACCATAACACTATTTTCTCCATCAAAAAACTCTGCCAAAATAGTTGAACTTGAAGTTAGCATTTTTGCAAGCTCTGGGTATAATTCAGGCCCCCTTAGACATAGCTTCTCTAGTTTCTCTAACACAATAAACATCTCTTTCTCACTAGTTGCTTGAAATAAATTGCTATCCACAACAGATTTCGGGCTGATGGCAAGGGGGCCCAGTTCAGCTTTAACAGCCAATTTGGCCGCCCTCTGCACCACCTGTTGCAGCGGAAGCAAGCTTCCATTATTGCGCATTTTTATTAACAACTCAGACCTTATCTTTGCATCAGCAGGATCCCTAAGTAGCTGTTCATTTGAAACATTAACTCCTGCCACAGCCTGGGCAATATCCACTGGGCACCCCTGATCAGCAAGCATACTTAGCAATCGCTGCTTGAAAAACTCAGAGAGATCTTTTGCAAGGCATTCCGATTGAATTTCCAGGGCAGGAAATATTTTTTGCCAATTAGTGCTAAATATTTTAAGCATCTCAATTAAATCTAAACACCAACCTTTATTCCAAAGTAATAGTAAAATCCCATTACCGGCCCTTCGTAAGCCATAGGGATCCGATGAACCACTTGGTCTTTCGCCCTTTGCGTAGATACTCAGCAAAAGTTCTAATCTCTCTGCTAAAGCTAATATCGTACCTGCTGTTGTTTTTGGTAGTTCGTCATCAGCCCCCCTTGGTAAATAATGCTCGTATACCGCAAGGGCAACATTTTTTGATTCACCTTCTTTAAATAAATATTTTGATCCCATCAACCCTTGCAGCTCTGGAAATTCACCTACAATTTGACTAACTAAATCATTTTTACAAAAATGAGCAGCCCTTAGGGCATGCTCTGCATCGGGTTTGGAAATATTCTTGATTAGCTGAGTAAGTTGGCCTACGCACCATTCAAGCCTTTCCGTGCGGTTGAGCAAGCTGCCAAGGCCATCGGCAAAACTAACTCGAGCCAGTTGGTTTCGCCGTTCACTACATGTTGTTGAACAATCTGCATTAATAAAAAATTCAGCGTCGGCCAAGCGAGCCTTCAATACCTTTTCATTGCCATGTTGCACTTGGCTTACGGCTGATTGCAAAGCATTGCTGACGCATAGAAATGTTGGCAATAAATAATTATTTGCGCTTAGATCCAAGGGATCCAGCTCTATATCTTTAAAATATAAGGGAATATAACGCTGGTGGCTCCGCATTACCGTACTCAATAGTTCTGCCGGTAATTTCAAGAAATGGTTTGGTACTAACCCTTTAATCAATAAGGGTGCCTCCACTAAATCAGTAAGCTCTTCTAACAATTCATTAGGTAAATCTGGCCTTGCCTGCAATGAGCTAGCCGCTTCAGCAACAGCGTTTTTTATCAAGGCAGCCCGGTTAGCTCGATTAACAACAATTCCAGCAGCGGCTAACTGCTGCTGGTAATCAGATGCCTTCTCGATTAGCACCTCCTGACTGAACAAACGATGGCCCCGGCTCCTGTTGCCAGCTTTTACAACCGGGTCTGTTCCCCCTAGAACCACATCAAGAATCTGGCTATCAAGCATTGCCACCAACCAGCGCACAGGCCTGGAAAAGCGGTTGTCGCCACTGCCCCAACGCATAAATCGTTTTCCTTGCAGCGCTGCAATCCAAATTGGAATTGCACGAATCAGCACTAATTCACTGGAGCTGCCAGGTTCAACAACTTTTGCAAAAACGAAAGGCCCCTTTGCTGTTTCCCTCAATTCGAGGGCATCGGCGCCTAGACCGCAACGCCTGGCAAAGCCAAGGGCCGCTTCTGTTGGTACGCCGTTTCTAAAGGCTTGATTAGCCGGTGGTCCCTTGCGCTCCTCAATCCGTTCCGGTCCTTGTAGTTCAAGTTCCTCAACCCATACAGCTAAGCGCCTTGGGCTGCTGGTGCCGTGGATTGCGCCATGGCCTAGGCGGTGCTCCTTCAGTTCCGCTTGAACCAGCTGCAATAACTGTGGAATGGCTAAACGGGCGAAATCAGCGGGCAGTTCCTCTGTGCCGATTTCAAGCAGAAAAGTGGACAACTTCAATCGGCTTCTGGCTCAACTTTATGAATTGATCGAGCCCGGTTGATTATGGTCGTTAGTAAGACGTTGATCAGGAGCCTCTGCCAGCCTGTGACCATTGCCTCAAATCATTTGGCTTCTAAGGAACCCAGCAAATTCGAGCAGTTGAAGGCCAGCAGCAATTATCTGCGCGAGCCCCTAGCGAGCGAATTGGAAAATGATTTGCCTTTCTTCACCGAAGGCGCTGTGCAGATCCTTAAATTCCACGGCTCTTACCAACAAGACAACCGCGATAACCGTTTAAAAGGGCAGGCAAAGGATTGGGGCATGATGCTGCGGCTGCGCAGCCCTGGGGGCAGGGTGCCTGCCCAGCTATTCCTTGCCTTGGATGAGCTAGCCAATCGGTTTGGCAACGGCAGCATGCGGGTAACTACCCGTCAGGCTTTTCAGCTCCATGGCATTCCTAAGCAGGATCTGCGCACGGTGCTAGCAACCATCGTTAAAAACTTGGGTTCAACCCTTGCAGCCTGTGGAGACATCAATCGGAATGTGATGGCGCCGGCAGCTCCCTATGAGGGTTTGGGTTACCCAGTGGCCAGGCGTTTAGCTGATGACATCGCAGATCTGCTGGCGCCAAAAGCAGCTGCAGGTGCTTACTTGGAGCTATGGGTAGACGGCGAAAAACGCTACAAAATTCGGCCTTCAATCGCCTGCAGCAAGGTGCGCAAACGTCAGCAGGATGCCAACCTCAGCAGTGGCGATCCAGCTGAACCGCTTTACGGCTCCACCTACATGCCCCGTAAGTTCAAAGTTGGCGTAACAGTGCCAGGAGATAATTCGATCGATCTGTTAACTCAAGATCTCGGCTTGGTTGCTTTTACCGACAGGGCAGGAAAATTGCGGGGCTGCAATGTTTACGTAGGTGGGGGCATGGGCAGAACCCATAACAAGGAGGAAACCTTCGCTCGCACCGCAGATTGTTTGGGATACGTAAAAGGTTCGAAAATACTTGATTTAGTTCAAGCCGTTGTTGCTCTACAAAGGGACAATGGCGATCGTGAGCAACGGCGCCATGGCCGCATGAAATATTTGATTCATGATCGCGGCATTGATTGGTTTCGCCAAGAGTTAGATAAATATTTTCCCGCCGGTGTTAGCGCAGCATTAAAAGAACCAAAACCAGTTCTTGAAGATTACTTAGGCTGGCATCAACAGGGCGATGGGCGCTGGTTTGTTGGCTTGCCACTTCTTTGTGGCCGCCTCGATGGCGAACGCAAGCTCGGCCTGAGGCGTCTCGTTGAACGTTATCAACCTGAAATTAGACTTACTGCAAATCAGGATTTATTGCTTTGCAACATTGGTCGAAATCAACGCCAGGAAGTTGCTGAAGAATTAGCAGCTATCGGTTGGGCAGATCCAAGCGAAACAAGCTTGCTCGCCCGCCACGCCATCGCCTGCCCGGCATTACCCACCTGTGGACTTGCCATAACTGAATCGGAACGGGTTTTACCAGATGTATTGGCGCGGCTAGAAGCCCTACTCAAGGCTGAAGCAATCAGCACTCCAATTTTAGTGCGCATGACAGGTTGTCCCAATGGTTGTGCTCGGCCTTATATGGCGGAACTTGCTCTTGTTGGTAGTGCTGTTGATCAATATCAGCTGTGGCTTGGTGGTAACCCTGGCCTCACTAGATTGGCGGAACCAATTCTAGAAAAACTACCCCTAGATCAATTAGAAGCAACACTCTTACCGTTGGTGCGTCATTGGCGCGATAACGGAATTAAGCGTAGTTTTGGAGACTATTGCAACTCATTGGATCCAGATTTACTCCGTAATTTGCTTCATGGGCAAGGGGCTGCGGCATAGATGGCCCGAGGCTTGCCGCAATACCAGGCCCACATCTGATCGCCATAGCTGAAATGCCACCATTCGTGGGGATGTTGGCAAAAACCAACCCTTGCCATTGCCCTAGCTAATAGTTGACGATTGCTGTGCCATTGATATTCCTTTGTGCCAGCAGCAGCTGAGCAGAAATGGTTTGGTTGTGCAATGGCACCAGTGGAATCGATTGGTCCGCCCATTTCCAATGGTTCAGCATCGGGGCCTGCTAAACACAGATCAACAGCTGACCCTGTGCTGTGGGGTGGAGGTGTAAGCGGATCAGAACTCGGTGGTGCCCAAAGGGCATCCACCGCGGCTGGATCTGAACCCGGCTGTGCAAGACTCCACTCAACCATGTATTTCTGCACAGCAATAGGTCGCCAGGCATCAAAAATCAAAAGCCTGCAGGGCAGAAGCGTTTGGGCCTTGAGTAAACGCAGCAGCACCGCTTGTCTAAGTTGAAAAGGGCTTGTTCCCGCTGGATATGGGGCACCCAAAACGGCATAGGGATGGGGGTTCCAACGAAATAAACTCGATGGCAGTGAAACGAGCGGTTCGCCGCAATCGCGGATCTCAATCGTTTGCCACGGTCGCTGCATTGGCTTAAAAAAATTAATTTAATGCGGCGGCGTTAGCAAATTTGAGCTTTTGCAAAGCTAGGGCCGCTGCCAACTCTTGATGCTGGCTTAGGAGCGGATCGTTAGCCAAGATTGCATGCGCCACATCCCGGGCCTCTTCCAGCACACTGCCATCATCGCTAAGGCTTGCTAAGGCAAGATCGGGCAATCCTGATTGTTGGGTGCCCAGCACCTGGCCTGGCCCCCGCAAGCGAAGGTCAACTTCAGCAATTTCAAAACCATCCAAACTGCGGGCCAAAACATCAAGGCGCTGTTTAGCTACGGCTGAATTGCTGTTGTTGATCAAAATGCAATGGGAGGCTGCAGCACCCCTGCCAACCCTGCCCCGCAATTGATGCATTTGAGCCAAGCCAAACCGCTCTGCGTGTTCAATAACCATTACGGTGGCATTTGGTACATCCACACCAACCTCAACAACTGTTGTGGAGATCAACACCTGGCTTAAACCACTGGCAAATTCATCAATTGCCGCCTTTTTGTCGGCGCTGCTCATCCTGCCATGCAATAGTCCTAGCTTTAAATCAGGAAATACTTCAATTGCCAATCGCTGATGTTCCTCAACAGCAGATCGCAGATCAATTTTTTCTGATTCATCAACTAATGGAAGCACCACATAGGCTTGATGGCCGGCGGCAACTTGATCCCTGATAATTTGCTCAGCAACTTGGCGTTCCTGATTATTTATTACTTGGGTGTGAATTGGTTTACGACCTGGTGGCAGTCCGTCAATCTGACTCACATCAAGATCTCCATGCACACTCAAAGCAAGGGTTCGGGGGATTGGGGTAGCAGTCATTGTTAGCAAATGAGGTTGCATACCTTTATTTAAAAGTTTATTGCGTTGGGCCACACCAAAGCGATGCTGTTCATCAACAACCACTAGCCCTAAACTGGCGAAGCCAACGGGGTCTTCAATCAAGGCATGGGTGCCAACTAAGAATTGCAATTGTCCATTAGCTAGATCTTGTAAAAGTGCCCGCCTTCTCGGTGCCGGCGTGGATCCTGTGAGCAACCCAACTGTTACATGCAATTGGGGCATCCAACTACAGAGTTTTTCATAGTGTTGTTGAGCGAGAACCTCGGTTGGCGCCATCAAGGCCCCCTGATGGCCAGCATCAATGGCACAGAGAATTGCTGCCACTGCAACAACGGTTTTGCCACTGCCCACATCCCCCTGCAATAGGCGGGCCATCGGCTGGCGCTTTGCCATATCAACTCTGATCTCCTGAAGAACCCGAGCTTGGGCATCAGTGAAATGAAAGGGTAAAAGTTTTTGAAAATCTTTCAATCGCTCTGCTTTTGTATCAGCCTCTAATACCGGTGCATTTTTTTGGCGTAGTTGGATACGACGTAGGCCAAGGGCTAATTGCAACAATAAAAATTCGTCAAATACTAGGCGACGTCTACTTGCATCCAAAAGATCACGAGAATCCGGTTGATGTATTTGCTCAAGTGCCTTGCTTAAATCAATTAGTTTTAGAGTTTCACGCCAGTGGCATGGCAGTGGATCCTTGATTTTATTTATTACAGGCAATATTATATTTATAGCACCCCGCAATCGTTCAGCAATCAAACCCTCGCCAAGGGAGTAAACTGGTAGCAATCTACCAATCTGGCGAGATTGAAGTTGTGAATTGGGAGATTCTAAAACCTCAAGCAGAGGATCTTGTAAGCTCAAGCCAAACCTACTTTCCTTAACAAGGCCACTGGCCGCTAATTTTGCCCCAACTGGATAAATTCGCATCTGTTGATGCAACCAGGCGGAACTTGTAAAACGGCGTCCGGCCATAAATTTACTTATTTTCAACCGCCCACTTTGATCCTGAAGCTGCAAATCAATAATAGCTAAGTTTGAATTTTTTGGGCTAACAAATGCATGGCAGCGTTTAATTGTTGCCACCACTGTGGCGGTAGCTCCGGCCTGAAGAGAATTTATAGGCATTAATTGGGAATAGTCAACGTAGTCCCTGGGATAATGATAAAGTAAATCCTTAACAAGAAATAGATTTATTTTAGCAAGCTGGGCAGCTAATTTAGCTCCAACAGAATCAATCTGAGCCAATGGTGTTTCGAGTGTAAATTTTATATTTTTAGCTGAATTTACATCTGTCAACCGTTCAATTGGCGCAAGCGCTAATCTAGGGGAACCAGGGGCTTGCTTGGGCTCAAGTGATTTACGTAATTGATATAAATGTCGACGTAAATCAATTACTATTCTCTTTCTTTGCTCAACCTGCAATGCGTCATATTTAGAGTATAATTTCGCAAATTTATCTAACTCGTCGAGCTGATGGGTTGATAGGCCATGGGGAGGTTTGCGGCAGGATGATTCAATAAATTGATTAAATCTTGAATGTTTTCCAATTACATTTGAAAAGCTATTATCCGCTTCAATAGCTAAACTTAGCTGTAAACGAGCTAACCATTGCTCCAATTCCGGAGGAAACGGATCAACCCTCAAGGGATTTGAACCTAGTTTTGACGGTTGTCTTCCATCCACTGCTGTTCAGCCTTGCGTATGGCCAGCTGCTGATGCAAATGCTGGGATCTTCTTGCCATTCTGAGCAAATTGGTTCTGATTTGGTTGATCCGAGCCCGAATTGTTCGCAGGGTTGGATGAAGGTACTCCATATCACTGCTGCGCAGGAGTACGCCATGGAGTGCAATTTCTGAATCTTCGCCAAGGGGATAGGGCAAACGAACTGCCAATAAATTTGCTGGTGCCGATAGGGCATCGGCCCCACCCTCTACAACAGCATCGAGCAGGGCGATTGGTAAAACCTGGTTACCCATGCCATGGCGAAATAGTTCAACATTCAAGGCATTACTAAGATTTCGCAACCTGCGGGTTAGTGCGTAGTCCCAAGCCAAGAGCCAATTGTGCAGGCCAACTGGATCATTTGGCATTGGGAATGGTTGCTTGATGCCTTTTGCAGCCCTAAGGGAGCTGATTTCAAAAATTTGCCTTAGGGCATCGATTGCTGCTGGGAACCCCCTGGGATCATCAATATTTTTTTGGCTGAAATCATTTGGATTGAATCCCTCCATAAGCGGAGCGAGCTCCATCGACAATGAAATTGAACCAGGTGGATCATTATATTCAGAACTTACTTCATCTAATTGTTGGGGTTCAGGATCATGCGCTTGCAATTTAATTGCTAAGTTCAATAGTTTTTCGTTGCTTAAAAATTCGAGGCACTTGCCACTCAGCCATTTGAGTCTTGCGCGCAAAACCGATCGTTCTTGATCGCTAAGGTTATTAAAAACCTCTGGATGATGCTTGGTTACCAATTGAAAAACAGCCTGCAAAGTTGCCGGCTCCAACTGAATCCGTAATATGGAAAGATATTTTTCAAGTAATGGGTAGATCACCAAGGCAGCTTTCTCTGCCTTAGCTTGAATCAAACCGAGTTGTTGGCGGGGTTCAGATGAGCCGCCAGATAAATCAATACTCAAACAGTCATGGCAGCTACTTCAGCTGCAAAATCACTCTTTTCAACAACAATCCCCTCGCCGAGGGTATAGCGCGTAAAGCGACGGACTTGTATATTTTCGCCAAGGGTTCCAGCAACTTGCTTAACCAACTCAGAAACTGTTAAAGAACTATCTTTTATGTAAGGTTGCTCCAGCAAAGCAAGTTCTTTTAAGCGTTTAGCCACTCTACCTTCAACAATTTTTGCCTTCATCGCCTCTGGTTTATTTCCTAAATCATCCCTGCCAGCCTCAATTGCAGATTCCCGCTCAGCCACTTCAGAGGGAATGTTTTCTGTACTAACAAATTCAACATTAGGGCATGCGGCAATTTGCATTGCCACATTGCGTACTAACTCTTGGAAAATTTCGCCCCTGGCCACGAAATCTGTTTCGCAATTCACCTCAACTAGTACGCCAACGCGGGCACCGGTGTGGATGTAGCTACCCACAGAACCCTCCGCAGCTGTGCGACCAACCTTCTTTTCTGCTGAGGAAATACCTTTCTGACGTAGCCATTCAGTGGCCTTTTGAAGGTCGCCATCGACCTCCTTTAACGCCTTTTTGCAATCCATCATTCCAGCGCCGGTTTGGTCGCGCAGTTCCTTAACAAGTTTTGCGGAAATCTCAGCCATGGGCGGCACTGGGGGACGGGGCGGATTGTAGGGGGAAAGGGGATGGAGGGCTATTAGCCCTCATCATCAGATTCAGCGCCTTGGTCATGGGCACCATGGCGACCTTCGTTGATGGCATCAGCCAAACGGCCCACCACTAGCTGAACGGAACGAATCGCGTCGTCGTTGCAAGGAATGGGCACATCACAGAGATCTGGGTCGCAATTGGTATCTAACATTGATACCAAGGGAATATCCAGTTTCTGGCACTCCAGAACAGCGTTATATTCGCGTTTTTGGTCTACGAGAACAACCACATCTGGAAGGCGCCGCATATTTTTTAACCCACCAAGATATTTTTGGAGACGATCCAACTCCCTACGGAGAACCGCTGCCTCCTTTTTAGGACGCATAGCTATCGCTCCAGAACTTTCCATGCGTTCTAGATCTTTTAGGCGATCTATTCTCGCCCTCATCGTGGTCCAGTTGGTGAGCATTCCCCCCAACCAACGCTGGTTCACATAGCTGGCGCCACAACGACCTGCCTCTTGGGCAATAACTTCAGCGGCTTGTTTTTTAGTGCCAACAAAAAGGAAGCGTTTGCCGGAACGAGCGGCGCTGCGGGTCCATTTGTAAGCGTTGTTCATGCAAACTGCCGTTTGCACAAGATCGATGATGTGAACGCCATTGCGGGCGCAATATATGTACCGCTGCATCTTGGGATTCCAGCGGCGGGTCTGGTGGCCAAAATGGGCACCAGCCTCCATCATCTCGGAGAGGGTTACAACTGCCATCGGTGGGGTTTCGGGTTGGCCACCACCCGCCAGGGAAGATCAACCGGAGGGTTGCTCTTCACCCGAAACGTGCGGGTGTGCGGAATGAAAGAACCTTTACAACTTACCAGCCTGCCTGCCTGGCCTCCCTAAACATTGCCCTCACGCCGATGCGGTTTAAGGGCAGCCTGAGCAATTCCATGGCTACGCCAGGGTGTCCCTGTTTGATCAATAGGGCTAGAAGCGGTTTAAGGCTGTTTTCGTTGAGCAGCCCGCCAAGGGTGAGCAGCTCCCAAAGCAAACGATGCAGGAAGGTGAACTGAATAATGAAACGAACCCTGCGGGTGGGGTGCTTACGGTAAAAAACCAAACCCATGCGAGCTCTTTCTTGCTCTTTTCTCACCAGCTCAGGCAGTTGATCGAGGCTTAACGGTGGATGCCAGTGGTAACCCACCGCCCCTGGGCAACGCACCAAAACAACACCCATGCGCCTCAGCCTTTCGCCCAATTCCAAATCTTCCCAGCCATAGAGCTGAAAGGCGGGATCAAAAAGACCAGAACGCTGCAAAAGGGAGCGATCAATCGCCACATTACCGGTGGCGAAATAGGCCCAAGACAGATCGCTCAGCTTGTGGGGTTCACTGTTTGGAGCATCAAAGTTATGGGTATTGATTACAGCTCCGTAGGTAAAGCAAAGGCGATTGCCCTGGCGTTGCCATGACCGCCTCAGGGCCCGGCCATGCTCAGCCAAAAAGCTTGGTAGAACAACTAGATCGCTATCGATAAAAACAATAACTTCACCTTTTGCCTCTGCTACCCCCAAATTGCGACCTAGGGCTGGCCCGCCATGGTCTTGGCACACAAGCCGCAGATGGGGGAGCAGGGCTTTATTGGCATGGAGCCATGGGACGGTTTCATCCGTTGACCCATCGTCTACTAAAACAATCTCAAATTGATCGCCAGGTTCCATTCCCTGTTGCGCCTCAAGGGCAGCAAGGCATTTGCGCAAAATCGGCAAACGATTATAGGTGGGTATCACAATGCTGAACAGCATTTAAACCTCAGCGGTTAGCCCATAATCGCCGATCGCGGCAATGGCTAGGGATTTAGTCGGCAGCGCCACCGTTGTTGGCAGTGCCTGTAACACCGTTGCCAGCGCCTTCACCACGGCCATCGTTGCGTAGTTTGCGCTTTTTGAACTTGCGGGCATAGGCCCTGTTCCGTTCTTGCTTTTCCCGTTTCAGGTTCCTGCGCTTCGACAAAAGAGCAACCTCGTAAATAGTTAAATCAGCTTACCTCGAGGGGTTGCCCAAGCTCACCTCCTGCAACTGCCCGTCTTCCATTTGAATCAATCGATCCGCCACATCAAGGATGCGGGGATCGTGGGTAACCATCAACACCCCACAACCCTGATCACGGGCCAACGACTGGAGTAGCTCCACAACCTCCCTGCCAGTGCGTCCATCGAGGGCTGCTGTGGGTTCATCGGCTAGTAGAAGTTTTGGATGGGCAGCCAGCGCCCTGGCAATCGCAACCCGTTGTTTCTGGCCCCCAGAGAGATCGTGGGGAAGCTTGTTGAGCTGATCACCAAGACCCACTGCCCGCAACCATTCCCTGGCCATGGCGCGGCGGCCGCCATAGCCAAGATCAGGCAACAGGTCGGCACCCATCTGAACGTTTTGTTCGGCTGTTAGACAGCGCAATAAGTTGTGGCCTTGGAAAATCATGCCAATGCGTTCACGTACCCTGCGGCACTGCTCGCGATTAGCACCTCTTAAAGGCACTCCAAGCACCTCGAGCTGGCCCTCTTGAACACTGCGTAGTGCTCCAATCAAAGTGAGCAGAGTTGTTTTACCGCAACCAGAGGGGCCTGTTAAAAGAACAACTTCACCAGCATGCAGGCACAAATTAATGTTTTCTAAAACCAAACGGCCCATGCTGCCTTTCCCATAGCTATGGCATAGGCCAACGGCATTGATCAACACTTGGGAACAAGGCTTATTCATTTAAAAAATCTCAGCTGGATCGGCATCAACCAATTTGCGCATTGCCAATAGGGCTGAGCCAAGGCACATCACAAGGATCATGCTAAGAACCAAAAAAGCCCGATTAAATTCCATCGCAACGGGTAATTTTGTTGAGGTTCGAATTAATGCATAAAGCCCCTCCCCCGCTGCATAGGCAGGTAGATAACCAATTAAGGCAAGCAACAACCCCTCCCTAGCAACCACAGCGAGAAGATCCTTCAGCCGGTACCCCATGGCCATCAATGTGGCATATTCAGCTAAATGGTCGCTTACATCACCATATAAAATTTGATAAACTATTACACAGCCAACAACGAAACCCATCCCGGCGCCGAGGGTAAATATAAAACCTATAGCTGTGCTAGAGCGCCAATAGTTTTTTTCAAATTCTATAAATTGCTCTTTTGTAAAAATAGTTATATCATTTGGCAGCTGCTCTTTCAGCCTGTCTGCCACAAGAATTGGATCAGATCCTGGAATCAGACGAATTAAGCCAAGCTCAATGCTTCCCCTTGAATTATTGGGAATAATGCTGCGAAAAGTTTCCCTACTCATGATCATATTACCGTCTGCACCAAAGGATGGTCCCAATTGAACAAGGCCTGCAACACGAAGCCTCACCCCTGCAACTTCAGAATCAACGGTTTTACCGCTACGAAACCATTCGGCTACGGGACCGAATTCATTGCGGGAGCGTTCATCAAATAATACCCTCCCCTTTTGACGCAGAAAGCTTGATTGCTTTTGAACTAGCGGGTCTATTAATAGCGGATCACTTGGTTCAAATCCGAGGGCGAGAATTGATCTAGTTGTTCTTGTTTCAGGATTGCGCCAGAGCACAAAGTTCCAGTGCACAGGTGAAACATCAGCAACTTCGGGATCGGCAAGGGTTTGAATCAGCCTTCGCTCTGGAAAACCAGCCATGCTGATAGAACTCATGGAGCGAGGGCTGGTTAGAACCAAATCGGCATCAAAGAGGCGGTGAATAGTTACACTTGCATCAAACAATCCATCCCTGAAACCAAGCTGCATAAACATCAATATCCCAGCAAAACTAATCCCAGCGAGGGCGATTGCTAAGCGAACGGGTTGACGGGTAAGCAAAAGCCAGGCTAGGGGTATTTTTCTTTTCCGCCAAATGGTTAAGAACATAATTTTAAAGCCACTAAGGAGCTAAATTGCCAATAACTTTTAGGCCAGAAAGTTTTTCAACCTTCCTGCGATCAGATGGAATCAAACTAATCCTAACGCTTACCACTCTAGCGTCGGTATCAGCGGTTGGATCGGTTGATAAAATATCTCTTTGTTTAACCTGTGGGTCGATCCGAAAAACCCTACCAACTAGATAATCTGAAAAGCCTCCATTTTCGCTGCGCAACTTAGCAAGCTGACCAATTCGAACACGATCAATGTCACTTTCGTATACTTCAAGCTCCGCTTCCATTTCATTGCTTTGGCCAATATCTAGAACACCCTTTACTCCTGGTCTTTCGCCGCTGCGAGCGTGGATTTGTAGAATTGTTCCGGCAAACGGTGCACGCAATTCTGTGAAGGGTAGCTTCACTTCCTGCCGTTGTAATTCAGCTAGCGCAGTTATAAGTTGTTGATCGATCTCGAGTAATTTTAATTGTCTTGATTCAAGCCCCTCCAAAGACACAACACCCTGCTGTTGCAATTTTCGGTAACGGGATAGTTCTACCCTGAGTAGACGTTGTCTTTCCCTCAGGCTGCTGATGCTGGCCCTGGCCAGAGCTAAATCGGCTTGCGCATCAATTTTGCTATCAAAACTTGCAAGCAGCGCCCCAGCCTGCACCTGATCACCCACGTCCACGTGGAGCACTGAAACACGGGGCGAAGTGCCCATGGCACCACTGGGTGCCGCCAGGCGGCGCACATCTCCGGCGGGCAGCAATCGGCCCAGGGCGGTAACCCCAAGGGGGCGATCGGGCTTGTTTGTCGGTTTGAGTGCGGTTTTACTGGCAGGAGCGGGGAAAAGCCTGATGCTTGCCATGCTTCCAATTGCCACCAACAGGCCGGCGCCAGCAAGCCACAACAACCATCTACGCCTCGATTTTTTCACGGCTTCAGCCACTGGGGTTTTCTGCCGGAGGCAGGGGGTCGTCGAAGAGGAGATTCTGAATGTAATTCTCTGCCCACTGTGGATTGAATGCTGCCTCCAGAACCCTTCTGGTTTTATCGTTTCGCCTTTGCTGTTGGCAGTAGTGCAATTGCCCCTGATATCGCCTTTGGCTATCTGGATGATCAGGCGACTGGGGCATGCTCAGCCTTAACTGTTCTAAAAAAACCTGGTGAAATGCCAACAGATCAGTTAGAAACCAATCCTCTTCAATAGAAGAAGTTGGCCGCACAAACAACACCTGGGAGGAGAAAATTGTTCCCCAAGGTGGCACTTCCCTCACCTGGGAATAATCGTTGCGTTTAATTTTTTGCAAGCCTGCTTTTATGGCTGAAGGCAAATCATCATTGGTAGGGGACAAATCAACAATTGCAGCTGAAATGCCAGCTCTGCCAGCAACGATATCAGCGCCAAATAAAGGTAGATTAAAACAGGGATCTGGGAACATTACACAGTGGAGAATGTCTAGATTTCTGCCGATATGAGCTGTTTCAAGATGAATTTTACGAATTCCACGGCAGCGTAGTAATTCATTATTGATGGCCATTTCATCACCTTCCAGTTCGCCGCGCACCTCACGGAGGTTTGCCTCCAAGGGCAGGGCCGCCACCTCTGGCAGATCCTTCCAAAGGGGAAGGAGGGATTGGGCGATGCGATCTACCAATGGATGGGGTGCATTCATCTGCCGCAATACGCAGTTTCTGGAGCCTAAGGGCCACCGGCCAGACCATGATGGCTCTTAAGCGTTGCTAGAGCCCTGATTAATTCTCGCTTTGCCCTTGGCTTTCCGGCACCAATGGAGCTTCAGCTCGCAAATGGTTGCTCGGTTACTTGCCTCCCCCAGCATGATTCTTCGGTTGTTTGTCTTGATTTTTGGTGCCAGGCAGGTAGTGCCATGGAGCAGGAGGGGGAAAGCGGCATAGCCCATTTCCTTGAGCACATGGTTTTCAAGGGAAATGAACGGCTGCCTCCAGGGGCATTTGATCTCCAAATCGAATCCCTAGGCGGCTCTAGCAATGCTGCCACCGGCTACGACGAGGTTCACTACCACTTGATAATTCCGGCCTCAGGCATTGCCGTTGCCTGCGAATTACTTCCCCAATTGGTGTTGGAGCCAGGTTTTGAGCTAAAGGAATTTCAAATGGAGCGCCTGGTGGTGCTCGAGGAGCTCTCCCAAAGCGAGGATCAACCAGAGGAGGTTGCCTTTCAGGCATTAATGCAACTCGCCTGTGGCAGCCACCCCTACGGCAGGCCAATTCTTGGCTTGCGCTCCGATCTAGTTAGCCATCAACCAGATGGAATGCGTAATTTTCAGCAACGTCACTACAAGGCGGCAAACTGCAGCATCGCCGTAGGCGGCTGTTTTGATCCAGAAAAGTTGCTGAGCTGGCTAGGTGCTGGACCAATGGGCAGCCTTGATCCTGGTTTTGCAGTGGACACACCAGATGATTTGTTGTTGTTTTGGCAACCGGGGGAGCATTTGTTGCGAGTACCCCGTTTGGAATCGGCTCGACTCCTAGTGGCATGGCCCGCGCCTCCGGCCTCAGATCCCCAAGCCCTAATGGGCATAGACCTTTGGGCCAGTGCCCTTGCTGAGGGCCGCTCATCCAGGCTGGTAAAACATCTGCGTGAAGAGCTTCAATTGGTTGAATCAATCGATGTGGAGGTTCATCCCCTGGAGCGGGGCAGTTTGGTGATCCTTGAGGCGGTTACCGATCTGGAACACCTATCAAAGGTTCGATTGGAATTGCAAAAGTTGCTTAAGGAAGCCCAGGAGGGTCTTGGCAAGCTTGAACTTGAGCGCTCAAAACGCATGGTGGCAAATGGCTATACCTTTGGCCTTGAAGCGATCAGTCAAGTAACCCATCACCTGGGGCAAGCGAGCCTGCAAAGGCGCCTATGTGCATTGGATCAACCATTGCGATGGCTTGAGGAATGGGATTTAACAAGGCTTCAAGCCCTTTCAGGCCGCTGGGATTTGCAATCCGCCTGCCTGCTTGAAGTAATCCCTGCTTGAACTAATCCCCGCATGAACAAATTCCCAACAACAATTCAGCTATGAAATCAGTTGAGCTGATCCATCAACCAGGGGCTCCAATCCTTTCGGCTCGAATTGTTTTACCCCTAGGCAGCATCCTCGACCCGATTGGTATGAAGGGTCGTCAGCAGCTCCTAGCTGGAGTGCTAACGCGCGGCTGCGCAGAATTCAATGCTGAAAAATTCGCAAGTTTCGTGGAAAGCCATGGCGCCAATTTACGCTGTGAAGCCGGAGAAGACCTGCTTGTTATTGCACTCAAATGCAATCGAATTGATGCAAATTTAATGGTGCCATTAATACTTGCGATGCTTGAAAGCCCCCATTGCAATGAAGAGCAGATTAATTTAGAACGAGATCTTAATATTCAGATGCTGAAAAGACTTCAGGAGGATCCTTTTCAGCTATGCCATGACAAATTAAAGCCATTACTTTTTGATGATGGACCCTATAGCAGTGATCCCATTGGCTTCAAGCAAGATCTAAAAAATATTAAACAAAAAAATCTATTAGAGACATCTAAACAGCTAATATGCAGAAATGCACTGCTTGTTTTAGCTGGAGACCCCCCGCCAGAACTAATTGAAAACTGCAGAGAGAGATTAAACGTATGGAGCAATGAACCAATTAGTGCACCAGAACCCAGTCCAGAGCCAGCGCTTAATTTTGCTTCTGTTGTTTGCAACACTGAGCAAGTGGTTCTAATGATGGGTTTTCGAACTGTAGGCATTGATAATACAGACTCCCTAATGCTTAGGCTGCTTCAAGTGCACCTTGGAGTTGGCATGAGTTGCCGCCTATTTCAGGTGATTCGAGAGGAGCGAGGTTTGGCCTACGACGTTGGTGTGGAATTGATGATGCGTAGATCAAATTCACCAATGGTTTGGCATCTTTCCTGTTCAGTGGGTAGGGCATGCGAAGCCCTAGATGCACTATTAGCAGAATGGCAAAATATTATTCAAGCTCCGATATCAGAGGCTGAACTGCAGCTTGCTGTTGCAAAACTAAAAGGCATGGAAGCATTGAGCCGCGAAACTGGCGGCCAAAGAGCCGACCGATTAGCAATGCTCCTCAGCTATGGCTTGCCAGCAGATCACAACGAAATTTGCTTGAAAAAACTTGATCGGATAGAACCAGCTCAATTGCTTGCAGCAGCTCAACGCTGGCTACAAAAGGCAAATTTAAGCATTTGCGGACCCAGCCCTGCGATTAAAGAACTCAAACAGCATTGGCAGAGGGCTCAACGTTAGAGCTCAGGGAACTAACCGGCAGTAAAAACGTACCCCTGCGGAATTTAACGGCCCTCTGTTGCATCGCATGGATCGCAACCACTTCACCCTGCTCATTTATGTCTACCAGATCTGCGGGCCGCAGTACGGGCATGGCAGCTGCGGTTTTCAACCAGGGCTGTTGAGCCTGGAGTTTTACCAGGCTGCCAACGGCAAAAATTGCTTCTGATGGGTCAGTCAATGTTGAAGAGATCCTTGGAGTGGTGCAGGATGGCGGCAATTACATGGGTTGAGCTTGCGCGCCCTCTTGAACTGGTGGGGAGCCTTAGTTGGGCTTCTGCTTATTCTCACCGGTGGGTTGCTCCAACCGGCTATGCCTTGGTGGAGTCCCCAGGCTGGCTTCGGCTTCCATGATTTACCAATAACGGCCCAGGTGCCCGCTTTACTACTAACAGCACTTGTATGCGGTCCCCGATCGGGAATGCTTGCTGCGGTGGCCTACCTAAGCCTTGGGCTCAGCGTAATACCTGTTTTTCAAGAGGGCGGAGGCCTTGCTTACCTTCAACAACCTTCATTCGGATACTTGGCTGGTTTCATACCAGCAGCCTGGTTATGCGGACGTTTGGCAAAACAGTCAGGTATGGACTCCCTCGAGCGTTTAACTGGCACTGCCTGCCTCGGAGTTCTCACAATCCAGCTATGCGGGTTACTTAATTTGGGTTTGGGTAGCCTCGCCCGACGCTGGGGAGAGAGCTTGCCCCAGCTGCTGATTACCTACAGCCTGATGCCCCTTCCGGCCCAGTTGTTGCTCTGTTGTGTTGTTGGAGTGATGGCCAGGTTGCTGCGGCCTCTATTGCTGGTAAACCGGTGAACAAGCTGTTAAAAGGGCGCCGCATCAGCATTGGCCTTGCAATTGGCGTAGTACTGCTGGATCAGTGGAGTAAGTATTGGGTGCTACGCAATTTGGGGGCGGGTAGGGAGGCGGTTTTGTTCCCTGGTTTGATTGATTTGCGCCTGGTATGGAACAACGGAGCCGCCTTCAGCTTGTTTCCCCAAGGGGCTGCCTGGCTTGGATTAATCAGCTTTGGAGTTGCGATTTTTTTGTTGCTATGGCTATGGCGCAGGGGAAGCCAGTGGCGCTTGCTGCAACTTTTGGCGGTGGGCTGGCTATTGGGAGGAACAATCGGCAACGGATTAGATAGATGGCGGTTTGGGGCGGTTGTGGACTTTCTTGATTTTGTGCCAATTAGCTTTCCTGTTTTTAATCTTGCTGATGTAGCTATTAATTTAGCTGTGCTTTCACTGTTGATTAATAACTTGAGGCGGAATTGATGAACCTGGCGGAACTTTGGATTCATCAACATGGAGAAGCGAGCATTTGCCACCCTTTATATGGGCAGATATACCGAATTGGCCGTGATTGCGATGGAGAGATAGTTGTTAATCACCCTGCCGTATCAAAGCGCCACGCTTTACTTGAGCTAAAAGGTCGCCACTGGCATCTCAGAGATAATGGTTCAACCAATGGCCTTAGCTGGCAGGGTTGTTCAATCAAAACAATTAAATTGCAAAATGGAGATCTAATTCGCTTAGGACCAGCCTCTGCAGAAAATGTACCAGAAATAGAATTTCGCCAACTGAATGTTCGACCCTGGATAAATAAAGGGTTTAAAATTTTCAGCATTGCATCCCTCGGAACAGGGTTATTTGGATTACTTTTGCTCGTTATTGGCAGCGTGAGTGTGCCCGTAAGGGGAAGTTTAGCTCCTGTTCGTGGTCCGATGGTTCTTTACGATCGCAATAATCGTCCCCTATCAAGCTCAAATAGCAGCGGACACCAAGAATTATCTGGATTAAATAGTTTTTCACCTCATTTAATTAAAGCACTTCTTGCCAGCGAAGATAATCGTTTTTGGTGGCATCCAGGCATTGATCCCATCGGCACATCAAGGGCCTTATTAACAAATTTACTCGGCGGCAGAGTACTTGAAGGCGGCAGTACTCTCACCCAACAATTAGCCAGAAGTTTATATCCCGAACAGGTGGGCCAAGGCGAAACCCTAGGTAGGAAATGGAGAGAATTAATGGTTGCTTTGCAACTAGAGGCACGATTTAGTAAACGGGATTTACTTCTAAGTTATTTAAATAGAGTATACTTAGGTGTTGGATGGGGCTTTGAAGATGCTGCTCAATTATATTTTAACAGAGCAGCTAAAGATCTATCATTAGAACAAGCCGCACTACTGGTTGGTTTACTGCCTTCACCAAATGGCAATGATCCATGTGCCTTTCCCCAAGATGCCCTGAGCGCCCGCAATGGGGTGCTAACAAAGATGGCAGCTGAGGGTGTTGTTGCAAACGATGTGGTCCGTCGTGCTAGACGCACCCCTGTGGTTTTGGCAGCGCGGGCATGCGCCGCAAGGGAGCGCAAGCCAGCTCCCTTTTATTCAGATCAGGTATATCGTGATCTAGAGAATTTGCTTGGTTCAGAGGTTGCTGGCGAGGGAAATTTCCTTGTTGATACAAATCTAGATCCAGTGCTGCAAGAAGTAGTGGAAACAAAATTGCGCGAATACCTGCAACCCGGCAATGGTTGGGGTGTGGAACAGGGGGCTGTTGTAGTGATTGATAGCCGTAACGGGGCCGTATTGAGTTTGGTTGGTGGAAGGGATTACAACACAAGTCAATTCAACCGGGCCACCCAAGCCCTTAGGCAACCGGGTAGCACTTTTAAATTAATGACTTACTTGGTTGCCCTTGAGCGGGGCTTAAAACCAGATGATGCTGTTAGTTGTGCACCCCTAGATTGGGGTGGCCAAAGTTTTACGGCTGGCTGCGCTGGCAGTTTGGCCTTAAGCCAAGCCTTTGCCAGTAGCAGTAATACAGCAGCTTTGAGATTAGGTCGCCGTTACGGATTAGATGCTGTAGTTAAAAAAGCCCGTGATCTTGGCATCACAACACCGCTAGCAGCTGTCCCTGGTTTGGTGTTGGGCCAAAGCGAAACAAAACTAATTGAAATGACAGCTGCCTACGCAGCCATTGCCAATAACGGTATTTGGCAACAACCAACCACGATCAGAAGGCTCACGGATGCTGAACCCTGTGCAAATTCAGGTAAGGCTTGCCGCCAACCATCCCAAACCAGATCGAATAATCGCCGGGTAGTAAGTGTGAAGCAAGCTCAATTAATGCAAGCTTTGCTCAGGGGGGTGGTGCAGTGGGGTACTGGTAATGCTGCTTCCCTTGGGGGGGCAGAGGGTGGCAAAACTGGCACCACCAATGATGGGCGAGATCTACTTTTTATTGGCTTTGAACCCAGCCGCCACTGGGTGATGGGAATTTGGCTGGGTAACGATAACAGCACTCCAACGGCAGCAAGCAGTGCATTAGCAGCCCAACTTTGGTCAGATATCATTCGCAGCGCCGGTAGAGGCAGCACAAACGCTGAAGCCCGTTGATGAAAGCACCTCGGCCATGGCTTCTGGTGGTTGGTTTATTACTTGCCATCGTTATTCTCTCAATTGTTTTGCAAGCTGTTAATAGTTTGCTTTGGCAATTAAGCTATTGGTTGCCAAGTTGGTTGGTTGGTCCCACATTATTACTTCTCGTTGCAGCAATCGGTCTTTCAATTTATCCACTGTTAAAGCCATGGTTGGGACCAAAGCTAAGAAATTCAAAATTAGAATTACCCAAGGCAGCATCAAACCGCGGCGAAGCCGCCCAACAAAATCTTAACGCCCTGGATCAACAATTAACGCAACTTAAGGATCTGGTTGCGAGAGAAGCATTACTAAAACGCCGCCTAGAAGTTGAGACAAACCTTAAGAAGGGTGACTTAATAGTTGTATTTTTTGGTAGTGGATCTAGCGGTAAAACTTCATTAATTCGCGCCCTTTTAAATGATCGAATTGGTGAGGTTGGTGCGGTAATGGGTAGTACAAAGATCAGCACAAACTATTTAATGCGCCTGCAGGGCATGGAACGATCAATTCAATTGCGTGATACTCCTGGCATTCTTGAATCAGGAGCCATTGGCCTAGAGCGAGAGCAGCAGGCTAGGGCTGAAGCAACTCGCGGAGATTTATTGGTATTTGTTGTTGATAGTGATCTCCGATCTAGTGAATTTGAAGTGTTACAAGCACTCGCTCAAATGGGAAAGCGTATGCTTTTAGTGTTAAACAAATGTGATCTTCGTGGCGAAAGTGAAGAACAGCGTTTATTGCATTTATTACGCGTTCGCTGTAGCGGATTAATTAGAAATGATGATGTTGTAAGTGCCAGTGGTGCGCCGCAATCCATTCCCCAACCTGGTAGAAAACCACTGCAGCCAGCCGCAGAAATCAATCGACTTTTAAACAGATTGGCCCAACTGCTCCGCGAGGAGGGAGAAGATTTACTTGCCGACAACATTCTTTTGCAAAGCAGTCGTCTTTCAGCGATTTCAGAAGAGCTTCTTGACAAACAGCGTTATCGAGAATCAATGCAAATTGTTGAACGCTATGGCTGGATTGGCGCTGGTGCCATCGCCTTAACCCCCCTGCCAGGGCTTGATTTGCTTGCAACAGCCGCCGTAAATGCCCAGATGGTTATTGAAATTGGAAATATTTACGGAGTAACCATGAGCAAAAATCAGGGACAACAATTAGCCCTATCCCTGGGGCGAACCTTAGGCAGCCTTGGCCTGGTGAAGGGGGGGGCCGGATTAATTGGCACTGCCATGGGTTTAAACCTGCCTGCATTGCTCGCCTCGAAGGCAATCCAAGCTGTTACCGGTGCCTGGCTAACCCGCTTAGCCGGTAAAAGCTTCATCAGCTATTTCCGCCAACAACAAGACTGGGGCGATGGCGGAATAGCTGCTGTTGTTCGCGAGCAATACGACCTAGAGCGGCGCGACCTTGATCTCAAACGCTTCCTTGAAGAAGCCCTGGCTCGGGTTGTGGAACCGCTGAAACAGCAGGTGCAACAATTACCGCCCCGCCGAGGGCCTCGGGAGGTGGTGGAAGAAGGGGGCCCTGGCGATCCAGTAAGAAAACCACCAACAAATAAACCACCGCAATGGCAATAGATATAACGCCCGTGCTTATTGCAACCCAACGGCTCCTTTTATTTTCCAGTTTCATATCAATGATTTTTTAACAACAGAAGCCAACTGCTGCAAATGTTCGGAACTTGTATACGGATTACCGAGAACAGCCTTTAAAAGTGGCAGTTCACGCCAATTTGGCTTGGATAGCCAAAAATTAGATGTTAACAATTCCCTATGACATCTATCGCGCCAGGCAACCTGGTTTTCTGATTCCATTCCCAAGGCGGTAAAACTAAGGAGATGTAAATCACCAGGTAATAACTGCAATGGCATAGACTCAAGCAAATTGCGCAATATTGAGGCACGGGAAAAAGCAGATTGCAAAATATTTTCAATACCTTCAAGGCCCAGATACTGCAAGCTCATCCACAATTTCAACACCTCAGCTCCCCGGGTTCCTTGTAAACCTATTTCACCGCCCTGGCTAACCAAAGGCGGCTCCATATAGGGAAGGCCAGTGGAAAAACTATTTTTTAAATGGGCTGGATCCTTTAAAAGCAGCAGTGAGGAAGGCTTGCTAACACCAAGTAGTTTTTGTGGGTTCAAGCTAACTGAATCAGCTAAACCAATCCCTTCAACTCGCCAGCGTTCACTCTCAACTAAGGCGCACACGCCACCGATTGCACCATCAACATGTAGCCATACCCCTGCAGATTTACATAATGCTGCCATCTCTCCTATGGGATCAACCAGTCCTTGAATGGTGGTACCTGCAGTGGCAACAACGGCAAGGATCGGTAAGCCAAGCTTTTGAGCTTTATCAAAAGCGGCAGCTACTTCAGTTGCCTTTAACCGCCCCTGGCTATCCAGTGGTAATCGCCATAGATAATCAGCCCCTATGCCCATAACCGCCAGCGCCTTGTTTAATGACACATGGGAAGCGGCGCCTGTAATAACAACACAATTTGAGTTTTTTTGCAGTTGAGCTGCCCGGCGAGCGCAAACAAGGGCCATCAAGTTGCTTAAACTTCCACCGCTGGCAGGTACCCCTGAGGCAAGATCACCAAGCCCGATCTCACGGGCGATCCAGCTGCACAAACTGCGCTCTAAACGACTTAAAGATGGGGAGAGTTCCTCCGCTAGGAGGTTGTTATTCAGTCCTGCTGCAATCATCTCAGCGCAAATTGAAACCCCTAGGGAAGGGGGGTCAAGGTGGGCCAATGCGCCCGGATGATTAGGCCTGTAGGCACCATCCATCAACCCGACGAGATCACACCAAAGCTGCTCCATCGACTTACCAACATCACCCGGTTCAGCGAGGGGTTGAACGTTTAGAGCGGGCCTAGGTCCGTGGTTATTTGTTGCCTCTAGCCAATCACAAAGTATTTTGCTCCCATGGCCGAGCAATTCACCCAAGGTGCCCTGGGTTTCATCTGGGCCTGGGAAAGCTCTGGGAAGTCCTGGGGCTTGCAAGCCATTGATCCGTTGATCAACCATTGTGATGGTTAATGGAAACACCCATCACCATCTGGATGGAGCGGCTGTTGAGGCTGGCTGCAGCTGCTGGCAGTTGCGGGGAGATACCTGTTGCTGCAGTGGTGCTCGACCCACTGGGAAGGGCGATCGGCTGGGGCAGCAACCGGCGCGAAAAAGAACAAAACCCGCTTGGCCATGCCGAATTGGTTGCCCTGCGCCAGGCAAGCCTTAGCAGCTCCACCTGGCGGTTTAATCAGCACACCCTGATAGTTACCTTGGAGCCCTGCCCGATGTGTGCCGGGGCCCTTATTCAAGCGCGAATGGGCCATGTGGTGTTTGGTGCTGGTGATCCCAAGCGCGGCGCATTGGGGAGCTGTTTGGATCTTGCCAACAACCCCAGTGCCCATCACCACATGGAGGTAACTGGCGGAGTTTTGGCTGATCAATGTGAGGAGCTACTGGTTAGCTGGTTTAGGCAGCGACGCGGCCAGTACGGAAGATTGGCAGCTCAAGTTCAAGCAAATTAAGCAACAAATCAACATTCGCTGGGGTGCTGTTAGTGCCCATCAGGCCAACGCGCCACACCTCACCGGCAAGGCTACCTAAACCATTGCCGATCTCAACCCCATGTTTGTTTAGCAAATGGGCAGAAAAGGCTTTGCCATCAATACCAGCGGGGATTCTTACGGTGGTGAGGGTTGGCAGGCGAAGAGAATGGGGCACGTGCAGTTCAAGGCCTAATTCCTCTAGCCCAAGCCACATTTTTTCGCTATTGCTGCGGTGGCGAGCCCAGGCATTTTCCAAACCCTCTTCACAGAGCAGCCTGAGTGCCTCCCGCAAACCAAAATTCATATTTACCGGCGCTGTGTGGTGGTAGGTGCGATCTTTGCCCCAATAAGACTTCAAACCAGACATATCTAAATACCAATTTGGAACCTTGCCCTTGCGCCGTTCAATCTTTTCCTCAGCCCTCGGCCCCATGGTGAATGGCCCCAGGCCAGGTGGGCAGCTCAGGCCCTTCTGGCTACAGCTGTAGGCCAAATCAACCTGGGCTTCGTCGAGCTTGAGGGGTACAGCACCAAGGGATGTAACGGTGTCGAGAATGAGCAGGCAGTTGTTTTCGCGGCAAAGGGCGCCAATGCCCTCAAGGGGTTGGCACACACCTGTGGAAGTTTCGGCATGCACTAAGGCAAACACCGCTGGCCTGTGTTGTTTGATGGCTGCTGCTATTTGCTCGAGCGCCAAGGCTTCACCCCAGGGAGCTTCAAGAACCTGCACATCTGCTCCGTAGCGGTTGCATATATCCACCAAGCGCAAACCGAAATAACCAATTACACCCACAAGGACTCGATCTCCTGGTTCAACGGTGTTTGCAATGGTTGCTTCCATGGCGGCACTGCCGGTACCGCTAACTGGAATCGTGATCCTGTTATCGGTTTGCCAGGCGTAGCGCAGCATTTCCTGCACTTCGTTCATCAGCTCTAGATAAAGCGGATCCAGATGGCTGAGGGGTGGCCTGGCCATGGCCTGCAACACAGTGGGATCTGCGTTTGATGGACCTGGCCCCAACAACAGGCGATTAGGCGTAGAAATCGGATCTAGCCGCAAACGATGGGACGCACTCACGGTCTCTTTCACAGTGGAGAGCGGGGAATCGTTCACGCGACTAGACAAGAATTGAGGATGTGAGACTAACCATTGGCCGATTCAACGGCCATTCAAATTTGTCTCGGCGAGGTTTTTTGCCATGTGCTCAAAGGGGGCGCGAGCCAAAGTTGGATCACTGAAGCCTGTGGCAGCCAACTTTTCACTTAACACGTCTGCCATTAAAAGAATGCCCCTTGCCGTGGGGCCTGTGGGCACACCCAGGGACTTGTAGGTGTCGTTGAGCCCATTAAGGACCCTTTCGTTCAACACCTGCCAATCACCGGCCACAAGGGCATAGGAGCCATAGCGCAGGAAATAGTCGAGATCCCTAAGGCAGGCGGATAAACGGCGGGTGGTGTAAGCATTGCCACCGGGCAGTAACAGTTCGGGATCAGCAAGCCAAAGGCGTTGACTGGCTTCCCGGATGATTTCAGCCGCATCGGCATTAATGATTGCTACCGCAGCCAACCGCAGGCTTGATTCAGCAAAATAAGCCTCAAGGCGATCCAATGCTGAGCGGTCGAAATAGCGACCCTGTTGGTCGTAACGGCCGATCAAACCGGTGATCGCATCTTGCATAGCATCAAGACCAGTGGCCAAAAGCTATCACCCGCAATGCTTTTGCAGCGCCAAAGCCGCCTTGTTTGCCTAGATCCGACAGAAACGGTTACTTGAATCTCGCGGCCAAGCGGCAAATCCGCTGAAATGTGAGCAGTTATTTACACCCCCCATCAATGGCGGCTTCGGTTACCAAGATCGCTTACCAAACCATGCAGCAGGGCAAAAGCTTGCTTGGTATTGCCCACAAACAAGTGAGCACCCAATTGATGGATCTGGTGGCGCCCAAGGCAAATGCTGAAACAATCCCGATAAGAGCCGAAACCCTGGAAGCCTTGCGCACCAGCATGGATTACCTACTTGAAAGGGATTGGCTAGAGGCAGAACAAGGCTTGTATCCCACAAGCCAATTATTCGATGCCCCATGGCTGGATTGGATGCTGCGCTACCCACTGGTGTGGCTTGATTTGCCAAACATTTGGAACCGCAGGCTGCGTCGCGATGTGCGAGATCTTCCCAATAACGTTGACATCAGCAATTTCCCCGACTACTACCTGCAAAATTTTCACCATCAAACCGATGGTTACCTCAGCGATCGTTCAGCTGAGCTGTACGACCTTCAGGTGGAACTGCTGTTTAACGGCACGGCAGATGCCATGCGCCGCAGGATCCTGAAGCCATTAAAAGAACGCTTATCAAGGGCAAATTTGGCTAGTGGCGCCCTAAGAATTCTTGATGTGGCAAGCGGCACTGGCCGCACCCTTAGGCAATTAAGAGGTGCATTTAGCAGCGCCCAATTGGTGGGCTTGGATTTATCAAATGCCTACCTACGCCAAGCAAACCGCTGGTTATCTCAATTGCCCGGTGAACTGCCCCAGCTGGTGCAGGGAAATGCGGAGGCTTTGCCGTTTCAAAATGAATCCATGCAAGCGCTTAGTTGCGTTTTCCTTTTGCATGAGCTTCCTGCGGAAGCCCGTGAGGCAGTGCTAGCTGAAGCCTTCCGAGTTTTAGTGCCAGGCGGCGTGCTTGTTCTGGCTGATTCAGTGCAGTTGGCCGATAGCCCGCAATTTCAGCCTGTGATGGAAAATTTCCGCAGAGTGTTCCATGAGCCCTATTACCGCGATTACATCGGCGATCAGATCGAAACTCGCCTAAGCAGGGTTGGTTTTACTGAGATCAAAGGAGAAACCTGGTTTATGACACGCATCTGGTGCGCTAGTAAGCCTGAGATTGGCTAGAAAAACGGATTTCCGTGCCCAGTTTTCCACAGGCTTAGGTTCAAGAAACGAAACAAGAAATGGAAAAAACTTGTAAAGGTTCTCCCCATCCGTTGAAATGGGGTTGTGCCTGAGGCTATTGATGACCAACCCATTCCGGGTTAGATGGCTTGAAGGTTGGACCTTCCAAACCGTGTTAATCGGTGGAAGGGCCCTGATCGAAGCCCATGGCTTTGGGGTTTGCCTCCGCACTGAAATCGAGCAGGGTGAAAGCCCTAGGGAAGCTGCCGATCGCTTGGTTCTTGTGGAAGACCGTTTAAGGCGCTCCCTCCGCAATGCCTGGATGCGTGGTCCGCAGCATCTATTGCATACTGTTATTGATACCGAAACTGCAGACGACGTGCAGTTGCACGACGATCTAGCCCGCAGCGCCCAACACCTGCAACCCTCGATATCACCTCGTCAAGAAGTAATGCAGGGTTTGAGACGCTAGGAAACCAGCGCCACCCCAACGCATTGCCCGCCAAAACTTGCCATCACCATCTGATTGCCAGGGCTGGTTACTTATCAATACTTTTAAAAATTGTTTGCGTTGATGCAAACGTCTTTGGAATGGATTTTTTAATGGATACTTTGAAATAATTTTTGAATCATAGAGTATGGAATTAATAGTGGCCAATTTATGGAGCCACTGAAGCGGTTTTAGTATTTTTCCTGCTGCCATCACAGCGAACCTAATAGGATTTTATTAACCACAAAATAGCCTGCCATGCCGGATTTTTCAGCTGATAAAGAGCTTTTAAACCTATCGGAAGCTGCCAAGGAGCTCCATGATCTTTTAAAAATAAGCGATCGTGATTGGCATCAATTAAAAACCGATCCGCATAGGCGAGCCAGCGAGCAAATCTCAGCGGCCCTTATCCATGCCCTGCAAGCCAATGGCCCTGGTGATCAAGCAGCGGTTGAGTTATTGGAGAGCGCTTTGCGTTGGCTCAAACGAGAACAACGGGATCCCGGTTGCCCCCGTTCCTAACGGCGTTTTGCCATTTGCACCCGGTTACCTCTCGGGCTCCAGCGCACGTCATCAAAACATTGATGCATCAAATACAAGCCCCTGCCTGATAAGGCATCTAAACAATGGGGTAGATGGGCAGAGCGCAATTGCTGGGGCAAACCACAACCTTGGTCTTGCACCTGCCATACAAACCAGTTTGGCATCATGATCCTACGAACCCTCAAAATCTTGAGGGGATCTTCGCCGTTACCGTGGCGAACAGCGTTTACGAGCGCCTCCTGCAAACCAAGCTGGATTAAATCTTTATCCGCCTCTGGTACCGGTTCCAACAACAACTCCAAAAGCGGCTGTAGGGCCAAGGTGGAAGTTGTGCTGAATTCACACCAGCGCCAGCGTTGGCAAGAAGTTTGAGCCTGGTTCATCAGGCGCCCATTGCGCAGCGATTCGATCCTATGCAGAGCCAGGCCCTAAGTCGAGGTCGGGATGTTTCAAGATTGCATCAAGTAAGCGAACACCACGCAATTGATTCACGAGGGGCATATGCCCCTCTGGTGCCCCATGGGACCAGTTGAAGTTTTTGGGATAGCGGGTCCAAACACCATTTGCTTTCCAAGCAATCAACTGCCAGAGGTTTTCCCAGTTGCCAGATACGCTGCTAAGGAGTTGCTTTTGCACACGAAAACCAAATCTTCCATTGCTATAGAGCCACCAGAGAGCATCCATGTGGGTCAAAAGATTTGGTTTGAAATTTGCCACCTCGCTGAAATACACATAACCCCTCGCCACTGCCTCCGGTCCCGCCATCTCCCTGAGCAAAGAACTAGTTAACCGATCTGAAAGCTCAAGCTGCTCGAGCAACAAGGCATCCTGTAGCTCCTCAAATAAGTTGGCAAAACCCTCTGGGCATGGCAACCAGCCCTGCGGAAAGCGGATCTTGATTTCAGCCAACATTTCTGAATCCCTTGCCAATAGGCGCAGGAGAGATCCACTCGCCCAGGAATTTGCCTGCCTTGGTTGAGTGAGCAACCTCTCCCAGATCAGCTCCCTAAGCTCAAATGCCTGCGATTGAAGCTGTGCCCAACAACGCAGTTGCTGTCGCTCGGTGCCTGCAAGGAAAAGCTCAAGCAGCTCATCGGAACGTGGACCAGTCAACATCACAAAACAGGCCAGAGGTAAGTATTGCAGTGAATGCTTTTCTGGCTAACCCTGCCCCTCTTTTAGACGTGCGCAGCCCGGGTGAATACGAGCAGGCCCATATTCCAGGGGCAAAAAACCTGCCGCTTTTCTCTAATCAGGAACGAGCTGCCGTGGGTAGCTGCTTCAAGCGGGAGGGTTCAAAAGTAGCCGTAAAGCTTGGTTTGGAACTGGTGGCACCCCGTTTGCTAGAGCTTGCCAACCAATTGGAAGCTGAGGCGGAAAACGGGCATCTAAGGCTTTATTGCTGGCGGGGTGGCATGAGAAGTAGCAGCGTTGCTTGGCTCGCTAAAACCGTTGGCATTGATGTTCAGCTTTTAGCTGGTGGTTACAAGAGTTTCCGCAACTGGGTCCTAGCCCAATTTGAACTGAGTTGGCCGATATGTCTATTGGGTGGAGGCACAGGTAGTGGCAAAACAGCTGTTTTGCAGGCCCTGGCAAAAAGGGGAGCTGCGGTGGTGGATCTGGAGAAATTGGCCAATCATCGCGGCAGCAGCTTTGGCGGCCTTGGCTTACCAAAACAGCCAAGCGTGGAACATTTTGAAAATTGCCTAGCGATTGAATTAAGGGGCATAAATGGCATGGCACCTCTCTGGCTTGAGGCGGAGAGTGCCCAAGTGGGACGCTGCCGAATTCCAAATGGCATCTGGAAGCAAATGCAACTAGCTCCGCTAGTGGTGCTGGAGCGCCCCAAGGAGGAGCGCATTGCCATGCTGGTGGAGGTTTATGGCACCCAGTGCCCGATGGGATTAATTGAGGCAACCGAACGGCTTAGCCGCAAGCTCGGTCCCCAACGAACAGCCACAGCGCTGAGCAGCATTCGCAATGGTGATCTCAGCAGAGCCTGCGCTGAAATCTTGGATTACTACGATCGTTCCTACACCAGTGAACTAGCTCGGCGCCAATCGAGCATTGAACGGCTTGATGGGGGTGGTAAAAGTATTGAAAATATTGCTCAGCTGCTGATGGAGCTGCGGGCTGCTTAAGCTTCTCGCTTTAGAGGGGATGAAATGGCAGCAGCAATTCAATTTTTCCGAGGAGTTGATGAGCCGGTGGTACCTGATATCAGGCTCACCCGTTCCCGCGACGGCATGACAGGCCAAGCACTCTTTGTTTTTGAGGAGCCAAATGCCCTCGCCCCTGAAGCGATCGGCGACATCACAGGCATGTTTTTGCTGGATGAGGAAGGGGAGCTCATAACCCGTGACGTGAAGGCACGCTTTGTAAACGGAAAGGCGAGTGCCCTAGAGGCCACCTATACATGGAAAAGCGAGGCAGACTTCGAGCGTTTTATGCGCTTTGCTGAGCGCTATGCAGAAAGCCATGAACTTGGATTCAACCAAAGCTGAAGCTGGCATGGGATTTGCCAGCTGGTGCGGCCTGTTGGCACTACTGGCAGCCTTGGGCATTTGCTGGCAATTGCGGGAACTACTGATCCAACTATTTGGCGCGGTTGTTATTGCCGTAGCTCTGTGTGGCTTGGTGTCAAAAGTGGAGCAGCAGTTTTGCCTAAAACGATGGCAAGCCCTGTTAATTAGTTTATTTGTAATTCTTTCATTAGCGATTCTGCTTACGGCTCTATTAGTACCACCATTTGTTGAACAGTTTAGCGAACTGCTTACACAATTACCAAAAGCACTTTCCTATCTAGCCAAATTAAGCAACACATTTGTGCTGCGTATTGGCCAAAGCAATGATTTCAATATTAGTGGTGGCGTTAAACCATTGCTTGGATTTGCCGGAAATCTAGGGGCCGCAGCGCTGCAAACCCTCTTCGTGCTTGCCGTAGCAGTGATGATTACCGCCCAACCCAATGGCTATCACCAAGTTGCTGTTTCCTTAGCTCCATCCTTCTATAGAAAACGTTTCAACCTGGTGCTAATCAGCTGCGGAAAAGCGCTTAAAAGCTGGATGTTTGGCGTTCTTATTAGTTCAATATGCGTAGCTATTCTAGCCTTCATTGGCTTAAGTTTACTTGGAATAAAGCTAACAATTGCCAATGCAATCCTTGCTGGGATGTTGAATGTAATCCCAAATGTGGGCCCAACATTAGGTACAATTTTCCCCATGGCTGTTGCCATACTGCAATCCCCCTGGAAAGCTGTGGCAGTGTTAGTTCTTTATGTGTTTATTCAAAATATGGAAAGCTATGTGATAACACCTTCGGTAATGCATCATCAACTTAAATTATTGCCAGGGCTAACCCTTGCTGCACAAGTGGCATTTACATTAATTTTTGGCCCGATCGGTTTATTACTTGCCTTACCCCTTGCCGTTTGTTTGCAAGTTTTAATCAGGGATCTACTCATCAATGATTTTCTAGATGGCCTAAAAAGGCCCTTGGGAGCATGAAAAATAATCAACGGAGTTTTAATTGGCCAGCTCTGCTTGGAAGCATTGCCCTGATTTGCCTTGGGGTGCTCGCCTGGGAGCTGCGCTGGGTGTTACTTGTACTATTTGGTGCAATTGTAATGGCAGTTGCTTTAGATGTGCCAGTTCAATTCATTATTAAACGCTTAAAACTAAAAAGACCTTTAGCCATTGCAGTTGTAGTGGTTCTGATTGCTTTTATCAGTTGGGAACTAGGCACGCTTCTGTTGCCAGAATTGCTTGAGCAAATAAAAACACTTAACCAATTAGTGCCAATACTAGTGCAAAGGCTTTTTCTGCTCACAGGAGACATACAAGGTCTTAATGATATCCAAAAATCATTTAGCTCCCTAGGTTCAATCGCAAGCTTGCAACGTTTGCAGCCATTGGGTAGTCAATTACTAGGTTTGGCTGGAGGCGCAGCAAATAGTTCAATTCAGCTGATATTAATGACATTACTAGCTATTTTGCTTTGTTTAGATCCTTCAAGTCATACACGACTAATAATTTCATCAAGCCCCAGATTTTACCGGCAACATACCAAAAGACTTTTAGCAGAATGCAGAGAGGCCCTTGGCGGCTGGTTGGCGGGCATGACAATTTCGGCTTCACTGGTATTTGTTGTTACATGGGCAGGCCTGGTATGGCTAAAGGTTCCCCTTGCATTACTTAGCGGCTTAATTTGCGGGATTCTCACTTTTGTACCCACCATTGGACCAACTGTAGCCACCCTTGTTCCGGCTGCTGTTGCACTTTTAATATCACCTTTCCTTAGCTTGCAGGTAATTATTATGAGGCTTGTTATTCAAAATGCTGAAGCATTTTTTATAACACCAATACTTTTAAAGCGCACTGTAAATCTTCTACCCACAGTTGCCCTGATGGCACAGTTAAGCCTTGGCGCTCTCCTCGGACTGCCGGGTGTGCTGCTCGCCCTACCATCAGTTGTGGTTTTACAAGTTCTACTAGAGGAAATATTTGTTAAAGAGATTATGGATCGCTGGACTTTAAGGTCACTTGTGCATGAAAGAACCAGTAGGGAATAATTATTAAAACTAAGGATGCAAGTTTATGAGTAAAAATAGCATAGAAAAAACTTGTCCAAGTGAAATGCTGGTAGAGCAAGATTATTTCAGAACGAAGTTCTAGTAAAGCCAGCAACCATAATGTTGTGGCAAAAAATTTTCTAAAACTCACGCTTGAAGCTCTGCAGTATTTGCAGAAACCCTATTGGGAAGCTTGCCGCCAAGTAGGGGCAACAATGGTGGAATCAAACCAATGCTCGACCAACCACCGATGAGAACCCCAACAAGTAAGGCAACAGCAAACCAGTAAAGACTTTCACCGCCAAATAATATCAAGGCAATTATAGGTAGTATTGTTGAAGTTATTGTATAGAAAGACCTTTTAAGTGTGCCGGCAACCGCTCGGTCTACTTGATCCTCAACGCTAAGATTGGGAAGCACCTGTTGTTGTTCGCGAATACGATCAAAAATAACTACGGTATCATTTACTGAATAGCCAGCTATTGTAAGAAGTGCAACTACAAACAAACTATCAACTTCCACCCCAGCCAATAATCCAAGCCAAGCAAATAATCCCGTGGTTAAAATAACATCATGGGTTAAACACATCAATGCCATTGCAGCATAGAGGCGGGCATAACGTAAAGAGATATAGATAGCTATGCCAGCAAAACTTACTATTAATGCTAGTAAACTGCTGCGCAATAGCTGAGATCCCAATAATGGCCCAATTGTATTTATTTGGGTACCGCTTGCTTGTATTGGTCCGAGCAGGCGATCAAGGCTTTCAACTACTGCTCCACTCTCAGCTGGGCTAAGGGCCGCAGTGCGTACGCTGATTGCTTTGCCTGAATCAAGGCTTTGCACAACAGCGCCGCTTGGTAGATCCTTTCGCAATTCCTCAGTGGAAAAACTTTTACAAGCAGGGCTGCAGATCCTTTCAACTTGGATTAATGTGCCACCTGTAAAATCCAAGCCGGGCCTTAATGGGGCATGGATCGGCGAAAGCCAAGACAACATCAAGCCCAGCAAGCTAATAAATAGCAGGAAAACAGTTAGAACCATGCAGAAACGCCGGTATCTATTTATTCGGAAAGATGGCTCACGTAGCAGAGCACCGCTAGAAGATGTCATGGCTGAGATGGGGAGCCCAAGAAAAATTCAGGGCGACGAAGGGCTGGATAACTAAGTACAAGGCGTAAAAGGGTACGGCTACAGGTGAGGGCAGTAAACAAACTGAGCAGTACACCAACTGCGAGGGTTACTGCAAAGCCTCGAACAAGGCCCGTACCAAGCCAAGCGAGGGCAGCGCAGCTGATCAAAGTAGTTATGTGTCCATCAAATATTGATGAAAAGGCCCTAGAAAAGCCAACATCAACTGATCTAAACAAACTATTACCATCTTGGAGTTCTTCTTTTGTGCGTTCAAAGATAAGAATATTTGCATCAACAGCCATGCCCACTGAAAGTATAAAACCAGCAATACCTGGCAGGGTTAGAGTTACTGGAATAAGTGCATAAACGGCAAGATTGAAAAGTGCATACAAACACAACGCAAGAACAGCAACAAAACCAGGCAACCTATAAATAACAACCATAAATATACCAACCAAGACTATACCTAAAATTGCTGCAATTAAACTATTGCGAACATTTTCCGCACCAAGCGTGGGACCAACGGAGCGATTTTCAACTATTTCAACTGGTAAGGGCAAGGCACCACCCCTTAATTGCACTTCCAAATCCCTGGCCTGTTCAGCGCTGAATTGACCTGTGATACTTGCGGCACCGCCTGTGATTCCAGCGGTGGCAAATTGCGGACCAACGCTTGCTTCACTGATAGACCTACCATCAAGCATTATCCCTAAAAGCCTATTAGTGCCGGCAATAGATTTTGTTAATGCTGCGAATTCATCACCACCAACCCTGTCAAACCTCAGGGTTACTTCCCAAGCCTGGCTATTTTGTTGTTGCTGCCTACCAGCATCAATCAAGTGGGTACCGGTGAAGGCTGGTGGCTCAAATAGACTAACAATTCTGCGATTAGTATCTAATAGAATTGCCTTTAGCTGATCTAGTTCTGATGCTTCAGCGGAGATTTTTATATCTAAGGTTTTCAGCAAATCCTTTAGGGAATCATCCTGAACGGATGCTGCTTTACCAGTGCCTGTTAATTGGTCAATTTTAGCTTCAAGCAAACGCTTCAATCTCATCAAACCAGTCATTTCTTGTTCAGTGCCAGGTTTTTGAGCTCTGAACTCCAACATCGCTGTTGTGCCAAGAACTTCAGCTGCCCTACGGGGGTCCTGGACCCCTGGCAGTTGAACCACAATGCGATCATCGCCGGAGGTTGTAACCGTGGCTTCAGAAACACCTAGGCCATTAACCCTCCTCTCAAGCACATCTTTAACAGCTTCTAGTTTTGTTGGCTCAATTTTTTTAATCGTACCTGCAGGTTTGATCAGAAGTGTTAATTGTGTACCGCCTCTTAGATCAAGACCAAGTGAAAGTGGTAAACTACGTAAAACCAATACACTTCCTATTGCAAGGGCAAGAATTAGAGCGAGCCAGCCTTGCGATTTAGTCATCGTTGTACCATTGATTTAACCGTAGATACAATCTGATGGGGTTGAATTATAGTTAGATTTTCTAATTTTCCATTGTAGGGCGTGGGAATATCCTGGCTTGATAAGCGCACTGGGGCTGCATCTAATTCGTCAAAACAATTTTCAATAATTAATGCAATAAGCTCGGCACCGATGCCGCCAGTTTTCATACATTCTTCAACAATAACCACCCTGTGGGTTTTTGAAATGGATTTCTTGATTAAATCCATGTCAAAGGGTTTTAGGCTAACTAAATCAATAAGTTCTGGGTTGTAGCCAGCCTCCTCCAACTGCTTAACAGCAGCCAAGCAATGGTGGCGCATGCGCGAATAGGTTAGAATTGTAATATCTTCCCCTTCTCTAACAAGTTCCGCTTTATCCAAGGCGCAGGTATAATCACCCTCAGGTATATCCTCACTTAAATTATATAGTAATACATGTTCAAAAAATAGAACTGGATTGTTATCGCGAATCGCAGCTTTCATTAGGCCCTTCGCATTGGTTGGAGTGCTACACGCAACTATCTTTATGCCAGGAACTGCATGAAAATAGGCCTCTAGCCGTTGGCTGTGCTCCGCCCCCAATTGCCTACCAACGCCCCCCGGTCCCCTAACAACTGTGGGGATCGTGAAATTACCGCCACTGGTGTAGCGCAACATCCCCATATTGTTTGAAATCTGATTAAAGGCAAGCAATAAGAAACCCATATTCATGCCTTCCACTATTGGTCGCAAACCTGTCATTGCAGCTCCCACGGCCATGCCCGTGAAGCTGTTTTCAGCAATCGGCGTATCAAGGACCCTTAATTCGCCATATTTCTCGTATAGATCTTTTGTAACTTTGTAGGAGCCCCCGTATTGGCCCACATCTTCACCCATCACACATACATATGGGTTTAGGGCCATCTCCTCATCGATGGCATCGCGCAAGGCATTGAAAAGAAGGGTCTCAGCCACAGAACTCAGGGCACGTAGAAAGCCGGAAAATTTCGGCTGGGAGCCAACCTATCAGCGGATAAGAGCCCTAGCCTCCTGCCGCAAAAGTTGTGAGTAATAAAACCGATAGCAAAAGGCCTGGCGAAAGCAGAAGGGCCAGTAACCCCAAGTCATGGGGAGTCATGGGACTAATCAAACTAAAGCCAGGCTAATCGGCAGCAGCGGGCCCGGCAGGGATAAGGGAGCGAATTAAAAGAAGAAATAGGCCGATGCTGATCAAGCCAAAGGTAAAAGTTGCTAAGCAGCCTGTGCCCACAAGCAAGGTTTTCACTGCAGTGGCAATTGATTGGGCAATTCTTTGGCTGTAGTGGGGCGGCCGATCGCTGTAGTAGCCAATGATTTTCCAGGTGATGCTCAGGGCTAAACCACAAAACAGGGCGCTGGTGAGGCTGCCACTCAAATAACTGAGGGGACCTTTTTTGGCCGGCAACAGCTGCTTAGTAGGTTCTGGCACACTCAAATCCACATACCCAATGGCTAAAACCATTCTCCCGCAGGGTGGGCAAGAGCTGTTGTTCCGCCAGAGCAGCCCCTGCGCGATTGGGAAATAGGCCAAACAAGCTGGGGCCCGAACCGCTCATGGCCGCAACAAGTAAACCCGGCGCTTCCTTGAGCAGGCTTAATCCATTGGAAACAGAGGGAACGGCAGGGGCAACAACCGCTTGTAAATCGTTGCGCAGCATTGGCATGGGTGGTTCCCTTGTGCCCTTGAACCATTGCAACAGGGGGCCTTGGCGCAGTTGCTCACGGCGCTGCTCATAGTCTTGTTCATTGGTGAGGTAAAAATCGCCCCGCATTTGCTTGCATTGGCCATAGGCCCATGGGGTACTCACGTGGGCGCTCGGATCCTTGATAAGAAGCACCCCAAGGCTTGGAAGATCGGCTAGGGCCTGCAGGCGTTCGCCACGCCCGAAACAGCATTGGCTGCCCCCTGTTAAACAAAAAGGCACATCTGAACCAAGCTGGGCTGCGATTTGCTCCAACTCAGCCATGCTTAAACCAAGTTGCCAGAATTCATTAAGCAATAACAGCGTTGTAGCGGCATCACTAGATCCCCCAGCCAAGCCAGCCCCGATCGGTATATTTTTTTGCAACTGCAGTTGAGCCCCGAGATCGGGGCGGTTGCAATGGCTTTTAAGTGCAACGGCTGCTTTCACTATCAAATTGCTTTCATCCACGCCAAGGCTTGGATCCGAGCAGCTAAGCGAAACAACACCAGTAACCCCTCCTGAAGCACTGATGTGATCGAAAAGATCAACGGTTTGCATCACCATCGCAAGCTCATGAAAACCATCTGGCCTGATTCCCAACACCTCCAGGTGCAAATTGAGCTTGGCAGGGGCCTTCTTTTGCAGGATTGCAGTTTGCTTATTCAAAACCCAGCTAACAGAGCAGTTGCCAACGCTACCCATTTGTTGGGACCTATTTCTTGGGGTCTTTGTTGAGCTGAAACATCCGCCTGGTTAAGCCAATTTTGAAGCTCCCCCTCCGGTACAAACTGGCAAAGGGTATTGCGAAGCATTTTGCGACGGGCTGCAAAGGCTGATTTCAGCAATTTTTCAACTGTTATCGCAATATTCAATTGCAGCGGCTCAGCCAGGGGCCTTAAACAAATCACCTCAGAGTTCACCTTGGGCGGTGGCTGGAAACAACGGGGAGGCACCTCACAAACCTTTTCGCAAAAGCACTGAAGTTGTAAACGTACGCTCAAGGCACTAAAGCTGCTACTTCCTGGTGCAGCCGTGATTCGCTGGGCAACCTCCTGCTGTAACAACAGCACAAGGGAATCAAAACCATTTGAGCGCGGTTGATCAAGCCGACCAAGCAAAATCTCCAGCAGGGGGCCTGTGATGTTGTAAGGAATATTTGCAACCACCTTATTTGCCGTTGGGAGCGCCATGGCGAGGGCATCCCCCTGGTGCAAGTTAAATCTTGGATCTTTGCCAAAGCGCTGCTGTAAACCAACCACTAAATCTCGATCTAATTCAATGGCCTCAAGCCTTTGCAATGGTTGCTCAAGAATTTTTTTGGTGAGGGCACCACGCCCTGGGCCTATTTCCAAAACCCTATCTGTGCCTTGCAGCTTTGCCGCCGCAACGATGCTGTTGAGCACAGCAGCGTCGATTAACCAGTGTTGGCCAAATCGTTTGCGGGCGGTGTGGCCTGAGAAGCCCATAAATTGAGGCTATTTGCAGAGGGTTGCTCCTAACTGTGGAGCACCAACCAGCGAATGGGCCGAGAGAGCCTCAAGCGGGGCCGCGAAACCAAGGGCACTAGGGCAAGGGCAATCTGAACCGATGCCCCATGCCAATTGGGGTTTAGCGCCAACCAACAGGAAAAACTGCGTTCTAACCTGCGCCGCTTTTGGGGACCAAAGGCCCCGAGCCCCCAATTGTCTGGGCCACAACGGCTGCGGGCCTTCACCTCCACCAGCAGCAACCTCTGGGGCTTGGAAACCAGTAGATCCAATTCACCCCAGCGGCAGCTCCAGCGATGTTCAAGCAATGCCCAGCCCCGTTGCTTAAGCAGCTGCATAGCCTCTAATTCTGCGCCAAGGCCCTCAATATCTCTCCTATTCCTTGGATGGCTATCTGGTTGAGATGGTGGCAACAAACCTAAAGGGATCGAAATAGATCTAGGGTTCCACTCAAACTCAGCTATGAAGCAATGGCACGATTAATCGCTTCCCTAGTGCTAGCGCTGTCCCTGTTGGGCTGCGGCTTAGGGATGGCCTTGCCAGTTTTTGCTGCGAAGGAATTTAATAAGCAGGTGTTGATCGGGGCGGATTTCCATGGAGCTGATTTAAGAGCAACCACATTTAGCCTCACAAATTTGCGGGAGGCTAATTTCAAAGGGGCAAACTTGGAAGGGGCAAGCCTTTTCGGTGCAAAGCTTCAGGATGCCGATTTGAGTGATGCAAATTTACGCGGAGCAACATTGGATTCTGCAGTATTTGATGGCACAAAACTCGACCAAGCAATCCTTGAAGATGCATTTGCCTTTAATACACGCTTCAAGAATGTGAGTATTATTGGTGCTGATTTTACCAATGTGCCTTTGCGGGGCGATTCACTCAAGATTTTATGCGCAGTGGCTAGCGGTACAAACAACAGCACTGGCCGCAGCACCTTTAACAGCTTGGAATGTGAGTAATATGGCCCTTGATCCTAAAAGTAAAGAGCGTTTAGAAGCACTTGGAAGGCGATTGCCCCAACCGCTAGCAACTCCTGAGAAAACAGAAGCAACACCAATCCGAAAATTACATCCGGTAGAAACTGAACAAAATCCCGAAGAATTGTTCCGTCAACTAATGCAAGTAAGCCCAGACGGTAATGTGCCAGACCATTTACTAGCGAGGTTAAAATCCATGGAAGCCAAGAAATCAGAAACCACAAAAATTAAACAAAAAAATAATCAGATCATTGAAAATGATACTCTATACACTGAGTTTCAACAGCTGCTCCTGGAGCAGGATGAAGTTTAAAACAAAGTGTAATATAAATTACAAGAATTAAGCGCAACGCTGGGCGTCCAGCTCGGTTAGGTAACGCCTTTCATTGTAATAAAGTTCCTGAAATCGGATTGCATCTGCATTTAATTCATTAAATAGTAAATCAATCCTTTGTTCGCCATCGCCATTGTTAGCCGGTTGAATGCGATCTGCCTCAAGCAGTAAAGAAATACAATGTTCTAAACTTTGTAGGCGTTGGCTACCCCAAGCTTCAATTAAATGGCGACATCTACGTATTACTCGCTGGCGTTCCAAGCTAGCTGTGGTACCCCGCAAGTGTTGAGTGGGATTGATTAAATTTAGATCTTGAAGTTCACTGGGCTCAAGCAGTTCACTCAGCCGTTGAAGCAGGGCTGTATTTGTTTCTAAAAGATGATCACTTAGTAGTTTAGCAATATCTATATCCATAAGGGCTTCCCCAGGGCTACTGCCTCTACAAATATCCTCAATTTCAACAATGCCAAGCTTTGATTCTTCTAATTCACTAATAACAAGCCACAGCTTGCGGTGGTGTGGAATCCCAAAATCCTCCAGGTCCCTTGTTCGCAACTCCCTGCGTATTTCGGCGCGCACCGCCGGTGCATGCAAATAAAGACGGAGCAAAGCTGCCTCTGCCCGTTCTCTGATCCCAGCTTCACCTGGTTGACCATGGCGACTGGAGCGCCCATGCCAACGTTGGCCTTTCACCTGTTGACGGAGATCCTCCTCCAGCTGTAACGCCATGCGCGATTGACCGCCGGATAGACGTTCAGCCACCCTTTGCAAATAGTGGCTGCGCAGGGCAGATTGGGGCAATTTGCCAAGCAGCTCCACAAGGGCCTTCACCACTTGCTGAAATTGATCGGCACGGTTTAAATCCATGCCGAGCAAAACCTGCTCAATTTGCCAATCAAGCCAGAGGGGTGCTTGTTCAACGAGGGCTAAATAATTGGCAGAGCCCTGGAGTTTTAAAAAATCGTCCGGATCTTTCCCCTCGGGTAAAGGCAAAATCCGCAATTCAATCTGCCCCTGCAACGCTTGTTGCTCAACTTCACCAATTGCCCTTTGAGCTGCCCTAATACCAGCCCCATCAGCATCAAAATTAAGCACGATCCGCCTGCTATCACAACAGCGGCATAACTGGGTAATTTGCTGACTACCAAGCGCTGTACCCAATGCTGCAACCGAGTGGCGCACTCCAGCGGCATGGAGGGCAATTACATCAAAATAACCCTCAACAACAATTGCACAATCAGCGCGACGAATTGGATCTGAAGCCTTATCTAAACCAAATAAGTGCTTACCCTTTTCAAATACTTCAGTTTCAGGTGAATTTAAATATTTTGGTTCTACCCCCTCAAGGCTACGGCCACCAAAACCAATGATTCGGCCTTGACGGTCGTGAATAGGAACCATCAATCGCTCCCTAAAGCGATCATAAAATCCATCGCCCCCCTTGCGGGCAACAACTAAGCCAGCCATTTCTAAACAATTAATATCAATATTTTCAACCTGTTGCAAATGGCTGATAAGCGCATCCCATTTATTGGGTGCGTAGCCCAACTCAAATAATTCGATCGTGCCGTTATTTAAGCCCCTATCCTTTTGCAAATAGTTCAGAGCTGCTGCACCGATTGGACTGCGCAAATTTGCTCGAAACCAACCACTCGCCAATGCAAGTGCCCGATGAATTTTATCTCGTCGCGTTAGTTGTTCTTTTAGGCGTTCCTGCTGAGGTGCATCTAGTGTTTCAACGGGTAATGAATATTTCCTTGCCAGCTCAAGTACCACATCACTAAAGCTCTGACGCTTAAATTCCATCAGGAATTTCAAACTATTACCACCAGCACCACAGGAAAAGCAATAATAAAATTGCTTTGCTGGCGATACTGTCATCGATGGTGATTTGTCATCGTGAAAAGGACAAATCCCAACAAATTCTTTGCCTTTTTTCTTTAGTACTACGTGTTCACCAACCACTTCAACAATGTCTGCCCTTTCCTTTACCGCCTCAATTGTGCGGGGGTGGAGACGGGGGCTGCTCACTGATAACCGTAAGGGTTTCCCATTGTTGCTGGTTTTAGGCCAGGGGCAATGGATATATCCGCCACTGGGGAGACTGGGAGCTTGGTGGCTTTAGCAGTCGCCAGGTTTGACCTTTTTCACCGCGTATCAAACGCAATTCAAAGGGGCTTGCCACATTCAGCGCTTCTCCAGGCCAGCGCCAATCAAATCGGCCATGGAGCAGCCATACCTTTTGATTTTGAATCCGTTCCAGCCGTTGTTGATCCAACCGCACCCGCTGCAGGCTAGGCACATCCTTCCTTGGCGATAGCTGCAAGGCATCAGCCAGTTCAACCTCACTCAATTGAACTTGCAGATTTAAAGCCGATAGCAGGGCCTGACGCGGCGGTTGATTGAAGGAAACACAGCCAGAAAGGCTGATCAGCAAGCTAAGCAAAGCCCCCAGGAGAGCAAGCCGGCGCAGGGTTGGCAGCAACGGCACCATTAGTTCAAATCTGAGCACAGCATGATCGGTTGGCTTGAAGGACACCTGGGCCACACATGGCAGGAGGGAAATCGCTGCGGTTTGCTTTTGATTTGCGCCGGTGTGGGCTACGAGATTCAAATTAGTAAAGAGCTGTGGGCTGTGCATCGGCTTAGCCCTGGGGCAGCAACGCTCAGTTTTTGGATCCATCATCTTCATAGGGAAGATGGCAGTGTGCTTTTCGGCTTCAGCCATCAGCAGGAGCGCAATCTATTTCGGCTACTGATTGGAGTTAGCGGGGTTGGCCCCCAGGTTGCAATGGCATTGATGGGAGCGATGGAGGCGCCAGTTCTTATTGAAGCGATCCAGCAGGGAAACCTAAACCTGCTTTGCAGTGCCCAGGGTGTGGGCAAACGCACCGCTGAACGCCTCTCGCTTGAACTGAGGCAGAAACTCGATAGTTGTGTGATTAGCCATAACCAAGAAGCCAGCTTGGCTGCACTCGAAACAAACCTACGGCCAGAACTTGAGCAGATGCTTACCAGTTTGGGATATGGCCCCTTGGAAATTCATGAGGCCCTTAAGGCCGTGAATCCCCTGCTATCCGGGGATGATGCAGAAAATAGTGATGCCTGGTTGCGGGAAAGCCTGCGCTGGCTTGGCCAAACTGCCAAATAAGGCCCCTCGGGGAGTTATGGTGGTTGATTGCACCGATTCGGGCCGATCTCCCGCATGCCGCTCAACACAGAAAAGAAACAAGAGCTGATTAACAGCCACCAAACCCATGGCACAGACACCGGATCGGTGGAAGTGCAGGTGGCCATGTTGAGTGAGCGCATCAGCCAGCTCACCGGCCACCTACAGGCCAACAAACACGATTTTTCATCTAAACAAGGCCTCCTAAAAATGCTTGGTCGCCGCAAAAGCCTGCTGAGCTACTTGAAAAGCCAAAGCAACGAGCGGTATAAAACCCTGATCGCTAAACTGGGCATCCGAGGCTAGGCACCATGGCGGATGGCTTCGCTCACGAGCGCAATCAGCCAACATCATCACCAGCAAAAGCAGCCGCAGCTCCTAAACCCGTTAAAAAGCTAAAAGTTAGCGATAGCAAAAAGGCAATTCCCCAAACGGTTGCTAACCGCATGGCTCGAAGGGTTGCTATCGCCACTGGCATACCAACAATTATGGGGATGGCAGTTTTTGTTGGTAGTTATCTATTGATCACTAAACAGATCCTAGATATCCCAACTGGAATCACCTTAATAAGTTCTGGTGGATGTTTCTTACTAGGCTTAGTTGGGCTTAGCTATGGAATCTTCTCAAGCAGTTGGTTAGAAGAACCCGGTTCTCTATTTGGTTTTGAGCAAATTAAACCTAATATCAAGCGGCTGCGCAGTGGCGCAAGCTCACCTGAAAAGCAGCAGCGCTAAGGCTTGCCACTGCGGCATCAGCATTGTTTACACAAAATTGATGACCAAGGCGCACAAAGCAATGGCCTTCAAGGCTCTCTATTTCTGCAACAACTGGAATCCTTGCACCAACTGATTCATTATCAACACGGTGCTGCTGTAAACATTCTCTTAGTTGATGTTGAACCGTAATATCTCCCGCCTGCTTTTGATTTAATTTAACCATCACCAAGCGCAAGTCATCAACCAAAGCAACATCGTCAACAATTAACTGCACTCGATCATCGCGCCGGTCTACCTGGGCCCACAACAATAAACGGGCATCAACCATCAAATGATCAGCAAGCCGAGCATAGGTTTTTGGAAAAACAACCGCTTCTGCACTACCGGTGAGATCTTCAAGCTGCAAAATTGCCATGCGATCGCCCTTGCGGGTGGTTACTAATTTTATTTCTGGAACCATCACCAGTGCAGAGATACGGCTGCGGTCGGCCTGCTCCTCCAGTTGAGCCAACCCAACTGGTGAAAGCAAATGGCTGGTGGATTTCAATTGCTTCAACGGATGATCTGATAGATAAAAACCAACCAATTCCTTTTCGAGACGCAATTTTTCCGTAGGGGCATAATCGGCAACAGACGCGGCCTTTGGCGCTGTACTAACAGCAGTATTTGATCCTGCAGAGCTATCAGCTGTTAATAAATCAAGCAAACTACCCTGACCACTTACACGATCCCTTGCCCTTGAGTTAGCCCAATCAAGCAGCAGATCAAGATCAGCCATCAATTGGGCACGATTTGCCATTGGTTCTAGGCAATCAAGCGCACCGCAATGGATCAATGATTCCAGGGCTCTGCGGTTTAAGGAGCTAGCGGTTGCCATGCGATCACAGAGATCGGCAAGGGATTGGAACGGACCATCTTTTTGCCGTGAAAGTAACAAGCCGCGAATGGCACCTTCGCCTAAATTCCTAATTGCCGACAAACCAAATAATATTTTATTCTCTTGTGGCGTAAAATCAATGCCTGAACTATTTAAATCAGGGGGTAAAACCTCAATGCCCATGGAATTACAATTGGAAATGTAGCGCTGTACCTTATCTGTAATACCAGAGTTAACTGTTAATAGAGCTGCCATGTAGGCAACCGGATAATGGGCTTTTAAATATGCGGTTTGATAGGTAACTGCGCCATAGGCAGTGGAGTGGCTTTTATTAAAACAATATTCTGCGAACAAAACCATTTGATCAAATAATGTATCTGCTACCTTTTCAGGAACCGCCTGGGCAGTTGCCCCTTGTACAAATTGACTGCGATGTTTTTGCATTTCTGACACCTTCTTCTTACCCATGGCCCTCCGCAACAGATCAGCCTCACCAAGTGAATAGCCAGCTAAATCCTGGGCGATGCGCATGATCTGCTCTTGATAAACCATAATTCCATAGGTTTCCTGCAGAATCGGCTCAAGTTTGGGATCAACGAATTCGATTAATTCACGACCATGTTTGCGATTAATAAATTTAGGTATCAGCCCTGCATCAAGGGGTCCGGGACGATAGAGGGCCAATATCGAAGAAATATCCTCAAGGGAGGTTGGTTTTAAATCTCTTACGATCTGGCGCATGCCACTGGATTCCAATTGGAAAATTCCCTCCAGGTCCCCCCTTGCCAATAGGGCATAGGTTGCTGAATCATTCGCTGGCAGATCATCTGGATCTATGCGAATACCAGAATGCTGATGTACTAACTGCAGTGTTTTATCGATCATGGTTAGGTTTTTAAGGCCCAAGAAGTCCATCTTAAGTAAACCCATTGATTCAACATCTTCCATAAAATATTGGGTTATTATTTGACCATCATTATTACGCTGTAGTGGCACAAGTTCGTCTAGGGGTTCAGCTGCGATAACAACACCTGCTGCATGAACGCCAAAACTTTTGTTTGTACCCTCAATGCGGCGAGCAAGATCGATCCAATGCTTAACAGCGGGGTCGTTATTATATTTATTCCTAAAATCAGGCGCTGGAGATTCTTCACTTATCATTTCATCTAGATTTGCTGGCTTGCCACGAACAACAGGAATTAATTTTGCCAGTTTGTCTGCATCCCCATAGGGAATATCCAGAACTCTGGCCACATCCTTCAAAACTGCCTTTGAAGTCATGCGGTTAAATGTAATTATTTGTGCCACCTTATCCTCACCATAGCGCTTGGTTACATATTCAATTACCTCCCCCCTGCGCTCAATACAAAAATCGGTATCAATATCCGGCATAGACTTACGCTCAGGATTCAAAAAGCGTTCAAATAACAAACCATTCTTAACGGGATCAATATTTGTTATTCCAAGGGCATAGGCCACCAGGGATCCTGCGGCAGAACCTCTACCGGGACCCACAGGAATACCATTATCTCGAGCGAAACGAATATAATCCCAAACCACAAGGAAATAGGTGGGAAAACCCATTTGCTCCATAACCTCCAATTCAAAAAAGAGGCGATCTGCATAGATTTTTTCAATTACTTCCGAATCTGTTACTGCCAGTCTTGTCCTTAATCCTTGCTCAGAAACTTCCGTTAAGTAACTAACTGATGTGTGGCCATCAGGGATCGGGAAATTTGGCATTTGATACCGTCCAAGAATGTCATACTCCTCAACTTTATTTGCAACTTTAACCGTATTATCAAGAGCTTTTTTAACAACGCTCGCTTCTAAATGATCGGCAAACAACAACTCCATTTCAGCTCTGCTTTTAATAAATTCAGTGCCGGTATAGCGGAGGCGCTTCTGATCGCTAATAAGTTTTCCTGTTAATACACATAAAAGGGCGTCATGGGCCTCCACATCCAATCCGCTCAAGTAGTGAGCGTCGTTAGTTGCAATTATTTCAATATTAAGTTCAGCTGCTAATTTTGCTATACCAGTGTTTACGATCCGATCCTCAGGGGAGCCATGATCTTGAATTTCCAGATAAAAATCTCCAGCAAATAAATCCCTATACCAAATGGCAATGTCCCTAGCCACATCATATCTTCCTTTTAAAAGCGCCTGAGGTATTTCACCACCCATGCAAGCGGTGGCAACAATTAAACCCTCACTATATTTTTTCAATATCTGTTTATCAATACAAGCCCTTGAGAAAATCCCCTTACCTCGCATCCCTTGGAGATGACTAATTGTTGTTAATTTTACTAGATTTTTATAACCAATTTGATTTTTTGCTAACACAACCAGATGATATCTACGCTCTTTCTTTTGCTGGGGATCTTCAATGCTGCCATTAACAACATACATTTCATTGCCGATAATTGGTTTTATCCCAGCCTTTGTGCATAACTTAAGTAGTTCAATGGCGCCATACATCACACCATGATCTGTTATAGCAACAGCTGGCATCCCCAATTCAACGGCTCGCGCCACCATGGCAGGAAGCTGGGTTGCCCCATCCAACAGGCTGTAATCGCTGTGGTTATGAAGGGGAACAAACGACAAAGCTTTCCACCAGCCCTAGTGCACCCACCCTAGCTAGGGGCACTAGATATGGTGCTAACCAATGGCCAGTGCAGCTTCGGGCCGATCCTTCATCACCTCAGCGGCCTGCTCATAGTGATGGGATACCTGTAGCAATCTCGCTTCCTCAAGCACCGGTGCCATCAATTGGAGGCCAATGGGGAGGCCATTGCTATCAAACCCACAGGGAACACTGATGGCAGGAATACCAGCTAGGTTTGCTGGAATGGTTAGCAAGTCAGCTAAATACATAGCTATTGGATTATCACTATGCTCCCCAGGTTTAAAGGCAGTTGTAGGCGAGGTGGGCGTAAGTAGTAAATCAACCTGTTGGAAAGCCCTATTGAAATCCTCCCTAATTAATGTGCGCACTTGTTGTGCTTTGCGGTAATAGGCATCGCCGTAGCCAGCAGATAGGGCATAGGTACCAATTAAAATTCTCCTTTGAACCTCTGCGCCAAAACAATTGGCCCTAGTGAGTGCCGTCATGGCACCGAGGCTTTCGCCAGCTTGATGGCGCTGGCCATACTTAACACCGTCATAACGGGCCAAATTGGCCGATGCCTCAGAAGGGGCAATCACGTAGTAAGTGGCAATACCATCTTTAAAACGGGGACAACTCACATCCACCATGGTGCAGCCAAGGGATTGCAACAGGCTTGCAGCCCCACGCACCGATGCCTCAACTTCAGGGTTTAAACCAGCGCCAAAGGCCTCTTTCAATATTCCTACCCTTAAACCCTTAATTGGCTGATCCAAAGCCTCAAGGTAATTAGGTACGGGTAGATCAAGGCTTGTGGCATCAAGGGGATCGTGGCCGGCAATCACCTGTAAAACAGCCGCCACATCAGCAACAGTGCGGCCAAATGGACCCACTTGATCAAGTGAGCTGGCAAAGGCCACAAGTCCCCAACGGCTCACCCGGCCGTAGGTGGGTTTTAAGCCCACAACACCACAAAAACTTGCCGGTTGTCGGATTGATCCACCGGTATCTGAACCAAGGGCTGCATCACATTGGCCAGCGGCCACAGCTGCGGCGCTGCCCCCGGAACTTCCCCCCGGCACCCTGGTGGGATCCCATGGATTGGCAGTGGCACCAAATGCTGAGGTTTCCGTTGAGCTGCCCATGGCGAACTCATCGAGGTTTGTTTTACCGACCAGCACAGCCCCAGCCTGCCAAAGCCTTTGGGTAACAGTGGATTCGTAGGGGGGTATGAAGTGCTCGAGCATTCGGCTTGAGCAGGTGGTTTTTATACCCTTAGTGCAGAGGTTGTCTTTGATTGCAAGATTTACTCCGGCTAAGGCTCCCAACTCCTCACCGGCTGCCTTCGCCTTATCAATCCGCTCTGCATCTAACTTCGCCCGCTCTTGGGTAAGCGTTACGAATGAGTGCAACTGCGGTTCGGTTTCAGCTATGCGATCAAAGCTTGCCTGGGTGTGGGCACTAGCCGATTGCAAGCCTTGATCAAAGGCAGCACGCCCCCGGCTGATCACCATGTGCGAAACAAAACTGTTGCGACGCTATCAGCCCTGATGTTCGATGGTGAATGGTTCACCGCGACGGGTTCGCACTAAACGATGTTCCAATACCGCTGGTCCCTCACTGCGCAGGTCTGCCAAGAAAGCAGGTAGCTTGCATTCGAGTGTATGGCGACGCACATAGGGGCCGAACCAATAGGTGACATCTGGTTGGCGGGTATCAACCCTCGCCCACCAGGCCAGGCCTAGGGCATTGGCAGTGGCGCGGAGGGGAGCGGAAAAAAGACCCATCAGAAAGCTCATGCGCCGTTATTTTGACCTCACTTAGGCCCCTCTGGGGCCTATAGGCGGATCTCTGCGCTGAATCCGTCACTTATTTGCTCCTCATTTGGGATTTCAACAGCTACGGCTGGCGACGATTGCAACTGCACTCGTTGCAGTCGTGGGGCGGGATCTTGGCCATGAATACCTGCCATCCAACCCCTACGAGCCAGCTCATAAAGCAGCAAAGCAGTTGCTACTGCTGCATTTAAGTTTGGGGTAACCCCGCGCAAGGGGATACGAACTAATTGATCGCAATGGCGCCGGGTAAGCATCGAAAGGCCATTTCCCTCGGAACCGGTAACTACAACCAAGGGGCCCTCTAAATCAGCATCCATGAGAGGAACACTGCCCTCCTCGGCTAAACCAACCACGCGGTAGCCATTTTCTTTCAAGGATTCCAGAGCCCGATTCAAATTCACCACCCTTGCAATGGGTAGATGCTCGAGCGCTCCTGCTGCCACCTTTGCCACAGAACCTGTTAACCCTGCACTGCGCCGCTGGGGCAGCACCAAACCATGGGCACCAAGGGCCTCCGCACTGCGCACGATCGCACCAAGATTTTGTGGATCGGTGAGCCCATCTACAGCCATCAAAAGGGGTGCCTCCCCCAATTGACTACAACCTTCCACAAGGGTTTTCAGGTTGAGGGTTTCCGCCGCTGCCGTTTGCAGCACAATTCCCTGGTGAACAGCTGCGCCACTGAGTTGGGCCAGGCGAGCCCAGGTAACCTCCTCAACCAAAACACCAGAACCCTTTGCTTCCCGAAGTAGCTGTAAAAAACGGCTGCTGAATCGCATCTCTGGCGTACACCAGATGCGATGAATTGGGCGACCGCTTTCTAGGGCTGCCATGGCCGCGTGACGCCCCCAAACCAAATCATCAATCTCGGGGCTTGTGTTGCTATCGGCGGTTGGTTCAAAATCTTGATTGGATCTTGGATCACTTCTGCGATCCAAACTTCTGCGATCCAAACTTCTGCGATCTGAACTTGTTCGATCTGAACTGGGTCGTTCAAAACTTGTTCTCTCTAGACGTGTTCTCTCAAAACGTGTTTGACCGGCATGGCTTCTATCTGAGCGAGAACGGTCGCTAGTAGACCTTCCAAAACTGGGTCGATCTGATCTTGGCCTATCAAAACTGGGTCGATCTGAACTGGTTCGATCAAAACTTGGTCGCTCAGATCTATTCGTTCGGTATCGATCGGATCGGTCGGCCCGCTCCGGCGATTCGTAAGACTTGCTGCGATCCTGCCTATCGGAGCGACCAAGGCGCACCGGCCGCTCCGGCCGGCTAGAGGCTCCCCTAGCTGGACCGTCGGGACGGCTGAAGGGTCGCCTTGGGCGCTCCCCTTTGGGGCGATCGGGACGGGGAGCCATGGCGGAGGCAGCAAAGGGAACCAGGCTCAAACAATTTCACACCGGGCCATCCAGGGGTAAATCCTGAAAAAGGCAAAGCAACTCATTAAGTCGCTCCGGATTGCAGAGATAGAGCCAGCCAACCATTGTCTCAAACCCTGAGGCCCTGCCATAGATGGCTGGATCCACACGCCTCGGCCCTCTACCCGCTGAATTACGCCCCCTGCGCACCCATTCCAGCTCAGATTCGGTTAGGTGGGGCTCTAAAAAAAACAAAGCGGCGCTTTGGGCTTCGGCGCGTACTTGCTCAACACCAGCTTGATGAAGCCGGTGGGAACTGGCTTGGTGGCGCACCAACCTGGTGCGCTGGTGAAGTTCCCAAACTGCATCTCCAAGCCATGCCAACTGGGCGGGACCCGGCAAGGCCATGCCAATTGGAGTTTTACTTGGCAGCAAAACCACTTAGGGCAGTGGTGAGATCCGGTTGAAGATTAAGGAAAGCTTCCAATCTCACCAGCTTCACCGTTTGCACAACACGGCTATTTCCAACTACAAAAAATTTGAGTTTTGCCTCATTGCGCTGCTTGGCAATTTGCACGAGGGCGCCAAGGCCCGATGAATCAAGGAAATCAACCTTGCTCAGATCCAATACCAAAGGAAGCTTGGATTTAGCCACGTATTGGCTTACAAAATCGCGGAATTGACGTTCCGAGTAGGCATCCAGCTGACCGGTGAAATTGAACAGCAGGTAGCGCTCCTGGGGTTCAAATCCACCACGGAGAGAGACGGTGAGTCGCTGCAATTCGGTGATGGCTCCAGTCCTCAACAGCTGATGGGCCCCTATGGGCGCTCAATCTTATCCACAGATCGCCTATCTGCCATCAATGCCACAAATTTGGCGAAATGATGATCAGCGTCATGGGGTCCTGGGGATGCCTCCGGGTGATACTGCACCCCAAAAACGGGTTGATGCAAAAGCTCAATGGCGGCAACGGTTCCGTCATTCAGGTTTTTATGGGTGATCTTCACCCGTTCAGGATCAAGGCTTGCCGCATCAATGGCAAATCCATGGTTTTGACTTGTAATTTCCACAATCCCCGCTGCGCCACAAGGGTGGTTAAGGCCGCGATGGCCATAACCAAGTTTGAAGCTTCTGCCACCAAGGGCCAAACCAAGAATTTGATGCCCCAGGCAAATGCCAAAAACAGGCAGGTTTTTTTCTTGCAGCAATCCCCTCGCCAAGCCAATGGCTGAGCTCACTGCAGCCGGATCTCCAGGCCCATTTGAAAGAAACACGCCCTCGGGTTTACAAGCCAGAACCTGCTCCAAGGAACAGCTTGCAGGCAACACTCTGAGTTCACAGCCATGGGCCGCCAAGCGTTCGAGAATTGCTCGCTTTATGCCGAAATCAACGGCCACCACTTGATAGGGCTTGCTTGGTTGCGCTTTCAAGCGTTGATCAAAGCCAACCGGTGATAGCTGTTGCCAGCTGTAGGGCTTAGGGGTTGAAACCTGTTGGGCCAGATTTAAACCTTCCATTGATGGGGCAGAACAAACCATTTCGTGGAGTGTTTTGGCTGATGTGCCATCGCTACTCACGGCCCCATTCATGGCGCCACCCTCCCGTAAAACCCTCACCAAAGCGCGGGTGTCTACACCAAATAAACCCAATACCCCGTGCTGCTGCAGCCATTGATCAAGGCTTGCGGTTGCGCGCCAACTACTGGCAACCGGCGACAATTCCCTGCTGATAACAGCCTGCACAGCAGGTTTATCAGATTCCATATCAAATTCGTTTATGCCGGTGTTGCCAAATTCTGGATAAGTAAAAGTAATTAATTGACCCGCATAGCTTGGATCGGTGAGCACCTCTTGGTAGCCGGTCATCCCGGTGTTGAAAACCACTTCACCAATGGCTGTTCCTCTAGCACCAAAGCTTTTGCCCCTCAACACGGTGCCATCGGCGAGCACAAGCTGGGCTTCCATCAACTGCGGCACGATTTTTGAATTACAAGGATCATCCCGCAACGGGGTTTAGGGCAGTGCGGAGGGCTAGTAAACGCTTCCATGGCTCCCCACTATCAAGGCTGGCTAGGGCACGTTCCACACCATCACCCCAATGCTGCACTGAACCGTTGCACCAAAGCGCCAGAGCTGTATTAAGAGCTACCACCTCCCGTTGGGCCTTGCTGCCATCGCCTTGCAACACCCGCTTAAGAATTTCTTGATTGGTTACGAGATCACCGCCCTCAAGTTCAGCAAGGGGCGCAAGGCTCAAGCCAAAGGCGGTGGGATCTAATTGCTGGGCGTGCAGTTCACCTGCATCTAAAACAATCAATTCATTTGTTCCAGCGAGGCTCGCTTCATCCAAACCACCATGGCCATAAACAACCACAGCCCTCTTCAAACCCAAATTCTTAAGGGCCCCAGCCATGGGTTTCAACAAATTAATATCTGCTACCCCCAACACTTGGGCCTCAGGGGCGAGTGGATTAACAAGAGGGCCTAAAAGATTAAATATGGTGCGCACGCCAAGGTTGCGGCGCAGGGGAGCAAGCGCCGCAAGGGAGCCATGCCAGCCAGGGGCAAACAAAAAACTAACGCCGGCTCGATCGATTGCACCAACAACGGATTCCAAAGGAGCTGTTAGTTGAATGCCAAGCCCCTCCAGCACATCTGCTGAACCAACCTTGCCGCTTGCACTGCGGTTGCCATGCTTAGCCACCTTTACCCCACAGCTGGCGGCGGTGAAGGCAACGGCTGTGGAGATATTGAAACTATTGGCACCATCACCACCGGTGCCGCAACTGTCGAGCAGCGGCCCATCGGGGCGCTTGCAGGGCAGCGGTGCCGCTGCCCTCAGCACCAAGGCCATGGCTGATAGCTCAATTGCTGAGGGGGTGCGACAGCGCAGGGCAGCTAGAAAAGCACCGGTTTGAACCGCACTAAGACTGTTTTCCAACCAGGCCTGCATCAACCCGGCCGCATCCTTTTCGGCCAAGCATTCCCCTTGGAGAAGGCGCTCCAACAAGGCGGGGAGCTGCTGAACCACTTGCATAGCTAAAAAAAAGACCCGGATGCTAAGCATCGCGGGCCAGGTGATGGGGACCTCTTAATAATCGCCTAAGAAGTGGCCAATTCGGGTGATCTAGGCGTCATTTTCACTATCGGTTGAATCAAAGCCACTGCCCACTTGCGATCCCACCTCACTGCCAGGTTGAGCATTGAGCTGTTCGCCAGGCAGATAACCAGTGCTCCAGAGCTCTCTACAGCGACGGTTGAGTTCATTGCGATCAAAACCCCAGAGCCTCAGGGTTTTTTCCAGGTCTTCTTTAAGGTCGGTGGCACCTGGAAAACCCTGATAGCGAATAAAAAGCCTTGCGGCATCAACCATTTGCCCACTGGTTGGCTCCTTAGCAGCCAGCAAACCATCAACAATGTTGCGATCTAGGGCATATAGGGGATGGGACTGGGGGGACTCAATCGCCATGGCACCTCCATTGGGGTTGATTGCTACGTAGTTTGGGTGTGAGGGGAGGGATTGGATGTTTTCTTCGTTGAAACTGGGTTTGATTGCCCGTTATTTACGGCCCCAACGCAAGCAACTTTTGCGGGGGGCATTGGCTCTTTTGGTGGTGAATTTGCTCGGCACCACATTGCCTTTGTTGGTGCAAAGAACCGTAAACAGCCTCAAGCCAGGCTTTTCTCTTGGCGATCTACTCCACCAAGCCCTTTGGATTGCCCTGCTTGCTAGCGCCATGGCCGGGGTGAGGCTTTGGTCGCGGGTATTGGTTTTTGGCGCCGGCAGGCAGGTGGAAATCTTGTTGCGTCAACGTATTTTTGATCATTTGTTGAAACAGGAGCCCGGCTGGGTACAAACCGCCGGCAGCGGCGAAGTGATTAGCAGATCTACAAGTGATGTGGAAAATGTACGGCGGCTGCTTGGATTCGCAGTATTAAGCCTTGCGAACACAGCCCTTGCCTATGCATTCACCCTGCCAGCAATGCTGGCCATAGACCCCTGGCTAAGCCTGGCGGCAATCATCCTCTACCCATTGATGCTGGTGGTGGTGGGCGCCTCGGGGGGACGCATGATGAGCCAACAGCGCCAACAACAGCAGAATCTTGCCCAATTAAGCGATTTAATCCAAGAGGATCTCTCAGGAATTAGTGCAATCAAAATCTATGGGCAAGAACCCACAGAGGTAGGTGCATTTGCATCTCTAAGCAAACGCTATCGCGATGCCGCCATTGCCCTCGCCCGCACCCGCAGCACTCTTTTTCCATTACTAGAAGGCATCAGTTCACTATCACTGCTCGTACTTTTAGCTCTTGGTAGTGGTCAACTGGAGCGCGGCAGCCTCACATTAGGCGGATTAATTGCCCTTATTCTTTATATTGAACGCCTTGTATTTCCCACCGCGTTACTGGGTTTCACCCTCAGTTCATTCCAAACAGGACAGGTGAGTCTTGAGAGAGTTGAAGACCTACTTAGCCGTGAGGCAAGCATTCAAGATCCAATTAGGCCAGATGAGTTGCAAGAAAATTCCACAGGGGCAAGTATCGAAGCAAGGGACCTGTGTGTGCGATATCCAGGCGCTGGGAAAAATTCTTTAAACAAGCTTAGTTTTTGCGTTAAGCCCGGTGAGTTGGTGGCAGTGGTAGGCCCTGTAGGCAGCGGTAAAACAACCCTGGCAAGAGCCTTAGGGCGCATGTTGGAGGTTCCATCCGGCCAACTATTTGTTAACGGACAAGACATCACTTGCCTAAATCTCGCCGACCTTCGCAAACAGATTGCGATGGTGCCCCAGGAGGGCTATTTATTTTCAGCAACCCTTGCAGAAAACCTTTGCTATGGGGATCCAAATGCTGAAATTGTGCAGCTAGAGAGAGTTGTTCAGCAAGCACAACTCAAGGCCGATGTTGAAAGCTTTCCAGATCGTTATCAAACCCTTGTGGGTGAGAGAGGTATCACCCTTAGTGGTGGCCAAAGGCAAAGATCATCCCTTGCCCGCGCCTTACTTGTTGATGCTCCACTTCTTGTGCTTGATGATGCCCTTGCCAGCGTAGATAACCGCACCGCTGCAGCAATTCTGCAATCCCTAACCATCGACCTACATCGCACGGTGTTGTTCATAAGCCACCAACTATCTGCGGCTGCCGCCTGTGATCGGGTATTGGTGATAGTTGATGGCCAGTTGGTTCAAGAGGGCACCCACCGGGAATTAGTGGGCCAGGAGGGCACCTATCGGCGCCTATGGGAAAGGGAAAAGGCCAGCACAGACCTAAAAGTGGCCGCTCGCTAATCAGTTGTTTAAGAAGTGCCATTTTTTTCATTTCCAGCCAGTTGATTGTCCATAGTTGAACCAATAGCAAAGGCCGCCATGGGCAACATTCACGCCTACCGCATGAGCTGCACCCTCACATTTGGGGACATATACGGCCAGGTGCTGGCATGGGTTGGCTTGATCTTTATCAGCCTTGCAACAGCATTGAGCTTGATGGGTGCCAGCAGACCCCTGTTTGCCTTGGTGGCCGTGGGTTTGATCCTGGTGCTATCGCTGCCATTTTTGGTTTTTGCTTTCACCACAACGCTGCTTAATCACATTGCATTAGAACCAAGGGAGCAAAGCAGCAGCAACGCCTAATGGCCGAACCAACCAAACATTTTGTGCTTGGCAGTTTTATTGATGCCGAGACGGGACCGAACCAAGCTGAGGCGATTTTCGGCTGCGGTTGCTTTTGGGGTGCAGAAAAAGGCTTTTGGCGATTGCCAGGGGTTGTTACCACCGCCGTTGGTTATGCCGGTGGCAATGGCGCTTCACCTAGTTACGAAGCAGTTTGTGGTGGGCGCACTGGCCACGCTGAGGTGGTGAGGGTGGTTTGGAACAAGCAAATTATTGATTTCTGCGATCTACTCAAGCTCTTTTGGGAATGCCACGATCCCACCCAGGGTGATCGCCAAGGCAATGACCGCGGCAGTCAGTATCGATCGGTTATCTACACAAACGATCCAAACCTTGATGCGATCGCCAAGGCAAGCTGTGATGCCTATCAAATTTTATTAACCGAAAAGGGTTTTGCTGCCATCAGCACTGAAATTAAACTGAATCAAATCTTCTATGCCGCTGAGGATTACCACCAGCAGTACCTGGCCAAGCCTGGAAGCCGCCCTTACTGCTCAGCACAACCAACCAGGGTGAGCCTTGGCCCCTTTCCAGGCTGCCACTACCTCCTGCCAGAAAAGGTTTGGAGCCATTACGACTGGTCGGTGAGCCACTGTGTGCTGCGTGGTGAGAACAGCCCAATCGTGCTTTAACAAGGTGAGGCTTTGGGCTCTAGCCCTTGCTGCACCACTGTTTTTTTCAGCAAATTCGGCTCACTCAGGTCCTTCCCCCTGGTGGGAACACTATGAGCTGAAGCAAACCTATCGCTGCGCCGACAGCAGTGAATTACTGCTGGAACGCAACGACAGCCAAGCCTCGATGTACCACAGGGGCTATAAAACAAATCTGTTTCGAGATCAGAAGGCCTTTGCCTTAACCCGTTATGCCAATGAAAGATTGAGCGTTGTGCTTAGTGGTGATGAACTCACCATCGAAGACCTACTCAGCAAAACCCGCTGCCATCGCACGGAACAGGTGTGACCAACAACCCTTCTCCTAAACAACCAAACAAGCCCCTTCACCCCCTGCCAAAGGGTCTTGTGGAGCTCTATGGACTGCTTGCGGTGCTCTTTGTTTTGGTGCCTGAATGGCTAGCTGGCAATGCCCTTGCCCAGCTACAGGATTCCAATTCGGAAGCCTCGTTACCGGCCACATCTGCGGCCTGGAAACGAGTGCCGGAATTGATGCTTGCCTCCCTAAGCATGCTGGAGTTGAGGGCCCTTGCCCGCAGCCGCCGTTTGTATGGATATCAAAGGCAGTTGCGAGAACACCTAACCCTGCGCTTGCTAAAGCAATTGCGCAAACAACGCTAGGCACTTGCTGCTGTGTTACTTTTCAAAGGTTCGGGGCGTAGCGCAGCTTGGTAGCGCACCACTTTGGGGTAGTGGGGGTCGTGGGTTCAAATCCCGCCGCTCCGATTGGTCATTAAAAACTACCGGCAATTGCCGGTTTTTTTTTGCCTTTAAGCATTGCTACTGCTATTAAGGAATAAAGATTCAGCAATCATGGCTAGCTACACAATCACGATCGAAGCTGGAAATAGCTTTAGCTGTGCAGACGACAGCTACATACTCGATGCAGCTGATGCCGCCGGGGTAGATCTGCCCTATTCATGCCGGGCAGGGGCCTGTTCCACCTGCGCGGGCAAGTTGATTAGTGGAGCGGTTGATCAAGCAGATCAAAGCTTTTTAGATGATGAGCAAATGGCCCAGGGATATGCGCTGCTATGCGTTAGTTATCCCACCTCGGATTGCACAATCAAAAGTAATGCAGCGGAAGAAATTAGTTAAACCAAGCGAGTTGCCGCTCTGTATACCTGCAACCAACGATTAATCCTTGGCTTTAAACTTTGGGGGATTTCGTGTAACAGCTGATCTAATTCAAGGGCGCCAAGCCGTTGCAGATCACGAATCTCGCCATGCCAAAGATTTTCCGCCTCACGGATGAGCCTTGCCCATGTGCGGGCCCTTTGCCAGGTGCAAAGTTGCAGGTTTAGCAAAGTGCTGGCTGCCATGGCTCCAGCATAAAAGCCAATAGTTAACCCGCCAACGGTTTTGCTTCAAATGGTAATTCCAAGGTTTGCAGTTGCCTTTGGCTGAGGCGACGGGTCCAAGCCCCCTTAATTGGTTCATTCCAGCGAAACCCAGCATCCTTAGCTAATTGCCTTTGGGCGTAGCTAACTTGAGCTTGATAAAGCTGGCGAGGTTCGAGAGCTTCCAAAAGCAGAGCCTCTAAATCATCACAACGCTCAAATACTTGGGCTATGTAGATGCAATCCGTGAGGGCCCTGTGGGCAGCCCAAACGGGAATTGAAAAAGCAAGGGCTAAATCCCTCAACGATGGCCTTGCTTTCAAACCAAGGGCCTTGGGCCAAGCCAGATCCTCCATGCTGCAAACCCAAGGCATATCAAGGCAGGGAAGCTGGCCGCAACCAAACCAGCGGCGATCAAAACAAGCGTTGTGGGCAACAGCCACATCGGCCGCAGCGGCCATCGCTTCAAACAACTGCAAACTCTGGTGCCAGGGCTGGGATAGCTGGGTGGCCTTTGGATCGATGCCGTTAACGGCAATGGCCGGGTTACTAGTTGCCGGCAATAGAAAGGAGAGTTGGCTTAAAACACAGCGATGGGGAACGGAAAAAAGGATTGCGCCAACTTCTAGGCACTGGTGCAAGGTTGGCTCTAAACCAGTGGTTTCAGTGTCGATGATCAAAAGTTGTTGGGGCAACGCAGTTAACAAACTGGGTTGTTGCCATGCTGCAGCCATTTATGGGGATTCACTGGTTCTATCGTCCCAGCAAAACACTAAGCCAGCAAGAATCTGTCTAGGGTTTGGGGGCGCCAATGCAGTAATGCCATGTCTATTGCCGTTGGAGACAAGGCTCCGGCCTTCAGCCTGAAAGATCAAAATGGAATAGAGCGATGCTTAAACAACATTGGTGAAAAGGCATTAGTGCTGTTTTTCTACCCAAAAGACGACACCCCCGGCTGCACCATTGAGGCATGTTCCTTTAGAGATCAATATGCAACACTCCAACAGTTGGGAGCAGAGGTATGGGGTGTGAGTGGCGACAGTGCAACGAGCCACAGACGCTTTGCCGAACGCCATCAACTTCCCTATCCACTTCTAGTGGATGAACAAAATAAACTACGCCAACAATTTGGTGTACCCAATTCGCTGATTTTACTACCAGGAAGAGTAACATATGTTATTGACAAAAATAAAATAGTTAAACTTGTTTTTAATGCAATGCTTGACGCAAATGCCCATGTTGCCAAGGCAAAAACAACCCTGGAAATGCTTAATTCTTAATGGGCTGGCAGCAATTAGGTGAACTATGGGTATATCGCCCAAGGGAACCAAAGGCCTTAATTCAGTTTATTGGCGGCAGCGGCTTAGGAGCAACACCCCAGTTGAGTTACCGCAGGCTGTTAGAAGCTCTAGCTGAACAGGGTTGGCTTATCCACTGCTGGCCATTCGTACCAAATTTTGATCATCAATACCTAGCTGTTAATGCCTGGCGTTCTTTTAGGGCAGAGCAACAGAATTTAGCCTGCCTAAGACTTGGCCACAGCATGGGCTGCAAACTACATCTACTGGCCCCCGACCAAGGGCGGGGCTGCAAAGCTCAGGCCCACATGAGCTTTAATAATTTTTCAGCTGGCCGCTCAATTCCATTTTTCAATGAATTGGCACCAAGGCTAGGAATAACAAGTGAATTCAGCCCAGGCCCAGATGAAACGATGCAGATTATTAGCGATATTAAAGCACCAAAAAATCAACTTATTATTAAATTTAAGAGCGACGAATTAGACCAGAGCAACCTGTTGCTTAAATGCCTAAACAAAAATCCATCTAATAATGTTAAACAATTGGAACTTAGCGGTGATCATCTCACCCCTGCAAGCGCTGGATTAAGGCAGCAATTTCTAGCGGGAATCACAGACGGCTCACGCCAGCGGCAATTAAATCGTTTGGCAGCAGCGATTACAGAATGGTGGAATACTCAAGCATCATTACGCAACTGATCAAGAACAGAACGATCTTCAAGGGTACTTGTATCACCACTTATCTCTTCACCAGATGCCAAAGCCCTAAGAATGCGTCGCATGATTTTACCGCTACGGGTTTTAGGTAATGAATCTGTGAAATTAATCTGGTCTGGTTTTGCAATAGGGCCAATTTCATTGCCCACATGGGCCCTTAATTCAGCCACTAATTCTTCGCTACCAAGCCGATCAACCTGAAGGGTTACAAAAGCAACAATTGCCTCGCCCTTTAAATCATCAAAACGGCCCACAACTGCCGCTTCGGCTACTGCAGGGTGACTAACAAGGGCCGATTCTATTTCCATGCTACCCAAACGATGGCCGGAAACATTGATCACATCATCCACACGACCCATCACCCAGAAATAACCAGCCTCATCCCTGCGGGCACCATCGCCAGCAAAGTAAATAGTGGAACCATCAGCAGGCTTGATATACGACCAATAATTTGAACGGAATCGCTCTGGATCTCCTTGCAATGTTCGCATCATGCCCGGCCATGGTTTAAGGATTACTAAATAACCACCTTGATTTGCAGCTAATAAATTGCCATCGGCATCCATTACTGCAGCAGTAATCCCAGGCAGGGGCAATGTTGCAGAACCAGGTTTAGTTGGGGTAGCAGCCGCAAGGGGACTGATCATCACGCCACCGGTTTCAGTTTGCCACCAAGTATCAACAATTGGACATTTATTTGAGCCAATAACATCCCTATACCACATCCATGCCTCAGGATTAATAGGTTCACCAACGCTGCCTAAAATACGCAATGAGCTCATATCAAATTGATCTGGCACCTGCCTACCACTTTTCATAAACGCGCGAATAGCCGTTGGCGCTGTGTAAAACAAACTAACTTTATGCTTCTCAATGATCTGCCAAAAAGCACCAGGATTAGAAGCCCTTGGAGCTCCTTCATACATCAATGTTGTGGCACCGTTAGAGAGTGGACCATAAACAATATAACTATGACCTGTAATCCATCCAACGTCGGCAGTACACCAGTGTATATCATTCTCCTTCAGGTCAAATATCCATTTAAATGTTAAGTGAGCCCATAGATTATAACCAGCTGTGGTGTGAACAACCCCCTTTGGTTTCCCAGTGGAACCTGATGTATAAAGCACAAATAATCTATCTTCACTATTCATAGGTTCAGCCTCGCAAGCTGATGATTGGCAATCAACCAAATCGTGCCACCAATGGTCACGACCGTCCTGCATACCAACCTCTTGCTTAGTGCGTTGCACAACTAATACTTTTTGCACAGATTCACAGCCTTGGGAAAGCGCGTCATCAACGGCTAACTTGAGCCCTACGGCTTTATCTTTGCGAAATCCACCATCAGCTGTGATCACTAATTTTGCTTTGCCATCATTGAGGCGATCCCTAAGGGCCTCAGCTGAAAAACCACCAAATACAACCGAATGGGCAGCTCCAATGCGCGCACAGGCCAACATGGCGATGGCGGCCTCCGGCAACATCGGCATGTAAAGAGCTACTAAATCGCCCCGCTCAACACCAAGGGCTTTAAGGGCATTTGCAGCTTTACAAACCTCATGGTGGAGTTGCCTGTAGGTAAAAATGCGGCTATCGCCTGGTTCCCCTTCCCAAATAAGCGCTTGTTTATCAGCCCTGGGGCCTTGCAGATGGCGATCAAGGCAGTTGTAAGAAATATTTGTGGTGCCCCCTTCAAACCAGCGGGCAAACGGTGGATTAGTCCAATCGAGCACTTGGCTAAACGGGCTGAACCAATGGAGCTCCCGCTTGGCATGGCTTCCCCAAAAGAGCTCGGGGTTTGCCTCTGCCTCCGCCACAAGCTGCCTGTAGCTGGCCATGGAACCGATGGCAGCGCTTTGAGAGAGCTCTGCTGGGGGACCAAAGGTGCGCTCTTCCTTGAGAACAGATTCAATGGCCATGTCTGTCATCACTGGGGGGCAATCGCCCTTGCAAGGTTGCTTAAACAGTTATCTAACCGACAAGCCCTCGGTCGTCAAAGCAAAAAAGCAGGAGAAGATGCATGGGTACGTACCCAGCAACGCTGTGCTCCAACACCTGCGGCAAATCAAACCCGCCGGCTGCCTCTTTGATCTTGATGGCCTTTTGCTAGATACGGAACCTCTGCACAGCAGGGCATGGGCCGCAAGCATCGAGCATTTTGGCGCCCACGTGCCTGAAGGTCTATTGCTGGAGCTCAGGGGCCGCAATCGTTTTGATAATGCGGCGGCGGTAATTAAAAAGTTAAACCTACAAATAAGCAGTGAGGAGCTTTTGGCAATTCAACAACCAATATCTCAATCCCTGGTTTCAAATGCCCAACCCATGCCTGGAGCAAGGGAGCTGGTTGAGCTTTGCCACAAAAAAAATATACCCATGGCCATTGCCACTAGCAGTGGCATGCAGGCGGTATTGGTAAAACTAAAACCACACCCATGGTTGGAATCGATAAAAGTGCGGGTCCATGGAGATGACGCAAACATAGATAGGGGAAAACCGGCCCCTGATTTATTTATTGAAGCCGCAAAACAATTAAATGTTGATCCAAAAAATTGCTGGGCATTTGAGGATTCCCCCGCAGGGGCAACTGCAGCTTTTGCAGCCGGTTGCGAAGTTTTTGTATTACCAGCCCCAGGTTTAAATGCAAAGGATTATCCAGAAAAATCAATTATCCTAGAAACCTTATTTAATGTGCCAATATAATAAGAGCTTCATTAAAGTGAGATCATATCGTTTCCAGGTTAACACCTTTTGTTTCCACTCGATAAAGCCAAGTAATCCAGGCGCCAATTAATGAGATTAGGGCAAGCAATGGAAGCAAGCGGTCTGCCCCAAAACCACTTAGCAAAGCAGGAAAAAAGAAGGCGGTTATTACAGCTCCAACCTTGCCACATGCAGCAGCAAATCCAGCGCCTACTCCTCTAATTTTAGTAGGAAATACTTCACCAGCAATTAAGTAAGTTTGAGAATTTGGCCCTAGATTCGTCATAAATTGGAACAGGAAAAAGCCAACTCCAATTACAACTATATTATTGGCACCATTGAAATTTCCAGCGGCTGCAATTAATAGGCCAAGGGAGCAACCTATGAAGCCAGCTATTTGCAATGGGATCCTACCCAACTTATCTGAAAGCCATATGGCAAAAGCAATGCCAACTAAAAAGCCAATATCAACTAGGGCAGTTCCCTTGGCACCAAGTAAATCGTTATGGATTACAGCGGAAAGATTATGCTCTTGGGCCTCTGCGCCGAAGGCTGCTGCAATTATTATTGGCGTAAAAATACCAATTCCATAGGTGGAAATATCCTGGAGAAACCATGGCAAAGAAGCAAGTATTGTAGATTTGAGTTGCTTACCATGGAAAAGATCTCCGAATTTACTTGATTTATGCTTTAATACTCCCTCCTCGGCAATTTTTAGTTGCAATAAACTTATATCTTGCCTATTTAAGAGTTTGCGAAGCTGCTTTTCAGCCTTAGTTAAATGCCCTTTAGTAAGGAGCCAATGGCTACTTTCAGGCAAAAATATTCGCCCCCAAGCAACAAGAGCAACGGGGATAACAGGTAATAAATAGAAAATCCTCCAGGTACTCAGTTCTGGTTTAGAACTCAAAACAACCGCACAGATCGCCGTACCAATAACAGCACCCAAGGCCTGAAAACTAAAAGCACCCAATACAAGCCTGCCGCGAATTGAGGCTGGTATGCTTTCGGAAATAACTAAATGGGCTGTTGGATAATCGGCGCCAAGGGCTAAGCCCATTATAAAAAGCCAAAATATAAGCAATTCACTACTGCTGCTAAATGATGCACCTAATAATCCAATCAATAGCAAAACCATCTCTCCTATAAAAACAGGCTTTCGGCCAAAGCGATCAGCCAGCCCGCCAAGAAAGAGAGCACCTATTAATATTCCAGCCAATGTAGCAGCAGTAATGAATCCTTTTGTTGTTTGATCAATTGAAAATTGCTCAGAAACCAAAGGAAGTGCTATTCCACCCATGAAAACAATCAGGCCTTCAAAAAACTTGCCCGCAGTGGCAAGGCTCCAAACCAACCATTGCATCTCAGATAGGGGTGCTTTGCCAAAGGATGATCCATCCTGCCAATTAGGAATTTCCTCGATGTAAGCCTGAACTGTTTTTTTCATTGCTTTTACATAATTGTGAAATAAGTTTTTAAATTAAACTTTTTTAAAAGTTAAGCTCAATGGATCACTCCAGTTGCCCTTAGCAATTATTCCGCGGGCATTGCCACATAGATGCCGTAGTATGAAGAAGACTGGCTCCTGGGCAGTGGGATTTGCTAATTCATCGCAGATCTGCTTCACAGATCTCTCCACACCATCCTGCAGCAATGATTCAACTTGTTTTTGCAAACTAAGAATTTCAGCAGCAGCTTTCTTACCCGCCTCAACACCGGGTTGATGGTAAGCATTGATATCAACAAGTTCACCGTATAAACCAACGGCCCTTTCAAATAAAGCCACTAGGGCGCCAAGATTTTTTGCGTTAAATTTTTCCAGAGTGATCGTTATGCTTTGCCTTCCCCCCTCAGAGAGAGCAGCTCTTGTGCCTTGTAAAAATCCATCAAGGAAATCACCAGGGTAGGAATCCTCAAGCATTGGTATATCTGTTGGATCTTCTAATACTTCAATAAATGTGGCAAAGAAATTATCGATCCCATCCCGAAGTTGTTGAACATAGGCATGTTGATCCGTTGAACCCTTATTGCCATATACAGCGATTCCTTGGTGAACAACCTGTTCTTTCCTATCAAGACGCTTGCCGAGGGATTCCATCACCAACTGCTGTAGATATCTACTAAACACCTCTAAGCGATCGCGATAGGGCAGCACCACCATGTCGCGTTTACCCTTGCCATCACCAGCCACATACCAACTCGCAGCCATTAAGGCAGCCGGATTTTGCAACAAAATTGGCAGCCTGGTTGCACAATCCATTTCCGCCGCTCCCGCAAGAAAGGCAGCGCTATCGATACCAGCAAGAACAGCCGGAAGCACACCAACAGCACTAGTAATCGAAGTGCGCCCACCCACCCAATCGAACATATCGAAGCGATTCAACCAACCCTGTTCTGCTGCTTCTTTGTCTAATTTGCTATCGCGCATGGTGATTGCCACTGCATGCTGGCTCCATTGGCAACCGGCAAGCTCAAAACGGTGCCTTGCCTGCACCATACCGATGTGCGGTTCTGGTGTACCACCAGACTTACTAACAACCACCACCAAAGTGGTTGGCAGAGATGGGCCGATTGCGTTAAACAGGCGGCTCATCCCATCGGGATCAACATTGTCTAGGAAATGAAACGGCAAACCTTTGCCGTTTTCCTGAAGGGCCCTAATCATCAAAACGGGACCTAAGCCAGAACCACCAATTCCAATCCAAAGCACATTGCTAAATGAGCTGCCATTGGGGGCTTTGATTTTCCCCTCAAGAAGATCAGCACCAAATTGCTGCATTCGTGCAACTTCTTCACCTATGTGAGCTGCGGTTTCTTGATCTGGAGCCAATGCTGAATTTCGCAACCAGTAGTGGCCCACCTGGCGATTTTCATCGGCATTGGCAACAGCGCCGGCCTCAATCGCTGCCATTGCCCCAAATGCCTTGGCAAAGGGCTGCTCAAACTGATCAAGCTGGGGCTGATTCAGCTGCATGCGGCTTACATCAAGCCACATGCCAAGGGATTCGTGGTGCCAGAGCAAATTGCAAAAACGCTGCCACTGGCCAGCGCTGTCGGATATGTCTAGATCAGGAAGGGAGCCGGCCATGCTCGAGGTGCCCATCTGGTGCCCAAAACGATCTGCACTGCAGACTATTCAGCTTTGGTGACGATGGGGTTATGGCACGTAGTGGGCTTAAGCATTTGAACTACTGGCACCCACCATGGGAATCAATAAAAAAAGCATTTATCATTGATTTGGTTGGTTTTTAGCCATTCAGCTACCTGCCCTGCCACAACTAAAGCCGCTGAAAAAGCCCGTCCTAACTGGCTTCAGCTTTGCTTTGACATTATTTTTAGCGGGTTCCTTTGCAGATCCGAGCCGAGATATTCATTCAAACCAATTCGATCTGAGTAGATCAGCTCAGGCCGAATCAGCTAGACCGGATCCAGCGGATTTCAGCGCTCAAGAGTTGCAACTATTGCAGAAGCGTTTTGGCGTGCACGGTCCCCAAACCCCCATAGCCCAGCTGTTCACCGCTGGGCTAGACCACTGGCTGCCCTTAAGAAATCAAACCCTGGATCGTTTGGGGGCCCTAACGCCTACCTTGCGGCGTGAAGCAAAGGCAAAAGGAATAAATCCAATGTTTTTAGCTGCGATCCTCTACGACGAACTTCAGCATGCAAAACCTGGAGAAGACACGCCCTTAGCTGTTCAATCGGGACTGTTTAAAACCCATGGTTTGGCTCAATTAGGTGTTGAGGAACTGATCCATCAAGGCTTATTACCCAAAAATCCCAGCTCTCACCAATTGGCTTGGGCTAAAAGTGAGCTCTTAAATCCAGAGCGAAATATCGCAATACTTGCTGGAAAAATGTACCGGTTAATCATCGCCCTTGATGCTAAACCTGGATATAATTCAAATTCCAGCTCAAGCTATCGAGAAGCCCATCTGCTGGCAACACTTGCCTATTTACACAACGGCAAGCTCGACTACCCCACCAGAATTCTCAAATATATGCAAGATCCTGCTTTGCATGGCTTGGTATATGGCAACCAAAAGCCAACTGCCAGTGCACTGATCTAGTTGTTGTGATTTTTACACACTAGTTGCAAAGCTGTTAATCTCTTCTGCAATTGCAGCCAGTTAAAACTTCTCGGATCAGCCCTAGCGCCAGCTAAATCAACGTGGCGGTGGGTTGTGATGGCCTCCGGCGCTATTTGGTAGCGAATCATCCAATCAGCCAACACTCGGCTCAATGCGTCATATTGGGCACTGCTGTAACCACTGTGATTAAGATCATCATTAAAACCATCCTCAGGGGTTTCTAAACTAACGTGCAAAGCAAAGTTATTAACAGATCCGCTTAGATTTTTGTTGTAGAAAATCCACCGGCCTTTAAATGCTGAATGTCCTGCCCCATAGGCGCGAAATGATGGAGGTACCAATTGAATTATCTCCCCGCTCCTAGCAACCAGGGTGTGATAACTAACCTGATCTTCATCGGATGGATGGGGGGTTAATAATGTATTAATAGCTGAATTCACATCAAATACTGTTTCATGTAATACAATTACAGCGGGGTTGGGGTTTAGTTTTTGTCCAAAACTGTCAATTTTTACACGCTCGCCATAGTTGGAAGGATGCGCCTTAATCTCACTTAATTTTAGATCAATTGATAATAATCTAGATCTTAAATCAGGATTCGCTTTAGGGCAATTCATGATCAGAGGTGATTTCCACTCAGGCTGCGTTGGCGGCAAAGGTGTTTTAGAACTTTGTTCATTAATGCTTGGAATTGATATACCAGCAAAAGCATTGCTATTCCTATTAATAAGATATTTTTTTTGCAAATAAATTGCAAGCCAATAGCTACCAAACGCCAAAGCAAAGCAGGCTGCGGATTTAATTTTTTTGGATCTAAAATGTTGCCTGAACATTACCCATACCCCTGAAGCCAAAGGCAGCGGAGCTTAATTGCATCTGAAGGTGCATCAGGATCCTCAACCAAGCTCCAGCTTAAGGGCTTAATTATGGATGGGCAGAGCAGCATTTCAGATATGCAACCATCATGGCTAATCACTAGGCGATGATTATATTTTGGCTGCAGATATTGATCAAAGAAATCAATTGATCTGCATCGCTCGCCATCGATGGCTAGTATTTCGTCGCCCACACACAAACCAGCAGATTCACCAGGGCTATCGCGAGCGAGCTTGCAAATGCGCAATTCACCATTGTTTAACTCCAAACCTATGCCACTAAATGCATGCTTTTCATCGGCACTAGCTAGGCGCATTCCAACCATTAAAAGATTACTTTCCAGCGGTAGATCTTCAATACTGTTAAGCCAAATTGGCAAAATTGATAGCAGATTATCATCAAATTTTGCGGCTGCATTTAACAAATCCTCAGGGCTGTAGCCGCGCTGATAAACTCCAAATCTTTGCCACAATTCTTGAAGAAGCTGCCCTAGGCAAAAGCCCTTAGATAGAAGATGTATATCAAGCAAAAGGGCCACTAATTGACCTTTCAAATAGTAACTAATTTGCTGATTATCACTATGGGCATCCCTTCGGTAGAGTTTAATCCAGGCTTCCTCGCTACTTGCCACAAGGCTTTGCACCGCCTTACCTGGAGTGCAAAGATACCTATTAATATCTTTTCCTAAATCATCAAAATAATCAGCATTACTACAAAGACCTGCTCTCAGAATAAGGAGAGAATCATAATAACTTGTAATTCCCTCTGCAAACCAAAGGCTAGTTGTGATTGTTTCAGCTGAATAATTATACGGCGTTAACTCCCTTGGCCTTAATCTTCTTACATTCCACTGGTGTAGATATTCATGGGCTACAAGTTGAAAAAGGCGGCGTACGCCTGCTGGCGTATTTAGCTCATTTCGGCTAAACATAAGCGCCGTATTGTTATCGTGCTCTAAACCGCCAAAACCATCAAGGCAAAAACGAATCATAAATAAATAACCAGATGCCGGCGGATGCTCCACTCCCATCAAGCGGCAAACAGTGCTGCAAATCAATGGCAATTGCCAGCGCCATTGATCCAATGGCGCTGGTTTTATCAAACCTTGCCAAACCCAGCGGTGGGGCACTCCGCCCACATCAAAAGTTATCTCCTCCATCGCACCTAAGGCGATGGGGCAATCGATCAATTGATCGTAGTTATCAGCCTTGTATATGCCATCCTCAAGCTGGCTAAGCGATGTGGCAACCTGCCATCCCAGCGGTAGCTTCAGAGATAGGGTATGGCTAAACCAGCGCTGGCCTTCCACCTCCAGGGCCCAGGCAGCGGCTGTTAAAAAGCCGTGCCCTTGATCAAGCCAATTGCTGCGCACGCTTGCTTCCACAGCCAGGAGGCCATAGCTAATGCTGAGCTCAAGGCCGGGGCGAACAATTAGAAGCCAACTGCTACTGGTTAATCGCCTGGCACACAACTGTTGATCCGCCTGAAAAACAACTAAACCCTCAAGATGCCTTGCGTAAGCCCGATCTAAATAGGAACCAGGGGTCCAAACGGGAAGCTGCAATTTGATCCGACTGGTTTGGGGAGTGCATTTGAGCTCCACCTGGAAACGCTGGCTTGAAGCATTGCTTAAATCAAGCCAATAATGGGGACCGATCACCAATAAATACCTCAACGGATAATTAGCCCTAAACTATGCTAGCCGTAATTCACTAATTGGAATAGAGCAATGGAAGTAGAGCAATGCGTATAGCGGTACTCGCCTCCGGATCTGGAAGCAATTTTGAGGCATTGCTTCACTATTGCCGCGATCATCAGGAAGGTTTAGCAACCATTGAATTATTAATCATTAACAACCCAGGTTGTGGGGCCCAGCAGCGGGCTGAAAAATATAACATACCCTGGCTGCTGATTAATCACCGTGATTTTGATAGCCGTGAAAATTTTGATGATGCCATACTTAAAGCCTTGCAGCTGGCAAAAATTGATCTGGTTGTTTTGGCTGGCTGGATGCGAATAATCACAGCAAAACTTATCGATGCATTTCCAAGTGGAAGATTGCTAAATATTCATCCAAGCCTGCTGCCAGAATTTAAAGGAAGCGCTGCGATTGCAATAGCCCTTGCCGCTGGTGCAAAGAAAAGTGGTTGCACCGTCCATGAAGTGGTGCTCAATGTTGATGCTGGCCCAATCCTTGCCCAGGCGGAGGTTGAGATCCAAGCATCCGACACATTAGAGAGCTTGAAACTTAAAATACAAGAACAGGAACATCTGATATTTGCCCCAGCGATATTTTCAAAAGTAAGGCAATTGGTTTATGGATAGTATGGAAGCATTGGCAAGCCTGCATCAACCGCTTGACCTGTCATTACATTGAGGCATTGAACCGCTTGGCCGGCTTGGCCTTTAATTAAATTGTCAATAACACTCATAACAATAACCTGGCTAGTGCGCTTATCAACAGCTACTGATATAAGCGCTTTATTTGTATGTTTAACCCATTTAGTGGAGGGATATGTGCCAACTGGCAATATATCTATACAGGGATGATTCTTATAGGTTACTTGATACAAAGTAGTTAAATCCTCTGCCGTAAGACCTGGATCCCGCAAGCGACCGTAAACGGTTGCCAGCAGGCCCCTAACCATCGGCATCAAATGGGGGGTGAACTGAAGTTGGATATTCCTACCGGCTGCCTTGCTGGCAAGCATTTCAATCTCGGCGGTGTGGCGATGGCCCACAACCCCATAGGGGGCTACCGCTTCAGCAGCTTCTGCCAAAAGCAAATGCTCCTTAGGGGCACGACCACCCCCTGAGGTGCCAGTTTTGGCATCGATCACAATTCCTTCCCCTTCAATTAAGCCCTGCTGCAGCAGGGGCATCAGCGCCAGCAAACTGGCCGTTGGGAAGCAACCAGGGGCCCCCACTAAACGAGCCTTGGGTAATTGCTCCATGGCCCATTCCACCAGGCCATAAACCGCCTCGGAGCAAAACTCTTGATCTGCCCGATCGAACTCTTTTGCTTCACTGCTATAAGTGGCCGCCCATTGGCTAAGGCTTGGAAATCGGTAGTCGGCCGATAGGTCAACAACCCTTACCCCTAACTGGAGCAAACGGGGCACCAAGCCACTGGCCAAACCATTGGGGAGGCTGAGCACAGCAAAATCTGCTGCAGCTGCTACGGCATCTGGCTCTGGATTCTGCACCACCAAATTTTCTGCCAGTGGCAAAAAAGGGCATAAATCAAACCAGCTTTTACCTGCACTGCGCTCCCCACCAAGAAAACTGAGCTCAAAGCCAGGGTGATTTTGCAAAATCCTCAGGGTTTGCAAACCGCCATAACCCGAGGCACCAATAACGGCAACCCGCCGCGGGGAACTACTAGCTATGGCCATGGAGCAACTTGATTAGCGCAAACTTTAGTGATCGATAGGCACGCAAGAAGCTTTATAACAAACATCAGTTATCCCTTCCCATGGCTGCCCAACCCGCCAACGGCCTTGATATTCAATTCGATTCGATCGAAAAGGCGTTGCATGCGATTCGGGCCGGGGCCTGCGTGGTGGTGGTAGACGATGAAAATCGTGAAAACGAAGGCGATTTGATCTGCGCCGCTCAATTTGCAACCCCGCAGCAGATCAATTTCATGGCAACGGAAGCTCGGGGTTTGATTTGCGTAGCCATGGAGGGGCGCCGCTTAGATGAGCTCGAATTGCCCTTAATGGTTGATAACAACACCGATGCCAATCAAACCGCCTTCACCGTGAGCATTGATGCGGGCCCTGAACAGGGGGTGAGCACCGGTATTTCCGCCGAAGATCGAGCCCGCACAATTCAAGTTGCTCTGCATCCTGAAAGCCTTCCCAAAGACCTGCGCCGACCTGGCCATGTGTTCCCCCTGCGGGCAAAAGATGGAGGTGTTTTAAAACGGGCAGGTCACACCGAGGCAGCAATTGATCTGGCGCGGTTGGCGGGCCTATATCCAGCTGGGGTGATCTGCGAAATCCAAAATGCCAATGGTTCGATGGCGCGGCTAACCGACTTGCACAAATACGCCCAAGAGCACCAATTATGTTTAATAACCATCGCAGATTTAATTAGCTATCGCCTGAAAAACGAACGCTTTGTTGTACGCGAAGCATCTGCAAATTTACCAAGTCAATTTGGTCAATTTGAAGCGATTGGTTATCGCAATAGCCTTGACGGACAAGACCATCTAGCCCTTGTTAAGGGAAATCCTCAGGAATCTGATTCACCTATTTTGGTGAGGGTGCACTCCGAGTGCCTCACCGGAGATGCCTTTGGCTCCCTGCGCTGCGATTGCAGGCCCCAGCTAGAGGCTGCCTTGCGCATGATTGAAGCAGAAGGTTGTGGCGTTGTGGTTTACCTGCGCCAGGAGGGCCGCGGCATTGGTTTGATCAACAAATTAAAGGCCTACTCCCTGCAGGACGGTGGCCTTGATACGGTGGAAGCGAATGAAAGTTTGGGATTTGCGGCCGATCTACGTAACTACGGCGTAGGAGCCCAAATTCTCTTTGATCTGGGAGTGCATCGCCTAAGGCTTATTACTAATAATCCACGCAAAATCGCAGGTCTTGGCGGCTATGGCCTCCAGGTGGTTGAGCGCTGCCCCCTGGTGATAAATCCAGGGGAACATAACGCTGATTATCTAAGTACAAAAGCAAAGAAACTGGGCCACTTAATGGGTTAAACCCTAGCAATTATTGAATAGTTACCTTATTAATACGTGCTCCATTCTTGATGGCAAGAACCACATCTAAATTACCCGTAACACCGAAAACGGTGTGAACCCCATCAAGATGCGGTTGGGCGGCGTGGCATAGAAAAAACTGACTGCCACCGGTGTTCTTACCGGCATGGGCCATGGAAAGACTACCTGCCTGATGCTTGTTTTTATTGATCTCGCAGTTGATCATGTAGCCAGGGCCGCCTGTGCCTGCAACACCTTTTGCCCCCTCCCTGCTATTTGGGCATCCCCCCTGGGCCATAAATCCATCGATCACCCGATGGAAGGCAAGGCCGTTATAAAAGCCTTCGTTTGCCAACTTCACAAAATTAGCCACTGTTTGCGGTGCATCGGTGTCGAACAACTCGATCTCGAGTTGGCCCGCATCCGTATCCATCAAAGCCTTTTTCATTGGTGCTGTTCCAGTGTGGAATGGGTGAACCTTGGCACATCGAGATGACCTCTGCGAACCCCTGCCCCAGCTCCATGCCCGAAGCCCTTATTGGCGTATTGGGGGGCAGTGGTTTGTATGCAATGGAGGGCCTGAGTGATGTGGAGGAACTGCAGCTCAACACCCCCTTTGGCAAACCGTCGGATAGTTTGCGCCGCGGTCGCCTTGGCGATGCACAGGTGGTTTTTTTGGCCAGGCATGGGCGCCACCACAGCTTTCTACCCACTGAGGTGCCCTATCGCGCCAACATTTGGGCCCTGCGCTCCCTTGGGGTGCGCTGGATCATTTCCTGTTCAGCGGTTGGCTCTTTGCAGGAAGCTTTGCGGCCCCTTGATTTAGTGGTGCCCGATCAATTCCTAGACCGCACCCATCAGCGCCCCTGCAGTTTTTTTGGTGAGGGGGCTGTTGCCCATGTGTCTTTGGCAGAACCCTTCTGCGCAAAGCTGTCAAAACTGCTGTGCGAAGCGGTTGAAGAGGTGTTGCCCACCGAGCGGCATTTGCACCGCGGCGGCACCTATTTATGTATGGAAGGTCCTGCTTTTTCAACAAAAGCAGAATCCAATTTTTATCGCAGCTTGGGTTGTGATGTGATTGGCATGACAAACCACACGGAAGCTCGCCTAGCACGGGAGGCGGAAATTGCCTACACTACCCTTGCCATGGTTACCGACTACGACTGCTGGCATCCCAACCACGATGCCGTAACCGTGGAAATGGTGATAGCAAATCTCAAGGCAAATGCTGCCACTGCCCAAGAAGTGGTGGCAAAAGCGGCTGCAAAGCTCCACCAGCTGAGGCCCAGCAGCAAAGCCCACACAGCCCTGGCCAATGCCTTGATGACAGCTAAAGAACACGTACCCGCACCAACCCGGGAGCGGCTTGATCTATTCACAACTCCCTATTGGGGCCCGTTCAATTGAAAGCCACTTGCCTGTAAAGCGAGCCTTAGATTTCCAGCCGAGGCGGCTAATAGAGCAACGGCATCTGCGGCTGACAACTGAGCAGCGGCCATCAATAGGGCAACCTTCACTGATCCACCGGCCTGTTGCAGTAGCAGTTTTCCTTGGCTGCGATCTACGCCAGCCAGGTGGGCCAGTATGCGCAGGGCCCGATCTTCAAGCTTGGCATTGGTAACAGCCACATCAACCATGCGGTTACCAAACACCTTGCCCAGCCGCACCATCACCCCAGTGGAAATGATGTTTAAGGCCATCTTGGTGGCGGTTCCAGCCTTAAGCCTTGTAGACCCCGTTAGTAATTCAGCGCCAGTGAGCAGGCGAATGTTGATCTGGCAAGGCATGGGTGCTTGCTCTGCTGGTACACAGGCCATGGCAATGGCAAGGGCACCAATCTCTTGGGCATAAGTAAGACCCCCCAACACATAGGGGGTGGTGCCACCAGCAGCAATGCCAACCAAGGCATCACTTGAATTGAATCCAGCGGTTTGCAAATCAGCTTTGCCGCCTTCAAATAAATCCTCCAGCCCCTCAGAACTGCGCAACAGGGCGGCCGCCCCACCGGCTAGAACCCCTTGCACCAAGCTGGGATCGCTACAGAAAGTTGGCGGGCATTCAGCTGCATCCAGCACCCCCAATCGGCCAGAGGTGCCAGCCCCTAAATAAAACAAACGCCCGCCCTGTTTTAAGCGCAAACTGATGGCATTAATCGCCTGGGCTAATTGAGGCACTGCTGCTTCAACCGCCTGTTGAGGCAATTTGTCTTCGCTTGCAAAGAGTGCCGCCAGTTCTAGGGAACTGAGTTGATCAAGATTTTCGCTTGCACCATTGGCCTGTTCTGTTAGAAGGTGGCCTCGATCAAGGTTCATAGCAAACCTTCAAGGGAGCGGCGAAAGGCATCTAAATCTGTTTGCTCCTTCCAACTATTGGTATCTAGGTTGTGCTCAGGTGGGGCAAGCAGTAGGCGCTCTTCAGCTGATTTTGGTAGGAAGCCAGCTGGCACAAATCGGGCCTCGTAACCAGCCTGGGCGCAAAAAATTTCAACCTCGTCCCTCTGGATCATCTCAACGGTGGCGCAGGGAAAATCTTGGGCCTCGAGCAGGCCTGCATAGCGTTCAGCATCGTCTTGATCGGCAAATAACAACACCACAGTGCGGCCATTTAGTTCGAGGGAATGGATACCTTCAGCATCGCTGCCAGCATCAAAAAGCAATACGTGCACTTTTTCGCTCAACTGAGCCCCCATTCACTTAGCTCATTCTTCCAGCAGTTCAGCCAAACGCCGATAAAGGGCTGTTTCAGCTTCACTGCAGGCATCCGGCACCACAAGCCTCACCTCAACTATTTGATCACCCCCCCGGCCCTGGCGCTCAAGACCCCTACCCCGCAAGCGCAACAACTGGCCGCTTGATGTGCCTGGAGGCACCCTCAACCGCACTGGTCCTGTGAGGGTGGGCACCACGGCCTGGGCACCCAAGGCCCCCTGGGGTGCGGGTAGATCAAGCCGATAAAGCACCCGCAGGCCATCAATGCGCAAATCCTCATCGGTGCGCACCTGCAGCAGTAAAAAATGGTCGCCACCTCCGGGAGCCACCCCCTCTAGCCGCAGTCGCCAACCATCACCGGCCTCAGCGGGGGTTTGCACCTCCACCACCAGGCCATCGGGTAAAGCCACCTGAACACTGGTGCCATCAAGGGCCTGCTGGGGAGTGAGTTTTATCAGCGTTTCCTGGTTGCCTTGGGCCTGTACTGGCGGCGGAGGTGGGCCTGGGGTGGTTGCAGGCCAACCGCTGGGTTCAGGTTCAGGCTCAGGAAACTTGCCAAACAGGGCTTCCAAATAGGTTTCAAAATCAGGAAAACCAGTGGCAAAGGGATCCTGTTCTTCCTTCTGGTCGCCCCCTTCCCACAAGCCACGCCGGCTGGGGTCACTCAATACGGCGTAGGCCTCGTTTATTCGTTTAAAACGCTCTTCCGCTACCGGATCATTGGCATTTAGATCTGGGTGCCAGCGGCGCGCCAGGCGGCGAAAAGCCTGCTTTAGGGCCTGATGATTGGCGCCGGGCTCTAAACCCAACACTTCCCAGTGGTCGGTGGGGTTAGGCGAAACCATGGAAGAACTCAATAGCGCCCCCAGGGATCATCAGGTCTTTTACTTGAGCGATCCCAATCATCCCAGTCGTCGTCGGCAAATAATTCATCCTTGAGCGAGCCAAGGGTGCTGCGTAGCCCCTGTAATGGCCCACCCGACTCCCCCTCGCGGCGCTCAGCTGCCAAGCGGCGATTTAAGCCATAAAGGGCTTCCTCCAACTGGCTTACCAAAAGATCCTGCTCCCGTTCATCCACATGTTCGAGGCCATCACGCAAATCCCTAAGGGCACTCTCAACACTGCGTTGCTGGCGTTCTGCGCCGTAGGGCCCTAACTCAAGGGAGGCATCCCGCAGGCGCCGTTCCGCTTGGGCGATAAGGGTTTCAGCGCGGTTGCGGCGATCAACCTCCGAACGTTTGCGGCGATCCTCAAGGGCTTTGCTGGCAGCCTCAGCTAAAAGCTGGTCGATTTCCTGTTGGCTGAGGTTGGAACTGCCTTGAACCGTGACACTTTGACGCCTTCCAGTGGTGCGATCCGTGGCAGAAACCTGCAGGATTCCGTTTGCATCCACATCGAAGGAAACCTGAACCTGGGGTACCCCCCTTGGGGCTGGGGGGATACCAGCCAAACGAAAACGGCCCAGGGATTTGTTATCACTGCCCATTTGGCGCTCACCCTGGAGCACGTGGATATCAACCGTTGATTGATTTGCTGCCGATGTGCTGAATACATCCGATCGGCGCACTGGAATGGGGGTGTTTCTGGGGATGATCACCTTCATCACACCACCGATGGTTTCAAGGCCCACTGAAAGCGGGGTTACGTCGTTGAGCATTAAATCGCGCAGTTCCCCGGTGAGAATTCCGGCCTGAACTGCGGCGCCAATGGCTACAACCTCATCGGGATTGACGTTTTGGCTTGGTTCTTTAGGTATCAAGGTGCGCACAAGTTGTTGCACCATTGGCATGCGGCTGCCGCCGCCCACCAGCACAACTTCATCGATGTCTTCGGGGGCTAAACCGGCATCGCGAAGCGCTTCTTGAACAGGCCGGAGCAAACGATCTAATAAATCTGGGCAAAGGCCCTCGAAGGTGCGGCGATCCAGGTTTATTTCCAGATGCAGGGGCCCCTCTGGAGCTGTGGCGATAAAAGGCAAGGAGATCTGGGTTTGCTGGGTGCCCGATAGTTCCTGTTTTGCCTTTTCAGCCGCTTCTAATAATCGTTGCAGTGCTTGGCGATCGCGGCGCAAATCGATCTGATGATTTTTCTGAAAGGCATCGGCTAGCCAATCAACAATGCGTTGGTCGAAATCGTTGCCGCCAAGTTGGGTGTCGCCACTGGTGGATTTTACATCAAAAACACCATTGGCAATCTTCAAAATAGAAACATCAAAGGTGCCACCACCAAGATCAAAAACCAAAACCGTTTGGGAACGGTTGCGATCAAAGCCGTAGGCGAGGGCCGCTGCCGTGGGTTCATTCAAAATGCGTTCAACGCTGAAACCAGCCAAGCGACCTGCATCCCGGGTGGCCTGGCGCTGGGCATCATCGAAATAGGCTGGAACGGTTATCACCGCCGCTTCAACCGGTTCCCCCAAGTAGGTGGTGGCATCGTCTACAAGTTTTCTCAACAGGCAGGCAACTAGCTCCTCAGGAGCAAACTCCCGTTCCATGCCAGGGCATACCACCCGCACCTGGCCTTGATCGTTGGCGCGAATTGTGTAGGCAACGGCCTGGCTGGCATCGTCTAGCTCAACCCACAAACGACCGATAAGGCGTTTGAGATTACTGAAGCTGTTGCGTGGGTTGAGTACCAATTGGCGACGGGCGGCCTGACCCACCAACAACTCTTTTTCACGGTTGAAGCCCACCACCGATGGGGTGGTACGCAAGCCCTCGGCATTGGCAACAACAACTGGGCGTCCCCCCTCCAAAACAGACAAAACTGAATTGGTAGTGCCGAGGTCGATGCCAACGATCCTCCCCATGGACCTGAGCGAATGAATTTAAAGGTAACGGGCAATGGCAAACCAGTCAGCCCCGAGGCGATAACGCAGCCTTAAGAAAAAGAACTTATTAATCGATTGAACCAAAGTTGGCTCCCATGCCTGTTGCCAAGAAAGCGGTTGCTTTTAGCGCCATTGCGGCCCTTAGCACTGCCACAATTTTGCCCGTGCTTTCCCAAGTCACCATCAGTGGTGCCGGTGCATCTTTTCCAGCTCCCATCTACCAACGATGGTTTGCCGACTACGCCAACACCAAAGGCGGAAGCCAGGTTAATTACCAGTCTGTTGGCTCTGGCGCTGGTGTGCGTCAATTTGTAGCTGGATCTGTTGATTTCGGCGCAACCGACGAACCAATCAAGGATTCAGAGGCTGCCAAAGTTAGCCGTGGCGTTGTTCAAATCCCCATGGTTGGCGGCTCCATAGCCGTTGCCTACAACAAGCCCGGTTGTGAGCTGAAGCTTACCCAAAAACAACTTGTTGATATCTTCCTTGGCAACATTACCGACTGGAAGGAACTTAAGTGTGCCGCGGGCCCCATCTCCGTAGCCCACCGTTCCGACGGTTCAGGTACAACATTTGCATTCACCAACAGCCTCTCAACTTTTTCTCCTGAGTGGAAGAGCACAGTTGGCGAAGGTAAGAGCGTGCAGTGGCCGGTTGGTGTTGGCGCCAAGGGCAACGAAGGAGTTGCTGGTGTAATCCAACAAACCCCAGGTTCAATTGGTTACCTCAACCAAGCCTTTGTTCGTGGCGTTATCAAAGCCGCGGCTGTTCAAAACAAAGCTCGTCAATTCGTTAAGCCCACAGCTGTTTCTGGTGCCGCTGGCCTAGACAACATCAAGCTCGATGCGATGAATGCTGGCGAAGATCCCAATCCCGCTGGTGCTAAGAGCTACCCCATCGTTACTCTTACTTGGATCCTGGCCTACAAAACCGGGAACGAAGATAAAGCTCAAGCCATCCAAAAGGCCTTGAACTACGCCCTGAGCCCTGCGGCTCAGAAATTGGCAGACGATCTTGGTTATGTGCCCCTAGAAGGCAACATTCTTGCCAAGGCCAAGGCTGCTGTTAAGCAAATTGGTAAATAGTTAGGTCTTTTAATTAAATAAATCTAGTTTTTTAATCTAGTTTAATTTTATTTTTAAACCTTTTAGCAAAGGGGGCAAGTTGCCCCCTTTTTTTGTTCTATCCAAATAGCTTAACTTGCAGTTAAGCATCCTCCAGCATGCTTAGGGCTCTGCAATTTGATTTATGGAAGCAACCCGCAGAGATCTGCTCTACACCCTGCGCCACAGACCAGTAAGTGACAAATTGCTAGACAACGGCTTCCGTTCCTTGGTAACTGCGCTTGCAGCTCTGGTGGGAATAATTCTTTTTGGCATATTTCTTGTTGTTTTTTGGGAAGCAAGGGAGGCAATTAAACTATTTGGTATTAACTTTCTCACCAGCACCACCTGGAATCCAGTTGAAGAGAAATTTGGTGCCTTCACTGCCATATATGGCACCATTTTAACCTCTGTGTTGGCATTGGTTTTAGCTGTTCCTCTCGGTGTTGGCACTGCAATATTCTTAACTGAAAATTTTATCGCCTTGAAATATCGAACGATCATTTCAAATATGGTTGAGTTGCTCGCTGCAATTCCTTCCGTTGTTTTGGGATTATGGGCGATATTTGTTCTTGAGCCATCGATCAGGCCAGTATTGAATCTGATCCATAACAACTTGGGATTTATTCCTTTTTTCAGCACGCCCGCCAACGGCCCAGGTTTTATGCCTGCCGTTTTGATCTTGGTGGTTATGCTCCTGCCGATTATCACGGCAATCTCAAGAGATTGCTTAAATCAAGTGCCCCCTGATCTACGCCAGGCCGCCTACGGAATTGGTGCAACCCGCTGGACTGCAATTTTTCAAGTTCTCTTACCAGCAGCCATTTCTGGAATCATCGGCGGAATCATGCTTGCCCTTGGCAGGGCCATGGGAGAAACGATGGCTGTAACGATGATTATCGGCAACTCAACAAGCTTTAATCTTTCTTGGTTTGCCCCTGGCAATACTATTGCCGCATTACTTGCCAACCAGTTTGGCGAAGCTGATGGCGTACAGGTTTCAGCTTTAATGTATGCAGCTTTGGTTTTAATGATAATAACTTTTATTGTTAATGTGCTAGCCCAATGGGTAGTTAAGCGGTTGAGCTTAAAATATGAGTAACAACAAATCAATCTCACCCAAAACTTTAATTTACTAAAATGACATCATCAGTTTCCAATTTCAGTCCAACGTCACTGCACCGCAAACCAGGTCTAATTAGGAACCAGGCCAACGGTTTCATGACTGGCCTGGCCTCCGCGTTTGCAACAATTGCCGTTCTGCCGCTGATTTTTGTTATTGCCTATGTGCTCTTTAAGGGTATTTCAGTTATCAGGCCATTAATGTTTGTTCAATTGCCACCCCCACCAGGACTTGAAGGCGGTGGCATTGGAAACGCCCTTTTGGGCACCCTCCTTGTAACCCTGATTTCGGTTGTATTTTCTGTTCCAGTAGGCGTTGGTGGTGGCATTTATTTGGCTGAATTTTCCCAGGGCAATAAGTTTGCAGAGTTTGTGAGATTTGGTACCAATGTATTGGCGGGTGTACCCTCAATTATCGCCGGTGTGTTTATCTATGGTTTGGTGGTTTCAACAAGAGTTTTGTTTGGCAATAGTTATTCGGCTGTAGCCGGCGGCTTGGCCCTCTCTGTGCTGATGCTCCCAACAATTATTAAAACCACAGATGAAGGTTTAAAGCTCGTACCCCAAGAACTCAGATGGGGTGCCCTTGGCGTTGGGGCATCTAAGTTTGTTACCACAATGAAGGTTGTGTTACCCGCTGCGGTAGCACCCATCGCAACCGGCATTGTTCTAGCAATTGCCAGATCCGCCGGTGAAACAGCTCCACTTATATTTACTGCATTATTTTCACCATTCTGGCCAGAGGGTATTTTCAAACCGCTCGCCACAATGTCTGTTTTGATATTTAATTTTGCAATCATGCCCTACGAGGCTCAAATCACCCTGGCTTGGGCGGCTTCTTTCGTTTTGGTAATTATGATCTTGGGAATGAACATCTTTGCCCGCTGGATTTCTGGCTTTGCCCAGCGTTAACAAGCCACTGTCAAGCTACACAAAAATCCCCACTAAAAAATTCAAATGACTTTCACCACCCACATCACCGACGTTCCCGACGACCAGGTTGCTATCACCTGCGACAACGTAACGATTAGCTATGGCTCCTTTGAAGCTGTTAAGAGTGTTTTTCTAGAGGTGCCCCGCGGCAAGGTAACTGCATTCATCGGACCCTCCGGCTGCGGTAAAAGCACTGTTTTGCGCTGTTTTAACCGGATGAATGATTTGATCCCAAGCTTTAGCCTAAAAGGCAGAATTATTTATGAAGGCCAAGATTTATACGAACCCAAGGTGGATCCCGTTGAAGTGCGCAGGCGCATTGGCATGGTGTTTCAAAGGCCAAATCCTTTTCCAAAAAGTATCTATGAAAATATTGCCTTTGGGGCAAGGATAAACGGCTACAGCGGCGACATGGACGAGTTGGTTGAGCGTTCCCTGCGCCGGGCAGCAGTTTGGGACGAATGCAAAGACAAACTTCAAGAGAGTGGTTATTCCCTTTCTGGTGGCCAACAGCAAAGGCTTTGTATTGCCCGCACAATCGCCACCCAACCTGATGTAATTCTGATGGATGAGCCCTGCTCAGCGCTCGATCCGATCTCAACTCTAAAAGTTGAAGAAACAATGCATGAACTCAAGAAAGAGTTCACGATTGTGATTGTTACCCACAATATGCAACAGGCTGTGCGTGTGTCAGACATGACCGCCTTCTACAATGCCGTTGCCGTTGAAGGTGGCAGTGGCAAGGTGGGCTACTTAGTTGAATTTGATGAAACAGCCAACATCTTCAATAATCCAAAGCAACAATCAACCCAAGAATATGTGAGCGGTAGGTTCGGTTGATCTAAATATATAGGCTATCCCCACAAGGTAGATACAAAAACCTCCCCTTGGGGAGGTTTTTTAATTGCGGAATTCTGGCCTTTTAATGCTATCGATGTTTCTATTAAGTAATTCACCTATGCCAGCACCCACGGGGAGTTCACCAGCGAAAGAACTACCGCGAACATCACGGAACAGCTTGTTTTCTACGATTCTATATTGCGAATTAAATAGGGGGATGTAGCCTTCTTTGGCAACAAAACCAGCTGCATTTCTCAAATAAAAGCCAATGAATGCCCTTAGGGATGGGTTATTTTTTATTTGATTGCCATTAATATAAATAAATATTGGCCTAGAAAGTGGTTGATAGGTTTCATTTTGAACATTTTTGATGGATGGCAAAACACTGCCCTTCGCTCCCTCGATTGCTAGGGCGCGAAGCTTTGCTTGATTAGCCTTGTAATTGGCAAAGCCGAAATAGGCGAGGCCATTGGGATCTGAACTGATATTCTTTACGATAACATTATCATCTTCACTGCTGCTATAGTCGGCCCTAGAATTATCGGCATCGCCATTAATAGCTTTGTTAAAATATTCGTATGTACCTGAATCCTTGCCAGGTCCATAAAGATTAATTGGCTTTGCAGGCCAATCTAAATTCACCTGATTCCAGCGTTCCACCCTGCCCTGGGCGTCGCGGGACCAAAGCCTTTTAAGTTCGATCAAGGAAATATTCTTGGCCCAGGTGTTTGCAGAATTTACTACTACCGTTAGCGCATCAAAGCCGATAGGCAGTTCATAAAAATCAATTTTTGCTGCAGCACAGGCTTTAAGTTCCTTGGTGTTAATGGGCCGTGATGCATTACTAATTGCAGTTTTTCCAGAGCAAAAATCCCTAAACCCAGCCCCTGATCCATTAACAACTACGGGCGTGAATAATGCTTTACTAGCAGCACCAGTTTTGCGATATTCCTTGATCGCCAGCTCTGTTATGGGGGCGACGGTGCTGGAGCCACTGCTGCTTATTGAACCGATTTGAGCCCATGAAGATAGGGGCGCTAGCAACAAACCAATTGCCACACCAAAAACAACTGAACCGGATCGGCTGCTCACTAGAACCACAATTCCCACAAAATCTGTACCCGAATAATGGGCAGTTTTCTTTGTGGCTTCTATAAGGCAAGGTAGCGATGCTGCAAATTGAAACGGAGAGGGAGGGATTCGAACCCTCGATAGAGTTGCCCCTATACAGCATTTCCAGTGCTGCGCCTTCGACCACTCGGCCACCTCTCCTTAACTGGCTTTGAATAGCCCGTGGCAACCTAGCAGTTGAACCCTTAACTCCCCATGGCTGTTCTTCATCGGGTTACCATCCACGACCGGCAACGGGGGGAAACCCATAGCGCCAATCTGCCAGAGGGTTCCTACGTGCTCCAGGGCTTTGAGGCCCTTGGCACGCCATTGCCCTTCAGCTGCAGGAATGGCTGTTGCACCGCTTGCGCCGTAAGGGTGCTTGAGGGCAACCTGGAGCAGCCGGAAGCCCTTGGCCTTTCGCGCGCTCTTAAGCAAAAGGGCTATGCCCTTCTTTGCGTTGCCCAGGTGAGCGGCGCCTTGGTTGCAGAAACCCAAGCCGAGGATGAGGTTTATTTATTGCAATTTGGCCAAGCCTTCGCCCGCGGCAGGGTGCGCAAAGCAATCCCCCTTGAGGACCATTGATCAATGCCCACTCAAAGCCCCTTAGAACTGCTTGAAATAGCCAAAGAAGCGGCGGCCGCTGGCTCCAATGCCTTAGAGAAGCACTGGGGAAAGCTTGAGCAAGTGCGTAGCAAAGGCAGGCCCGGCGACCTGGTTACGGAAGCTGATCTAGCAGCTGAGGCAGCCGTTCTTGCTGTGCTTCACCAGCGCTGCCCGCTCATAGGTGTGTTGGCCGAGGAAGCAGGCCTGCAAGGCCCCCTTGGCGAATTGCAGTGGTGCGTAGATCCCCTTGATGGCACCACGAACTACGCCCATGGGTTTCCCCTATTTGCCTGTTCTGTTGGGCTTCTAAAAAATGGCAAGCCAATTCTTGGTGCCATTGAAGCCCCAGCCCTGCAGCAGTCTTATTGGGGGGGCCATGGCCTAGGCGCCTATTGCAACGGCGAGCTGCTTCAGGTTTCCGGTTGCAATGATCTAAGCGAATCGCTTCTGGTAACTGGATTTGCCTACGACCGCTTTGAAGTGCAAAACAACAACTACACCGAATTTTGTTACTTCTCCCACCGCAGCCATGGGGTTAGGCGCGGTGGCGCCGCCTCCCTTGATTTGGCCTTTGTGGCAGCAGGGCGGCTAGACGGCTACTGGGAAAGGGGTTTGCAGCCGTGGGACCTGGCAGCAGGTGTTGCCCTAATTGAGGCGGCCGGAGGGGTTGTGTGTGATTACAACGGTTCAGCGCTGGATCTTGCTAGCGGCAGGGTTGTGGCATCCAGCCCAGGGCTTATGGAGCCTTTATTGGCTGGTTTATCCAGCTGCCAACCGATGCCTAAAGAGATTTACAAAGCATAGGATTTGGCCGATGTTGCGTAAGCACCCATGGCCTTGCAGCCCGCCAGCGGCGCCCGCGATCTTTTGCCCCAGGATGTGGGGGCAAACCGATGGATTTGTGATCGCCTCGCCGAGGTTTATCAGCTATGGGGTTACAGCGAGGTAACACCCCCCAGCATCGAACGTTTAGACACCCTTGAGGCTGGGGGGGCTATCGCCTCAGCCCAGGTTTTACAGGTTGTTGCCGATGAGCCCTTAGGCCTGCGGCCAGAGATGACAGCCAGCATTGCCAGGGCCGCTTGCACTCGGCTCGAGGCGCTGCAAAGGCCTTTACGACTGCATTACAGCGGCTCGATCTTTTTGGCTGAAAGGCTTGATGGCGAAAATCCAAAAATCAACGAGCAACTACAAAGCGGCGTTGAATTAATGGGTAGCGCCAGCCCAGCTGGGGATGCTGAATTGCTCAGGCTTTTGCTTGATGCCGCAGGGCATCTACCCCTAAACGAAAAGCACGCCCCCTGTTTATTAATCGGTCACCAAGGGCTGCTTGAACTAGTGCTTGAAAAAATTGAGCCCTCTGTTCAGCAAAATTGCCGCCGGGCCCTCTGCCATGGGGATCAGCTGGGTTTAAAACAAATAGCCATAAACAACAATCAACTGCAACTGCTGCTGCAAATAATCAAATTGAGGGGAACGCCAAAGCTGGTGTTGGAAAAACTTAAAAACTTGCTTGGCCCTGCAGCACTGCTGGATGAGCTTGAGGAGTTGCTTTCGGCGATAGCGCCCCTTGCTGCCAGCGCTGGAATTCGCTTGCAACTAGATCCAACCTTTCAACCCCAATTCGCCCTCTACGACGGCTTGGTAATGCAATTGGTGTGCCAGGGGCCCCATGCACCAGTGGCCATTGCCAACGGTGGCCGCTACAACAAATTGTTGAAAAAATTCAGCCCTCTAGATGCCGAGGCCACAGGGGTGGGCTTTAGTTTCTCCGTTGGCGAGGTGCGGGTTTTGCTTGGCAATGCCAGCGGCCACGCCCCCCTTCCAAACAAAAAGTGCTGGCTCGTGGCATTTCAGCGATCTGAGCTGCTGAACCAAGCCCTAAACCTCCAGCAACAGTGCCACCGCCGCGGCGAACAGGCTGAACTTTGGCCTCACCCCTGCAACACAAAAGATGAGGCAGAAAGTCATGCCGCGGCCCGAGGCATCAGCTTGCTCAACTGGCTCAGCTAAAAGATCGATTCCAATCTTTAATCAACCAGCAAGCATTTTTGCTTTTGGGATTTTAGAGTTTGATTAACGAGGATTAATCCGATGGCCCACACGATCATCAGCAACGTGTGTGAAGGCATTGCCGACTGTGTTGATGCCTGCCCCGTTGCCTGCATACACCCCGGAAAAGGGGCAAATCCCAAGGGAACAGCCTTTTATTGGATTGATTTTCAAACCTGCATCGATTGTGGCATTTGCCTGCAGGTGTGCCCGGTTGAGGGTGCAATTTTGCCTGAGGAACGCCCTGAACTACAGCAAATCAGCTAATCCGGTTCGGAGAACCCACCCTCAAGGGGCCTTGAGCTTTGGAGGAGCAGCTGCCTAAGGTTGAAGAGTTTTTAATTGATCTACCCATGACGGTGCTAGAAGAAAAAGGTCAGATACAGATTCACACCGAAAATATTTTTCCAATAATCAAGAAGGCAGTTTATAGCGGCCACGAGGTCTTCCTTAGGGAATTAGTTAGTAATGGCACCGATGCCATCAGCAAAAGGCGCATGGCTGCCATGGCTGGCGATTGCAGCGAAGGACCTGAAGGTTGCATTCAAATACGAATAGATAGAGAAGCCAATACCCTCACCATCAGCGACAACGGCATCGGCATGACAGCCGATGAGGTGAAGCGCTACATAAATCAAGTTGCCTTCTCCAGCGCAGAGGAATTTCTAGAAAAATACAAACGGGAGAGCGATGCAATTATCGGCCACTTTGGCCTTGGCTTCTACTCCAGCTTCATGGTTGCAAAACAGGTGGAGTTGTTCAGCCTCAGCGCAAAAGATGGTTCCGAAGCAGTGCGCTGGAGCTGTGATGGTTCGCCAAACTTCAGCCTTGAAGCTGGCGAGAGAGCTGAACCGGGCACCGATATAATTTTACATCTCCAAGATGAGGAACTCGAATATATTGAGCCCGCAAGAATACGCAATCTAATCACAACTTATTGTGATTTCATGCCGGTTGCAGTTCAGCTCGATGGGGAAACAGTAAACAAGCGTGAGGCGCCCTGGAGACAAAGCCCAAGGGACTTAAAAGACGAAGACTACTTTAATTTATATCGCTATCTTTATCCTTTTCAAGGCGACCCCTTGCTGTGGGTGCATTTAAATACCGATTACCCATACAATTTACAAGGAATATTATATTTTCCCCAGCTCGCTGGCCGAGGGGACTGGGACAAGGGCGAAATTAGGCTTTACTGCAACCAAGTATTTGTTAGCGATTCAATTAAGGAGGTTGTTCCCCGCTACCTACTGCCTTTACGCGGGGTGCTCGATTCACCAGATATCCCCTTAAACGTAAGCAGATCAGCCTTACAAACCGACCGCAAGGTGCGCTCAATTGGTGGTTTTGTTGCTAAAAAAGTTGGTGATCGACTCAAGGAATTAAAACGAAATAATCCAAGCAGATATGCAGAAATATGGGATTCAGTGGCTCCATTTATTAAAATTGGTGCCATGGAAGATGATAAGTTTGCTGATCAAATTGCAGAAATAATTTTATTTGGCACCACCTTAAAAACAGATAATTCCGATGAGCAGGGCGACGCTCCAGAGCCAGATCCAATCCGATTCGCTGATAAGAGTTTCACCACCCTTAGCGGTTACACATCCCGCACCGATGCAAATCACAGGCAACGGGTGCTTTATTGCAACGATGAAGCCGCCCAGGCCGGCGCCCTTGCCCTCTGGCAGGGCCAGGGGACTGAGGTTTTGTTGGCTGATTCATTAATTGATGCTCAATTCATTCCTTGGCTTGAAATGCGCCATGGTGAATTGAAATTTCAGCGGGTTGATTCCGAGCTGGATTCAAGCCTTCAAGAGCAGGAACCAAGCCTTGCCGATGCCGATGGCAAAGAAGCAAGCGAAAAATTGCGCGATTTATTCAAGCAGTCGTTATCAAACGACAAAATCACCATTCAGGTGCAGAGCCTTAAGGGCGAGAACGCACCGGCAGCCTTAATTCTTTTGCCGGAGCAGATGCGCCGCCTAAACGACATGGGAGCCCTGATGGAACAGAGGTTGCCAGGCCTACCAGACCACCACGTGCTTCTCGTAAACCGTCGTCACCGCCTTGTGGATGGATTGCTAAAGCTTTCATCTGGAGCGGTGCTCACAACCAGCCCTGGGGCCAATTCCCCAAGCCAGGTGTTAGCGGAACAGCTGAGCCGCCACCTCTATGAGATGGCCAGGTTGGCCGTGGGTGGCCTCGAGCCAAATCAGCTGGCTGGTTTTCAACAACGCAGTTGCGATCTGATGGGGCAGCTGATGGAAAGGGGCCTCTGAATCAATGCCCCGCTCCTTTGCTAAGCTATTGGGCTAGTTCTTATTTGGAATTCAGTAGATGTCTCGGGTGTGCCAGCTAACCGGTCAACGGGCCAACAACGGCATGGCCGTTAGCCACTCCCATGTGCGCACCAAAAAGCTGCAGCAGGTGAACCTGCAATACCGCAGGCTCTGGTGGGCTGAAGGGAACCGCTGGGTAAAAATTCGGCTTTCCACCAGGGCCCTGCGCACGGTTCAAAAGAAGGGCTTAGGTGCTTATGCAAAGGAACTGGGCGTAAACCTCGCCAAGGTTTGATTTTACAAGTTGATTCTTAATTTCTAATAACTTGGTTCAAGTTGCTTTTTTAGCATTATTCCATGTACGGCTGAGCTATTAATTTGAATATTTATTTGATCGTCCAATAGCGGTTTATCCAATTGTTTATTCCAGCTGGAATAAATAGTTTCTGAATTGTTAGGCACCTCTGCCAAATCAAGGCAAGGGCACCCCAAACCTGCTGCTGCTGCTGCCACCTTTGGGTCGTAGCTGAGGGCAGTGCAGGGTGCTCCAGTTAAGGCCGCAAGGATCAGAGCGTGCAAACGCATTGCCAACACCAACCCCGCCAGGGATGCCTCTGCCATGGCCTCTTCAGGCCGTTCAAGGCAAAGTTCCCTTGAGCATCTCCATAGGGATTCCGGCATCAGCCCCCTTGCATAGAGCTGTTGCCATAAACCCCGGTCTTGATGGGCATGGAAAGGCATCCACAACACCTGGCGATGGTTTTGCTCGGCCAATTGGGCTACGGCCTCAAGCAAAACCCGCCACTGGTGGTTTTGCAGCAATGCTGTGGGCCGCCAAGCCAAAATTATTGGTCCGCCACGGCCGCGCCAATGGCCTTTGGCTAGGCACCACACGGGATCAGCACCAATGGGGTCGGGGGGCATGGGGCTGCGGCCCAATTGGCGGGCCAATCCGGCGGAGCCTGGATCACGCCAACTGGCAGCCTGCACAATTGCCAGGAGAAAACGCACCAATTGCCTACTGGGCCAGCGCTTCAAGGGCCCCAGCCCCTGGCCCCAAAGTAAAACCGCTTTGCCCTGCAACCGGGCCGCAATTATCAGGGCTGCATAGAAGATCAAACTTTCAAAACTTGTGCTGTCTTGCAGCAAACTGCCACCACCAAAAATCAATAGCTCGCAACGGGCCAATGCCCTAATAGTGCTGCTTAGACTGCGGCGATTGCAGGTTTGAACACCAAATCGTTTAGCTACTTGAACCTGATCCGCTGCGGTAACAACAACATTGCAACCAGCACCCACCTGGGCCAAAAGCGCCTGGAGTAGAGCATCATCCCCAAGATTGTGTTCGCCGTAATAACCGCAGATCAGCAGTTTGTTTGGGGAGGGAACCACAGCGATCGTCCATGCGCCTGTCAGTGTGAGCCATGGCATTACTAAATTGCCAGCAATGCACATCCTTTCCTTTCACACCTGGGTTATTCACCTCAGTTCGGTGCTGGAGTGGCTACTTGCAATGGCTGCTGTGGTTGCCTGGGGAGAAAGAAAGCATGAGCCTGTATGGCGCTGGCTTGCCCTTGCCATGGTGCCCGCCTTAGCTAGTGCCCTTTGCGCCTGCACCTGGCACCTTTTTGATAACAGCATTGACTTGCACTGGTTAGTAACCCTGCAAGCAAGCCTCACCCTGCTGGGCAACTGCTGCTTAGCGGCTGCCGCCTGGTTAATTGCCCGTTCGGCCAAACCGCAGCTGCCATGAACGATCCAGCAGCACCTTTATTTGCAGCATCCCTGCTGCCATACCTTCTTTTCCTTTGGTGGGCAAAACGCAGTGGCCGTTTTCCGCCTCTCGCCCTTTGGGGCTTTGCATTAACACTTTTATTTGTGGCGATCACCATTGGCGCAGCAACCATTGCCCTTAACCGCTATGGGCAGGAATTGGCCAATGTGGATTGGCTCCATGGCGGCGCAGAAGCATTCCTGAGCCTTAGCAATTTGGTGTTGCTTTTAGGTTTCGGCAGTGAACAAGTCTTACGGCCTGCGGCACAATCCGCCCCAGGGCAAGATGATCAACTAGCCGCACCAAGGCCCCCTAAAAAATGACTGTTATTCCAACCCTGATCAGCCCAGTACTGGCACTCACCCCCGCAGTGGTTACTTGGACCCCCAAGGTGGGTTTAGTGATGATCCTCTGCAACGTAATTGCCATCGCCATTGGCAAAGCAACCATCAAATATCCAAACGAGGGTTTGGCTCTACCAAACAACAGTTTCTTTGGCGGCTTTGGCCACGGCGCCCTTTTGGCCACCACCAGCCTTGGCCACATCATCGGAATCGGTGCAATTCAAGGCCTTGCCGCTTCTGGTGTTCTTTGAACACCAGTCACTAGCCAAATAAATAGGGAAGAGCCCTCAGGCCGAAGCGTTCAAAGCGGTAGTTAAAAAGCAGTTCCGATAAATCCGCAGCGCTGCAATGGTTTAGCCCCTGCAGCAACCGCTCCATGCGTTGATCTGCCGCCTTGTTATCCAGGCCCCACCAAGTGCGTTTAGCAAGGCGTCCACTCAAGCTCCAGCGGGTTCCCAATTGCCCCTGGAGCTTTTTTTTATAGGTTTTAATCAAGCCTTGATTTGCTTTTTCATCGCCTGGATTGGCAAGGGCATCGAGCAACAAGGGCAATAGAACCCTGGCGCTCTCCATGGCATGGCGTATGCCCTCACCACCCAACAAATTTGCGGTGCTAACTGCATCACCAAGGGCAAGCAACCGCCCACGGCCATGGCAATCACTCCGCTGCACCCGGCTTCGGATCACCCCGCCATGGCGATTAATAACCGTTGCTCCCCCCAAATCCAGCTTCTTGAGGAGTTGCTTTTGCAATAGGCCAAGGGCAAGGCCACCTAGCTGCTTGCTTTGCCAAGGAGGAGGCAAACGACACACACCCACCTTCAATAGGCCAGGCTGCATCGGAAATACCCAGCCATAACCATTGGGAACCCAGCTACTGCCAAGCGCAAAGCTGAGTTTCTTACTCCAGTGCTGCCAACGGCCCATATCTACCTTTAACAACCACTCAAGCCCGATTCCGAGCAGTAGGTGGTCTTTAACAAGGTTGCTGGTTTCACCAATCAAGCAACGGCTTTGGCCTGTGGCATCAACCACCCAATTGGATTTCACCTTTGTGATTTTTCCATGGGGATCCCTCAATTTGGTAATTAATTGATTGCTGTTTGAGTTGGTTTCCACTGCAACAACGCTGCTGGCGAGCCGCACTTCACCACCAAGGGCCTGAACCTGAACCGTTAACCAGTGGCGCAGGGCGCCAAAATCCAACACCGCCCCCAGGGCATGCTGTTGCTGCCATTGATGCCAAACAGCATTCGGTCCGAGCAGCTGCCAACCGTGCCAGCTAGCTGCCAAAACCTCCGCAGGCAAACCAAAACGGCTAATACTGGCAAGGGGCAGGGCGGCGCTGCTAAATGCCGCCTGCCGCATATCAGCCAAACGATCAACTAAACAAACAGACACGCCAGCCTGGGCCAAACAGCGGGCCAACTCCCCCCCCGCTGGGCCAGCACCAGCAACTAAAACCTCAAAACTCTCCACTCACACCGGTTGAGCTTCGCGGTATTGATGGTTTAGGGCAACGCCAAATTTATCGGAAATCCTTTGGGCCATTTGGGTTGGTGTGAGGCCAAGGGCCTGCTTGGATTGATCCGGACTGGCGTGGTCTACCAGTTGGTCGGGGATTCCAATGCGTAAAACCGGCACCAACACATCGTGATCCTGAAGGGCCTCGAGCACGGCAGCGCCAAAGCCCCCCGCCAGGCACCCCTCCTCCATCGTTACTACCCTGCCGATGCGGCGAGCCATGGGTACAAGCAAACTTTCATCAAGGGGCTTCAGGAAACGGGCGTTAACAACCGCAGCCCTTATCCCCTGCTCCTGGAGCAATCCGGCTGTTGCCATGGCGGGCGCCACCATGGCCCCATAGGCAACGATCAGCAAATCATCTCCTTCAGCCAATTGTTCAGCCCTGCCAATTTCTAAGGGCTCCCAGCCTTCCTCCAGCAAGGGAACGCCTTCTCCCTCGCCCCTTGGTATGCGAAGGGCTGTGGGTCCTGAATGGGCAATGCAAGTAACAAGCATCCGCTGCAATTCCGCCTCATCCTTCGGGGCCATCACCGTGAAATTTGGAATACAGCGCAGGTAAGAAATGTCGTATTGACCCTGGTGGGTGGGACCATCGGCTCCCACGATGCCGGCCCGATCCATCACAAAACAAACTGGAAGATTTTGAATGCCAACATCATGAATTAGTTGGTCGTAAGCCCTTTGCAAAAAGGTGCTGTAGATGGCAGCAACTGGCCTTAATCCATCGGCTGCCATGCCGGCTGCAAGGGTTACTGCATGTTGTTCAGCAATACCAACATCTATGTATTGCTGCGGTAGTGCTTTTTGAAGCAGATCTAATCCGGTACCGGTTGCCATCGCAGCTGTTATGCCAACAATATTGCTGTTTTGCTCGCAGAGTTTCACAAGGGTTTGACCAAATACTTTGCTGTAGCTCGGTGGTTTTGGTCGCTTTGCTGGAAAAGATTTTCCAGTGGATAAATCAAAGGCAGATTGGGCGTGATAACCAACTTGATCAGCTTCCGCATAGGGATATCCCTTGCCTTTGGTGGTAACTACATGCACTAAAACAGGCCCATCGCAGCGGTGGGCTGCTTGAAAAGTGCGCATCATTGCAGCCATGTCGTGGCCATCAACGGGTCCCATATAGGTGAATCCCAACTCTTCGAATACCGCCCCAACTTTCGGCACGGCTAGGCGTTTCATTCCCTCCTTTAAACGACTCAACTCCGATGGCAATTGTCCGTGCATAAAAGGCAAACTTTTTACAGCTTCCTCAGCACTGCCACTAAGAAATTGCACCGGTGGGCTTAAACGCATCCGGTTTAGATAGGTGGAAAGTGCCCCCACCGGTGGTGATATCGACATGTCGTTGTCGTTTAACACCACCATGAATTTGGTGTGGGGCAAATGCCCCGCATGGTTTATCGCCTCTAGGGCCATCCCACCGGTTAAGGCGCCATCACCGATTACGGCAACGCATTTATGGCTTAGGCCCTGGCGATCCCTGGCCAGGGCCATGCCAAGGGCAGCGGAGATGCTCGTGGAGGCATGGCCAGCGCCAAAATGATCAAAGCGGCTCTCAGAGCGTTTTAAGTAGCCAGCCACTCCCCCCTGTTGCCTAAGGGTGTGGAATTGGCCGTAGCGGCCGGTAATCAGTTTGTGGGGATAGGCCTGATGCCCCACATCCCAAACAATCCGGTCGTGGTCGAGGTCGAGGGTTTGATAGAGGGCCAGGGTTAGTTCAACAACCCCAAGGCCAGGGCCCAGATGACCACCGCTGGTTGAAACAGTTTCCAGGTGCTTTTCACGGATCTGGCGGGCAATTGCCTCCAATTCCAGCAAGGTTAGGCCGTGCAATTGATTCGGATGACTCAGCTCACTGAGGTGCATTCCGCCGCGTTTCTGTGGTAACTAAATCTAGGCCCCCCACACCAAGGCTGAAGATATAGGTGTGAAATGAGGCGCAATGCAGGGTTACCTACAACGAATCCTGAGGGCCAGGGTCTACGACGTAGCCCTTGTTACCCCCCTAGAGCCAGCACCCACCTTGTCGGCAAGGCTTGGGCAAAGGGTTTTACTCAAAAGGGAAGACCTGCAACCGGTTTTTTCATTCAAATTGCGCGGCGCCTTCAACAAGATGGTGCAACTGAGCCAAAAGCAACGTGAGCAGGGGGTGATCGCAGCAAGTGCCGGCAACCACGCCCAGGGGGTGGCCCTGGCGGCCCAAAAACTTGGCTGCAAAGCTTTGATCGTGATGCCCCTCACAACGCCGCGAACAAAGGTGGAAGCGGTGCAAAGGCTGGGTGCTGAGGTGTTGCTCCACGGTGATACCTACGACGAAGCCCATGAACGGGCCCGCGAATTGGAAGCCGAGCGCAAGCTTTGTTTTATCCACCCCTTTGATGATCCAGATGTGATCGCTGGCCAGGGCACCATCGGCCTGGAGATATTGCGTCAGTGCCCTGAGCCCCCCCATGCCATCTACCTTGCAGTTGGCGGTGGTGGCTTGATCGCCGGCGTTGGCGCCTACGTGAAATCACTATGGCCAGATGTGGAGATCATCGGCGTGGAACCTGTGGATGCCGATGCCATGACCCAATCCCTTGCCGCCGGCAAGCGGGTGTGCCTTGACCAGGTGGGTTTATTTGCCGATGGGGTAGCCGTAAAACAAGTGGGGCAGGAAACCTTCCGGCTCGCCCAACAGGTGGTGGATCGGATGGTAACGGTGGATAGCGATGCCATCTGCGCGGCAATTAAAGATGTTTTTGAAGACACCCGCTCAATTCTTGAGCCGGCCGGAGCCCTCGCCATAGCTGGGCTTAAGGCCGATGCCGTAGGCCGCCCGAAGGGTCAGCAATTGGTGGCCGTGGCCTGCGGCGCAAATATGAATTTTGAAAGGCTGCGTTTTGTAGCTGAACGGGCCGAATTGGGTGAAGAACGAGAGGCGATGTTTGCCGTTGAAATTCCCGAGGAGGCCGGAAGTTTGCGGCAATTTTGCCGTTTGCTTGGCACCCACAACCTCACCGAATTTAGCTACCGCTTAGCTGCTGGGGTTAAGGCTCAAATTTTTATCGGTGTACAAATTATTAATAAAGCTGATGCTGCTGCCTTAGCTGAAAAGCTGATCAATGCAGGCTTTCCCTGCGTGAACCTTTCAGGCAATGAATTAGCAAAGTTGCACCTGCGTCACATGGTGGGCGGACGCCTACCCCAAGGATCTGGCGATAACAACCTGGAGGAATTGCTCTATCGCTTTGAATTTCCCGAGAGGCCAGGTGCCTTGATGGCTTTTGTTGAAGAATTAAACCCCTGTTGGAATATCTCGATTTTTCACTACCGCAATCAAGGCTCTGATGTGGGAAGAATCGTGCTGGGCGTGCAGGTTCCTAAGCAGCAATCAAGTGATTGGCAGCAATTCCTTAGGCAGCTCAAGGTGCCTTGGGCAGATGAAACCAAGAACCAGGCCTATCAATTATTTCTGGTGTGATTACTTCTGGTGAATTTCCTCTGATGTGATTATTTCTGGTGTGATTATTGCAAGTGCAAACATTTCTAATATGAACATTCTAACTTGAGCATGCCTAAAGTGAACCGTGGCAAATCCAAACCTTTCCCTACCGGCCCAACTTGAGGCAGTGCTCTATCTGAAGGGCCGCTGCCTCAGCTTGCATCAACTCAGTGAGCTTGTGCATTCCCCCCCTGAAGAGGTTGAACTTGCCCTGATTACCTTGATGGCCGACTACGCCCATCGCGACACCGCCTTGGAAATCCGCCAGGAAAGTGCTGGCTTCAGTTTGCAATTACGGGCCGACCTCAGTGATCTAGTGCAGGAATTGGTTCCCGTAGACCTCAGCACGGCCAGCCTGCGCACCCTTGCCACCGTTGCCCTAAAAAAACGAATCCTGCAATCGGAGCTGGTAGACCTGCGGGGCAGCGGCGCCTACGACCACATCAAAGAGCTGGTGGAGCAGGGTTTCATTGAAAGAAGGCGCCAAAGCGATGGCCGCTCTTTCTGGATAAGCCTCACGGAAAAATTCCATCGCACTTTCAGCGTAAAAAGCAGCGCTAGCGGTGAGGCTGGATAGATTTAAAGCATTCGCCTAATCCCATGGACAGCAGCCTCCTCCTCAGCTCCTTTCTGCAGGTGCTTGCCCAAACCCTCAGTATTTACACATTTGTTTTGGTGGTGCGGGTGCTGCTGAGCTGGTTCCCCAACCTCGATTGGAGCAATCCATTGCTCTCAACCTTGAGCTCGATAACCGACCCATACCTGAATGTTTTTCGCGGGCTTATCCCCCCCCTGGGCGGCCTTGATTTATCAGCTTTGGTGGCCTTTTTTGCCCTGCAGATTGGTGGTGGGTTGCTGAGCCAGTTGGCGATGAGCACCGCACCATCATTCAGCTCTTTTCAGTAATTTTTTTATTCTTCCAAGTTCAATTCCAGCTCAAGCGGTAAACGTTCATCGTTAACACCCGCCCTAGCCCTTACGGGCGCGCTAAAGCCCTTCGCCTTGGCGTGGCTCACCTGAAGGGGGCCAGGGGTGCCAGCAGGCACCGAAAGCCTTAGGGCAAAGGCAGAACGGCCTGGCTGCACATCACCGATGGAGCCAACCCTGGTTCGATTTTGCAAAACCGGTTCTCCGCTGGCATCAAGTATTTGGGCAAATACATCGGTATCAACCACCGGTTTAGCTCCACTGTTCAGCACCTCGCCGCTGAGGGCATAGCAGCTAGCCCCTAGGGGCCTGCGAAATTCCGGTTGGGCACCCACATCGGCCTGGGGGCAGGGTTCAAGTTTTACCTCCAAAACCTGCAAAACCGCTGCCAGAGCAGGGGGCGCCCAAAACAACAGAATTGCCAGAAGTAAACCAAGTAAAGAAGCCATCAACGTTGATCACCACTGCCGGAGATCACGTTACGGGCAGCGCGGCTTTGCAGTTTTTCTAAATTTGCCTCGGCTATGGCCTCAAGGCCAAAACCCAACTCATCAGCCAATTGGGACACATACCAGAGCACATCGCCCAATTCCATGGCGATTGCCTGCTTTTGCTCGCTATTGAACTCACCGGCACCATCACGTAACACCTTTTTTACCTTGTCTGCCACTTCTCCGGCTTCACCGCACAGGCCCAAGGTGGGATAAAGGATGTTGTTGCCTCGGTGGGGGTAGAGGGCCGTTCGCCGGGCAAGGAGCTGATAGGAATTGAGTTCCATTTGATCTGTAGGGTGATAGCTTCCGCTGCGTCTCAAGCCCGGTTCATGCCAAAGCCCGACCTGCAGCGACGCACCAAGATTGTCGCCACCATCGGGCCCGCCACCGAATCGCCGGAAATGATTCGCGAGTTAATTCTTGCGGGCGCCACCACCTTTCGACTCAATTTTTCCCACGGCGATCACTCTGAACATGCCCAGCGGGCAGCCACAATTCGTCAAGTAGCCCACAAATTGGGAATGCATGTGGGCATTCTTCAAGATTTGCAGGGACCCAAAATTCGTCTTGGTAGGTTTAATGCTGGCCCCATAACCCTGGCTAAAGGCGACCCGTTTGCGCTAACTGCAAGGGATGTGGCCTGCGATCAACACATCGCCACCGTTACTTACGACAAATTGGCGGTTGAAGTGCCACCCGGCAGTCGAATCCTGATGGACGACGGCAAGGTGGAAATGCTGGTTGATTGGATCGATCAACAGGAACAAACCCTCCATTGCAAAGTAACCGTGGGGGGGGTGCTCTCCAATAACAAGGGGGTTAATTTTCCCGATGTGTTGCTTTCCGTGCGGGCACTAACCGCTAAAGATCGCAACGACCTCGCCTTTGGCTTACAGCTGGGGGTGGATTGGGTTGCCCTGAGCTTTGTGCGCAATCCATCAGATATGGAGGAGATTCGCGAGTTGATTCGCAGCCTTGGCCATAGAACCCCAGTGATCGCAAAAATAGAAAAGTTTGAAGCGATTGATCAAATCGATTCAATCCTGCCCCTCTGCCATGGGGTAATGGTTGCCCGCGGTGACCTCGGCGTGGAGATGGCAGCAGAGGAGGTGCCACTGCTGCAAAAGGAATTAATCCGCAAGGCCAATTCGATGGGCATCCCGATAATTACCGCCACCCAAATGCTCGACAGCATGGCCACAAACGCCAGGCCCACTAGGGCCGAGGTAAGTGATGTGGCCAATGCGATTCTCGATGGCACCGATGCTGTGATGCTTTCAAACGAAACCGCCGTGGGCCAATACCCGGTGGAGGCGGTGGAAACCATGGCTCGCATCGCCAGGCGCATCGAGCAAAATTATCCAAACCGCCAACCGGATACCCAGCTGGCCAGCACGATTCCCAATGCAATCAGCCAAGCGGTTAGCACCATCGCAAATCAACTGGATGCAGCCGCGATCCTGCCCTTAACCAAAAGTGGTGCAACGGCAAGAAATGTGAGTAAGTTCCGCCCCTCCACGCCCATCCTTGCTGTTACCAGCGATGTGAAGGTGGCCCGTCAGCTGCAACTGGTTTGGGGCGTTAATCCATTGGTGATCAGCACCCAAAGTTCCACCAGCCGCACCTTCAGCATTGCCATGGGTGTTGCCCAAGAACAGGGATTGCTAGAGGAGGGCGACCTGGTGGTGCAAACCGCAGGCACCCTCAGTGGCGTGAGTGGTTCCACTGATTTGGTGAAAGTTGGGATCGTTTCTGCGGTGTTGGGCAGGGGTACCGGTTTTGGTAATGCTTCCGTTAGCGGCAAGGTGCGCCTGGCTCAAAACCCTGAGGAGGCAGCTGGCATCGAGCCCGGTGAGATTTTGGTGGTGTCCCACACCACCGCTTCATACCTGGAGGCGATCCGCCGCGCCGGCGGGGTGATCACAGAGGAAGACGGCAGTCAAAGCCACGCCGCTGTTATCTGCCAACGCTTGGGTATCCCCGTGATTGTTGGCGTTGCACAGGTAACCAGTGATGTGCGCCAAGGTGAGGTAGTTACGCTTGATATCCGCCATGGGGTGGTTCACCGGGGCACCCATGTGCACGACCACAGCAGCGCCGACAACATTGGCTAATCGGCCATGAGTGCCCGTTTACCCCTAAAAGACACCATTGGCATGGCCCTTGGGGCCCTGAGTTCGAATCGCTTGCGCTCAGCATTAACAATGCTTGGCATCGTGATTGGCAATGCCTCTGTAATCACCCTTGTGGGGGTTGGTAAGGGGGCTCAAAACTTGGCAGAGGGTCAACTAAGCACCCTTGGGGCAAATGTGTTGTTTGTGGTGCCTGGCAACAACGACACCCGTAGACGCGGCATTGAAACGCCCAAAACCTTGGTTTTAGAGGATGCCAACGCCATCCTTGAGCAAGTGCCAAGCGTGGGCCGTGTGGCACCCCAAATCACCCTGAGCGAAACGGTAAGGGCAAGGGATTTAAGCGCCACTGCAACGGTTTCCGGGATCACCCCCGAATTTTTAGCGGTGCGACGTTTTGATATGGCCCAGGGTCGGTTTTTTAGTGATGCCGACCTCCAAGGCGCCCGCAATGTGGCGGTGCTTGGCCCCGACTTGGCGGCGCGCCTACTGCCAGGGGGCTATCCCATCGGCAAGGAGGTGCGCATCCGCAATCAGTCGTTCCAGGTGGTGGGGATCATGGCTTCAAAAGGTGCTTTTCTTGGCCAAAACCAAGATGATGCCGCCTACGTGCCCCTCAGCACCATGGTGAGTCGGCTGAGTGGCAGAGATCCCACCTTTGGCACCTCCCTCAGTTTTGTGAGCGTGGAAGCAAAAGATGAAAAATCGGTGAGTGCCGCCAAATTTCAGATCAGTAATCTGCTGCGCCTGCGTCACAAAATCCTCAGGGAAGACGACTTTGCTGTGCGCTCCCAAAAAGATGCCCTTTTAATTGTGGGAACAATCACCGGGGGGCTCACCTTGATGCTTGGCGCCATAGGCGCCATTTCACTTCTGGTGGGAGGTATTGGCATCATGAACATCATGTTGGTGTCTGTTAGCGAGCGCACCCAAGAGATCGGCCTGCGTAAGGCCGTAGGTGCCCGCAGCAACGATGTGTTGCTGCAATTCCTTGTGGAAGCCCTCGTGGTGTCGAGCTTGGGGGGGTTGGTGGGCAGCCTTATAGGGCTAGGGGCAGTTCTGGCGGTAGCGGCCTTAACGCCCCTGCCAGCGGCCATCGGCCTGGCCAGCGTTGCTAGCACCGTTGCCCTATCTGGCTCCATTGGCCTCTTTTTTGGGGTGGTGCCAGCAAGGCGGGCCGCCCAATTAGATCCAATTGTTGCCCTGCGGCGCCTGTGAATCCACCAGAGGTTGCCCTTGCCATGCTCGAGCGCCAAGGCAAATGGCTACTGCAATTAAGAGACGACGTTGCCGGAATCGTGTATCCGGGCACCTGGGCCCTCTTTGGCGGTCATCTGGAGCCAGGGGAAACAGCCATGGAAGCCTTGCAAAGGGAGCTATTGGAGGAAATCAACTGGACCTCCACCCAGCTAGAACACTGGTTTGTGCAAAGCAGCCCCCAAAGGGTGGCCCATTTCTTCCGTGGTTCCCTTGGGGTGCCCTTAACGGAGCTAACGCTCCTGGAGGGTCAAGACATGGTGTTAGCCAGCTTGGAAGAACTGCGCAGTGGTGAGGTTGTAAGCCCCAAAAATGCTGAAATCCGACCCTTTGCCCCATCGCTGCAATGGGCAGTAACTGAACTTTTGAAGCAATAAAGCGCTGGGGGAGCCCCGCTGGCTTCTCAGGGTCTTTACAATTACGAAACAATTTTGGCCAGCGGCTGCAAAACCATCCATGAACAACCGTTGGCGCAACGTTCTGCTTTGGGCGTTACCTATTTCCTTAGGTTTGTTTCTGCTCTGGCAGGTAATTGCTAACGGTGGCCCGGCACGGGTTGTTAATCAACCAAATTTGGCACCCCGCAACAGTGCCGTAGCCCGCATGACCTACGGCCGCTTCCTCGATTATGTGGATGCTGGAAGGGTAACTTCTGTAGATATTTTTGATGGTGGCCGCAGTGCGGTTGTAGAAGCCGTTGATCCAGATATCGACAACCGTGTTCAACGTTTACGGGTTGATTTGCCTGGATTAGCACCAGAACTTGTTAATAAATTAAAAGAAGAAGGGATCAGTTTTGATATCCATCCCCCCCGCAGTGCACCGCCTGTTCTAGGTGTTTTAGGCAATTTGTTATTTCCTCTTTTACTCATTGGCTCTTTGGTTTTATTAGCTCGCCGCTCCTCAAACATGCCTGGGGGCCCTGGCCAGGCCATGCAATTCGGCAAAACAAAAGCCCGCTTTTTAATGGAGGCTGAAACCGGAGTTAAATTTGATGATGTGGCGGGAGTTGAAGAAGCAAAAGAAGATCTCCAGGAGGTAGTTACCTTTCTCAAACAGCCGGAAAGATTTACTGCCGTTGGTGCAACTATTCCAAGGGGTGTGCTCCTTGTAGGCCCCCCTGGAACCGGTAAAACCCTCCTGGCAAAAGCCATCGCTGGCGAAGCTGGCGTGCCCTTCTTTTCCCTGGCCGGCTCAGAATTTGTTGAGATGTTTGTTGGCGTGGGTGCAAGCCGAGTAAGGGACCTGTTTAAGCGGGCTAAGGAGAATGCACCTTGTTTGATTTTTATCGATGAAATAGATGCTGTAGGCCGTCAAAGGGGCGCCGGTATTGGCGGCGGCAACGACGAAAGGGAGCAAACCCTTAACCAGCTGCTCACAGAAATGGACGGATTTGAAGGTAATAACGGAGTGATAATTATTGCTGCAACAAACAGGGCTGATGTTCTTGACTCCGCCCTGATGCGTCCGGGTAGATTCGATCGCCAGGTGAGTGTGGATGCCCCTGACATCAAGGGCAGGCTTTCCATTTTAAAGGTGCATTCACGCAATAAAACTTTGGCGGAAGATGTGAGCCTTGAAATGATCGCTAGGCGCACCCCTGGCTTCACCGGTGCTGATCTCGCCAACCTACTTAATGAAGCTGCAATCCTCACAGCGCGGCGCCGCAAAACTGCCACCGGCTTGGCTGAGATAGACGACGCCGTAGATCGTGTAATTGCCGGCATGGAAGGTACGCCCCTCACCGATGGCCGCAGCAAGCGTTTGATCGCATATCACGAAGTGGGTCATGCCCTAGTGGGAACCCTTGTTCAACACCATGATCCCGTTCAGAAGGTAACTCTTATTCCCAGGGGACAAGCCCAGGGCCTCACCTGGTTCTCCCCAGATGAAGAGCAAATGCTGGTGAGCCGTGCCCAACTAAGGGCACGCATCATGGGCGCCCTGGGGGGCCGTGCTGCAGAGGCAATTGTTTTTGGCCATGCCGAAGTAACCACTGGAGCAGCTGGCGATATTCAGCAGGTGGCCGGGATGGCACGCCAAATGGTTACCCGTTTTGGCATGAGCGATCTGGGCCCGATGTCCCTTGAAGCGGGCAATCAAGAGGTTTTTGTTGGCCGCGACCTAATGACGCGCAGCGATGTATCCGACTCCATCACCAATCGCATCGATGGTCAGGTGAGATTGATTGTTGATAAGTGTTATCAAGACACCTTGGCGCTTCTAGAGAAGCAGCGCCCATGTATGGATTGTTTAGTGGAACTTTTAATCGAGAGTGAAAGCCTTGATGGCGATAATTTTAGGGAGGTTGTGAGTACATTTGCTGCTATTCCTGATAAGGAAAGGTTCTCCCCGCTACTGCCTGCCAGCCCCTAAGGGTGCATAATAAATAAGCTTATGGCTTAATTTAATGACTCAGATGGGTGCTCCCTTAAACGATCCTATCCCTGAGGGGCAGGAAGGAACCCATTCCCCCCTGGAGGCATTCAGTAACTACAGAGGCAAAGACTGGACGCCTGAAAGATTAGCTTTTCACCAGAATCTTGAGCAATTTGCAGAACGAGTTGGCCTGATTGTTGCCCTACAAGGGAATGGTAAAGTAAGCCAGGAAGTGGCCTACGCCGAAATAAAACAAATCTGGAATCAGTTGCGGGATAGCCACAAAAACTTAATAAATTAGATTAGTTTTATTTAATTTGGTTTGGCTTAATCAAGCAAGCACACTTAATTATACCGCGTGAATGGGGCGCTGATCGATAACTTTATCAATCAAACCATAGTTAACAGCTTCAACAGGTGACATAAAGAAATCACGATCAGTATCTTTTTGCACTCTTTCCAGCGGTTGACCAGTACGACTGGCCAATTCTTCATTAAGGCGTTTTTTAAGAAATAGTATCTCGTTTGCTTGGATTCTGATGTCAGATGCTTGGCCCTGGGCGCCCCCAAGGGGTTGATGAATCATGATTCGCGAATGCTGCAGGCTGCTGCGCTTGCCAGCTGACCCAGCGGCTAGCAAAAAGGCGCCCATGCTGGCTGCCAAACCAACACATACGGTTTGCACATCTGGCTTTACATGTTGCATAGTGTCGAATATTCCAAGGCCGTCGTAAACAGAACCCCCCGGTGAGTTGATATACAAAAATATATCTTTTTCAGGATCTTCCGCTTCCAAAAACAACAATTGCGCAACGATTCTATTGGCAGAGTCAGAGGTGACGGGCTCCCCTAAAAAAATAATCCGCTCACGCAGCAGCCGCGAATAGATATCGAAGGCGCGCTCACCCCGTCCCGAATCCTCAATAACGATGGGGATCATGGCAATTATCAAACGGTTCTTCAGATACTACTAACGGTGCCATGGCTGTCGAGCGCTATGGTCGCCCATAACAGAGGGGAATCCAGTGGGTGATTGCCAAACCGTGGCAGACAGCAAAAGGCGCTTCTTTGCCGCATATCCCAGGGTGATTCCTGGCCTCTACCGCCGGCTGGTGGATGAGCTCCTAGTGGAGTTGCATCTGCTTTCCCATCAGCAGGGTTTCGAGCCAGATGCTTTGTTCTCCCTGGGCCTTACCCAGGTTTTCGACAGTTTCACCAAGGGATTTCAACCAGAAGGTCAGCGGGAAAACCTTTTCCAAGCGCTCTGCTCCGCCACTGGCCTAAGCAATGAAGGACTGCGACAGCAAGCCGGCGCCCTAAAAGCTGGTATTTCAGCCCATGGTGAGCAGGAGATAAGCAATTGGCTAGCAAGCCGTGGGGAAGGGGCACCAGAGCCCCTAAAACTTGTGTTGCAAGGGGCAAACCGCAGCGATTTCCATTACTCGCGTCTCCATGCCGTGGGCCTGATGGCATTAATTCAAGAATTGAGCGGTGGCGATGATCAAGAGCCAGAGGCGCTGCGCAAAAGGGCCACCAGTGTTGGCGAGCAGATGGGCTTGCAACAGGAAAAACTGGATAAAGACATGGGCCTATATGCCAGCAACTTAGAAAAAATGGCGCAGGCGGTGGAAATGATGGAAGAAACCGTTGCTGCCGTTAAACGCCGCCGGGAGCGTCAATCAAGCAGCAGTGAATCACCAGTTACCTGAGCTGCGCCCCCAGCCACTCCAGGCCGCCACTGGCCCCTAAGCAGCGTTGATCGCTTAAGCACCACAGGAAACTGCTCAGGCAGCAAGCCCCGTTGATCTAAAAGGCGGGGAACTGCCACGAGTTTAAGGCCAGCTGTTTGGCTGATCCGAGGCTTTGCCATTGCTTTCGGCAGGGGATCGGTGGGGGCGGCCCCTAAAACAACCAGCAACTCGCCAGTGGCAAGCCAGCGCCAGCCGGCCTGCACCCAGCCCTTGGAATTGAGCAAAAGGCTCACATTACTTTTATTTTCTAAGCGCATTTCTGTGGGCAGGTTGTTTTCCAAGCGCCTTAAAAGCTGTTGGTAATTAGCACGAACAGCATTATTTTTGGGGCGCAGGGCAATCCAAATGCTGGCTTGATAGGGGTTTTTGGCAGGATTGAATTGCAACTGCAGCTGAAAAGGGCTTTGCAACAGGCTCTTTTCAGCTGCGCCATCCAAGAGAGGAGCCAATAGGGGAGCCAAAAGAGGTGCCAGGGCATCGCCCTGTAAGAGCAATGGCGCTGGGCTTTGGGGCCAAGTGGGCTCAGCTCCTTGTTCAACCAACTTGGTAGACCGCAAAACAGCATCCCCACCCCTGGTTTGGCCCCACCAGCGCCCACCTTCGAGCTGCAGGCAACCCTGCTGGAGAGGCACTAGTAATGGAGACCAATTAGCGGCAATTGCCACTAGGCCCGAACCACTCCAAAAGATGCCCGGGTTTACCCCATCCAAGGCCGCGCAGCGGGGGCTATGGCGCAGTCCCCTTGGCTTCTCCAACAATTGCTTCAAGCTCTGAAAACCCAAGGCGTCTGCTGCAACCACCCGATAGGGCCCCCAACGCAAACTTAAGGGCACAGCATCGGCTTCTTTACCTGCCCGCACAACCAATAAAGGCGCCGCGTCGCCGTGGGGGCCCCATATCTGTAGCCAGGAACCACTGCCGTTCCGCCATAGTTTTTTAGCTAGGCCCTCTGAGAGCCGCTCTTTCCAAAGTTGTGGTGGCGGCTGCAGAGCTTGAATAGGCAAGCTCTGGGCTAAAGATGCTTGGCTTAAAAGAGGATTTAAGTTCCCCTGCTGGGGTTTTGGAGCTAAAAGCAGAAGGGTAAAAGCGCCTACAAAAGGCAATAGGGCAACACCAAAACTGGCCCTCAATTTTTGCCAGATCGGCGAGCAGCTGCGGAGGTAGTTGCTGCCGAACGACGCCGTTTGTCTTTCCATTCCATTGCAGAAAGGTAAACAACACCCCCACTGACAAAAATAAGCAGCAGGGCTGCAACTGCAGCTAAAACCGAGTTGAAGGTTAGATCGATTGGTAAATCAAGCATTGCACCCAAAAGGGTTTCTAGAAATTGATTGAACCATCACCATTACGACCCCAAACCACCATGGCGATCGAGAAGGTGAAGGTTGCTGCTAGGGCAGCCCATCCCAGGGTGATCAGCACGGAGGATTTTTCAGTTAAATCAACTCTACCTAAAGGGCCGCGCAACGGAGCAGAATGGAGCTTTGCTTGTAGCGGCATTGGCCTATAGCAGCCCCCAAAGCAGCGTTTTACTGGAGCGAGCCCCCTATCCCACCTATAAAGTAGTTGTATTAAATGATGAAATAAATACTTTTCAACACGTTGTTGATTGTCTTGTGAAATACATCCCAGCGATGGGCCCCGATCAAGCCTGGGCCCTAGCCCAAGAAATAGATAGCGCCGGTAGGGCAGTGGTATGGGTTGGCCCGATGGAACAGGCGGAGCTATATCACATGCAACTCGGTGCGGAGGGCTTAACCATGGCCCCCCTCGAGCAGGCCTAGGGAATTTTTGTGGGCCGACTCGTTATCACCCACAGCACCTATCTGGATGGCTTGATTCCCCTCCTGAAAATTTTGGCGAATGATCCCGCCATAGACACAATCACCCCGGCGGTTATCTGCCGCGTGAAAGGCCGCTGCGAGGGATTGAAATTGAGGGTTTCCTGTGGCTTAAAAGGTGGTCACAAGGTATTAGCCCGCAGGGGTAGCAGCGCCCAGGAGGTTTTTATTGTTACCCAAATGAGTAAAAGTGAACTGCAGCAACGACTTGAGCAACTAAATAGATAAACTTTTTTATTAGTAAAAGGGGTGAACCGCCAGGCCGTGGAGCCCTCAGTCTTCGACCTGGAAGAACCAGAAGGGAGAGGAAAGCGGGGTTTCATTTCCGGCTACAGGGCCGGTATACGTCACCTTCGCGACACCACTCCCATGTCGAAAAGGGAGTCAGATCAGAACACTGGAAAGGGCAAACACCAACGCAGCAGTTCGAAGCGAATCTAAGGCTTTCAGGCCGGGTTGGGCCAGATCTGCCTCACGGCGGCCAATAATTCCATCGCTTCCCTACGGCGCAAACCAGCATCAATGCTATGGAGCAGCAGGGTTACATGACCCAGCTTTCTGCCCGGCCTAGATAAGCGCTTGCCATACCAATGCAGATGCGCTTGGGGCAGGGCCTGCAACAAATTGCGCTGCTCTTGATAGGTGCTGTTGGATTCCTCAAAGCCAAGCAAGTTCACCATCAAGGCACCGGGAACCACAAGGGCTGAAGAACCGAGTTGGCGATCGGCGAGCACATTTAGTTGTTGGCAAAACTGACTGGTGCCACAGGCTTCAATCGTGTAATGGCCAGAATTGTGGCTGCGGGGGGCCAACTCATTCACCAGCAACCCCTGGGGGGAAAGGAAAAATTCAATTGCTAACAACCCCACATAGTTCAAAGCGGTAACAATCGAAACCGCCATGGAGCGGGCCCTTGCTTCAACCCCATGGTTCACCTCGGCTGGGGCCAGAACCCATTCGCACTGTTGGTGTTGTTGATGGGTTTCAACTAAGGGGAAAACACTGATTTGGCCTGCTTGATTGCGGGCAACCAAAATGGCCAATTCCTTTTCATAGTTCACCATCTCCTCCACAATCCACAGGCGGCGATCCACCCGCATCAGCAATGCCTCAAAAGCAGCACGATTAAGTAACTTTTCAGTGCCACGTCCGTCGTAACCACCGCAGGTGGCCTTAGCCATCAAGGGAAAATCAAGATGGTTTGGCAGCTTCCCGCCAGAACTCACCACAGCTTCTAATTCACACCAGCGGGGGCTTGGCATATTGAGCCGATTTAAAAAATTGCGTTGGTGGCGTTTGTTAACCACTTCAGCTAACACCTGGGCAGATGGTTGAAATTCAATCCCCTTTTCCTCCAAAGCCTGCAGCGACTCGATATCAACCCACTCATTTTCAAAAGCGATGCGCCTGCAGCTAGAGGCCAATTGAGCGGTGGCAGCAGCGCTTTCAGATGGTCCAAAAACCGCCGCCGCCGCCAGGGCAACGGCAGCATCTCCGGGGTCTGTGGCCTGCAAATGCAGTTCCAAATCCATGGCATGGGCCGCCTCTGCAAGCATTCCCGCCAGTTGACCGCTACCAACTATCCCAATTGGCTCCAAAATCAGCGCAGCTCAATCCTGCAATTTAGGCAAGCCACTGCCCTTTAAGCCCTGTTGCAACAAGCTGAGCAGCAAAACAACCAGAAAAAGAGCCAAGCCAGCAGCGCAGGCATAGCTGATGTCTAATTCCTGAAATGCCAAGTCGTATACGTAATAAACAACTGTGCGGGTGGAATCCGCCGGCCCCCCTTGGGTTAAGAGAAAAACCTCCTCAAATACCTTCGTTGCTGCGATGGAGGAAATAACTGCTACCAGGGCAACATAGGGCCTCATCAAGGGCAAAGTTATATCCAGATGTTGGCGCCAACCGCGGCTGCCATCTAGTTCTGCTGCTTCATATAGATCCTTAGAAATACCCTGTAAACCCGCCAAGAAAATCACCATGTAATAGCCAATACCCTTCCATAGGGTTACAAACATCACAGCTATCAGGGCAAGCTTTGGATCACTTAAAAAACCAATTGCTTTGTAATTATTGCCAAGCAAGTATCCAGCCCAGCCATTCAACAATCCGTTTTCTGCATATATCCAGCGAAAAGCGATAGCTGCCACCACAACAGATACCAAAACCGGTGTGTAAAAAGCTCCCCGTAACCAGTGGATCCCAGGCAGGGCACGATTTAGCAGCACCGCCAAACCAAGCGAACCAGCAACCATTGGCGGAACCACCCCCAACAGATACAGAAAGGTTGTGCTGAGCACCTTTAAAAAAAGTGGATCTGTGCTCAACCGCCGCAAATTGGCCAAGCCGATGAATTGCAGTGGTGCATCTAAATCAAGGCCCGTGCGGGTAAAACTCATCACTAACGCCATCAGCGCTGGCACCAGTACCGTTAGCAAAACCACTGCAAGGGCTGGTGCCACAAACAACCAAGGAAGTAGAGGCGATCTCTTCAAGCATCAATCCCTTAAGCCCAGCCATTCTGGGCCAAAAGGGCCATACATTCAGCATTGAAGGAGTGGCGCCCCATGGAAGCTGAAGCAACCCTTGGCAAGGTTTTGGTTGATCTCGGCGCAAACTCCTACAGCATCCAGATCGGTGCAGGTGGAATTGATCAGCTGGGCCCAGAACTAAGCAAACTGGGTTTCAATGTGGGCTGCCGCATCCTGGTGGTTAGCCAGCCTGCCATTGCTGATTTCTATGGGGAGCAATTGCTAAAGAGCCTCAATAGCGAAGGATTTTTGGCAGAGCTAATGCTTTTGCCGAGTGGAGAAGATCAAAAAACGCTTGGCTCCATCACTGAAATCCATAACAAGGCCTATCAATATCAATTGGAACGCAGCTCCTTGATCGTTGCCCTTGGCGGTGGTGTGATCGGTGATATGGCTGGATTTGCTGCAGCCACATGGCTGCGGGGTATTGCCGTTGTGCAGGTGCCCACAACTCTGCTGGCGATGGTGGATGCGGCAATTGGCGGCAAAACCGGGGTAAACCACCCCGGTGGCAAAAATCTGATTGGCGCTTTCCACCAACCAAAACTGGTGTTGATCGATCCCAACACGCTCCGCACCCTGCCGGAGCGTGAGGTGCGGGCAGGTTTAGCGGAAGTTATTAAATACGGAGTAATTGGCGATCCAGTGTTATTTGAAGCCCTTGAACAACATCAAGATCTGGCTGATCTTGATGCCATTGGGGAGAATTTATTGCTGCTGATTTTAAAAAGGTCGGCTTCGGCAAAAGCACGGGTGGTAGCTGCCGATGAGCGGGAGGGCAATCTGCGGGCAATCCTTAATTACGGCCACACCCTTGGCCATGTGGTTGAAACCCTCACTGGCTATGAAAAATTTCTGCACGGAGAGGCGGTGGCCTTGGGAATGCTTGCCGCTGGTGAATTAAGCCTTCAACTTGATTTATGGACCGCCGCAGACCAAGAACGTCAACACAGTTTGATCGAACGCTGTGGTTTGCCCCTTCAAGCACCACGCTTTGATAACGAGGATGTGCGTAATTGCCTGCTTCGCGATAAAAAAGTTAGTGCTGGCAGGGTGAGATTCGTGTTACCTAATTCAATTGGAGCCGTTGAAATTCGCAACGATGTGCCCCTTGAAATGGCTTTGATGGCACTTCAAAGCATCAGCTCCTAGAAGCCACCAGCTCCTCCATGCTTGGCAAGCCAGGGGTGCCAAGTTGCAACCACCAGAAGCCCCCCAATTGATATGGGTCGGTTAGCCGTTGGTATTCCTCCCGGCGAGCCAGGCGCCAGGAGAGGCTTTCAGCACCTGGGGCAGATAGCTCAGCCCAGCAAGTTCCAAGGCCTAAACGCAAAAGGGCCTCCCCTTGCAGCACCGAGCCCAGCCAATTCCAGCCACTGCCGGGGGCAAGTTGTTCCAACAAAGTGGTGCACACATGGGCGGTGATATCCCAACTGCCAGGTTCTGTCAATAATTCGGGGCTAGCTAGCTGGCCCCGGTAGGCAAGCAAGGTGCCCCCATCTCGATGGGGGGAGTAGTAACGCTGGGCGGGGTGGCCGTAATCAATTGCTAAAAGCCAACCCTCATCGATGCTTTGCCGCACCAGCTGCAACCAGGGCTCAAGGCTCGAGCACCACTCACTGCACCAGCCTTCAGGCCTCCCCCCCCCATCCATGGCCAAGCCGAGGCTTGCCAATTGGCATTGGATTTTGGGCTGCAAAACAGCACCGCGTTGCCATTGAAAATCAGCTTCTGCATTTAGCCCCACCTCAAGGCCATGCCATCTGCCTTGATGCAGCACAAATCGATCTACGGGCAGGGCATCCAGCAGTTCATGGGCTACAACAACAGCTCGCCTAGGGGTTTGCTGCAGCTGCTGGAGCTCTGGCCAATGGCATCGAATGGGGCAATGTTGCAGGGTTTGCTGCTGGCGCTGGCGCAGGGGAGCGTTCAACTCCAGCAAAAGGATCTCCAAGCGGGGCAACCAGGGGGGATTAGCAGCCACAAAGCCCTGGGCAAGCTGCTGGGCGAATAAGCCATCACCGGGGCCCCACTCGATCAGGCTGAGGGTTCCAGGTTGCTCAGCTAACAAATCAAAACAAGGCAGCAGTTGCTTCAGCAGGTGATGAGCAAGGGCTGAACCCAGGTATGGAGCTGTAACAAAATCGCCGCGGCTGCCAAAGCAACAGCGCCCACTGCCATAAAAACCGTGTTCTGGATTATTTAGAAGCCAATCCATCACCAGCGAAAACGAGGCGCTGCCGCCTTGTTCAACGAGAAGCTGCTGGAGTCCTTCACGCGAATCAACTGCCACAGCTTTGCCTGGTATCGATGACAATGCGTTCTACTGCGTTTTGATCTTGTGGCTTGTAGATGGTTGCTGGGGCTGATGGTGTGCTGCCTAATAGCTTTTATGCCAGTGGATCCAGCCATGGCCTACAACAACGCCGATCTACTGCCTGATCACCCCACACCCGTAATCGATCTTGCCAAGGCGCTCACAGATCAGCAACGCCAGCAGTTAGAGAGCGAACTTGACAAATTTGAAGTGGATAGCGGTTGGAAATTGAGGGTATTAACCCAATATGATCGCACCCCTGGCTTGGCGGTTAAGGAATATTGGGAGTTAGATGAGCGCAGCCTTTTATTGGTGGCAGATCCCCGCGGCGGCAATCTGCTTAATTTCAATGTTGGTGAAGCATTATTTGCCTTAATGCCCCGCACCTACTGGGTGGAACTACAAACCCGTTTTGGCAATCAGTATTACGTGAAAGACCACGGCGAGGATGGGGCAATCGTTGATTCCCTAGCGGCGGTGGAGCTTTGTTTAAACAGGGGTGGCTGCCAAGTAGTTCCCGGTTTACCTGAGGAACAATGGCTACTAACCTTTGCCACATCAGTGCTTGGCGGACTGGTGGCTGGCTTTGCCGCCTACCCAAGGAAAGAAGGAACAATTATCGCCTGGACCTGGCTGCTGCTGATGGCGCCACTCTGGCTGCTGCTATTTGCATTATTTGGCCTTGCACCAATTCTTACTCGAACCTCCGATTTTGTGCCGCTCGTTAGCAACTGCGCTGGCTTTATTGGCAGTGCCCTCACGGCCTATTTAATTGCGCTTAAAACATTGCCTAAACCAGGAACCACAAAAGCAAACTAGAAACTTTTTAAGGCACAATCCAAACTGCTATCGGTGCAATTTTGGTTTTCCAGGGGCACTGTTTTTGCCAGCGGCACACGCCCCTGCAGCCGGGCAAGGTTGGCTTCATAGAAGCGTTGCAGTTCGGTTAGGCGCTTAACCGGCTGTCCGTAGTAACTAGCTTCCCTGAGGGTGGGGAAGGAAGCCCATTCCGGAGCCAACTTGGCTGCCAATTCAGCGCTGAGAATGCCCTGATCAGCAAGATGCAAGGCGCCCCGCTTTTGGATTAAGAACAATGCCGCCTGGTCTTGAACCTGGGGGTTGAAGCCAGCTAGCCCCATGGCCCGCACCACCAGCGACCAGGTGGCAGGCATGAATTGGTAGGCACCTGCGGCGGCACTGGCGTAGCCACGGGTGTAGTTAACCCGATCCGGATGCCTATCGAGGGAATTCATTAAGCTGCCGCCGAACATAACTTGATAGCCCAGGTCTGCCCCTTCCTTCCAGGTGCCTTCTGCATAACGAATCGTGTTGAGCAGAGCGCGGCGTTCGGCCGTGATCGCGAAAAAGCGCTGAGGGCTTGGGAAACCAGGCAGCTGCAAACGGGGCAGGGAGAACTGAGCAATTTCTGCAGGCTGCTCAGTTTTCAGCTTCATATCTGCGGCAAATACGGCCTTGGCACCCCAAGGAGCCAAAAGAGAAGAAGCTAGAAAAACTAGAAATAAATTTTTTTTGCCGCTCACGAGTTCTTTTCAGAAACGGACCGAGTGAATATGGCTAAGAATTAGACCAACAAGAATATACGCTGGCCAGATAATAAATCGTCCACTAACCGTTGACAGGGGAAATTCGCGTATTCGTTTATACAAACCAAGTGGTTTCTGTGGAGAAACCAATGCTAATTATTTGCAAAACTTTCTTATCTATGAAAACCTATAAAAGCAGTTGAGGATTGATGCTTGCCGTGTGGCTTATGCATTTTGCACATATTTTTTAAGTTAAAAACTTAAGCAGATAGCGGGCCGCCTCAATTTCACCGCCTGGGGCTAAGGGCCCCTTGGCTGGGGGAATTAGGGGCTCATCGAGCTGCCATTCCCCCTTAAGAAAGCTTCCACGGCTCAAGCAACGGTGCCATCCATGGTTTCGAAGCCCCTCCAACAACACCTCTGCCTCTGCAAAACCCTGCCGCTCAACCGCGATAACGCCAATCCCCTGGCCCAAAGCCTCGCAAAAAGTGCTGTAGCCAGGTTTTGTAATCACCACACCGCAAATCGGCAGCAAATCAAGGGGGCGCAGATCATGGGGCAACAACTTGGCATTAGGTGCCAGCGCTAATTCAGGCTCAGCCACAAAAAACCCCCAATCGGGCCAGCGCTGCAGCAACTTCCTATCCAAGGGAAAACCCATCCCCCCAAAACTGAGCATTGCCGTTTTCTGCTTGGCAAAATTCCAGCCGATGCTTTGGCGCAGTTCATCCGGGCTAAGCCTTGGCACTCCAGCACTCAAACCGATTGGACACTTAGGTAATTCCCAATCCATTTCAAGGCAAAAAGGACACTCCAACAGGGCTGTGCCGCGCCGATAAAGGCCATTGCAGCGTTTTGCCCAAGCAACTAGCTCACCCCCCAACTCTTGATAAATCGCATCCCAACCAAAATTCGCTTGCCACACCAAGGGCAAAGCCAAACGCTCCGCTAACAGCACCGCCGCAGGGGCCACATCGGCAAGCACCACAGCTTTTTCTCCTGGTAAAAGCATGGCTGAAATGGCTTGCGCCTCCAGTTCAACTTGGTTTGCAAGCAACGGCTCCAATGCCTCAAGGGCCTGCAGGGTTGCGGCGGGATCGCTGCCAAGGGCATCTGCCTGAACAACACCAACATCCCAGCAACAGTTGCGCTGTTGATGGGGAATGGCCGCAAATGCCTGCTTTAGAAATGCCTCGGGCAGCGGCGTTGACAGCAGAAAACGGCATTGGGGTTCAAGCCGATGCAGAGCGCCCAAGAGGGCGGCAACCCTGGAACCATGGCCAAAGCCGTGGCCACTAATGCAGGCAATGATCAACATGAGCCGATGCCCACCAAGGGGAGGCAATGTTCTTCAAAAAGGCTGCCATCGGCTTTGTACCAACGGTGAGAAGCAAGTAAAACCTCCCCCTCATCACTTAATTCAACCCAACTGAAATGCCGCAGCGGACCGTGCTCATCGCATTGGCGGTGGCGTGGAACACAGGCTGCATTCAGATAAATGGTTCCCTGGCGATCGCGATGCAAAGTGCGGCGATTGCCGGCCCCCCGCCGCAAGCGATGGTGCATATGACCGAAAACCACCAAGGGAATTGGCCGCTGCTTGCGAATGCGCAAGATTGCTTCCTGCAGGTCTTGATCGCCCCAATCACAGGCAGGGGGCTTCCAATCCTTACCGCAGGGATCAGCGGCAGCACTACCTAAACCACTTGGTCCTGCATGGGAGAGCAGCACAAGGGGAAATTCAATGGGCGCACTTAAGGCCGCTTTGGTGATGCGATCAGCTGAATCAAAAAGATTCATCATTCCCCAGTGGGATTTAACGGCTTGAGAGAGATGAAATCCCCCCCCCGCACTGCCGGGGCGGCCGCCCACCACCGCCAAACCAGGCGGGTTCAGGAGTCGCAAACTCCAACCGCAATGCAAGGCACCGAGGGCTTGCTCCATGCGTCCCAAGGTGCGGCCTGAACTGTCTTTGGCTGCATCGTGGTTGCCAAGAACACAGGCCACAGGCAGGCTCAATTTGCGTAAACGCAATGGCAGGCGCACATCACCGTCTGCCAGATCGCCCACCACCAGAAGGGCATCAGGGGCAAGTTTGGCCAACACCCCATCGTCATGGTGGTCCCACTGGCCATGGAGATCTCCGGCTATGGCCAGTTGCAGCACAACTACTCCCTTGTAACTTTCTAGGCTGCACACATCCTCCCTCGGCAGCCTCTCGCGTGTTCGTAAGCAGCAGCCCCATCAGCGAACAAATAGAGCGAATTGCGGCCTTAAAGCAGCAGCGCAATGCTGTGATCCTTGCCCACTACTACCAAGAGGGCGAAATCCAAGATGTGGCTGATTTCATTGGCGACTCCCTAGAGCTCTCCCGCAAAGCTGCCGCCACCACTGCAGATGTGATTGTTTTTTGCGGTGTGCACTTCATGGCTGAAACGGCAAAAATTCTCAGCCCCGATAAAACAGTGTTGCTGCCCGACCTAAATGCAGGCTGCTCCCTTGCTGATGGCTGCACCCCTGAACAATTTGGCCAATTTCGGGCCCAATACCCAAATCATGTGGTGATTAGCTACATAAACTGCTCGGCAGCAATCAAGGCCCAGAGCGACCTGATTTGTACCAGCAGCAATGCCGTAGCAATGGTGGAATCGGTTCCCAAAAGCAGGGGGATTGTGTTTGCACCAGATCAAAATTTAGGCCGATGGGTAGAGAAACAAACAGATCGCGAGCTTGTGCTTTGGCCAGGTAGCTGCGTAGTGCATGAAACATTCAGCGAAGAGGCGGTTTTAAAGCTGAAGGCAGCCCATTCAGAAGCCGAGGTGATCGCCCATCCCGAATGCCAAAACCACCTGCTGGATTTAGCTGATTTCATCGGCTCCACCAGCAAATTGTTGGCCCACAGCCATACGAGTTCAGCCCCGGAATTCATTGTTCTCACTGAACCGGGCATCCTGCATCAAATGCGCAAAGCAATGCCTGAAAAGGTTTTCCATGAGGTGCCCGGCCTAGATGGCTGCAGTTGTAATGCCTGCCCTTATATGCGCCTAAATAGCCTAGAAAAGTTAGAAAACTGCCTGATAAATCTCAGCCCAAGCATCAAGATCGAGGAGGATTTACGCCTCAAAGCCCTGGCACCAATCAAAAAGATGCTGGAGCTAAGCAAATAAAGTGTCCTGCAATGCTGGTGTAGTGCCTTTTAATTGCTTTAATGGCGGCAAAAGGATTTGCTTTAAGTAATGGGCAATCGCCGAAGGGGCAGCACTGGGCTTGTTGAACCAGTTGTCCCAGCTCCTAAGCGGCGCCAGGCGGGCCAGCAGGTTGCAAGGGCTTCCAGCAATAAACAACGGCCAAAAACCAGTATCAAGTCTGGTCGTCGCCCCATAAGTGAACTAAAAACTGCTTCCTTAAAACGTCGCCTTAGCTGGGTGGGATGGAGTGCCATTGGCTTACCCCTGGCAGCTCTTACTTTTCTTGTGGCAATTGCCCCAAATAGCAACCGTCGCACCACAACGCCCGCTGCCCAGGGATCCCTTGTGGGCATGAATGCCAGCAATGAAAGCTTCCAATACCTGCCAGATCAAGAGGTTTTTGCCCTCAATTTTGATCCGCGCAAGGTGAGATTCGGCATGCTGGAAGGTTGGGATCGGGAGCAGGAGGCCTACAGCGACACCAAGGCGCTCGCTTTTGTGAGTGGGCCCATGTATGAGCGCTACAACGATCCAGGCCAGGAGGTAACAGTTCCCCTTGGCGACATAAAACTGGGTAACCAGATCTGGCGAGGCCGAAACCGCAGTGCCGCTAAACAGCGCGCTTTCATGGGGATAACCCACCAAGGCAGGGTTGATTTTGGCTTTGGTGAGTTAACAGATGCCAGGGCTGGGGAATACGAAACCTTTATTGGTGGTTTGCACTCCCTCTACAACGACATCCAATCGCCGCCAAGGGAATACAAGGGGGCCTACAGCGTGAGCATGGGTCAGCAGATTCGCTACTTCCTCCCCCGGGTGCGCATGGTGATTGGCTTGCGCGGTGATGGCAGGCTTGAAGTGTTCATGAGTAGAGATGGGCTAACCCTTGAGCAAACCAAGGAGCTCTCCCGCAGCAGGGGCTTGGTTGCTGCCTACATGCCCGACCACGCTTCCAAAAGCCGTTTCATTATTCCTGGGGTGAAAGGTTTTAGCGAAGAAGATGCCAACTGGATAAGCGGCGGCGCCACCAGTTTTGTGCATGTGCCATACATGCTCAAACTCGAGCCAAGGCCATTTCATTTACAAGGCAATCTCCTTGCAAACCTCAGTCCCATGGGTAGGGGTTCCGGTTGCGGCAATCCCTTGGATTGCAGCTTCAAATTGGGTGGCCAGGTAATGGATAGGGCCATGGCAGGTTTAAACCGCTTGATGGAAAAAGGTGTGGTGCCGATTGCACGCCTATTTTGGTCGCCCTCTAAAACCCAAACCGCCACTCGCCCCGCCAGTGGCGCTCCAATGCGGGAGCCACCAATCACCGCTGATCCAGCCCTTGCGCTCAATGCAGCAACACCGCCACGGGCCCCTGAATTACCAGGCTCTGGGGTGGGTTTAGGTGAACCCGTAATCCCAGCACCGATGGCACCAGACCTACCCGCACCAGAAACCTATGGAACGGGTTCAGCGTCTGCAGACAAACAAGCCGTATACGACCCTGCTCTTTCAATCACAGCCGGCAGTGACAATCGGCTCGCGCCAGCACCGCCAGTGCTACCACCTGCTAACCCGCCGGCGCTGCAATAAATCAATTTTTAGATAGCTTCAGCAAGGGCGCGCACCACATCGCCGCGGGTTAGCACCCCAACGGGCATGCCTTCTGGGTTTAACACAAACAACCGTTGGGTTTTGCCGTTGTGCAGCAGCTTGGCAGCCTGGGGCAGTGGTAAATCCAGAGCACAGGTATGGGGGTGGCGATTGATTAAATCCTCCACGAAATTACCCAAAACTTGATGCACTTCCTTATCCCATTGGAGTGGATTTTTTAGATAAATCACACTGTCGAGCAAAAGCACATAGGGACCAGCTTCAAATCCACTTTCACGAACCATGAGATCCTTTTCGCTGAGCTCCCCCAGCAGCTCTCCCTTGGCACCCACCACCGGTAAGGCGCTGATGTGATGTTGGTTGAGCAGGGCAACAGCTTCCTGCAATGGGGTATCAGCCTGCACAGTGAACAAAGGAGAAGTCATCACCTCCGATACCAAGCGCTGCATCACCATGGAAAACCGTTCTCTTTGAGGCATTCTGCAGGGCAATGACCCCAGTGTTCCTTCGCCGGCTTGCCGATGCCCTAACCCTTGCCAGGGCACTGCTGGGGTTACCGCTGATTTTTGCCTTAGCTGAAGGCAAGCAGAGCCTTGCTTGGATACTTTTACTGCTTGGCGGCCTAAGCGATTGGGCCGATGGCTGGCTAGCTCGCCGGGCTGGGGGCGGCAGCAGCTGGGGGGCCCAGTTGGATCCCCTCAGCGACAAAATTTTGTTGCTGGCACCATTGCTTTGGCTCGCCGAGCAACAAAAATTGCCCCTGTGGGCCCTATGGCTGCTGCTGGGCCGTGAACTTTTGATTACCGGCTGGCGCCAGGGGCAAGCAGACGGTGGCGCCGCTTCATGGTTGGGGAAGGCCAAAACGATGCTGCTTTTTTGTTCCCTGCTATTGATGCTTTGGCCCACAGCATGGGTTTCAACCCAATTGGTCAACTCCATCCATGGGGTGGGCTGGTGCTTGTTTTGGCCTTCCTTGGTGCTTGCCGTTAATTCAGCCCTTTGTTACCTAAAGGCTTCAAGATCCCCATAGGGGAGCATCAACACTGCTATCAAGTTGAGCTGGGGGCCTTTTGCTGTAGTCGTTTTGGTAGCTATCAGCCAAGCCGGCTTCCAAATCAAAGCGTGCACTCCAAGCCAATTCCCGTTCAACCCTTTGCACATCAACTAGGAAATGATTTAGGCGCAGGGGGAAGGCCTTTCTGGCCTTGGGATCAAGGCATGATGGATCAAAACTCCGCAACTCCACGCTATCGGGATCGCGGCCGCAGGCCCTTGCGGCCGCAGCCACCAAGCCTTTAAAAGTGACGCCTTTTCTGCCAGTGCAGTTGTAGATCCGGTTTGTGGCTGCATCCACCTCAAGGCAGCGGGCCATGGCAAGGGCTAAATCATCCACATGGCCCAATTGGGTAATGGTGGAGCCATCACCTGGCAGTGGCACGGGCAAATTCCCACAGATGCGGTCGAAAAACCAACTCTCAACTGGGTTGTAGTTGCCGGGGCCGTAGATATATGTGGGCCTAAAACTGGTAAAAGGAATGCCCTCTTGCCGCAACCAATTTTCGGTGTGGGCTTTACCGCCATGGCGGCTGGCTGGATCCAAGGGGGAGTTTTCATCCAAAGGCCAAAGCTCACTAGCTGCATAAACTCCAGCGGAGCTCACATAAACCAAGCGATGGGATGGGGCCGAGGTGCAGGCCAACACCGCCTGGGTATCCACCAGATTGCGGCCAGAGCTATCGATAATCACATCAAATTTGCGACCCTTAAGGGGAGCAAGGTGGCTGGCTTCAGAGCGATCACCACTGAAATGCTCCACCCCTTCGGGCACGGGCTGGCGGCCGCGGGTGAACAGGCTTAGCTGATGGCCGGCGGCCATCAACAGCTGCACCAAGGGTTTACCAACAAAACGGGTGCCGCCCATAACCAGAATGCGCATTTTTAGCCTTGCTGAACTGTTGCCATCCTCCCCTGGCGAGAATGGTGAAACCAAAATGCATGCCATGCAAATAATTCCAGCAATCGACCTTCTTGATGGCCAATGCGTGCGCCTGCATCAAGGCGACTACAACTTGGTTACCCACTTCAGTGCCGATCCAATCAGCCAAGCCCTCGCCTGGCAAGAACAGGGGGCGAAATTACTTCACTTGGTAGACCTAGATGGCGCCCGCAGCGGTGAAGCCACCAATCACCCCCTAGTGCAGCGAATCACAGCGGCGCTGGAAATTCCAGTGCAACTTGGCGGTGGTGTGCGCAGCATCGAAAGAGCAGAACAATTACTGGCCTGCGGCCTAGATCGGGTAATACTCGGCACCGTTGCAGTTGAGCAACCTGAACTTGTTTATGAGCTAGCCCAGCGCTATCCCCAAAAAATAGTGGTGGGGATCGATGCCAGAAACGGTTTGGTGGCAACCCGCGGCTGGACCACCGCAAGCGAGCTGCCAGCAACGGAATTAGCAAAAAAATTTGATGGCATTGGTTTAGCTGCCTTCATATGCACAGACATCGCCACCGATGGCACCCTTGCCGGACCAAATCTTGAATTTCTGCGGGCCATGGCCCAAGCCAGCAGCACTCCGATTATTGCCTCCGGCGGCATAGGTGAATTGTTGGATCTAATGAGTTTGTTGCCTTTGGAATTGGAAGGGGTGGTTGGCGTAATTGTGGGGAGGGCGCTCTACAACGGCAGTGTGAACTTAAAAGAAGCCCAATTAGCTATTGGAGAAGCTCGCCTCCAAGACCTGCCGATAAACGCAGCGATTGAAAGGCCTTGCTAAGCCCATATCATGGAGTTATGGCAAGGCAACCGAATCCAACAAACCTAGAAGGTGCATATCAAAGTTGCCGCAGCCAAGGTTTGCGGCTTAGCCGGCAGCGCAAACTAGTTTTAGAAATCCTCTGGCGCAGCGGTGATCATTTGAGTGCCAGGGAAATATTTGAGCAGCTGAATGCAAATGGAAGGCGCATTGGTCACACATCCGTTTATCAAAATCTTGAATCACTCAGGGCCCATGGCGTAATTGAGTGCCTTGAGAAAGCCCAGGGCCGGCTCTATGGCCATCGCTCAGATCCCCACAGCCACCTCACCTGCCTTGAGAGTGGCAGCATCCACGATCTGGATATCGAATTGCCTGCGGAGCTCCTAAACGCAATCGAAGCAAACACCGGTTTTAAAATCGAAAGCTACAGGCTGCTGTTGCAGGGAAGGGCAAAATCAAAATGAGCCAATTAATAGCTAACAAAGCCATCCTTATTATTGGCGAAAAATGGCAAGCCCAAGCCTTAACAGAACAACTCAAAAGAGATCAGCCAAACTTGCGACTAGATCTCTCATCTAGATCCACAGAAGCAGAAGAAAATAATATATCAAACAAGAACAAGCTTAATTACCAGTTGATCTGCTGGCTGCTGCACGAAGGAACAACAACTGAAACCTTAAGTTGGGAGTTGAATCAATTAAAAACCAGGCAGCCAGAAGCAGCCCTGTTACTGATAATAAATAACAGTGGTTTTTTTAAGCGGGATTTATTACTGCAACTACCGCTTGATGGATTGCTAGAACAGCCCAGCCTCACTGAGATAAATGAAGCGATTGAACTAATTACAAATGGAGGCAGGGTTTTTAGGATTTCAGAAGCTGTGCAATCCTCCTCAGCAAAACCCTCCAACCTGGGCTTTAAGCAATGGTTTTTACTGAGCGGTTTGGATCAAATCAACGCAGAAGTTAATTCCCTAAACCATAGGCTTGAGATATTTCCCCAAGGGGGCATGAAAAGACTTGTAATTGCAGGAAGATTACGTGAATTAAATATGGCTCGAGAATTACTTCATACAATTTGGGGCTCAGCAAACCCTATTCATCAATTTAAGCCAAAGCCTAAACAGGAACGCTTACAAATATATTTACCCAAACGCGGCGGCAATGATATTTTAAATCAATTGCAAATCGAGCTAGCTAAAGAGTTTGGCTCCTGCTCCATTTTTGAAACAGGTTATCTGTTGGCCCTGGAGGCACTCCTCCCCGAGCGGCGATTGAATCTTTTTGAAAGCCTGCTGCACGAGTTCAAACAACTGCTAGAAAAATTATCTACGCAAAACTGCTTAGCTCTAACAACAATCCCATCTGGCGACCAACCCGCAACAGATCCGTGGGTTCAGCAGCAATCCCTACTGCGCCAGAGGGCACTAATGAAATTGGTGGGTGCCTACACCCAGCTACCCAGGGAAGGCAGCTTGCTCCCCTTAGCCGAAACGCTTATCGGTTCAGCAAATCTTGATGGAGAGGAACCTGAACTCTGTTCCTTATATCCAATCCTGATTGCATTAATTGAAGGCAAACCATTACTTATAGATGGAAAGCTAATGGCAGCAGATCAACCATTTGCATTGTTACACCTGCAAACATTAGTTAGCAATTGGTTATTGCGTAATGGTGAGCGCATTGCCAAGGAAGTGTTAGAAGCTTGCAGCAATTGGCCTGAGCTACGCCGCACAATGCTGCCCCTAGAACTATTGCCCACCCGTGAATTAGACCGTTTGCGAAATAAAATAAATTCTTTAGAGCGTTGGCAAAATTTATTTGTTCGCCCCGTTTCAATATATGAAAGCAAAAGAGTATTTTACAGCCTCCGTTCTGGTAAATTCGTTAGCCAGGTTTTAATTGAACCACGGGATAATGAACTAAAAACCCTTTTATGGTGGCAGCAAGCGATAACAATTTTGCTGGAAACTAGGGACGCATTGGCACCTCAGCTGGAGATTCTAATCAATCGTTTTGGTTCCTTAATGGTGTTGCTGCTCACTAGGGTTCTTGGTCGTGCCATCGGTTTAATCGGGCGAGGTATCATGCAAGGGCTCGGCAAGGGTATGCAAAACTCAAACCTCAGTGCTGAAAAATCTTGAAACAAGCTTCCCTGCCATCCAGGCTATTAAATCTTATTTTTAGCTGCTTTTTATTCGGGCTAATATTTTTACTAACCCCTGATCAAACCAGGGCTGATCGTGATACCAACAGTTACGACGGTAATATTTTTGCCCTTTACGCTGGCAATGGTGCATTAGTGCCGCCAAACATAAGCCTCGAAGCGGCCATTAAAGAGAAACGTTCGATTCTTTTGGCCTTCTACCTAGACGACAGCAGCGCTAGTAAACGTTTTGCCCCCCTACTTTCAGATCTCCAGGGTAGATGGGCTAGGGATGTGGAAATAATTGCCCTCACAAGTGATCCCTATGAAGTGAATCCAAATGCTCCGGTTGATTCGCCAAACCACTACTGGAGCGGCAGCATCCCACAAATCCTTGTGCTGGATGCAAACGCCAAGATTTTGTATAACGGCCAAGGCAATATGGATGAAAAAGAAATTGAAACAGCCCTTGCTCTAGCCACAGGTAGGTCAGACACACAAAGCTTGAGAAGCAGTAAAAGCTTCAATGAATACAACACTGAATACGGTTCTTAGCTTAAAGTTTTTAGCTATTTATTCTTAAATGAATTTACCTAGGAATACGTCGCCAAAATCATCGTTAAAAACATGGTCAGCAAGGTTTTCCAATTCGGAATCACTTCTACCAGCGAGACGATGCAAGTGATGGCGCACAACGGTGGCCTTAGTGAGTTCATGGCCATGGCTTCCAGCAAGCTTGATCAACTCTTCATGGCTGCGGGCGGCTCGAACCTGCTCTGAAAGGCTTTGGCTCTTGCGGGCTTCAGCCAAAAAGAGGTCAAGATTTGCCTGGCTCATGATTTAACTGGGTAACAATTTCACACAAGCTTACCAAATTTCCAGTTCGGATTTTGCGCTGGCGTAAATGTCGTCTGCATGACCAAAATCCAGTTCATGGGTTTTAGCTATAGCTAGTAACTCCTCTAAATCTGCAGTTTCAAGGGTTTTTTGAAGGCTGGGATCAACCTTTGCCTTTTCTAAAAAACTTGAAACCACAGGATCTGGGTTACCTAGGGGCTGCCCACCCCCTGGCGCGGTTCCCCACAATTCCATGGCGTGTTTGGCATGGGCATAGAGCTCATCGGCATGGCCAAATTTCAGATCATGCTCTTTTGCAATTGCTAGCAGCTCAGCCAGGTTTGCTGATTCAAGCCGTTCCCTTAGGGCCTCGTTTTCGCCCAGTTTTGCAACGAACTGAGCAACTGTTTGATCGGCCATGGCTGGGGTGATTTGCTTAACAGGTGTAGCACAAGTTCTCTTTAGATTAAGGCGTCATTTTGCAACTTTCAAACTAGCTATCAGTTTCATACACAATCATCCAGCCCATGGGTGGGGGCTTAATCTGCCTGCCATGAAGTTTCTGCAATCGCTTCCCTTGCTACTCGCCCTGGGCCTTGGCCTGCTGCTGCTATGGCTGGAGGCTCGCCATCGGCTGCGGCCTAAATCACCACTGGAACTAAGCTTCGGCCCTTGGAACCTCGCAAGAAATCCCTCCTGCTACAGGATCGACGGCCTTGTTTGCATAGGCAATCCCCATGCCCAGATGGAGGTGTTTGTGCCGGAGTTGCGGGCTAAGCCCTGCTTGCTTGGCAGCAACAGCCTCAAAGATTTAAAAATCAGCACAGAGGTGATGCCGCTTCACGGCGATGAAGATAGTCGCCCAGACAATTACTGGTTTGCCTACATAGTTAAAGGCCTTAAAAAGACCCAAGCCAGGGTGTTTATTTGCATCGAGGGAGAAGATCTCGAGCAACGCCTCGATTCCCTATGGGTAGACATCCATTGGGTTAATTACGGACCTTTTGGCCGTTTGAAGCGTCGCCAAGGGGTATTAGTGCCCCTTAAGCACCCTGCCCCCCTAGATCCAGAAGCCGCAAAGTGGCGGGAAGGCGAAAACTGTTCAGTACTTGCAGTACCTACCCACCTACTGGGGGTGCTCGACAACCTTGAAAAGGTGCTGAATAAATACGCCTCAGCGATTTTAAAACCCGGCGACATTCTCACGATTGCCGAAAGTCCACTTGCTGTTATTCAAGGCAGATACCATCACCCCTCCCAAGTGGAGCCATCTGCCCTAGCCAGGTTGTTATGCCGTGTTTTTCATCCCACAAGCAGCCTTGCCACAGCCTGCGGTTTGCAAAGCCTGATCGACCTGGTGGGCCCAGCAAGGGTATTGATGGCTTGGCTGCTTGGGGCGCTGTTAAAAGTTGTGGGTATTAAAGGTGGTTTTTATCGGCTTGCTGGCCCGCAAGCTCGCTTAATCGACGATGTAACTGGCTCCACCCCCCCCTACGACCAAACGATTGTGCTGGGCCCAGAAAATCCAAAGGCGGTGGTGGATTTAATGGCAGCAAGCCTGGGGCACGGCGTTGCCGTTGTTGATGTGAACGACCTTGGCAGGGTGAAAGTGTTAGCTGCCAGCTCTGGCTGTGATCTCGATTTATTAGAGCGGGCCCTTAGGCCAAATCCAGCTGGAAATGCCAATGAACGCACTCCTCTTGTGGTGGTGAGGCCCCGATCCTGATTTCGCCTGGATACAGTGGCGAAGAATGGCATTGGATCTGATTTGCCATGGGGTCCCAACTGCAGCATCAAAACCTGCAGGTTGAGCCCCTGCAGTTCAAGCACCTATCCCAGCTGCAAAGACCAGAACTGGAATATCTAGCTATTCAACTGCAAAAACTGGCCCTGCTAAGGCCAATCGTTGCTTTTAAACCATGGCTATCACCGAAGAGTTCACCGGCCCCCCTTGCCCTTGTAGCCCTAACTCAAAAGAGCAACATCGTTGGCTTACTACTTGCTGAACCCTGCAACCGCAGAGGTAGCTGTTGGCGCTTAGAGGTTTTGGAAAGTTGGGGTGAAACCGCTTCCCGCCTCGATGTTGCCGGCAGCCTATTAAAGGCAGCGATGGATCAAGCACCCGGGGCAATGGCATGGGTGGCAAGGGCCGCTAGCAACGCAGAACAAACATTGGCGGCCCTTCGGGAACAGGGCTTTCAAATCCTTCAACACCAACGGGTTTGGCTATTAAATTCCCTAAGCAAACTTGAAATTGCTGCTGCATTACCCGAGCCATTACTGCTGCAACCCTTAACCCGTGCCAGCGCTGTTTTATTGCTCCAGCTCGAATTGGTTGCCACACCAAGCCCCCTGCGCCAGTTGCAAGATCTGCGCAGTGAAGACCTCCTAGACGATTCCCAAGCGGAATCACTTGTACTTATTGATCCCCAACGCCACCAAGCGGTGGCAGGGGCGAGGCTGCTGAGGCGACGCCATCGGGGTCCTACCGAAATTGAATTAAGCCTTCACCCAGGCTGGGGGCATTTGCTTGGCAATGTGCTCGGCCACCTACTGGCGGCAGCAGCAACGAAAAAGCTGCCGGTTTTGGTTCGCTGCGATCTAGGCAATAGCGCTGGACTCTCTTGGCTTGCACAACAAGGCGCCATCGAACTGCAAGAGGAGCTGGTATTTGCCCGTAGCCTCTGGCGTCGCCATGAAATCAGCCCGAACCCCGGCCTAGCAAGCCGCACCTTGGAAAGGTTGGTGGGTCAGTGGCAACCAGGCCAAAGGCCTGTTCCTGAGGCGATGCGTTGGCGTTAAGGCTGCCACCAAAGCCCCGATCAGTGCTTGCGTTGGATGTGGGCAAACGCAGGATTGGCCTTGCCGGTTGCGATCCCCTGGGCCTAACAATTTTGCCCCTAGCGCCATTGGCCCGCGGCAGTTTTGCCAAAGACCTGCTGCTACTTAAACCCCTGGTGCAGCAGCGCCGCTGCGAAGCTCTAATCGTGGGGATGCCCCTCGATCAAGCTCAAAAAAGCACTGTTCAAGCGCAATATTGCAGGCGCTATGGCATCCAGCTAGCTAACGCCCTAGAGCTGCCCATAGCTTGGGTAGATGAACACTGCAGCAGCTGGTATGCAGCGGAAAAGCACAATCTCCATGGCAACCGCAGCGGCCAACTAGACAGCGCCGTAGCTGCCCTATTGCTGGAACAGTGGTTACGGGAAGGACCTGAACCGGTCTATGCGGCGGCCATTAACCAGGGCACAGCAGCTAACCCTGAGGGATCCTGAAGGGGTCAGCACAGAATCGATGGGCGAATCCTCCTCTCTTTCCGGATCCGGTGATGTGCCCACAATCGTGGTGCGCGATGGCAAAGGTAAGGAGTTGCTCTGTTTCCTTGAGCAACTGATCCCCCTTGATGGCCACGACTATGCCTTGCTAACACCAGTTGACACCCCGGTTTGCCTGTTTCGCCTCAGCGACGATGAAGAGCCTGAACTCCTAGAGGGCTTAGATGCAAGCGAGCCAATTCTCTCAACCGCTGAAGTGGTGCTCCAAGAGCATGAACTCACATTGGTGCGCTCCGCTGTAACACTCACAGTTTCCGGGGAATTGGAAGAACCAGATCCTGAGGATTTTGATGAAGAAGATGAAGAGAATGACAGCGATGATGACGATGCGGAAACCTATGAGTTGTTAGTTAGTTTCATGGTGGCCGATGAGGAATATGGCCTTTACATACCCCTAGATCCTTTCTTTGTGGTTGCTCGGATGGAAAACGACCATGCCCTGCTGGTGGAAGGCGAGGAATTTGAACGGGTGCAGCCGCGCATTGAAGCGGAATTGGAGGAGCGGGAGTCTCAGGATTGAACCTGCGCCACCTGTTAGAGCCAAATTGGGTAGCGAAGGGCAGTCTTGCTGATCTGCCCTTGGAAGTGTTTGCCGATCTAAACATCAAGGCCCTAGTGCTTGATGTGGATTGCACACTGCTGCCTCAACACAGCCAGGAAATTCCAGCTGATGTTTTGACCTGGCTCCACAAAGCTCGCACTCAATGGCGCCTGCATCTGTTTAGTAACAACCCAAATCGCCGCAGGATTGAAGCAATCGCCAATGCTTTTTCATTGCCTTTTACGGCCGGAGCTGGCAAACCTAGGCGTGGCCCGTTGCGCCTTGTGCTCAACCAATTGCAATTACCAGCGGCCCAGGTTGCACTAATTGGTGATCGTGTATTTACCGATGTGCTTGCCGGTAATCGCCTTGGTTTATTCACAGTGCTCGTGCATCCCGTTGGCGGCGATGGCAAACCAAGCACTAAAGATGCTTTGCAGCGCTCCGAACGCACTCTGGCCCGCTGGCTAGGGGCCCGCATGGAGCAAGGGCTGCCCCAAAAATGAAACCGCAAAAATGAGTCGAATATTAGTTGTAAAAGTGGGCACCAGCCTGTTGAGGGGCAACAACGGCAGCAGCACTACTCAATTCATAGCCAGTTTGGCCGCCAGTTTGAGTGCCGAGCGTTCGAAAGGCAACGGAGTAGCTCTAGTTACCAGCGGGGCTGTTGGGCTTGGTTGCCAGGAGCTTGGCCTAGGCAAACGGCCGCAATTGGTGGAGGAATTACAGGCCGCTGCGGCCATCGGCCAAGGGCAACTGATGGGCCTCTATGCAGATGCCTTTCGCTGCCATGGGCAAACGGTGGCCCAGGTTTTGCTCACCCGCAGCGATCTGGCCTCCAACCGGCGCTTTCAAAGCGCCAGCCGCACGCTCAAGCAACTTTTGAGATGGAATGTGCTGCCAATAATTAATGAAAACGACACGTTGGCAACTGAGGAATTGCGTTTTGGCGATAACGACACCCTCTCAGCCCTCGTGGCTGTTGCCCTTCAGGCGGATGAATTGATTTTGCTCACCGATGTTGATCGCCTCTATTCCGCTGATCCACGTCAAAACCAAGGGGCAACACCAATAAGTGAGGTGCAAAATCTTGCTGAACTTGATGCCTTGCAAAGCGTTGCCTCAGGTGGCGGCCAATGGGGAACCGGAGGCATCACAACAAAATTGGCCGCTGCTCGCATTGCCACAGCCAGTGGCATCCAAGTGAAACTGGCCGATGGCCGCGATCCAAACGTTCTTGCTGAATTGCTTGCGGGTGTTAGCCATGGCACCCGATTCATACCAAGCCCTTCTCCTATTCCCGATCGCAAGCGCTGGTTAGCCCATGCCCCAGTGCCTGAGGGCAGCGTGAGGGTTGATAAGGGGGCCGAAATTGCCCTCCTAAACCAGGGGGCCTCTCTTCTACCAGTGGGCGTGGTTGCTATCGAGGGCGATTTTGATCGACAGGCCCCAATTCTGATTTTGGCCATGGATGGCAGGAAGCTTGGTATTGGCCTAAGCGCCTATGCCAGTGGCGAATTAAAGCGCTGCCTTGGCTTGAAATCCCAAATGGTGCAACAGCTGGATCCTCAGCTGCCAGAGGCGGTTATTCACCGCAACCAACTCGTCATAACCGCGGTGTGAGCCAGTAGCCCTACGATCCCGGCCAAGCCCTGAGTTATTGGCCTGCCATGCAATTCAGCACATTGCTACAGCACCTATCCGGGGCTGAAAACCAACCCTTCAATTTGGCCAATGATCCCGAATTAAATGGGGCCGCTGCTCTCAACCAAGCCCTAGCCGGGGATCTCAGTTTCCTTGAACCCGGCAATGCCCTGCTTGCCGCCTTAGCTGAAACCCAGGCGTCAGCTTTAATCCTGCCGCCAGATTCCGAACTCCATGGCAAAGCAACAGAGCGGGGTATCGCGTGGGTGGCGCTTAAAAATCCAAGGCTTGGATTTGCTGAATCGCTTGAGCAGCTCTACCCCAAGCGGCATTTAACTGCTGGAATTCATCCCACTGCGGTGATAGATCCCACTGCGGAATTAGCCGCTGGTATCCATGTGGGCGCCCATGTGGTGATAGGTGCAAACTGCAAAATCGGCGCCGATTGCATCATCCATCCAGCTGTTGTGGTTTATCCAGATGTGGAAATAGGTGCTGGCTGTGAATTGCATGCCCAAGCTGTGCTTCATCCCGGCAGCAGGCTGGCTGAGGCCTGTGTGGTGCATTCCCATGCGGTGATCGGCAGCGAGGGATTTGGCTTCGTACCCACCGCAGATGGCTGGCGCAAAATGCCCCAAACAGGCCTTGTGGTGCTTGAAAATGGCGTAGAGATCGGCTGTGGTTCCACCATTGATAGGCCATCAGTGGGGGAAACACGCATTGGTGCTGGCAGCAAAATCGACAACCTGGTGCAGGTGGGCCATGGCGTAAGCATGGGCAAAAATTGTGCCCTTGCAGCCCAGGTGGGCATTGCTGGCGGAGCAAAGCTCGGCAATGGCGTGATCCTGGCTGGTCAGGTGGGGGTAGCCAATCGTGCTGTTATCGGAGATGGCGCTATTGCATCCTCAAAATCCGGCATCCATGGGGAGGTGGCCGCTGGTGAGGTGGTTAGTGGTTATCCAGCCATACCAAACCGCCTCTGGCTGCGTTGTTCAGCTGTGTTTAGCAAGTTGCCCGAGATGGCCCGCAGCTTGCGCCAACTAAATCAAACAAACTGACGCGATAGGTTCGAGCTAACAACCAACAGCAAAGCAGCCATGGCTAGCTATCGAATCACCCTCCTAGCCGGCGATGGCATCGGGCCTGAAATCACAGCAATAGCCGTAAAGCTTTTGGAGCGGGTGGCGCAACAATTCAACTTTCAACTGGATTTTGATCACCAACCTGTGGGTGGTGACGCCATTGAGAAATTTGGGGAACCTTTACCCGCCAGCACCTTGGCGGCCTGTAAGGCCAGTGATGCTGTGCTGCTAGCCGCCATCGGTGCGCCCAAATACGACAACCTGCCCCGGCAGCAGAGGCCGGAATCAGGCTTGCTGGCCCTGAGGGCGGGCTTGGATTTATTTGCAAACCTGCGGCCAGTTGCCATAGTTCCTGCCCTAATTGACGCCAGCAGTTTGCGGCCGGAAGTGATCAGCGGGGTTGATCTTTTGGTGGTGAGGGAACTAACCGGTGGCATTTATTTCGGCCAACCAAAGGGCAGGGTGCAGCTCGAAAACGGCGAGGAGCGGGGCTTCAACACCATGACCTACAGCAGCTCTGAAGTGGATCGCATCGCCAAGGTGGCCTTTGATCTGGCCCGCCAAAGGCGTGGGGTTCTTTGTTCTGTGGATAAGGCAAATGTGCTGGATGTGAGCCAACTCTGGCGCGATCGGGTGAATGAAATGGCTGGCGCCTACCCAGATGTGAACTTGAGCCACATGTATGTGGACAACGCCG